>JAABUT010000066.1_pt1 | contig 194391 bp, 194 predicted proteins | sample 5559281 | NCBI WGS metagenome assembly JAABUT01 (sample SAMN10711880, study PRJNA513359) | rock metagenome | isolation source: Antarctica rocks | place: Antarctica: Victoria Land, Ricker Hills nord | collected 2016-01-04
TTGTGGTTGTAGAGAAGGGCGTTGAGGTCGTGTAGTTATAGGTTCGGTGCAAGGGTCGGATGCTGTTGTTATTGTTGTAGTATTAGGCTCGGTGACGAACGGATCGGGGCTTGTTGTTGCTGAATAGTGTTTTGAGATATCGGGGTTTTGGCTCGCTTTTCTGATGAATTGCGCTGCTGGCCCATTGTCGTGGATATACTCTTCGCCGTACTTTTCAGCGATCCGGCAGGAGCAGCATCGGAATTGGCATTCCATCTTCATGAAGTCGATTTGATCTTCTGCGATTCTCCTCAATCGCATCTCTACGTCCAATGCTCTCTGCACCGCCATGAGTTCTTCGTCTTCTTCCACGTCCGGATCCTTGTTCTCTTTGAGACTTTCCCTTCTCTCTGCCCGCTTCTTCTTCGGTGAGGCGAATTCTTCTCCGTCTACTGAGACCGGTAACGCTATCTTGCCTTCTGCAGCAATCCTGGCAACTTCTTCCCCCTTCAGACATATTTTCAAGGTTTCTTTCTCTTCCTCGGCAATCCTCATTTGCTGTCTTAGGGTGTCTAGCTCTTCCTGTAGGCCAACGAGCTGGTAGCGGGCTGCGAAAGTCTCTTGCTCTTTGCCATCCACCTTCCGCCGCTGTACCTCCACCTCTTCTCTCATGAGAGTATATTTGTTTCTGGCCAACTTTAGCTCCTCCTGTAGCTTCACCAGCGCACTAGATGACTTGAACGCTTCTTTTCTCGCTCGTCGTACTTCCTTCTCATAGAGCGCTTGCGAATGCGCATGTGTCTCTGTCGCTTGTTGTAGCTCTTCCTGATCACCAATTAGCGTAGCTCTTTGTTCTGGATTTCTTTCTATAATGTACCATAACCCCCTCGACCCTCTCGCCCACCCTTCTCTCCCGGGCCCTCCCCTCCTCGATTTCCCTTCTCAGAACCCTATTCTCATCCCTCAACCTCCTCGTCTCACTCTCCGCCTCCTCTCTCCCCAAAACCGCCCTCCTCAACGAGGCTTCATTATCCTTTCGTCTTTGCGCCGCCTCTTTGCTCAACGTGTTGAATTGCGCAACTTTGCTCTGAACATCTGAGGAACCGCGTGAGTGATTTGAGGTGAAGGGATCGTTTTGAAGAGCGGCAAGGCCGGCAGGGAGGGACGGAGAATTTGGGAGATATGGTTGGCGGTTTGCACGTTCGGGGGAGATGGGGAAGAGGGGGGTACCGGGGGAGGCGGGAAAACGAAATATTGGATCCATTCAATGATGATACGATGTCCCACCAGACTTGTGCATTTAATGACAGCTGCAATATTCTCGGCTGTGCATGTATAACCAGTGGTATGGTCAGTGAGAAGGCCGTATTGACGCGTAGAGATACTGTACGCTAGCAGTTGCACCGAGCAACGCCAAGACTCACCAGAACCGGCAACTTCATCTCTCTGCCGTGCTGGAGCTGGACACACAAGCACAGATTATCTGCGACAATTGTGTCAGATGGAACAACTTCTGCTTGTTGGTAATGGTGCTCTCAAGGAAGCAATATTCAAATTCAGAAAATCCGGATTCCTGCGATAGGCTGAGCCTTGTTAGATTTAGACTGAAGGGTCATGAAGGATGGACAGGAGAGTGCAATGACTTTGCTATTGATACTGCTTACTACGAGTATTACTTTCATCACGATTATTACTCCCAATTTCTTGCTTAAGCTTGCAAAAACTCTGGTTATATCCAGAGCTTTCTACCCGTCTCATGAAGTCTCACCAATAGTCTTTCTTCAGGATTTAACAGTCTCAACAATGAAACTCTGTATTCGTTGGCATTATAACAATTCAAAACAATCATGTCTCTAGTATTGATTGTAGGATATGGATGATACAGAAACAAGCTGATCGTGAATCGTTAAATTCTACATATATATAGCAACATCGTTGCATCGAGGTGACCTTCTCCTTTTAGGACTCGACGACTCAGATTCCCTATCTATGCTCCTCTTCTTCGCTCTCGCTAGCGGTCCCGCCAGCGGGTTCACCGGCTCCTCTACTTCTTCCACCTCTGTCTGCCGTGTCTTCTGCCTCTTGTGTGGCCTCTCGTCCTCTGCTTCCGAGTTCTCACCCACCTCTTCCGCCTCGTCATCAGGTACATCATCTCCCCACCTGCTCTTTCTTGCGTTCGCCTTCTTAGTCTGCATCCCCTTCTTGGCTGCTGCTGACTTTGTACTTAGCTCGGTCTCACGCTCAAGATCTCCCTCATGCCATTCTAGCGCCGTCTTTGTGCCTCGCTCGGCACGCCTCTTTTTTGCGGTCTTGGGCTCGAATTGTAGCTTCACGCATGACAGGGCGTGGGTGAGAGTGCCCACGTGCGGGCGCTTGGGTATCTTGTAGTTGGGGTAGTTGGGGGGGATCCTGCCCTTTATGCAGTTGCGGATGAAGACCTTGGCAAATTCAATCTCTTCCTTCAAACTCAAGGCCATGTTATTATGATGTTTTGCTTCCTCTGGGAGCTTGCGATTCTCAGGGCGAACGGTAATGTTTTGGCAGATTTTGGGGAAATCTAGGAATTTCTCGAGGCAGTAAAGATGGACGTAGCCGGCGTTGTAATGGGGGTCGTAGTTCTTGCACTTAAGACTTAGCTGATCGAAAGCGACGCGGTATTGGCCGCTGCCAATGAGATTGCCCCTAGCGGCACAGTTGAAAAAGCGACATCGCTGAGAAGTGTGATTCGGATAGCGGCGACCAGAATCTGCAGGCTTACGTTGGATCCACAGGATGAGGCCCTTCCTTTTGTGTTGGGGGTTATTATATAGAAATCTATGTATTTCTTCCGGTTTGTAGTATGTACTAGGTTCAAGCTCCCCTTTGTCGGTGTATTTGAAGACGTCCCATGGCTTCGGTGGCTTCTTGAGAGGGGCATAGTGCTCCTCGGGTTCAAAAGCGAGGATTTTTTTGGTACGAGCGCTAGTGGTCTGGTCTTTCTTGGCTTTTTCATCTGCTGCATATATACGATAGTAATTCGAAGCTAGGCTCTTCGGCATCTGAGGTTTGGGGGTATCTTGTCTTTCGATTACAGGATGCTCCGAAGATGATTCAGTTGAGGCGTCAGATCCTGGAGAAATTCGCTTCTTGCTTCTGAGGGGAGATGATTCGATATTTTGAGCTGCTTGTGTAGGTTGCATGGAGCCATTGAAGTGCTGTAAGTGTTCAGGCGACACAAGATTCGTCCCCCTGGGTCTTGGTTGGAGGACCTTTCGCTCTGTCAATTGATGCTGGGCGACTCCACGATCTGAACAAGGCGCTTGGTGTGCAAATCGCTGATCGTCCTCCACCATTTTTGCGTACGGGACTTTTCGTGACTGAGGTTGAGGCCGTTCTTGGGGATACGAGTTTGACTGGGACTGTACGTTCGGGCATTGAAAAGGTGGATACGTGTATTGACCTGGTTGATTAGGCAACCTGTATATGTCCTCTGGACAATCAGGTATAGGTGGGTACACTTGACTAGGCGCTGGATAGGGATATTGTTGGCCAGGCGAGAGCGAGTTTGAGAGGGCAGCACTCACAACCGGGAATGATTCAAGTTCAGCGTCCGATGTATCACCGAAGTCTAGGTCATCCACAGCACTCTCCGCCAGCGGGTTTAATTCGTTAAGTGCGGCAAGTGTTGGCCTGAAGATCCGATCAAGTGTGTCTGGCAACAGATCAGTGAACAACGCTTCGCCCACAGCTTGGTTGACGCCTTGTGCAAGAAGTTCCTTCTGCTCTGCTGGTGCGTTCAACTCAGTTGGCTCGCTCGAGTCTTCTGGAAAAAGACTTGGGGCTGAAGCTAAGAGCTGATCGAATTCTAATTGCGACATGTCAGCAAGGTCTGTGAATGCAGCCTTTGGAACAGAGGGTGCTTGGCCATCATTGTCTTGACTCGCCACTGCCGTCTGTCTTGGCAGTGGAATGAGCTTGACAGAATTTGAGTCGCTTGCTGTTTGATCGTTGATAGCCGGGTCTATAAATTGATCGTTTAGCAGTTCGGAAAGTGTTTGGGAATGAGGAGATGGGTTCATTTGTTCGTTCATTGCTTTTTCCATACGCTCCATGATCGTGTCGGTACTTGGATCACTTGGTGGTGATGCTGTCTGCTGTTCGCCCACTTGTAATGTCGATTTTTGCTCGGGCATTTGGGAAGTTTTATGTCCCTTTAGTGAGTATTGGGAAGGCTTCCCGTGCATGGTTGAAGGAATGGTGACGTTGGTCTTGTTAGCCCGCTGCTCTTTCAGTCCTGTCATATTCGACATATTAGAGGCGTGGTGGTTGCCGTGTGTAGAAATTGGTTCAATACGAAGATTTTGGATTCTGAAGCTCTCATTCCGAAGGGCCAATGTTTCCGATATACAACACCACTGTTCCTTGTACTTCCCACTCTTTATCCTGCCTTTGTCCTCGGGCATTGTATTCGCATTGAAAAATGGATATAACAATAGGAATATTTTAACGTTAGACAAAGGAGCTTGGAAAAGGGGGCACTTTGTTGAACAGTGTGACGACGCCCACGCTTTGTTAAGCCTCCAGACAATGATTAATCGGGGACAAAGAGGCATGAGAGCATTCAATCTCAACCAGGCCTACCTTGGCAGGGCTACGCAGGGCTTGAATATACTGAGTCGCAGGATAGGATATGAAGGAATATCATTGCTATGATCGGACAGAGGGTTAATTTGAAGGGAGGTTGCACAGGCAATGCTTATCAAAAGACCCGGGTGAAGACGTTCATTGGAAACACAGAAGAACAGAAGGATCAATACATTTCTGTATGCAAAACAATAAAGAGGGTCCCGTGCTTACCGCTGGCACTGCTCCTGATACAACTTCAAAACTAAAAGTGTAGACAATGGTACGCCGTATTAGTGGTGTTTTAGCACCATCAAATCGCATCAATACGGACGGGCTCAGCCAGGGATAGTGGATCACTACGTATCGAATATGGAGGCGGTCATAAGAGAGAGGCTTTTCAAAAGGGTTTTGAAGTACGGGCCTGTTGGCCAGTGTAGATACATAACTTTAAGATCGAAACGATAGACGTTGGAGTTCATGTACGCAGCATCGATTTTACTACTCATGCCATCGTTAGTAAAGTCCTTGCAGAGTAGAACGATGCTATAAGGTTAGAATCGCAATTGGTGTCAGAAGGTCTCCAAGATAAGAGATATCCACATGAACTTTCAGAACAGGTCTGTGATATATATTCGTGGTTTTCATCAGAAGGATTGGTGTACATGCGCTATGAGGAGTTGTAGTCTTTTATAAGGCCGAAGTACGACTTACCATGATAACAACATTCGTTGGGCCGAATGCATAATCTCGAATCCACAACCTCCTATTCAAGTTGTAGCCCGTCGGCCCTGAAACGGTATGTCGTAGTTCGAAATTTTTGACTTGAGCAACCCAGCTTCATGCGACAGCAGCCACACACGTGTGAGATTTTGCCATGAATTTCAGTGAGCTCGACGCAAGTTGAACGCCTCGCACATGATGGCGGTTTTTTCCGGGTGAGTATTTAGCATCCCCAAAGTTGTGATTGGGGGCTACTAGTCCATGTTAGATGAGTATCTCCCTCTTGCCCGCAACCGTGGCCCGTAAACGTAGAACAAGAGTGGGATGGGAATCAGAAGAACCGAAAAAAATCCGAGAACGCTCGAAGCCCAGGGAATGCCAAGCTTGCGGTACATAGGATTGATGAAGAGGGGAAACGCAGCCGCTAGGACACTGCGAAGGAATATGTTGGCCGCTACAGCACTGGCAGAACATCTTCGGAACGTGTCGATAAGATAATTTAGAGCACTTTGGAAGATGGTGAAGAAGCCGAAACCTATAAGAGTGACTCCAACGCACGGTGCAATCCATGGCATGCTCTTGCTAGATGTCCAACCAAAAAGGAAAAGACCTCCTGAAAAAACCACCCCTCCAATCATCATTGGTGGAAGTCGAGCTTCGGGAACGGCTTTGTTACCATTCGCAAGGAATTGGCGGTTGTAGAAGCGTTGACTCAGTAAGTTCGCTGCTCCACCGAGAACAATGCCGAGTAACAGTGCGAGAAAGGGAAGAGCTCCGACTAGTAGGTTCCATCCACGCTCTTCTTGAAATTCGATCGGAAACGTTGCTAAATTGCCATAGATGATGCCATAAACGAACGACGCATAAAGTGCGACACAGAAGCATATCGGCGTAGCCAACATCTGGAACGGGCGCACGCCGAACTTTATAGCCATTTCCTTGAACGAAACGTCCCATTCCTCGAATTCCGCATGCAGTGCCCAATTGGCCGTCGTAATTCGTAGTCGTCGAGCCTTATAGACCAAAAGTACTGGCGGGTAGCTTTCATCAAGGAAAAGTATATCAACCAGAAGTATGGACATCATCATAATTCCGGTAAGATACTCTGTCCAAGTCCATCCCAGGTAGCTCTGTACGATCGCACTACCAACAATAGGACCAAGCACAGGCCCACCAACGACTGCAAACGCGTAGCCTACAACGGCGGTTCCTCGCTGAGTGGGTGCCCATATATCACTAAGAACACCTCCGGTATTCGTAACCGGTGCGCTACCGAACAATCCGGCAAAAAATCGAGTAATAAGGACCGTTTGAATATCCTTGGCAGTAGCTGTCCCAAAAGAGAACACAGCAGCGACGAAATAAGGTATTAAGATTGCTGGCTTCCGCCCGTACACTTCTGAAAGCGGTGCCCACAGAAGCGGGCCAAGACCGAATCCAGCGAGCAGAATGCTCAAACCAACCAAGGTGCCTTCTGTACTAATATGGAATTCACTGGCTATTTGATTAACTGCAGGAGAGTAGCTTTAAAGAAAGCTAGATCAGCGACGGCTGAGATATCCGAAAATCTGCTGGTGACTTACACACTGCTTGCCCATGTAGATCCCATAGTTGTAAGGCCATACAGCAAAGTTGTGATGACCTTCTTCCGGAAGGGCCAATTAAGAGGCCGGTAAGGATCATCTTCCCCATCAAAAGCGACCAAGTGTTCAGCTGTAGTCTTTTCGTGGGACAATGGATGATAGAAAGTATCCGCGCGTGTGCTCCTTCCAGTGACACTCTCAAGACCGGAGATTCGACCATTAGCTGTGGCATTTCTCATATCGCTAGAAGTCGTTTTTTCGAGGTCCATGTGTTTACCAGTAGTTGCTTTTACAATGTCATTCTCTTCACCGGCTGCTTCTTTGATGGGAGTTGAGCTGCCACTTGTGACCTGGTGATGTGACTGATAGGGACCATTCGGAGTCTCCCACGACGAAGGAGCTGCTGTGCTTTTCTCCATGCTCACTCGTACACTTGATGTTGACTAGACTAATAGTGTGTACATTAAAAGTGGGTTTAGATGACGATTGATCGTGGTCGTGAACACAGGATCGATACTGATATGAGTGTGCCATTTTGGCTGAGTCCATTTAGGGCTACAGTTCATGTACCTTCGCACTTGGACTATGTGCCTGATCGCCGAAATTGATTAGGGGAAGATCTCTTGTCAATTATCATCGACAATTATCATCGGGGAGTGGGCAGAGTTTTCAATAATTAAGGTACGGATTAAAGAGAAAAACATCTTACATATTCATAATCACGTGTGCGGAGCGGCTAAGGTATCTTGAACGCCATTGCTTGTATCACAGATACAGTAAGTAGGTAACGACATCCCATTTCGCTAGGCTGCATAAGTAGGCCGAGGGAAAGGACTAAATATCAGAAATGATAGGCCTGCTTCCTGTTGAATTGAGGGACTACAGATTTCCTTAGGCTTGTTAGGGTCTTGAATCAGTGTGCGGCGGCAGCCACACCTTATATCCGAAAAGCGCGGTACGAGGTACGAGTAGTCCTGTCGTGTCCGTCTAGACATATTGCCAGTGACCTCAATGCTCGCTGTACAGTTGTTTGTTCAAGTGCCATTTTGCCTATTCTGAGCGAACACCACTCGCACTGAATGCAGCCTAATGAACCTCGAAGCCTGCTGAAAAGCTGCTGCTCTTTGCGCCGTTTGACATCGCCTGAACCTGGAGAATGGCGGAGGAGAACCCGGAACTGCAGGCGAAGCTGCAGCAATTAGACCATGAGCTAGAAGAAGGAGACATAACCGCAAAAGGGTATCAGAAACGGCGAACTCTGATTCTCTCAGAATACCTCTCGCCTCAGCAGGTCGAGCAAGTACAAGGAGGACTAAGGGTACACTCTCTGGAGGACACAACGCATCCTTCGCAAAATGGATCGCGCTCTGCTTCTTTCGCAGCCCTCACTCAACGCTCGAACAACGGGAGCTCGGCCTTAAGAGATGACCCACGACAAAGTATGGCAATAGGTGAACCGGAGACGCTTGACGGGCAACGTGATTATGACCCGTACGGATCGGGAAGAGCACAAAGCCAAGCGGGCCAGCACGGGGAGAGAAGACTGGGTGTCATGAACCCAGATCAAGACCGAGCCTCTTATAGCCATGAGACTCAGAATAATGCGCCTGGACCTTCAAGCTTCAGCCAAGAGTACAATAAAGAGCCTATGGACACTAATTACGCCTTCAATCCTGCAGATAATGCTGAGTACACGGGCCAGCAAGGTGGCGGGTATGGGGGCTCTAATGGTGGACAAACTCGGCAGTCGACAATGCTGGAATCTCAACAAAATTTCTTTTCGGATTTCGCTGGCCATCAGAATGAGGACCAACGTAATAGCTATGGGGGTGGACCGCATCGGTACTCTACCACGGAAGCTTTCTCACCCACAGCAGCAATGGCGCCTCCAATGCTGAAGAATAGTGACCTGCCTTCGTTTGGCGCTGTAGACCATCTGCTGCCTCTAGAACCTCGAGATGTTCCCTTTGCTGTTTACGATCCCCACAACGGAAATGTCCCCATGTCTAAATTTGACAACATCGCAACAGTCCTCCGCCATCGAGCTCGCACAATTCCTCGACAGCCTGCTTACTGGGTCCTGGACCAGAGAGGGAAAGAGACGTCGTCAATCACTTGGGAAAAGCTCGCCAGCAGGGCTGAAAAAGTAGCGCAGGTGGTAAGAGAGAAGAGTAATCTGTACAGGGGTGATAGAGTGGCCTTGATCTACCGGGATACCGAAGTTATTGATTTCGCTGTTGCCCTCATGGGCTGCTTCATTGCAGGCGTTGTTGCGGTCCCAATAAACGATCTGAATGATTATGCACGATTGAATGTAGTTCTTACCACAACACAGGCGCATTTGGCTCTAACTACAGATTCGAACCTCAAGAACTTCCAACGCGATATCACTACAAACAAACTGAATTGGCCGCGTGGTGTAGAATGGTGGAAGACAAACGAGTTTGGAAGCTTCCATCCCAAGAAAAAGGATGAAGTTCCCCCTCTCGTTGTTCCTGATCTTGCATACATAGAATTCTCAAAGGCTCCTACAGGCGACCTACGTGGTGTTGTAATGAGTCATAGGACCATAATGCACCAGATGGCGTGTCTAAGTGCCATTGTTGCAACCGTCCCTAACAATAGTAACGACACGTTCAATGCAGGACTGCGGGACAGAGCCGGGAGATTGATGGCGGGCGGTGTAACAGGCGAAGTGCTTCTGAGTTACTTGGACCCTCGCCAGAGCATTGGATTGATACTTGGGACGCTTCTCACCGTTTATGGGGGCCACACCACTGTTTGGATGGAAGCTCGTGCTGTTGATACTCCAGGTCTTTATGCGAATCTCCTTACTAAGTATAAAGCTACTCTCATGGCGGCGGATTACCCAGGTCTGAAGCGTGCCGCATACAATTATCAATCCGATCCGATGACGACCCGGAATTTCAAGAAAAACTTCGAACCTAACTTCTCAAGTGTAAAACTATGTTTGATCGATACCCTAACAATTGATTGCGAATTTCATGAGCTTTTGGCAGACAGGTGGCTTAGACCACTAAGAAATCCCCGAGCCAGAGAGGTAGTTGCTCCGATGCTTTGTCTCCCTGAGCATGGTGGTATGGTCATTTCTATGCGAGACTGGCTAGGCGGAGAGGAGAGGATGGGTTGTCCATTGAAAAATCTTGAAAGAGACGATGAAGATGACGAAAACGAGAAGAAGGATGTGAAGCCCGTCATACCTTCGAACGGCTATGGCAGCCTGATTGGTGGTGGAGCGGCACAGCCAACGCATGAGACGGGGCGCACGGAGCTCAGTGAAGTGCTCCTAGATAAAGAATCTTTGAAGACGAATGAGGTCGTCGTGGTAGCCATGGGCGAGGAAGCCAGTAAGAGGGCTGCAAGCGAGCCGGGAACAGTTCGCGTGGGAGCTTTCGGATATCCAATCCCGGATGCGACATTAGCAGTTGTAGACCCTGAAACCAGCTTGCTATGTACTCCTTATGTCATTGGAGAGATCTGGGTCGATTCTCCTTCACTATCGGGTGGCTTTTGGGCTTTACCCAAACATACAGAAACTATTTTTCACGCTCGACCGTACAAGTTTCAGGAAGGGAATCCTACTCCAATGGCTGTGGAACCGGAATTCCTTCGGACGGGACTGCTGGGTACCGTCATCGAAGGCAAGATTTTTATTCTCGGGCTTTACGAAGATCGATTGCGGCAGAAGGTCGAATGGGTAGAGCACGGTATGGAGGTGGCAGAATACCGATACTTCTTTGTACAGCACCTTGTCCTCAGCATCATGAAGAACGTACCTAAGATACATGACTGCTCAGCATTTGATGTGTTCGTTAACGATGAGCATCTGCCGATCATCTTACTAGAGTCCACCGCTGCTTCTACGGCACCGACAACTTCTGGCGGCCCGCCACGACAGCTCGACACCGCCCTTTTAGACTCTTTGTCAGAACGTTGCATGGAGGTCCTCTACCAAGAGCATCATCTTCGGATCTATTGCGTAATGATCACGGCTCCTAATACACTACCAAGGGTCTTCAAAAATGGTCGAAAGGAGATAGGCAATATGCTCTGCCGGAGGGATTTCGATTTAGGCATCTTACCCTGTGTTCATGTTAAATTTGGGGTAGAACGGTCTGTGCTGAACCTGCCTGTTGGGGTGGACCCTGTCGGCGGAATATGGTCACAAACCTCAACTGCTGCAAGGCAAGATATTTTGTCCATGCAAGAGAAACAGTACTCCGGAGTTGATTATCGAGAAGTGGTTATTGACGATAGAACCTCAACGCCATTGAATAACTTCTCTAGCATTGTAGACCTCCTGCAGTGGCGCGTTGCACGGCAAGCCGAAGAGCTAGCTTACTGTACGATTGACGGGCGAGGAAAAGAGGGCAGAGGAGTGAACTGGAAGAAGTTCGATACAAAGGTCGCCGCGGTTGCCTTACATCTTCAGAACAAAGCCAAAATTCGAGCTGGCGACCATGTGATCCTTATGTATACACATTCAGAGGAGTTCGTGTACGCTGTTCATGCCTGTTTCTGTCTTGGAGCTGTAGCAGTTCCCATGGCACCATTGGACCAGAATCGATTGAATGAAGACGCACCCGCCTTCCTTCATATAGTGACGGATTTTCGGGTCAAGGCCGTTTTGGTCAACGCAGAAGTTGATCACCTCCTAAAGCTGAAAGTCGTCTCGCAACATATCAAGCAGTCCGCTCAAGTCCTCAAAGTCGTTATACCTCCGTCATATAATACCACAAAACCTACCAAGCAATCGAGCGGATGTAGAGAGTTAGGCTTTACGGTGAAACCCGCATGGGTCAAGTCCAACTATCCTGTATTAATCTGGACATATTGGACCGCAGATCAGCGGCGTGTCGCAGTCCAGCTTGGTCATGATACCATTATGGGCACATGCAAGGTACAAAAAGAGACGTGTCAGATGACTAGTTCCAGGCCTGTACTTGGTTGTGTCCGGAGTACCATGGGATTGGGTTTTGTGCATACTTGCTTGATGGGTGTCTTTGTCGGCGCTCCTACATACCTAGTGTCACCCGTCGACTTCGCCTCAAACCCTCAATCCCTATTCCTCACATTATCTCGGTACAAGATCAAAGACACCTACGCTACAGGCCAGATGCTGGATCACGCCATGGCCACGATGCCTGGAAAGGGGTTTACACTGCACGAACTCAAGAATATGATGATATCAACGGAAGGCAGGCCTAGAGTCGATGTTTGTAAGTGAAATGCAACCAAGCTCGTGCACTGAAGCTACAAGCTAATAAGAAACAGTCCAGAGGGTTCGCTTGCATTTCGCCGGCACTGGTCTAGACCGTACAGCCATAAATACTATATACTCGCACGTCCTAAATCCAATGGTTGCTTCTCGATCATACATGTGCATCGAGCCTATCGAATTATGGCTCGACACCCGCGCTCTAAGGCGAGGTCTCGTCTACCCCGTGGATCCCGACACAGATCGTTCCGCACTCCTTGTCCAAGACTCTGGCATGGTTCCGGTAAGCACTCAGATCGCTATTGTGAACCCGGAAACTCGTCTGCTGTGCCATATAGGTGAGTACGGGGAGATCTGGGTGCAGTCTGAAGCTTGCGTCAAGTCATTTTATGGATCCAAAGATGCTTTTGACGCTGAGAGGTTCAATGGCCGGACTGTCGATGGCGATCCTCATGTCACATATGTCAGGACGGGAGACCTAGGCTTCTTGCACAATGTCACACGGCCCATTGGTCCCGGAGGTCAACAGGTAGAAATGCAAGTCCTCTTCGTGCTCGGAGGCATAGGCGAAACTTTCGAGGTCAATGGACTGAGCCACTTCCCCATGGACATTGAGTATTCCATCGAGAAATGCCACCGCAACATCCTGCCAGGCGGATGGTAAGTCTTGACCTCAGTTCCATTTGCAGAGTACCAACGTCGGTAACTAACCACTTTCATTCACAACAGCGCCGTCTTTCAGGCCGGCGGCCTAGTAGTCGTCCTCGTTGAAGTTATCCGAAAAGCGTACCTCGCCTCCATCGTTCCCGTCATCGTCGACGCCGTCCTAAACGAACACCAAGTTGTGGTCGACATTGTCGCATTCGTGTCAAGAGGCGATTTCCCACGCTCTCGTCTTGGGGAAAAACAGCGCGGTAAAATACTTGCATCATGGGTAACCCGCAAATTAAGGACAATAGCGCAGTTCGGTATCCGTGATCCGGACGGGGCGGATAGTCAAATCACTGAAGTCGCTGAACCCAGGAGCGCTGTAGGTAGTGTTCGAGGAATCGGTAGCTCGCTGAAGAACGTGGAGACCATCACCGAACATCCTCGCCAGCACCCCCGGCAGGATTTTGCCCCCTTACCGGCCGGAGTTTCAGAGATGCCCGCCCCCTACGAATCCTCAATCGTCGAGTCCCCACCCCTCCCTCCTGCAGAAGAAGACAGAGACGAGACGCCCACCGAAATCCGCTCTAATTTCGTCGACGACGCGGAACTTTACCTTCACACTCCTGAGGAACCACCACAAGACGACTATTACTCTCATACCTCCCATCACTCTGAACCACCCGAACACGCCTTTCAATTCTCCCCGCTCGCTTACGACAATCCACTCTCCTCGAACCCGCCAGTACGACCCCACTACGACACCGACCCCATTCTATCTCGCCCTCTCGAAAACACACGGCCGCAATTTCCACCGCGGCAGCAGTCGCAGGAGTATTCCACTGGCAGGGGCATTGGAAATGGTGGAGGTGGCGGAGGACTTCGAGTCGCGAACACGACAGGAGCCGGGGCCGGGGTGGGAGACGAAGAGGATGAGTGGCCGCAGGAAGCGATTATGCATATGAATTTAGGTAGCGGTAGGCAGGGCCAGCCGGGCGGTTATGGGGGAGGTGGGGCGTATGGGCACGCGCTCTAGGGTTTCATGCATGCAGTAGGGTCCAAGGAAGATTGATTCTTTTACGAAGGGATGTATTATTCCTGGCATGATTACGATTCTAGTATATATATATATGGGTTGGATGAGTAGATCTTGCGAAAGGACAAAAGGGTGGTGTAGATAGTCATAGGGTGTAGATGATACGCCGGTTTGGGAGAATATCGTTTGGTACAGGTGTAACGATAGAAAATGTAAAGAATTCCATGAAATGTATGACGAATTTTTACATGTTTGTTGATCGATCTGTGTGTATCCATCCGGATGTCGATTCCTATGCGTCGAGGAGGATAGAACTATCTTAATACTACTGATATGCAGTGATGTGGGGTCCAAATTCCTCCCATACGTACAACAGAGGACGGGCAATCTCAACCAGCAGTTCTTCATCGGGTAGGTACCTTAGGTAGGTATCGGCGCCATCTGGTGATGAATACGCTTGGGACGTTCCTTTCTCCCCCGAACCCAACAGATGAACTCAGGGCCACCAACAGCGTCTTCGGAATCGTAGGTAGGTAGCCACAGGTAACATAACATAGTAGTGCATGAATTCCACTGCCCGGTTGCTTCTCTTTCGGCAGCCGGAATTTACAAGCTCCTTTGATCTTTCATCACCAAGGTACCCCTTGTAGCTTCAGAGGAACGGTAAGACTCAGTGTGAGCTGGCTACTGACAGTGAGGATGATGTGCGCATCCATGCCGTAGTCAGTTGCGCAACCGCTGGAGCGAGGGGGATCTTCTGTGGTTGGTGAGTCTGTTGTTGCTGAGGTGTGAACAACGGGGTTTTTCCTGCTCTGGTCGTCGAAGTTCAAGGTGTCTGTTCTGGGAAATCCATCTACTGCCGAAGTGGGGAAGCTTCGTGTGGACGTGGAAGAACAGTTCTGTGAGATGTAGATGGAGGGTAATACGGGAAGTAGCATTGGCAAGGACGCAATCAGAGAAAGGGGTTAATAGGTGAGAGAAACATATAAGGCGAGGTATGGAGATGGAGAACGTTATGTGCTATGAATTACAAGAAAGAAGAAATTTACAAAGGAAAAATTAACAACGACCAGTCCATTTTAACCTACAACCTCCCCCTCGACCACAAAGCCCCACCATCTATCGCAATATTCGCTCCGTTGAGATGGCTCGCCGCTCTACTGCACAGATACACAACCGTACCTGCAATATCCTCGGGCATACCCAGTCTCCCGTTGGGATTTTGCTTCGCCATCAGTTCTTCGCCGCCTTGTAACTCCATTAAGCCGGACGCCATTTTGGAGGGGAAGAAGCCCGGGGCGATGCTGTTACAGAGTATGTGGCGGGGGCCGAGCTCTACGGCGAGGTTGCGGGTTAGATGGATAGCGGCGGCTGCGGGTGGTCAGTGTGTGTGAATTGCTGGAAGGTTGGAGAAAACGGGGCGGATTACCTTTGGAGGCGGAGTACCCAAACGTTGCGTTCTCGCCGAGACTACCAACGCCGAGACCAGCGATAGATGCGGTGACTAATACTCGAGAGGGGTCTTCGACAGTAGCTTTTTTCTGGAGAAGGGGAGCGAACCTTCGGGGGTATTGATTAGTCGATTACTTCCATTGCGCTCCCCGCACGAACACGAGGGCAAAGGATCCTGAACATACAGTCTAATGGTATTAAACACACTCTTAACATTCAAATCCATAACCTTCGCGAAAGCTGAATCCGGATGCGTATCGAACTTCTCCCCCCACGTCGCCCCCGCATTCGCGAACAGGATATCGACATGGTCAGTCGTCTTCGAGACTTCCTTCACAAGCCCCTCGACATCTGACACCTTCGCACTGTCGGCAGGAACTGAGATGGCAACGGCACCGGGGCGTTTGTTTGGAAGGGCATTGAGGGCGGCGCAGGCCTGCTCACAGGCGGCGGCTTTGCGGGAGGTGATGTAGACTTTGGAGCAGCCAGCTTGAAGGAGGCTGAGGCGGTCAGAATGAAACGTTTATTAGAGCAATTGAGAGAAGAGAGAGGGTACGAACCCAGATGCAGCGTGCAGACCCAGGCCCCGAGACCCGCCCGTTACAACGGCGACTTTCCCATCGAGGGAGAAGATATTCTTGAAGTCCTTGAGCTGCGTCTGGGCTTTTGCTTCGTCGGCCATGATGAGGTTCTAGGGAGGAAAGTAGAAAGGAGATAATGGACTGTCAATGGGTAAGGGAATTGAAGTTATTGACTCCATCAACGGTTTTGCGGAGATGCCGTCAATTGTGGAGATGCCGAGGTTCAAGAGTCAGAAGATTGGTCTAGCTACTTTGGGTTCCTTGGCCGCCCTAACATTTGTCTTCGACAGTAGGAAGCCCTCTGGTATGTTGGATGTAGCTCTGGGATCTCTCATCAAAAAACAAAAGCCTAGCACACCGTATCTGTCATTCATGTTCCTGCTAGAACTGAGCTCGAATGCATGTCCTGAGCCTTTTTCAGTAAGAAGAGTAAGGAACCTTACAGACTTTTGATCCCATCCTCATGCCCTATAGTACAACATAATGCATCAACAGATTCTCACCCCACAGCACTCTACTCTCGCTCCTTGCACGTCCGCTTCCCTCCCCCAATACAGTTCCACCAGCTCCTTTACAAATCGCCTATCACCTTCGCTCCAGATGTCCAACCCCATCCGAGCCATGTCCTCACTTGCTATGAAGACTACATCACCGCCCCCACTATTGATGGAATGGTCTGCTTGCTGCTCTTCTTCAGCCTTATCCGAAGCGTCGACTATCTCTGCAATCGTTCCAAGAATTAGGGCGGTAAGTCGATGAAAGTATGCAATGACCGTCATCTCCACTCCCACGTCCGGATCCCCTAGTCCCCTCGACATCATTGGCGATCTTGCTGATCTTGGGCGGTCTGGTGAAAAATCCCGAAATCGGTCTAGGTCGCGGAGCAGGGCATTATCGTACTCCGCCTCCTCTTCGAGATCTGTGCGTCTTTCACCTGCTGACGCCCACCAAATAAACGAAGAATAAGCTAGCGCTGACCACGATTGCGGTTCTACTAGCTTTCCATCACTAGTAGAAGAGGCATCGTCGAATGTTTCCTGGGTGTTCTCAATTGGCAGGTTCGAGATGGGATCCTCTTCATCGCTAGCATTTGCCTTGGAGGTGAATGGTGACCGTCCTTGACCCTTGTTTTGATTACGTCGTAGCTCCCTCCGTAAGGTGCGATATCTTCTCAGATCTCGCTGGGTAGCCTTCACCTCTGTTCCCCTCTTCATCTCAAGTCGAGGCCATACCTTCTCCTTAGCTTGTTTCATGTACAATGGTGGTATTGAGACAAGAGCGTCGTAAAGATTGTCCTTTGTAGCCAGGATGTCGTCTGTGGTACATCCAACCCAGCCGTATCCAGTGTCATCATTCCTCGCATCTTCTGTAGTCTTGTTCGGTTCGCGAGACCCTCGTGATAGAGTTTCAATATCATGAACACCTACCGAGAAAAGTGGGCGAAGGCGAATCGGAAGAGGTTCGAGTGGAAGAAGATCAGAAACTGAAGAGGGTATATTAGACAAGACTGAAATATCGTATACTGTCGGTTCTTTGTTAGCCGTCAGCAATTCTACAGACATAGTCGAGCTCACCAAAATCGCAGTATATTTCTACAGGAGCCTGCCCGACGAGCAATATCCTTTTCCTCAATAATGCCGCTTTGTACAAGGGAAATATAAGTGGACCAAATGTATCTAGGAAAGTTGGCAGGGATAATGCGGGATGATGGGGTGATAAAGACTGTCCTGGTGGAGCGAGGGCTGACGCTGTTGAGACTGCGCGATTGCGCGTCCGTAGTTGGCCGTTTGAGGATGGCTGATTCTGTCTTCGATTGACCTTTTCGACGGAGGAAGAGCCGTTCTGAAGCCCTGACTTCGGTGAACCCTCGTCACCCTGATCTCGATGCGTCGTCCAGAAATCTTCTAATACCTTGGTATTGTGCGAATCTTGAGCGAGCGCCCTAAGTCACACATTCAGAACGCAGCCACACCGAATAGGCTTTATCGAAATATGCACCTTGCCAGTCCCTTCAATCCCTCAGCATGTTTCCAGCTCTTGCCCAGCCTTCCGTGACTCAGCGGCACCAGTGCGCCCACTGCTAGCATTAATGCATTGCGTTCCGACTCACCCGCGGGCTCATTGACAAAGGCGCTGATGCCTACGTATTCATCCTCGTGGATGAAGTAGCTGTTGCCACGGTCAGATCATGGCAGCACTTTTCTGAACACAGCTTACACTAAATCTTCCTGCACGTTATGGAGTCCGGAAGGCATCGACTTGTACTCGACGCTTCCGCTCAACTCCACTACATGATCCTCAGCAGTGGTTCAATTGGGTTTCAGAGACTTGTTAACGTACGGCCCGGTATGGACTGCTCCCATGCTATCGTATATCTATCCTCACCCTCTCAGTCTGAATCATCTGTTCAAATTGGGTCTGCACTAAGCCTACCCAGCTTTGGCGTCAAAAAGCACGAGGAACAAGGCCGCAAGAGGCGGCAATTCGGCTGGCATTCCATTGGGCAATTCGAGATGAAGTGATTCGCCCCGTCTTCGCTTTGCTGTAGACATTGCTTTGAGTACATTGCCGAGTGCAAGAAACTTCGAGGTCACATGGAGTCGTGGTAGTTGATGAGCTCGCTCGCTGAACACCGACAGTCAGTTCGCTCGCTTCGTTTTCTCAAAGCAGCGTAGCGCGAATTTCTAGGGTTTCAGGCTTTACGATATATCACCACCAATCTGAGTCCTAAAAATCATCGTGGTATCTCCACACTCAGTCACAATGTAGACTTCTGAACTCAAGGCACAGCTTCCTATGGTCTGCCTAACCAATTCTATTTGTCCTGTTCACTATGTCCTTCTAGTGTGGGATATACACGGTTCCAATCCGTAGTAGGCCCGTAGTACGGAGTAAAGTGAGGATTAATCAATACAACCCTATTCACGCAAAATCCTTGGAAAGGGTAGTCTAGCACACAACACCACTCACGTACTCCTACTAGGTATTTGCTCTATCGCTCCACCTATGTTCTTCAGTGTCACCTCCCACCATCTCACCCAACGTCACTACTTGTATCTCAGCTGTAGTGCCCTGCTTTAGCTTATGATTGTTGATCGATATCTGCTGGCGCCGTATTACTCTGTTTCCGTCACGATCGCTTCGATATATTGGTCTCATTCCTGTTCAACTGGCACCGTAAGAAGTTTTCACCTCTTGCTACCTAGGCTTTCTTCTTACACAATGTCCGCTATCAGTGCATCCGGGCAAGATGTTCCTTTGTTGCTTCAGCCAAATGATGCGGACGTTCACATATCTTCACACACCGCGCCATCGATAGGCGTTTATCAACCTCTCACAAAATCCAACCTCCGCCGCTTAGAGAGATCCACTGCCCCTAGCGACGAAATGTCTAACGAACGGCGCCGCATAGAAGCAACGTCCCATACAGAAGAATCTTCGAACAGCGCATCCGAGCCGAACGAACCATCATTGCATGCAACGAGTAGAGCTATGCAGTGTAACAGATACTTTATCGACGACAGACAAGCGCTTCAGAACCATCCAAAGATAAAATAAGAAGCTATGAAGGTGGTCGAAGGAGAAAGAAAATCTGAAATGGGTGATGATGCCCAGAAGGAACTCATCGCTACCACTGACGGATTTATGCTGTCAGACATGGGAGCTTTTCTAGATGTGTTTGGGTGGAAATTCTTCAAGACGCTCGTATGGTACCAAAGTGCGAGAAGGTTTGCAGAACAAAGAATGGATGCCGAGAAGCTGGGACGAAGATTTTTTAAAGTATGATAGGAACAAGCCCTTCCGCACGCCTTGCTTGCCGGTATTGAAGACGGAAAGTAGGATTTTGAGAGATCTTATTGACAACATCCTACCGCCCATTCTGACGCCCAAACCAAATCTTGTTTATGGTATGAGCAGATTGGCAGTCACAGAAGTGGAGCAAGCTCTTAACGATTTGTACCCCATGTTTACGAACCTGTCACGGGGCGCCTACCATCCCTTCTTAGTAGTCGAGTATAGAGATCATTCATCATATTCAGGCGGTTCCGATGATATGTGGAACAAGGCAAGCGTTGCCGCAGCTGTGCTAATTCATGGATTACGAAGCCTCGATGATCTTAGGCCTTGTAAATGTACTAAGAAAGGTGCAGACATTCGAATGTGGTTGTTCTCTCTGACCCTGCAGCCAAGTCATGGAGAACTTTCGTCAATTGGGCTTATCTAAAAGACGATGGCGCCGCCGTTAACCATATGAACAAGCCAGCCGTCTATTGGTTGGATGTAGGTAGTGACTTAGCCCGGATGAAGAAACACGCGGACAATGTGATAGACTAGGGGATCGGAGAACGGAAAGAGAAGATCCAAGAGTTGTTGGCGGAAATCCGCAAAGCCAAAGCATCAGATGGGGTTTCCGGTCATGGAGGACTTGGAATTCGGAAGGGGCAGATCAAGAGAAAGTGGGTGGCCGTCAGCGAAGAGGGAGATGAACTATCTGGCGCATGAGCGAGCATTGGAGTCGGAGCTACGACCATTCGACAGGAATGGCCAGTTGGGAACTTTGTCGAATAGAGCTCCATAGGCACAAAAAATGAAAAATGTCACTCTCTGCAATCTGCGTTGTTCTACTCTATCTTGCTTTCTATCTTCGAGTAATGAAGTTCAAAATATCCCTATAAGTAGACATGTCCTCTTGGACATCCAGAATACAACGACACAAGCATCTATCACATGCACCTCCCTAGCAAAATGCTGCTTGATTATTGCGGTCAAGCTGAATGAGCTTGAGAAAGATATAGACAACATATTGGACTGGGGCATTGGGGATTGTAAGGAGATGATTCAGGAGATTTTGCAAGCTATCCACAAGGACAAAGCATGGAGGGCAAAGAAGCTGCACGAGGTCCCTGAGGAAGAAGCATAGCAGGCGGCGGAGAAGTAAGCTCCTAATTTGGCACTATGACGGCTTGACGGAGATGGCCAGCTGGAAAGTTTGTACGATAGAGAATTAGAGATTGACAGCCATAAAAATGAAAACCCCCCTCCTCTGCTAATATGTTTCACATATCTCCATCTTGGTATTTAACTTCGATTTACTACGTACCAGCATTCTACAAGAGAACAAACATTCTTAAACATACAGGAGACGGCAACACGAGTACCTACCATACGCATGAGCCAGCAACGTATCGTCTGAACCAGGGTGAGGACTTAGCCGAGATGAAAAAGCACGTTGGAAATGTGCTAGGCTAGGGAATTGGAAGAGCCGTTGAAGAACATTAGGAAGATATTGAGCGCCATCGACAACAATGAAGAGGGCGATGAGTTGTTCCGCTGAGAAAGTGAGTCGAAAATGAGATAGCTTGAGCAGGATGGCTAGGTGAGAACTTTGTGCAATAGAGCTCGATAAGCACAGCGTAAAAACTTCATTCCTCTCCTTATTTGAAAGGCCCAGGAAGTAGTATGTGAAGACAGGCTCTATTAGGCGGCCTTGAATCGTGTTTTCTATATAGAATCAATGCTGTAGAGGTAAGAAGAATAGAAGAGGTTTCAGGCTATTTAAAAGGGCTAATAGAAACAGACCGCAAAAAAGTGAGTAGTCGGTCGAAGACACGATAGATTAACCAGAATAGCCAAGTGCAAGATTTGCAGGATAGAGATCAATAGACCTATAAGTTGTAATACCTTCGCTTTGGAAAAATAGTGAGACCAGAGAATTTCTACCTGTGGACGAGAGTCTCCTAAATTATCTTTAAGCATGGTCTTCATGTAGGAAGAACGCTACATAGGATCAAGAAGTTTTAGAAGGGAGAGATTTTGATATAGTGTCGAAATCATCAAGTAAAGAATGCACAAGATCAATAACAAATCATTCGCGTGAGTTAGCAATCAGTTAAGACCTCGTCGACATGGACAAGTCGGATCATTTAAAAGATAAAGCATGTGTCTCAATAATACTATCGCAAACTATTCAATTATCGAAATCATCAATTAAAAGCGTAAAAGCCTCAGCTAGAACGCAAAACTTGACCAATCCAAATTACCATCCTTCGCAAACCCCCTCCCAAGCCTCTCGACCGGCGTCGTAGAAACTGATTTGGCGCAATCCCCACGCCAGTCTTTCTTCGATCCATTAAAGAGTCTTTTAACATTCTCACTGATTGCAGGAACGGCTGTTGGGTAAGTGTTCCTTGCCTGAGCGAGCGGAAGGGTGGAAAGATAGCCTAGTTGGAACATGAAATTAGTTGCCATGTAGTGAATAGTAGAAGAAGAAGGGTGGTGAAGCTATCCTTAATGATGGCTGTTTGATGAGATGGAGGGGTTCGAAGTAGGAAGGCTGTGTGGAAGGAATGCGTTTGGAGGAGGAGGGATGGTAAGCATATAGAAAGTTTGTTTTGCGATTGGGATGAGAAAGCACGGGGAAGTGGAAAAGAATGGAGAGGTGGAGCATCGACTTGAATCACTCGGATAAGGCGGGTAAGGGAAAATTGTCTCTTCAACGTTTGGTGATGGGGCTGAAAGTTATGGAATTATGGACAAAGAAACCGAGTACGTATCAACACCTACCCGAGGCTACATCAGCACTAATTGTGGAACCATATATACACTCCGCATCATAGCCGCACATCACCTTTCACCTACGCCAACGCATGCCGCCCAAACTGGCTCCTCTCCCCCAACTGAACCCCTCTCCTCTGCATAGACGTCGCGCACTCCATCGTCCCCCTCTCCCACCGATCTCTGTCGATCTCCCCTCGCATCAACTCTTCCAGCTTCAGCGCATCAAACGCCGCCTGGCTAGTGCTAGCCGCCGTGTGCGGGCGGAAACCCGCCACAGCGTCCCCAATCAAGAGCACTTTGCCGTCGAAGAATGAATTTCGAGGGGATATGACGTCTGTGATTGCTTGGACGAATGGTTTTTCTTCACGGTATACGATCTCCGCGAATTGGGGTGGCAGAGTTTCTTTTGCGAGTCTATGCTGTGCTTGCAAGATTTCAGGCTTCATCAATCCCACCGGCAGCGTGAAGTGATGCGTGTGCACATTGCGATCTGTCACAAGATCTCGGTCGGGAGCGTAGTTGCAGTACCATACCCAGTTTACCATACGCTCGCCAGCCTCGAGCGACCCATTCCTGCCGGGCACCAGGTACACTAGTATTTGTATTCCATCGGAGTGAAAGAATGTGAATTTCTCTGTAAAAGCTTCCTGGGCGGCGGGGGAGAGGCCTTTCTCAGGGACTAGGCCTCGCCAGGCTACGTAGCCGACGTATTCCCTTTTGACATTTGGAAGTAGGATTTTACGCATAGTGGAGCTTGGACCGTCTGCTCCGACTACTAGATCTGCTTTTCCTGTCTCCTTTTTACCTTCCCGATTCTCATACTCTACCTCCACTCTGTCTCCCAAATCTTTAACGCCTTTCACCATATTCCCAAAATCATATTTCGCTGTGCCCTCGCCCTGCTGTGGCTCCGGGGTCTTATAGAACTTACCTATCGACTGATCGAAGTTTGCGCATAAGACATGGTATATCAATTCCCAGCTCGTCATCTGCTGCACTGTATCTTCCCTATGGATTTCATGTCCCTCACGATTCAAGTAATGCCGAAGCCTGCTCGTAACGGCAACAGAGTGCTGTGAGTGGTCATGCTTGCGGAGAAAAGCTTGCAAGTCGCCGCCTGCGACTATACCCGCGCCTTGGGAGTCGAGGACAGAGGTAGGGTTACGCTCGAGGATGCGGACGTTGTGACCGAGGCGTTTTAGAACTATGCCTGTGAAGAGGCCACCTAGTGAGCCACCGACGTGTGAGTATCTTAGTCAATTGGAAGGCCGCTTGCAGTGGCTGGTACGGACCACAATGACTTGTAGGTGTTTTGACGTCATGATTAGGGCTTCGTCAGAGGCGGCAACGGCGCGATAAGAAGACGCGCGGGTGTAAATCTAAACGAACCAACCATTGACTTTATTGATTCAACACGGCAGGTGCTACAACTGCACCAGTCTGTAGTAGGCTGCTGCTTATGGATATTATCTACGCGGTCAGTTAGAGAACGATGTGACGCAGAAGGAAATATGTCAGAAAGAGGCTTGGAAAGTCAAACGCTTACATCATAGTCTTCAATGAAGATTAACCCCCACTGAAGTTTTGACGAGCGCAAAGTAGGGCAGTCACAAGCGCTCCCTACTAGCACTGGTGCTATCAATATTACAGCGTGTCAAGTCAAGAATTAAAAATAGCAAGGAAGAGGAAATGGAGGACGAATTGCTAGACACTGGAGCTCCTGTAATGACCGACAGGCCTTCCGACCATAGTTTTAGTAAATGGCGATCATCTCGTCACAAGAAGGCGGTATCAGGCAATTTGGTGCAAGACAGTATTGGTCCAGTTCCCTCGAGCTCGAGCTCGAGCAATGCGGCAGTGGACCCAAAAGCGTCAAAAGCACAAGATGTTCCTACCATTCAGGAATCTGTGCGGATGTTCAAGCTGTTCGAAGTACTCCGAGGTGGGGACAGTTCCGCCATCGCCAAAGCTGTCAAAGATACTTCCGAAATGCCTCCTATCACTGAGCATGCGGGTGATAGCAGTACAACGCCTACGGACATCTCTGGCAAATTGGAAGGTACTACGATATTACACTTGGCCATACAGTGTGCAGATACTTCAGTGGTAGAGCAAATACTTTCTATTGCAAAGTCAACACCAGGGGCTACGATGGACGTCAACGCTCGTGATCGCGAGGGCAATACTCCACTACATCTTGCATCCATGCTTGGGCGGCCGACTACTGTCCGGCTATTGCTAGAGCAGCCAGAGACCATTGACTCTCTATTGAACTACCAAGGGCGCTCTCCTTTAGACTTAGCGCGAACCCCAGACATATTCCAGCGACTGCAGTTGTCTCGATCAATTTTCGTAGACACTAAAATCAGGGAAATGCAAGAGTTAGTTAGCAAGGGAAACTACGACGAAATTGAGAAATTACTCGAGGACCCGCACATAGAAACTGTGCTCGATGTAAACAGTGAAGAGCTTGCCAGAGATGCAATTACTGTACAAAGCGGTGGCACTCTACTTCATGAAGCCGCGCGTAACAAAGACTTAAGACTCATCCAGATCTTGCTGCTGCATGGAGCAGATCCGTTTCGTCGTGACCGGAAGGGCAGGCTTCCACAGGATGTCACTAAAGATGAGAGAACCCGTGCCATTCTCAAGAAATCGCCTGCTGCGGCTGCTGCTCAAAGAGGCGTTCAAGAGAAAGCTATCTTAGGAAAACCATCACACGCGTTGGACAGCTCACTTGGGGGGAAGGAGGGTCGAGAAATGAAGGGCTACCTGAAGAAGTGGACAAATTATACCACCGGATATAAGTTACGGTGGTTCGTGTTGGAAGATGGGGTTCTAAGCTATTATAAGCATCAAGGTATGGCCGATGCGTTAATCTTCTTTGATTTATAGTGACTGAAAGTTTGCAGAGGATGCTGGATCGGCGTGTCGTGGAGCCATCAATATGCGAATTGCCAAGCTCTACATGGATCCACAAGATAAAACAAAATTTGAGATCCAGGGAAAATCGTCGGTCAAATACCATCTCAAGGCAAATCATGTAGTCGAAGCTAAGAGGTGGTTCTGGGCTTTGACTAATGCCATCCAATGGACTAAGGACGAAGCAAAGGAGGAGGAGAAGCAGAAAAGGCGGAATGCAGAAAATTTGCGGCATGCTAAAGAAGGAAGCAAGAGACTCAGTATTGGTGGAGCTCAGGATGCTGGGTCCGTGGACAATTCTAAATTTGATGGCAAAAGTCTACATCCTGCAACCGCAGTCGGTGTCCCTTTAACGAGTGCCTCATCTCGAGTATCGTTTCAAGGTTCCACTTATGGGCCTGGCAGTACCGTTGACGATGATGAAGACTCATTGTATGCTCCATACGATCTGGGCTTCACTGCGAATGAATCTATAAACCCTACAACTGGCACAAAGACACCTGTGATTGCAGCTGACGTTGACGACGATGAAGAGTACGGTGATGATACTAGCAGTCATGAAATTAAACCAGCTGGCAAAGATGCTTTCAACATAACTGCTCACTCCGCGAACCTGCAGCTGAACTTGCTTGGTCAAGTTTCTGCGGCGCTGGAGGCAGAAAGCTCCAAGCATCCAGATATGCCTATATCAAATCCCACAGTAGCGCAGGCAATAGCATCATATACTTCTGCAGTCCGCAGTCTACAAGGGCTCGTAGGAGACCTTCTCAAAATCTCCCGAGATCGTGATGCATATTGGCAATACAGACTCGATCGCGAAGCTGACGTGAGACGCTTATGGGAAGATAGTATGGTTAAAGTTGCTAAGGAGCAAGAAGAGCTTGAAGGTCGAATCGGCGTGTCGGAAGATAAACGAAAACGCACAAAGAGAGCTCTTCGGGAGGTCCTCGAGGAGACATCCGCACCCCAAAGCCTCTCACAGAGCAGGGCTACATTTCAAAGTGAGGCCCCGGTGTCCGATATTGTTGACAGCCCAGAGCTAAAACAACCCATCAATCGGCGCAAGTCCATAGGCGTCCGAGAGAGCGGGAGACGAAGATCTACTATTGCTGATCTAACGAACCTTGCGGACTCTGATTCCGATGAAGATGAGGAGTTCTTCGATGCTGTAGGTGCAGGAGAGGTTGAGGTCGTCGCCGAGCTGCCGCTTTCTACATCAAGTACTACAGAACTGTCAACAGAAGAAGGCCACAATTCTTCGGAAGATATCCGTCAACTAAAGAAGTACGAGATTTCGCCTTCGTTCAAAGGTTATGAGGATCCAGTGCGTACCAGGCTCAAGATGGAGGCCGATGATAGGCCAAAGGTTTCACTTTGGGTATGTTTTCCATATTTCATGTTGGATCAGAATCTAACAATCTATAGGGCATTCTCAAATCGATGATCGGCAAAGACATGACGAAGATGACTTTGCCAGTATCATTCAACGAGCCGACATCACTGCTACAACGTGTAACCGAAGACATGGAATACACCGATCTACTTGACACAGCAGCAGATCGATCTGACTCTACCGAACGTATGGTTTACGTGGCAGCATTCGCGGCCAGCGAGTATGCCTCAACCATCGGCCGCGTTGCCAAGCCGTTTAATCCCCTTTTAGGTGAGACCTACGAATACGTCCGACCAGATAAAGGCTATCGCTTCTTCATCGAGCAAGTCAGTCATCATCCGCCGATCGGCGCAGCCTGGGCCGAGTCGGCCAAATGGGATTACTACGGTGAATCCGCTGTAAAGTCCAAATTTTACGGCAAATCCTTCGACATTAACCCCCTCGGGACCTGGTTCCTCAAGCTCCGGCCCTGTTCTGGCGGCGAGGAACTCTACACCTGGAAAAAAGTAACCTCCTCCGTTATCGGCATCATCACCGGCAACCCCACCGTCGACAACTACGGCCCCATGCTCATCACAAATCATACCACCTGCGAAACATGCACGCTCGACTTCAAGCCCCGCGGCTGGAAAGCCTCATCCGCCTATATTGTCAGCGGCAAAATCGCCACCGCAGACGGCAAGACAAGATGGAGCATCGGCGGCCGCTGGAACGACAAGATCTACGCGCGCCTCACCCCCGGCTTCGAAGACGCCGCCCTCGCCAACACATCCCTCACCTCAAAACCCACCACCGAACCCACCCAAGCCTTCCTCGTCTGGCAAGCCCACCCCCGTCCCTCAGGCATCCCCTTCAACCTAACCCCCTTCGTCGTAACCTTCCAATCCCTCCCCGCCGCTCTGCACCCCTACCTCCCGCCCACCGACACGCGCTTCCGCCCTGACCAGGTCGCCATGGAGGAAGGCAAGTATGAGCTTGCTGCTACGGAGAAAAACCGCGTTGAGGAGCAGCAGCGGCTGAAGAGGAGGGAGAGGGAGGCGAGGGGGGAGGAGTTTGTGCCGAGGTGGTTTGAGAAGAGGGTTTGTGCGGTTACGGGGGAGGAATATTGGTGGAGTGGGGGGACGTATTGGGAGAGGAGAGATGCTGTTGGGAAGGGGGAGGGGACGTGGGAGGGAGTTGAGGAAATATTTTAGGGGGGGAAGGGTGTGTGGGATTGGTTGTTGTGTGCCCTTTCGGTGTTGGAGTCGTAGATGGAAGGGAGCTGTCACTACGCCCGAACCTCTAAGAACATGATAAGCTATCCTCATCAAGCTCGCACGAGCTCCTTCATATAAATGCAAATTCCCTCAAACGTACCCGTAGCGCCTATGCTCCAACTCGTTACATCATACCCCCATGCTCTCAAACTTACTAAGATCAGAAGACTATATCCACACTCCAGTTATACAACTTCCCAGCTCGTACTCTAGAGTGAAGGGGAAGGAAGCTCCGGAACGTGACATTTTGATCTGCCACGCTTGCGGGTGGGTGGATATGGACCCCCTTTCCTTATCCCATGGCTGGAATTCCAACGCTGGAACCCCATTCCCACCTTTGCACCCACCCTTTCCCATTTACCTCCTACCCACCCCCATCTACTGTAAGACCTTTCTCTTTCCTATCATTTACTTGTACGTAGTTCGAATTCCGCCTTCTCATATCACGCAGCCTCAAATCATTCTGGGAATCCTGAAAAACTTTCATCAGACAAAACCGAAGATGACATGAACCCCCATTTAACATCTGCAACTATCCTTCTCGAGTACTCTCAAACCGAAATTCTGGCAGGATCTAGCACGCTGGTTCGGACGATCATTGGATACAGGGAGCGGAAATGACTGGATGGATTTGGAAGGGTTAGGTGGTGGTTTGGGGGAAATAGGTTAGGGTATTGGGGTAAGGAGGTGGACTCAGGGGTAGGAGACTCGGGAGGTTGGGTATTCGGATCGGATGGAACGGGCAGAATACTACGCGGATCAAAAGCAAAGGAGATCTGAAGGATCAGGGCACTCGATAGTGCATAGAAGAAAAGGTGTTATATGGGGTGTATGGCCCGATCAGAAACTCTCGCGCTGGCACCACGATATCCTGCTTTTTGCGAACGGTTGCATTTGTGATGGTATGCTTAGTATGACACTCTCGGGCCTCCGGAATCAATACTACTGGATTCAGCTGCTCTAATAGATTGGAGACAGCTATTCGGTTGACCATTCGGTGTGTATTTTCCTTCGCCATAAGTAGCCTGCTCACCAAAAGGCCATTCTGAAAAGGTTCCTTTCCAATAAAAAGCCTCTTGATTCCTGGCTTAAGCACTTCAGGTGCAGCAAGTAGCCGCATCTCGAAATATGGCATTCATTCGGTGGGAGTTACTGGATGGAGAAGATACATGAAGAAGAGGTACGGGATTGGGGGAATGGTAAAATTGAAAAGTGGCATACTTGGGGATAGTCTCTGATTACACCCAGCGACACTTTTCACTGAACAACATCAATGCAGCCCTGGAAACAGCACCACTAAGAAACACATGGAGAAAAGGATAGCCTGCTGTCCATCTTCGGTCCAGAACTGGGGATGGCAGGTCTGATGTACTGCTAGGTGACTTGGTAGTGGAAGGTGGTATCACAACATCATTGCTAATGTTTGATTCCTCTTCAAAGGCTGTTCAAGTCAAAGGCTTTCACGATGGTAGCGAAAGACACCTTACAGATGTCATTAGCTCAGCCACCCTATCCGACATCTTTTGACTGACTCCACAGCCTGCATGGGAGGGTCTGTTGTAGGTAAATCTAGCTCCGTACCAGGGAATAGACTGTATGTTCGAAAGCAAATCTGTTACTGTTCCACGGTAGAGACAATCTTCAGCTTGGGGCCTAGATAACTCCGCGATGGTTTGCATTAAGCAACCCAGGTTTGTGGCGTCGCATTGCTTTCGCCTGCGAGAAAGACGGCAGACCGGATCATCCGGCAAATTAATTAACACGTCGAGAAATTGCCGACAAAGACAGAGTAATTCGTTGTTAATCGTTGCTCGAGAGGTCTTTATTTCCTCTGTCATGGAATCAGTGCAAAGTTTCAGGTGTTGTGAATGTTTACATACCCAGAACCCCAGTAGGGATACCCTCATCGGCATGAGCAGAGCCTGGAAATTCAAGATCTCCGTTTTCGGATATTTTTGTGGTTAGCACAAGGTGTGTAGAAACCCTGGAGAAGGCGGCGGTATTACGAAAGACCAAGGCGATAAATAACCAGCGTTCGTAACCCGGCATCGAAGCGGAGCCGACATAAGGCTCTGACCATTTCTGAGGCCAAAGACCAAGGCCCTTCCGAAGATCGTACTTGTCACACAATGTAGCGATGGTATCGAGTTCTTCGAATGACACTTCCATCGGAACCATATCATATTGCATGTGAATGGCACATGCAACGATTTTGACGGCCTTGTAATTATCTTCTTTCAGATGAATAAGATGGTGATCATCAGTAGACATGACTTGATCTTTCAACTCAAGGAAGTTGGATCCCTTTCCAAGCATAGCACGAAAGACGACTGAGCTGAGGCATAGAACATTGCGAGACACCAAAAGCTCCTGTTCTTCAACGACCAAGACCAAGTCACCTTCCGGATCGATCGTGGTCCTTATCGAGCTCGATTGTTGCTCGTCTTCCATGTCTTTGGCCTTTCGTTTCAGCGCCTTCCGGTCCGAAATGACATTTCCACTGAAGTAAGCACACAGAATAGGTGGCTGTGAGAACAAGGAATTGGGCATGTAGATAGAAGAACAAGGGGTTGGGCACGTAGACAGTCGAAGAGAAGTTATTGAGGTTTCGGGTGGAATCTGAATGATTTATGATAGAAGGAAATATTACTTATGTAGAATCGAAGTTCTGGGTCAACGCGATGTGTTGGTGTTGATTCAGCTTTCAAGTCGCGTACCTTAGAATGCTCGATAAAAGAAAATGATTAAAATACATGCCAATGAATGAAGCAAACTTTCACGGTGAAAGCGTGTTTTGACTCAGAAAGTGATAATTGGCAAGTAAGAATTGGGAAATGAGAACTGGCAATTTAGGGATGGTAAACGTGAATTGAAAAGTGAGAGTTGGAAACTGAGAGCCGTGTAGATAAACATGGCAAAGAACTGAGAGGTGGAGAGCAAGAAGGTGAGTGAGATATGAGGTGTAGTAGGCTTTACATAGATCTACATACCCCTGAGTACGGCTAATCCGACACCCAATTCAGTAAGTCGACACCCCAAGCTTAGACCTCGTCTGGAGATATCGGTACTCCCCATGAACCTCCACAAAATGAAACGCATACAATCCTTCTCATCCTCCCCACTCTTCTGTAAATCCAAGCGAATCCCCCCATCGATCCAATGCCTCCACACCACACCCCTACAGTACGCTATTCCTCTTCCAATCACCGCCGCAGGACCGCCCCCCAGCGCACCCATCCCAGCTGCATCACAGTATGGCGAGCGTGCGGACCGACGACGGCGGCAAGCCGAGCTTCTGAAACGAGGGCAAGATCTCCGTACCAGCCACATGAAGCCTGGTAGTGCAATGAAAAAGCGGTTTTGGAAGGATGTGACTGTTAAGACTACGGATGGTACGCCCCCATCCCGCAAATGTCTATACAGCTCTCGTTCCAGCAATTCTCTACCAGAAACATCTAATCAATTCAATTAGAAGGCCACCACACAATCCACCTCGACACCCGCCCCGTCCGCAACCCTTCCACCAAAGCCCCCCTCCCCCTCCCCCCCTCAAAACCCCACCTCGCCTCCGCCATAGCCCTAGAATGGGACCTCCTCGTCTCTGCTCAGCAAGCCCTGCGTTCCCATCTCATCCCTCTCACCTCCATCGCTTCACGCGCCCACGATATAAAGCTGCAAGACAGCGGTGACGCTGCGCCGAGCTCGACAAGGATAAGGGACGAGATCGTAAATACGCTCATGCGGTATCTGGATACTGATACTCTGCTATGCTGGGCGCCTCCACCTCCAGTTTTTTCTGAGGACGCTGCACCCCCGTCATCCCTGCGAGACCTCCAAATCCGGGTCGCAAAACCGATTATCGCGGATTTGACGCAAAAGGTCTGGCCCGGCATCGAACTGAAACCGACGCTGGATCCGCAGAGCATCCGACCAGTAGAACAACCCGAGGCCACGCGCGCTGTCATCAGGGGATGGGTAGCAGGGCTGCCGGCATGGGATCTGGCGGGTCTGGAACGCGCGGTACTGGCTGGGAAAAGCCTCTGTGTAGGGGCGCGGTTAATCGTAGAGTGGAGCGAGGAGTTTGAGCATTTGCGGGACGTTGGCCGATTACCAAGAGACAATGATACCCAGCAAAGATTCGGCATCGAGCAAGCAGCCGAAGCATGCAGTCTCGAAGTGCGGTGGCAGACGGGGAAATGGGGCGAGGTGGAGGATAGCCATGATGTGGAAAAGGAGGATTTGAGGAGGCAGTTTGGACAGGTGATTTTGGTTGTTAGTGGGACTGGGGATGGGGGATAAGGGGGGAACTGGGGGGGGTGTGGGGGGGTGGGAATTGTAGAACATAGGGGGGTGTATTGGCGTTGAATATGGGTTGAAGGTGACACATGCTGGGGTAATTCGCATGCTGCACTGTACACATGCTTCACGCTCGAATTGGGATCTTGGAGAGGGATATGTCTCCGGCATGGACTGGCGCAAGGTCCAATGGTCCAAGCCCGTGTATGGTCGTTGTGTGCCATCCCAAGGAGAGTCATCACTATCACCGCACTCATCTCACACAGCAGTGAACGCCCCTACCTCTCCTGATCGGGTTTCTCAGTTTTTACAGAAAGGACAGTCCAAATACCGGTACCAAACACTCAAAGACGATGCCATCGTCCCAACTGTCCGCCAAGCATTCAAATAGTCGACTGATTAGCCCTATCATCGACATCGTCTCTTCCCTAAACCCCAGTTCTTATAGCTATATCATCTATACCGTAACCCATAAAACCTCCGAATCAGAAAAGCGAGTGCGTTGAAAACCGCCGGTATCATCTAAAGTGCCGATAATAATCTAATAGCCCTGGCAGGTCCTCGCGAGCCCACTAGCAGGTGTGGGGGGAAACTATGCCCCTTCCTCACTGTCATCGTCGCTCGCTGCTCTGGTAGGCTTCTTTGGTAGCTTCTTAGCTTTGGGTCGCTTGTCCTCCTCGTCTTCGGATTCCACAGGGTTTTTGCTCTTGGTGGGCTTGGCGGTTGGTTTCTCATCAGATTCTTCGTCCTCGGGGCGCGCGCTTTTCTTGTTTTTGGTGGGTTTCCTGGGCAGCTCTTCTGCGGATTCTTCGTCCTGAGATCGCACGCTTTTCTTGTTTTTGGTGGGTTTCCTGGGCGCCTCCTCCTCGGATTCTTCATCTGCTGCGTAACGAACAGCCTTCTTACCCTTCATGCTCTTTTTTCGCAAGTCCTCTTCGGAGTTTTCCTCTACGTCCTTTCTCCTGACGGTTGCCGGTTTGTAATTTCTGTCGCCCTTTCTTCGCGGGTTTTTGTCTTCTTCCTCGTCTTCTTCCTCTCCTTCCTCATCTTCTTCTTCCTCGCTCTCTATAAACTTATTTCGAAAAAGCTGTTGTTTAGTTTTCCCCTTCTTTGGCATATCGTCGAATGCATCGTTCCGTAAGCCCCGCCTTTTCGCCATTTCCGATTCGGACATGCCTTTGTGCATGGTTACGAGGTAACGCTGGAAGTGTGCAGAGAGATGGACAACCTTCTCAAAATGCTCCTTCCTGACTGTTACTAGCTCCTCGCCATCTTCTTCGGCGTCAACCTCCGCAAGCGAGATCGCCGTCTGAAAAGCTAGACACAAAAGTAATCAAAGACGGTTCAATTATCTGAATTACGGTTTAAGGCTTAAAGCTTACCGTTCCGAATCTCACGTCCATTCCACTTTAGGTCCAGGACCTCTTTACTCTCGCATGCATACTTCCGGGCCGTTTTCGCAACTTTGATTCTGTTAGATTCCAGTCGCTCAAAACTGTTGATCCAGATTTTCTTGCGCTCTACATCCCGGAGTTTCTTGTAGTGTAGAGCAACGTGAATCCTAGAGGTAAATGCCTCATCAAATGTATTGACCTTCAATAGAGATTAATTGAACGGCGATGCATTTGTGGGGGTAACAATATCGACAACTCACTCGATTCGTAGTAAGAAAAAGGAGGCCTTTATAGTATTCTAGCGCTCTTAGGAAGACTAGACGTAGATTGAGCGCTTTGTCTAGGTTTCGACTTCATTCCAACACCTACCTGAGACCAGGCTGTTACGGTGAACATCTGTCAGGTTCCGCTTTTCAAGGTAAATATCTGCTTCATCAAGGAGGACCACTGCACCCCATAGCTCTCCCCAATCGAGATATTGCCCAAGTTTCTCCTCAACTCCAGCGGAGTGGGTCCCAAGATCACCACAAGTTAGCGCCAAAAGCGGCCGCTGCGTAAAATCAGCTATCGCTTCTGCGGTAGCAGTTTTTCCAACGCCACTGATTATGGGTTAGTATCACGCTCCAGTCTGTATAAGAACGTCACTGACGGTGGCCCATGTAATAAGAAGACTTGGCCCTCCCCTTTTCCTTCGATAAAATCTGTAGCGATCGACTTTTGCCCCAATTGCTTCCGCCGAGCATATGATCTAGACAAGCCCTCCACAACTCCTTTGAGTTCTGGCTCCAATACTAAATGGTCAAAAGCATTCGATCGACTAACAACTTCTTGAACATGCTCAACGTTCAGTAATTCTGTGTAGGAGGTGAGCTTCGGATCTTAAGCAAGATTAAGGAAGAGGAAAGGCTAGAGAACTACACATACTCCATTTTCGTTCTTTAAGAACAAACGCAACGATCTTGTAGCTACACAAGAAGAAAAACTCCTCCTCATTAGGAGGGTCATCCTTGGGGGCTATCAAATGAGCATAGGCAGCGAAATCCCCATACCCAGACAACACGGTCTCAGGACGAGCCTTACCGCAGGCATCACATTGACATCCGGTGAATATCATTATGTCTCCATCCAAGGTCATATTTGCCATTTCTCGTTCTTCGGGTGTTTCTGGATAGTACCTGGCTCGAAGACGGGGTGGTTCAAGGCCAAGTAGATGAGGTTTAAGGATATCTATCTTTGGTCCATCCATATCGTTATCGCTCAAATAGTTAGGAGAACTGAAGAAAGTTTTCGGGTCAACCATGACCCGACTCTCGACCTTATAACAAAATTAGCATTCGAAGAAGACGTAAACTTCAATATCAACATAGTTTGTGGACTTCTGAGATTTCGAACAACGTCTTTGGATCCTATCAAAAGTACTTACTACTTCAAACGGGTAGACTAGACTGATCCCACTATATTCCACATAAGGTCGATCTCTAGTCATTTTCCAGAATTTCTGTCCTCTTGCAATGAGCCTCTGGCGTAAAGTTGAATTATTCATTGCATTCTCAGGAGAATCCTTGTAAAATCTGCGAGGAAAACAATCTAAAAATCGAATCTCTTTCTCGCCGCCAAATGGCGCAATTACAGTTTTGATTACCTCTCGGCCGACCTGATAACCATCGAAGTTGAGCTGCCACGTATATATCCTATAGGGTGCGGGTCGCCCTGCAAGCGAGCCCCCTTCAATAGCTCTTACGATGGACGCAGATATTTCGCCTGTTTCAGATCTGCGATAGCAAGCTTCTCCCGGCTTGAAAAGTAGCATAAGAGATTGAAGGTGCAAACTGGCGAACTTCTTTGGTACCTCTCTTTCTCTTCTGCAACCTCGGGTTTCTCAACGCCAAGAACCCCGAGTAATAGATCGATGTCTTTATTACTTTCCTTCCGGTAGACCTCAGAGTGTTGGGAGGGATGGGAGTCCCGATAGACCTCTAGCTCCGCGAAATGATGGTAAAGGACCATATACGGTTCGGTAATGCCGATGGATCGATCAACGAGGGATACACTAGGATAGTATTGTACCACAGCCCGTAAAGCATTAGCCAGTTTTTCCGAGTATATTGTTATAGTTTTCGGGCCCATCTGTGATGGCATACCCTCGTAGAGTGCGCCTGCTGTACTAGTCTTAAAATTGGGAGCATCTTTTCCTACAGATAATTCATCATCTGAGATATCTTGCGCGCCAGTGATTGTGAGGACACTGAAGATCTCTAGCACAGTATGATCACCCGGCAGTGATGGGGCTTCGAGAGGGTGACTGGCCATCTTTGTTTCAAGTAGTCGGCCATCCTCATCTCTATATTCGACCTTGTAGACAACTTTGGTTTTGGAATCGTCACTAGGCGACAAGTATGCTCCATGATTTTGTCCATGACCGGACCTTTCGCTGGGCGAGATCTGGTCAGCTTGTTGAGGTACTGAAGCTGTCATACTAGGTGACTCGGCTGGAGACATTGCTGGTCTCCCATCCATAATTCAGCTGAAGCCAACTGCTGGTTTCTTCGATTCAACCAATCAACTTGGCGAATGTGGCCAGCAGCTGGCAAAAATAGACTTCTACCACTGAATTAGATGCGATGGCAGTCGACGTTTTTAGAACTGTCAACAGGAATACAGACAACACCATCGTTTTTGTGCGGCTGAAAAAAGATCGACTTAGGTACATAGGTTGTGAGCAAGGCTGCGAGCAAAAGCCGAAGCGATGGCGGGCAGCCTGACCAATTAGACTCAACCAGCAAACCTTTAGAATCCTGCAAAGTATATTTATTAGTGAACCTTTCAAATGCTTAAGCTGCTGAAAGGAAAGCCTGATTGAAGTAACCGTTTGACTTCCTCTGCACTCCTAATGGCATCTTTGAGCATCGCGACGAAGGAGGAAGAAGAAATACAACAAGGAACCAGGCAATTGATTCGAAGATTCAGCCAGGACGTTGCAGAGAATGAGCCTAACAACTCACTTGCCCTTCATCTAGAACAGGCCACGGAGCGCGAGGAGAAGCGTTTCAATCGACCGTGGCGCCGATGGTATGAAGACGAAGACGATATAAGCGCGTAGGTAGATCTAGAACCTCCTGCGACGTGTCTTCCAGCGAAGAGCCCCCTGATTGTTCCGTAGGAATCCAGATAATGACGATTTAGACAATCAGGCCAAGATATTAGAGCAGCAATGGAAATCATTTTCACACTTCCTGGAGACCGAGAGTGAGGAAGAGACTGCGAAGCGCAACAGGAAGTTCTGGAGGAAGAAAACCGATGGAGCAACTTCTGTAAGATGGCAAGTTGAAGGGCAAAGCGAACAACCGCCAGGTATCGGAGACGTCATCGCCGCTGTTCGCAGTGTCGAACAGAAATGGAAGGAGAAGAACCGATTCATAGGCGGGAAGCCGCAGAAGCTGTTTCGCTCTTTCTGCAATTCGCTACAAGGTCACTCGAACATGTTACAGATGCTTCCAAGTCAAAACCAGTACTTATCGATATTTTGCGGCGCTTTGACTTCGTTACTCGAGGTGGGTATTCCATGTCGTCCTTTCACCACATTTCAAGTGCGGTTACTCTACATTTACAGCACTCATTGTTTCCTAGGCATCCGCCAACCATCAAAGAATATCAGAGGGTCTAGGTACAGCACTGGATGATATTAGCTCCGAAACCGATCTTTGTGTGGACAATGTCAAGCTCATGAACGTTGAAGACATGCGTCAAGCGATTGGTACCCTCTATTCACACATCTTTCACTTTCTCAAGTCAGCAATGGAATGGTATCAGTCTAATTCCCTGAAGAAAGTACTCAACTCGTTCAATGAGAGTTTCTACGATAAGTTTGAGGAACAAATCGTCAAGATCAAAAGCCTCTCGCAAATGGTTACAAAAGAAAGGTAATCTGAAGTCTCGGGCAGAGCTCCGAGATTTGAGGCTAGTAGTCGACCAGATGGCCAAACAGAATGCGAGGATCTGTGCTTCGCTACGAGAAGAGAAGCAGAAGAATGATGACTGGCAAAACATAGGTCAAAGCATGCTTCGAATGCTACGCAGTAGCACTGAAGCTTGGCGGTTCAACCCAGAACTTCGTCTTCCAGACGTTCAACCGCAGGGTGACGTTAATCATATCTACCATGGACAACATCAACTAATTTGACGATAGAAAATCCGTTTTCGGCAAGAAACCTTGCTGTTAAAAGGAAAGAAAATCCTCGCAGCCGAGAACGCACCAGGAGTCCTAGTACGTCTTCCCCATCTCATTCATGAAATCGCATATTAAGCATCACCAAATTGCAGGATCAGAGACAATCTACAAGAAGAATAGTCTTCAAACGTCGTCGCGGACCCTTGAGGACCATACATCCGTAATACTTGACACGCTAGAGACCCTGAGCGCAGATATCTCGTTCATCGACTCATCCATGCTTGAGAGCATCCAAGACTGGAGCCAAGCTGACACCTCCCAAAGTCTTTGGGTCCAAGGACCTTTCGAAGACACCTACCCATCTTCAACATCCGAAATTACAGGGAAGGTCATCTCCATCGCTCTAACCCTCAAATGTCCCGTTCTCTGCTTTTTCTGCGACATCTCAAACTACCATAAGGGCGAAGACGACGATGATACCAGCCCAGCGGCACTTGCGGTCATCGACCTTGTCTACTCGCTCATCCGCCAGACAATCGATCTTTTCCCGGCACAAGTAACAACCAGACATGATTTGGGCAAGTCCCGGTTCGCCAAACTCAACGGTTCTTTAGATTCGTTTGACAAAGCCTTGCATATTCTCGGACAGCTCCTCCCACTAGCACCAAGCATGATGCTGATATTCATCGACGGCATCGAGCAATTAGACGACACGGAGGTAGAAAGCCAAGTTAACGCCATCCTCGGGCTATTGCAAGCGAGCATGATTCAGACACTCAGCAGAAAGAAAAGGGACAGACGAGTGTTCAAGATTCTCTATACCACCGCAGGAACGTGTGACGCCCTAGAAAATCTCGATGAAGAGTATCTGGAAATCGTAGAGGCAGAAGGAGGAACTTTGCGCGCGGAACTGGATCTTGACTTTGTTTAAGTTGTTAAGATCGTGAGCCCCTTGCTGTACTATGGCTATATATACGTGTTTAAACCCTCGCTGACGCTGAGGATGCCGTTGCCGCTGGCCTTACTGGCGCCGAGTTTACGCCTCCGAAGCCAAGCAACTCCAGTATGTATGCCATAGAAACCTAGAGCTACACACAAACCCCCGCACTCCCTCGTCCAGCCTCAAGGAACCTCTGGGAACAGGAGAAAGAGTGTTGACCGCTTGGTAGCCAGTACTAAAAGATTGATAAGTCTCTTCCCAGAAAGTTCTTGAAGTTGTCTCATGGCGAACGTGGGTTTTGAATTTCGAACAAAAAAGTCGGGAGCGCCCAACTCCAAGATACACTGGATTGAGACGGAGTGTCCATGCCGTTCAAGAAGCATGGTAGATCTCGCAATTCCTTGCTTCAACCCTTTCTTATTTCCTTGCTCACAACATTACTCTCCGACAACAACAGCTCTACAACGAAGGATCGGATAAACGATCTAACCGAATTCAATTAGAGGAAATATGACAGAATTGCGTGACAGCCAAGAGAAGGCAAGCGCCATGTCTCCCTCCTTCTCTTGCTCCTAACGCCTCCCTATCGTTTCGTTTTACGCATCGTTTTTTTTACGACTTGTTTCCTCCTACGGACATATTTTTTTTCGAATGGAAAGTTCTACCCCCGCTATCGACGGGAAATTCAGTCAAGGCTTTATTGAGCAATTCCTAGAGAAAAAGTTAACAGAAACTTTGACAAATTGTTTTTTTGATAGAAAATCCCGAGTTATGAATTACTCAGAAAGCACAATCGTAAAATCAATCATCTCTTTTGAATTTCCGACGAGAGAAAAATTGAATGTCGAGTCTGGCCTCCTCGCGATCTCCACAATTCCCCCTATCCTCCCCACAAAAATTCCACCGGCATACAAAAAACCTTCCTTCTCCTCTTTCCTTCCAGCCCCATGAAAAAAGACCCAACCTACATCCTCGTTCTTTAAAAATCTGGGGTTAATGATGAAAGCAAAGGTTTTAAAAGGAGTAGGAGATTGGGGTTGGGATTGGATATAGGTGTGGATGTGGGTGTGGGTGTGGATGTGGAGATTGTGATTTGATTGGGAGGGGAGGGGATGAGGGTAGATGGTAGGGTAGGATTGGGGTGGTTTGCGGAAGTGGGAGGGGGTAGGTTGGTGGAGTGGAGTGGAGTGGAGTGGAGTGGAGTGGAGTGGAGTGGAGTGCAGTGGAGTGGAGTGGAGAGGGTATGGAGTGGAGTGGAGTGGAGTGGGGAGGAGTGGAGTGGAGTGGGTAGTAGGGTGGGTAGTGGAGTGTGGAGTGGGGAGTGGGGAGTGGGAGGGCATCAGTAATGGCGGAAGTGGGAGAGGATAAAATCTTTTGGGGGGATTGGAATTTATGATGATGGTGGTGGTGGTGATGGTGATGGTGATGGTACTCACGATGGTAATGAAAGACGGAGAGAAGAAATCATAACCCGACAGCCCGAATAGGAGAATGTGGGGAAAGGGCAATGTAATTAGCATAGTGGTGATTATAGAATTCATTGATATATTTGCCATCAACAGTGGTGTATTCAGCAACTATGGCATGAGTAACAACCCATCTCCGACCGCACCCTACAACTCCTTCACCGGCGCATTCCCGCTCCCACTCCCATGCCGCCTCACCTCCTCCTTCCCGGCGCCCTTGTCCTTCTCAAACGCCTTTACCTCCGGGCTATCCATGTGCTTCATCACCTGATCCGCCTGCCATTTCTTGAAGCTGAAGCCTAATCCTTCGTGGCTGTAGTCTTTGTCGTTGGCTTGGTCTTTGTGGTACTTGACGCGGATGAAGTCGGTGTCTTCGGTGGCCGGGTCGAGGGAGAGGGAGACGATGGCGTTGATGGTGGCGGTTTTGGGGATGATGCGGAAGGTCCAGGACTGCGAGTCGAGTTGGTAAAGGCTGCTGCGGGGGGAAGAATTGGGGCGGGGGTGATGAGGAAAGAAAACGCACCTGAGCGTTCTTGAACTGGATCAACCCTTTCTCGTTCACCACAACCTGGTACCCCTCGTTCTTGCTCGCGTTGAATAGCTTCGGCAGCGCAAACCACTGCCCCGCCATCTTGTACCGGTCGTTTGCATACACAAACTGGTCGTCGTACACGCAGTCGGGCGTATATCGCTCCACGCGCTTGACCGTCGGCTCGCAGCCATAAAGCGCGATGATGTCGTCGACGAGAGCTTGGCGGGCGGGGGAGAGGGTGAGGGATTTCTTGGGGTCGGGGGTGTAGTCTTCGGATTTGGCGGTTTGGCGGGCCTCGAAGTGCTCGCCGGGGAGGGAGGGGTCGGTGGGCATGGTGGACATTCTGAGAGAGGTCGTGGTTATTGGGCGGGTGGTTTGAGCAGCGAATAGGGGGTTTGAAATGACAGATTTGGTTGTGGGGATGAATATGGATTTTGAAAGGGGAGATTTTGTGGTAGAGATGAGGAAGCTTTTTGAAATGAGATTATATGAACGAGGAGAAAGCATAAAGGCTTTGGTAAAGTAGTTTATTGATCAAGTACACACACACACACACAACAGCAGAAATAGGCAATTCGTATGTTTACATTGGTCGTTAAAGGTAAGCGATCAACAAACTGATGACGACAGAATGCACGTCGTAGATGTCGGAGTTTGACGCGTCGCGGACGATGGACGGAATACGGTAGGAATGAAATCACGACCAGTAGAATGAAATCATCATGGCCTCTCTCTGTGTGTATACGATACCGGCTTCGTGCGGCATGATGGGTAAGTTGAAATCCAGTGGATGTTGATGTTATGCTTGGGTATGTATGAGGTGGGGTAACTTGCTCGATACAATTTTTGAATGTGGTAGAAGATCATAGTCTCTACTAGATTCCATGCATTGAAATGCTTGGCCATGGTTCAATTTGTTGAGACGAACTCGCCGTTATGGTCGAGAGGCGGTAGAAGATTTCTTGATATGTAGTGACTCGGCTGTTCGGGTGCCGGAGGCTTCTCCGGGGAGACCACATCAGACGAGGACGAACGAGGAAAGAAAACTAAATATCATTAAATACGAAATCCACAATTTCATTGGCCTCTATGGCGTAGGGGTAGCGCGTCGCACTTGTATCCTCGCACAATGCGAAGGTCCTTAGTTCAAATCTGAGTGGAGGCATGACTTGTTTTGCAAACCTGCAGATCGATTATCTTTTTTTGTCTCTGATCAAAACGAAGTTTGGGTTAGTGGCTTGGAGGATGGGATAGTTGGAAACGAAGGATCGAACGAATGGCTGCTACTTAAAGTGTTTGGGGGAAAGGAACTGGAGGTAATAGGTGGATGTTTCTTGTTAGATTCGTGGAAGAGTTTCGTCGCTTTCTTATAGCTACCTACCCTCCTTGAATGAATAAACGGATAGCTGTGGCTGACAGGTGGTCGTTGAACACCCCAAGCCAAGGAACCCATTCATGAGATATAAAAATATATATCAGATACTGCCATTGTATACGCCTTTGACAGGGGTATCTAACTCTCCATTTCAATGCCGCTCAACATCCTACTGCGAATCCAAAAACCTCTTAGGAGCACTTCCAAACTTCGCCACCAATACAAACCACCGTCTCAAAACCGATACTGGATCGGCTTCCTCGCCTCCTCCGGCGTCGCCGGCCCAGCCTCAGATCCCCGATGCATAGTCAAATTATTCATAGATGACACTTGCCCGTGCGCGAAGCTTGGCATTGCCTGATGGCTCTGACGATGCGCATCGGTCCGTGCGGGATCTAGGTTCTCTTGTCTGAGACTTGGTGGCATGCCGTAGTCGTGTGGTTGAGGCGCGCGTACCGTTTCGGTGCTATGTTGATCGTCAAACGGATTTTGCTGCTCTTCTTCCGGCGCCTGGCCCCGTGAGGTACTAGCGGGCATTTCGAGCGGTTGGCCGTTTGGCGGCTCGGTTGGAGAGGTGGTTGTCGGGCCGAAGTATCGTCTTGCTTGAAGGAGAGCGCGTTGATGTCTCGAGATTGCGCTTGCAAGCTGGTCATTAGTCTCAATGAGGGTTAGAAGGGTGTCTTCGTCGGGAGGAGGGTTGTCGGAGTGGATATAACTTTGTACCGATCGAGACGCTGACTGGCATCGGTCAACGAATTCTTTAAGGAGCTCGTTGCCAACGATTTCATTAGGCGGCGTCGATTGCACAACTTGAAGCAGCAGTTTGGCAGAAGTTCTGGCTTCTTCGATTCGTTGAGCTAGCTCATGGGGTGGTGGTATGCCAGAGGGTCGATGGCTACGCGCAAAATAGTTCTGCTCTTGGACATAGCCTTGTTGTGGTTGATTTGGGTTGTATGGCGGTGCGTTCATAGCCCGTGGTAATGGCTGGCGTACAAATCAGCTTCCCGAAAGCTATGGACCTCTGAAAGATCACTCACAGGAGCTCCTTGCTTCTTCAATTTCGATTTCTCCATACTCCACATTACTCGCAATGGGGTAAGGGTCTCGTCATCCGCTTTTTGTGTTTCGAAAGTGTCCAGTGTCTCTCTTAAAATCTGCTGCACGCTCGTATCTCTTCCATCCCGCAGGAGTTCTTTTACGGTTACGACAAACTTCGTATCCAGATTCTTCGTGAAGCTCTTCCCTGGATTATCTGCCAATATCCTAACCAACATGATCGCGTTATATTGTACATAGGCTCTTCGGAAATTCTCCTTCGAGAGGAACTTGCGAATTCGATTTGCCGCCTCTTTCGCTGCCGCAGGACTGGACTCGGCAGCTTCGACAATAAGCGGTAGGTGCAAAACCTCTTCGCCCTCCAGGAAACTGTTAGCCGAAGCGCAAAAGGTATGACAGTGATCCAAATGGAGCATACCGAGTTATTCGGACCCCCAGATTCGCAAAAGAGCCTCTGGAAAGCCCAGTAATCAGTTCATGACCGATCCCTCTAGCCCCATGATACGTACCACTCCTCTTGCAACGCTGGCTTCGGGCGAATCTCCATTCGGTATAACCTTATCGCTTTCTTGGCCTGCTTATGAGTAAACTTCCATGTTTGTATGACTTTTCTTGACTCCAAAAGCAATTGCAAAACGGCAAGACTTACTCCCTCGCCTGCTGATTGACCCTATAAATCGCTTCATACTGTGCCCCTTATTTAGTACGAGGATAATGTTTGGGAAACAGATGCCTAGAGGCTAGAAGAGCTTCAACGACAGCCTTGTTTTCATAGCTTGGCGCGTAGGTTAATTTGTCGCGGCGCGGTCTCTTATCGGCGGCAAAACAAGGCCAACCTGCACATGTAACTGTTTCGCATTACGGTGGTTATCGAGTATCAGATGGTGAATTTGTTCAGAGCTTGGTGCAGAGAAATGGAATGTATTTGAGTCTACCGTGTTTTGAGATATTGTGGTTCCTTGCACAGCCCCAATCCCTTCGGAGGACTCGTCATCGCCAAAAGTGCTCGCCCACTATCCTTCTACCAATGTGATGATTTTACATATGATACGTCGAGAAATCTTAACAAATCCAAAGCATGGCCGTCCCGCTAAAGCGCATATCAAATGTCCATCTTGTAGATTTCAACCTCGTGAATACCTCGCACGCCCCATCAACTTCCTTTTACACTCCCTCATCGTCGTTACTGATTGGTTCCACGATCAAATTGCCACTGCGTCCTAGTCTGCTACCGACAGAACCATGAGCGTCTAGATCATAGACGACGCGCGGCATTGGCGATACAAGTCGGAAATTGTAGATATGCTCATAACCCTGGGGATCCGTCGATGCTGATACATGGTTTTCGGATTTAAGGACATTGTAACACTCGATAAACGCATACAATTCTTCCATCTCGGTGCTGCCTGCGAACTTACGGACTATTCGTTCACCAGATGTCATTCGGATGCTAATCCGAGTGACGTCTTTGATATCGGGTCCTGGCTCTGGTGCAATCGTCTGAGCTCTCCATGACCTCCACTGTTCAAGATTCCGTCGATCTCTTTCTTCCGCCTCCAGTCTCGCCTTCTCTTCCCGCTCTACCCGCGCTTTTGCAACTTCTGCATCTCGCCGCTGTCTCGCTCGCTCACGGTCTTGCGCCAACGATCGTTCATAAGCGCTATTTTGCTCTTCGCGTAAGTTACGTGTTGCTTGCTGCTCGGTTCTCGTAGCGCGCACTCGATCTAGTGCGGTTGAGTGCTGTGTAATTGCTGCTCGTAATTTGGGAACAAAAGCAGAAGATGGGAGAGGACCAGTAATTCGAGCTATCGTTGACATGGATGTTGAGGAGTCTTGAGGAGTATGGGCAACTAACGCGGTGAAAGGAAATTTGCTGCAATTGAGCGCAATGGAGACTTGATAGGCCTCGGAATCCTGCACATTCCCAGCCCACAGCAAGATATTATTTCGAGGTTCATTAACGTAATCAATAAATTCTTGAGACAGAAGGGTATCTCGAACAAAAGTTGATGTATCGTCATGCTCTGGTGAGATAAGCACAACGAGCAGGAATCTAAGCTCTTTCTTCGCTAGATCGTAGGCCTGGGCATAGCCGTTCTCGAAAAAATGTAAAGAGTTGCTGCCATACTCTTCCTCAAATTCGCGCGCAAACCTAGCTGCAGTATCTCTTGGATTCAAGGGTTTCCGGCCGGTGGTGTTCTGCCTCGATCTCGCTGGAGGGCTGCTGTTCGAAAATCTCGACACTAAGCGTGGAAGGAACGGAAAGAGGTATCCAAAGAATCCCAACGAACCTGAGAGTACCCGGTATAATACATTAAACTGAGTGAATATGATAGAGAGTAATGGAGGAGTTCTGTAGGCGGTTTGACTTTCAGGTTGTGGTACTATCCTCGGAGCAGGCTCCCTGCGAACAGCAGGGATAGATCCGGAGAACGACGAGGAGCCGTTCAGAAGAGTTTCGCGTTGGGCAGGCTGCGGTGGGGGGGAGGATGCTAAGGCCGCCCGGGCTTCTTCAACTGGATCTGGAGCTTCGCCGTCAAAGAATTTTGCAATAGCGATCTAAAACGTTCATTAGCTTTCAATTTTCCAACTTTTATTTTCCGGATCAAACATCATACCTGGACGTTCCATTGCGATCTTTGTAGCAGTGGGATAGCCTCAGAGGGCTTTTGATTCGTTACAGCTGTATAAGTTCCTAGCGCAACTTGCTGGCTTTCGTTCAATACTGTTGGGCTGACATCAAGACTCGCCATGAGGACAGAGAATACGCCGCGGGCGTGGGAACACTTTAGGTCGAGTTCATGGGATAATCAGGATCGAGTACCTTAATGGCCAGTGTTAGCTGGTGATGGAGCGGCATCTTTAGGCGTGACGGGCCGCACACCCTAACGGTTGCGCCAGCCTTATGCTAGCATTGAGCTCTAGCCTCCATCACAAGCCCTCATGCATTTCTCGCAGAATTTGTTCTTTTCTCGACTGCTATATCTTTCTTAGACTGTGCCCAAGGCTCTTTGCATATAATTCTCCCACAGCTTTTGGTATTATGGACATCTAGGTGGGTTGATGAATGGTTTCTCTGCGTCGCTTACAATCATTGAATGAGAGGGCAAGAGGCGCAGCGCCAGCATAACGGTGACTGCCTGGGATCAAGTGAATCGGGGAAGACAGGTGTCGACACGGTAGAACGCTAAATGCCGCCTCCAAACTCGTCCCGGAGTCCTCTACACTATCGACCCACAATGCCTGCAAGCTAGGGTGCAGATTCGAGAATGGCGGCATTGATACAAGACAATCCCGAGGAGACACGGCGCACAGTGCCGTCTCCTAGACCAAAGGGGCGTGGTAAGGAGCTCTGCTACGCTCGGTGTGCTATCCGGCTGAGCCGGACGGTTCAGCAGTTCTGGACAGTCCAGCTGATTGTACGACTTGGGAGTAGACAGCGCCAAAGACACGCTCTGCCGGAATGTTACAATATATGGTCACTGCCGCTATGAAGATAAAGGTGGTGATACTATCCAGTTCGCAGGGCCCGGCGGCTAATGCAGTTGCAAAGGATGTGCGTTCAATCATGATCCGGTCAAACCAGCTGCACCATCAAACCAAGCAGATAGGTGTGCAGCCGCCGCAAGTTGTAGATGTGACTGGCACCGTACTTATCAAGATGCTTCAGTGTAAAGAAACGATTGAATGTTGATTCCCCGAGCTTTACCCCGTCCTCACTCGCCGTAAATGGTTCTCATTTGCCCACGAAAACCAAGGGCCTTTCACCAAAGGCAGCCAGTGCCGAACCCTTCAGGCCAAAAGGTCTGACTCCAGGTAATTGACTTCTGTAACAACACGATCAACTAGTAATTGACACCCATCCAGCGGTCGTCGCTCCTTCCTCATCCGCCTCCATTAAACAATACAATCCCAAAGCTCTTGACTGGGTGGCGCCAGAAGCACAGGAGTTCCTTCCACAAACGTACAATAGCCTAGCTACAGTAAGTCACGTTTTCTCTGTTTATGATCTCTTCTTTTGTACCTTTCTACCTTTGAGATCCATAGCCAATATACCAAGGCCATTTTATACCACCAGGTGCAACGCTGGAGGGTCCTTTTGTTTTATCCGAATCTCTTTGAAATGCCCTAGCTCAGGGTTTGGGTACTCCAGAAGCTACCCCGGAACGCTCTGCAGTCTCGACCGTTGGTCATGTCTTACTCGAGCATTGGAGAACTGCCAAGTGTCTCAATACCAAAACAATGAATACGCCGCACAAGGGCCCCAACCCCGGCGCTGGGGTTTTTATCCCTAACGCTACCTCATCGCCTGGGCTACCTTCTTCCTTCTCCATGAATCCCCAAACCCCTCTGCCAGCTGGTCAAGGTCTACAGTCTAAATCGTCCCCACCTCAGGCTGATTGGTCATATGGAGATGCCAAGGGACATCGTCGTTCTCTTACTCGTCATGTCTATTCGCTATCTGAACCCAACAGAGACGTGCTTTCTCATGAGCTAGACTCGTTCAACCCCTCCACTGGTTCTCGTACTTCGTACACGTCGCCACGACGTCCAGCTCAAAGATCAATGCCCGATGACCCAAGGTCCCGTGGATCGCCACTGAAACCTGCGCAGGACGAAGGAACCAGAACATCTAAGAATCCCCACGCCTATTCGGCTGGCAGACATGGTCATCGCGCAAAAGCTTCTACAGATATGGGAAGTGTGGGAGTTCGTACAATGGCCCATAGGCAGAACTCTGAACCAAATCAACGCTTGAGAGTGAGGAGTGCAGGGTCTACAAATTATGGCGATGACCCCATCCCTCTCTATGTACCAGGCGTTGCCAACAGGGTTGGATCCGATGGAGGGTTTCCCGCCAAATTCCAACATCAGCTTTCTCATGCGGCCCTTGTACCAAAATACCCACACATGTACAACCAGACACGTCCACTTTATATGCACAGCCCCAGCTTTACATCCAGCATGTCGTTCCACAACAACAATTCTTTTAGTCAATCCTCTGCTTGTGTTTTCCCTTCTCATTCTTTCTCCAGTAACCAACCGTTCCACAAAGCTCAAGAATCGTTTCAGATAGAGAACAACGACGACATTTCCCAATCAAACTTTTTCGAACCCTATGCTCCCGCTACACCTACACCGAATCACGCCACACCTCAACCACAGGTTAATCCGTATGCCCAAGACGCAAACGGTCTCTCCGGACAACCATATTACCAAGGCTCCAACAGCTATACACAACAGCAGGTAATCGCCTGAAAGGCCATAAAGCTTTTTTCGTTACTCATTCGACTTAGATCCAATACCACCTCTACGCTGCCCTCGGACCTCATCGAGAGCTGCAGCCCAATCAAAGGACAGCCAGAGACTTGTTTATACCCGAGAACTTACGTCAAAGGCTTCAGCAGCAGACAGAGGCAACCTTGATGGTTATGCAAAGTATGTAATCACAAGACTAGGACGGAGAGACTATTTCTGGCAAAGTCGGGGCTCACCGATGTCTTAGACTCGACGCTCCCACCAACAATTGGGCCTTACCACACGCTAGTCCCGTTGACAGATAACCCTAACAACAAAGACAAAACTCTCTTTGGTTATAAGAGTTGGTTGTATAAAGCAGTATCCAGTACTGACGGCAAGACTTATTGCCTGAGACGCATCCAAGGTTTGTTTCCACGAACTGGCCAAATCCTACAATCACCTACTAAGTTCTGCCCGATAAAGACTACCGTTTAACTAGCAATAAGGAAGCCGAGGCAGCCATCCGAACTGTTCAGCACAACTGGAAAAGAGTGAGGAATGGGAATGTGGTGTCTATATTCTTATCTTTCACAAATCCAGGATTTGGTGATAGCTCTTTAATCTTCGTTACGGATTACCATCCACGATCAGAAACACTTGCTCAGAAACATATCACGCCAATAACTCGCTTTTCACATCGCAGTACAAACGCACATGTCCCGGAGCAGCTATTGTGGAGTTATGTGGTGCAGGTAGCTAATGCGTTAAAGGTAGTCCACTCTGCCGGTCTGGCCGCTCGAGTAATCGATCCAAGCAAGGTGATTCTAACGGGTGAAAACCGTATTCGTCTCAATGCTTGCGCGATCCTGGATGTCATACAGCACGACACACTAGGCACTATAGCCGAGCTACAGCGCCTGGACCTGTACCAGTTTGGTCAGCTGATTCTCACGCTTGGCACAAATAGCCCAGCCAACACTACTAGTAAACCAAAGCAGTTACTGGAGCAGTTCTCCCGATTTTACTCTCCCCACCTTCAGGAATCTGTATCATGGCTTCTTGATCATGGTCATGCCGAAAGGATCGACGGTATCGACATCTTCCTCAGCACTATCGCCTCGGATGTTGTAAATGGTTTTGACGCCTCTCTCCACCTCAACGACGAGCTCACTACGGACCTCAATCGCGAACTCGAAAATTCTCGCATCGTGCGTTTACTCACTAAGCTAAATTTCATTAACAATCGCCCTGAGTACGACCAAGATCAGCGATGGTCCGAGCAGGGTAATCGCTTGTACCTAGGTTTGTTCCGGGATTATATCTTTCACCAAGTCGATGCCCATGGAAACCCGGTACTGGATCTGGGGCATGTCCTAGCTTGTCTGAACAAGTTGGATACGGGGAGTGAGGAGAAGATTACGCTAGTGACGAGGGATGAGATGACTGTTTTAGTGGTTAGTTATCGGGAGATGAAGGGGTGTGTAGAGGGAGCCTGGCAGGAATTGGTTAGGAGGGCTGCTGTTTAGATGCAGGCTCTGAGAACTAGGAGAGCTAGGTGGTCACAAAACTGTTGGGGAAAATTGGACGATGAATTCCTGTGTGGGATATCGACAGGGGATGAGACCTGATGGCAGGGCTAAATTTTTAGAAAGTGTCGTGGAGGTAGGGATAAGGTGTAGTGTTGGACATGAGAGGGGATAGGTAGTTTGAATAGGAGAATAGAGTGGGATTTCTAATATGATGCTGATCCTATCGACGGTCTGAAGCCAGTCGTAGATATGAGGACTGGCCGTTCCAACCGTGAGGCTTGTTTTCCATTCACTACCATGTATCTTCTATACTCCCTTTCCATCTCTATATAATTCCCCCAGTACACATCAAAGCCCCCTTCTTCCCCCATTATCCAGTCCATCACCGCCTTTGTTCGTCCCTTCCAGCCACTGACCTCTCGCGCTACCTCTTCCCCCCTTGATAGAAACAGGCAACCATTACTCTTCCCCCTTGTGGTTGGTTGGTTGGTTGGCTTGTCCAACACTCGCTTCTACGGAGTCAGAAACTTTCACCCCCCTTTCCTCCCTTCGTAGCTTCTCGCCGTATGTATGTTTCCTACCACTATATACGTAGACATGCTGGTTCTGCGCTTTTGTATGTATGCCTGCCCCAGTAGCCGTGTCTCTGGGGCTGAGCTGTCTTGAACGTTAAGGGGGGCGCTGGGGGGTTGGGGGATGGGTGGGAATCGGAGGTGGTGGTGGGGAGGGTGGTTACAGATGGGGTTGGGGGATGATGAAGAAAAAGGAAGGAGTGAAAAACGTGCCAGGAACGAGAGGTTGGGAGTTGTGCGAAAAGGGGTGGCGGCTGCGGGTTTCGTGTTCTTTGATGGCGTTTTTTTTCCGGTGTGAAGGGGGAGGTGTGATGGCGTGCGTATGGATGGATGGGTAGCTTTGATTTTTTTTTTTTTTTGGAAGTGGTAAATGTGATGGGTTTGAAGGGGTATTAACATAATGGGTTTGTGGTTGCGTTTTGGGCGGTTTTTCACCTTGGGGATGGGAGGCTGTGGGGTGGAGTGATATGAACTTCTTCTCACTATTGGGCTGAGAAAGGGTTGGAGGATAAATACTTCTTGTTGTTGCTAGGGAGGTTTGAAATGTTTTCTGCGTTCTTTGGGAGATATATTTGGCGGTTTGGTGCTGGAAGGACGATTGTTGCCAGGGTTCGAAATGAGTGAGATGGGGTTTGTCTGAGAAGTTTGTGGGATGTGACAGAAAGTCGACATGGAGGACTCGTTCAGTAGTGTCTTGTGGTACGTTGGTTGAGGATATTTGTGATTCCTTGTGGAGACTATATAATCTGGACTAGGTAGTATGCGGCTAGTGTTGATTGAGATGGTGGATCATAATGGCAGTCCTAATCTTTGAGGTCTTGATATATAGGACGAAATGTGGTGTGAGAGGAAGTTTACCCGGAGTGAGATAGTTGAAGTTGATGGCTCTGGATTATTATGACCATGCTAGTCTCTGCCTTGTGTAAAAAGGGTATTGATGCTGAGACAGAAAGTTGATAGCTGATAAGCCGTAATTCCGTGTTGGGATAAAAACCCGTACCACCCGAATGCGCTGTGGAATGAGTTACGTTGCCATTTCAGTTTGTTTGGTGATATTCCATCGACATGGAGCGAGGCCATACCAGTCAGTCTGCTGGGAGTTCCTTGACAAAAGAGTTGGTATGGTCTGGGATCTCTTGTAGCGGTACATCGGTACGGACCGTCAATGACACTGTAGGCAACTCGGCCGTCACATACCGTGCGGCATCTACAAAGTCAAGTTCAGCTAATCTCTCTGCAGCGCCCATTTCAGCTCTGGCCGTTTCTATGGTGTCAAGCTCTGATTTGTGATATTGAAGATGGACAGGATACGTCTCTCGGAGATCCGTCCGACGGTTCCCATCACTGCCATTCTTTACAAATGCTCTTCGTTCTTGCCTCTTCTGAAGGTATTCCTTGAGCCTTCTCTTACTAGAGAAGACGTGGTAGAGTGGCTGTCAGGTAGGAGAGCAAGCAGCTATGATTCCTGTTGTGGACTCTAGCCTACAAATAGTCATGCTTAGCTAGGAAGATCTTGTCTAGTGCGGTAGTTGAGGACTTATCCTCCCCAAATGGTTACGGTCCCCGCCCTATCTGAGAAGACATAAGTAATCGTGAGCTAGATACTCCTTTCAGCCAGGCTCTGGACCTACACGTCTCGGCCAATCCTGTGGCCTTGCAAGGTTACTGTCTGGACGGTAACACATGCAATGAAACTGCAGTCCACGGCTTCAGAATAAATTTTCGTACGCAGAACAGGATAACTTACAATAAACCTAGTGAGACGAGAAGGATAATCCCGATCTTGTTTGGGAAGACTTTTTTCCGCATCTAGAAGAATTACGATTGTTAAACAGATAAGAGACGAATTACATAAGATCGAGCCAACTATTTGTAGCATTAGCTTGATCATCACCGGTAGGATGGTCTGATCCTTACGTCCATCAAGACATTTGACGATTGCTTTACTGTGCTGTGGTGAGAAGCATGCGCTTGGGGGATGGATAGACCAGAACTGGTGATTTGAATGGCACTGGACCAAAAATAATGCAATTGAAGCCACGTTTATCGTGACGATGAAAGCAAGGATGAAATACAGAATCCGTCTCAGCTTTGTATTCGATCTGAGAAGATCCAATGGAAAGAGAGCTACTGAGAGCCTTAGGAATAATTTCGCTACAGCAAACAGAAACGTGGCCAAAGTACACCATTCGTGGGCTTGGGTAATCTGTATGGGCGATAAGAGACTTGAATGTCTACCGACGCCGGAGCAATTTCCTTGGTAGATCTTGTGCAAAACTGATTTTCGCTTGGTAGTCACCAGGTAACTGTAAGAGAAGGTACAGTGAAACATCGAATAAGGCTTGCACACCTGACTGCCTTCTTTAGCCTCGTAATGAGCTTGCGTGTGTACATTCTTTGGCCGATGACGTGGAGTGAGTTGATGTAGGGCAATATCTTCTACCCATATTAAATGATAAAACCCGCTTTCTTTTAATAGTGTATTCTGTGCAGCGAGACTGCACCACAGGCGGGATAGTGCATTGCATGAACATGCAACGTAAACATGATAGGGAGACAGCAACATCATTCGCATGGAAAACTGTCCTAATTATCATTCTTGACTGTCGGTTCTTAGAGTGTCGGTCAATCTTAAGACTGGTGAGCTGATTTACAGTGGTCAACCCATATCCTGGAGAAGGGAAAGCTCGCCGAGATAGAGTATCGAAGGGCGTTGACTGCTCACTAAGCCAAAGGAACGGTCAAGCAGTCGTTGTGCAACCGCACTCAAACATGAGTGAAATACCTAATTGATGCGGATACGCAAGGTTTGACTATGCCCCAACGCGTCATAATCTACTGGTTCTCCTTCCTCGTAGTCTCATATCTGTAAACCAGCATTTAGTGAATAGAACGACCGCAGTATCACGAGAAACCAAGAACATACCTCTTCCCCCTAAATGCCCATACCCCCCAATTCCCACAGCTCACATCCGCCGGATCCAAGTCGTTCAGATCCCACCGCAAACTTCGAAATTTGTTTTCTCCTGGCTCCATCAACAAATCCACCTCCCCTCCAACCTTCTGCTCTACCCACTGCCGATCCCTCTCCATATCCCATTCTGTGTACCCAGTACACAATATTGGGACCTTCGTCTCCAGTAATTGCGGCAGTGTCTCTTCCCACTCGTGGGAGCTAGCAGGATGGCCCAGACCAGGGTGAAACAGCATAAAACAGTCGAAATATGGATCATAAGGGTAGAAGAAGCCTGCAGAGTGTAAGGTATGGTAGTATTCAACGAATGTGCTTATTTTAAGCCATTGGCTTATTCTATCTTCCACAATTGCGCCGAAAGGGTTTTGAGGGGTTCTTTGGGGAAGAGGGAATTCGGAGTCTCGATTCGCCATGCTTTCGGGGCCAATGAAGATAAGGTGGAAGCGGACACGAGGGAAGAGATACTCTAGTTGCACCCAGACTTCGCGTGGGAGAGAGGATTCGGCGCGGGCGCCAAGGATGAAAATACGGACGGGAGGGGGATCAGGGCGAAGGCCTTTGATGTCGAGACCGGAGCCAGTGCGGGGAGGGTGGAGAGTGTAGCGGAGAGCTTATAGAACGGTGGTGAGTGCAGGCTGGAGCGGGTGGGAAAGGAAAGTACGTACCGCTTAGGCTTTTTAAGCCTTCTGTTGTAAGACGCCCTCCGCGTCTAATGTTGTAAGGACTTAGCTCGTGTAGGATACTGCCGATAGTCATTGGATAGGTGAGTAATCGAGTAGCTTGTCGCATGCTTCTTGGGTCATTGTTGGCTCTGAATTCTCTTGAGTACATATACGTATCCCAATTGGTCATGTTGGCTAATGCCTCCTCGATTTGCGGGCCTGGGTATTCGAACTCGGGAAAAAACCGTCCAGATCGTAAGTCGTGGTCATCTTCGTTAATCTCTCGTAGAATATCACATATCTCCATGTGAGATTCGTAGTCATCCGCCCAGTGCTCTTCCGAACATGAGACTGGAATACCACAGTCTGGGCATTCGAATCGGACGTGAGCTGGGGGCAAGCTGGCTTTGCTGTTATCCTTCCTCGCCTCTGGGTCATTTGGGGCAGTGGGCAGTCGCGTTTGGCGGTGACTTGGATGTGGGCAGTAGGCCTGAGTTTTCATGAAGGCCGCCCTTCGCCGTATTTCTGGTGACGGCGAGTTTGAGAAGGCATGGAAAAGGTTGTTAGGTTGAAGCAGCGCTCGTTCGCTGACCTCGGGAATAGGCGTTCTTTCAAGACCCAGTGGTGTTTGTATCTCTGGTGGCTCATATCTGACATGTTGGCCTTGGGATCCTGGGGCAATGACCGTACGATGCTGTTGAACAGGTAAGCCGACTGGAGGGCGTTGGGTAGACCGCAGGCTCCGAGTCCCAGTTGTAGATTTCCATCTGCAGCCAGATTTTGACTTGTACAGTGTTGACGAAGATGTACTGTTAGCTGCTATTCTCAAGCTGTTCAGATATCTGTGGCAGGAAAATCCGCATTGCATCTTGCCCCGAGGACTGAGGACAAAGAGTATAAAGGGCGGAAGCTCTTCGACATCATTGAAGTGACTAGGATCGTTGACCAGTCAAAAGCGGAGAATCATTTCGCCGGATTGAAGGTTAAAGCTCTACGACCCACGAATTTGTGCATCCCCAGACAGCGATTACAACTTTCAATACACTGGTGGAGCAGAAATTCAGGTGTTGGCATCTCAAGTTGGGTTATAGTGACGGCAAAGACACTGATAGCCTTTGGGCTTGAGCTTTGCGCCATGGCGACCACCTCGTCGATGTTCATGTACTCCCTCACCATACAACCGCCCACCTCTATAACACAGGCTATCCTCGGACAATTTGCAGGTACAAAAGAGCAACAGATAGTGACTGCCTCTGGATCTCGAATCACCTTACACCGACCTGATGCCACCCAAGGGAAGATTACAACGCTTCTTTCCCAAGACGTTTTTGGGATAATACGAACATTGGCTGCCTTCAGATTAGCTGGTAGTAACAAAGGTATGTTCTCATTCGGAAGCCCTGGAGAGTACATTTAGTGATTCTTGAAGACGAGGTCAGCTCGGTTATTGCGGCGGGAGCGTCATTTTGTGACGATGCTGCGCTGAGCGAAGGGGACATGGAAGAATTATGCTGAGATTATCGTCTAGATTATATCATAATAGGCTCCGACTCTGGGCGAATCACCATTATCGAATTTGTCCCTTCACAGAATCGATTCAACCGGTTACACCTCGAGACATTTGGTAAATCTGGAATTCGAAGAGTGATACCGGGTCAATACCTTGCAGTGGATCCAAAGGGTAGGGCATGTCTGATAGCTTCGGTTGAGAAAAATAAGCTTGTCTACGTTCTAAATCGGAATGCACAGGCTGAGTTGACAATATCCTCTCCTCTCGAAGCACACAAGCCTCAGACCTTGGTTTTTGCACTGGTCGGCCTCGACGTTGGCTACGAGAACCCGGTGTTTGCGGCTCTTGAGGTAGATTACACTGAATGTGATCAAGATCCTACAGGGCAAGCCTACCAAGATCTGGAGAAGTCCCTTGTCTATTACGAATTAGATTTAGGTCTCAACCATGTTGTCCGTAAATGGAGTGATCCCGTGGATCGAAGTGCAACAATGCTTCTACAAGTTCCAGGGGGGGCTGATGGACCCAGTGGTGTCCTGGTATGTGGGCTGGATAACATAACCTATAGGCATTCGAATCAAGATGCCTTTCGCGTGGCCATACCACGACGACAAGGAGCCACCGAGAACCCCGAGCGAAAACGTTTCATTATTTCAGGAGTCATGCATCGAATGCGAGGAGCATTCTTTTTCTTGCTCCAGAGCGAGGATGGTGACTTGTTCAAGGTCACCCTGGACATGGTAGAAGATGAGAATGGACAAGTGACTGGAGAAGTAAAGAAACTGAAGATTAAGTATTTCGACACTGTTCCAATAGCCTCAAATTTGTGCATCCTCAAAAGCGGGTTTCTTTTCGTTGCGAGCGAAACCGGAAATCATCATTTCTACCAATTCGAGAAGCTTGGGGATGATGATAACGAAACCGAGTTCGATAGTGATTTCTTTCCTGCCGATCCAACAGAACCTTACACTCCTGTTTCCTTTCATCCTCGGGGGGCAGAGAATTTGAACTTGGTTGAAAGCATCGACTCTATGAATCCCCAATTGGACTGCAAAGTTGCAAATCTTACCAATGAAGACGCGCCTCAGATATACTCCATTTGCGGTAGTGGTGCACGAAGTACATTCAGGACGCTCAAGCATGGCTTAGAAGTTAACGACATTGTCGATTCCGAGTTGCCCCAGATTCCTACCGCGGTTTGGACTACCAAGATCACCCGAGCAGATCAGTACGATTCTTACATAGTTCTTTCTTTCAAAGAGGGAACGCTTGTTCTAGGAATTGGAGAAACGGTGGAAGAGGTCACGGATACAGGTTTCTTATCAACTGCACCAACTCTGGCAGTCCAGCAACTAGGCGAAGATGCATTGATCCAAGTCCATCCTAAAGGTATTCGACATATACGGGCCGATAGGCGAGTCAATGAGTGGCCTGCCCCAATGCATCGATCGATTGTTGCAGCAACCACAAACGAACGTCAAGTGGCCGTGGCTTTGAGTTCTGGCGAGATAGTCTACTTTGAAATGGACTCTGATGGATCCCTCGCAGAATACGACGAAAAGCGGGAAATGAGTGGTACTGTTACATGTTTGAGCCTTGGGGAAGTTCCGGAAGGCCGAGTGCGGAGCCAGTTTCTGGCGGTTGGTTGCGATGACTCAACTGTGAGGATCCTAAGCCTCGATCCCGACTCTACATTGGAAAACAAATCCGTCCAAGCTCTTACCTCTGCACCCAGCGCCCTCACTATCATGGCCATGGCCGATTCAACTTCCGGTGGATCCGCGCTGTATTTGCACATCGGACTATACTCTGGTGTCTACCTTCGTACAGTCTTGGATGAGGTTACTGGCGAACTCTCCGACACTCGAACTCGTTTCCTCGGCCCCAAGCCTGCCAAATTGTTCCGAGCATCCGTCAAAGGTCAGGCGGCTGTGCTTGCTTTGAGTTCCCGCCCATGGCTTGGCTACTCTGATCCTCAGACGAAAGGGTTTAAGCTCACTCCACTTGATTATGTTGAGTTGGGATGGGCTTCGAATTTTAGTAGCGAGCAATGCGTAGAGGGAATGGTAGGAATTCAAGGTCAGAATCTGAGGTGAGCTTATTCTTCTCTCTACCTTTCTACCCTATTATGATGATTACACTATACTCGATCCTACGTCGATTATGACGATGAGGATGCAAACATATTTATTCCAATTGTTCCTTCTGACAAATAGCGACGCCTGGCCATTATCTTTGGAAGCCAACTTTAGACTTGCAGAATCTAACAAAATCTCAGAATCTTTAGCATCGAGAAACTCAGCAACAACCTGCTGCAGCAATCGATATCACTGACATACACCCCTCGAAAATTCGTTCGCCACCCCGAGCAGCCTTTATTTTACACAATTGAGTCGGATAATAACACCCTATCTCCTTCTAATAGAAATCGCTTACTCAACGGCACTGGAGTTGTTAACGGAGATGGAGTTGTGTTACCTCCGGACGAGTTTGGCTACCCTCGCGCTCAAGGTCATTGGGCTTCTTGCATTTCTGTCGTCGATCCCATACATGCGAAAGAAGTCCTTCAGAGGATAGATCTGGACGAGAACGAAGCCGCGGTCAGCATAGCCGCTGTATCATTTTCAAGTCAAGATGACGAGACGTTCCTAGTTGTCGGTACAGGCACAAATATAATCGTGAGTCCACGGTCATTTAGTGCTGGGTTTATACACGTGTATCGTTTCCTCGAGGATGGCAAGGAGCTGGAGTTTATACATAAAACAAAAATCGAAGAACCACCACAGGCATTACTCGGCTTCCAAGGTCGTCTCCTTGCTGGTATCGGAACCGAACTTCGGATTTATGATCTCGGCCTAAAACAATTACTGCGGAAATGTCAAGCGCAAGCGGCACCTAACCTGATCGTTGGCCTTCAAACGCAGGGAAGTCGTATCATAGTCAGCGATGTACAGGACAGTGTAACATATGTCGTCTACAAGTACCAGGAAAACCGACTCATCCCATTTGTCGACGACGTCATTGCTAGATGGACAACCTGCACAACCATGGTCGATTATGAGACCGTTGCTGGAGGCGATAAGTTCGGCAATCTCTGGCTCTTGCGATGTCCTCAAAAAGCCTCGGAGGAAGCGGATGAGGACGGCTCAGGGGCTCATCTCATCCACGAGCGTCAGTACCTTCAAGGCGCACCCAATAGGGTATCCTTGATGTGCCATTTTTTCCCCCAGGACGTACCAACAAGCATTCAGAAGACTCAGTTAGTCGCCGGTGGCAGAGATGTATTGGTCTGGACGGGTTTGCAAGGCACCTTGGGAATCCTGGTACCGTTTATTAGTCGCGAAGATGTGGACTTCTTTCAAACGCTAGAACAGCACTTAAGGAGTGAGGATGCTCCGCTGGCGGGGAGGGATCATTTGATTTATCGAAGCTACTACGTACCCGTCAAAGGGGTGATAGATGGTGACTGTAAGTGCTATTGCTCCTTGGCAACGCTATAGACTCTCACTGGTGATAGTGTGCGAGCGATATGCTCTGTTGCCCAACGATAAGAAGCAGATGATTGCTGGGGAGTTGGATAGGTCCGTTAGGGAGATTGAGCGGAAGATATCTGTAAATTCCTGCAAACCCACTCCCTATAGTCCCACAAGCTAATACTATCACAGGACATGCGGACAAGGGTGGCGTACTGATTTATTCCATCTACACCTAGTGAACCGATTTGCAGCTTAAAATACCCACTTGATCACAATGCCAAGTCAAAATCTCACCGTTCGATCTTTCAACTTCCTATTGCGTGTGAAGAAAAGCCCGTCTCGTTCCTCGCTCGATCTCCCGTGTCTCCTCGCTTGATCTTGAGCTGGATACTCTCGTCATGTTCAAATGTACGAGAGTATGGGACCATATTGGCATCCGACAGTCTTTGAGTACGAGATCGTCTTCTATGTTTCCAAGACGCATTGCCGTAATTTACTCGTCGGGACAATGCCACTCTCGATGCTAGCTGATCGAGAGCGAAACAAGATGATTACGTGGAGGCTTGTAATGAAAACTTTGTGCTTTTGCTTCAGCGACAAACCTTGATATTGCAGAGTAGAGAACTAAGACATCTCATCTCCCCTACATGTTTTCATGACCCCGTGGTCCTTGACTTTTAATTCGAACCGAGTTACCCCCCCACCCCCCTCTTCAAAGATTAGTAGTAATACCTCATCACCACCACTCCACCCTCCCCAGCCTCCAACATCTCACATATCAAGCCTCCACACACCGACCTCCCCCCACGCCTCCAAGCTCGAATCCCACACATTCAGGCTCCTCATACTCTCTCCCAGCACTACCCACACCTTGTAGCTATGTAAGCCACGGGAGGGATCCTCCGACTACCATCCCAACGATTTGAGACTGCCATCCGCATGTGCGATGCTAGCTTTCTGCTACTATTACTGTAGATAAACTCGCCTCGACTCGACTCGGCTGCGGTTCAGGGGGGGGGAAATGCTTCTTATCGCTGACTGACAGCCTTGTGGGTATCCGGATATTCTTCTTGGCTGGCTGGCTTGCCTGGGTCTCGTTTCGGGCCTTTCTCTGCAGGAGGAAAATGCAGTAACAGCACATTTTTTTCGTTTCGATGTTGAATCGCTCAGGTTTTGCGACTCGAGGAATCCGTCATATTGGGGGTAATGGAGAAGGGGTTTGATGAAGTCAGTCGCGCCTTGGATGAGGAGAGGTTTACTGTATATGGGGGAGGGGGGTTATTCGCTGCTGCCTGCCGGGGGAGATGATGGTACTCGTACTGTAGAAGAGTAGGGGTTTTATTGGCGGAGGGAGATGGACTGATGTGTTAAGGTTCGGGTTTTTTGGTAGTTGTCTTGACTTGTTGGATGTTGGAGGAGTTGGTTCGTTAGGTGTACATACGTGCTGCGAGCGAGCTATGTATTCGTTGGCTGTTTCGTTCTGCTTTTTTTTCGCTGTTGGGTGGGATTTTGATGATGATGCTTTTAGGCGGTGGTGCTGCTGCTGCCCGTCTGCGCTGGTTCTTGACTGTGTTTGTTGATTATCTAGATAGTGAAAGATTGGCGATTTGTTTGAGGTACATATGTGGTTTAGAGGCGACTGGATAGTTTGCAGCGGGTCTTTTTAACTTTTGGGTTCTCATAGAGTATACATAGCTTGTTTGGTAAGTTATGATAGATACCAGATCTTGGCATTAGGACAGGTGAAGTAGACTGCCATCAAAGAAATCGTAAAATTGAGATTACCGGGGTTTTGCTATTGATAAGGTGCCAATTCGGTTGTTCTGCTACCTTACTCGTTATCAGAAGCCATATTCAGCTGTGGGTACCACAGCTGTCACAGGGACCTCACCATGATCAAAGAGGTTACAGTATATATAGCCCTATCATTCGATAATAAATACTACACTGCGCCATTGTATCCATCTCTTGGGCCCGAGACAAGGCGAGCTATCCTTTCCCAGCACCCACTCCGGGATGACCCTGGACTGGATCTTGCCACCAGACAAATTCAAATAGACATGCTCGACTCACAGTGACGCACAGTGTTCTGTATCAGATTTGTGGTGCTTTTTCCTGCTCGCTTTCCTCTTGCGCGTGATCGCTTTCCCTCGTTGCTTCGGACCCGCTAAGTTTTCCCTATCATGCTCGAAGCTATTGGTGCCCTCCGCCCGAACAGCTCTCTTGAGCATCTGTGCATGACTTGCTACGGGCGTTGGCATGGCGCTTTGGGCCAAGGCTCTCAACCACAGCGCTCTTGGATCGTTGGCTGAAGCCGGGTGTGCGCTTATTGCGATTATGAGAAGAGTCGTAGGGTGTAGTTTGCGTCGTTGCCTGCGTTGTGAAAGAGTCCATCTGTGGTATGACAACCAAATTTCTTTGTCAGATTCTGTAGCTTGGTATGATCAGTGGTCGTAGATTTGACGAGCGGTGTAGAGTACTCTCGATATAGACTAGCCGTATCAAATACGCAGATGATCGGACATATCTCTTCTGAGTATATGCAAAGTTCCACCATAGCTCGTATCTCACTATATATATATCATAACCCATCAAGATTATCAAGATGAATCGATAGAGTCAATTTTTGTTCGAAGAATGTCAGTCAGAAGGTTTCTAGTAGGGTCAGTATAAAGACGTGGAACCACCGCGTATGAGGGCTGAGTATTCGGCAAATCACCCTCTATACTCTGATTGGCTTCCGTGTCATCTGGCTTGTCTGCACCATTTTCGACATCTTTCGTACTATTCTCCGGTAATAAGTCTTGGTCGAGACCGAGAAGGGATCGAAGGTCAGTAAGATTACCACAGCGGTAAGCCCGATAGCCTCCTGCATTCACATCTGCTATCTTTATCCATGGTGCCGTGTGGGTAAACTTTCAGATTCAATAAGATTCAAGCCCAGATAAGAGCAAGAACGGACGTACAGTATCCAGAAAGAGTATCGGCAACATGTTTTATTCATGACTTTTCTTCGCGAAGAATCCCATTCCTGCTCATATCCCCTCACCGGTATATCAGACTGCTCGTTACAAAAAGTCGAATTTGACCAAAGGCGAGTGCTGAAACCAGCGTAACGGCGCCGACGGTTGCTTGCTCGCTTGCAGAGTCTTCTCGCATGTTATTCCTGTATCTCTTCATGCTCATTTTTCATTCGCATTGTCGGCGGCGGCGCCGTTGCTTTGTCTGCCCGCCCCGTCTATCTCTAGCCTGAATCGCGTGTCTCTACTACTGTACGCCCTGTCGCGGAGAGACTGGGGAAGCTGTTGCGAAGCCCTGCCGCCTTCTACTCGCCGGCGTCAAAGGCGTGGACGTCGGTGGAGTAGGGCTTTCCCCGCAGTGCCTGGCCGGAGAGGCGCTGAGGGGGGCCGGGTCTAGATGGTGCTCCTGATTGGTAGGCTCGGAACATCGATTTTTGGATATATTTGCATCGCATTTCTTTATCTTTTCGGATTGATAATACTGCAGCGGCGGTGGCGCCATTCTCGAAGCACAAGGTGGCAGAGAAATCACGAACTCTCCTCACAGGAGTAACAAGAAGAAGGCAGTATCTACTCTTCCAGGAGTCGATCCCGCCAAATTCTCATACGAAGATTCTCTGCCTTCTCCCGATTCTCTTGGAGATCATCCTTCCCGAGTTTTAACCGCCCCCTCATTCATCTTTACGCCTCCGTGAGGCCGTTTGCGCTGTTATTACTCTTTTCCCATGCAGGACCCTAACATTGTCAGGGCTATCCATCACACACAATGTGTTACCGTTCTCATTCTTATCCTTTGGTACTTCTTCATCCTAGAGTTTTCCATCCTTAGCATCAGCTTCCGAAAAAGAGAGCCTATCGAACCTATCCATATATGCCGTCTTTGACGCGACTCATTCTCTACATTGGAATGCTTATTTAGGAGGCCTCTACAGCAAAAGGGTTGAGTCCAACAAGTAATACCCGATACTATTCCACAGCTTGATTCCTCTAATCCATCGCGTGATTTTTTTTCATCCGCAGTTTGACTTTATAGCTCTTCTGTTCTTGAGTTTCGCTTGCTGCTTCAGCTCAGATCCTCGAGTTTACTTCAGACTCTGGATCAGGAAGCCCTTTCCTAAGAAGGAGGCGACAGAAAGAGAGTCTCAGATCGTCAATGCCTGAAAACAGGCCTACGGGGAACCTATGCTAGATATGCCCTAACGTCAAGAGCCCGAGGATCAGGTGGACATAAGAAACATGTCCACCCCCAACGAAGAGTAGTTGCACACCTCATGCATCACTCCAATTCATTCCCGCAAGGCACGCTTCCCCCCACCGCTAAATCTCTAGTTACCACAGAGGCATGCAACTCCTTCCTATCTCTAGGGTCCTGCTCCAGCTCCGCCCGGAATCTCCGTTCCGACTCCTGGTCCAGCTCGGCACGAACTCTCCGTTCCGACTCTTGGTCGAGCTCCCTGTGATACTTGCGTTCTGACTCCGCGGAGAATACTTTGGAACTTACACTGCGAAGCGCTTGTCGGCGCGCAAAGAACCAGGTCGCTGCTACTATGAGAGTCAGACCGGCTGTACCGCCTATAACGCCACCGACGATGGTGCTTGGGTGGGCGGGAGCGAAGGAGGATGGAACTGTTGTGGGCGATTGGTTTGGGATATTTGCGATTACGGAAGAATTTGATGAGCTCGGCGTAGAGGAAGGTGAGATACCTGCTACTGTCGTCGTCGAGACTGAGGGGGCAAAAGAAGATGAGTTACTGGCGGACTTGGTCGAGAAGTTCGGTATGAAGGGGGGAGACAATGCCGAAACTGGAGCCGTGTTCGATGAGGCCGGGTGTGGGTTTATATTCGTGATTGTGCCGTTCAAAAACCAAACTCCCTGATTGGCGGAGCAACAAGCGTTGGCGTTAGCATTGCAGCAATAACTTCCATCAGAGCATTGTGTGACCGTTACGTCGTTTTCAGCCATTGGGTTGTACCCTTGCTTGCCTGATTGTCCTGGGGGTTGATTAATGGCTAAGGTAGGGATGTAATTCGCAGTCAGCGGCCCTTCTTTGCCAAATTCAAGGAAAAAGTCATTGTGGAAGGTTTACCGGTTCCATTGACGCAAAGGTTGACGCAGTTTGGACTTTTCCACGACTGATCGGTACAGCTCTCACGCCACAGGGTCGCCCCGGCACTGTCGGTACACAGACCGTCAGGTCGGCAATGGTCTGTGATGGCGCAGCACATGCTGTGCTCGGTGGTTAGGTTGCAGGGCTTGTAAACCCCAACTCCAGTCGGCCCGTTTCTGTCAGTTCCATTTCTGTTGTAGCAATTGGCGGAGACGTGTGAGAGGATCGAGGTTAGGAGAAGGAGTAGTACCCGAGCGAGTGAAGCCGGGTTAGCCATAGCGATGAAAAAACAAGTCAAAGGGTTTCAGAGACTTTATGCATTTGCAGTGAAGTCTGTGGGCCGAGCAGTGCTCTGCCGTTCAGTGTGGTAATGTTTAAAATGTCGTATTCTGCACGTTTCACCCTACGAATCCTTTGCCTGATCCGGGCGGCTGAAGAGTCGCTCGGAGTCGGAGCAACCTCCAAGTGTATTCTATGCGCCCTCCTAATAATCAGAAATGATTGCAAAGCAGATAATCAAAATGATGATATAAAACAAGGATATAATCAATGTGCTCTTGCATGTTCATGTCCAACTCAATTCAAGATAACTCCAGCTTTTTACTCAAACAACTCGCAGATTTCCCTTCAAATGCTTACAGTACCTATAATCTCCGCTGTCAAAGACTGACACCCGAGAGATGCTGACAGGATCGACAAGCCATTCCACCCACGACCGCGAAGGATGCTTACCACCGTGGGGGCCAAAGAAGAAATTGCGAGCCACAACAAAAGCCAATTGGTTTAAGCATAAGCAGGCGCAAACGGCAAAGCAAAAGCTGATACACCTTCTACTGTGTGATGGGGCAGGACCGCAATCCGGCAATGTCCTGAGTGAAATAAGGATACAAGAGCAACTTTTCATTTCGGCCTTTTGCATGCCAGGGGGTATGTAGGTGAAGATGGAGGAAATCTGTAAGCAGGCAACCGCGAGGCTGAACTCGGTACCTTATTGAACCGCAATAACATCTGCGATAAAAACAAATTGAGCAGAGAAGAGATGTGGCATCTTGGAATGCTCAAGGTGATAATCATATTTTCAAAATCCAGCGTGTCGTTTCCGTAGATCCGGGTTTCTATCATCGCATTATTCTTGTGCACACCTCAGCGAAAAATCCCCCCGAATTTCGTTGTCTTAATTCCTGCTCGCTAGAAACCAAAGTAGTCCCCTCACTTAACGTTACTGTACAACACCGGTGAAAGCATGAAAAACATTATTTCGTGAAAAAACCCAGCCATCTTCTCCGTTGCCCGAGTTCGTTACCTCGAAACCCTTCTGATTCTGGCATACCCGGTATTAGATCACCAATCCTCGTTTCCTTTAAAAATATATATATGTATACTGCAAACAACGTAAATCTCTAAGACGGAACCCCAAATGCACCGTCTATGTTTTGCCGCCATTATACCCACCAGGTCCCCAAAAACACAACCGTAGTATACGCCGTCAAAAGCGAGTACTGCGCCTCGAAAAAATGATGCAACGCCCCATTCCGCACCCTCTTCGCCTCCTCCCTCGGATACGCAACCCCGCTCTTCTCATCCCTTTCCAGCAACTCCTCCATCTCCGCCACCTTCGGCGGCCAAATCGCATACCCGACCGGCGTCCACGCCGCTGCAATACTGACCAGCCACGTCACGGGCGGCCAGAACGCGTGCGTGAGGAGGTAGAGCAGCTGGTCGCGGAGGGTGGGCTTGGTGGCGCAGCGGGCGGTGCTGACGATGACGGCGGCGATGGTGAAGAGGATGTAGAGGAGGTGGAGCGCGCCCGAGTAGGTCCAGAGGATGACTTTGAGGCGGCGGGAGAGGGGGGCGCGGAGGTGTGGGGTGCGTTCGCGGAGTTCGGACGAGAGGGAGCCGGACGGTTTGAAGGCGGTGGTGCGGCCGCCGAGGCAGCGGGGGAGGAGGAAGACAGTGAGAAGGGAGATGGTGTGGTCTGGGTTTGGGGTTAATAGGCTTTCAAGCGGTTCGTGTGGGCATGGGACTCACAGGGGGCCATCCACAGCAGTGATCGACTCCCTCGTTGCCCCGTTCTGTATCCTGCGGGTAAGAAGGTCACGATTTCATTTACGCGATTACAAATCAACGCGAGCCAGCAGGACCTGATTAGCCACCGCAGATCTTCTTCGTTGGCATATGCAATCATTTGACCGCCTGATATCAAGACTGCCGGCATTGCGAAAAGTGAAACGGTAAGGAGGATGTTAGCGAGACAGGCGATGGCGTACATGAAGCCGGAAATGCGTTGGGATAGAGTTAGGTTGCGAATCTCGGAGCCGCCAAGGCAGAAGCGAAGGCGTAAGGCTGTTTGCATTGTACCGACGGTCTGGGATCACGATCAGCGTGATGTCGCTATCATACATGGTAGCACGGGATCTTTACCCATCTCGTTCGTTGCTTGATATGGCTTCCGTAGCTATCAGGCACCGTTCCATACTGTAGTGGTTCGTGAACGTAGACAGTCTTCCATCCCGCGGCGAGGAGTAGAGTCGATGTCAAGACATCCTCAGCTACCGACCCCACGGGTATCTGACCAATGTCATCCAAGGCGTTGCGTCGAACAACATATCCGGATCCAGTACACCATGCAACACCCACAGCGTCCTTGATCGGCTCCGATGCGTGGACGAAGAAATCCAGACTTTGATACAGAGGGTCGCTAGGGGGCGTATTGTAAAAGAGCTTTGAGCGGTTGGTATAGAAATGTTCAACCACAATAGTGACGTGAGACGTACCTGAGGAGGGCAAGCAAGAGCGCATCGCTCATCCGCAAGCATGTGAGGTAAGATTGCTCTTAACCAATGGGGTTCCGGGATCATGTCCGCATCTAATGCCGCAACAAATTCTCCTCTTCCGCCTTCCATGCTTAGCGTCTGCTCCAGACCATAGTTCAGATTGCCTGCCTTGAAGTGGTGAGGCACACCGGGCAGTTTCGGCCGCGATCTGTAATGAAGATTTGCGTACTGTGCGCTCAAAGCTTGGACCGCACGATACAAAGCTGGGGACCTGCCGTCATCCAAAACAATGACTCGAAAGGAATCTAAAGGATAATCTAGCGAGCATGCAGCGCGAGTAGTATTCAGTATCAGGTCGTCATCTTCACCACAGCAGGTAATCAGCACGTCCACTGTCGGTACTGAATCTCCCCTGAGGCGCAATTTCTTCCTCTTCCTTGGCTTGACAACGTACACTGACCAGAGCGAATGGAACATGATCGGTACGGCAATGCCAACTTCGGTGGCTATGAAAATCCAGGCTGCCGGAAACACCCTGCGATAAGCATGCTGGGCCGCAAGGGTAAAGTAAATTCGAAGACTAAAGTAGAGGCCGTAGGTGGCCAATGCTGCTACCGACAAGAAGCCCGAGGAAAAGTATATGTAGCGTTTCCAAGGCTTCATGAGGTCCATGTCATCTCTGCGAGCCAGCACTTCGACGGGGTAGAGTGTTTTTGGCTCGATATATATTGCAGAGTGAAAGGTTTGGGTTGAAGAAGGAGTGTCTCCCTAGTGAGGTTCGTACGACTGTCAGTGGATACGATGACCGTATTGACGAGCTTGTGGAACGACATACGTCCTGGGCCCATCTCTTCGGTGACTTTGTGACATCGTTTGTACTTTTCTCTGCTGCCAAGTCCGATACATAATTTTCGGAAGCTTGGTTTGCAACCAGCGACGAGTTGACCTTTTCGAGGTCATAAATCACTGGAGTGGTGTCGCCTTGCTCGTAGCATGAGGTGGTTTCGCTTGCCGCAACGGTCGAGCTCATGGATATATCCATACTCTTTCAACAGCGCAGAAGCATGGCAGCAGACCGCAGCAGCTACCGTCCCTGAGGCAAGCAACAGCAGTGCTTCCCAGGCTTCGCCTAAGTACAGCCAAAAAGGCCGACATCGTCATCTTTTCCAAGTACCTCGGCAGCTTTCTGGATTAGGGTTTGCTGATATGCATCATTACGGATCTTCATGTTGCCTTGCAGGTCTCTTGGGATACCACTGTCTGATTGTAGACGCGACGAGGGGCCAGTTCAAATCCTGCGATTGGCTGGAAGCACCAGTAACAGACCCTCTTTGGATGAGACCGAGCTGCAGGGCCTGGTTCCAGCGAAGGACAACCACACAGCCTAACAGACGCGCAAAATCAAGATACCGACACTTGTCGAGGTCAGTACAAGGAATATAAAGCACTGGACAATGCCGGTGTTCTACAAGTTATACGATCTTTAGGTATAACCGTTGTTGTACTACAGACTCACGGCAGTAGTATCAATCTCCGACCATTCGCACAACCTGTACCTTCAGGTACTGTGGTCAGGCGTTGTTCGGCGTCGCTCAAAGCGCAAGCAGCAGCGGGTACACACCGAAATAGCAGATGAAGGCTTGGGCTAAGGCACGCTTGATGATCGGCACTGCGAGATACCGCGACTCGCCGATTGTCCCCTTCCACCTGTGTCGCTCTCTTTCTGGTTGGTACTGTAACTGATAAGAAGCTGCAGATGGGTGCAATGCACAACTCCGTCATGCTCGCTGTCAGAATAAACTTTCTCGGAGCTTACCGTTTGCGGATGCAGGGAGGATGATGCGCATGGCTGATCGAGATAACGGCTGAAGCCGTACGAGTACAGATTATGTGTAGTAAATCGCAGTAAAGAAGCTGGATGGTGACAACAAAGACGCCTATAACGGAGAAGCTTGTGAAGCATGACTTGCTATGACGTCGCGTGACTTCTGACCCGTACATCCGCTACTGTCGAGTGGAAGAAAAGCCCTAACCTTGGATGTAGGGTAATGAATACAATTTTACAGCAAGGGAAAGAAATTAAACGGTCATCCGAACGTCGTATGGAATTCTGATTGCTAGAATCACGGAATTGGGTAACACACTGCGAGAGGGCAAGTTCTAGAAAGGTTGGACAAACCATGTCGACCGAACAGAGGTCGGCTGCGTGTTCAACGCATTATCCCAGCACCTCACCACCGGTTCCTACCAGCCTTCCGCATCGACGGACAGGTCGAAGCTCCACAATCTCCATGCGTAAAAGTGTTTCGGGCTCAATCGGTCATACGGAACCTCATACCATACGCTACCGTCGTCGCCACTCACGTCGACTCTGATAGGCTAGTGACCTCCACCACTGTAAGCCCACCCTCTCATCGTAATCTTACCATCATGAACGATCACGGATTTGTCGGTTGAGTACATGATTGTCGAAGACACGGGCATGTCTTGGATGGAGAACCCGGAGCTGTAGGTTGCGTTGTGTTTACCGCATTGAGGGCTACAGTAGAGATACTCTGTCTTCTGAACCGGCGCACGACTGGGTTCAGCGATGGCGTCGATGCGGGCGAGCCACTTGACACTCCTGATCATAACATTCGCCAGCATGATAAAGATTTGAGGAGGACTACTGCTCGGAATCTGTACCTGGCCCCAATGTAGCCAAAGACGACCGCGCGCAAAGGAAAGCCATGGATCGTCGGAAGCGGTTTGCCGTTCATTGCCCACGCCAGCATGACTTCATGGATCCTCACCTTCCTCTAGGGTACAGAAACTAGGTAATTGTAGACTTTACCTTTCTTGAAGTAGGTATCGACACCCATGAACTCAATGTGCTGGGCTCCGTCTTTCAAGCCACCGCAATGCTTGATCACCTTTCTCAAGCCGACACCAGTCCATCTTGCAGTACCAATGGCGCCCTCACCCCACTGTGCTTATAAGCGCGGGTATTAACCATGAAAAAAGGCTAATTACTGGCGCGTTGATCAACTCATCACCATTTGTACGCAGCACTCATCTTAGTTCGATGCATCATGAATCAAATGTTTGCGTTTGCACTCACCCCCTGGGTATTCCCGAATCTGTTCGATTCTTCGGGTCCCTGAGCACTGCGTCGTTACAATAGCTGATTGACGTGGGAAAACAGTCTCATTTTTCAAGTCCTTCATCGTGAGTCGCTTGGGCTGGTTGACCATGCCGCCTATTTCCAGAAAGTAGTCATCTTCTTCGATAACCGGGATACCACCATGGTTTCGAACGAAGCGGTCCTCGTTACGCGTCAACTCGGTCTCGACAAGGCGATCCTATTATAGGTAAGGATCAAACTCTGCCATTTCAGGTTTTTGGCATACCCTCGGAGGCTCTCCGTTGTAAGGGAATTCTAGTACATGTATCATATCATCGGCTTTCTCTTCCTTGACAATATCCCAGCTCTTCTGCGGCATGTGTTCAAGAGTTGGTCCGAGCGCGGCATGATATTGCTTCCATCGGACCCCCTCAAGCCGCGGGTTGGTGTCGGGTAGAGGCTGCAATTGGTACTCCGGAAACTGCAGGTATAGGTTAGCTACATGGTGAAGTGTAAACACTTCAGCTTCTTCTGACTCATGCGAATATGTACTGCGCCAAGATCTTAGCTGCCTCGGCTTTCTTTTCGGGTTATTTCTCCCAATCAATGTAGCCGTGCCATCCCTTGTGTTCTTCGGGGAAGTGCGCCTCAGGATGATTGGACTCTCGCAGAGGGATGTCGAACCTCGACTGGTCTTCTGCAGTGTCAAGCGTGGTCTCAGCCATTGTGGGAAAGCGCAGGTGCACTTTCAATTGCACCTTGGTATGTTTGGGACAACAAGACACTCGACTGTAGCACTTGAAGCAAGACACCGACGATGTCCAGAGTTGAAGTCGCGTCAAAATCCGCAAGAGAGAAACAGGGACTGTGGTGAAAAATAAAGTCGTACAATAACCCATGAAGCTATTCGGAGCCTCCGCTAATGCACCTTCATACAAATTTGCATGTATTGAAATAAATAGCGCCGGAGAAGATTACAGTCCCAGCCACAGCACCAAATATACCAGTCCACTCAGTCCTCCTCATCAACCTCCTCATCGGCTTCCACCTCATCGGTCTGAGATATCTCGCTACCGCCAGGCCTTCTACCTGCCTAACGGCGTTGATATCGCTCCTTCCGCTTGATCCAATTGTAGGGCCGTATGTCACCTTCTGATTTACCTTCTCTATAGTCATTACCTCTTTCTACTTCGATAATTTGCTGTATGTGACGTGATATTCCCGCCTCAGCCAAGGTCATGGCTTGAATTATTTGAGCCGACGTCGTATTTCCTCCATTGTTAGGCATGATTATGGACGGTGACAGTGAGACAGCTTCCTAAGTAGCTGTCTCACTGACAATATCACGACACATACAGCAAATTATCGAAGTAGAAGAAGGTAATGACTATAGAGAAGGTAATTCAGAAGGTGACATACGGCCCTACAATAGGACCGAGCGGAAGGAGCGATATCAACGCCGTTAGACAGGTAGAAGGCCTGGCGATAGCGAGATATCTCAGATTGATGAGGTGAAGGTTGATGAGAAGAAGGTCGATGAGGTGAAAGTCGATCAGGAGAACTAGTATTTTTGATACAAATTTGTATGAAGATGCATTAGAATAGCGGATTTCGAGAACCTTTGATGTCAATCTCCGTACAGTAAATGCGATTTTCCATTCATCAATTTTCAATTCATTAATTTTTCCCATTTGACGAAAATTCGTCTTGTCAGCCAGTCCACCAATGGACTGACTGGCCTCAACGCACGACGAAACCGACGGTGATCTGACCATGGAAACCGCCTTCGGGGATCCGAACAACCCACCGAGAACGCACATCCCGAAGCCCACCATTCTTTGAGTTCAAGCTCGCAAAAGACATTAATAATGTCAGATTACCGCAGACACCGAGCAGCAGCTGCCTTGTGGCTGGCGCCCGGCTTTTGCTCGGCAGAGATTCCGTACAGTGCGGAAACCGAGCTCTCGGTCGTTTGTGGCTGAAAATGGCCTCGATGGAAGAACGTGTGGGGAATACGAGGTTGTATGGGGGCATATTGATGTATTCGTTGTTGCTGTTAGGAGGACTATCTAGGGGGTGGAAGGTTGAAAACTCTACCCAGCCCTAGAGTACCAGCCCTATGAAGCGGAGGTTACCAACTCCCCTATTTCTGTCAAGCTTCTTTGTTGGAACGCAAGGTCACATGGGGGCATTTAATATATTGATAGCTGCTGTTGTTAGAAGACTGTCTGGAAAATCTCGAAAATTCTACTAGCGAGTCTCAGCTCTATGAGACGAAGATTGTTAACTCTCAGTTCCTGTTGGAATACGAGGTCATATGGGGCATTTTGGTATATGGGGTTGAAGCTGATAGGAGTCTATCTAGGTAGGAGCGAGCAGGTGAAAACTCTACTAGCGGGCCCCAGCCCTATCAGCCCTATGAGGCGGAGATTACCATCTCCCCTATTTCCAACAGTTCCAATGTTCTTCTCTTCGACTTGACCTTCTGATTCCACCGTCCCTGTTCTGTTTGACGGTTTGGCACTGTAATGTCGTGCAAGAGATAAGCTAGGTCCTCTTCGAGTGTGGTTTAATATCTTGTGGGATGTATGCACAGGTGAAACCGAGTCAAACGCAAAGGTCACTCAAGGGGAGGGGCTAGGTTTCCGGAGACATAGTAGATAATTTGCAGTTGGGGGTTTGCAACACGTATTAGGGTTAGCCATGGAACATATCTTAGCATTTTAATTGTTCTCCCGATTGACACCAACACCACAGCCTCTTCCTTTTCCACATCACGGCGGCGGGCTAATATCCAACCCCACAACCTCCAGCTTAAACGCATCCTGGCGGCTATAACTCCCCGCAACATCCAAATCCAGCCTACCCCGCTCACAGTCCTGGAAATCCACACTCACAACCAACATCCCGCCGTCCTCGACATCCCAGAGAGGGCCGGCAAGGATGGAGCCTGTAGGGGAGACGATAACGGAACCGCCGCGGGAGACGAGTTCTTCGGGGTCATCGGGGGAGGGATCTGAGTTGGTGGTAGTGTGGTTTTGCGGAGGGGTGTTCTGGTGGGAGAGGGGTTGTTGAGAGGGTGTGGCTGGGTTGTCGTTCGGGACAGCACTGGTGCGTAAGGGAGACGGGAAGAAACCGTTGGCGATGTGGGAGGTTGCAGTGGCAGGGTTTGTAGGCGGCTTGGCGTCTGCTGATGGCCAGGTGATTTCGTGGTTATCTTCTGTCCTTGTGATGACGGATGCTCGCCTCGGTATCTTTTGTGGAACATCATTGGTGTCTGCATCTTTTGATCCCTCGCTTGTGGTTGGAAAGTAATCTTTGCTGGCAGAGGTGGTGGTGGTTTCGGGTGAAGGCCATGAGATCTCGTGATTATCTTCTGTTCTTGTGATGATTGAGGAGCGTCTGGCTTGCTTCCTTGGTGCATCTGCGGCCGCTTCAGAAGGCTTCGATTCACTACTGCTTGTAGCTTCTGCCCCTTTAATCCAGTCGGGGAGATTCTTCCTTCTCATGCACTGGTTTGCGCTTAACACAAAGCATCGGCCTTCACAAGCTATCGTCTGCATCAGCGGTACCCATGTCTCTCTAGCATCGGCAGTAGGCGCAAGATAGAGATTCACATTTTGTGAGTACAGCGAGAAGCGCAGCAGAGGCATGTAATTCTCCCAGCATATCGCTGCCGCAAGCGTAAGATTAACGCCCGCAATAGTCGTTGTAACAGCCCTTAGTGTGGATGGGGAGCCTTGCGCCCAGATCAACCGCTCGCTTCCGGTCTGTAACCACGACTTAATACGATATACTATTTAGTCTTATACTCAAGCCTATACTCACAGGCATAACTTTCCTCCTCTTTCCCAGACATCCTTCCTTCGGACAAATATACACTACAGCACAATACAAACTCCCTCCAGCTCTCTCTACTGCACCCACAACAAGGAACACACCCGTCTCCCTCGCCACTCTTTCTAACACTTCTCTTGTGCCATCGCCCCTATAGTCTTTTCCTTTACCCACCGGCAATCTTTTCTCAACCCATTTGTCCCCCGACTCGGCGGGTGTATCTCCGAAATCGACCGCGCTGTGGAAATATCGTAGGAATTGTTCGCGGCCGTGGTCAGCGCGAGAGCCAACGCTGGCACCAAACGTGCAGGAGCGGGGATATCCGCCCAGGTACGCTTCTGGAAAGAGGATTAGGTGAATGCCAGAGTGGGCGGCATGGTGGGCTTGAGTTTCTAGGGCGGAGAGGGTAGCGGAAGTGGTGGCGAGGGAGCGGGACTGCGCAACAGCGAGCCTGAGCTTCTGAGGCATCAAGGATTGCCCCATCATTAATATTATAAAAATATAGGTTGAAGAATCGCTCACTGGAATGAAAGGGTCATTGCTCAAACCTCAAATATAGAGTGGTGGAGCGGGGTTGTTCGATGAGTAATCAAGTGGGCTTTCGAGATTCGGTTGCGGGGGAGCGGAAGAGCTCCGCTGTTCCCTTAAGACAACCCAAAGCGCAACCTGGCGCCTATCTTCATACAGTACAACCAGCCAGTGGTTGAAACTTCCGTTGCGGATATGTTTTTAGGCTTTTGATAGACAATGTTGTCAACCCCATTCAACAGGTCAAACTCTCACTGTGCCAGACGAGTCATGGTCTTGGCCCATTCACTAATCTGTCGTTGACAAACCCCGACATGCAGACATTCCCCGTTGCGGGTTGGGTGGCCGGAGTCAAATTTTCCCCATTGTGTAGGCGGGCTGTATTCCGAGGCGTCTGTAGCCTCCGGAGGCTCAGACGTGGAAGTCTCTGATCTTTTTGTGTCTTGATTCTGCAATATGCACAGCTCTATAATCCCTGCTGTGTCTGCAAGCATTGATTGTCCTGAGCGCGCCATAGCAATGCCTTCGTTGCCGGAAAGCTTCGTAAGAAGATATTCAGGCAAAGCGTATAACGTGGCATCTAGACTTAAATTTTTTAATGATGGTCTTGATGCGGACCACCAAGCACTAAAAGTCTCATGTAGTCCTGGCACTGTTGACTCGATGCGGCGCAACATCGCCAGGGCGTTCCTATACATTGCCAAATGGTCATAGTGGATTGTCGGTTCCTCTTCGTCGACATATTCTTGTAGGCGGGCTAGTGATTGCAGAGGATTAAGCTTCTGGAATGTATGCTTTTGCGTTTGTAGCGGGCTACTATTGCTATTAAGGCCATGATTCCGGTTGCTCAATAAATTCTCGACTTCCTCAAGCGTGGTTCCTACTTGCCCCTCGTATTTGCAAAGGTGGTTGCGGACTACACGGATGAAAGCCGAGTTCTCGCCAAATCGGAGCGGCCCTTTCTTGGATCTCGGTATCCTTTTCGTCTTGTCGACACGTCTGTTTCGAGCGAAATATTCGATAGATGCACCTTCGGCCAACAGGTAACGCTTATAGAAGTCTTGAGGAGTCATGGGGACTGGTCCTACAAAGATGGCTTCTGGGGTGTATAGATTGATCAGCCTGTCCATCTCAGGCCACGAGAGTTGAAGGTAGCCTTGCTTTTGCACCGCGTTGTAGAGGTGTGCAGCGGCCATTACATATCCGTGGTTGTTGGCGTATGCTACACTTCCTTGCTGTATCTTGAGCTCTAGCGCTAGCATTTGAAGGCCGCACATCAGAGGATGCTGCCTCAGAAGCAGATATGGCTTACCGACCCCGTGTCGTGAGAAGTCAAATCCGGCGGTACTTTTGAGTCTCATGTTCATCAGAGCATCGTCGGTGACCCATGTCTTGATGAAATCACCGTTCCATTGGAGTTCTTTAAGGTAGTCGGCATTGTTTTCGCACCATTTTCCACCCAGACTTCGTGCGTATCGGCAAGACTCATCTACGGTGACCTTGACCTGAGCTGTGGTTGCGCGAAATTCTTGAAGTCCACGGCTAATATGTTCGCCCAACGTATGGTGGATATCCAAAAATATCTGCATACCAAAGACTACCCATAGGTATATCCTCTTCTCAAGGATCATATTGCGAAAGCCCTGAGTTATTGTATCCTCGGTGGGCAACGTTCCATTTACAATTAGTATGAGAAACTCAGGAAATATCTCTCTTAGGAGTATCCTGTCGTTTGCCCTACGCTCCTGCTCAGAAATTCCTTCTCGATCAAAGCGTGGATCGTAAAACAGATCGTGTAAAGGCTCAAGAATAAGCCTTTTGCCATCACCAGCATCTTCGAAAGCATCGCGAAACTCTCGTAGATTGAAAAACGGGTCATAGTATATAAAATCCTCAACCTCCCAATGGACGCAGTCGATATTGGAGGGATCCAGACCGTGAAGCGCACAGACCATGGGAAGAACCAGTTTCATAGTACTCTGATAGTCTGTGCATTCTGGGAACCAGGCCCGAAAATCTTCATCGATACGGCGAACAAATTCGATTGCCGTATTCGTTGTTAGGGAAGCGTTTATTAGACTAATGCTTCCAGTGTGATAATCTGACCACGTTTTCGTCAAAAACCTTCGGATGCAGCCTAAGTCCTCTAAGACGCAGAATATGGCGAACTCTACGTCCCCTGCAGAGCTCTCGGGCTGGAAGTTGACCTTGGATCGAGATGGATATTGACCAGGGGTTGTATTTAGAGGATTCTTGGTCTTGGCGATATCCTCATCCTCAAGACTCACCTCTTCTGAACCAACTTCGTCGACGGCGAGGCTCTCAAATGCGTTTTTATTGGTCCACTTAGTCCTTTGATCCTCGGAAGTCTGCTTCTTTGCATGTTTAATGGCTAGCCCAAGATAACCCTTTCCTTGCTTGCTTCCTGGCTGGTGCAGAGCGATGTAGGATTCTAAGATGTTTAGAACATCTTTGAGGACGCCGACAAAGTATGAGTGGTCCCGTGTACTCTTCTCAACGTCTATCTGCTCGACGGCCTTTCCGCGGTACCAGGTAGTACAACGTTCTCTGGCTGCAATAGCCCTTCCACACAGCGAAAGTATGTTCGTAGGCACCTCCACTGCATTGTTCGAGCCCGCAATGCTCCTTGCAAGAGGTATCATTTCTTTAATGGCTACGGTGTGCTGTGTTGCTGGTGCTCCATTAGCCTCAGCTACCTTTGCCTTCTTCCTGTCCTTTCCTTTTAGACGTGGTCCCTTGGTCAAAGGTTGGAACGAGGTAGGCACATGGCCGCAATCGACTGCCGTTTCAGCAAGCCATTTCAAAAACTGTTCCGTATCCTCCTTGTATTGCTTGTAGGTATCGGACAGTAAATGTGGTAGCATGTTGCCTATATTGAAAGCTGGAACTGGAAAGCAGGTTCTCAGTTGTAGACTATAGCTCGTGCTTATGTCTTGTCCTTATCAAGCAGTGATACATTAATTTTCGCATGTCATGAAAAGCCTGTATCATTTGTGCGAGGTTGGTTTAGTGAATGGTAAAGCTGAAGAACACTTTAGGAAGATGAGACTGAACGCGTCTATCGCGAGTATTACAGAAAGATTCACGGTCGGCGGCTAACTGGTAACACAGTATAACCTTTGTTCACGGAAGCCCCTAACGTCCTGCCATGGCGCAGTCATATAGGGGTCTTACCCTCGACAGAGGCTACCAGTAGGGCCCTGAGCATGTTCACCAAGAATGACAGGCCCTATCCCAGAGACAAGGCACGTCTGGAAAGATTACCGGTATCTCTCTGGTTATACCAGAGTATGCTGTGCGTAGTCTCGACAAGCACGCCATGGCTACCTGCTTAAACCTCGTCAGCAGGTGCCTCAAGCATATTAAAGATCGCCACAAAGACCTACGGCATCAGCATGAAACGTGGAGACCTTTTATGTCTTATAAAGGTATATCAGTCTGTTCTCTACCATATCGGGGCGCCGTAAGCCAGAGGTCCTTATAATTCAGAATCAAAGGACTATTCTTATCCAATTAGAAAGGCAAACCATTTGAAGACGACCGGTACCAATACCGACCCTCATCGTGGTCAGAAAGAGCTACTACTATGATAGTGTTATCCAGATTAGGTTTGCTCACTGTGTCGGAATGTATGCGGCCGGTATTATGGGAATCCACTTCGTCATTCGACCATTGAAAGCGGCAGCTCAACATCCAACTGTATATATGAGCCTAATTTTTTACCTCACATCGAACTCTCTTTGGGATTTTAGCTCAATCGATGATGGTTCGAGTTCGACTGCTCAGACTGTCGAACTTATAATGGGGGTTTCAAGTATCTGATCGAGAGATATGAGCACTGGTACTGCAGTCCAAGTACCGGACCCTTGTGGTGACCTTGCGGTGACATCTTCCATCTCTTGGTTGTGTACACGAAAGCCGGACTTGCAGCTTATTAAAATCATAGCTACCGCATCAGCGTATTCGGTCCTCTGGTTCTAGGTGCTCTTTGGTTGCAGAGGGCTCTTCTGCTTCATAGGCAGAAGATATAGCATCATCAATCAGGACGAGTCTTGGTACTCTGCAGCCTGAGAAGACTCAAAAACCTTTCCCCTTCCGAAATCATCGTAGTCGGCTCCCTCTAGCTGTGCCGCCTGTTATATAGCTCTAGATCCATAGAATAACGATCATTTGGCGAGTCGAATGCCAGCTGGAGTACCGATATATAGATGTATATATAGTTGTGGTATTTATATTGCGTTAGCCCAGGCTTTTGGCTGGTTGAAAAATAATATCAAACGCTTACTTGCTGCTATGTAGTCTCAAACTAGGGAGGGTGCCAGGGACGTTCCAAGTAACTTATACACTAGGCCGAACAAAGAGTAAAGTTCAGCCCTATGCGTGGCTCGTGCATCCAGAGGTTTCTAGCATAGTCCTCCTATCATCACTTTCCCAACGCCGTGTCCATTGTAGTTGACTGATATGCTCTAGAGGATCCGTGTAATTCTAGATGGTTATGCTTGATATAATATCTCTTTATTGGCTTAGATTAAAAATATACCAAGCACAGGATGGTTCCAACCCCAACGAAAGGGGGTATCAAACCGGTGCCGAAATGAAGAAATCGCAAGTGCCCACGCCCAAAGAGTCTGATGTTCTGAATTCTTGCGACCAAACCAAACTTCTCGATCATGTCCCTTCGCCCGGACCGAAGACTCGTTTGTTTCCAAGCACTGTGGGCTTGAAGCTTCCCCAAACTTTTCAGTAGGTGCAGAACGACCTACCTTACACTTGATGACAGAGCAAGTGCGAATATTAGTGAACTTTGGAATGTTGAGCGGTGAACGGACAATTGGGTATGCTTCTGTTTCGTCAAATCTGCCTAGTAAGATGAATAAAGACAACTGTTTCACAACGTCACTGAAAAATCCCCGTCCTACCTAAGGGGTATCCAAGGGATTGCCATGAAGCTTGCACTGGACCATGCGCATCATACTATTGCAGTTAAGCCTTATCCTCTGACAATATAAACGAGTGCTCTGGTGACTGGCAAAATTCCGGTAATATGTGGAAGACCATGCAACATGTGGTACGCCCTGGGAACAGTTATTGACCCTCGTCTGCCACGCCACAAAGCTCTCTTAGGATGACGTATATCAAAGAACTTCTCCCTTTGAGCAAAGTGTAACCCAAGTGATTGAGCCACACGAGCGCGTGATCCTGTTTCGTCGTAGACAAAGCCGGATCAACAAAGCAACGTTAGTAACGACTGCAAAAGAAAACTAGCAGTAGCTAACGCAACAATGTTAAGGCTAAGAGGTTGTGCTGAGGATTATGCGTTGTGGACTTGTGCTGCATGTAGTGGTGGAAGTGTAATGGTGGTGGAATCCAGCAGCAAGAACACGTGTTTCAGCTTCATCGCTCCCCTCTTGTTTGAGGGTGTCAAGACAGGAATGGGGGATGAGGATTTCAGAGTTCCAAGATGTCCGTTTCGGGTGTGTGGCAGGGATGCGGCTTTGCCAAGCATGCCAAGTCAACTCACGTGCTCATGCTGCTTTGTTAGCCTCAGCGCCTAGCAAATTCATCGTCAGCCATTCAACGACTTCTCACCACCCCCCATACGTGAACTTTCTTTGTTTCATCCTCTATTTTGAATTCTGCACCCATTCGATTTGTGGAGAATAACGCGCTTTATATCGGATATGTAACCTCAATAACGTTTCAGTCGTTGCCACCTGGCTGGTGTTGGCGCCTCACTCTTTCAGGATGCCTAAGAGTTGCTGTCAAGCTTCAGCCCTGAGCTGCTACACGACTTCCTGACCTTACGACTTCACTCGCAACACTCTGATTGAAGCTGTCTTGCATCGTCTCCTTGCCTCGAGTCTATCCCTCTTGACCTTCCTAATAAATCTCATTGGTCCTCGATTGTCACTGCTCACTGAGGAGTTTGAGACAGAGTCTCGTTCCCTTCCTACTTTGTATCACTTTTTATCAACGACAGTGACGGCAAACGAAAGGCGTATTCAACGTAACGAGTTACTTAGGGTCATAGTATAGGGATTTTCTACGGTTTTTTCATACCTATACGACAGATTACACCCATCCTCGTTCCTCTCTCCAAAGAGCAGCATCGCGCAACAGCCTCGACCTTGGTCTAGCACAGCTGGATCATAACTTTCGACAATAACACAATAGGTCTGTGAGTCGGACAAAGAGAAGTGTTAAAGGGACAATAAGAACAATAAGCTATGTCGGATACAATAGACGGCCCTGTTAGTGAACAATAAGAAAAAATGCGATTCTCGAAACATTGTTCAGACAAAGAGTTATTGTTCCATGATATATCGACCAGCATCCTAAATCCGGCTGAGGATTTCTTGAATTCGATATTCACTACCGCTATTCATCATCAGAAGAGTGCATCCATCACTATTTTCGACTACATTCCCGAACCGAGCCAAAACATATAAACACCCTCCACCTCTCGAAGCCACCAACACATTCGACGCTCTTTTCGGTCTACCACCATCGTTTGCCAACATCTGTCAATCTAGACACCGCGAAGTGCTGGCCACTAAACCTCGAAACAATCCTTAATCCTAATAACTCTCCCTTTTTCAAATCTACACTACAGTCATGGCCACCCCTCAAAGTACAAGCTCCGCCTCCCCGGCAAGCGGATATATATCAGGACTCGCCGGAGTGGACCTAAAAGTCGACGATTTGACGACATACGTCTTGTGGCTCTCCATAACAGGATTATGCGGCGCTATCTTCCTTGGACGAATAGCACAAATCTGCAACGCCCACCTACGACATCTTATGAACCTAGACGCCAGCGCCACACAGCAGTCATATTGGTCGCAGGATAGAACTTGGTGGTGGCCAACTATCAAGAAAGAAGTGCTATACGCTCCACTTAACCAGAAGCGACACAACCGCGAAATACAGCTATCAAAGGCCATGAACGTTGGAACCGTGCCATCAAGAATACATACGATCATCCTCGGCCTGTACTTTGCAAGCAATATCGTCTATTGCTGCATGTTGGACTACCATGTCAAAGACCAAGCCGCAATACTTGCGGACGTTCGTGGAAGGACCGGACATCTCGCAGTCGTCAACATGGTTCCCTTGATCATCCTAGCCGGCCGGAACAACCCCCTGATCCCTCTGCTTCGAGTCAGCTTCGATACCTATAATCTATTCCACCGCTGGTTTGGAAGGATCGTCATACTACAATCTATTGCACACACAGCCGCATGGGCTGCCAACGTGGTAGCTGCAGAAGGCGCTCATGGAATTCGTGAGCATATAGCTAGAAGTGCATTTTTGCAATATGGAACGCTCGCAACAGTCGCCATGACACTCCTACTCGTGCAAACCCCTTCGGCGGTTCGCCACGCCTTCTACGAAACATTCCTACACATCCATCAACTTCTGGCCATTTTGGCTATAATCGGGATCTGGGTTCATTGCAAGGATGGAAAATTACCTCAGATGAACTACCTCATCTGGATAGTCGCTCTATGGGTGGCGGAACGCTGCATTCGATTGATTCGGATACTATATCGCAACGTTTCTACAAGCGGCTGCACCCAAGCTACCGTCGAAGCGCTTCCCGGCGACGCCTGCCGAGTAACATTTGAGCTCAGGCGGCCGTGGCAAGTCACTCCGGGCTGCCATGTTTATGCCTACCTGCCAAGTGTCTCGCTGTGGATGTCTCATCCGTTCTCCATCGCTTGGAGCGATTCAAGACCGACTCCCTATCTTACACTGGAAGACGAGAAACTACCAACTACACAACATGATCTCGGCAATCCACTTCCCACAAGAACCACAACCTCAATTTCTTTGATCATGTCAAAACGTAGCGGCATGACAGCCAAGCTCTACAACAAAGCTAGTGCTTCACCTACCGGAATCATCACAATTGCGGGCGCAGTGGAAGGTCCTTACGGCGGCCTGGAATCGCTCCACTCCTACGGCACCGTCATACTCTTTGCCGGCGGTGTTGGCATTACACATCAAATCTCACATGTGCGAGATCTCCTTGCGCAATACGAAGAGGGAAAGGTCGCCACGCAGAAGATTGTTCTTGTCTGGTCGGTGCGTACCACCGAGCAACTGGAATGGATTCGCCCATGGATGGACGAAATTCTAGCTATGCCCCACCGGAAGCAAGTCGTCAAGATCATGATGTTTATAACGAAACCGCGAGATGCAAGAGAAGTCCGTAGCCGAAGCGAGACGGTCTTGATGTACCCCGGACGGGCAAATCCCAAGATCATCATTGCCAAAGAGATGATTACCAGAGTGGGAGCTACGGCCGTCACTGTCTGCGGTCCCGGAGCTTTCGCTGACGACGTCCGAGCGGCAGTCCGTGAGAACGTCGGGAAAGGCACCCTAGACTTTATTGAGGAGAGCTTCACTTGGTGAGAAGCGGAATGTTGGGATGGATTGTCTGAAGTATCGCATATAACGTTCATTTATTCTTGTCCATATCTACCATCTTTACATATGACCATACTTGGTTCAAATCAATCATTTTGGATACAACACTTTGCGCAGACCTATAAATCGTAGTACCCCTCGATACGTGAACGTTGAGCATCATCTGGAGGATTATAGTTTTGGTTGACCGCTGACAAACATGCGTACTTGAAGCAGGGCAGTTGTGTAGAACTTGCTACGACTTGTCAGGTACCTTTCAAGCAGTCCTGCCTTTTCGTGAACTATCTGTTTTGTGATGATTTGACTAGAAGCCAATTGGAACCTCTTGTCACCTTAATCTTCTGCCGTGTTGAATGGATTCTCAATTTGCTCGCTGCCATCGAGGGGTGATATCAGAACCAGTAGGGTTCCGCGAGCGACCATCAAGCCCAACGACCGCGTCGATTCGTTTCCCTCGTCGTCTATAGTCATTAGCTAGTCCTATAACTTATCGATTCTCTCAAGTGTTACCTCTCAACAGCTCCTTGACATCATCCAGCACCAAATTCATAAGCTGGTCATAACCCTTCAACGTCCCGACCACTAAAACACCCCCCCACCACCTCAGTATCCGAACCACCGCCAAAAAAGCAAACAGGACACACGAGAGCATCACGGACCTTCTCGGCCACCATTAAACTTGACCGTAATCTCCTTGTCCATGTATTTCGTCAGGTCCAGGATATTCTCCTTTTTGGGTTTCTCGGCATGCTGTCCGCCCCCACCTCGCCCCCCACCTCCACGGCCGCCTCTGCTGTGCTCTCCCCCACCTCCCCGACCACTGCCGCCTCGTCCGCGGAAATTACCTCGTTCGGACATTGGAGGGCATGTGGTGTGTGCGTTGATTATGATTGTATGTGTGTGGAGGGGGTGCTGGTGTGTGGGTGAGGGTGGGGGGGAGGGGGGCACCGGGGATAGTCGCGTAAAAAAGATGTGCCGGGTTTAAACGGCTGTTCGCTGCCGCATTTGTTGCGCAATGGCGTTGAATGGAGAGGGGCGGGACTCCCCCCTCTCCGTCTACTGCCTTGCCTAAGTACTCCCTTGCAGTACCCACCCACCCACCCCCCCACTTCTTCTCCAAGGACAACTGTCTCCTTGCTCTTTCTCTCTCTCTTTCACTTATCCTTTCCTATTGAAAGGCACCGCTTGCAGATTAAATTATTTTGAAAGTCTCCCTTCTGTACTGCGTCGCATTCCCTCTCCCGCCTTCCGCTCGGAATTTACGCTAACCTCCGCTGTTTGAACATCTTTGCGCCGGGACTTTTACGCATCCTTGAGGTTTCTGTCAGACCCCCAGGTCCTCCCATCAGTTGCCATTGGAAAAATGGACACTCCGTCTCTCCCAGCGACGGAAAACAACCACCCCTCCGCGAAAAGAAAGCGGAGTACGTCCGCGGACACTCCAGCTCTTCCGACCAAGGCCGCAAAGACACACTCAAACCATCTACAGATCAACTACCTCGCCCGACAATTCCCAGATATCCTCCCACTCATTTCCGCCGAAGACCCACTGCCTTCCCTGCTCTCCTTGATATCCGAGTACGATGGCGTTCTCCAACGACATGAGAGCATGGCGGGCAATCTCGGAGCGAGACCTCTGGGACCGATACTCATCAAGAGATTCGAGAGGCTGTTCGACGGGCCGCCGAGGGTACTTAAGTCGCATGGGAAAGAAGGAACTACAGTGGGCTGGCTTGACGTGGTGGAGTTTGCGCGAAACAAACCGGAACAGTTCAATCTTGAGAAGATGAGGGATGGTGTGCGAGTCTGCCAGTTCTATACCAAGCAAAGCCGGGTGGAAATTACAGAGGAGGATTATCAACTGATTGCCTCGGGAATGCCGCAGAAGCTTATCCCGCCGCAGCCGATTCTGGAAGACGAGGAGAAAGAGTTGGGCACGCTAGAGATACTTGAGAAGAGCTTGGGACAAGTCGTGCAGCTTGCGGATCAAGGTTTGGAGCTTTCCGTTGTGGTAATGATCTCGTGCTAACATGCCAACAGTGTCCGCTCGCGCTCGACAGCTGAACCACCGACTGAAGAGTCGCAAGAATGCAATCATCGCAAGGCGAGAAGCTGAAGCAAACGCACTAGAGGAAAATAGTGCCTCTAGCTCACGTCCAAACAACGTTCGCGTTGCCGACATGGGGCAATCATCGATCCACTCGAACGGAGACCAACGAGCGTCAATCTCGCCTACGTCTGGTTTCGTAGCTGTCAACTCAAGGCAATCCTATGCGAATGAAGGCTCTGTCTACGATAACTCTGTCTATGAGAATCCTAGGACCGCAAATGTAACCATTGTGAACGGCACTTCTCTTCACGGGGCTTCCGCTGCCACCCGAGCCGAACTTCTTAGCAAATTCTTCACCAATAGCGAGCGCGCAGCTTCAATAGATCAAGATCCGTCGGGACGAGCCTCTATGAATACCTCGCGCCCTTCTCTCTCAAAACCCAAGCCGAAACCGACCACTGAATCAAACGATTGCGCCTCTTTAATCAATTCCACATCACCAGTCCCGATTCCTAATACACCCTCCTCCCTCCTTCCCCATGTCAAGCCCTCCCCCGCCGATCGTTTTGACGACAGCGGTCCGTACAAAGCTGAGATGGTTGCTCGGATGGAGCAACTTCTCCGCGGCGATAGGATCGTGCCACCTTGTGATCGTTGTAGGCGACTGCACATGGACTGTCTAAAGAACCTAACAGCATGTATGGGTTGCACCAAAAAACACGCTAAATGCTCGTGGAAAGATGTGGTGGATCGAGAGTTGAGAGATAATCCGTTCGTGCCGAGGATCAATACAAGTAGAGATGAAGGGGTGGACACCAGAAGTGAGGGTGATGATTATCAAAATTTGCCAACTATCAGCACGGGCAAGTCAAGTAAAGACTACGCTCGAGATGACAGAATTCAGCAGGGCGTCAGAGACGAAGAGCTACTTGGTGAGGACTCTGACGATGATGACCAAAGAGACGATGGTGCCTCAACGTACCACAATCCGAGGACAGAACCCATCACCCCAATGCAAGCGAGCCACACCGACTTGGAAACCAATCACAGACCAATCGGTGCCCCGTCGCCACCACATGAATCCATCGGTCCCTCAACCCAAAATGCCTCACTCGACGCTACTACTCACCCCACACTCGTGCCCGCCGAACCCCCTACGCACCAGCCTAATTCGCTACCTGCCCAGTACAGCACGCATGAACCAATCCAAGAAACACAGACAGAACCCTACAGTCCCGGAAGCCCTCAGCTAAGCGTTCACGCCGTGGGCAGAAGCCTCGGAGCTGACCCTCAACCTACGGAGAACAGCGCGAAAGATGAGCAGGCAGACCAAGAACGCGAGAGAGACAACATCCAGCATGTGGTGGAGGACATGATGGACAAGGTCGCGAACGGTGTAGACGAGGAAGAGTATAAAGAAGGGGGTCGTGCTTATAATCGTGACGAGGAGGGGATAAAGGGGTCATGACTGCAGGGTTTTACCCATCAACTCCGAATTGTTTCTTCCCATCCTTGACAGCAAACAGCCTTTGGCACTGAGGCAGCCGTTTGTGTTTTAATAGAGAGGGTGTTGCGATTGCTTTTCCACTCCCTCGCATCCTCGAGAAACGCTTTCATCGAGAACACCGACCTGCAATCTCTCCCTATTATCTCATCTACAGAAGCTCTAGCGACACATCTCTTGGCTTCTACAACACTACCAAACTCGTATCTGCGTAGCAGAGTTGAATGGCACCTTTGGACCATCAGCGAAGGGAGAGCACACGAGGGACGGTCTAGTTTTCTTTTCTCACGACCGGAAAGACGGGGTAATTGATGGATTTAAGACTATGGATGACGGAGATGATCTGTACGATTAACTGACTGAGCAGATGAGTATACGTATGATAGGGGTACGGCGAGGGTACGATGGGTGTAATGGAGATGGTAGGGGTACGACAGGTACGATAGGAGTACGATAGGAGTCCGATAGCCAGTCATCGCATGATAGAGACCTCTGTACTTTTACCTCTATAAAAAAAAAACTTTTGCTTTTCCCCTCCACGCTCCACGCTCCCCCACCCCTCAAAACCCTCCCATCCCCATTCCACAAAACCTTCCTGTCATTCTTCCCCTCCAAAATCAAAACAAACCCCGTCATCCAAACAACCCCATGCAAACATCTCGTTCACATCTCTGTACATGTCCATCTCTGTGTTTACGCAGACAGGAATATACCTTTTTTTTTACTGGATGTCGTGGGTGGGTGTGGGTTCTGAGATGCTGTGTGTGAGTGGGCAAGTGGTGTTGGTGTTGGTGTTGGTGTTGGTGTTGGGGATTTGGGGGAAGGTGAGGAGGGATTGGGGGATTGGGGGATTGGGGGGAGAATGTAAGTAAAGAGGGAGAGGGGAGATGAGGGGGAGATGAGATGATTTTTTTATTGGTTATGAGATATATAAGGGGAAAAAAGAGGAATATATGATGAATGACGATCTAAAAGAAACGATTCACACAACCAGTATTTGAAAATTGTGCCTAGGCCTCACTGTTAGTGGTGAATAAACTTACTCCGTACTGTAATTGATGTTATATACATACATGATACATGGCGTAAGGTTATAATGAATACTGTTTAGAAAGATATATCCGTTCAGTGAATTCGTTGAAGTATATCTCATTTACCTATGTGGATTTCTATCGATTCTATCGAATTCGATTCACTTGTGCTTAGTTCACCCCCAATCCCCAATCCCCCACCTACACCCTCATCAACTCCTCCCCCCGCCCATCCCCCACCCACCTACCACCCTTCCTCCCCCCCCCCCCACCAACCCATCCACTCCCCCATCTCACCCAACCCGCTCACGAACACCCCCCACACACACAGCAATACCAGACCTGGCGGATGAGCGCTTCTCAACAACAAGGACGGCCGAGGGTGTGTGAGAGTCCGGATGGGGTTGGGTTGTTGGGTGGGTTTTTGGGGAAGGGAGAGGAGGTGTGATGGGAGTGGATGGAGGGGTAGAGAGGTATAAGGACTGGACTGGACGGGGGAGATGAGAGATGAGAGATGGAGTGGGTGAGTTGCGTTCAGCGGTGGGTGGGGGAAGGGGTGTGTGGTACGGTCGAAAGAGGCATGTGCGCTGGATTTCTAAATCGGACTGCGTTTGAGGTGGAAGACAGTTCATAAGTGATTCTGAATCTGTGTGGGGGGAGTAGGTGGGATAGAATGTTGGGTTTCGGAAATGAATATTATGCTATGTACAACACCTCAAGCCGGGGTATCTTTCACTTGAACGAGCAAGCGAAACGAGCGTCGTGGTCCCCTTTCCCCAATGCATGCAAGCATGCTCCGTGAATACAAACGAACGTTATGTGCAAGAAAAGTAATCCTCCAAACAACCGTTTACCACCGTCAGTGTGTCCAAATCAAGCCTGCTCGAACAGCGTAATCGTCGAGCAGAAATTGCTCCTATTATCGCCCTGCGCCACAACCCCCTTCCCATCCACCGTGACCATATTCGTGCTGGCCTTTGTGCTCAAACCCCAGAGGTACACCTCGGCAGAACACTCGATGCTGACCATGTTCTCCTGGCAGCTCTCGGTGGGGGTGCACGTTTGGTCCCAGTTGTCGAAAAAGGAGTAGAGGCCGGCGCCGTAGATGAGGACGGAGGAGGAGGAGAGAACGCGGAGGCCCCAGGATTTCTTGCACGAGTCGGTGGTGCAGCTGCTGAAGGTGGGGTCGAAGAAGGTGGGGTTGGGAGTGAAGGGAGTGAGGGCGTTGGGGTTGGATTGCATGTAGCTGGTGGAGGTTAGTTTGTGAAAGTAGGGAATTCGGAGGAGAGAAAGAGCTTACGGAGTTTCGGTTTGGATGGCTCCCATGTAAATGTTCTTGGCGTTGGCGAGTTGGTAGTTGTACAGCTGGCTATGCTCGGAGCTGGTCCCGTACATCCAGACTGGACCTTGGCTCTCGACCAAAACACCACGTCCGTTGTAGATATTTATCTGGTTGTGGTCTGCAAGGTCGAGCTCATGGTCGGCAGCCCAGAACCAGTTGTTCTCGAGTAGCACAGAAGCCTTGGAGGTAATGTGAAACATCAGGAAAGCGCCTTCACATTGCGGGTTTGCCGGAGCGATGGCGGAGGGGTTCTTAGTGCACTTGTCGGATTGCAGATCAGTTCCGGCGCTTCCCCCAATTCTCATGTGCACATCCCACATCCCGCAAGATCCAGCAGGGCCGGCGACGTTCCATTCGATGAGAATCGCACCTGGCTGAGGGCCCTTGGTCTCGAAGAGAAGGTCGCTCATCTCCACCGCGCCAGTGTCGCCCGCTTGACCGACTTGGAAGACAGGAGTCGGTTTGTTTGCGTCGGAGAAGGCCTGTCCACTGGCCATGATGATGGGCCAGATTTCACCGGTGATCTTGATATTCTTGGGAACCTTGACCGTATTGGAGATAATGTATGCGCCATGGTCAAAGTAGACGATTTGGTCTGCAGTAGCCGAGTCAAAGGCTGCTTGAATAGCCGCAGTGTCATCGGTACTTCCGTCACCCTTTGCGCCCTTGGATCTGACGCTGACAAATGACGAAGATGGAACGGTCTCGTATTGTGGCTTGGAGCGCTCAAAGATGTTTCCGTTGCCGTCAAGAAGCGAGGCAGGTTTAGGTGTCGCACCGAGGGGTCCTTGAATGTGAGAGTCCGAGACTGCAGGAGCATTGGCGTTACATGTCGAGCTCCCGGCTGAGCCATCGGTTCCAGTGGTGTATGCGTGTCCTTGAGCCCATGATGCCACTTTGGAACCTCCAGCGAGAATGGACGAACCATCAGCATGAGCCACGGCAGTAGCGGCACCCGAAAAGTCGACATTGTCAATGACCAGGGTACCTCCACCGGCAGGTACGTTGTTGCTTGTGGAGAAGGAGGTGAGAATAGCTTTTGGCGTTCCAGAGAACTTGCTGTCCTGAATCAAGACCGATCCCACTGTTTGATTTGTGACGCCGTTTGACATGTCAACTCCAACGCCGCAGTTGTTGACTGTGATGGATTTGAGCGTCCACACCCAGTTCCAGTTCATGAAAATACCCGTGTTACAGTTGTTAAAAGTAAGGTTGCGGCTCGTAAACTGCTGGCTTCCTAAGAATGCTCCGTAATTACCCCCGTTGAAGACGAGATCTCCCATAAAACCTCCAGATCCGTTGTCCATGAAAATGCCGGATTGCCTGTTGTTGGAGCCGCCTTGGACCATGTTGAAAACAACGTTCTGGATGCTTGTAGCCTGTGCAACTTGCCAGTGGATACCAGCACCAACCGATGGAGGCATGGCAGTCAGGTCGATGACAAAGTTTCTGATTTGACGATAGAAGTTGTTCTGGTTGGTAAACCAGTTGACACCATTTACGTATGGGTCGGCATCAATGACCGCCATACCCACGAAACCTGCCGAGGCCTTGAGTGTCGGGAGAGTGAGTGCATCGCCGATCATCTGCGTGTAGTAGTTTTGGTTCAGCGGTGAGCTGACAACATAGGTTCCTGGAGGAAAGTAGACGATTGCCGGAGTGACTGTAGAAGAATCGCAACCTTGACCACAGCGATTGCCAGAGGATATAGCATTTTGGATCGCTGCAGTATCGTCGGTATTACCATCACCTAAAAGTAGTGTACGTCAGCTTCATGTTCCCAAAGGTAGGTTGTTTTGGCAAACCTTTAGCACCAAAGTCCATCACATTTCGGTAGATCTGGAATCCGGGAGCCCCAAAGGCAACGACACCCTGGCGTTGAATGTTCGCTAGCCAATAGTTCGAGGATGCTGCTGCAGTGGCTGGCTGAGACGAGTTTGTACCATGTGTGCCGTTTAGTGGATGTGCGACTGGCGAAGCTCCAACCGGTGAAGCTGGCGCCAGAAGCAGCAGAGATCGTAAGGTCACAAAAAGCGCGACGGTTGAGAAAGCAACCATGATCAAAAAGTATCGGAAGGAATGTTGGTACTTGATAAGTTTTGTTAGTGACCGGCACTGTTTTAAGTGATATCAAGTAGTTAAAGGAATGGACTGGTTCAGCGTAGAAAGGTGAGGTTGTCAAGAGATGGTCGAAGTTCGCAAAACAGTCGAGCTACTCCAAGAAGAAAATGTGTTGAGGTATCTGAGTCAACAGTGAATGAATGAATAGGGGCAATCAAGCCAACCTGTAACAATGAGCAACAAAAACAACAGCAATAAATTCCAAGTGAATGAAGAGAGACGGTGGTTCTTAATGTAGTAAACTTTAATTGCAATTATAAACAACTTACCAATGACCCTTGCAACGCCGGATACTCCTTACCAGGGGGTATATACTCTGATTCGGTATTGGGCGTCTGTTCCTTGGATGTTTCCTCCTCGATCTTCCTGGCATACCCGCCTGGATATATATCGACCTTTTCCCCGCCATGATGGTTCTGGTTGGCATGATTGGGAGAGCCTTCTCGGTCTGTACCGTGCAGGTGGCCAGCAAAGTCACATTGCAATGTCTGGTGGTCAGGGGAAGGAGGTTGATGATGGAATGGACCAGTCAGGTGGATTTCTTCGGCCATCTCAAAGGATGGAGGTTGAAGCGTAGCGGCTTTAGCGAGCGCCAGGCCCTGTCCATTCTTGTGTTACCAGCTCCCATTCCAACTCGCACCAAACCGCGGAGAATCGCTCTATCCGGGATGAAACACAGCACATCAAGCTCATGGTTACCCTGCTTCCTTTGTGCTTCTGCTGGACGGGGTTAAGCCCGGCAGGTCTGGTAGAATTCTAGTGCGCAGGTGCCGAATGGACGGCGGCGGGCAGACCACAGTACGAGATCAGACCCACAAGCCTCGGTCGCGATGCACAATGCGCAGTACCTATGATGAGGGTGAGTGGCTGTGAAACCGTCGAGGTAATCTTGACCTCATCAGGCTCATCTATAGTTTGCGTGTATCAAGAGATGACCCTCACCAGCAGGGCAGCAGGTCTGAGTGGATGAGTGGTTAGAGTAAGGTAGTCGTTTGATCAAAGAGGCGCCAGTCGGAATTACTCTCGGCCCGACGTTACTCTACTAAGGTATGTACCTTACCTTACGGTACAGGGGAACAGGGGTGGAGCGGAGTGCCGGAGTCCCAATAAATCCCAAGCACCAACGGCACCAAGGGTCTGTCTCTGTCTCCCTTTAACTTCAAATTAAAATACAACAAATCCAGCGCTTCGGTTTGGTTACAGTTATATTATCGTCATATGGTCTTCATCGAATAACACCCCGTCAATTAAACCATGCTGTGCTACAAGGACGTTGCATTCTGTTGGCTCAGGCCCTCTGTCGCAAGACCAATGTCATAAGGTTCTGCTCCGCTGTCACAACGGCGCCTAGGAAACCGCTCACGATGCCACTATTCTCATAGGGTTACTTCAGCATGTTGGAGATTGGAATCTCTGGTAGCCGGGTGACTTGCATTAGTTAGTACCGCACCCCGGATTTCGAATCTCCCATCTCCCATCTCCCATCTTCCATCCATCTTGGCCCCCTTTGCATCTTCCCCGCAATCCAACAATAATGTTATCTGCCAAACAAAGGCAGCACCTCCTGATCAGTACATGCGCGTTGCATACTGCGAGGGGTACCTGCCATCGGCCGTAGAAGTGTGCATGCGCTGGGCTTAGGCTTGCACTGCCTTTTTTGAATCGAACGTGCATCATCGAACAAAGGACTGTCGCACCCAAAGTTGATCTCTTCATCATTACATCATCTGCCAACTCGACCGCACGGTCTGGATCAAGATAAGTGCTCAATGTGCTTTTAACCTTACTTGCTGGGCCGACCATTACCGAAAATCCCCGGCGTCAAAGTCCTTTTGCGGTGGTGGCTGTACTACCCCCTGACCATACCTCTGTGTACCTTGTAATCGATAAATCACTTTACCAAGTCGTTCGACCCCTTCGCTGAGTAGATTTTCTTCTTCCCAAGAGAAACACAACCTCACCTTCCGCTTCAGGTCTGGTCCTTGATCATCTCCGGAAACCTCAAACATCGTTCCCGGCGCTATGATCAGATGTTCTTCCTGTCGTGCTCGGAGCGCAACTTCCTCCGCCTGTAAAGGCTCGGGCAGTGCAATCCAGATGAAATAACCACCCACTACATCGCGGTCCATGTTAGGGAATGTAACGCCTAGAGGTAACAAGTACTTCTCCACAGCATCGACCATCATGCTGTATCGCCGGGCATATGCCGGCTGTAAGGTCTGGAAGATGTGACGTTGAAGATCGCCTGACTCGATGAGGGTGGACATGAAGGTCGCAGTCAGTTGCGAAGGTGCACCACCAGACCTCGACGAGCCACTGCACGTTGGTCAATCATAGCCATCTTTTGCTTAGGCATACAAAACTCACACTTGCGACAGTCCGTAGGAGAGTTTCTCGGTACCTTCAGCCCAGCCGGAGCGACATCCGGGGCCTGCGATTTTACTGAAGCTACCGTTGCTGACAGCATTTCCATAACCGTCCGCACCTAGCCTCTCTGGCCCATCATCGAGGTCCCGATCGACGTCCACTATTCGGGGTAGGACTGCGTGTTCCATGCTGGAATCAGTAGACGACTCTGTTGCTGCCCATTGCAACTGATCATAGACATCATCTGTTATGATCAAGGCGTCGTACTCTCGGGCGAGCTTGACAAGCTGTTGGCGCCGTCGAAAGGTCATGGTTTTCGAAGAGGGGTTTGCGAACGTAGGTACAGCGTAAATGAGATGTCGGTATATCTTGCCCCATGGACGTGGAGGTTTAAGAGTCTGAACGAGATTGTTAACCCAGGCTCAATACATAGCTTACGGCAGATCTTCTGCTGCCAAAACCGCTTGCCTCTCATACCGGCCTGAGATTCCCTTCGGCCCTCGCCTTTTGCTCGCTCTTGTGTATCTCTTGCGAAAGAAAGTCAATGTCGACGCCTTCTTCGTCTTCGGGTACAGAGCGTAGTCGGCCATGGAAACCGCTATCCTCAAAGATGCGGCAGGCGAGGAAGTAGGTAGGCGAAACCATCCAGACATTCCTGGTGTAAAGAGGATCAGAATATTCTTGAAGAAGGCAAGCAAGATTCTGGCTGGCACCGCCCGTAACGCATATTCTTTTAGGGTCTATGGCCTTGGGAGTCTGATAAAAGTGTGTGAGCCATTGGGCGATCTGGCGTCGTAGTGGCTCATAGCCCGGGTCGGGACCATACAATAGAGCTGGAGTGTAGATGCTGGGATCGGAGAGGGCAATTGACGATGCTGCTTTGATTTGAGTTGCTGGAAGTAGCGAAGCATTCGGCCACCCTCGCAGCAGGTTGATCAGAGCTTCAGAGGACCCATTCATTGTGTGGATAATAATGCTCTGACTCAGTTCGTTTGTTTGAGATAGTGAAACCAGCATGCTGGGTTTCTCAACGACCAATGACGTCACCATTGGTGCATTTCCTGGGATTTCGTCAGCCCTACCAGGTACAGTGGTAGGTTGAAAACAGGAACGCCTGCAACAACATCGATTCCTTTTGTCGCGTCCTCTCTACCGGAACCTGGGGTGATAGGGTTGATCTATTCGACGCTGGTCAAAATTTATACAATATAATCATATATACGATGTATGAAAGGGAACGAAATTGACGGACCGAAACCGCAGGAAAGAGCAACGCAACTTTCCGCGCGTTCATAAACCGTTCATGGTGAACCCAATTCGGAATACCTCAGCCGCTTTATAACATTGGAGCTGGTCTCCTCAGCTTATTCCTAGCTTGGGGGCTCGCAGCAATGGAGAGATCCGCTAGACGGATTTCTTCCATCTTCTCCCTGGGCAGCACATCATCAGACAAAAGCAATAACAACCTTCAGCGACCGCCATCCTTTCACGCCCCTCGAGATTCCCGAACCCCGAGTCCTTCCAGACTACATCAAAGCTCTACCTCTACTCTCCAACCTTCAGCATCGTCCCCAAACCTACGGACACCGAGTATTGGACAATCTCCTCACTTGGGCCCTTCCTTTGACCCTATACGCTCCGCTTCTTCAATTCGCGATCATGGTCTTCCTCCAGGGGTCCTTAAGCCTCTGCCACTACCGCCAGGCTCGATCCGAAAGATCAGACCACAAAGCGCCGCTGGCAGTCGGTCAGGCTCACCACCGAAGAATTTCAGCAGGCCTACTAGTAGTAATGGCAGTAGGCCAGCATCACCATCCAAGGACTTCCTCCGGCCAATGACTCCAACCTCCGAGGCTGGGAATCCAAGTAGACCTGCAAGCAGATCAGGTTTGGCCCCCACCAGTAGGCCAACCTCGCCGTCCAAATACCTATCTCAGCCCGCAACGCCAATATCAGAGAGAAGAGCTTCTAAGAGGATAAGCTGGCTGCCAGGAAGGTCTAAACATGGTTCTGCTGAGGAAGCCGACGAGGCGCACGCGTCTCCGCGTGCCTGGGTACTTACTCCGGAGCAGCAAAGGCCGTACGACGTCTCCCCACTTTTGAATTTGCAAAAGGTTAATGATTCACAACTACCTTTGCTGGTGAACAACTGCTGATATGCTCTGTTTAGGTCCCAGAACTCTGGAATGAACGCGGGGATACCTTCGTCTACCTTCACTCGCATATACCTGGAATAGGTCCATCGTTTCGACTTGACTCAAGCTGCTTTGCTTCGTCCAGGAAATTGTTATCCTTAGCTCATAGTGGAACACAGAACAGCCCAATACAAGGCCCAAGTGATTTGGATTTTCCATCATTTGAGGAGAGAACCTATCAGCTCTCATTGAACACACCAACATCACCTCCTACGTCACCACAACAAGGCACGTCATCCGATACCAGCCCAATGGGATTGCGTACGTTTAGTGATACGTTCGATGAGTTGCCCAAAGATATTCATCTGTACCTACCACAGCCCCTCCGGGCGGATCTCTCAAAACCACATCGCAGTCTTGATCAACACGACGTTGAAACACTTGTTGCTGTGCGGAATGTTTTTGCCTTTCTGACCGGTCGACCCCTGGTCGCAACCACTCATGCGCCGACAGTCTTTTCAACCTTACTAAAGTTAGCGGACCTCTTGCAGAGATATGAGTTTACAAACATGGATGGCTCTACGCTTGGTGAAGAAACAGCAGGGAACTTCGCTCATTTTGTAAAAGATTTCAGTGTGGGAGACGTTAGAGGGAGTCGTGAGAAGACGATCCAGGCCATTGTCTTAGGCGAGCGTATGCGATTCTGGGACTTGTATAACGAAGGATTTGCTCACGCAGTTGGCAAATACGAGGACATCACTAGTCTTCGAAGCCCAAAATTCGCGCTAATTTCGTCGATTACCCATCAGCGACTGGAACGAGCGACTCTAGATCTTGATGCTCGCCTCAAAAATGTGCGCTCGCGATTAGAGACATTTGATTTCCCGTCGCTATTTGCTGGAATCGCAAATTCTTCAACTAGTTCCGAGAGCAAGATAATTAGCTTCAAGGCCTGGAAAATGTCTTTTACGGCAACGCGAAAACACATATTAACATTCTATCGGGAAAAATACGGCGCCTGGCCTCCAAAGGCGAAGTCGAAGAAAAACGAGTTTGAAGAAAGTGGTCTGAACCGAATTCTGCTTCAAGAGCTATATCAAGATTTCTCTGATCTTTACGATATTCTTGTTGACCGCACTTCGCTCACAACTCGGTCGATCGATTTGCCTTCGTTAGGAAATTCTGAGCCAAATGATGGACAGCAACTTGCGCCACGCGCTCTTCGCAGATTAATGAACGAGTATGATCGCAGCACTCCTCCTGTACAGCCGCCTATGCCGTTTGATATCCCTCGTCTACCATCTCTATCCACCACACGAAGAGAATTCGGTTCACTGGACGCAAGGAGACAGAGAAAAGAGAGCGCCAAGAAGCTCAAGGACAATGAGATCAATCAAGCTCTCATGCAGTCGTACAACCGTGATTCTGTCAAGTCTACGCCCTTTTTAGAGTCCTTTATGTTATTCGAGCGAAGATCAGCACACGACTGTTCCGTTGACGAAATGTCTGATCTACGATACGGGCAATGGATATTCCTATACGCCGTTCTTCAAGCTTTACCTCTAGTGGTGGTGGACGCTCCGGGTCTGAGATGGACAAAAGGAGTGGAATATTTTCTCTGCGAAGTTCCAAAAGGTGGTGCACCATGGATTCAGGAAAAGTCCAGTATCAAACAGAGCTGGTACGGTATCGCAGGGGGTGCTGGCGTGGTGAGTCTACCTGCAGATGTTGTCGACCATGGCGTGGATGGTATATACCATAGAAGTCATGCCTGGCAAGCTGCAGACATATGGACTGGATATGATGATATGGCCTCGGCGCCTATCTCACAAGCTGATCACTACGATGACCTGTCAACGCATCATTTGCCTGTCACATATGAAGGGCCTGGCTCACGAAGGAGTTCACCTACCCGACGAAGTCAAAGAGACTCGGTAAACCTAGGATTGGAGGCGCTGCCGATGCCCGCCAATGTCGCGCCAAGCGGGGCCCGACCAGTATCCATGTATGATCCTGGAAAGAGCTTTGATGACATTCTTGGAACCATGAATCCTCCTGGTGGGAAGAAGAAGAAGTGAGCCTGGTGCTTTCAGAATACCTTGAGAAGCGAGTCCCGCTTGATATTATATCCCTGTCAGAGATATTGAGTCCCGGTTGGCTTTTGTTTACTCTTGGTTCACTAGCCATCACTGCGCGAGCCTTGATAGGCCCAGTGATGGCTGTTGTGCGTGAGTGGTACGCTTTATGATAAAGGTGTTGCATAATTACGTTACAACTTTGGATTATAATTGGGGTGTCCTCATGCTTCTTCGCTACCAAGGCACTTTACCCAGGCTAATACTTCGACCACCTATTTTTCCACCATCTTCGAAGATTCATATCTTGACCGATCTAACTTATAACTTGATATACTAGGTCATAAAGTGTCTTGAAGTTACATGTATATAAGCGGGATTCTCCTAGGGAGAATTGTTCACACGCCGGCCTTGTTGTAAATATTTGGGATGGTATCAAGGCATGGATTTGGCTTGGGAAGTGCATTTCGCATGATGGGTAGAAGATGATGATTTGGTTTAAAGTAGATCATGTGGAGTTACGGAGAAGTAGTTGGAACCTAGCCCCTTCGGGGCTAGGTTCGCTACACCTTTTCGGGTAAGCGGCGGCAGCTAAGCCCCTTTGGGTTAGCTGTCTTGCTTACTACGTAAGTTGTGTTACCCGTAGGCTGAGTAGTCATCCAGAGGGTCCCTAACCCAAATGGGCTTAGGGGAAGAGGTTAACCCGAAGGGGCTTAGCCGCGAAAACACGTCTGAGAACTGAGGCAAGTGCTCGCTGACTGACTGGACTTCACCTTTTAATGCTTCAAGATCTTAGAACCATTCCAATATTTGGATGGCTTTGAACACCCTCTATCGCTGGTCTACCTCCGGATCTTGACATGATGGACCTTCTCTCCCCACCATGCCAGCAATTTTCACCCTTTCGCCCAAATCCGCCCAACCACCCCCGTACCGCTCAAGCCGATCATGGCTCCCCCGCCGCTCTCGGTGGCTCTTCCTCCCCATATTCTCCTTTCTCCTCTACCTCTATTCACCAATATCCCTCCTTCCCTACCGCTCTCCCATTCATGCTCCCTCCATCCGCTACAAGTCCGTCGATTGGTCCCGCTACACTTACAGTCAATATGCCACCAGCAGCGCCTACCTTTGCAATTCAGTCATGGTCTTCGAGGCGCTTTCGCGTCTAGGCAGCAAAGCTGATCGCATACTATTCTACCCGGAAGAGTGGGACACGGAGATTTCGGATACGAGGGATAGAGACAGTCAGCTTCTTGTCAAAGCGAGAGATTGGTACAACGTCAAGTTGATACCTGTGCAGATGCGGCTGTTGAATGATGATACGTGGAATTCGAGCTTTACAAAGTTTTTGGCGTGGGGCCAGACGCAGTATGAACGTATCATTCATTTGGATTCGGATGTGACGGTATTACAGCACTTGGACGAACTGTTTTTACTACCGAGGACACCGGTGGCGATGATGAGGGCGTACTGGGTGTTGCCGGGCATTAAGGCGTTAACGTCGTTGTTTATCTTGCTTGAGCCGTCAGGGGCGGAGTTTCAGCGGTTGATGGAGGCTGCGATGGAGGGGAAGAGGAGGGCAGGGGAATATGATATGGAAATTTTGAATTATTTCTATGGTGATAGCGCCATGGTGCTGCCGCATCGGAAATATGGCTTGTTGAGTGGAGAGTTCCGGGCTAAAACCCACAACAACTATCTCGGGAATAACCATGATACATGGGACCCCGAGCAAGTACTGAAAGAAGCAAGTCTGATACACTTTTCTGATTGGCCACTTCCGAAGCCGTGGATTATGTGGCCGCACAATCTGATTGGGGATATGACGCCGAGGTGCAAGAAGGGAATGGAAGGACAGGAATGGGATTGTAGGGATAAGAGAGTGTGGTTGGGGTTGTATGATGATTTTAGGAGGAGGAGAAAAGTTGGTCACAGGTCTCAGGTTTTTGAGAGTGGTCGTGCTAATGAAGTCGAGCAGGATATATGCGCTTTGCTTTCAGCGCCTGCACCGGAGTGGCCGCCGAGGAATTATACGAAAAGCTAGAAAGAGGCATCCAGAAGAGCCCAGGTGGCTTTCTCTGCTCTTATATCAGCCTCTCTTTAAGTTCTCCGAGTACCAGGTCCGGAAGTAAGAATGACGAATACATCAACACTAGGGGCGAAACATGAGGACATATCTATCCAGCAAGCCGATGCCTCCAGCTCACCTCGGAAAGTTATAGTAGATGTCTGATGTCCCCTCAAAAAGGGTGAATTTCACAGTCCATGCCTGTGGGTTAGAGGCATTGATCGCGTGATATCTCGTCTTCGGATAAACTCTTTTCAAAACCAACAAAGACATACTGCACGGCGCTACTCATCTGGCTCGACTCAAGGAGACAACAAACCACCCTTAACCAAGTCTATGAGATCTCGCCACTATTTCAATACCTTACGCCGTGATAAAACTCACCAACCGTCTGCGCTACGGCTGCCCGAGGTTGTATGGGCGATGATAGTCAAATCCCACGTGCTTCTCGCCAGCCCTGACCTCTCGATGTATTAATACTACCAAGCTCTAGCCAACATCTCTGCAGGAGCTTAGGAAGTTCCCAACCATCAGTAACCGCCGAATTGTTCATCCAATACGCTCAAATCATTGACTATAGACTCGTTCTAATCATCACAGATGAATAGTGTATATAGCGCTTGCTGAATAAAGTTTTCACGTGATTCACCTCGCTGCGTTCACGCCTTCCTGTGCGTAGTGGCGTCGTCGATGAATGGTGTGATTTGTGTAGAGGCAGATGCCAGTACGCCACCGATGGTAAAAAGTCATGTGTTTTGTTCTGACAAGATTGCTAGGCTACCATATTGAAAAACAGCGCGACGGTGAATAGAACATCGACTAATGGGAGAAAGCAGGCAATCCAGCGCCTGCTGTCTCAGATCATCGCTCAAGCACTCCTAGATATCTGGATGGGGTTTTGAACATAAGAGGGCCAGATTGCAAAATTCCCAGATCCGAACCCCTGAGGGACTTCACAATGCGGCTCTGATCTCAAGCCACACCAAACAATCTGAAATAGTATTCTCAACGGCAGCCGCGGATAGCAGCACCCCTGGAGCGAATGGCCAGGGGGCAAACTATGCTGAAGGTAGCTTGAAGATCGTAGTTGCATTGTATGTAATCGCTGTCGGTTTCTTCAGAATCCGATAACTAGGATTGAAGCGGAAAAGGGCTTGGTCAAAGAGGACTACTTGTTGATCTGATTGAAGCCACTGGACCAGAGGTCAGTAAGATGCACGCCGAGTCGAAAGCTAGACTCATCATGAATATTCCATCCTTGTAACTGACCTTCTGCACTGTAGCAGAGATATATTCTACATCTTGCTGCGCTTCTGACATCTGCATTGGCACCGGCTCGCTCGGTTTGATTGCAAGGATTTGAAATCTCAAAGCATGTAGACTCGACATTGCCGTCAGCAGAATAGCGAGATATCAGCCTCCTTGCGATCTTTCTTCAGAGGAAATTTCAATGCTGGGGTGCTGTAGAACAGCCAATGTTGAACGTCGAGGAATGGGTCCGGGGAATCAAGAGAAGTGTTTGAGAGCCATGGATCGCTCGCTTTCATCCTCGATCCATAGGGTTGTCCTGTCGGTTAAGAGTCTGGTATCGAATAAAGAGCTGTAGGTGAGAGGATTGATGGCTGTGTTGCACTGTCATGTAGAGTAGGGGTGCATCACGTCTGGGAGAGAGATTTGAACAGAAAAGGGCAGGATAAGCAATTTCTTCCGACTGAGGGGTCGGCCATATAATGCTCATTGTAAGAGCTATTGAAAGAGGCTAAGAATTCAAGTTTGATGAGGCTTGATCACCTAAGCTGACAGCTTCGTTAACGGCTTCAGAATGCTAGTGCTTCATGGGCTGAAAGACTTCAACATCAAGTGGCTGAAGCAAATGAGTTTTATGCGATGGAGTATTGAGTGTCGCAGTCTGCCGTCTATGAACAGAAGTTGATAAATTCAAAGGTATGGTGTGATGAATGGCCGTCCAAAAGGAGTATGCACCAGGGAGTCCTTCAGTGTCTCTTAGACGCCCGATCAAACAATCGGATCCATTCATAACCAGTCCAATCATTTGTATAAATACGACGCTGTTGCGGACGTTGTTCTCAGCCCATGTGCCTTGAATTTCAATGCTATTGAAGATAACCCATGGTGGAATACTTGCCCCATCACCATTGACATGCTTAATTACCGTGGACTCACGATTGTTGGGGCAGGTCTTATGAACTTTGTCGACGTTCATCTTGAGTAAACGATCCTATGTTTGCGATTAATGCCTGTTCTAATTCTAGCAACCGGCTGGTGTTGCACCGGTTTTGGCAATCTACTAGAACTTCTATCAATTCAAATGCTCACCAATCACGACCGGATCGTGTACATTACCATGATTGGCAGGCATAGTCTTCTGCTTGACTTTGTAAAGGTCTTTATGCCAATTTAGGAAGCGTCGTACCCAATTTTAAGACCCTCTTGGGTGTGATCTTGGCTGTCGACCAGGATTTAATATTCAGCCTTTTCGATAGCGTCAGAGATCCGAGCTTCCACCTCTTTGTAATTCCTGGACGGTATAGAGGTCAAGGGGTGTCTGAATATGGAGCGTTGATCTTTACCTACTGTGTAAGTGATATTTTTGTCTGATTGTCGGGTGGCAAGCAGAGCTTGGCAAATCCCACGGGCAACGCCGCGCACCACCATCAACTCTCGAGATCATGCTGTCCCAGCGTAAAAAAACAAAAAATTTGCGACTTACCCGGATCGAACGGATGCTACTCAATGTTAATTAATGTTTATGACAATTGTGGAATATTCACGTACACCTTCAGATTTTGCAGGCTGGAGTTGAACTTCAGTCTGACGCTCTGCACGGATGTTAGCGAAATTTTTATGTATTAGGATTTGACTTGCCTCCCAACTGAGCTAAAGTCGCAACTTCTAAAATAATTCAGCTTATTGATCAGTATATTTTTAAATAGCGGAAAAGTTCCGAAAAACAACGCCTCGTGACCCAACTGCCAAAGCTCCCAAAATAGGGGGAGATGACAGGGAGTACTTAATTCATATGTATTCCGTACGGACGTACTGTAGATTCGATTCCTAATGGCGCTAGTACAATTTATTAGTGGAGAGCTTTTCGCAGTCCATGCACTCTGCATCAACACCATATATTGGGGTGATACGGAGTACATAGTCCAAGACATGATAAGCGTATTCGAACACCGTTTCAATCACTCCGAACTACCATATTGTGGCGGCAATTGCGCTCTATCCAAAATATGCTTCGTGATTGCGCCTGCAAAGCACCCCCTAAAGCAAACCCCGCAAAGCGCCCCCAAAGCACCCTTCAGAGCACCCTTCACAGCAGGAAGGGGTACATTGCTTCCAATATGAATCTGAGCGGTAAAACATGTACTATTACTTGCTTTGAAGGGTGCTTTGGGGGCTGCTTTGAGGGGTGCTTTGAGGGGTGCTTTGGGCACTTTGGGGGTGATCTCCAGGGGCCTCCGGGGAAACTTCAGGGGGTACAGTATGTGGGAGAGTCCTATCACGAACACGTCGGCATGCTTTACCACCAAAATTTGTATGTGAAGCAATCGATTGGTGTTCCCTCCAGGATCGCGACGAATACTGCAGTATCTGCAGTGGCATAGATACTCTTATTTTGCAATTTGCTACCAAATTTGTGCCCGAAAAACCCTACCAATCAACGAATCTCTTCACAGCAATACTACATACAATAACAAGCTTACATTGAGCGCATATGAGGAAATTTCCCCCATACAAAAGACCCGATGAAGTCTCCGTTGATAATATTACACCAGGATAGTTCTTACCACTCTTCTAAACCCGATTTAGTAAACTCTGATCGCCGCCAGAGTCGAGGAAAAATTGGTCAATACTCTCTCTGCCTCTCTCTTTCCCTCTCTTTCGAGGGATGTCCGGCGTGAGCCCAGAAAGGTGTCAATGAGAAGCATCTGTCGCAGCATGAACCAGATTTTATGCAATTCGACATGCGTAGAGGTCATCTACATTGCGCAATGTCAAAGCGCGCCGCTGTTGAGTAAAAATAAATTGACGTATGAGTGTCTCATGTCAACGACAGCAGCACCTAATCGTCGGCGCTTTTGGGTGCTTATTCCTGAAATTGACATGTCGCTATGGATGACTATTTACATGGAGTGCAGCTCAGCTACTAGCTATTCATTGAGATCCTTGAGTCATCGTCGCGCCCAGTGAAGACTTTAAAAGGCCATTCAGCGACAAGATACTCGCTATTCGAATCGTAATACGACTTGACATTAGCACCTCAAATTAACGTTAGGAGCATCGAGCTTTCGGAACATATAGGGAAACGGAATTATGTGGCTATCTACCACATCAATCTCAACCACCGATTTATCGTGGCTGGAAATTGAAATGTGTTCCTCTATCACCTTCTATAACATAAGCGGCTAATCATTCCATCGAAGATTGCTTCAATCGAAGCACTATTATAGGACCCACTTGCTGTTCAGCCTCCCTTAAAACTCGCTTCCTCATCATCTCAGACACTTACGGCATTGACTTCCCAGTATATGCTCGACCACTTCAGCCTATCGACGTAGTCATTTATTACGGCTATTTGACCGAAGAATCCAAACTATCGGAACCAAACTACCATCCAACTCCTCAAGGCAATCAACGCACCCCTTAAAACTCATTATCGCCGGCAACCACGACTAGACACTAGACATACCTGCCTTCGAGAAAATGATTTCCGCCGCCAGCTCCCCTCTCGACCCCGACCTCGTACGGAAAGTTTACGGTAACTACAACTCAGCTCGCCAACCCCTTTGGGGCGCAAAAGAAGCAAGTATCATCTTCCTAGATAAAAGAATGTACGAATTCATCTTCGAAAACAGGGTGTCACTTCTCTATGCCCCAGAGCGTGGACCCAGTGATAACATACGGACCGCTAAAGGGCGTTTTGGACTACACGTCATCTAAAGAGCGAACCAGCTGCTCCGATCTCTTCGCAGCTGTCGCCCGCACTCAACCACCGTTGCACTGCTTTGGACCTATCTATAAGGGCTAGGGGGCGAAATTAGTGCACATGGCGCGAGCACATTCACGAGAGATCGAATCGTTTTATAGACATTGACAATGGGAATAGTGTGGTTGTGGAGAAGTTGTCGGGGTTGAGGGCTTCGGAGCTTGATTGGGAGGACTCAAAGGAGGAGGAGATGAGCAAATTGGAGGAGCGCAGGAGGGAGAGGTGGTATGCAACGAGCCACTGTGAAGGGGATGAGCATGAGATCGAGAGGGGGAGGCGGACGCTTTTTCATGAATGCGGCGATGCACGGTACGGAGGAGGAGGCTAGTGCAGTTGCTGCGGCTTGTGGATATTCGAGCTGCTGAGGGCTAGATGTTTGGATTTGTTGCATTGCATGATACCCATATTGGCCACACTTCGAGGCGCTGATTTGGTGTTTTCCAACCCACAAAGCTCGTCTGTACAGTCTTGAACACCTAGGGCTTGAGCAACAACGCCAAGATGGGTCGCGAAAGAGGTTATCAGACTTTCATAAGGGCACAGCACAGAGAGATGGCCCTGTTTTTTGGGCATGAGTGCGTCAATTCAAGGTCTACAGAGGATGTCATTGCATACTATATAAACTCGCTGGCTGACATCGCGCTTAGCGTGCATAATGCTGTGCAGGTTTGCTACTAGAAAGCAACACTTCAAAGACATCCCAACTTCACTGACTATTATCACCTTCCGAGTCTGCACCCTCCACAAGACCCGCATCTGTCACCGTTGGATTGTTGCGCTTGTATTATGCCTTCACCTGTACGAGTCGGAGGGACCGGACCATCGGATCGACAGGACGGAATTTTGTCCTTCGTATTGCTTTACGCTCCGCCTTCGTCGCGGCCTGACGATCCTCGCATGGGGCCATTTCTTATAACATATCCCGATCCATTTCTGGCGTACAAACGGTGCAGGATCGCGTTGTCGCTTTTTTCTTACACGGGACGCATTGAGCAAGGATCAATGGATCGTCCCCAAGTGCCAATACGGGATCCCGTGCAGAGACATATGTGTTACTGTTCTTGCGCGCGGCTAGGATGTAAGACGTTCAGTGAATGCTCTTCATATGCTGAGTATGCAAGGCTCGAACGGTTTGGTCAATGCATGTGGCCCACGCGGCATCAGGACCTTGATTCAATGAAACGCGAAGTCCTTGATGCAGAGGGTCCTTGCTGTTCAGTCCGATCGAATTGTGTCTGATCGTCTCTTCTGGGAGGTATTGCTCAAGGATGATTGGAGCCAGCGTCTGGAAGAACGGGCAGAGAGAAAGCTCTCCAATATCAAGGAGTACGGCCTTGGGGGTTTCTTCTAGGCCTTCAGTGTTGATCAGTCCAAGCGTGACGTAGCGTACGGACTTATCAACTCGGCGGGTCGTCCTATAGTGGAAGCTGTCTTTCGTATACCGGTCTCACAAGTGTCGTGCAATGCGCATACGAACGATGTGTTATCGCCCCACATAGAGTCTTATGTAATCCTCATCCACTGGGTCCGACATATCTAACACGACTCCGATGTACCATCCTGTCCCTTTTTCCTCTTTTGCACTAGGCAGATTCTGCAGACTGTTGACCAGAGTCAGCGACATACGTAGATCAGCTTCTACACCATACCGAGACAGGTTATCAAAGCTCTTATCGATAATGAGCTTTCGGGTCTGCGGGGTGAATGACTGCCATAAGGCATCATCGAGACGGTTCTCTCGGACAGACTGTTGTTGTTGATCCGTGCATTTACAGAATATACTTTCGAATAGCTTGTCGGATTCTCCACCATCATCTTCGTTATCTGCCTCGTCCAGCATCGGAAATACACTTTGCCCTTGCCGTTCAGAGATAGCATTGGTAACGTGGCCAAGTTCGATTTCGTCTGGATCTCTGTCTTGTGCCCCTTCCCAACTGCGGTTCCTAGCTGCCTCGATTTCTTGTTCACTTACTCTCACTCTCTCTGCCAAGATAATCCTCCAAAGCTCGGGATCATTCTTTTCGTATTCTCTGCTTTTTTCTTTTCTTTTGCATCATGCTTGAGATAAGTAACAGTGGGCACATCTTTCTCCGTTGGAGGTGGCGAAGGTTTTCTTCGGTGCAAATACGGGCCGCTATCGCCTTTCAAGCACCCAGCAGTCGTGTTGAAGTATCTCGAGAGCGTGTTGATTGGTCTGAAAGTCTCATGAAGGATAATATACATACCTGCACGGAATTTTCGACACTTGTTCCTTCCAAGCCGGACTTCCTTTCGCCGGCTCACCAGGCTTTACCGCCCGCAATTCAGGATCATCAGGTGCGGAAACTTCGAGCCCCGTTAGAGGTGGCAACTTTGACGCCTGTAATCCGGAATCATGAGGCGCGAGAACGATGAATCCGCTGGGAGGTGGCAGAGGCGTCTGCTTGTGCAAGAACGGGCAACGTTCACCTTTCCAGCACCCAGCAGGCTTCCAAAAATATCTGCATAGAACATTGGTTAGCCTTAGAGTAATATTGAAGATCTTGACATGCATACCTGCACGGAGTTTGGATTTTTGCCTTGTGTCCGCGATCTTTAGGTGTGGCAGTTGTCACTTGTCGTCGCTTGTTCTCCTCACGCTCTAGAAAATCTCTCTCATCTTCGCTTCGCCTCTGAGGAGGCTTTGCCTGGTATCTGAGGGGCCCCGGTTGACATGGTTTAGATGGAACCGGCTGGAGACCTGGAGATGATCCATATGGGTAAGACATGATGTGTGACAGTATCTTGCCTTGAATGGTACAGCATCGATAATACACAGACTCACTCTAATAATGGCAACGTCACTGTCATTGCGGCCAGAGCCAATCTCATCAATTTATTCTCTCATACGGCTTTGATGTCGGGGATCAGCAATGCAACCGCCATTTCGTCCAGTGGTCCGACTCAAGCGTCCAGAAACTTGGGCACACCGACTTGCGCCGAGTGTGGTCTCACTTTTTCTCGTCCCGCTGATCTGCACCGCCTTTCCGATGTCAGGGGAAAAAACCGAGCTCAAGCTTCCCCCACGCTCTCCCATTCTTGCTCATACCTACTTCGTCCCCGGCACATCAGCGCCCCTAGCCGCAATGACCTTAAACGCCTGCACATGATCCGCGAGCACTTTCTTCACCGCCGCCCGCTCCCCCATCCGCTTATACCAAGCGTCGACGTGCGGGAACTCCTTCGCCACGTCCGGCGCGTCCTCCCGCATGATGAAATCCAAGCGCGAGTGGAAGGCCACGTAGCTCAGATCTGCGGCGCTGCATTTACCGCCCACGAGCCACTGCTTCTCGGCCAGCTCGTCGTTCAGCACTTGCAGCACCCGCCGGAAGTCTTTCACGTAGCTGGCGCGCGCGGTGGGGTTGGCGGTGAGGAAGGCCCAGTGGAAGATGTGTTGCAGGAGGGATCCTTGGGTTGTTGTTTGGAATTGCAGCCATTGTTTTGCGAGGTATTGCTCCTTCAAAGCCGAGAAGGAGATCAGCTTCGATGTGTCGTATTGCTCGAGGAGATAGTCCATGATGGCGCCGGACTGGGTGCTGGGTTAGCTGGTTTGTTTGGCTGCGGATGCGAAGCATTTACCTCGGCGAGTAGGAGATCGGTGTTGGGGTCCTCGATTACGGGCGACATGCCGTTGCGGTTTAGGGCGAGGAAGGCGGGCTGCTTTGACTCGGGAGTCGTGCGGATTTGGGTCGTGTAGGGCACGTTGAGCTGTTCGAGGAGGAGAGCGATTTTCCATGGGTTTGGTCCCGCTACGGTCGGTTAGTAGAATTGAGGATTTGGATGTAGATTGTTTCTTACGATGGCCGTGGAGGGTTATTGGTTTGAGGGAAGACATTTTCTGATGGCTCGTATGTTGAGGTTGAGATTGTTGAGAAGTGGATACTGGGGGGAAGACGGATATTCTTGTGAAGTCTGGTCTTTGAGTCGTGCTTCTATCATCCTCCTTTGTATATTTATGGACCAATCCGCCATTGTCATGCTAAGAAGGGTTTATGTACAAAAGTCGGGAGGATTCATAGGATTCTGCGCTCTTTCCCTCGGTGGTCAGCCGCAACCTTCAAGGGTAGATTCAAGCCAGTTAGCCCTGCTTCGTGCTTTGAGAGGGCCGGCGATAGGACGAATGATGCTCAGTATCGGACGAATGGTCGGTGATAGGACGAAATCGGACTTAGCAGAGGCGGATCTTCTGCGGTTTGAGTTGAATGATTCCGAATCAGCGTGGGGAAAGCTTGCTGTTGAGCTAATCATGAACATTTCGTGAAAACTGCATCGGGTTTTCTTGTGAGCAGAGAGTAAGTTGCGGTTGGCTCTAGAATAGACAATGAAAAGAAGGGCAGATTTTCGATAGAACTATACTCCGTCATAGAATCAGACGGTATGCGAGTCCTGGCAGGCAACAAGGTGACGAGTACCCGAATCCGCCTCGGTCCTATGCTTACAAAACAAAGGCAGTATCGAGTGCTTCGGCAAGCTTGGATATGCCCAACTATGAATTGAAAGATACCATGACCGGTGATCACAAAGCTATATCTCGATTTGTGGGGCGCGACGACCCCGGGTACTCCAAGATGACTGCAGCACTGAAACGGTTTGGGAAGACCCGCTGCAGTATTGATAAAGGCCAACAAAGCAGTAGGAGAACCTGATGAGAATAGTCATGTGCCAGAAGTTCTGATGATATTTTCAGTTCTATCAGATGGCGAGAAAACTTGTTTGCAGAGCCTCTGTAAATCTGATTACTACAAACATAAGCAACGAAATCCACAGAGAGCCACTGGAACGTGTATGTGGTTTTTGGATCATCCGCAATACTGAGAGTGGACAGAGAAACAGTCTTCCAGCCTTCTCTGGGTATCGGGAGATCCGGGATGCGGGAAGTCCGTGCTGTCTTCCTTTCTAGTTGATGAGTTTGTTGAGGAATTGCGAAGCAGCGAAACTGCCTCCCAGAGCTTAGTATGCTACTTCTTCTGCAAAGATGACAACGATGAGCAGAAGAGCGGCACCTTGGTCCTATCTGCCATCCTGCATCAACTCTTAAAATATCGACCTGAACTTGTTGACTACGCCATGCCAGAGTTCCATTCGAAGGGCAAAAAGTTTACAGAAGAGTTTGCTACACTATGGGGAATATTCATCACATCCGTCGAGAATTCAGGTCTAGAAACTGTTGCCTGCATCATCGACGGGTTAGATGAATGTGAAGAGACAACACGAGGCCTCCTGATTAGTTCCCTAACCTCCTATTATTCAAGTAGTCGCGCAGGCATTCAGTGTCAAACTTCTCTGAAATTCATTGTCACCAGCCGTCCGCTTCCGTCCATCGAAAATGGGTTCTTCGAGGTTCGAACCGTCAGGTTAAAGGCGGAAGATGAGACTCGAGCAATTACGGGTGACATTACGCTGGCCATAAGAGAGAGATTAGACAAGCTACAATCTGTAAGACGAATATCCGGCACAATTCGGAAGAAGCTAGAGAATCATCTGATTTGCAATGCTGACCGAACTTTTCTCTGGGCGTCGCTGACGATTGAAATGCTTGAAAAAAGCACAAAGGCATCCGAGAGCGCATTCGATGAAATACTAGAAAACCTACCCAAGTCTTTAGATGCAATGTATGAGAAGATACTCAATCAAACGCCCGATCAGGATGAGGCGATATTAATACTTCAAATCATCATTGCAGCCTTCAGACCGCTAACACTGGACGAAATCAATGTTGCAATGTCTATCAGAGAGCGTCACGGAACTTTGAAGGACCTTGAACGTGACCTCGAACCCTGTGTCGAACAGACTTTGAGGAATCTATGCGGTCTTTTCATTCGGGTCATTGGATCCAAAGTCTATCTTGTTCATCAAACGGGAAAGGAGTTTTTGAGTGGCGCACTGCATAATACCAGTCCCTCGCAGCAAGTGTGGAAACACTGCTTATCGATCGTTCACGCCGATCTAGTACTGTGTCAAAGATGCATTTGGTATATCTCATTGAAAGACTTTGAGGAGCTCACCGAGGAAGACTTTGAAAAGAAATTGTCAACTTTGAGGGATAGTTTTCCTTTCTTGAATTATGCAACAAAGCACTGGATATTCCACTTTGATGAAACCGGACTAGAATATCGGGACCTTTGCACGAAAATACTACAGATTTGCTATACACCATCAAAACGGGTTCTTTGGACCGCTCTTGACTGTCATAATTATATTATCGGTCTGCGATACTACCTGAAGTCTGGAAATTGGCGTCAGAATAGCTCAGCTGCACTCACAGTCGGATCGTATCTAGGGTCTCGTAGTCTAGTACGACTAGCGCTGAACAAGGAATATATCCAGATTACTACTAACCAAGGTAGCATCAGTGTGGTGTCAACTCCTTTATCCGTTGGAGAGAGCGTTGATATGTTATGCGGGGACTACCGCTTGGCATTACTCGCGGCGATTGATTCTGGTCATGCAGACGTGTTCGAGCTTCTACTGCAACACGGGCTAAAGGTAAATGATACGAGCGGAAGACTGGACCTCCGTCTTCTCAGAGCAACTGAAAAGTCCGACACAACGCTATTGCAACTACTGCTAGACCAAGAAGTCGAAATAAATACGAGAGATCAAGATCGCGATTCGCTGCTGGAAATAGCAATAGGAAAGGGTCATGCAGATGTGGTGAAGCTTTTACTGCAACACGGGCCTAACGTAAATGATACAAATGGCAAAGAGAACCCCCCACTTCTTAGAGCAACTGGAAAATCTGACCTCTATGTGATGCAATCACTGCTTGACCTTGGGGCCAATGTCAATATAAGAAGTTATCGGAATGAGACAGCGTTGCAGATAGCAATAGATAAAGATTATTTAGACGGGGTGCAACTTTTACTGCGACACGGCGCAAATGCGAATGGCACAGGCGCACTCCTCAGGGCGACTGAGCAATCCAATGCGGCAGTATTACAGTTGCTGCTAGATTATGGGGCAGACGCCAGTATGAACAACCAAGGATACAACTCAGCTTTACAAATAGCAACCAAGAACGGTTCCGCACACATGATACAGCTTCTCTTAGACTACGGAGCAGATGCGAACGTTAGAATTGGAGTAGCCATCCCTCCACTGATACTAGGTGTTAGGCTAGCAGCTTTGAGGCTCCAGGCAGCGCCAACGTGGATGTTGCTACACGATCCCTCGGAATTTCCGGACTTTCATCTGAACTTATCCGCAAAGGAAAAAAGTTTATGGATCGAAATAAGGTCCAGGGCCAAACTAGTTCAAACGCTTCAAAAGAATGCAATACACATTGAGAGGCAAGAAGGCGCTAAGGATCTGAGGCTCGCAACTCATGAACAGTACTTGGATTCAATTGAGGTCCTTCTGAAGAGCGGGGCAGATACCGAAGTTCTGGAAAATGGAGATGTAACAGCCCTACAAATAGCAGCATCCACAGATGATTGGAAAATGGCGCAGCTACTCATAAAGTACCGTGCTAACTGTAATGTCAATGTTGGAACTTACTCTAGGCTTCTACATCACTTTGCAGCTGCGGGCAATATGGAAACAGTGCAACTGCTACTCGAAAGAGAAGTTTACATGAGAGACCATGGTAGCGAGTATAGAACCGCCCTGCAAGCTCCAGCAGAGAGAAATCGTTGGGATATGGTGCTGTTACTTTTGGAACATGCTAGGGATTGCAAAGCTCAGATTGGATTAGATGGTTCCCTTCTAAAACTGGCTGCAGCTCACGGTGGTATGGAATGTGTGCAACTGCTGCTTGAGGTAGGAGTAGATGGGAATAGTGACCTTTCATGGCTTGATACCGCATTAAACTATGCAGCGGAGAAAGGTCGACCAGAGGCGGTAGAGCTGATATTGGCCAAAGGGGCTAATGTCAATGCACGAGCAGGGAAACGTGACGGTACTGTGCTTCACAGCGTAGCTGAAAGTTCAGACGGGGCTGAGACAATAGTAAAAGCACAGATGGTATTTGAAGCTGGATCCGACGCCTCTGTTGTAGATCGGAATCACAACACAGCGTTACATGTGGCTGCGTCTGCCGGACACTCAAAAGTGGTAAAATTACTCATTGATAAAGGAGCGGACATCGATGCGACCAACAGTCGTCAAAACACTGCGTTACATGAAGCCGCTTATTCCGGGCATCTAATGACCGTGAGAGTACTTTGTGATGGAAGGGCAGATGTTACTATTATCAACGACCGTCAGAATACTGCATTACACGAGGCAGTCTATTCTGGATGCCCATCGGTATTAGAATTACTTATCAATAAAGGAGCAGATATCAATACTGTTAGTGAGATGGAAGGCAGCCCTCTTATCGTAGCAGCTTACGAAGGTCAAGAAGAGATTGCTCAATTACTACGGTCTAGGGGGGCTGATTTCAAGTCAAGCTGCGGGAACTTTGGGACACCTCTTCAAGCTGCACGCAAGGCAGGAAATCAACGAGTTGTACAGCTGTTACTGGACGGTGGTGCTGATCCTGAATACGGGAAGAAGGAGTTGGAGCGTATCCGGAAAAATCTAGGATGCAGATCCCAGCGCCCTACTAGGACATAACTCCTTTTTCATGCGCAGGATTTTGTCCCATTAAGTAGCTTTGTCGTCACTGGAGACACCGTTTTCGAAATCAAAGTTTGAGGGATCCACCAGAGCAACGAACTCAGACATAAGTGAGCGATGGCTTCTTCGTTGGGGGTTTACGAGAAACGCGAAGGGGCCGGAAGAGCTTGAATACAAGCTATCATCATACCTTTGCAACTCTGTGTCGAGATTTTAGCGGGAAAACGATAACATGAAGACATACCCAGCTCGAAATGATGAAGTAAAGTATGGAAATTCGAAATCAACCCGCTCTGGCTTCTCACAGAAGCCATGAGCCACACGTTCCAAATTCAGGCTTGCTTTGGCATTTCCATCACGTTCGCCGAAGCCCCTTACCTCCGGAGGGTATTTCAGACCCACATTCTAGCATCTCGATCATCGGGATTTTGTATGGCACCTAACAAAATATTTCATCATTACCGGGAGTAACTGCTCTGGTAGGACAAATCCAATAGAACAACCCCAGTGAAAACGCCTGGAATCCTTCCACGCCTATGCCTTGTACTATTGGTCTACAAGTCTTAGGGGCATTGCCACACACAGATCATGACTCTTACTTCCCATAATATGTCAGGCATAGGTAAAGTCATTTCCCAACACCTCATCCCAATCCGCAACGAATTCCGTTTCTAGAACAAGCTTATAGGTGCTTCGCCCGTCATACGAGCAAATGTGCCAGACCGGCTTTGACAAGACGCGTGTATGTATAGCAACATATTGCAGATGTTAAGGTCGAATCTACTCGACTCGTTTCTTCTTTCGCCTTTTCGGCAGAACTGGCGATCCTTGGGGCCAAGTGTATAGAAGCGGGAGAAGAGGACGGATTTCCTGTCACAATGGATGCGTCCCGGAGCTGAAAACGCGTTCTTTCGACGTTGGGTGGGATAGAAAAGACAATTGACATGATCTTTCGTAAATTTCCTCATTTGGGATTCGCAGGTACCATGGTGCATGGTAGTTGTGTGAATGCGATGGAGATTGCGGATCGAAAGACTGCAGAAGGATAGACTGATAGATTATCTCGTGGCCATTTCTACAAGGTCAGGAGTAGAACATTCTTTATGAAACACCTTATATCTTTATTATTCTCCACTACATCGCCACCCTTACACCATCATCTTTCCCATCCCAAGCCCCGTCAACACATTCACCACCCAACCCTCCGCCCCACTCGCCCATCCCCACCCTCTCCAACCACACCCTTCCCCACCAAAGCGCCCAAACACCCATCTTGTATCCACAGAAGCCGCTTAGCAGCTCTTCTTACTCCAGTAGTGATACCACATTCTTGACAAGAAAACCAGGTCGGTGGATTGGTTGGAAAATGTGGCGTTTGAGAGTTATGGGTTGTTTCGTTTGGGGGGGGTGGGATGTGAAGGTTGTGGGAGTGGTAGTAACTGTTTTTTGCATAGGATTTAGTACAGTCGTTTCTACCTATACAGCAACATGATGCGAGCGAAGGTGTTTGTTATGGATCGAAGCTGAAGAATTCGAACGAGTTAAACGAAGATTCCGCTGATCCCGGTTGTTGATGTAGAACAGACTAATGTCGGAACTCTTTGATGATCGCGATGTCCTAAGATGTAGGATTTTCATACATGTCTGTATCGAGGTGACTGCAGAGATTGTTTCTAAAATTGCAAGCTTCCAAGTCTCCGGTGGAAGACGTTGTTAATATTGGGCTTGTGTCGGTTTCGACTGATGAAATTCTTTCTTTTACGGGGAAACGCTGACGGATGCACCAGCTTTATTATAGCGATAGTAAGCTGGGGTGCAATTTCCGTGTCTTCTCGAAGTTTGAGACGGACGATTGAGGAGTTATGCAAGTGATTATCAGACGTGTTGGGCGGTCGAGGTTACCAGTCCATGGTGGCTGTGGTTGAAGGCGGTTGGTAGCAAGACATGCGTGTTCACTAGGTGAGTGGTTGGCACGGAACCTACAAGTTTATGGTGTGCCAGAATGTATTGCTGCTGTTCAGTGATGCTTGCAATATACCTTCTGTTTGCTGCTGAGCCGTCTTTGCTTTGTCTTATCGGTCCCTTCATTAAATACGATGCCGGTATCTCTTTCCTTTGTCGCCTTCTTCGCATGAGCAGCTCTTACTTTTGGGTATATACGTAGTAGATTAGTGGTTTTTGGCGATCGTACAAAGGTATTTGGTTGTTTCCCTTTCGCAATGGACTATTTGCTATTATGTCTTCATAGTCCACTTCTGTTCTGATGTAGAATTCCTGCCAATACTTCTCCGCCTTGCGCGAATTTGCAATTGTGGGCTTGCGGCCGTGCAGGCATGGTCTCCACAACCAATATGTATTGCATGGTTCATTCTGTCCCCTGCATGAAGGTGGAGAGTACCGATTTACGTCAAAAACTTGAGAAAGGGCTTGCTAGGGTCGCACTTGACCAGCTGGAACAAAGGTCGAAATAATCATTAATGATGATCCTGCGAACCTGTTCTCTCCATGGGAAGCTCTGGATACCTTTCATGTCCTTTGCCCGGCTGTGAAAACCTCCTAAACCCTGCTGAATAATGAAGTGGCATTGCATGCATAGGATAAGATAGAGTACCAATAAGCCAATTACTCTCCGTTGGTGGCGACGGTAGGGTTATTACAGGCCATGAGTGGACGGTAGATGTGTGGCGCATGCAGTTCGTCCGGAAGCTTTTGGAGAACAGGATCATGCAGGTTCTCCCGTCCTGCATGCAGTATCACACTCTTATATCATTCCATTGGCCAAAGCTGTACGATCCTTGTGAGTCTGTCACTCAGCATAGAATGACAATGGAGGGAACCGCTCTCTTCCTTCGTCACCATTTGCCTTGTAGGCTGCTACAGCAGTTTCGTAGTCATGGCAGCATGCGATGTTTGTCTCGATCTCAATTGGGATCTGTACTCCGCAGGTAAACATGTTGACGTCGAATCTACACATTTGGCACTGTCGGCATCTCGAGGCTGTGTTCCTTGCAGGATTATTAAAGAAGGTATAGAGCTGATTGAAAAAGAAGTTGTTCTGCCAGCTGGTGGGGAATCGCACTTGGTCTACCCAGGCCTGCTCCAGATTCATCTTCGAAAAAACCGCGGTCTATTCGTAGAGATTAGTAGTATTGACGATTATTCTGTCCGTAAAAACTATGAAATAGAACTGGAGTTCTTTTCCATCGCAGGTACAGGAGTCCCAATAACAAAAGAAAGATATGCTGAAGAATGGCAGGACATCCTACACCATGGCCAGCTATTGGAGTGTCAAATGATGTTCCTGTGCAACCAAGTCCTGAATTGTGTATAGAAACCGTCAAAAATTGGATTGAGACATGTGACTTTCACCCGATCTGTTCTTCAGTGGCTATGACCAAGCTGCCTAAGCGCGTTCTTGATCTTGGTCCTCATCGATTTCGGAACGCAATCTCTCTTCTAGAGACTGGAGACGAGGTTTATGGCAGATACATGACTCTGAGCCACTGCTGGGGCAGCAAACAGCCTATCACAACCACAAGAGCTACAATCCCACACAGAATCACTAGCATCCGTATGTCTGAACTACCGCAAACATTTCGCGATGCTATCCTCATGTGTCGCGGGCTCGGGGTTCAATACCTATGGATCGATTCTCTGTGTATCCTGCAGGACGATAGACTTGACTGGGAGCAAGAGTCAGCAAAAATGGCTGCCGTATACACAGGTTCGTATCTGAACATTGCTGCCACGCACGCACGTAATAGTGTCGAAGGATGTTTTTCTTGCCGCTGGACAGAAGTGGACGTAAACATGTCAAGCCTAGCAATCCCCATTCGTTCATATGAAATCAAAGAAAGTGTTCAAGGACATGACTTTAGCGTGCATGTCCGTCTCGCACTCGACAGGGGACATGGCGACTTCAGAGTTGGAATTGGAACTCAACCCTATCAGAGAAGAGCACCACTTTTCTCTCGAGCATGGGTCTTTCAAGAACGCTGCCTGGCGCCGCGGACAGTTCACTTTCACGCTCATGAATTGATCTGGGAGTGCAAGACGGCGGTGCGGTGCGAATGCAAAGGTACTGATGCGACAGATTGGGGTCACGGATGGCATCGAGGATGGAAAGCGTTGCATCTAGAGATAGAAGTAGCGGACTTTCAGGAGTTGTCTGACCTTTGGCTGGAGGTCGTTGTTAGGTTTTCATCCTTGAGACTGAGTCACGAGACCGATAGACTTCCGGCACTGTCGGGAATAGCTAGTCGCTTCTGCGGCTCCAAGTTGAAAATTTACCATGCCGGATTGTGGAGGGAAGATCTTGCAAGAGGACTACTATGGTTCGTAGGATTCGATTGGATATCTTCAAGTAAAAGGCCCTTGCCGCTGCAAGCGCCTACGTGGTCTTGGGCCTCGGTCCTCCTAGACAAAGAAGTCGATAATATATTTTATCCATTCATCCAAGATCTTCAAAACGGATTCCATCAAGAGCCTCATTTCGGGGTTCTCGAAGTACAGTGTTGCTCGTCCGGGTTAAATCCATTTGGTGAAGTATCTCCCGGCGGAATGCTAGTACTTCGAAGCTCGTTCACTTCAGCAGTGTTTAGTGTACGGAAGAATTTGAGGCCTTTTGTACAGCTGGTACTTGACTCCGACATCGATGGAGAAGATGGTGTAGTACTAATCTCGGTTGAGACGATGTACTCAGACGTTAAACTGAGCAAGTCCGACATTGACGAGGAGCCGACTGTTACTTCCCGAATAGTTCACTGTTTGTTTCTTGGTTCCAGTACACCCAATTCCGGAGACGGTTCTGAACGGGGCCTCGACTACGGTCTCATTATCAAACCTTCAACATCTTCGGAGGATACATATGAGAGGATCGGTTTCATACAGACCCCGAAGGAAGATGGCGTCAGCTATGGAAATTGGTTCAATCAAACAGCAATTGGCGTTTTCAGATTGGAATAACAAGTACGACCCCGTCAAGGAGTTTATGCTATCGATCAGCCAACGGATCAAACCGTGCAAGTCGATCTTGCGATGATTAGGGAGGTTAAATTACCCCAGGAAGGCGCTGCTGCTGATACAATCACCAGACTATAGTATGCGAACCTTGGAGCTGATGACAGAACCGAACGGAACTGGTTTTACCTTAGAGCTCTTTGTTCACATCCTGCAGCAGATGGCAAGCGGAAAGGATGATCTAGAAAGTCCACTCTTTAGGCGTATTAGCTGTTGCATGATGTTACTCTGCAATGTCCCGATTTATTTGATGCTCATTCCATGTACTGTCTGTACCTGCTTTGTCTTGAACTCTCAACTGTCTCTCATACGGTGCAACCAAAAGCGCGCAATAAGCTCGTGTACTTGCAAACTTCATTTGATCCAGAGCATCTACGTATGTAACTGAAACAAACACAGAACAAGACCAACAACACTCAGCCTTTCTTATTCTTTTTTGTCCCATGCAAATATTCGGCGACGACGATACAATGATCTGTCAAAGTATGTACGTCAGTATGATCTCCGCTGGATAACCCGTAGAGAGCAAAACTATTAACTTACCTCTCTCAAACGGTTCCAGCGTCAGCTGCTCCTTGGGCTGGAATTCATCTTGCTTGGAAAGAATGTCCACCTCACGTTGAAAAATCTTCATCACATCGGTTTCGGTGCTATCAATGCAGCTGGCCTTGATGCTCATCAGAAGGCCTCCCTCTATCTTCAGGTACATTTTGGCGTTTTCAATTACTATTCGAGCCTGGTCTGGCTGGGCCACGTCCGCAAATAGTACATCAACCATAGAGACTAGCATCCGGTAACGCTGAGGATGACGTGCGTCCTCGATGATGGGAATAACATTTGTTCGATGTGTCGCCATGTTGATGAGGTCGCGTCCAGATCGATGTGAGAATTCGACAGCGAACACTGTTCCAGTAGGGCCGACCATGTCTGAGACATGACTAACCGATGTGCCGCTCGCAGCACCAAGGTATAATACTTTGGCACCAGGGCGAATGTAGATGTGGTCGAGACCACCGAGTATACCAGCAGCGAGCTTGCTGCGGAAGGGGTTCCAAACGCGGTATTCCGTTTTTGTGGCTGGGGCTGCGTCGCCGTTGCTTAGAGCTCCGGTTTGGCTGGTTTCAACTGATATGCGCTTCTCGCCGTAGACGGATTCGCCAGGTGTCATATTTTTGGTAACAAGCATGTCTTCTTTGCCGCGAGCAACGAAAACACCGGGGTGACGGTGGGGTTCCTATTTCATGCTTGGCTCAATGTTCGAGGTTTGGTTGAAAGGGCTGAGAAATCTAGAGCATACTATTATGGTCTTCGCGCCTCCTTTGGCTCCACCACGTCCACCTCTGGGTGCTCCACGACCTCTTGGTGCACCACGGCCTCGCATGCCACCTCCACGTCCGCCGCCCCTACCACCGCGGTCGCCGAACCCGCCACGGTCGCCGAATCCTCCTGTACCGAGTTAGCGGTTCCACTAAACCTCCGAACACTGCCTAGCAAATCGTATTGCGAGACGCAATGCAAAATGGTTGGCTTTAGTGTAGAGGTAGACAGCTGACCTCTACCTCCTCTGCCACCTCCTCTTGGTGCTCCTCTCCCTCCTCCTCTCCCACCGCGGTCTCCGCCTCCGCGCCCTCTAGGTATGTACGCCATCTTGCCTTAGATCTGGGTAGAAGGAAAAAATAACTGTGGTTGGCCGTTCCTTTGGAACTTATCCCTGATTTAGACGGAGCTCATAGATCTGTAATGGTGGTAGCTGTGTCTAGCTTGGAATTCGATGATCGACTTTAGCGCTGCGATTGTAGGGTCAGCTGAGGACGGCAGAAGGACCCAAGCTGTGGAATTTCAAAGCATACCAAACCCATTCTCTAAATGATCGTGTTGAGAGAACATGAGATTGCTGTGTTGGGATTAAAGATGGCTTGAGGTGAATTGAAGATTTCCGCGATTTTAGCCAAAGGGAGCTAAGCTCACTAGCGCAGGGCACACTCGCTTAGCGAATTTCACACTTTGAACATCGTCGACGACAGCGCAACACCAACGATAACAATCAACGACCACTCCGGCCACATTCAAGATGGTAAGTTTTATATCGCGATATACTACCTACAAGACCCTACCGTGAATAGCTCCATTGTCGCATCTCCAGCGCACCATGGCACCTTCAAGCATTCACCCCCCACCGTCATCTATCATCTACCTCCTCCTTTCCCAGCTAACCTCTTCTCCTTCTTCTATATAGGTCCGCTACGCAGCGACGCAAATTGAGTCTGGCAAATCTGCCCGCGCCCGCGGTGCTTACCTGCGTGTCTCCTTCAAAAATACCCGCGAAACCGCCCAAACGATCAACGGATGGAAACTCGACCGTGCTCTTACATATTTGGGCAATGTTATCGGACACAAGGAGGCGGTACCTATGAGAAGATATGCTGGGGGAACTGGACGGGCGAGTCAAGGTTAGTAGATTGGAAAAGCATTCTGCTTGGATGAATGGGAATGGGATGAACACTTCTCTACCGCGACGGCACCACTGGCTCCTACACCCTGCACTATCATTTTCGATTTAATTTGACTCTCTTTCCATCCCACAGGAAAACAATTCGGTGTCACCCGCGCTCGTTGGCCCGTCAAGTCGGCCGAATTTCTCCTCGGCCTCCTCAAAAACGCAGAAGCAAACGCAGACACCAAGGGCCTCGACACCTCAAACCTTATCGTCAAGCACATCCAGGTCAACCAGGCGCCTAAGCAACGTCGACGCACATATCGTGCTCACGGTCGCGTAAGTCATCCTCAACTCTTACCCATCCTAGCTCATTACTCCTCCTTTCCTCGCTCCGCCTCTTTAACCCCTATATGGCTAATGTAAATGGCAATGCTAGATAAACCCCTACATGTCCAACCCCTGCCACATCGAACTAATCCTTACTGAGGGCGCCGAGGTCGTGCAAAAGGGCCCCCAGGTCGTCGCGCGCGAGGAAGCGAGACTTAACAGCAGACAGAGAGGATCAAGGGTCAGGAGGGCTATCACTGCATCATAGACGGAGAGTTATGGATGGGAGACAGGTGATTGTAGGAGCCGGACATGTTCTATGTGCTACGCTAGCTATAGATCATAGCTAGGCTTGGCGAATCATCAAAAGCTTCTACAAATCCAGGATTACGGCCATGGATGGTCTCCCATATTTCCCATCTCAGAAAAATGGTATGGCAAAGAGTGAGCGTGTACAATCTTCTCTACCAGCAAACCCATCTACTCGTCCGGCCATCAAAATTCACAGCGCATGTTTCGGGAAATGCTTAAGCTAACATCCTTCTTGATTAGCGAACCTCTTCGTCTCACCAACAAAACCACCTCTCCATCCATCCATCCATCCACCAAAACCCCACTCCCAAACACATATTCCGCTGCAAGACCATCCCCATCCCCATCCCCTCCCATCCCGCCTCACTAAATCCAAAAGCTTTCTAATCCTACTAATCGCCACTATCCTGCTCCCGCCCCAAAACCTCAACTTACAATCCCCTCATTATCTCCCCCCCCCCAAAAGAAATAAACAAGCAACCCCAGCCAACGATGTTCACTCGGATGCTTTTCTTCATCGATAACCGTAAGCATGTTGCGGATACAGCTATGGAAATGTACCTTGCCATGTTTTAATCACTTATGTAGTCTGCTAGCAGCTCGGTAGGAATGTCATCAGTGAGATATATGGAATAACTTGGTTTATTGGGGGTGGGGGGTGGGTAGGGTAGATTCGTCCAACATTCGAATTTGGGATTTTGGAGTTGAAGGAGATTGTGCAGCCTGGTCGTGTGCTTTTATAACCCTCCCTTTCGATGATCCCGGAGGTACTTGTACCTATGTGCGGTTAGGGTTTTAGAACGTCAATACAACCCTTCCCTTCCATGTCCACAGATGCTTTCAATAACTCCGATCTCTCTTTGAAAAATCTTTACTATTCTCTTCGTCGAATTCTCGTCTGCAAAAGTTAGCATATGAGACGCTGTCCTTTGGTTTGTTACGGCTTTCCAGCTTGCTAACTCTTGGGGTTTTCAGGGGTTTTGGGTTATAGGTATCTTTATCGTTCTTTCCAGTTTCCCTCCCAGGCTCTTTATCGTTCTTAGATGCGCGCGCGCGTTTGCGCCTTCGTTTGTTCGTGTGCCCGGCCGGCTGATGAGTCCTTTTCTTTTTCGATATCTGCGCTCTTTGACCCCCCTCCCCGTTCTTTTTCTCCACTTCTCAACTCTGACACGTCGAATATCCTCTCATCCTCAGCCAGCTGAACTCGCCTCATCAAAAACCCCCTCCCGCGCCTCGCTCTCGCTTTCGTGTGGCTAAGTGCACAGATTTGACGGGATTACCATGGAGAGGAAAAGAAGAGGAAAATGGGGATGGGTAGAGGAAAACGGGGATGGAAGGAATGATGGAATTTTCTGTTAACGGAGTTTTCGGGGGGTTGGAGACTTGTGATGGGATGAAATAGAGAAAGATGTTGATTAATAGTATGGTTCTTTCTTTCTTATTTCCTACACACACACCCACCCATCCACCCACCCATCTCCCAACCTAACCCTTCCACACCCACACCCCTCAACCCACAAACCCCACTCCCGCCCTTTCCTCCCACGAAAACTCAGAGAAAAAAAATTCACAAAGAGAGAAACGATCCATGAAATGCTCACAATACAAATCTTCAAGCCGACAAGCTAAAAGCCAAATTATCAACCTCCGTTCTTTGAATGTTCTTGATCTCATTTAGTTAACCGTTGTTTGAAACCAAGCCTCTTTACCTCAGGAAGACTCTTCTCATAAATAGCTCAACTCCATCATCATCTCTCTCATATTCCTGAAAGAGAGCTCTTCAGTTAAAAGCTCATCTAGGTCTCAGCACCTTAAAAGAACCCTCAGTCACGACATCACAAATCCTACCCACCTACCCACCTATCTACCTACCTACCCAACCAACCAGCCCACCCCCACCCCCTACCCAACTGCTCAACCCATCTCCCCTCCCTACCATCCTTCCCATCAAAACAACCTCCCCATCTCCCCATCTCTTCCACAACCACTCCCATCATTCCTGCGCATAAATAAAAGTCGAAGCTCGATTTCTACATGATAGCTGAATCCTCATACTGCTCCGAATGGAAAACACTCAGAAAGAGAAGAGCTGGTGTGCGAAACTGTGATTTGGTTGGGGAGTTTTTTCGATGCGATGGGAGAAATGGATGTATGGGAGGGGAGGGGAGGGGAGGGGAGGGGAGGGGAGGGGAGGGTGTGTGTGGAAGAAGCTGGAGAGGGGGAGGACGAGGTTTAGGGGGTGGGTGGGTGGGTGTTATTGCTACTTACAGTAAATATGCTTGAGGTTGATTACTGTTTTCGTGATATGAGACGAGAATTCAGATGGGCGATATAGAAAAAAAAAACAAAAGAGAGCGAGACCTGTTCCTTTTCACTTCAGTTAGTTTCACAATAACTACACACATATATCGAGCACAAAGTCGCCACAACATCTAAAAACGTGATTTTTTCTAACTAACAAGTGACCCGGCTAAGAGGTCCCGTCACCCCGCAGGCCCCCTCCCCAACAAAGGAGGAGGGAGCCCGCGACCTGATGGGCCAAGAATACAACCTAGCCAGCCGACCCACCAGCCCACAGGCGCCCCCCACAAGGAGGGAGGCCCGCGAGCTGGTGGACGAAGAAACGAAGACGCCATTGGTGGGTATCATCGCTATGCTTGGTACCGGCACTGCCCCAGTGCTATGCAGAATTCCAGATGATAAAACGCGAAAAAGGAAAAGGGGGGACATGGTGTACAAAAACGCGATTGAAAAAAAAATCAGAAAGCCGCTTTTCCACCCGGCCCCATCGCCTCCACGGAGCCCGAGAATCGCCCGGACCCGCCCTCCGGCTGCCCGTCCTCGAGGCTCTCCCACTTGGCCTCGTCGTCACCCCAGCCCATCTGCATCCCGAAGCCGTGCTTCAGCAGCGCCTTCTCGTACGCCACCATCGACGGCACGATCTGCCCGAGGAAATGGTCGTCGCGGCACTGCAGCATCACGCCTTCGAGCCAGTCGTAGCGACTCTCGAGGCAGGGAGGTGGCCCGCCAACGACTCGTCCAATGTCGTGCTGGTGGAAGGTGCCGTCGGCGTTGGTGAGGCGGACGTAGCCGCAGGAGTTGAAGTTGATGCGGGCGAGGTTGCCGCGTTGGCGGGGAACAGGCACCTCGTCGCTCGGGATGATGGCGCGGAGGTATTTCTGGTGGGCGAGGGTTTCGCCGGGTGTGACAGTGTCGATGACGTCGGCCCAGGATCCTTTACGAGGGCTACGACGGAGCCAAGCGGTGCTGGTTGGATCTGTGGGCTGCTCTCGTATGACCAGTCCGGCGTCCTCGGCGTCTTCTTCTGTAACGACGACACCTCCATTCGCATAGAAGCACAGTGCTCCATTGAGACCGACGCAAACGTAATGAGTGCCGATTGACCACCGAAATCGAATAATAGGATCACGTTCGTGGTCCATGTCATGGGCATTTGCGTTGTCTGCTGGAATGGAACTTGCTGCCTTATGATCCGCTGTCAAGGAAACGGAGTCCAGGGTCAAAGTCTCCAATGCAGCTTCTTCCATGTCGTTGAAAAAGTTCTTGAGCGCTTGGGGGGTAAACCAACAGTTTGTAAATGTTAGACGCTGAACATGAGGCAAAACGAGGACCGGAATAACCAAAGTCAACGCATCTGGCCCTTCGTAAATGTTCATAACCGGTGCAGGGAGGACGTGTTTGTTGCGAGCCCACATTCCCGGTGCACGTTCGCCTCCATCAGCCCAGCCAATCTTCAGCGTCTTTATGTTGTCGTTGTTAAGGACGCAGGTTAGGAGGAAGCTTCGGAAAACCTCCGTAGCGTCGGAAGGAAAGAGATCTGGGGTATTGACTGTGCCTTCTGCAGATTTGACGACGTTGCGCCAGTCAGGGGAGACTAGGATTGTCATGTTGTCAATCTTGGGTAGAGCGGCCCAGATATCGGTACGTTGTAGCAATGCCAAGTAGCGGCTGGACAACTTAGGGATTGTGAGGGTCCGCACATGCTGGAATATGGCCGAATTATCAATCAAAGCTAGACAATAGCTAGAGAGAAAAGCGCGTTGTGCCCATTCAGTCTCAAGTAACCATTCCTTTTGTGCATCGGTCAATTTTGCCGGCAGCAGTGGTTTTGTAGCGTTCGTCTGAGCGGCAGTCGTGGTCTCTCGGAACCGCCCCATTGACCCAGGGATGCGCTGCTGATCTTGGTAGACACGGGGGCTCTGGAAGTTCATTGTTGTCTCAACCATAAAATTGTCATCTCCAAATACTGGCGGTAAGCCTGTCTGGGTCAAAACCTGCGGTCCTGGTACAAGAGCAATTCGCTTCATCCCTGCAAGCCTCGGGGAAGCCTTCTTTAACGCATCTATTAGTAAACGATTGATGGTGTCCCATGTTCGACGACGCTCGGCAGTTGCATCTGGAACGGCGAATTTTGCCCCGAACACCTTGGGCTGCTGAGCAAACAACTTTGCTCGGTCGGAAACATCGGGTCCGACAAGCCAACCAAGGCCACTGTCGACACATAGTCCTAGTTCGTACACTTCGGTAAGCTTTGAAAGTGCTGCGGTCATGCAACGGGTCTGGTCAGCTTTCTTCTCAAGACCAGCGACGGCGTCGTAGCGGCTATAATTTGGAAGCGGCCAGATGTAGTTGCCCCAGAAGCTGCAGATTTTTTCAGAGATCTGCTTTACTGGCGGGTTCCGTAGAGTTACTGTAATGAGGTTAGCAATGTACTTGATGTTGCGTGAAAGATACAGTGGACTTGGAAGAATACACAATTGGTGTGGTGATCGTGCATTCGGGGAATACTGAGCAAATAGGCGCGCTTACCTTGGTCAATCTCAAAAATCATAGCGAACTGCTTGATATGACCACCCCAGGCTTCGAAAACCTTCATGCCATCGTAAACATCTTCGGCTTTAACCTTACAGTAGTCACCAAGAGGATAGAACTCATCATCTCCGTCCTCTGTTTGAGAATTGGTTTCGTTGGCTTTCCCCTTACCCTTTATGTCGGTGATCGCAGGTTTCTTAGCCTTGCTATCATGAATCATCATACCATAGATCTCTGGGCGGAAAGGTACCACCACAGTCTTGAAGGCGACGCTTGAAACTCGCTTCTCAAATTCGCGGTTCACCAGACGCATGTTCAGGAGAGTTTCGCGGGAAAGGTACTGAGCGATCTGCTCCATGACCTCTGTGGGAATCGGCTTGTTTGGCCATCCTTGACGAGTAGGTCCAAGGGGAGGGTTGACCAAAGTGGATGCTCCAATGTCATCTTCTTGTGTTGGCTGAGACATAGCATAATAGCGTTCTGTGGATATATAAGCGTCTGTCATGGAGATGACCGTTGGAAGGTAGGGTGCATGGTAGTAGAAGATATGCAGGAGCTGCCTACGCTGCTCCATGTCGTAGCGTCGCGGGATTAGATGAGACAGATACAAGACGTCTATCTGAGGTGTGTGGGTCAACGTGGTTTGATGGTTTGGTAGATCGTTGTTGGTTTGAACGTTTGGCAATACGTTGTTGGTTTGTGGGTTGATAGAAGTGGACGCTAACCTAGTTTGTGCACTAGCCTGCATTTGTTGTTGAAATTGTTGGAGGTCGTCAGATACATGAAATGGTGAAGCAGAGCCAACGTCCGTATCATTGCCAACATTAAGGTCTGCTAATAACAGTCCTAAAAGATGTTAGCTGCAATCATGGGTTTCACGAGTCTTTACTAACCCTCTGAAGGGATAGACATACCTTGCTCACATCCACTAGAACTCGCTGGCACCATACCGCCAGCGGAATCCCTCAGCTCTGCGCGTCTCCTCTTTCGGCTGTGGTCACTTGAGGTCGAATCGTTTGAAGTTGAGGGAATGTGACCTGAGCTTCCTCGAGTCCCATCAACTCTTGGTTCTGGAGTTGCAGAGCTAGGTTCTGAGCTATTACCACTTGCTATGGCAAATTGTTCTCTTGTCAATCTTCTCATAGTTTCGATGTGGCTGGCAGTTTCTGGACGGTAATGCCTACTTCGGACTAAGAGAGAGCTTGGGCTTGAAACTACAATCCACGGATAGTTTGGGTCGTTGCTTCGATTACGGCCTGGATTCTTGAAAGGCCATGATGCGACAGATTCAGGAGGTTCGATTCGATTCCGGGAGCCGGACGCTTCTGGACTTGGGATATCAGGTGACTGATTTGGGTTGGAGAGATCTGAGAGTGGCGTAAACTGGTCTGGAACCGTGATAGCAGTCTCGGGCTGTCTTAGACTTTCTTCTCCTACAGTTATCTCTTCGTCTTCTCCATTTTCCTCACTCAATTCACCGTCTTCTGAATCATTTTCTAGTGCCTCCATGTGGTGTCCTTCGTCCCACAAACCTTGACTTAGTATTCTCTCTCTTGGCGTATGATTACGACCGCGAGCCCAAGATGAGGTTAAGTCACCCTGTGCTTGGATTAAGGCTCCAGGACTGCCCTCAGGCTCAATCGGCTCAGTGATGATAGAGCCACTGGTTGTCCGCTTTATGATAAAGGGCAGGAGACAGGGATTATGTGATTCCATCTTGGAGAACTAAAACCTCGAGGGCTGAGTGTCAAGTGGAGACTTTTTAATCTTGTATCTTTACGCACTTTGCTTCTATTAGGTATGGCTTGTCAGCTCAGAGCGCCATCCCATGCCAAGAGTAAAGAATATTGAGATGACAAGCATTTCTACAAATCAAAGACGTACCGGTCAGCTCATGTCGTGGAGAACAATTGGCATCAGCTCGCTCTACAAGGGTTGATCTTGGTTTTGTTGTATCTTCTTCCAAGAGCTAGAGTACCTGGGAACAATTAGCTGAAAGAAATCGGTTGACAGCAAGCCATGGCACGAGGAGATAGACACTTACAGTCTCACGCAAAGCTTGCTGCAGAAAATTCTGCTCTGATGGTTCGACACCACCAAAACTCGTTGCTAGGATGAGCTTGGCCTGCAAACGATCAGCCAAAAGAAATTGAATGAGAACAAGCTCTGACATAAGAAGATAGACACTTACAGTCTGATGCAAACCTTTCAGCAGAAAAATTCTCAGCTCTGTTGATTCAGTCGCTGCCAGGATAAGCAGAGCTCGCGTCCAACCACTCACCTAGAGCTCCAGCAACACACACACACACTCTCTTTCATACAAATACCACCGACACAGACAGCACCAGCACCCAGCGATACCAGACAGACCCAGCTCAACAACAGATACAAGGTTGTAATACAGCGTCGGTACGAGAGCTTACCTAGGTACCTAAGTATGACATTGAAAGAAAACAATGCAGCATATAAAAGCTGTGATGTTATGATGCAGCACCCGGAGCGACTATGTTGTGAGCGCCGATGCGGGCGCTAACGGCTTCTGGACAAGCCTGGGGGGGGCTGTTGGGGGGAATAGTAACGCCGGGTTCCGGGTATGTCCGGCCGAGAGGTGAGGGTTTGGGCAGTGCTGGGGGCTAGAGTTTAGGGGAGGGCTGATGGGGTGGGAGTTGGTTGTAGGGGATAGAGTGGGCGATGGGACTCATCTGTTTGTTGGAGAATTGGGATAGGTCATAGGATAAGTCTACGAAGATAGAGATTTAGAAGACGGGAAAGCCATCGGTTGAAACTTCGATTCTCTATTGGGATACTCTATCGTGATCTAGAAAACCGTATAATATACTCTGTGGTTCTGAAAAGTATTTGACTAGAATAGAAGAGAGCATTACTGCTTTTGATAATTTATTTGCATTCCTTGGCAGATATATCCTGCTTCTAGCTGCTCTTTCAACGTCTACGCACTTCTGATTCGCTCTGTTTCCTTCTAGAAGAAAATAGCAGTGTTTAAGCTCTCGAGAGTTTTCTGCATCAAAAAGAGGGTAGTTCTGTGGCAAGCATGGCACAGGCGCATGTTTGGGTTTGATTAGAGCTTGAAGTGCCATGTACCATATGTGCTCAATACTCAATACCCGCGTAGTTCTCGTGATACCATTACACCCCGAGTACTCGAAAATATAAATACGAAATGTCGTAGCGTGTGCAAAACGATTCCGAAAACCTAAAGGGGCAAATTTGTACACGAACACTTGCAGGGAAGGCGAGTAATCAGGAAAAAAGCAACGGAACCCATCAACCAGTATAATTCGCAGACGGATTCCCCGGCGTCCCAACAAGCGAACTCGTCACCACGCTCCCTGGCGGCGCATACCCCCCCAATTCCGTCACCCCGGCCGCCACATCCTCCCAAAACCCACACACACTCTTCCGCGTCTCCCCATCCTGCGTGATCTTGAATCCGAAATCATTCGCATCCAAGATGTTGTTAATCGCGTCTCCGCTCAAATCCGGCTTGGGCCATTGGATGGCAATGGGGATGTTGAAGGTTTTCTTGTAGGTGTTTGGATCGCCGGTTCTGGCGTGGCTGACGAGGTAGCTTTGGTAGCCTTGGGCGAAACTGCCGAAGCCGGGGAGGAGGGGGTAGCTGACTTCGCCGCCGAAAACGTTTAGGTCGAGATTTAGGTCGTAAAATGTAGGCAGCAGATCCGTGGCGTGCAAGCCCGGAGTAACCGAGTACTGCAGATTGTAGCTCTTGCCTGCATAAGCGTCGGAGAGGTAGCGCACGTTGCATTGAAAGCTGCTATCGCCGATCAAGGCTTTTAGCCTGGCGCGCTCGGTCGTGTAGTTGCTGTTGGGGGACATGACGGGGGGGTAGCGGGCTTGGATGTCGGTGATGATGCTGTTGGCGTAGGCGGGAAAGGCGGCGGAGATGAAGGCGGTGAAGTCGGCGTCGTTGTTTACGGTGGTGGGGACGAAGAGGTCGGCTTCGTCGAGGACGTGGGAGAGGACTAGGGAGTCGATGTTCTTCCAGTAGTTGCCTAAAAGTGTGTTAGTGATCTGTGCCATAACGGGGTAAAAGGAGGTCACGCGTACCTGACTGGAATTCAAGAGTAGCCAGTTGCCGGATAAGATTGCCATCAGCGGATGGACCGACTGCGAAAGATCCCGGAGGTCCTGCGGTATTGAGCGCCGTGTTGGCTTTATTCAATGTATCGGCACTAGCAGCTCGAAGGCAAGCGACACCCTGTCCAGCACACCCCGCCAAAGTGGCAAAGTTCTGGAAAACATTCTCCAGACCCCCCTTTCTATCGAACATGAGTGAGAAGGCAGGACTTTGCATGACGGCTTTGGAGAATAGCGGGTCCTGGGTTCCGCCAAACGAGACAAGGTGATGCATGATGGAGCCTGCACCCGCTGATTCTCCCCATGCGCTGACTTGAGATTTGTCGCCGCCTACGAGACCAATGTAGTCTTGAATCCATTGAAGGACAGCTCTTTGGTCGTAAAGTCCGGCATTGGGGAGACCTTCCTTTTCCATGGTCGTACCAGCGAGGAAACCGTAGGCGCCGAGCTGGTATCATTAGCATCACGAAAGATTCCTATTAAACGGAGGATTAGACATACTCTGTAATTACTCGAGACAAAAATAACATTTCCACCGGACTGCTGAACTAGGCCCGTACCAGCATAGAATGGCAGGAGAGGCTCAAATTGATCCTTTCCTCCAAAGACGTACGCTCCTCCATAGAACCATGAGATGACGGGTAACTTTACAGACGGATTGTTGATAGCCTTGCCCGGGACGTAGAGATCGAGGAAAAGGCAGTCTGATTCATATCAGGAACCGGTAACAAGATGATAGGAAATCTACTCGAATGATTATACCTTCAGAGGCAGCAGTAAAGGACGGTAGCGGTATGCCTGCAAGAAATTGGTTCACGCCCGTTCCGATGGGTGAGCTGGCGCCAGGACCCGTCAGTTGAGGGCCCTTGATGGGCGCCTGAATACAGATAGGGCCGTAAGAGCCGTCCTGCACCGTCGTCTCTTGCGCTGGAGGTGCGGGCTTGGCCCATCTCAAGTTTCCCACCGGAGGAGCTCCAAAGCGGATGTTTTTGAATGTATAAATCTGGTGCGATGTTTTCAGTCAGTGGATCATTTGTGCAGATATGCAAGATCTCGGGTGTAGACGACATACATCGCCGTTTGGATTATAGCTGCTCGCCTGCCAGGTGCCATACGGCAGAGTCAAGGTCGGCAAAGCACCGGCGCGTTTATTGAACTTCAGCCCTAGCTCCGTAGGCGCTGCAAGACATGGCGCTGCCAAGAGCACGGCTCCGCAGATGAGATGAGAGAAGAGCATGGTCGGAAATTACTCTTTCTGCGATGGGCGAAGAAGAATAAGCAGATGAAGAAGGATTTCGACCGAGGGACTCTGAGGGTCTTGCACAAGGCAATGGAAAACCTCGGGACATACCATCGACATACCTTATAGAAACCAGCGGAGCCTCGGCTATGCTATGGGTGAATTGATAGAGTCAATTTAATACCATGGCCAGGATTACCCATTTCGGAATACCGTACGCGTTAAGCAATTGCACGCCGACGGTTTCCCCCACAAAGTGAAACGGCCGGACGATCACCATGTCGATTGGTGCTGCTGCTGCCATCAACGTCCGGCTGCGGAGGGTGGAGAATAGAATGGTCGGAGATGCAACCCAGACAAGAAGCAGCGTCCGAATAGACGTGGCCGAAGTGTCACAATAAGTGGCAATGAGATGATTGGTTTCGAACCAAGAGAACCGTGGGTTCCCCCTTAAGTAAGCAAGCAAGCCAATAGCCAATTATTTTGGTCTCTCGATCCGGGTGGGGTACGTTAACCTCGGCTCCCCACAGAGTTTAAATTTAGCGGGATCGGCATCCTTTCCGTCTACATAGATGGTAGGTACGGAGTACCTTCAGGTAAGGTACGGAGTAGGCAAGGTACCTTAATCTAATGGTCTCCGCTCAGGGGAAACTCTCGTCATGATTGGCGACTATTTATTCCCCACAGCCAATCACCTGTTGCCGGTCAGAGCGCCGAAAGAGGCAAAAGGAAGTACTACGGACGGAGTACTACGGTGGTGTGCAGATATCCCAGAACTTGTATACAACAGTCCATTGCGTCATCGTTGCAACGTGCACCCGGTGTTGTACTACTACGCACATTCGGAATACTTATTCAAATAGACATTAGGCTCGGAATTGAAACAATCCCGATCTTCCATCTAGAAGCATCTTCCTAGAACCCTATATCCCGACAATTATCCGTGCGACCTTAGAGCGTCTGAAATCGAAAACCAACGAGTCGTAATGGCATTGTCTCCACTCCGGCTGAAGGAGGGAGCAACCATCCTTCATCCCTATATACCATAGTAAGTCACTCCATACATGCATGCCACCTCGCTTGATATTGGTCTCGGAACCTTCAACGTCCACTATGTGAGTCTTCCTGTGCCGCACGAGGAGCCCCGTACTATCTGCATCTCCGCACGGTGGCCCTTTGTGAGCGCCTGGTGTTCGAGTGCCTGAACTATTGCTTTATACTCATTTGCTGCCGAATGCTCTTTATTATCCCAAATCTTTCATGTGAGGCAGCTTCTCGGCCTCAAGGTCTCTTCTGTAGTCAGATGCCGAGTTCAGCGATGTGGCTTGCTCCATCTCTTGCATGTTTTGGTGCCTCTCCTAAAGACAAACCCACCGAATCGCTTTCAGCCGCTTGCAGGCCTATGCACTGGAGCCCGGTCGACGAGGTTTCGAGGCGCTGACGAACCCGGTGTATAGGCAGGAGGCGCTTCTGGAAACGAGTCGTTGGTGGCGTTAATGTACAGTTGGGGATACGTAGCTTGAGGGGCGGGGACAAACGATGGCTGAAATGGCCCTCTACCTGGATATGGCTCGTATCCCCCAATGACTCGCGTATCCGGATTGGTGTTTCCTTGCAATGTGAATGCTCGTTGATCCCCGTCCATGCCCGCTTGTGCTTGGGGAGAGTTACGTTTGGAGTTGTATGTTCGAACCGCATTGATCCGACGGAAATACTCATCGATGGCTTTTCGTTTTTCGGCATCTTTGATCTTGAATACAGAATACTCCCATGGAGTGCGAGAATCACTGGTCCGAGCAAGCATGTTGGCGCCGTCACGAAATAGAACCTGCGTGGTTTCTACATCGCCCCTTCTGGCTGAGATGTGCATCGCGGTCAAGCAGCTTCCAGGCATTGTTGCGTTGACTTTTGCGCCACGCGCTAGTAAAAGACATACTAGGTTGGTGTTTTCAGATTCAACCGCCATCATAAGCGGAGTCATTCCATCATCTGGTGTGGCATTGACCCACGCACCATTGTCTAGAAGTAAGGCGCTCATCTCGTAGAGGCCAGCCGTACAGGAATAGTGTAAAGGCGTTTGAGGAAGGTCGGTTGCTCGTTTGATGTTTGGAGACGAAGACAAAACACTATCGGCTAAACCGAATTGCGTCTGCTGGCGCCTTGCCCAAGGATTCATATCCACGGCATTCTGCACCAGGTAGTCCGCCAGGGTCAGTCCATTTGTCAGGCACGCAATATGTATCAGCGTTTCTCCAAGCTTTGTCGTCCTTCCAAGGTCTGCGCGATCCGTAATCAAAGCTTCTATGGCGGGAATATTCCCCTGCCGAGCCGCTACATGAACAGGTAAGTCACCGTTACCATCGTACGCATAGCGGTCTGCACTGTTTTCTAGGAGGAGAGCGATGAATCCTGTGTGATTATGCTTGGCTGCCAAATGCAATGGTGACATCGATCCAGTATCAACCGGCTCCACCTTCGCGCCACTGGTTATCAAGGTTTGTGCAATACCGCGACGATCCAATATGGCTGCTTCATGAAGCGGGGTATGGGACCAGTTGTTTCTACAATCGATTTGCGCGCCAGCCGCCAAGAGGAGTTGGACCATCTCTTGCAAGTTGAGTTTGACAGCCATGTGCAATGGTTTCGAACCTTCAGCATCTGAAACCTCACGCAAAACTTTGTGGGAAATCATCTCTTTGACAGCATGAGCGGCTCGAAAGAGTCGCCAGGCTTTCGGGATCTGCGGTGGCGATGGCGGATATGCTCCTAGTAGCCAATTTACTGCTTCGAGCCTATTCGCCATCACCGCGACATGCATAACTGTTCTCCCCTGACCGTCAATCGCAAATTCATCGGCAGCATAGTTCTTGAGTAGCTTTAGGCAGTCCAGATGCCCGTGAATTGCAGCAGCCATCTGAGGTGTCCTATAGTTGTCACCCCTGACATTCACATTGGCCTTGTCGTCGAGCAGGCTTCCAAGTCTTGGTAGGTCACCGACACTTGCAGCTTCGATAAGTGCCGAGGCCTTGGCACTTGTCAAATGGGAAAATGAAGATAGCCGCATTAGACTTTTCCCTTTGAATCCCAGTTTATTCACGGTGTCTGTACTTGTGGAAGGCTCTCTAACCACTGATCCTGAAAGATAAGTGCGTTGAATCAGCTCGATAGACCTTTGCAGCGATGCTTTAGCCGTGTGTGTATCGCCTCTTCTTTTGGCTTCGGCGAGCTGCAGTTGAAGATGACGAAGCTCAGTCTGGGCTTGTCCTCGTAACGAGCCTTGCGAACCTGTAGAAATTACGGTGTCTATCGTGTCAGACGAGATCGTTGTAGGTGAGCTGCGTAAGGTCTGATGGTCTTGGTGGCTAGTCGATGAAATATCCGAATCAACCCCACTATATAGAGATGAAGCGTGGTCCGGCAATGATCTTGAAGATATGCCAGTAATATGCAGCCCGGAGGCGGTGCTATCAACAGATCGCTTGGGCTGTGGACCTGCAGGGTCTGTATGCTGTGTAACTGGAGAGGAAGGGGCTGGCACCAAAGGGGGAGGGCGTGTAGGAATTGCTGGCGCCTCGATTTCGCGTGGATCACTCTGAAGCTCCACCAGCTGGTCATTCATTGGTCTTTCTGAATTAGTCTGAATGTCTCCATCATTAAGGTTGGAGGAGATAAAGCTAAAGCTGCCTTCTTCAACGTGTGAACGAGAAGGTTCCAAATATAAATTAATTCTCGGAACAGAAGACTTTTCAGTTGTCCTTCCATCAGATGCATGGCCCGTTGGTAGATCTATGACAGGTGACTTCACCTTGTCGTCAGGGGTTTCAAAAGCAGTAGGACCGAATTTGGAGCTGTACGAATTTGGTTTGTTGACGATGTTTTGTACAAGTACTTCTTCGTCCTTCATGATTGGGCTGCGATCTGGGATTGCTTCGTCACTCTTTAGCTCCAGATTGATAGGCCAAGAGTCGGCGGTTTCCTCTGTTGTAGGACGACTAAACCCTGTAGAGTGATTATTTGTATCTGGCACAACAAGAGAGCTATCAGCTACACTTGGTGCTTGTATGCTACTGCTGTATAGATCTGTATCTGAATAAGGCGGGCTTGTAATACTTCTTGCACTTAGGCACTTGGAAATACAGTCTCCTGGCGCTCTACCCTCTGTTTCTGTCGAAAGCGTCGCTTTTGAGAGCTGAGCGTCGCAAGTCGAACTTGTAACCTGCCATCTAGGCTCATCTTCGCTCCCTAGGACTTTGATGCTACTGTCGTAGAGATCTGAGTGTGTAGATTGCGGCCTTGCTGTTTTTTCCGTGGTTGGCAAAGAACCCACAACCTCGCTGGTAGGTGTTACAACGCCACTTTGAGGAGACCCTGTCAGGAGGTCCTGGGTTATGTATGTTGCTGGTGTCACATTAAATTCACTTGCTGCTGCTGCTACGCCTAGATCTTCCGAATCTCTTGCAGTAGCTAATTCACAAGGTTTTGCTAGTTCTTGCGTTTCAGCCTCCAGCTCGGTGCTGGGAATAGTATTCTCCGCCGGCAGCTCAACAGCATTGACCAAACTTGAGGTGCGAAGATCTGCTTGATGTTGTTTCGGATTCTTTATGGGAAAGTAATTACGCACATCAAGTCTGTCTGCACTAGGCCGCGGTGGGAGCGGTGGAGATTGAGAAGGAAGTTCTTGAGGAGATGTGATTTGGGAGGCAAGGTCCGGAGGAGGTAAAGGTCGGGAAGGAAGTTCGGGAAGAGGCAGAGCTTGAGAGGGAAGTTCTGAAACACGAGGACGACGCTGGAGAAGAATTAGTCAGTATTGTCACCCTATGTCGGCGCTCTCCGGTTCTCACATTTCCATAAACCCTCATATACGCTGGAGACCTCAGGAGTATCGAGTCGACGTCAAAGTTTACTGAAGGATCCATCGATAGTATGGATGCCGCATCTTGGAAGTTCCCATTCTCATATCGCAACGAAGCGGTTTCAGCCCGGACATTCTCAATTATAGTACGACTCTCCTCGAGTGCAAGTTTTTGCCTCTGCTCGGTGACCGTTCTGCTGCACAATTATTAGCCTTCATCATCTTCATGTTCAATCACCAGTATATACCATTGAAATATAGTCAATAGCAATTGCAATGCTCGCACCTGGCCTTCAAGGTTCGATATGTATTCCTTCAACGTATCCTCCAGCCATAAGTGTTTGATCTTCTGCTTCATGCCTGGAGTATAACCGGCCTCGCCCAGTTTGGAGTCAACGACAGTTATAAGAATGGCGCAACAGTTGAGGGAGACAGCCAGGTCATCATCGAGTTGTCTGGAGGGTCTACTTGATGTCTGATCTGTGGATCTCCACTCGGCGATGGCTTGAAGCGCAGCCCTAATGGTTGAGAGCTGCTCGAAGTTAGTTCTAGCTCGTCAAGACACGGCGGAACCACTTGCCTGGCTTGCAACCAGAGTCGTATTAAGTGCGACATTATTATACCTGTCCCTCACTTCATTGAGACGTTTAGCAACAGCAGTTACGCTGGCGATAACAGTGATCAGGCCACTAACAGTTCCAACGACTTCCATTCCTTCCCGGGCGAAGGAAGTCGGAAGGATGGACGATAGGAAGACGGGCGCGAAGACGATAAATGGATCTCCATGACCGTCCAGCAGGAGGCTGAATGCGGAACCGTACCTAGTGAGTGGCACGGTGGTTTGGAAGGACTCGAAGCTAATGCGATGTGATGGGCCTGTGATAGGAGGATATCTGATCACGTGCTAGTCAGCTGGGTGGGTGGAGGCTAAGCTCAGGTTCTCAGCCTTGTGGGCTGTGATGCAAATATCACACAGCAGAAGTAATTGTAAGCACGTCCAGTGCTCAATCTTACAATATGGGTGACTACAGACGGTAAAGAGCACAGCGATACTTTAAAATGCCCGTCGATGCTTGGTTCCAGTTGCCACTGAGAAACTTCAAGAGCTGGCTGCAACAGCATCATATCGTACTTCCTGCTACTTCAGTCGTACTAGATAGGGTCGTTCAGATATTGCGTGAGCAAATGTGTCGAGAGCCGCTTGATCGACTTAATCGCCTCCATCAGAGCTAGGGCACCTTTATCTTGTCTTCGAAATCTCCGGGAGGCCTGACTGACGTGATTGGTGTCTACTGCCTTGCTCCTAACTCGACAATACTACCTCCACAGTCATTTTCTCTTCGTGGGACTTCGCTCCACATACATTCACATGGACTTAAAACATACCAGGTAGAACAACGGCTATCGGCATAGATGTCGCGCTTACATAGCGGTGAAGTCCCTATGGAGCAGAGTGTGAGCCAAGTCATCAGATATGGCGGCATACCTTGAGAATAGCTACCCATCGGAAAGGAAAGCCCCAAGGGAAGGGTTCACATAATGAGACATAATAAGGTGATAAGAACGGTAGTGAACATACGTGTGACACAATGTGAGATTTGTCTTTATCCTTAGGCTATGTTTTGCACAATACCTGTTCTCTCTCACACCAAAGATTTCCTACGCATATGCAAGCATCGAGAACTATGAAAACATAGGAGGATGAGGGCAAGATGGGCAACCGATGAGGCGTGTATAGCTACCGAGAGACATCCATTTGGAAACATCTCTGACCATTTAGTAACCTGCTTCAACGGCCAGTATACGGTATGGCGCGGGGAGCAACAAAACGACTCGGCGATAATGGAAAGACCAATACGACTAGAAGATCAGGATATTTCCCTTAGCTTGGCTTGGTTCCACTGTATTAGGAGCCCCCAACTTTTCATCTCAAGATCCAAACGGCCAATGTCCATAGCTCGGGTACGCCTGGTAACAAACTAGGTAAAGCTTCATGCCTGACCCCAAAAACAAAACCTACATGAAGGTTCTGAATTCTTCCCTTCAGGACGTGCACTCATAACTGGCCTTCTGAAAAGGTGCGCTCCTGGGCCGCTGAAAGACACAGGAATGGGTGAAGACATCTCGATCATCCTGCAAAATTGGAGAACTTTGTGAAGTTCACCAGATCACTATAACGGCTACATGATACTCTAAGATCCTACCTATGTCTCATCTGTGCTTCCTGATGCACTCGAAAGGGCTCTATGACCAAGGTCGAACGACTTACAATGCATTAGTGAACATTCTGACTGGCTATTGGACATCCAATATACACACTCCACAGCTATCGAGACTCTGACAGGACCAAATAGCAAAAACGGAGCGCGAAATCTCAATACCAGAGGTTACATTATTTTCAATGAGTTTAATAACGAGCTTTCAGAACCAGGTGTCAACTGACATGTATTTTTCCATTTGAAGCACCTGCCGCCAAGTTCATGCCGAAGCTGAACCTGAGCTATATCTGCAGCCTGATTTCACGTTTGGCGTGGTATAAAATAGATTAAGCCTTTACTGAGTAGCTCACTGTGAGATTGTACGCGGTCCTTACAGGTAACCTATTACGCTACAATGATTACTCACAGATGACTTTGAAATATTGCGTGACAGCCGGCTCCTGTCGACATGGAGGGAGCATTTACTTTCTGTACAAGAAGTTCATATCCCAAGGACAAAGCCAAATGTCAAGGTCTGAGAACCGTTTACCTACATTCTCTACAAGACATACGGAAGACCGAGGCAGTAAGAGCTAGGCAAGGAGCTTGGTGCAAATGGTAGGCCTAGACCTCTTAATGTGTTCAATTTGCTCAGCTCTTTGTTGAATTCTTTCCCTCAAAAGCCTCTAATTCGTGAGGATAATTCAGTGCAACAGTGTCGTATCTCTAAGCTGCTTGAGTGTTTGGTAGCTAAGATACTCGCTCGACCACCCGACATGGAGAAATGTTCTTTCATATAGCTTGTCATGGCTATGAGAATTACAATTGTCATAGCTAAGGCGGATTTTATTCGCTTTCTTCATCTTAATGAACCGTCATCGTGGTAATGTGCGGGCCTGTGATACAAGTACTTACCATCGACTTTTCTCTTGATCATGTCAGCGCAATATGAAAAAAATGATACATAAGAGTTATGTCATTGACTGTGCACAAGATACAGGTTGATTGGGTCAGGTACTCAAGTAGTTCCAAGGAAACAAGTCATTTGATTAGGTTTCAACCCTACATAACGAGGCCGGATATCGAACCAGAAATGGCGGAACATGGCAGAGGTATACGCATCATAATGCGAAAGAGTCTGCACGTCTGAATATACATCAAGCCTAATATCGTCTCTTTACTGAAAGCTCGTGTCAAATCTGTCAACTTTCTTGATCTTAGTAAGCTGAGAACATCTTCCTTACTTCCACCCCTTTCTTTGCCATAAGACCTTCTTCTATCTCGAACACCGGTCTACAACTGTTCAATATGAGTTTTAGCAGTACGAGTATTTAAGAATTCGTGAGATCATGTTTCTCACATGCAAACACACTCTTCTTTATTTCAGACGGTTGGCTTGAACATCTAGCTTAGCGCAATTCAATTCTCTCATTTCTTCGAATCTATCACAAAGATTGTACTCTTTCAATATCATGACTGCAGCCCTTTGCCGTCTCAAGCCGTAGAGTTTCACTGGCAAACGATAACTCTACTTACGTGGTCACTCAGCGACTTGTGATGCAGGATAGTGAACGGGTGCTGGCGAAAGTAGTGATGCTGATGCTGAGCAAATGAACCAGAAGCCTGAAATCGATTTAGCAAAAGAAGCATTGTAGAGGACAGCAGACCGAATTTACTAATTCATTAGTTTTACCGCTTTCTCGCACAAACAAACACCTTATCATCGTTCAACATCATGACGCAGCAAGACATTTACACGATCGATCAACCGTCGATTCTCATGTTCTATATCTCGAACCGAGACTGATATTTTCACCCTCTTCAAGCAAGGTATGAGATGTTTCGAATTTTCCTAGAACTAAAAGGCGATAGTGAATATTCGCTCACTTGATAGTCCGTTCAGGGGCTTTTTGGGTTTTGAATCGATGTAGTGCGATAGAGATCGAATAGGGTAGAAAGAGAAAGAAAAAGTAAAGCTTCGAGTCTAAAAAGAAAAAGAAAAAGAGACCAGTAGAAAGGTTTGAGGCGAGAAGGGCAAGAAACAAATTTATCGTGGAGAAACAACTTGTGCCGAAGAAGTTATCAATGGCAAACCGAGATGGGTATGAAAGATTTTATTGAATGGTAGTGATAGTCTTTTCTCATAAGGGATCGAACAATCAATGAATAATACGCCGTGTCATTCGTTAGAAGATTGCGGTTGTCTGGAGTTAGGACATGTCGATGTGCTTAAATGAGACAATATAGCAATAGAATGCATGAGTGAGATGGGTAATGGTAGAGTGTATGTGAGTATTGGCATGCTAGCTGCTGTTGTTTTTCCGCTATAACACAAGCGTATCAATCGGTTGGGTAAAATGTTAATAACCTAGCATCAGCTCAGTTGAAGAGCTGGCTACGGTGAAAGATACTAAGCACCATCACACCAGCACCTCAGCAACTCCTATCCTCCCCCTCACAACGCAAGCGCACTAACACTCAAAATCCCCTCCTCCCCCTCCAACCTCCTCACCACCACCCCCCCAACCTCCCGATCAACCCCCAAAATCATCAGCGCCTCATCGCCCTTCCCCCCGTCCCCCTTGGCCTCACTATCGACAGACGCCACGCTCATGAAATTGATGTTGATCCCTTCCTTGCCCAGCAGCGCACCCACCGCCCCGATCTTACCGGGGCTGTCGTAGTTGTGGCAGATGAGCAGGTTGCCTTCGGGGACGAAGGAGGTGGCGAAGCGGGACAGGCGCGAGATGTGGATTTGGGTTTGCGCGGTGTAGCCGGATATTATGTGGTCTTCTTGGTCATGGCTAGGGTTGTTCGCAAAGGGGCGAGCGCGGAGGGTCACTAGTGATGAGTAGGTGGATGGGGTGGCATCCCGGGAGTGGAGCTCGTTGACTACGATGCCGCGGTCTTTGGCGATCAAGTCCGCGTTTACAATGTTGATGTTTTCCGCATGCGATGATATGGGCGAGGTAAGACCCTTGATGAGAGCCGCGAAGAGGGGTTTGGTGTTTGTCACTGTTGCGAGGGAACCCTCGTATACAAGGTCGAACGTGGTTCGAGCCGTGGCCTGAGAGTGCCCCTGGCCGGGTTTGGAGTAGTGCTGGGTATATAAAGAACCCATCTTTTCGATAAGCCGAACAAATGGTTGCAGTTTGGCGTATTCGTCAGGCAGAATCAGAGGCGCGTTGACTGCTGAGCGAGGGAGGTCTCCGCCTAAGATGGAAAGAACTTGGGAGCATACATCTGTGCTGACGTTGTTCTGGGCTTCATGGGTCGATGCGCCTAGATGCGGTGTCGCAATCACCTTTGGATGGGCGATCAATTTAGCAGCGGAAGAGGACACAGAGGGAGGTTCAGTAGTGAAGACATCAATGCCAGCGCCGGCAATATGATTAGATTCAAGGGCTTCAAGAAGACTCTCTTCGTCAATCATGCCGCCACGGGCGACGTTGAAGATTCGAGAACCCTTCTTCATCATCTGAAGCTCGGCAGCTGAGATCATGCCTTTGGTGGAAGCGATCAATGGAGTGTGGATTGTCAGAAAATCCGACGCTACCAAGAGGTCTGATAATGAAGTAACGAGTTTTACGTTGTTTGTCGCAGCGACGGCTTGAGAGGCGTATGGATCCAGTGCTAGAACGTTCATCCCGAGTCCGATTGCCAGTCTGGCAACGGTAATACCAACTGATCTGTATCAGATATTATGACACTTGTGGTATACGGCAAGGTATTCGTACCTCTTCCAAAGCCTATCACACCCAATGTCTTTCCCTTGACTTCCACGCCCACGAGTCGGCTTCTTTCCCATTTTCCAGCCTTTAGACTTGCGCATGCGTCGGAAATATTCCTAGCGACCGAAAGGATAAGGGCAATCGTATGTTCAGCGGCAGCCTGAGAAAGTCAGAGAGGTTGGGGAGATGTGCAGGTGATAGGCGGAAGGCATGGTACTTCAATATTACCCGATGGCGAGTTGACGACAATTATACCAAGTCTCGTGGCGGCCTCAAGATCTAGGTACCTGGAACATCAGCAGATGAACAATGTTTCTCGGGTATGGAACTGCGGTACCAACTATGTCTCCGTAAGTCTTGTGCTCGATCCAATGCCTTTCTGAAGCCGTAATTCGCTCATACCGTTGTCAACACCAACGCCTGCCCTGGCTACCACTTTCAGATTCTTGCCTGCCGCCAGCAACGACGAGGTGACCTTGGTTTCCGAACGCACGATAAGGGCATCATAGTCTGGAATTAGAGCAAGCACTTCATCGGGCGATAGCCCTAGTCGTTCGTCAACGTGAACAGTAGCTCGTAGAAGAGACAGTCCCTCGGGTGAGAGCTTTTCAGGTACCAGCACTTTCAAAGACGCCATGCTTGTTTATGTGAGCCGAGTTGGTGGACAGTAGGAGCAGAACAGAATTGAGAAGGCTGGATAAGAGAACGTTGTGAGGGCGGTGAGCGCCATATCAGCCCATTATAACCCACGGAGAATAGACCGTGGGGCATGTGGGGTTTCGAGCGTGGGGAGGGTGGGGGGCAAGTCCCGCTAATGCAGGGCGCGACGTCAGGTGGTTGCTATTGCGCCCGGGCGGAGATGCGCCCGAGGAAGGGAACGGGAGCTACCCCTCACCATGCCCCTGAGTCAAAAACACTCTCGGCATGAATAAAGACCCCTTTCTTGTCGCTCCTTCGCTTTTCCACCCTCGAATATCGTACCAACATCTCTTTCGCTAGCGAAGAATAATTTCAGCCTCGAGAAGCGATTGATCTAGCTGACTCTTGATCATGACGACCTTTGCCTCTTAGTGCGGCCTACAGTAAGCCTTTCTTCGACTCGATACAGGCGAAAGCTGAAGTTCTGACCCTATCAAGATGATATTCTCATCGATCGCACTGAAAGATAACTTGATTAGCTATAGAGTCTTTCAATGATAATGATGTACAAATTCGATCCTGTTTGATGAGAGAAAATATCAAAAGAACAACATACCAGCGGGTCAATTCCTTTTACTTACATTGTGTTATTCTCAATCATCAACTCTTTCCCAGAATCGCAATTAAAAACAAAGATATCTACGTCGTGTTAGACCTAAATACCTTGCGGGTTAAAGCTCGAATAAGTAGAGCGAATGTCTGAGTCGATTGTGCTAGTAATATTTGTTGATATTTCGGAATGACCGGCAATTTTCTGCCTCTCAGAGTCGTTGATGTTTGAGTGCATCTAATAGAAGCGTTTGCTAGGATGGGCGGACCGAAAAGGTTTCAAAGGCTTGACTTTGAACACGCGATCGAAAAGTGGTTTGATGGTGGAAACACAACCGCAGACGATTATAATGTATTTTTCTATGCTATTGAGATCAAAGACTTAGAAGATTTTCGCAACGAGCGGGAGAAAATGATGAGAGAGAGAACGTACGATGACCACGCAAGGAAAGGATATGTCTTCTCTGAGATGCGTTAGCTTTTTCACTGGTTAAGTTGCGGTTCACTGACAAGTGAAATCCACATGAGCCTCAAGATCATATATGGCCGAAGTTTTGATAGCAGAATATATTCCCGCGCTGAAGTCGATTAGCCTATAAGCTTCAACATTGCTTCGACTAGTCTTCCAGGACACCCAATGCTAAAAGAACACACAGACTGATTTTAGTCTTGAAGCCCATATTCAACCCCTTATGATCGTGATTGGAATCAGTGCAACCGCAAAATCCACAAATGTTATGTACGCTGGAACTCTGGTCAACCGATACCCTTGGCAATGACAGTGGCCGAATGCGTAATACTCACCTGCGTAAAATAAGGTAGTATGTATTCCCGGCAATCTAGGGACTCCAGCACGTCGAACCGATGACGGTTTCCCACAATGCTCGTGTTGAAGTACATTGTACCCAGGTTATTTTAATAGACACAGCAGCGGTGACGAACATTATCGCCACGTTAACATAGATAAACCATTTCTGCTAATTGTTTTTGGGTCCCATAATTCGCAGTACGAGGAACGCAATGCTCGCCTTGCCGACTGTGGCAGCCGGTGCGCCGAAGGTCTGGTCTAGGTAGTTGAATTGCCTGACGGATGCAATTTCATCAGGTTCTAGGTAGAATGAATGTCGTGCGCCTCCATGTGTAACACAGAGAGTAACAATTGTAACGAATTATCACCTGGAATACCTGGTAAACAGTTAGTAAGACCGAATCGAAGCCCAGCCATCATCTCTGACTCTCGGTATGCAGCGCCCTCCTTAGAGTAAATTGCCCTCCATTATATTGGCCGTCCAAGCCTGCGTTTCGTTATTTCCACACAACGAAAGCTCGACCTAAACTGCGAGTCCATCGCAGTATTCTCCTCATTGGCCATCTTATCGGTATCTTTTACCAGCAACCGGCCTTCGATGAAGCAACCCATTCTCAACGCCTGTATGAAGGCCCTCATCAACAACAAGTTGCAAACGATCGACGCCATCCTTTTCCTGCCCATGTGACTCTCTCACAGCTGTTGATCGAGCCCAACTCGCACCTTTACCGATGGCCACCGAAGTCGACCTTAAGGCGGCAGGCGGCCGAGAGTTGAATGCCAGGGCCACTAATTCCCCGAGCGAGCTTGCATAGGCGTAGGAGCGGCCTGTGAAGAGTAGCACGCACGAATGTATGATGATGATGAGAGCGTGGAGCATCAAGACCGCCGTTGCGATTTTGATGGTGACGGTGTCGAAGCTCCACGCATAGCCGTAACGTTTGACTGGAAAGGAAATCTTTGTCCACACATCATCGACATTCGCGGGTTCGGCGAACGACTGCAGCAACTGATCTTCATCCGTCCATGGCAGAGTTCTTAGATCGTCAGTGTAGCTTCTGTATTGCCCCGCAGTCCCGTTCAAAATTGCAGGGTCCATTCCTGGATTCACGAAAGCTCCACTTGAGCACCACCTGTTACGGCATACTGTGACTTCACGTTCATAGCTGTAGAGAGGATTGACACGATATTCGCCGCCAATGCGGGCCAGACCGTCGGCGATGGCTTTGGATAGTATGATACTCTCTGCCGTGCCTGGATATTGAACAGTTTGGTCATAGGGAGAGACAATCTCTTGGTTGGCTTTCGCAATTCCGTCCTGCATGAATTGGGAAAGTACTGGTATGTTGGAGGTATTACTCGCCCCATTAAGCGCTTCTGCCCATTCCTTGCGAATGGTTATTGGGATTGGTCCGCCGTATACTTGATGGAGCTTAGCTGCGGCGTTCTCGGCATTGACCTCCCTTTCTGTAACATTCGTCAGTCATAGATCAGGAAAACAGTAGTCCTTCACGGTCTAATGTTGAGAGTCACAGAAGCCTGCAAGGCTTTCGACCTACCAGTGTATGCTGCCCACGTGAAATTTGATGAGACAACGCCCCTAATTCCACTTGAAAGCATCCACATTTTGTTGGCGTCCCAGATAGCCCTGATGCCGCACATCGTGATATTGGCTTTGTTCCCGTCGCTCGCGGGCGTATATATGAAAGCAAGGGTCCCCGAAATACTTGCATTGGGAATGCCGTCTTCGAATGCAACCATCGTGTCATTAGACTTGGCCAAGATCGTTTCATTCCAGATCTGCCGTACATCAAAGAATCCGGAGGGAGGGACGGCGCCATCAGACGCCAGGAGAGTGCTAAAACTGGTAGCTAACGCAGTCAAGCTTCGATCGTAAGTCGTTGCAGGTTGTTGGTCACAATATGTACTAACGATAGGCGTCATGACACTACTGTGCTGAGTCAAGCTTTCAACTGTAGATGGATTCTCCTCAACGTCATTCGTGCCAAGTGCCAGCGACAAGTAATTGGCGAGGACATGGCTGGTGGTCCAGGTATGGGCAACACCGTAGATACCTACTTGTGTGAAGAGGTAACGGCTTGAGGGAGAGTCGATTGTGACGTTGTCACTTGGGGCTGTGAAGTTGAGAGTTGGCAAAATCTGGCTGTAGCCTGCGTATGGGCAGGATGCGTTGACGTCGAGGTTTGCGCTCATGCAATATGGTCCAGGTAGGCTTGAAGCGTCAACCACGCTCGGAAAGAGCTGTTTCGCTATGTACATCTGGAACATGGTTGCACGTCGGAATCCATAGTCGTCGGGACTCTTGTAGAAGGCGAACAGATCCTGGCGAGGCCACCAGTTGAGCCGGGGTATGAGGACGATGGCCGAAGCCGGGCCAGAAGCAAGGCCTACCAAGGTTGCAAGAAGGAGAACGAGGGCAAGCCATATGAACTGCCAGTGGATATTTTTGTGGCGCACCGACGTTCTGATCGAATAGAAGAACCCCAGTGATATCGGCTGGCCCCCAAGAGCGACTTGATAGGCGGATATGAAAAGGCCGAAAGGAAGGCCGCAAGAAGAGGATAACCGCTGCCGGAGATAATGCAGGACGAGATCGGAGAGCGAGAGCCAATGCAGACCTCGTGGGCTTTGGCCGCGATCTGAAGAACGGCAAGGTTTTCGCTGATTGCCACCGGATTGTCGTTGCTGTCACGCCAATAACGCTGCCGCCAGCTGAATTGAAGAATCGCGAAAGATACAGCAACGGGGACAAGAAGCGCGCAGACTCGAAGCAGGGCGCGACGACGACTTTGACGAACGGCGACCTTTGCGAGTTCGGTCGAGGACTGCTGAGCAAGTTCGCGATCTAGCTCCTGGATATTTGTTGGCTCGGAATCGTCCCAGTGGTCATGATCAGCTACAAACGCGGGGTCTATGATTTCGTATTGAGGGTCCAGCGCGGGCTTGTTAGCTGGCATGCCGTACGCGTCTTCAAGAGCTGAGAACAAAAACGAGGGTGAATGGGACTGGCAAATTCAAACGAGGAAGGATGACTGGAGAAGGCGTGGGAGTACAGAAAGCTTGATCTCAGCCGCACAGCTGCGCGTACCACGTGACCTTAACGCCAGCGCTTCTCGCTTCTATTTTCAGCATCAGAAATGTAGAAACGACTGCGACGACCCAACGATGTCAATCGAAAACTATCAGAACGGCTAGATGGCTGCTTCAAGTGTTACCTATCTTAGAGCCCCTTGACAGATTCCGATATAGCATGTTGCAATACAACATAGTGCTAATCTGCGTTTCATAATTTGATTACAAGCCAGAAGTCAACAAAGTAGCGCAATCGTATTGCAACGGTCAGAGTATGAATGAAGGCTTAGGAGCAAAGCTACAAATACTAAGTGATAGTCGACGAAGCTTTTAGACTACGGAGTCTCGGTAGAATACTCCGTTGTCTCCATCGCAACCAGCAACGAATATTCTCCTGCTGCGTGGCCCATCGGTTGACAACCCCATATTTTTCTGTCTTGTTCACCAGCCCAATGTCGAAGCCGAAAAAAAGAGACGGAACAATCTTTTATATCTTCCCTGCTGACTTGCTTAAATGAACAGTGTAGCTCAGATTTTGTGACTGATCTCGTTTATGAGTCTATTGTTTTTTTGCGAAGTACGACAAGATCTTCCACAAATGAGTAATCAAACAAGATTGAGAAGCCTGTCATCGAGCATGGTGGGATGAACGAAGCAAAAAGCTTGAGAGGCCACTTAAGGACTTTGTGGGCCGCTTTCTTGCCGCTGTCTGAACAGACAGCTCTGCGAGCTACACTGTTCCGCTCGTCTCGAACTGTACCATTACCATCATTACACAGGTGCAGTAACAACGACGATTGACCTTCGTGCGATTCTATATTACCTGTCAAATTCGTCAATGAGGCATCAATGGAATTGTATCTGACGAAACATATTGTCCGAGGCATATTCATCAGCTTCTCAACCTTTTAGCATGAGTCATGACATTTAGACGCCTGAGGACTGATGAAAATATATCGCTAATTGTTGAAACAATTATGCCGGATGTTCGACGTAAATGCTGCCCCTTTAGTATGTTCTGCTCTTGTAGAGGCGTTATCTGTGTTCTAGAAAAAGCTAATCGCCTGTGGTGGAGCAAGTGCGTTGAGTCTTCAGCCTATAGCTTAACATTCCTAGCATATCTAGCAAAACAACAGCACATAGCCACGGATGGATCTGCGACTGATACCACACATTCCCACGACTCAAACGGCTTTGCTTCCCTTCTGTCCCTCCAACAGGCGCACGAAACTTTGAATCTTCAGTACCCCACTATGATTCTGCGCAACAGCTGCCTCATAAGCCTTTCTGTACATATGCAGGCCCTCGGAGAACAGTTGTCTTCTATCGCTCCACCCAACATCCCTTCTCAACTTCTCAGACGAGACCCACTGCGGAAAGCTAATGAGCATCTGCACCACATCAATGCCAACATTCTCCCCCGCTGGTATGTATTTTACCCCGCCAGCTATCTTGTAATCTTTGACTAGCACAGTGGCAACCTCACTCAGTGTCTCGTATCGATGCCCGGAGATGTTGTAGCACTGTCCCTTCACCGCGTTTCTGTCCTCATGTGCCGCTATCGCAACATAGGCTTCAGCGCAATCGTCGACATGGGTCCCGTGCAATATACTTCGAGGGTCGGCGGCGAGTTCAAGGACACCATTTTCAGCGGCTCTTGCAGCCATCTCCAACAACGGGCCATAGAAGCTGCCGCTGAGGCCGTAGACGGTTGTTGGGCGGAGGAGAACGGCGTCAAAAAGGTCGATGTGGTCAAAGATTTTTGGGGCGTAGGTAGCTCGGTGAATGGCGAACGATGGAGGATTGATGGGGGACTGCTCAGTATGCGGAGCGAGGGCTTCTGCCCCGTCGAGGTAGGTCGTGCCGTAATCTTTGCAGCCGGATGTGAAAAGGACAAGCGGGCGGATATCAGCCTTGTTACTTGCCAAAGAGAGGGCGCGGATAAGCGCGATCGTGTCGTTGTAGTGAGGGATATAATCGAGGATTTGTTCTGTCGTAGAGACTATCACGTCGAATGTTCGTTTCTGGGCTTGCAGACGCTGGATGAATTCAGAATCACCAGCTGATCCGAGGACAGGAATGATCTCGTCCGCCGCCAAGAATGTTCTGGACTGAGCGTTACGAGCGAGTCCGTAGGTGGTTCATCCTGCCCGCACGAAGGCTCTGGCGACGACGTTACCAATGTATTCATTTGCTTCAGTCACTAAGACCGTCCGAGCTTTTGAGCTTGCCATTAGAGCTATACACTGTAGATTGGCTAAGCCTAGCTAAGTACTATCGACAAGTAAGGAGGACAGACGGGTACCAAGTGAAACAGTAGTAGTTGCAATCACTGTGAGTGTAGAAAGCTGAGTTGTTAATAAGATGAAGGGCGTATTTGTAGTAGCGAAATTGGTGACTCATGGATCGAGCAAGCGACTTCGGCAGCAGGAACTTCCATTGCTTCGCCGTACCATATTGCAAACCTCCTCCATTTGCGGACGAGAGTGGAGTTTAAGTCAGCCAAGAAGGAGGTAAATTCAAGAAGCGCGAAGCAGTTCAACTCGGGCTGTCACTCTCCGGTCCTTCCGGCGTTTAATAGAGTTGCCGCACAATAACCTTGGCACTTGCTTGACAGCTTGCCATCCTAGACTTGTTTCGGACTAGAGAATCTCGGCTCGGTTATCAGAGCTCCGCGACAGGTGCCTTTTTATGGTCGCACTGTAGGCTAGGCATCGTGTCTAATGTATTATTTGAAAACACTTTAAGTGCTTTTCGTTTGCTCAATTGGCCTGAAAAGAATTGGAATAAGATGTGCAAAGGTACATATGTTCATTTTGATAATTAATGGTTCGCTTATGGGGATTTACGCTTTCCCGAAATAGTTTAGTAAGTGCTTTTCGGGTACTATCCTACTTGGTGCTCCAGGGAGATAATGCAATGGCGTGTGGGAGCAATACGCTAGTTTCTCCACGCCGCTCCAACCATTTACTATGGCAGCTCGAGATAGTATCTTACTCAACGCTTTTACAAGGACAATTGATCAATCAATCCAGATGGCGATTGAAGTGCCCTTGGAGCCCTCGATCGTAAGACAGCAAGGACATATAGGATGCCTCGATACGCCACCGTCGCGACAAGCCATCAGCGCCACCTCCCTACTATTTCCGATCCGAGAGAAGATAAGTCTAGAGGCAGAAAACAAAACAAATTTCTCTCACCAGAGGTTGATTCCTTGTGGATGTTCCAAGGGGATATATGTCTACAGCAGCGGGAGAATATATCGGACCATCGATCAAGTGAGCAAAGTCGGTCTTGACCCAAATAAAACAGATAAGCTTAATGAGCACGCCTCTTCTATTCAAACCGGTACAAAGGTGACTTCTCTTCCAATACCAATCTTGAGAAGATAGTTGCTGGCTATGGGACAGTCCGGACTGTCAGGGGTATGGCCCACTCCTCCACCTGAAAATACAAAACATATGGCATCAATCATTACGTCCCGTACGACACCAACCGTCAACAGATCGTCCTTTTCATCGAGGGGGCTTTTGTATCATTCGCCAAGTATGATAGTTACCTTTTGTTCATGAAACCCAACCTTAGCCACATTGAGAACATTTTCATCAGTGATGTTCGTATCGATGATCTGACTATTCCACATGTCATCGACAAGATGAAGGTCAGCGTTCTTCACCGAAACTGATCAGCAGATCTCGATAAGGCGGGCATGATCCGCGCAACTCGGGTGTTCTTTGACAACGCGATCAAGATGTATGTCACGACAGATCAGACTGATATTGATGAAGAGATCGTTCAGCAGCGTCATGAAGACTATTACTACAAATGGTGACGTGATCTCCACTGTCTGATGAGTTAAGAAAACGTCGATGTCAATATGTACATGATTCGCTCATCCTGTTGGAAATAGGGGAGATGGTAATCTCCGCCTTCATAGGGCTGATAGGGCTGGGGCCCGCTAGTAGAGTTTTTACCTGCTCGGTCCTAGCTAGACTCCTAACAGCAACAACCAATATATCAATATGCCCCCATATGACCTCGTATTCCAACACATCCTTCGAGCAATTTCGATGCGATGACTTCATCTTTAAATTGAGTCATAAGGCAGTTGTGCAGAAGTTTGAGAGCGAAATGAGCAGAGACTTGAGACAAATGATGAGGCGAAGAATGAGACAAAGAGAGAGAAGAACGTGACGAGTAAAATGAGCATCAAGACTGATAAGAGCGATAATGAGAAGAAGGCTGCGAAGAAGATTAAGAGCAGTCAGAGAGAAAAAGACATTGAGGAAAAGAGAAACAAGCAAAAATTGGGTACAGATGAGGTGGGTCCAACGGCCAATACTGTTCGAGTACTACCATACCAGGCTGTATAGCCGATGCCCTTGACGAGCAGACTGCGGGGAAGCTGACAATTAATGAAGATATGTTGTGGAGATTATTTGCTTTAAAGTCGTTCTATTCCGCTCTGAAAAGACTCTGTAGGTCGTGCCATTTACCCCAAAATGTTTTCATTCCTGTTCCTCTTTGTTTTGTCAAGGTTTCCTAAGGGTGCGCGTCTCAAAAGCGGGAGGCCCGGTTGCCGCGACAATTGATATCCCGATTGACCACTTCACTCCTTCAAATACTCGTACGTACAAGAATCAATACTGGCTCAACGATACTTGGTATGAAAAAGGTGGCCCAGTCTTCGTGCGATGGCGAGGTCTCGCAACTTCTCGGCGGCGAGAGTCTGCAGTCCAACGTCTTAGAATTGGCCCGCAAGTATCATGGTATCGCCATCGTATGGGAACACCGGTTCTATGGACGGAGCCTACCATTCCAGGTCGATCCAGAAACAGGTCTTGCTTTGGCGGGGTACGATGCCTACAAATACCTAAGCAATGATCAGGCTCTGGAAGATATCGTATTCTTTGCAACCAATTTCCATCCGCTAGGCCACGATGGTGCATCACTCATAGGGAATAAGGTCCCATGGGTTTGGCATGGCGGCAGCTATGCTGGTACATGGGCTGCGAGAATCCGCCAGCGCAATCTAGACGTCATCTTTGCAAGCTGGGCTTCAAGCGCGGTCGTGCAAGCTCAGCTAGATGCATCTGTATATTACAATACTATTATAAAAACCATGCCGTCGAATTGCTCAGATGATACTCACGCTGCGATTAAATATGCCGATCAGATTCTTACCAAAGGAACCGCGAAAGAAATTTCGCTCCTTAAAAGAGCAATCTTTCTTACAAACAACGCCAATCCAAGACAAAATGCCATCTTTCCAAACGTCAAGAAATCCGATGACTTGACGAACTGGGGCGTTGCCAATGTCATAGCCAATCCCTACCAGGGGAGCCCAAGAGCTTCCAAACCTTCGGCTATCAGATAGCCCTGAGTGATTTCTGCGACCGAATAGAAGAGTGGAATCCGGCAAACTTCTCGTTTACTCTGCAATCTCCCAGCTTCGTCTTGATCAGCAACACGGACAATTCTCCCACCACCGTAGCTGGCATCGCCGCAACCTACGGTTCCAAAAAGGCCTTTTACGCCCTCCTCTACTCTATCATTCAAAAGGCCTACATCGACGACTCTGGCTTCACTCGGGGGTTCGTCCGCGACCCCGTTGATGCTGCCTCTTGGACCTGGCAGCTTTGCACCCAATTTGCCCAATGACAAGTCGCTAACATCTCGAACACGCGCAATCTCATCTCCCGCCTCGATAACCTTGAAACTACCTCAAAATACTACTGTCGAGGACCGCACCCCTACGCTCCCTTCCAAGCTGACGTCGATGAACTTCTGAAGTTGGGCGACTGGCACATGAAGCCTTCAAATGTCATGTTTACGGACGGTGAAATCGACCCTGGCGCACCTTGACTGTGCATTCCGTTACCTAAATCAACCAAAAAGCTCCAAATCGAACGAGCACGCAGGAGGTACCGCCGTGCAACGAGCCTCCACTCGGGGATGCTGTGTTTGGGAACGTATGGCTAGGCGCGGTGCATGCTAGCGATTTTTTCAAGGGGCTCTCTGACCCCGGAGTCGGGCTACCAGCTGATGAGGGTCTGGAGCTTTTTGCAAAGGCGCTAGATGTTTGGTTGAAGTGTTTCCGTCCAAAGAGCGATGACTAGGGAAGTTGAGAGATATTGGCTGACTTTCTCGAATGCGATTGAGGCACGGAAGGCTGATGAGATCGGGCGAACCCATGTTGTTGGCATCTGTGTATAAATCTAATCACTGGCTTGAGAGTATAGCGAACCTTTTCCAAAGGGGGCAAGGTTCCCTTGTCAAGAGCCTGATCATGCCTCCACGGTATTTCTCATACTGCCTTAGCATAATGTAGCATGGCCTCCTTGAGACGACTTTTACGTCCATTATCCAACCCTTTCTCTTCGTTGCATAACTCTTGATATTTACGATGACTCCACATGAAGGGCTGGCTGTTCGTAGATGCATGTGATGGGTAGAAAACCTACATGACTGCTTGCAAAGAATACCGCGACCTTATGCGGAAAGCTCAGCCGTATAGGGCTGGATCTCATCCGATATCGATTGACTGTAGAGCGCATATCCTACTTCCTACATCATGGATCCGTTCTCACTTACTGTGGGAATCGCCAGTTTGATTACTCTAACGGCGCAAACTTTGCGAGTGACGAAGAAGTATGTTGACGGAGTCATGCATGCGAAAGACTCGGCAGTTGCACTTACCAAAGAGCTCGAAGTCCTTGATACTAGTCTTAAACGTCTTGACGCCTTCCTGAAGGGCGACGGCGGAGACTGTCGTGTAGTCGGCAGAGACTCGGTGCTGGCTTGCAGTACCGCCGCTGGTCAGGCAAAGCTTACGGCTTTGTGTGATAAGCTAAGTGCTGTTGGGTCAAGCCGGAGAAGTCGATTATTATGGCCGTTGAACAAGGAAGAACACCTTGAATCCATTCAAGAGTTGCGAGCTCTTTCGCAGTGGATACAATTTGCTTTGACTATCGATGGCTAGTATAGATTCTTGTCTCGCACGCTCATTTGAGGGATCATCCTAACCTTACAAGCACTCTGCTCTCGAAAACCTCTGAAAATGTTCTGGGAATTTTCAAGAAGCAACTAGAAGGCTTTCAATTGCTCCAAGACGTTGAGGCCCGCGCCAAATCAATTGAGAACTCAATCACCGGTAAACCATTTTCAGTACAGTCTCGCGTCTTACGCATATTACATTAACCAATTGTACTCTCTCATCCAACTCATTCCACATTGAAATTACATGAACCTGTTCAAGCGGAAATCTGAAGCAATCTGATATGTGTAATTAGAGCAAAATCGAATGTATCGAAATGATCGGGAAGAGCGGGAACGCAATAATATTTTGGCCTGGATCTCGTCTTTTGACTATGAAAAAAAGCACCATAGTATCAAGACGCCACGTGTAGACGGAACTGGTGAATGGCTGTTGCAGAGACCTGAGTTCCAAAAATGGCGAGATGAAAGAAACGCAACCTATACCTTGTGGTGTCACGGCTTGCAAGGGTCAGGAAAGTCGGTGCTTGCGTCAGTACCTCATACAGTTTCTTCTGGCTACGCTGATTGAAAACAGGTCCTTGGTCATAGATCGCCTGAGGGACGATGCAAGGGGTCAACATGCCGCTGTAGCCTTCCAGTACTTTGACTATCGAGACCAGGAGAATCAGTCGCCTACTCATATCCTAGGAAGTATCCTCAGACAGGTTGCGGCAACAAGATGTCCCGTCCCGAAACCGACTTCAGACTTACATCACAGATTCTCTGTACAAGGTAGACAGCCGGAACTCCAAGACCTTGAAAAGGCACTATTGGCAACTTGCGGGGATTTCAGTAAAGTATTCATCGTCATTGATGCTCTGGATGAATGCGACGAGAACAAACACCGAAGAACATTGATGAAATCGATAGCTTTCTTGCAACAGAGTACGAGCGTCAGGCTTTTTGTAACAAGCCGCTTCCATCCGCAGGACATAAGGACTGCTTTTGAAGATGCTCTTCAAATTGAAGTCGAAGCAAATGCATCGGATTTGCGATCATATCTTTCTCGGGAAATCGAGGATAGCAGAGCTGTGAAAGCCATGGACATCCCTTTACGGATTGAAGTTGTAGAAAGAATAGTAAAGGCAGCTCAGAAGATGTGAGTTCCCTCATTCCTTGAGGAGATATTGTTTTGACCTCTGGTCAGGTTTTTATTAGCCGTACTACAGATTCAGAGAATTCTGGCCGAACCTACAGCTGGCGAAATGGAAGAAGCACTCCTTACCATGCCGACTACTCTACATGATGCGATCGAAGAGACACTAGTGAGAATAGATAGGCAGCCCACTAGCCGGCGAAGACTCGGTCTGAAGACTTTGATGTGGATATCTCACTCGATAAGGCCGTTGACCGTAGCAGAATTAAGCGATGCTCTTGCCATCCGCTCTGGTCAAACTGATCTCAATCCGCGGTACCGCCCAGCAAAAGAGTCAATTATTGAATGCTGCTTGGGGTTGGTTACTGCTGATGAAGAGAGTTCAACAATTCGCCTTGTGCATTTCTCGATCCAAGAATATTTCCGAGATCAGCCGGAAAAGGTATCAATACCGGCTGAGGAAGAGATTGCGGAGATGTGCTTGACTTATCTGTTCTTCGACTCGTTTGCGTCAGGATGCTGTCAAGAGAGATACTCAGTCGAGAAACGAATACGAAAATATCGATTTCTGGGTTATGTAGCAAGAAACTGGGGCCATCATGTTCGGCAATCTAAAGCCGATAAAATAAAAGCTTTAGCTTTCAGACTGCTCCGCTCTTCATCTAGAAGGTCGTGCGCCGCCCAAATCATGAGATTCGTACAAGGCTATAAAATGATATATTGGGAGCCAGACGAGGCTAATAGTTGTAATGAGCTCCATCTCACCTCGTTCTTTGGCCTGGACGATGCTGCACGTCAGATACTGGAATCAAGGGAGCTAGACGTTGATTCTACTACACATATTGGAACTACACCATTGATTCTAGCTGCATCTCGCGGCCATGTGCAGCTAGTCCGGATGCTGCTTGATGCAGGAGCAGATGTTTCGCTAGAGAACTGGTACGGTAGCGCATTACACTGTGCAGCGGAGGCTGGACAATGCGATACAATCCAAGAGCTACTCCCTCACGTAGCAGATATCGATATTGAAAGCTTCGGTGGACAAACTCCGCTATTCTGCGCAGTGGCAGAGGGCTATATTACAGCTACAGCCCTCTTATTAGCACGTGGTGCGAATCCTAATAAAAAAGTCAATTGTTTCCTTCCTGCACATTTGGTCATACAACAGGAGAACTTTGAGATGTTGCGGCTACTGTTAGATGCAGGGGCTGACGTCGAGAAAATGGGCTCTGAAGGACTGTCAGCTCTGCACCATGCTGCTATCCAAAGCGACCGCCAGATACTGGATGCTGTTCTTGAAAGTGGCCTCGATCCTGATCTCCAAGCCACCGAATCTTTTGAAGGTTATACAGCGCTTTTTATTGCGGCTGCGCATGGTCGGTCCCTCAATGTTCGACGGCTGCTGAAGGCAGGAGCCGACGTAAATCATCGATTGAAATCAGGTAAGACAGCATTAATTATTGCATTTCTGAACAACGACAAGAGTACCCAACAAGTGCTTCTGGAATTTGGAGCAGTCCATCATCCATCGCCGTTTGAATTTCAGATACTCGATGATGAAGACGAAGAAGATGAGCTGCTAGCACAAAGCATCTTGGCTTGGCGGAGTGAAGTGTGTGCTGAAGGGACTCGGGAGACCGCGCTGCAAGAGTACGAATAAGTTCCAAGCCATCGACCAAGAACGTTTACAGGACACAGAAATCAATGTTTCACTTGACTAGTGATAAGATTCACACACAATGTAAATTAGACTAAAAGTACTACCTGCCCTTAGAGCCAAGACATGTCAACATTCAAACCAACACTTCGCGTAGAGTCAATGACACGGCAACAACGGATACACCCAGTCGTGTCGTGACCCGTAGAATCGATGAAAGGCACTGGATCGTAATCTGGGTCCCACCGTTCATCTTCGAGATTGACCTTTCCTAAGAACAACTCCCCGGGACCCCTTATCATGCTGCACTCAAACTTGAACGCAGCCATCCCCTAGACCTATGCGAAATTGCCAGCGATGTAAAAGTATTTCTTACTGTCGCATTGCAACTCATCTCGCGCACCACCTGATAGTGATACCGCGATGGTCACGGCCCTCGTTCACAGGGTATCTATCTATCTGTGATGCAGATTTCGAGAGCATCTAAACTCCTGCAACATACATGTACTATCAATCTCATCGCAGTCACCTCATTTCGCTTCTTTTTCAACAATTCAATCTCAGTCCTTGAGTCTAGACTGAACGTCGGGCCCGGCCCGAATACTCGATATCAATCTCGTGCCACCACAATCCTCATTTGTCATTATAGAGAAGGAAAATTTCATTTGAACCGTTCATTCAGACTGAAAGTTCTCGCAATCTTCAAAAAAGGGCCAGCTTGACTGGAGGCTATCGGCAAGCGAAGGTGGTTGCTACCTCGGCTAATAGCTAGGCACTAGGGAACAAGGGGATAAAGCGGGGAAAAGGGGAATAAATAGGCCGTCCTCCCTACTGTTTCCTCTTCATCTCTTCCTGTTTCTCCATCCCTTAAGATTCAGCCAGAAACGCGCTTTCGCCCCACCCACCCACTTCATAGACTCAGTCGCTTAGATAGAGGGAGTGCTTGACACCTCAGGGCGGCTTCCGGGGCAAAATTTAGCCCTAGAGACCGCCAGAGGCTGTCGGGTTTGCCCAAACACATATAATATATATTGGTTCAAACGAAGTCGATGCCCAATAGCAAAACAATAATCCCAGTACGCTTCTGCACCAAACACCAATGCGCTTATGCCACAAGATATTCTAGCCTTATGAGCTACCTCTGAGGTCATGTTATAAGTACTACTCGACAATATTGACCTATCCGCTATTCTCCCTCGTCATTTTCCCATTCGACTTCTCTCATTCAATATGCCAGTTACCCGAGCTTTCATTCCCCAAAGTCGAATAATAGAGGAAATAATCTCGTCTTTTAGTTTTCTACGTGGAATGATCCTTGAGGATAAACTATTAGCGACAAGGGTTTCGTTCCTGTGGTCAGTCACGTTCCTGTGGTCAGTCATGTGGATTTTTGAACGAAATAGAGGCAATTGGGGAGAGAGGGAACCAAGCTTGAGAATAAATGCCAGAGTGAACGAAGAACGAATCGTGGGTGATGGCCGGGCTTGGAGAGAACCCCAAAAGACAAATGAGTGAGGAAGCGCAGAGTATCCTTGGGAATTCATGAATTGAAAAGCCTATTATCAAGGGTGGTGGAAGGATGAAAGGCTTAAGTATGTGAGATAAGAGTTGTACAAGTTAGGAAGTCTTAGAAACCTGACCTGTGCTCTTGCCCGGGAGCATGCCTGTCAGCTCATCAGTATCAGCGACCTCTGTAGGATCCGAATTTGTGGGATAAAGAACGGCAGCGTGGAACTTTGAGATGACTACCAGGTGCGACACATGGTAATTCGAGGACTCGATGATGGCCTCTGCAGCATAGGGTGGAATGAAACTATATACCAGGTGGAAAAGGTTTTTAGTTATGATTGCCTGCCCCCAATTCGCTATTGAGGTCAAAGCAGCCTGTGTACCTACGTCCTAATTTTTAGAACAATTAAAGTCCAGAAAGACAAAATGCGGCTCAGGATAGGGCCTGTCAATTGCAAGGCTGTTAAGGAGAGATATTCTTTGCACAAAGATCTATATATACAGTGGCGCGGCAACTCCTCCCTTTCCTTTACGATGTGTTCTAGCCATTCATAATGGCATCAGCGATCTTCTCGGCGAGGGCATCTGTAAAGTACGTCAGCCATCTCGTTCAGAACAGATGCAGCTTTCGTAGATTATGGCTAATTGTAACTCACAGACGGTAGCCTGAGGGTGCCCTGGCGGCAGAAAGGGAAAAGCAGAAGCATCAACCACACGGAGCCCGGAAACGTCAATGACTCGAGCTTTACTGTCAACAACAGCCATTGGATCTGTCGAGTCACCCATGGCACACGTGGCTGCAGCATGGTAGATGCTCGAAGCAGTCTGCTGAATAATATTCAGGATATCCGCGTCGGTCGTGTTACCACCGGGAAAAGCTTCACCACCGATAATCACAGGCTTCATAACCTTGGTGGTGAACACCGAGCTCGCTCGCTTGTAGGTCACGCGGATCGAGCAGCCAGTTGGGGCTGATGATTGGGTTGTCGGCGGTGTCGTTGGAGGCAATGGTCATGTTTCCCCTCGAAAACGGTGCGACGAGGCCGGCAATGGAAGATGCGTAATTTTTACCATCGCGAGGCGCTCCGAAAATGAGATCTCTCTAGTACCCAGACCATGCGTCGAGGAATAGAAACTCGATGTCTGGCCAATCAGCTGCCGTCGAAGCATCCAGCGCCTGCGGAGTTGAATCGCTAAACCTGCGGGCAGCTTCTCGAAACCTAAATGTCATATAGATTGGCATTTTGCAACGGTGACAGGACTGGAAGTCTGGCCCACCCAAAAAGTCCGCCGCCGGGTTCGTCAAAATGCCCGCACGATCTTGGTTGTATTTCTCTTCTGCAGCCTCTGCTGTTGCAGGGACACCTAGCCTACTATGAGTTGCAACGTTGACTTCGTACGATGGTCCTATAAGCACGTGGTCCTAAAGGCAGATTCACTCAGCCACATGACTTCCATCCGAGGCTGACGTCCGGTTTACGTACCCACATGTTTTGGCCAACCCCGGGGCGGTCGGCAAGGACGGTAATGCCATTTTGTGCCAGAGCAGCCTTGGGCCCAATCCCCGATACCATCATTAATTGGGGTGAGCGGAACTGCGAAGAATGAGATTAAGACTTTGAAGTAAACTATAGAAGGTACCCACGGCGCCTACTGAAAAGATCACCTCTTTCCTGGCGCCAATATTGTAGCTACCTCCACCGCTATCTACCTCGAGACCTATTGCAGCATTGTTCGTTAATTGGACTCTCTTGGCCAGAGTAGATTTGTAGATGTACAGATTTGTGGTCTGCTGTATGGCTTCTCGGAGAAAGATGTTCGGAAGAGCTCCTTGTTTGAGGGGCGGGATCCAGCGTTAGTAAAACGTATGAAAAACCAAAAAGTTTACCACTTGTCAGACCTGCCAATGGTTTTAGTCCAAGTGCGGCCAGGGCTTTCGCGAACCATGAAGATATGGCATCGACCTAATTTGGATAAAAACCTGCAGTGGTCCTCCGCTAGTACTGAAACTCGAAGGGTCGTTTTGGACCGTGGCGTTGACGTCTCGGAGGCTAGTATTCGGTTGGGTCAAGAACGTACTTTTCTGGAAATAAGACTTGAAAGAGTCGAAATGTAGCTGGCGTCCCTAACCTGATCGGCCCATTTCTGGTATGAGCCTGTGGTGACCCTAGGAAATGTCAATCAAAGATAATTGAAAAGTATGCGAGTGGCGTTTGAATTTCTATATTTAGCCCTCTTGACGTCAAGCTCGGGTCCTTGGCGGGTCGGGTCGGGTTGAAAATGTGGGCAACCCGACTTTCGGATCGGGTCGAATCCAAAATGTCAACCCGAAACCCGACCCGACGATCAGTCTAGATGATAGTGTATGTAGAAGTCATTGCGTTGAATTTTGATGAATTTTTGAAGGTGATGAATCAAAAATATAAAGGTTTGTTGTTGCATGGCTGAAATTGTTGCATGGCTGCCGAGCACTAAGTGAAGAATGAGCTTAGTGAGGGGCACGGATAGCACCTTCGTTCATTATAGCACGTCTCATATAAAGTGAAGAAGTCTCATGGCGCATGTGATGGTTTGGATCTCCACGGCCGGCAGTTTCCTCCCCTGGCACATGTGTGTTTGCCGAGAGTACTTAATTATAGTAGGTTCGATTCCTAACGGCGCTGGTACAATGGTGTTGTGGTTATGTTCTTTTCTATGTGATGGTTTGGATCTCCGCGGCCCGCAGTTTCCTTCCCCGCCATCCTGGGCCGAAATTAGAAGACGCAGTCAAAGCCACATACGTAGTATGCTGAAACGAGGCTATAATGGCTCGTGTTCCAAGTCTTGCAAAATTCCAATGGGCGGCATATCCGGCTTTTTGGGCAGTAATGAAAAGGTGTGCGGCACTTTTCGCCTCTTGTGCTGTAAAATTCCTCTACCCTTTGGCCTTTAACACGTTTGTATCTCAAAGTGCGTTCCTGCTTGCCTTCCTACTCTCTTTCTTTTCTCCGCAATTCGAGGAAATGATCACTGCACTGCACTCCACTGTACTTCTCTTGCGCGAATAATGAGTGCCAGTACAAGTTACTTGCGCGCACCGCTGAGGACGTCCTGGATAGTGGCTTCAACAACCAGACGGCATACCGCATCAGGAGGCAGAGCATGCGTCACGACATGTTTCTTCTCCACATCACCGTCACCACCACGACGAGCTGGGTGGGTTCCAGCACGTGGGATTTCAACCGATTCCTTCAAACCCGGAACCGATCATTATGCGAAACATACTCGATTAGCTTTCGTTTTAGCGTTCTCCACCTCGGTCGCGCTCAGTATGTTTCTGTACTGGCGACGCCAGAGCTCAGTTCGGAGGATCTGGGCACAGGATAGCGCGACCGCCGCGGTGGATCCAACCCCTGCGCCCACCTCAGAGAAACCGGTACCGCCTTATGAATTTGCGGAAAAGCCGTTCCCGGTGGTGACGCCAGAGCCGATGTCCACGCGGCGTTCGATCTCCTTTGTGCCTGCGCAAGCGGGGGAAACGGCGCATTCGCGCCCGGAAATCTACGAGATTCCCGAAGGGAAGTCATCGGAAATATCGAAACTCCCCAAAGAGAAGGCGATACTCACGAGCGCGCCGCATGTTCCTCCATCGATTACCCGAGACTATTCTGTGCTTCTCCAAGTGCCGCTGACGGCGACGACCAAAGTGGCGCAGCTTACGAGCTCGTACAAGTACGAACAGTGGACGTTCAATGACACGGTTCCCGGGCCGTTCATCCGAGCGCGAGTCGGCGACGTGGTGGAGCTGGCGCTGACGAATCGGGACCGAACGGGTAATCCGCACAACGTCGACTGTCACGCGTTTACGGGGCCTGGCGGAGGGGCGGCGCTGACGACGGCGGAAGAGAACGAGACCAAGACAGCGAGGTTCAAGCTACTGTACCCGGGACTGTTCTTGTACCACTGCGCCGCGGCGCCGGTGCCCGTACATATCGCCAACGGCATGTATGGACTCATATACGTGCAGCCGACGGAGGGAGATCTTCCCTCGGTGGACCGGGAATACTACGTGATGCAGAGCGAGTTTTACCACGAGCCGCCTGAGGAGCTGGAGGACGGACGGCGGTCGTCGATGGTGGAGTTTTCGTATCCAAACGCGCTGCGCGAGGAACCGGACGTCGTCGTCTTCAACGGGAGCGAGTCCGCCCTAACGAGAGACCGACCTCTCAAGGCCCATACCGACGAAACCATCCGCGTTTATTTTGGGAACGCAGGACCGAACTTGACGAGCTCCTTCCACGTATTGGGCAGCAACTTTAGAAACGTGTATCGCGACGGCGACGTCGTGAGCCCCCCTGCATCCTCTATACAGACCGTCAGCGTTCCCCCAGGTGCCGCGACGATCGTAAATATGAAGATGGTGGTCCCTGGGACATATACCCTTATAGACCACGCCATATTTCGCTTGGACAAAGGCGCTGTAGGCTACTTGAATGTCTCTGGGAAACCAAGGCCCGATATTTATCAGAGTACAGAGCCTCCCGCGCCATGCGTAGGATGTAAATTACACCCCTAACGATAAAACCTATTCCTTAGATACACATCTGTTCCATGAATATTCGGATAAGATGTCTAAAATTGATGATTGTTGAATGCTTTTCCCAATACAGTCTCTACCTGATCCTAACTATGATGCAGCAAGAAAGTCAAGTCAATCAACATGATGAGCCTCATACAATTAGAGTCAGAATAAAACCGCTTTTTCTACAAAAAGCGTGTATAATATCTCTTAGCGGCTTTTTTGCTTCGCTTTTTTGACTTTTTATTATTTAAGCATACAAGAATCATTGATTGAAGAATTACTCTGCTGTCGTCATCTCGCTGTCGTTCGTTCTACTAGCTAATCTGCTTGCAGTTGCAAATCTCTATCTTTCTACTACCTTCAGCAATGTCTTTGCAACATGATGATAAATCTTTAAATCAGCTTGTCATCAATAACTTTCAGTCAATAATCATATCTGAAAGACTTGCTACTGTTCAGTGTCATCACTGTCATAAAATCATGACTCAAAGAGTTACATATCAGCAAATTCATCTAAATCAGTGTGATCAGTATAGAAGAAGATTTACAAATTCAAATCATCACTCAATTCAGATCATCTTCAATGCAAATATCAAATTTCTTGTCATCAATGTAGTTAAATGTCATGATGTCAGATCATCAATTTGATTTAAAACATAGATCATTAATATTTTAAATAATTTTGATTCATTGAATCTATTTTGCAGTTCAATGAATCAAGTCATCAATTTAATCATCATCATTTTAATCTAGTTTCAGCAATTCTGTTTTGATCATCTCAATTGTATGCGTGAACTTCTGCAATCTTAAATCAATAGAAGTTATAAAACTATTGTTTAGTCTTGATTCTGCTCAATTCGAATATATAAAAATTAAGTTCTCATTCTTTTCTTTCATTCTTTGTTTTTCATCTTGTACATTATCTGATGTATTGTTCTGTATTTAGTTTAAGTAATATAATAATCAATTCTCTATATTAATAAAATCTCTAGTTCAGTTTAGTCTTTGACATTACAAAAGATTAAAACTTTCTACAACATTTTCATATATTAAAATCTCATCTAGTTATTCTTTCATTTAAATGAAGTCATTTCATAATTTCTTGATTGATGATGAGCATGCTATTAAACAGTTTGCTCAAAGTATGATTGAAAATTCAGTTGAGATCTTTTGTGCAATGCAGAAGCTTCAAAATCAAGTTTAATAACATGATGTCATCATTTCATTTTTGTTCATCATTCTCAGTTCTTCAGTTTATATAAAGTTGAATTCTTAATCTTTTACAATAATATTTTAAATTATTGCACAAATCTTAAACAATTAATCTTTCTTTAACATTCATTTCTTTGTAAATTCTGTCATTGTTTTCATCGCTTTTAAATTCAAGAAGCTTCTCAACATATTTAAATATGAGAAGAACAAAGATTGATTAAATGCATGAAAGCAGAGTCTGATATAGCATATGAACATGAACGATGATCATTATTTCTTTCATCAAGTCAAGATCATTTATGTTGAGTCATGACTTATTATAGATAAAAAAACTCACAATTTAATGAGTCAATATTGAATCAATGATCTCTGTATCATTTTCATCTTTGCAGATTGATAACACAAATTGCATCATTGCTGCAACAATTTTTTCAAGACAGAAGATGCTCATTTATATTTTTGCAAAACTCTGAAGCAAGACATAAATAGCTTTGTTGACTATGTTAGAAATTTGTCTAGAGTGAGTCAGATAAAAGTGTCATTTAACTAGAAGATAAATGCTAAGAAAGAAAGATAGCTACAGAAAAGAAGCTGATTACATATGCGTATTTCTCAGTTAATGCTAGACTCAATAAAGACTAGTTAAGATGACAAAGCGAGAATAAGTTTGACAAGACTAGAAGATTGAGTCTGACAAGACTAGAATCATGACATTACTCTTTCTCTTCAACGATTCATGTTTGCATGAATGTATTTTCTGCTCAACTCAATTGATTGATTGAATTGTTGATTAGCGTGATTTGTTCAAGTATCAAATATGAAAATCATCAATGATTTTCTGAGCATTCATAAATTCATCATCATCAGCGTTGTATCAATTGAGATCATTGTCATAGTCATTTCATTTGACTTTATACTAAAGTTGTCTTCAATATCAACGAAAATTCAATATATCATCAATTTTTCACTCATCTTCGTCGTTTATCACTATTGAATCTGAAGATTCATTCTTTTGATCAGACAAGAAGTCATCAACGACAGAGCGAAGCAGATCAGAATGAAATACATCATGAACATGCATAGACTTTGATAATTTCAATTTATATGAAGAGTCAATAAGATCTAGATTGATGAAAGAATCAAACATTTTATCATTTAGCTTCTTGAAAGATCTCGCTGTAATGATGTTTCTTTCATTCAAAAACATCTTTGATTCAATCTTGTAATCAACTTCTTTTCTATGCTTATTGACTTGTTTCATCATTTGTTCTCATGTTTTGAATAGCAATGCGCGAGCAAACTTCAATATTTTATTCATATGTTCAGATATATTCTTGACTTTAGTTGTCTGCAAGCGTTCACAAGAACTTTCATATTCAATGACATTGAGTTCAAAGCTTATACAAGAATGAAAGTCTTTGTTTAGAAAGAAAGAGATTGAGAAGATGATTGAAAACAAAGCATTATTGTCAATGAACTCAATCATGAGTAGTAGTTTAGCTCAGTCATTCTGCATGTATGAACAGAAGAATTGAAGATATCTTTCAACATTCTGATTGACTCATTCACTTTGATTATTAATTTGAAAGTAATAAACTGTGAAGAATTGAAGATTAATGTTTAGTCTTTTGCAAAGCGACTTTCATAGAATGAAGATAAATTGAGAGTCTTGATTTGAAACAATGAAATTGAATAAACTGTGTATTTGATATATTCACTGAAGCATTAGCTCAGCTGTTTTTTCTGCTGTGATTCTCTCATCATCAGTGAAGCAAGAAATATAATGTCATTTCTTTGTCAGTTTACATATTATTGTTAGTATAATGTTTTTGTCTTTCAAAAAAGATAAGTCAATGACGAAATTCATGACTATGTTCTTTCATTACTGTTCAAGTATGAATAAAGAATGTAGTAGTTTATTGAATTTATCTTAAAAAGTCTTTGATTGCTGACAAATATAGGTTTCAAATATATTGATTTATTATCTTTTGCATTGAAAATCAATAGTAGTATCTTCTTATGATCTTCATCGTTCTGAGAATTTCGAAATGATCAATAGAAGATTGATCATGAACTTCTCAAATTAGCTTTATTTAAAGATGCTCATTGAAGAAAATTTATAGAAGATTACTTTGATAGAGTATTTCGTTCTGAACTCAATAATTTCTTAATTTAGTATCTTCATATTGAGCTTCATCTTTTAATACAACTTCATGAAGTAAAATATAATTCTTGTTAATTCTGTTAACTTCTAGAATCAATTGATAAATTGATTCATTATTCTCTTTATTGAGATCATGTCTAGAAACTAATCAGAGTGCATGCATGACTAGAATGTTTGATTGATAGAGATAATTATAACTAAGACTTTAAAAATATAGAAGAGAGAAGATATAAAAAACAAGAAGAACACACTCTATATAGTAGTTACTCAGATCAACGCTAGTCTCAAAGAAGACGTGTTGAAACACAAGAAAGATGTTGATTTAAAAGATGTTTGCAACACAAAGAAATGTGTTTGTCATAGAAATCTGTTGATCACTCGTAACACAAAGAAGTGTGTTTATTTAGAAGACAATAAAAGCTGATTAGAAGATGTTAAAGAAGAAAAAAGATGCTGAGTCACATTTGAGTTAAATCTGAGTCAGATCTAGATCAGATCTCAACTAAATCATTGACTAACTTTAATCATTATGCAAAATACTCACTAGCATGCATTATGAATTGATTAAAGCTTCAGTCTTGTTCAGCTTTGATACGCTCATAACATTATTCTTCTCTTCAAAAATTCATGTTCACATGAATAGAATAAATGAAACGCAATTTTTTTCCACTGTTTTTCAATTTAGTGTGACTTGTCTGAATAAAGTTTATGAAATTCAACTAAAACTTCTTTTGAGCTTTTGAATTCTTCTTTGTCAACATAGTATCATTTGTTGTCTCAATCTAGTTTTATTCATTTGACTTTGTATTGTATTCAATCTCAATAGCATCTAAAGTTCAAAATATTATTTATTTTTCAATGTTCATTGTCTTTGATAGTGAGAAATTTCAATGATTTTGACTGTTGTTCTGATAAAAAATCATCAAAACAAGAATGTAATAGCTTTGAACTGAACATTGAATGCAGCTGCTTCATGCTTATTGATAAATGAAGATGATAGAAAATTTCAACTTTGACAGTAATTTGATAAAGTTCTAGTTATTTATCTTTCAAATTCTTACATGATCTTGTTGTTTTTATGTTTCTGAAGAATAATCAAATTCTGTCATTTACTTCATAGATGACATCTCATTTATGTTTATTGATTTGAGCTTCAATGATCTGCTTTGTCTTTTTCAATTGCTGACAATCAAAGATAAGAAACTCTTTCATTTGAATGATAATATTGTTTGCTTTTCTAGCTTCAAGATGTTCATGAGTAATTTTGTAGTCAGTTGTATTTGAATTGAAACTCATTCATGAGTGAAAACTTTTATTGAAGTAGAATGAAGTCATTGAGATGATCGAGAAAATATTGAAATTCTCGCTGAATTTTATCATTGATAGTCATTTTGCTCAGTTGTTCTGCATGTAATTGCAGTAGATTCTTAGTTTGCATTCAACATCTTGATTAGCTCATTTTGATTGATCATCAATCTCAGAATGATAAACTGTTAATAAACTAGCTGTGATTCTTAATCACTTACAAAGACTTTGTTATATTGTTGATATGAATTGAGAGTCTCTGTTTGAAACAATAGAACTAAATAAATCATGAAGTCAATAAACGTTTCATAGCATGATTTAAATCATTTCTTCAACTGAAATGTCATCATCTTTTCAATGACAGAAAACATAGTGACGTTTCTTAATGAGACAACATATGATTGTGCAAATGATGTTATAATCTTTTGATAGAGATAGCTCAGTAATGAAGTTCATAGTTATATCTTTTCAGCATTTCTGTGAAATTGATAGAGAATGAAGAAGTTCATTAATGCTATCTTTAGATGTCTTGCTTCATTGACAAGCATGACAGTTTCAAATGTAACATCTAATCATTGCTCAATGATCTGATCAATAGTAGAAACGTTAAACTAAATCAGTAGTTCTTCAATTGTCAGAGTGAAAGATGAAAGACTGATCATGAATTTTCTTTAGCAATTTCATATGCATATTCTCAGAAATTCACAGTAGATCTTTTTTGAACAAAACATCATTAATAATCTTGCAATGCTTCAATTCAATGCTATGTAGCTTGAGCTTGTTTTCACTTATAGCTTATTTATACTTATTGCAAAGTTTATTCATCTTGTTGACATCTTTTACTCGCTGATAAAGATCAACTTTAGATTCAATAGCTAGAATATTTACTTTATTGAGTATCAGAATCATCTGATAGCGATTTTCAATACGCTGAGTTGATTCAGAAATGTTGATCAGAGACATTCTGATTAAAGCATCGACTTTAATGTTTATTTTGTCTGATCAAAACATAATTTGAAAGTTGAACTTAAATAGAATGTTTAGATAATTGACTTGACATCAAGTCAACTGTTTATTTTTCATAAAGATTTTCAAAGTCTGATGATCAATGAACATCTAAATGAGCAGCTCTGTGCATTCTAGCTTGAATCTTCAATGTTCAAAACATTGAATAATGATTAGCAATTTCTTGTCATAAATGTAATAATTGCATTCAGCAAGAATCATGCTTTTGCTGTAGAATGCTACTGAGTGAAAAACATTCTCATCATTATACTGTGATAGTATTTCATCTTTGACGTAGTCAGATGCATCAATTTTCAGAATAGTCTGTTGTTTTGAATTGAAATGTTGTAAAACTGAGATTGAGCTGACTTATTTCTTTAAATCATCAAAAGCTTGAACACAGACTTCGTTTTAAACAAAAGATGTGTCTTTTCTAGTCAGCTGAGTGAATGATTTGATTAGCTTCAAGAAGTTCTTAATGAAACAACGATAGAAGTTAATGAATCTCACGAAGCTTTGAACTTCTTTTAGATTGATCAACATAGCTCAGTTGACTATGACTTTCACTTCAATAAAATTCATGCGAAGACTCTGTTCTGACATTATGACTTCTAAGAAGATTGTTTCTTCTACATTGAATTTGCACTTTTGAATATTTATCTGTAAGTCAGCTTCTCGTAGATGACTTAATATTATCTTGACATGTTATTTATGTTCTTGTTGAGTTTTGCTGTAGATCAGAATATCATCTAGATAGACTTGACAAAAGTCTTTTAGAAAGTTTCATAAAACATCATTCATATTGTTAAAGATCAGCATAAAGTGAGTCATATGAGTGTAAGATAACAAATATATAAATGCTAAGAAAGAAAAGTATCTAGAAGAAAAGAGTTGACTATTTATATGACTCAGAAGAACATAAGCTAACTTTGAATAAAGTTGACTTCAAAACAAGTCTATGCTCTAGTGACAAGCGATCGACGATAGCTTTCAAAATAGTCATCAACATAGTCATTAACATAGCTATCAATGAAGATGTGTAGTTAGAATCGTAACATTATTTTCTTCTCTTCAATGATTCATGTTCACATAAATGTATTTTCTTAGTTTTATGTAGAATCGAAATGTCTATTGTAGCAAACTCACTATGCAAGATAGAAGTGTCATTGAAGCAGACTCACTAGTTGCATATGAATGAGTCAACAGATTGATTCACTGATAGATAGAATGATGAGAAGATAAATCATTGCATTGATGAAGTGTCATTGTAGCAGACTCACTAGTTGCACATGAATGAGTAAACGTGTTAGAAGTCAGCATAGAGCGAGTCAATATGAATGTCATTTAACTAGAAGATAAATGCTAAGAAAGAAAGATAGCTACAGAAAAGAAGCTGACTACATATATGTGTTTCTCAGTCAACGCTAGACTCAATAGAAACTAGTCAAGATGACAAAGCGAGAATAAATCTGACAAGACTAGAAGACTGAGTCTGACAAGACTAGAATCGTGACAAAACGAATTGATTCACTGATGAGTAAAATGATGAGAGTGAGTAGATCATTACATTGAGAATAGATGTCATTGAAGCAGACTCACTTCTGATTCAAATCTACTACATAGTAGAACTTGTTTCATTCATTGATTGACTTAATCAAGAGATTAATCATTGTCTGTCTTTGTAGCAAACTTACTTTAAGTGTCGTTCAAGCAGACTAACTATTGAGTGACTGACTCAATGATGAGATCAATATTGAACACATCATTGAAGCAAACTCACTGTTGAACGTGTCATTGTAGCAAACTCATTATGAGAAGATTGATTGACTCATTAAATCGCGTCTTTGTAGCAGACTCACTAATTGCATGTGAACATAGTAGTTCAATTCATTGATGAGTAGAGCGATGTGAGTAGATAAATCATTGCATTGACGAAGAAGTGTCATTGAAGCAGACTCATTATAAGATTTGCTTCTGAAATAAAGACTTTGACACAGTTCTATGACTGATCTTGATGATTATTTAACAAATTCAAAGAATCTCTTGCGAATCTGAATGAATGATTAATTCACTGATCTTTGACCTAGTTGAATAATTTCAATCATTTGTTTATACTCGCTGATCAGCGCATGAGTGAAGAAAGATGAATGCTGCTGCATGAATGCAAGTTACTAGATCAAAGTTGATAGAGAGTTGAAGAACTATTAGCAGAAGCACTTGAAGAAATCAATGCAGATTATTTCACTTCATCTGTAACGAAGAAGCATTTATATAATGTTAGAAATCAGCATAAAGCGAGTCATATGAGTGTAATGTAACAAGTATATAAATGCTAAGAAAGAAAAGTATTTAAAAGAGAAGAATTGACTATCTATATGACTCAGAAGAACATAAGCTAACTCTGAATAGAATTAACTTTGAAACAAGTCTATGCTTTAGTGATGAGCGATCGACGATAGTTCTCAGAATAGTCATCAACATAGTCATCAACATAGCTATTAACGAAGATGCATAGCTAGAATCATAACAGTTCAACAGATGTCAAAAGCTTTAATCAAGCAAACTTCTGATTAGTCTTGACAACATCGACTTGATGAAATATCATTGCAGTCAATTTCATTGCATTCATTATCTCATGTCTAATTGCAATCGACTGACGTTGAATCTTTTTCTCGTTGCTTTCATTCAAAGTGATGAGAATCATTCTATTCTTTGCAATATGATTGCACTCTGTTGACAGAAGATTGAGATTTCTTTTCATCTGAGCTTAAAGTTTGAAAAATGCACTTGTCTGATGACAAATCATAAGCTGAAGCTTGAAAGATTTGTGATTTTCATGTTCTTTATATTCTTTATGTACATGTTAAGCGACTAACAAAACTCTTGTCTCATAGCAAATCAATCATCAAGAGATGAAGATACATATACAACTGCTACAAAAAGAAGCTTGTAATCAGCTACAACTTTGTTGAGCTGTGCTTTAACTGCAATGAGTGAATTGTCAACAAGAATGCATGAAATGATCATTGTAAGATTCATATAAGAAGATTGAAAACACTTTTCATTCAATGCAATTCTTTTGTCTACGACGAAATTCTCATTTGCTCTGAATACTGTTTCTTCTGCCTGAGAAATACAACACTCTTAGCTTTCACATGAATGCAGCAATTTCTCAATTAAGAAAAATGAAAGACACATATTGATGAACATATTGAGATGCTTGATGATTGCAAAGCAATCAAATGCATATATTCAAGATGAAAATGCATCAACGTCTTCTCATTCATATTAAAGATGAAGCTTTCATCTTCAGAATGTTCATTGCATCAAGTTCATTAAAAAGATCAAAAGATGTAGATTCAACAGCAAAGTGAAAACAATGTTGACTTGAAAGAAGCAATTTAGACAGATCAAGAATTATGACGCAGACGTGAAGCTTAACACATGATCTCAATTCACATTTAAGTTTGTGAATGAGACAACGAAGCTGTGTGATCAACGTAACATTGAGACATCACAATCTTCTTTGATCAGCTCAAAACGTTTCTCTTCATTAAACATCTTCACTACGAATGAGATTACAAATGTCACAAAGACGTCGACATCGTTCATATGCATTGATATATTTAACAAACTTGATTTTCATCTTCACAACAAGTAGAGTTTTCAATACTCTTTCATATATCTACAGCGTTAGTAAAGCAGACATATTTTCACATTGTACATCTATCTGTCATTTTCGCTGATTTCTTCTGAAGTTGTAATTTCTATTTCTGTTACGAATGTGTCAGAATTGATTAAAACTAGTCAATGATTTAGTTGAGATCTGATCTAGATCTGACTCAGACTTGACTCAGATATGACTCAGCATCTTTTTTCTTTTCTAGCATCTTCTAATCAGCTTCTATTGTCTTCTAGATAAACACACTTCTTTGTATTACGAGTGATCAACAGATTTCTATTAGCGTCAATCTGAGTAACTACTATATAGAGCGTGTTCTTCTTGTCTTTTGTATCTTCTTTCTTCTGTATTCTTAAAGTCTTAGTTATAACTATCTTTATAGATCAAACATTCTAGTCACGCATGCACTCTGATTAGTTTCTAGACATGATCTCAACATTACTTTAAGAATTTGTTAATCACATGATACTGATTTCTATACTCATTCAAATTCACTCGACTGACAACGAAACAAGTATAAAGAAATTTGTGTATCTGATGATCGACGACATCGAAAGACAGAACAACATCAAGAAATCAATAGAATCAATGAGAACATACAATCATATGATTGTTAGAGAATCTATCGCTCAGTCAGTAGCATCAGTTCAAATTGATTAATAGAATCAATGATAAAGAATCTTCATTGATTGCTTAAGAATCACAAAAAAACCTCTCAAATCAGCAACACTCTTCTTTGAAGACTAAACACTTTAACAAACAATCTCACTATCTACTATCAAGCATCATCATTCGCTTGATCATCAAAATCTTCATCATGATTCAATCATCTGTGAATACTCAATTCAATTTCTTCAAGAGTAATCAAAGCTTCGATTCAATCATCTATCTTGAGTTATCTTCTCATTTATCAAAATTTCTTAGAACTGACTTCGTACAAAAACATTGTCAATTCATGTCTCATTCTCAGACACTCAACAAATCTCTGAAAGTCTCTACTCTCTAAAATATCAAAAATGTAAAGCAGCTACAACATTGAGTTGAACAAGACTCAGAAGTTTTTCTAGAAGATCTAAACAATCTTCGAACTCAATGAGATCTAGATGTAGAAGCTTGTGAGCTATTTGATAGAATATTTCGCGAACAGATATGAAAGACTCGTTTCAAGAAAATTGATCAAGCAAAGAAATGATCGAATTTAAATCTTAAAAAGCTTCAAGATCAGCTGATGAAACTACAACATTGACTGCGATTGACTAAAGAAGATACTTCTACTTCTTTCATCATGTTCAATTCATTCAAGTGATTTCAAAAGCTTTCAGATTCATCTCTGTTTACTGATGAAAAAGAATCTATCTGAGATGATTGACAAGAAAAGATTCGCGACAAGCTAGAAATCAACGTCAATCATTTTGACAATGACAAAGCTATACTAGTCTACATTCATTCTTGAATCAGCGAAGATGCAGTTAAAGTCATTCTAGTTAAACGTCAGCAAGATTCATTGAATTCTTATTCAACAATCAATGATTTACTAGATGAACTTGCTCAGCTTTACAATGATTCTGACAAAGAGACAAACTTTCAAAGAGAATATGCTAATCTCATTCAAGAAAAGAGCAAATTCAGCAACTTCTATTCAATATTTCAACGTCTGTTCTTCTATCTAAAATATCACGAAAAGCAATTAATTGTTGATTTACAAGACAAGATAGTTTATCATCTTCATGCAGCTTGAAGTAGTCAGCTGATTCAGTCAAAATCTTTCAATGAAATTCGTAGTTATCTGATTCATTTGAACAATGAGCATCAAGTCATGAATGACATCAAAGAAAAGAAATTCTTGATCAAAGTCAGAAAGCAAGTCATCTTTGCTGAGAAATGAGATTCATTGAATCTCTATAGAAAGATCGAAGTCATTACACTCGTTGATCATTCAAAGTCGCACGACGTGATTTTAACTAACGTCAAAGACATCGATCTACAAGCTGAAATCTGTTTCATCTGTTACAAATCAGATCATACTTCTAGAGAGTGTTCTGATCAATCGAGAGTCAATGCATTAGAAGATGACGAGTTTGATTAATTTACATTGAACTCTGAGTTTAATGCTGATTCAAAAAACTAGCTATCTCTTCTAAAGTCATTGAAGAAATAGAGATCATATCTTTGTGCAGTCAAATCGAAGTTCTATTGAAAGAAAACTATTTTGAGAAGTCATTTCTGATCAATACTTCTCTTATCTCTCAGAGCAATTCTTTCAGTCTTCGCTCTTTGATAGATAGTGATTTCATCATCTACACGCTGATACATGACAAGCTAGTCAATAAAGTATGTCAGAAACTTGAAATACAATCTATATTACTAGCAAAATAGAAGTTAATATGAGACTATGATGAAAAGCTAGTTAGAAAGACTATTACTCATAAGATTCTACTCAATCTCACGATCGAAAGTCATAAGAAATTGACTGTGTCAATGCTGATAACTGATATCGAGCATCATGAAGCTATATTGAGCAAACTCTGAATGAACAAAAATGAAATATTATTGAACATGAAACATGATATTATCATATTTTCTGATCAATTAAATACTTCTATTTCGATTTTTTGATCTCGTTAAATACAAAGCATTCAAGTTGATCGCGATCAACTTTGATCTCTTCAGCAGCTCACAGCAAGATCTTTAAGATGCTTAAGCACTCAGTTTCAATCTTTCAGAAAGAGTCATTCTTGATTCAAAACATAGACGTTGTCTCTTTTCAAGCACTAGTAAAACAAAAAAAGAAGAATCAAACAGAGATTTTTACTATGTTCATCGAAGACATCGATAGAAAAATCGTCTACAATACTCAATGCAAACTAGATGTCATAAACGTCTTTTCAGTTGATGAAATGACTCAGAATCTAGAAGATATTAAAGTCAAGCTATCATCGAAATATCAGAATTTTCTAGACGTCTTTGATCGAGCTCAAGCAGACAAGCTATCGTCTCATCATTCATATGATCATAAGATAAAGCTTACTAATGACACAACGTCATCTCGCTGTTGAGCATATCAAATGTCTCTTTACAAGCTTCAGAAAGTAAAGAAATATTTGAATGAAAATCTTTTCAAAGAATTTATAATTTCTAGCAAAGCTTCGTATTTCTCACTCGTTCTGTTCATCTTGAAAGCAAATGAAGATCTACGATTCTGCGTTGACTATCGAAAGCTCAATGCTATTATCAAAAGAAATCACTATTCTCTATCGCTCATAGATGAAGTAATTGACAAAATAGTTGATTGTAAACATTTGACTTGATTGAATATTATTTTGACATTCAACAAACTACAAATGCACTCTGATAGTGAGAACTACACTATCTTTATTATCGCGTTAGAAGCATATAAATCAAAGATGCTATCTTTCAAACTTATCAATGATTCTGTCTCATTTCAGCAGTATATGAATGACATTCTTTGAGACTTTCTAAATGACTTTTGTCAAGTCTATCTGAACGACATTCTGATCTACAGCAAAACTCAACGAGAACATTAACAACATATCAAAATGATATTAGATCATCTACGAAAAGCTAATTTACAAGTAGATATTCAAAAGTGTGAATTCAACGTAGAAGAAACTGTCTTTTTAGAAGTCATAGTTTCAAAACAGAGTCTTTGCATGAATTTTATCAAAGTGAAAGTCATAGTCAACTGAGCTACGTTGATCAATCTAAAAGAAGTTCAGAGCTTCGTAAGATTCATTAACTTCTATTGTTGTTTCATTAAAGACTTCTTGAAGTTAGTCAAATCATTCACTCAGTTAACTAGAAAGAACACGTCTTTTGTATGAAATGAAGTCTGTGTTCAAGCTTTCGATGATCTAAAGAAACAAGTCAGCTTGATCTCAATACTACGACATTTCGATTTCAAATGACAAGCTATTCTAGAAATTGATGCATTTAACTACGTCAAAGATGAAATTCTATCACAGTACAATGATGAGAAAGTTCTTCACTCAGTAGCTTTCTACAGCAAGAGCATGATCTTCGCTGAATGCAATTATTATATCTATGACAAGAAATTGCTAGTCATTATTCAATGTTTCAAACATTAAAGACTTGAGCTTGAATGCACTGAACTACTCATTCAGATATTCATTAATCATCAGACTCTGAAGATCTTCATGAAAAATAAACAGTTGATTCAACGTCAAGTCAATTATCTAGACATTCTATTTGAGTTCAACTTTCAGATTATATTTCGATCAGATAAAATAAACATTAAAGTCGATGCTTTAATCAGAATGTCTCTGATCAACATCTCTGAATCAACTCAGCGTACTGAAGATTACTATCAGATCATTTTGACATTCAATAGAATAAATATTCTAACTATTGAATCTGAAGTTGATCTCTATCAGCGAGTAAAAGATGTCAACAAGATGAATGAGCTTTGCAATGAGTATAAACAAGCTATAAGAGAAAACAAGCTCAAGCTACATAGCACTGAATTGAAGCACTGCAAGATTGTTGACGATGTTCTGTTCAGAAAAGATCTACTGTGAATTTCTGAGAAAATGCATACAAAATTTCTAAAGAAAATTCATGATCAGTCTTTCATCTCTCACTCTGACAATCAAAGAACTATCAATCTAGTTTAACGTTTCTACTATTGATCAGATCATCAAGCAACAATTAGACGTTACATTTGAAACTGTCATGTCTATCAACGAAGCAAAACATCTAGAAATAGCATCAATAAACTTCTTCATTCTCTTTTGATTTCATAGAAACGCTGAAAAGATATAGCTATGAACTTCATCATTGAGCTACTTCTATCGAAAGATTATAACGTCATTTGCACAATCATATGTCATCTCATCAAGAAACGTCACTATGTCTTCTGTCATTGAAAAGACGATGACATCTCAGTTGAAGAAATGATTTGAATCATGCTATGAAACGTCTATTGACTTCATGATCTACCTAGTTCTATTGTTTCAAACAGAGACTCTCAATTTGTATCAATCATGTGACAAAGTCTTTGCAAGCGACTAAGAATCATGACTAGTCTATCAACAGTTTATCATTTTGAGATCAATGATCAATTGAAACAAGTTAATCAAGATGTTGAACGTGAATTAAGAATCTACTGTAACTACATGCAGAATGACTGAGCAAAATAACTTTCAATGATGAAATTCAGCGAAAATTTTAATATCTTCTTGATCATCTCAATGACTTCATTCTACTTCAATAAAGAGTTTCACTCTTGAATGAGTTTCGATTCAGATACAACTGACTACGAGACAACTTGCAAAGATCTTGAAGCTAGAAAAGTCAATGATATTATCATTCAAATGAAAGAGCTTCTTATCTTTGATCATCAGCAATTGAAAAAGACGAAGCAAATCATCGAAGCTCAAATCAATAAACATAGATGAGACATCATCTATGAAGTAAACGACTGAGTTTGATTATTCTCTAAAAACATAAAGACAACTAGATCATGTAAGAATTTGAAAGATAAACAGCTAGAATTTTATCAAATCACTGTCAAAGTTGAAATCTTCTATCATCTTCATTTATTGATAAGCATGAAGCAGCTGCATTCAATGTTCAGTTCAAAGCTATTATGTTCTTGTCTTGATAATCTTTTATCAGAACAGCATTCAGAATCATTTAGATTTCTCACTATTGAAGATGATGAGCATTGAAAGATAGATGACATTTTGAACTCTAAACGTTATCGAGATCGAATATAATACAAAGTCAAATGAACAAGACTAAATCAAGATGATGAATGATACTATGTTGACAAAGAAGAATTCAAGAGCTTGAAAGAAGTTCTAGTTGAATTTCATAAGCTTTATTCAGACAAGTCACACTAAATTGAAAAACAGTGAAAAATTTTTGCGTTTCATTTGTTCTATTCATGCAAACATGAATTTTCAAAGAGAAGAATAATATTATGAATGTGTCAGAATTGATTAGAGCTAGTCAATGATCTAGTCGAGATCTGATCTAGATCTGACTCAAACTTGACTCAGATATGACTCAGCATCTTTTTTCTTTTCTAGCATCTTCTAATCAGCTTTTATTGTCTTCTAGATAAACACACTTCTTTGTGTTACGAGTGATCAACAGATTTCTATGACAAACACATTTCTTTGTGTTGCAAACATCTTTTAAATCAACATCTTTCTTGTGTTTCAACACGTCTTCTTTGAGACTAACGTCGACCTGAGTAACTACTATATAGAGCATGTTCTTCTTGTCTTTTGTATCTTCTTTCTTCTGTATTCTTAAAGTCTTAGTTATAACTATCTCTATAGATCAAACATTCTAGTCACGCATGCACTCTGATTAGTTTCTAGACATGATTTCAACAATTTTATTCATCAATAAAGTTTCATTGCTTTGTTTTCAAACTCTCAATCAATTGTATTTAAGTTTTTGCAATTTCATTGATATAATCTAGATTAGTATGACATTGTTGTAATGAAATTCTGTTAATAGTTTCACATAATTCATTTTAATGACGTAGTTTGTGTTGCAAATCTCGTTTTCTTCAGCTTTACTGCTGATTTTCTTAAGCTAACGTTTCTTTCTAGATAGCGAGAAACTCACTGTGTCGAGAAAAATGATGAGTACTTTGACATTATGTATATCAGTTTCTGTGCACACATTAACATCTGTCATATTTTTGCATAAGTTGTGTTTCATGATCATTCTTGAACATTCTGAATTCTTCTCACTAGAAAATTACGTTCATATCATTATTCTCATTTCTAATGTTAGAAATCAGCATAGAGCGAGTCATATGAGTGTAATGTAACGAGTATATAAATGCTAAGAAAGAAAAGTATTTAGAAGAGCAGAGTTGACTATTTATATAATTCAGAAAAACATAAGCTAACTCTGAATAAAGTTAATCTTGAAACAATTTTATAGTCTAGTGATGAGCAATCAATGATAGTCATCAACATAGCTATCAACGTAGATGCGTAGCTAGAATCGTAACATTACTCTCTCTTCTTCAATGATTCATGTTTGCATAAATGTATTTTCTTAGTCTGATGTAGAATGAAAAGATCTATTGTAGCAGACTCACTATGCAAGATAAAGATGTCGTTGAAGCAGACTAACTAATTGCACATGAATCAAGATGTAGAAAGATTCACTGATAGATAGAACGATGTGAGTATGTAAATCATTGCATTGACGAAAGATTTGTCATTGAAGCAGACTCACTAGTTGCACATGAACTGATAGATAAATCGATTCACTGAAGAGTAGAACGATGTGAGCTGATAAATCATCACGTTGACGAAAAGTGTCTTTGTAGCAGACTCACTAGTTGCATGTGAACGAGTAGAAGAATCAATTCACTGATGAATAAAGTGATGAGAGTAAATAAATCATCGCATTGAGAATGTTGTTGAAGCAAACTCACTGAGATTTGCTTCTTCAGATAGAGACTTCACGCAGTTTTAGACTGATCTCTTTGATTGCTCTTTGAGATAGAGACTTCACGCAGTTCTATGACTGATCTCATTTGAATGCTCATCAAACTTTAAGAATTTCTTGCGAATTTGAATGAATGATGTATTCGCTGATCTTTGATCTAGTTGAATGATTTCAATCGTTTATTTCATCTTGCTGATCAGCGCATGAGAAAAAGAAGTAGAGTGAGTGCTGCTGATGATCTCGAGTCGTCTAGAACAAGATTGATAGACGTATAAATTGAACAGAGCGCTTGATGAGATGAGTGTTTCTGAATGCTGCAAGTCGACTAGATCAAATGTCAATAGTGAGTTGAGAAATTGACAGAAACACTGAAGAGTTAGTTGCAGTATATTTGACTTTGTCTGCATGAAGAAGCATTTATATAATGTTAGAGATCAGCATAGAGCGAGTTATATGAATGTAATGTAACGAGTATATAAATGCTAAGAAAGAAAAGTATCTAGAAGAACAGAGTCGACTATCTATATGACTCAGAGAAACATAAGCTAATTCTGAATAGAGTTGATCTTGAAATAACTCTATAGTCTAGTGATGAACGATCGATGATAGTCATCAACATAGCTATCAACGTAGATGTGTAGCTAAAGTTGTAACATTTAAGTTGCAAACAGTCTTCGTTTATGACACAACAAAGATCATTCATCATAGCTTCATCATCGAGCTTTTATCACTTCTGATGCTTAGAAAAGAGTTGTATTCGAGCTTCAAGACTTACTATCAGGCATGAAAATCATCATTAGTCGTATGATTGTCGTGACACGCGAATTTATGCAAGGTCGTCACGCTGATCAATATTTCTTAGTCAAAGCGATCAATGATTCTTGATTAGTGCAAAACGATCTCGTACATTTCATAATAATTACGATTTAATTTCACTTATGTAATCAATTATTAAGCTTGTGACTGTTCAAGACTGTGACTGATGTTAGATTAAACTGCATCATGCAAGATCATGATTGACAGCAAGCGAATATCAGAGCGTATCTATGATAAGATTACACATTGATTTGAGATGATTGAAAAGAAACTACATGATTCAATCATTGTGTTGAAGAATGTTCACTATATGAACGAAATGAAAGTCATAGTAAGCATGCTCGACTTTCTCAAAGTCAAGCGAGAAATGATGACTGCAATCAAGTGTAGTAGCAAGTGATCTCAAGACTCAGTTCTAGAATGTTTGTGATAGTCTATGAAACTTATGTTTCAAAAACGATGTAATGTTATATGACTTTCATGATTCAAAGCGACTACTATCGACAAATGAAATCAATCGACTTTCACTGCGCGAGATTATCGACTTCGTACAATCAGTCGTCTTCAATCTTCTTTCGCTCAACTCAATATCTTACTACTTTCAACACTTAACATTTCTTTCTTCAATCTTCTTGTCTCTGCTCTACTTTATGTTTCTCTTCTTCTTTGATCAAATGATCATCTTTCTTCTCGTCATTGACTATACGTTCTTTGCTGTGAGTGTCGCTCACGCGATTAGCATCATTTTCAAACTCTTCGCAACATAAATCGCTCTCAAAGCACAACAACACATCGACGCTGTGCAAGATGATATCTGATTTTTGACATGACAGATGATATGACTTGTCGAGAAACTGTTCTGATTCTTTGTCAATGATGAAAGTCTCATTGAGAATAACTTCTTCGCAGCGAGCGAGCTCATCGACATCATCATATTGAGTCGTGTAGATCTGTGAAGTTTTGATCTTTGCGCTCAAAGCATTATACAAGAGAAGATGAATGAGCAGAGTCGAGACGCTTTTTTCATCATGAAGACATCTTTTCAGAACATTTTTGTGCTTCTTTCGTATGTAACAACGATCATCTTTTCAAAGATAAATCAGTTTCAGTGATCTGCTATCATCAGCGTCATTGCAATATACATCGCTGAAGAAACTTATATGATATTTGTGAGAAGAAGACGCAAGCACTTGATACATATATCTAGCTGTAATAAGTCGCGATCAAAAGATTATTGCTAATAATGAGCGTTGCTATCATTCTACGAAACAACAGCGCAAGAACAGAGCATGAATCAAAGAGTTGCATAAATGCTGCTGTAGAGTCATCTCGCTGTTGTAGTAATGATCGCAAGTCGTTCAGTTGAAGATATGCGCGAGTAAGTCTCATTTGTGCTGCTGCAGACTTTCATCGTTATTGAAAGATCAATCGCAGAGAACATAAGCTCATAGTGTCAAAGTCTTCATACTACTAGTAATTCGATTTTTCAGAAGTATTCAGAAGTAATGATAGTTGAAAACGATGAGTCGATATTTCAATGATACATGTGATGAATAGAATGTCAACATAGCAGTCATGTCGTGTAATTGCAACTTTATACTGTCATCTGTTGATCTGTTACAAAAAGCTGTCAGCGACGCTCGAAAGCAAGAATGCTTTGATGCGCACGAAAGACTACTCGCTGATAAATGACAGAAAATAATTCATTGCTACTTCTCTTTCATTGCGTCAAGAATACGATGAAGACTAACTCTAATTTATAGTAACTGATCGCAAGATCTGCGCGAGTCTATCTCAAGAAAGCTATTTGAACTGAAGAACAGAGCAATGATGTTCTTTTTCTCTTGTAGTAATTTAATTCTTTGCAATCTGCGCTTTAGTACATCTGCATCACTGATGCTCTTCATGACTCTGATGCTTCGATCATTCGCGTCACTTCTGATTCTAGCTCTGACTTTGACTTATCTGTCTTCAACGCAGCACTCTTTCGCTTTCGATCATGATTTTTCTTACTCTTTATGATCTCTTTCGCAGCACACTTTGCTCATGTCTTCTCGATATTCTCATAGCTCATCATCTTCGCCTTCTTTAGTATTACTGACTTGATCGATCGATGAACTTTGACTTCGTTATTCATTCTGATCAAGAATTGATTTCGATTATGAAGAAGAGCACGTTCGACAAAGAATATTTGAGCGACATTGACAAGTCTCTGTATATGTCTCTGTAGATGATGTATACTCGTCTCATTAAGTGTATAAGCATTCTGTTTGATCAGATTATACAGTGATGTAAGAGTTTCTGCTGACTGAATTTAATGATAAGAGTAGAATTGAATAATCGACGTGTGCTATAGCTGATTTGTCTTCTATAATCTGACTTCGAGAACGCGTTCTTCGTATAGTCGAACTTTCTAGAAGCACTCTCTGTTTTAATCAATAGCTAGCAGTATGTTTAAAGACTTTCAGCTCTTTACATATTTGTAGTTTTGAGTTTTTTCTTCGTGTATCAAATGTATAGAAAACTCGACTTTTCTTGATCATTGAAGCTTCGAGCTCGCGATTTTGACGGGCAAACTTATGTCGCGCACTTCGTAAATGTTTCGAACGTCTTAAAGTATGTATAGAACTCATAATAATGAAGTGATGATTGATGATAGAATAAATGATAGCATTTATGAGAAATATCATATAGAGCTGATGAGCAATCAATCATTTCACTCTCTGATACGTGACGATACTTCTGCTTACACACACTGAACTGATTGAAGTGATCAATCAAATCTGTCTGACGAGTTCAGAATTCAGTTCTGTAAGACTGTTTCGACAGACATATCTGTCAGTCAGCAAGTGCAATCTTTTATTCTTCTCTTTCTTCGAACATAATTTCTTGTTCACACAATAGAATGAAATAGCAACGTCGCTCAATGATTCTATCTTAAGTTCTATCAAGTGTCTTACAGCAAACCCTTTATTCAAGTACGCGACTCTATTTAAAGATAGATAAGACTGCAAAGCGATTTGATATCTTTGATGAATGAGTCAAGCTAATCAAAGCAGATTAATCATTTCTTCTACATGAAGTGTCAGAGATTCAAGAAACTTGATTTCATAAGAACGTGATGTAATTTAAGAAGAAAAGATTGAGAAGAGAAGACATGCTTCTCTCTTTCTATATGTACATCACTGATCGCTTCAGTCTCTCACTCTCAGATTCTTCTTTGATCTTCTCGAATCTTTACTCAACGCTAGTAAGAGTTCAAGTCTTCGAATTTCTGACTTCTACTTCTTTCTGCATTTCTGATTCTTTGCTCAACGTTAGTCAGAGTTTCGAGATCTCATAATCAAGTCAACATTTCAAGTTTAATCTGTTACATGAAGTTTCAGATCAAGCATTGAAGCAGATGACTTCACAAGCAAGAGCAGCAATAAGTGCATCAAGAATAGCATGAAATCGTTCAAGTTGTCTAGCATCGACGTGTGAGAGATATATTTCATCTGTGTCAGCGACAACTATGTCGATGATGACTAGAATGATAGTCATCTCTGTTCATTTGTTTTGATATGCGAAGATCAGAAGAATAATTCTCGTCGCAAGCTGACGAACTTTCATGAGCGAGATGTACAACATCATCAAGCTGCGATGATAGTGCAAGATTGCTGTCGTTTTAAACGTAACTGCGTCTTCATTGTCGATAAAAGATTTCACAGAATTTGTTAATGTTGAACTTAAAATCAATTCAAAAACTCTTGAGAAATCAATAGAATCTACAATAACTTGTACATTGATAGTCACAGCAGATATTGCAAATATTACGCTGACTGTCTTGAAGATAGATAGAAGATAGATCATGATGAGTTGTTATCGATGAAATTCTTGAGTCTTTAATGTGCAAAGAGCAGTCTTTGCAGATGATCAGAAAGACTTTGTTTCTGTTGAAAACGAGATACGTATGCACATACATATGAACATACGTATGCTCATACGTATATCTCGACGATTAGTTATTTTCACTTCGATCGAAGCGACTTGACGCTAAAAGTATTTATCTGTTCTCTCACTTCTTTCTTCATCTGTATGCTCTATCATATGCTCTATCTACTAGATAGTCAATATATCTACATGCACATATTCGCTCTGACTCTCATATATCAATAGTTTCTATAGCTAATTGAGAGAGAGAAAGAGAGCAAAAATCAGACATGTGACTGCTAATGAAAGTTTTCAGAAGAACGTCACAATTCATCTGAGTACGATATGATATACAATATAATACGAATAGCGTTATTGTAAATAAAGCGTGATATATTCGCTTGACGTTTTTGATGTCTTCTCTTTGTTTGAATAAACTCAGCACGCAGATTTTCTTATGCTCTGTGTTTTCAAAACTTGAACTTATATTCTTTTTTAATAGCATCTTTGTGTCGTGATCTTGAAACGAAGAGACAGATTGATAGTCATGATAGAGCAGAAAAGAACAGTTGAAGCAACTTTCAACGTCGTCGATGAAACAATCGACAGCATGATCACAATCATGATATTTTCTCACTGCAAATCGAATTCATGTGAAGAAGTGACTGAAGAACAACGACACACTGATGATAACTATATATGCTCGCGACGAAGAAATTTGAGTCTCATAAACAATGAATTTGTCTCGACATCGTGAGTTTCTCTTCACTCAGAGAGAAACGTTACGTTTTTGATGCTTCTCAAGAACACGCTTTGACGTTCATCATTCTACTTCGTTTCTGATTTCTCAAAGAAGATGTTTCTAATCTCTCACTATCGATGTGAATCTCATGCTTCACTGAATTTCTCATGATCACTCGATAAACATTCGACATGATCTGCGATTGCAGCGATGAGATCTTGTCGACGTAGTGATTCATTCTAGTCGTTCTTACGCTTTCTGCTAAATTCATCAATCATGTATTCATTCTTGATGATCTTCAGATCGCGTCTATTACTTTATATTTCATATCTTTTCTTTGATTATCATCAATGCTGCTTCAATTCTACGTCTACAATATATGATTGCAGTGTTCTTGTGAAATTAGTTCAGAGAGAATGCATCAATTTCTCGAATTTCTATCTCGCAGTAACAAGCTCTATGCAATCATCTCACGTTCATCAGTTCGAGTACGTCACGCAGCAGTTGTCTCGTAAGACTTCAACTTTTGTCAGCATGTTGTGCATGAGCATGCAGTTGACTCTGTTTTATTGAAAGAGCAAGCTTCACGTCAAGCATCTTGAGCATCATGTTCATCAATGTATCACGTTGATCAACGCAATTGAATCTTCATTCACATCTCAATGCAATCTTTGTCTCGATCTGATGTTGTGTATCGTTTTCTTCGAAAATTCAAATTCGCAAGACGAAACATTCGCGTTCTCTATGTTGAATCTTTGTTCACTCGAATATCTCTGATCATCTATCTCAGACTTTGATAAGAGACTTTATGCATTCATGAATTCTCGATCGTAAACTTTTGATCGAGAGAAGATGCACTATCTCGAAGACTCATTCTGTCTTTAATGATCTTCTTCATCGTCTCTTCATTCGTACAAACTGTTCTTTCGATGATGCTCAAGATCAGACAGAAGTAAGCGAAATCTTTCAATACGATCGATTCTGATGAAGCTTTGATCTCTGAATTGAAAGTAGCTGAAGAAGTCGAGAACTTTTCAGAGTTGAAATACGATGCTCAAACGTATGTACAATGTTCGTGACGAGTCGACTAAGCGCAAAGACATAACATCAAATGAAGCGAAGAATCAGAAACTCAGATCTCTCAACAGTCTTGATCTCAGTCACAGCAATATCAAAGATTCTTGAAATTCAGCTGCTGTACTAACTTTCTTCAATGAGACTCTACAACATCATGCAGACATCACGCAGTACTTTGAATTCTCTTTCATCTATGACATCAATGTGATTGAAGAAACTTATGAGATGAAGATGAGCAGAGAGAATAAAATTCAAAGATTGAATGAGATCGTGAAGACACTGACTCATGTCAAGAGTGAGAAGATAAACAATCTTCGTCGTGAAAATGAAGAACTCAAAGCTGATCAAGAAGCTGATGAACGAGAAAGAGAGACATGTCAGATGATGAGAATGAAGCTGAAGACTCAACATGTCAAAGCAGAGACAGATAGAGAGAAAGAGTACAAATGAAAACTACAGAATGAGAAAGCTAAAATTTAGAAGTTCATGAGAGCAAAGAAAGCAAAAATCGAAGCTGAAAGCAAGAAGAAAGTCAAAAAGTTGAAGAAACAAAATAAAAAGCTATCGACAACAAATGAAGAGCTGAAGCAACGTTTGTCAAAAGTCGAAAATAAAATAAAAGCAAAGAAGATACATCATGCTTGAGTGAAAAAGAGTCTAGAGAAGAACAATAAAAAGCTGACTGCAAAGCTCAAGCAAGTAAAGTTCGAGTTTTCTGTTGAAGAGCAATCAATCAAATATTGATTGATTTTGTTCAATTTCATAAAGCGACAATAGTCATCTGCTGATGCTTTTTCAGCACGAAGAAGTTTCAGCGTATATCTGATGTCATCAAAGTTGCATCGTTGAAATACTTTCAGAAGCTTTCAGAACGAGTCATGATGATAAGTTAATATTCGCGTGATTTCTGATTTGATTCATTCTAGCTTATCGATGCAAAATGAACACAGAATTCAAAAGCTGTTCATCAGAAGTTAAGCAAATTGAATTCTATCTTTGACTCGATGTCTATCTGACAGATCGAAATTTCAGAGTTTCTCAGACTGAGAGACGTTCAACATGTCATTTCTGTTTGTCTATGTGATTTCATATGATGATCATTCTTTTCATAAGACAGTCTATTGAACAACGATGTGATGAATTCATTTTTGAAAGAAGTGTTCAAGTCGCTCTTTCAATCAAGTGAGTGAAGTGAGAACGTGTGAAGAGTTCTGATCTTACATGACATTGATGATTTTAATGTAGAATCGAGTTGAGCAGAATTCATGTTGCACGAAATTCTCGAGATTCTTCAATCATTAACTATTGCATTCAAGTCAATGAAATTTGAAAAGAATTTGATCAAAATTTTCAACGAGACAATCATGCTTTGAAAAATTGCACGAAAGAACGAGATCAAGTTTCTTGTTGAAAAGCACTTCAATTCTAGCGACAAAGAGAACTGACAAGCGAAAAACATTCGAGATTTTGAAAGAACATTCATGTCATCAGTTGAAAAGATTGATACAATGAGTATCTCATCACTTTGTCTCTTTTCAAACATTCTTCAAATAATCTCAGAGAGTGAAATCGTGATCATTCATCAAGACAACGCACTTTTTTCAACATCTCACGTTTGAATTCAAGCAGTATTAAAGAAGAAGAAGCATAAGAAGAAGTTGATCAAAGCAGTATTAAATGCTCGCTTGAATGTCAACGCTTGAAGAATTTCATGTTCAACAGACTCAAACAGTTCTATGATGAGAAAATTTTTCATGACTCAGACTTGATTTATTTAGATGTGTTTAGAATTCAATAAATAAATAGTGAATCAAAGATTAGAACTTCGATTGTTGATGATCGCGAAAAGCGAATCAAAAACATTCATTGATAGAGATGAAAGAAGTCGTTCTTGATCATTCATTAAAAACACAGCAATCGCATGCACTTTAGAAAATCGCATAAGACTGAATGAAAAGTAGCATCAACGTGACAAGTACATACTCTCGAGCATGAGCTTTGTCTAGAAATGTCTAGCAGCAAACCTGTTGAAAACGATTTTCAAGACTACGACAGAGACGCGCTTCATTTTCGTCTTTTCTTTCAAAGTTGACATTTTCGAATTCATTAATAATGTTGACTTATGTTCAGTACTTTCTTGACAGCTTCATTATTGAATTCTTCAAGAGAACTTCTGTCACACATGAGACTTGCAACGAGAAAGCTGCATCTTTGATCAAAGACAGCATAAAATCAGTTTCAATTCAAGAAAGTTGCAGCTACACAGTTTATGATGACATATGATTCAAGTTTATTGTTCAGTTTTGCATACAGTCACTGAGTCTTGAAACTACGACTCTTGCAAGCAAAATTCATGATGATTTAGCTTCAATCACTACATATCATGAACAGCTTGAAGATACAAGTCAAGAGACAGTCTCAGTATATTCTTTAAAAAGAATTTCAGACATCAGTTATCTTGAGTATCATCTTACGAATAATCATGTTGAAGATTTCGAAGACAATCTTGTCTTGCAAGCAGATCTCATGATGAATCTTGCGTGATATGTTGTTTACTGCTTGACGTCTGAACATTGCTGACAATGTCGTGATAGATTCTTTGTTGCATCATGAAAGACATCTCAAAGCATTGACTCAACTTTCTTCGAAAAACTGCGTCAAAAGTATATCAAAGATCTTCAACTTCTACTTTATCATCTTTCGTCGAGATTTCATTTGATCATACAAAGATTTCTCAATTTTATGTCATTGATTTTCTTTCTTCTTTCATTCATTCTATTGCACATCAACTTCAGCTCATGTAATATAATTGTTTATTCAATCTCTGATCAACTGATTGACATCATGTCAGAATCGTGTCTAAATGATATAATTGATGAAGATCAGAATTGATAGTGCTTGATCTTTAAAGATAGTTATAACTGAATATTAAAAACTTATACAGAAGAAGATTGATACAAAAGCTTCTATTTATGTAATGTTTAGAGACTGTGCTAAACTTGAAAGAAATGAGTTTGTGACACAGAAAGAAGATGATGTAAATGAACAAGATGTTGATGAAAGAAAAAGAATGTTGAGAAAGAAAAAAGATGTTGAGTCATATCTGAGTTAAATCTGAGTCAGATCTCGACTAGATCGTTGACTAGCTCTAATCATTATGCAGAGTACTCACTAATGTGCATTGCAAATTGATTAAAGCTTCAGTCTTGTTCAGTCTTATTGATCTCAATATGCTCATAACATTATTCTTCTTTTCGAAAATTCATGTTTGCATGAATGTAGTTCATTTGCTCACTTCTGTTGATAGTTATTTCAATATTTAACGTGATTTGCTTGAATATAACTTATGAAATTCATTTAAAACTTTCTCTGAGTTATTGAATTTCTCTTTATCAACATAGTATCATTTGTTGTTTCTATCTAGATTTTTTCATTTGACTTTGTATTATATTCAATCTTGATAGCATCTGAAGTTCAATATATTATTTATCTTTCAATGTTCATCATCTTCAATAGTGATTGATCTGAGTGATTCTGAATGTTGTTCTGATAAAGAGTTTTCTGAATATAATCATAGTAGCTTCAAGCTGAACATTGAATGCAGATGCTTCATGCTGACTGATAAATGAAAATGATAGAAGATACTTACTTTAGCAGTGATTTAATAAAGATTTAACTGTTTATCTTTCAAATCTTTGCAAAGTCTTGTTGTCTTGACATTTTTGAAAGATAGTCAAACTCAATCATTTACTTCATATGTAATGTTTTATTTATGTTTATTGATCTGAATTTCAATAGTCAGCTTCATCTTTTTCAATTGTTGATGATTGAAGTTCAGTAACTTTTTCATTTAAATGATAATATCATTTGCTTTTTTAACTTCAAGTTGTTCATAAGTTGTTTTGTAATCAATCATATTTAAATCAAAACTCATTCAAGAGTGAAATTCTTTATTGAAGTAAAAGAGAATCATTGAAGTGATTAAGAAAATATTGAAATTGTTGTTGAATTTCATCATAGATATTCATTTAACTCAGTCATTTTGCATGTAATTGCAGTAGATTCTAAGTTTGCATTCAACGTCTTGATTGACTTGTTTCAATTGATCATCAATTTTAGAATGATAAACTGTGAATAAACTAGCTGTAATTCTCAGTCACTTGCAAAGACTTTTTCACATAGTTGATATGAATTGAAAGTTTCTGTTTGAAACAATAAAACTGAGTAGATCATGCAGTCAATAAATATTTCATAACATGATTTAAATTGTTTCTTTGACTGAAATGTCATCATCTTTTCAATGATAAAGAACATAATGATGTTCTTTGATGAAATGACATATGATTATGTAAATGATGTTATAGTCTTTTGACAGAGATAGTTCAATGATGAAGTTTATAATTATATCTTTTCAGCATTTCTGTGAAATTGAAAAAGAATGATGAAGTTCATTGATGTTATTTCTAAAGACTTTGCTTTGCTGATAAGCATGATAGTTTCAAATGTATCATCAAATAGTAACTCAATGATCTGATCAATAGTAGAAATGCAAAACTAAATCAATGATTCATTTATTGTCAAGATGAAAGATTGAAGATTAATCATGCACTTCTTGTAGTAATTTCATATGCATGTTTTCAGAAACTCATAGTAAATCTTTTTTAAATAGAATGTCATCAATGATTTTGCAGTTTTTCAGTTTAATGATATGAAATTTGAGCTTGTTGTTGTTCATAGCTTATTTATATTCGTTGCAGAACTCATCTGTTTGATTGATCATACATACTCATTGATAGAGATTTGCTTTTAATTCAATAAATAAAACATTAACTTTATCAAGAGTCAGAATAGTCTGAAAATGATCTTCAAGACGTTGAGTTGATTCAAAGATGTTCGCTAAAAGCATTTTGATTAAAGCATTGACTTTAGTGTTTATTTTACCTGATTTAAAAATGATTTGAAAGTTGAACTTCAATAGAATGTTCAGATAGTTGACTTGTCATTGACTCAACTGTTTATTTTTCATGAAAATCTTCAAAGTTTAATGATCAATGAACATCTGAATGAATGATTTAATGCATTTCAGCTTAAGTTATCAATGTTTGAAACATTGAATAATGACTAGTAATTTCTTGTCATAAATGTGATAATTAATCTCAGCGAAAATCATGCTTTTGCTGTAAAAGATCATTGAATGAAGAACTTTCTCATCATTATACTGAAATAATATTTCATCTTTTACATAGTTTGAAACATCAATTTTCAGAATAGCTTGTCATTTAAAGTTGAAATGACGAAGTATTGAGATCAAGCTGACTTGTTTCTTTAAATTGTCAAAAGCTTAAACACAAATCTTGTTTTAAACAAAAAATGTATTTTTCTAGTTAGTTGAATGAATGATTTGACTAGTTTCAAGAAGTTTTTAATGAAATGATGATAGAAATTAACAAATTTCATGAAGCTCTGAATTTCTTTTAAATTGATTGAAGTGATTCAGCTGATTATGATGATCACTTTGTTAAAATTCATATGAAGATTTAGTTCTGATACAATGATTTCTAGAAAGACAGTCTCTTTTACATTGAATTTGCACTTTTAAATATTCATCTGCAGTTTAGCTTCACATAGTCGATTCAATACTAGTTTGATGTAATTTCTATGTTTCTTTCTTATTTTGTTATAAATGAGAATGTCATTTAAATAAACTTGACAAAAGTCATTCAGAAAGTTTCATAAAACATTATTCATATATTGTTGAAAGAAAATCGATTCATTAATCAGTTTAAATGATAGCATCTTGTATTTATATGCTTTTAAAGCAATGATAAAAATGATGTAATTTTCATTATTAAAATGCATTCAAAGTTTGTTGAATGCTGATATGATGTTTAATCTAGTCAGATGCTTGCAACTCATTATTTTATCAATGATCTCATTTATCAATGATAAAAAATATTTCTTTCTTTTGAAAATGACATTTAGCTTTCAATAATTCATGCAGAATCAAAGATTTTCATTTGTTTTAAAAGCAAATAAAACAGAAAAGAAATAAAGAGTTTAACTAAAAGTGATAAATCTTTTTAACAAATTCTTGTTTAAATACTTCTTTACTTTCAGAAGTTTGACAGAGAATATTTAATAAACTTAACAGTGAGAAAGTATGAAATCACTAATGAGTTCAATTTTATAATCATAGAAGCAATGAAAGAGTAGTTTATTCAATTGAGCTCGATCAAAAACATTTAAAAACTCATGATATTTTAATGATAACTTCTCTTTAATATCTTTTAAATTTTGAGTTGTTTCATTGATTAAAGAGACATTTAAAGCATTTAAATTGCATTAAGTATTATACATGATTTCTTTATTGATGTTCATCATGAATAAAGCAAAAACTTTGATCTTGTTTTTCTTTGAACAATTCAACAGTATTTTAAATGAAGTGACATTTATACTTTGAATCAAGAATGATTCTTTCTGAGCAGTGATTGAAATGAATCATTTAAACATCATAAAGATTTTAGTCTGAATGATTAAAAAGAACAAAGATGATCACAATCAATTTGAGTGCTTTAAATTGAGAAGAATTGAAAAAACAGAAATAGAAGTATTCAATTGATTTGAAAAAACAATGATGTCATTTTGCATATTCAGTAATATTTCATTTTTATTCATTCAAAGTTTACTCAATATGACTTTATGATGATCAATATCAACTATCAACATGAATACAGTCAATTTCTTATGACTTTCAATGATGAGATTGAGTAGAATTTTATGAATGATGATTTTCTTAAATATCTTTTCATCATAATCTTTTATTAACTTTTCTTTTGTCAATGATATAAATTGAATTTTTAATTTCTTGCATACTTTATTGACTAAATTAGAATGTATAATCATGTAAATGATTGAATCACTGTTTATTAAAAAATGAAGATGAAAAGATTAATTTTGAAAAATAAGATAAGTATCAATTAAAAATGACTTTTCAAAGTAATTTTCTTTCAATAGAATTTCATCTAGTTTGTACAAAGATATAATTTTTATTTTCTTAATGACTTTTGAAGAGATGATTAGTTTTTTGAATTGAAATTCGAATTGAAATTAAAGTAATCATATTCATTGTTCACTGCATTAATTTTAGTAAATTGATTGAAACACTCTTTAAAATCATGATTTAATTTATGATATATAAAACAACTTTCAAATAGAATGTCTGCTTCTTTGATGCTAGTTAAAATTGCGTCACGTGACTTTAGCTGATCAGACTTTGAGTGATTAACTGACTAAGTGATAACAGTTGCTTTATAAAAAATAATCTTAGAAAGATTATTAATGCATTTGAGCTTGTTCTTGATCTTTCAAATGACTTGCTGATTATTATTTAAATAAATCAAATAGAAATGAATTTCTTTTAAAGAATCAGATTGAACTAGTTGATTTACTCAAATAAATTAAAGACGAAGATTGATTTTATTTTTCAAATCAATGATCAATTGTTTTTCATGATAGTTTAAATAGAAAGATAAATGTTGAAACTGAGTATAAAATTCATTGAATCTAGGGTTAGGGTTAGGGTTAGGGTTAGGGTTAGGGTTAGGGTTAGGGTTAGGGTTAGGGTTAGGGTTAGGGTTAGGGTTAGGGTTAGGGTTAGGGTTAGGGTTAGGGT
>JAABUT010000067.1_pt1 | contig 192373 bp, 190 predicted proteins | sample 5559281 | NCBI WGS metagenome assembly JAABUT01 (sample SAMN10711880, study PRJNA513359) | rock metagenome | isolation source: Antarctica rocks | place: Antarctica: Victoria Land, Ricker Hills nord | collected 2016-01-04
TCTCGACCTCGCCGGCATCGATCCGAGCGAACAACGCGTCCAACGCCCCCGACGCCGCCAACTCATCAACAACGTCCTGGCCAGTCGGTGACACATCACGGCTGTCTGTCATGGAATCCATCATGAACGCCCTTCAGATGACCGACCCCTTACACAAACCATCTGACACGCCCGATAGATCGTCTCGTGTGACACCCACATCTCCGGCCGGTCGGGGAACTCCACACGCAACCATGCCGCGATCTGGGCCGGGGACCACCGCCGCACCAGTTTCGCCTTGACCACGTCCCACAACGGCGGACACGGCCACTGATACGACATGCGCAGCTTGCACCGATGCAGCCTGCGCGCCCGCCACCCTGCCTTCCGATGCGCGGCCCGGGCGCTGTAAATCCACCGATACGCCCCACCAAGACCCGGCCGGCCCGCCCTGGCACCCCCAGGATGGCGGTGGCCATCGATCACATGCGCACCGCGGTAGGAGTTGTTCCGCGACACCTCACGCCACACCGTCGACCTATCCCGACCAATCAGCACCCCGATCGCCGGGAACGACAATCCCTGACCGAACAACACTTCGATCTGCGAACGCTCAATCAACGACAACCGCGCACCAGGCATAAACCACACACTCCAGGAATCAGCCCCGTTGCAACAGCACCTAGACACCAAGCGCGCAGAACCGCGGGTTTCTGCAGTCTCAACCCCAACGGCCGGTGAGACTGCACAACAACCGCGTCCGACCCACTTCCCGAGCGGTCCTTCTGCAGTCTGGGAGTCGACGGCGGCGAGACCGCCCAACCCGGCGTGCGACCCGCTTCCCGAGCGGTTCTTCTGCGGTCTGAGATTCGACGGCGACGAGACTGCACAAACCTGCAGTCGCGGACGCGCAGAACCGCGGGTTTCTGCACTCTCGACTCCAACGGCCGGTGCGACTGCACAACCGCCGCAGGTCAGTCGACGCCCATCTTCAGCGGCTGGCCCGTTGACTCGAGAACGCTGAGCCACAGGTCCCCGTCCGGAGCGACCTGGTTGCGTTCGGACACGACCAGCGAGATCGGCACATGCACGAAGCGGTTGTGGCGCCTGCCGACCACCATGTCGGTGCGCCCGGCCATGCCCGCGTGCACTGCCGCCTGGGCGAGCCGCACGCAGTAGACGGCGTCCGGTGCTTCGGCCCGCACCGACCGGATCGCGTAGCCGGGGTCGACGTACTTCAACGTCAGCGGCTTGCCGCGAGCCGCGAAGTCGTCGGTGATCGCGGTCTTCAGGAAGCCGCCGACATCGGCGAGCCCGGCGTTGCCGGACGGGTCGGTCGCGCCGGTGCCGGTGAGCAGTTCCTGGCCGGCGCCCTCGGCCGCGACGACGACCGCGCTTCCGTGCTCGGCAACCCGATCGGCCAGCGCGGCGAGCAGTCCGTCCTTGCCGGTCAGGGCGAACGGCACCTCGGGGATGAGGACGAAGTCGGCGTCGTGGTTCGCGAGTGCGGCGTAGCAGGCGATGAAGCCGGAGTGCCGCCCCATCAGCTTGACCAGCCCGACGCCGCCGATGGCGGCGCGTGCCTCGACCATGGCCGCGTTGATCGAGCGGGCGGCGACGGTGAACGAGGTCTGGAACCCGAAGCTCTGGCCGATGTAGGGGATGTCGTTGTCGATGGTCTTCGGGATGCCGATGACGGCGATCGGCGCACCGCGATCGCGTAGCGCGCCGGCGATCCGCGCGGCACCCCGCATCGATCCATCGCCGCCGACGACGAACAAGATGTCGATGCCCAGCTCGGTGAGGCGGTCTGCCATCACCTGCGGGTCCTGCCCGCCACGTGAGGTGCCGAGGATGGTGCCGCCCTGTTCGTTGATCGTGCGGACGCTGTCGACGGTGAGGTCGACGGTGTCGTAGCCGAGGTCGGGGACCAGCCCCGCGAAGCCGAACCTGAAGCCGATCACCTCGGTGACGCCGTAGTGCCGTGCGAGTTCGACGACGAGGCCGCGGATCACGTCGTTGAGGCCGGGGCACAGACCGCCGCAGGTGACGATGCCGACCCGGGTGGCGCCCGGCGGGAAGAACAACCTCCGTCGAGGTCCACCTGGTTCGAGGCTGAGGATCGAGTCCTGGTCGAGCCCACGGCGGTACAGCCGGGCGACGGTGTCGTCGTAGAGGACGCGGTCGTCCTCGTCGACGTAGTGCTCGTTGGTCTCACGGCCGGCGACGTAACCCGCCAGCGGTGAGTCGTGGCGTGGTTCACCCAGGGTCGTCACCATCAGATCCGCCAGGCCGGTCACGCCACCAGAGTGGCGCGCCGGTGTGACGCGGTGATGACGGTCAGGTCACCGCCGCGCCCGCCTGCTGGCCGGCTTCGGCGGCGCGGTCGCCGCGGCCTCGATGGAGCGCACGAGCGCGAGCAGGCCGTCGCGGTCGAGCAGGTCGGTCGGACGCCGGGTCAAGTTGTGCGCGACGTAATGGAACGCCGCGCTGACCCGTTCGATCGGCAGTCCGAGCAGATGTGCGAACGCGAGCCGGTATGCGGCCAGCTGGACGGCGGCCGCACGCTCGGCCGGCCCGGCGGCCGGCGGTACCCCGGTCTTCCAGTCGACCACCTCGACACCGCGGTCGGCCTCGCCCTGCCCGTCGCTGTCGTCGAAGACCGCGTCGACCCGACCGCGGATGACGATGTCGTCGAGCACCAGCTCGAACGCCGATTCGACCTCGACCGGTCGGCGCTGTGACCAGGCCGACTCGAGAAACGCCTGCTGGAGTTGTGGAAGCCGTTCGTCGCCGACACTCCCGTCGTCGGCCGAGCCCGGCAGTTCGGTGACGTCGAGCAACGCCGGCTGGCCGAAGCGCTGCTCGAGCCAGGCATGGAAGGCGGTTCCGCGCCGCGCCAGGACGTCGGGTTCGTGTGGCATCGGTCGGCGTAACCTGCGGGCCAACGCCTGCGGGTCCCGGCTGAGCTCGACGAGCTGACTGACGGACAGGTGCTCAGGCAGCTCGACGACGACATCGCGCGACGCCGAACGGGTGGCGAGCTCGGCGAGCAGCAGGTCGACGTCGCCGGACCACTCGAGGCCTGCCTGGGCGACGGCGTCGGGTATTTCTGGTGTCATCGACTCGGGCGCCGGGGTGTCGGGCAGATCCGGGAGCTCGAACGGGAGGGTCTCGGAGTCGTCGGCCAGCCGGGCCCGGGCCGCTCGCACGAGCGCGGCGCCCGCCTCCACCTGCGCACGACGCGCCGCCAACCCGTCGTAGGGCCAGCGGGAGTCGTGCAGGGCGCTCGGCGGGTTCGGCGCGACCTTGCCGAGCTGCTCGTCGTCACACCACTCGAGGACATCGGCGGGCAGCCCGTCGGCCCGGATCGCCAGGACCTGCTCGCGGGCGGTCTCGAGGAAGCTGCTGATGCCACGGGGGTTGCGGCCACCGTCCCAGCGCGAGCTCGTACACACGAGCACACGGCGGGCACGGGTGAGCGCGACGTAGGCGAGGCGGGTCTCCTCGAGGAGGCTGTGGTCCTTGCACGCCTGGTCGAAGGCCGTGATCGCGTCGCGTGCGTCGATGTGGTCGACGGCACCGCCGAAATCGAGCACCGGCAGGCTGTCGGCGTCGCCGCGCAGGACGTACGGAAGCTGACCCTCGTTCGTCGTCCACTTGGCGTTGCCCACGGTCGAAGGGAATACCTTGTCGGCGATCCCGGCGACGAACACGGCGTCCCACTCGAGTCCCTTCGCCCCGTGCACGGTGACGATCTGGATGCGGTCCTCGGACATCTCGGCGGCCGTCCCGGTCTCGAGGCCGTCCTCGTTCTCCTCGGCCGCGTCGAGGTAGGCGAGGAACGTGGTCACCCGGGTGTCGTCGGCGTCCTGTGCGAAGTCGGCCACGACCTGGGTGAATGCGTCGAGATCGACCCGGGCGGCGGCGACGTCGCCGGTACCCGCCGCGACTTCGATGTCGAGCCGGAGCGTGCGAACCACCTCGGCGACGAGATCCGGCAAGGGCGCGCCGGCGCGGGCCCGCAGCGTCCGGAGTTCGGCGGCGAGTCGGCCGACCCGGTCGCGACCAGCGGCGGACAGCCCACCTACACGGGCGACGTCGTCGACCGCGTCCACCAGCGTCACCGCGTCGGCGCGGTCGACGGTGACCACGCCGTCGGCCCGCGCCGCCCGCGCGAGGTTGCGGGCATGCCGACCGAGCACAGCGACGTCGCGGGCGCCGAGACGCCAGCGTGACCCCGTGAGCAGCCGCATCATCGCGTCGCCGCGGGACGGGTCGGCGATGACCCGCAGCGTGGCGACGACGTCGGCGACGGCGGGGACGTAGAGGAGCCCGCCGAGCCCGACAACCTCGACCGGGAGATTCCGCGCACGCAACGCGGCCGCGATGGTCTCCATCCCGCGGCGCTTGCGCATCAGGACGGCGATCGTCTCGACGGCGGGATCGTGGCGCCAGAGTTGCTCGATGCGGTCGGCGATCGCGTTCGCCTCGGCTTCGGCGCTCGAGTAGAGCCCGACCTGCACGAGACCGGGATCCCGTTCAGCCTCGAACGCCCGCAACGCAGGGACGGTCACCTCGCCGTGGCCCGTCCGCAGGGCGTCGGTCAACGCGTTCGCCACCCGCAGGATCGACGGACGGTTGCGGAAGCTGGTGGACAGCGACTGGGTCGGCGCGACCGAGCCGTCGGTGCGGCGGAAGTGCGTGCCGAAGCGGACGAGGGTGCCGGCGCTGGCGCCGCGGAAGCTGTAGATCGCCTGGAACGGGTCGCCGACCGCGGTCACCGCGTGACCCTCACCGAACAGACCCTGGAGCATCACCAGCTGACTGTGCGAGGTGTCCTGGTACTCGTCGAGCAGGACGACGCGGTAGCGCTCGCGTTCGGCGATGCGCACCTCGGGGCATTCGACGGCGATGCGCGCTGCGAGCTCGGACAGATCGGCGAAGTCGACCGTCTCGCGTGCGGCGCGCGCGAGCCCGAACTCCTCGACGATCGGGATGATCTGGAGCCGCTCCTGCAGCGACACGAGCAGGTCTTTCGTCTGCTTGTAGACGCCGCCGGCAGCCCGCGGAGCAGGCGCGAGCGACGTCAGCTTGTCGGTGATCCACTGGTGGTGTGCGCGGATCTGGCCGGCGGTGACGAGGTGCCCGGACATCTGGTTGTGCAGGGACAAGACGTCGTCGAGCACCGTCCCCGGTGCACTGTCGCGTACGTCCATCGAGCCGGTGTAGCTGGTGACGACGCGCTGCGCGTACTGCCACGCGACGGTCGGCGAGAGCAGCCGTGGATTGGGTTCGCGGCCGAGCCGGACGGCGTGCTCGGCGACCACCCGCTGGGCGTAGGAGTCGTAGGTGGCGACATTGGCCTCACCGTCGAGGGACAGGTCGTCGACGAGACCACGAGCACGTAGTTGGGCAAGTCGTCGGCGGATGCGGCCGGCGAGTTCGCGGGCTGCCTTGCGGGTGAAGGTGAGCCCGAGGATCTCCTCGGGCCGGGCGTGACCGTTCGCGACGAGCCAGACGACGCGAGCGGCCATCGTCTCGGTCTTGCCCGACCCCGCGCCGGCGATGACCGCGACCGGCTCGACGGGCGCGCTGATGACCAGCGACTGTTCGGGGGTCGGCTGCGGCAGGTCGAGTGCGTACGCGATGTGCTCGGGGCTGAGGTGCCGTGTGCGTGCCACGTCGGTCTCGATGATCGTCACGGGAACACCTGTCGGCCCTCGGGGCGGGCAGGACAGCACCAGCGCATCGTGCAGCGGTCGCACCATTCGTTGGGCCTGGCCTCGAAGACCGCCGCCCCGACGAGCTCGGCCGCCTCGGCGAGCATCGTCGACGCCCAGTCGGGGTCCGACGCGTCTGCGAGCGGGTTCTGGGCCTGTTCGACCTCACGACGGTCAGCGCCGAGCTGGACGAGCCCGGCCCCTCCTGACTCCTTGCCTTCCGTGAACGCGCCGGCTTCGACGGCGAGCTGGTAGATGCCCAACTGCGGATGCACGCCGACATCAGCGGCACGCACAGCGGTCGACGACGTCTTCAGGTCGAGGACGACGAGCCGGCCGGCATCGTCGCGCTCCAGGCGGTCGACCCGACCGGACACCTGCGCACGGCCGATGACGACGTCGAACTCGCGTTCGGAACCGAGGATCTCGCGACGGTCCGAGCGTGACCATGCCTCGAGCCGGTCGACCATTGCCCGTGTGCGGCGGTACTGCCGCTCCGCGACCCAGCCCTCGCCGGCATCGACGGCGCGCCACAACTCGTCGAATCGCGCACGCAGCTGCGACGGCTCGAGGCCCTCGGCGAGCTCGTGCCCGAGTTGGTGGACGAGCACACCCGTCTGCTGCGCCACCGACTCGGCCGTCTCGCCGACGTGGCGTTCGAGCACGGACTTGAGCGGACATCGCAGCAACCCGTCGACCTGGCTCGGCGAGACGCGGACGGTTTCCTCGGGCCCGGCCAGCGGGCTCGAGTCCGACACCGCCGCGATGCCGTACCAGGTGGACGGATCGGCACCGGGAGCCCCGACCGCGGCCAGCCGGGCGAGCTGATGGGCCGCGGCCGCACGCCGGGTCGCCGAGTTCGTGTCGTCGGTCGGCTCGGTGCACACGACACTGCGAAGGTGCGCCACCAGTGAACCGACGTCGAGGCTGCGTTCGGACCGCTCGATCGGCCGTGTCGACCTGGTCGATCCGGGCGCACCCGGTGTCTTCGCGGCGTCTGTCCCGATGGGGTCGAGCTCGTCGAGGAACCGTGAGGGCGACGTCTCCTCGTCCGCGGTCGCTGTGACGAGGAGCCATCGTCGGGCACGCGTCACCGCAACGTAGAACAGCCGCCGCTCGTCGGCGAGCAGGGCAGAGAGAGTGGCGCCGGGCGTTTCGGACAGACCGCTGAGCCGGTGGGTCAGCTCGCCGGCACCCAGGACGGAGTCACGGACACGGAGGTCTGGCCAGACACCTTCGGTGACGCCGGCGACGGCGACGAGGTCCCACTCGAGTCCCTTGGCCGCGTGCGCGGTGAGCAGGGCGACGGTGTCGCGGGTCGGGGCCGACGGTGCCAGCGTGTCCGCCGGGAACTGCTGGTCGGCGACGTGGTCGAGGAACACCTCGGGGCCCGCGGAGGGGAGGCGATCGACGAAGCGCGAGGCGGCGTCGAACAGCGCCAGCACCGCGTCGAGGTCACGATCGGCCGTCGCGGAGCCAGGGTCGTGCCCGACCGCCGTGCCGACCCACCGCTGGGCGACCGACGCCGCGGACCACATCGCCCAGAGTGCGGACTCGGCGGTGGCGGCCGGCTCCGTCAGCGCCGCCCGGGCGGCAGCGAGGATGCGAGCGACCGCGCGGGCCGGACCGGCCACCGCCGCCGGCAGGTCCTCGAGCCGGGTCGCGTCCTCGAGAGCCTCGACGAGCAGCTGGCCCGAATTCGGCTCGGCGTCGGCGGCATCCGCGACCGGATCGTCGCCGACGGCTTCGCGACCGGCGTGATCGAGGCGGAGCCGGCGACGCAACCGGCGCAGCGCCAGGGCGTCGGCACCGCCGTAGGGACCGGTGACGAGGTCGATCGCGAGGGCGACGTCGAGCATGCGCCGATCGAGTGCCACCTCGAGTAGCCACAGCAGCGGCCGGACGGCCGGCTCGTCGGTGAACGGGACCGCCTCCACCTCGACCGAGACGGGCACGCCGGCACCCGACAACGCACGTCGGAGGGGCCCGAGCTGACGGGCGGTGCGAACGAGAACGGCCATCGACGACCACTCGACGCCGTCCCGAAGATGCGCCGAGCGCATCGCCCCGGCGATGTGCGCCGCCTCGCGGGTGGCCGAGCCAAGGACGACAACGGCCAGCGTCCCCCGGGCTTCGGCAGCGTCGGCGCTGTCGGCGGCATCGAGGACGCCGTCGGCGTCGTCGGTCTCGGCACTCACGAGGTTGCGGTGGGCGACCGGGCCGCCGAGCCGCTCCGCCACCCGTCGGCTTGCCACCAGCAGTTCGGGCGGTAGTCGACGCGACGTCCGCAGCGCGATCGTGCGGGCCGGCGTTCCGTCGGCGGCGTGGAACCGCTCGTCGAAACGGCGGATGACCTCGACGTCCGAGCCACGGAACGAGTAGATCGACTGGTCGGGGTCGCCGACGACCACGAGGTCGCGACCGCCGCCGGCGAGCAGCTGCAGGAGCTGCTCCTGGGCGGGATCGGCGTCCTGGTATTCGTCGACGAACACCACCCGGCGAGCCTGCCGCTGAGCCGTGAGCGCGGACGCGTCCGCCGCCAGCAGGTCGGTGGCTGCCGCGACCAGCTCGGCCGGGTCGTAGGCCGCCACCGGCGCGCGCAGCGATGTGACCTGCTCGTACTCGGTGAGGAATCTCGACGCGGCGTCCCATTCGTGCCGGCCGAACCGCTGTGCGTAGCCGGCGAGGTCGTCCGGACCTATGCCGCGCTCGGTGGCCCGCATCAGGAAGTCACGGAGCTGGCTCGCGAAGCCGCGGGTCCGCAACGCCGGGAGCAGTGCGACAGGCCAGTCGACGGTGCGTTCGTCGACGTCACCGGCCAGGAGTTCACGGATCATCACGTCCTGCTCCGGACCGGCGAGCAGACGAGGCGGCGGGGCGCCTCGCACCACCGCGTCGGCACGCAGAAGTGCGAACGCGTAGGCGTGAAAGGTCATTGCGGACGGCTCACGCACGGTGGTGCCCAGCCGCGCGGCGATGCGGGACCGTAGTTGTGCGGCAGCGCGCCGGCTGAAGGTGAGCACCAGGAGCTCGTCCGGACGCAACCCGTCCTGGGTGACGCGATGGACGACCGCCTCGACGAGGGTCGTGGTCTTGCCCGTGCCCGGTCCCGCGAGCACCAGCAGCGGGCCGCCCCGATGCTCGACCACAGCCTGTTGGGCGGCATCGAGCACCGGCGCGCGCACGGCGGGGCGCGACGGTCGGACGAGCCGGTATCGAGGCATGCGGCGATTCCACCATGCCGCTCCGACATCACGGTCCGGCTGTGGACGGGCTCAGAGATCGGAGGCGAGCATGGCGGCTGCGATCGACGTCAACGCATGTCGAGCACCGTCCAGACGGACGACTCCGCCGCCGGGGCGAGTACGGAACCGAGCACGCTCGGTGCCACGACCGATGAGCATGCTCTGGCAGATCCTCGAGCTTCACGTCGAGAAGGGTCCCTTCTTCGGCGGCGTCGTGGCGACCGATCCCACCGTGGTTGTCCGGCACCCGGAGCTGGGCAACGTCGCGACGCACGACAACCTCGCCATCGGAGGCTTCACCCAGCCGTGGGTCATTCCCGCGCCTGCCGTCTACGACCCGGAGACGTTCTTCTGGCCGAACCCCACCGAGCACCACCTCTGACGGAGCAGAATGGCCGGGTGCGTGCCTCCCGGATCCTCGTCGTCGACGACAGTGAGGTCATCCGTGTCGCCGTCGAGACCGCGCTGACCGAACACGGATTCGACGTGACCGGGCGGCCGGACGGTGCGGGCTTCGAGGAGGATCTGCGTACGACGCAACCCGATCTGGTCATCCTCGACGTGATGATGCCGGGCCGCAACGGCTTCGACCTGCTCGCGGTGACCCGCCGCGAGTGCGCCGCCGGCGTGCTGATGCTGACCGCCCGCGACGGGATGGACGATCGTTTGCACGGGCTCCGTCAAGGGGCCGACGACTATCTGGTCAAGCCCTTCGCGATGGCGGAACTGGTGGCGCGGGCGCACGCGATCCTCCGACGCCTCGGCGGCGCCGGCTCCCGCCGAGTCGTCGGCGACCTCCTGCTCGACGACGACGGTGCGCTGGTCCACCGTGGCGAGCACCCGATCTCCCTGACCCGCACCGAGCGGCGACTGCTCGACGTCCTGGCCGAGCACAGCGGCACGGTCGTGTCGAAGACGCAGATCCTGAACGCCGTCTGGGGAATCGACGAGCGGGCTGACAACCTCGTCGAGATCAATGTCAGCGCACTGAGACGCAAGCTGGAGGCGGGCGGCCCGCGGCTGATCCACACGGTCCGGGGTCTGGGTTACGTCTTGGCGCAGCGATCGCCGGACACGACATGACCGGCACGGACAGTCGATGAGGACCGTGTCGCTGCGCCGGCGGGTGACGCTTCTCGTGCTGGTCGTGCTCGCCTCCGCCTTACTGGTCTCGGGAATCGCGGTCGACGCGGTCTTCGGCGTCCAGTCCGACCGGAGCCTGACGGCGCTGCTCGACGGCCGCGCGCAACTCGCGAGGCAACTCGCCCGCCAGGGCGTGACACCGGCGGCGTTGATCCGGCGGGTCCAGACCGAAGGCGTGCAGGCGAGTGTGCTGCTGGCCGACGGAACGACCGTTGGCGACACCCCGCCACCGCCGCAGCGCATCCGGACCGTCCGCACGAAGCTCGTCGGTATCGGACGCATCGACGGGGCACAACTCACGTTGACGATCGACACCGGCATCGTCGAGCGGTCACACCGCACCCTGCGGTTCGTGCTGGTCCTCGCGGGTCTCGGTGTGCTGCTGGCCGCCTGGTTGACGACCGCACTCGGCACCCGCGTCGCCCTTGCCCCGTTGGATGCGATGACCACGCTGGCACGGTCGATCGCCGCCGGTCGGCGCGGCGAACGGCTTCAGCTGGTGCGCGACGACACCGAACTCGGCCGGACGGCGCAGGCGTTCGACGACATGCTCGACGAACTCGAGTCCGCCGAGGCACGGCAGCGTCAGTTCGTCAGTGACGCCGCGCACGAACTGCGGACGCCGATCGCTGGAATCCGTGCCGCAGCCGACGTCCTACGCGTCGGCAGTGGGGATGACGTCGCACGGAAACGCCTGCAGGAGTTGATGATCGCCGAGGCCGACAGGGCCGCGGAGCTGGTCGAGGACCTGCTGGAGTCCGCGCGCCTGGACGAGGGCTCACCGCTTCGGGTCGATCAGGTGGATCTGAGGGCGGTGGTGCGGCGCGAGCTCGACGCCGCGATCGGAGCCGGTGTGTCGACCGACCTCACCGGTGTCCCGGTGGTCGTGCGGGCCGACGGCCCACGGCTCGCCGCGCTGATCCGCAACCTCGTCGGCAACGCCACTCATGCGCTTGCCTCGACGCGGGATCCGCAGGTTCAGGTCGACATCGGCGTGTCCGCGAGCGGAGTCCTCGTGACCGTCACCGACAACGGACCGGGGGTGCCGGCGGCTGATCGCGAGCGGGTCTTCGACCGGCTGGTCCGGCTCGACCACGATCGGACGCGACCCTCCGGCGGCTCCGGACTCGGGTTGGCGATCGCTCGGGCCACCGCGCGCCGGCACGGCGGCGACCTCGTTTGCACGGCCCGCACGGATGGCCACGACGGCGCGAGGTTCGCTCTCACCCTTCCTGCGGACACCGTCCTCGGACCTTGACGGGCGGTCCCCAGCCCGCCCGTCAGGCAGCGAACAGTTTGTCCACCTGGCCCGTGTGACCGTCGAGCACCGCGCCGGGGTCGGTGCCGAGGACGTTCTGTAGCACCGACGCGTACACGTCCCGGAAGTCGGTGCCGGCCTTGAGGTCGCCGTCGTCGAGGTCGGTCAGGCTCGGCTGAGCTCCGTGGAATCCGCCGAGAACGCCCTTGCCCAGAACGAACACCGGCCCGGCGGTGCCGTGGTCGGTGCCCTCGCTCGCGTTGGCGACGACACGGCGGCCGAATTCTGAATACACCAGCGTGACGACCTGCTTGCCACGGTCGGTCGTCGCGAGACGAGCCGCGAAGCCGCTGAGTGCCTGGTCCAGCTCGCCCAGGAGTCGTTGCTGAGTGCCGCGTTCGTCGGCGTGGGTGTCGAAGCCACCGAGCGAGACGGAGTAGGCGCGGGTCGGCACGCCCGCCTCCACGAGGCTCGCGACCACGTCGAGCTGGCCCGCGAGGCCGCCCGTCCCGCCGGCGGACGAGGCCGTCGACGACGGTGCGTCCGGATCGTCGGGACTCGTCGACGGGGTGACGGTCGGGGTCGGCGTCGGTGTGCCGTTCTTCCCGCGCTTCCTGGCTGCGCCGGCCGTCGGCACCGCAGGTCCGAGCACCCTCGCTGCCCGTCCGAGGTCGGCGTAGGACTTCGCCACCCGGGCCTGCCATGTCCCGTCGGCGGACGAGGTGGCGCCGAGCCCGCTCAGCGACGTCCCCAGAACGCCGGACGGGAGGACCAGACCGGCGACGGGGCACGACGCCGCCGCCGTCTTCGCTCCGGCCAGCAAGGGAGGGAGGACCGGATCGATGGACACGGCTCGGATCGGATCGTCGCCAGTGAGGTCGAGCCAGCGACCGAGCCATCCGGTGGCCACGGACGTCGTCGGCGATGCGGTTTGCCAGATCGCCATCGAGCGGAAGTGGCTGTGGTCGGGTTGCGGATATCCGACGCCGCGGACGATGGCGAGCTGCTTGTCGGTCCAGAGCTTGTGCAGGCCGGTCATGCCGGGGTTCAGTCCGAGCCCGTCGCCGAGGTCGAGGACTTCGTTCGGCTGGTAGGCGAGGTCCGGCCGCGCCGACTGATACGCCTTGTCGCCGGCCGGGACCACCGTGTTGAGGCCGTCGTTGCCGCCGTAGAGGGTGACGACGACGAGCACAGCGGCCTTCGGGTCGAGCGGCTGACGGTCGGCCGCGTGGATGAGGTCGAGCCAGCTCACCTGGGTCGCGCCGGCGGCAAGGGCGCCGGCCGCGGCGACGCCGGAGTAGGTGAGGAACCGGCGCCGGGTGACGGGGGTGATGTGCATGGGATTCTCCTGACGGGCCTGGACGTTCGAGGGACAACGGTGGCTAGGTCGCGGGGCTCAGCCGCTGACCACGTACTCCGGGCTGCCCGCCGCTGCGACGACGAGGGCGACCGGGTCACCGGCCGCGGCGGCGAGGGCGTTGCGGGTCCGCGTCGTCCACGCGTCGACGCCGAGCAGCTGCCCGGCCGCCGCGATGCGGTTGAGCCGACTGACCGCTGTAAGCCCCTTGAGATCGGCCTTGCCGGCCACGAGTTTCGCCGTGTGCAGCCGGGCCAACGCGGCAGAGGTGGTGAGCCACGCGCCGCCGGCGGGCCAGCCGCCGACGCTCGGCGGGAGGAACGGGACCTGGCCCATCCCCCGCAGCCCGACGTTGAGTTCGCGCTTCTCCTTCGCCTCGAGGGCGGACGGCCGCACACCGAGCGCGCGCATCAGCCCAGCGAGCCACTCGACCGGTTGTTTGACCAGGCCCGCTTCGCGATCACGGAACGCGTCCTCGGCGAGAACGGCCCGCAGCAACGCCGTGATGTCACCCGAGGCGCCGTAAGCAGCGGCGAGCCGATCGTTGACGGCAGTACTCAGCTGGAGCGGGCCGACCAGCCGGGCCCAGACCCGCGAGATGACGAACCCGGGGCTCGCAGGCTGCTGACGGACGAGATCGACAAAGCTGCCGGCGTCGAAGTCGGCGGTCGTCCCGAGAATGGTCTTGGCGGTGTCGTCGTGTCGACGCGGGAGGAATCTCGCCTTCCCGGTCTCGCGTTTCACCGTCCAGCCGGTGAGGGCACGGGCCGCCGCGCGGACGTCGTCCTCGCTGTAGGCACCGTGGCCGAGGGAGAACAGCTCCATGAATTCCCGCGCGAGGTTCTCGTTCGCAGCCCCCACCTTGTTGTCGTTCCCGTCGAGCCACACCAGCATGGCCGGATCGACGATCATGGCGTGAGCGAGTTTGTCGAAGGTGGTCAGCGCATCGGCACGCAGCGTCTCGTTCTGGGCGAGCATCAACGCGGACGACTTCACCTTCTGGAGGCTGGTGGCGAAGTGGCCGTGCCAGAGCCAGGTCATCCGCTCGGTCAAGCCATGGTCGGCGGACACCATCCGTTCCAGCCACCAGGTGCCGATCTGGAGCTGCTGTGCCTTGCGCTCGGTCGCGGCCTTGCGCTTGTCGTCCTTGCTCGCGTTCTTGCCCGGACGCTCGACCGCGGGCAACGTCGGTGGAACCGCGTCCCGGCCACCGGTGGCGGGGCGGAACAGGTCGTCGACGGTCGCATCCCAGCCGGCTCTACGAGCGGCGGCGAGGTGCGCGGCGTCGGCGCCGAAGCCGAATCGGTCGAGTGCACGGCGGATCGCGTCGGGTTCGTCGAGGAGTGCCATGACTCGACCGTCCCCGATGAACGCACGCAGGCCCAGCGGAACAGGCAATCCCACAGGTGATCTGCAGGATCAGCTGTGCCCCGCGATCAGCGGCCGGGATGGGTTTCTGTGAACGGACGGTCAGTGCGGCTCGATGTGCAGCTCCCCCGGGTCCAGGCGTGCCTGTGCCAACATGATCCGGTTCCCACGGATGGGCACCGCTTCGGCGCGCAGCCGCGACAGCTGCTCGTCCTGAAGATGCGGCGCGCAGGTCCCATCGGCCTTGACGACGCGGTGCCACGGGACCGGCTCGTCACCCTGGGAGAGGATGCGTCCGACGATGCGCGCCGAGTTGAGCCCGGCCGCCTCGGCCACGTCGCCGTAGGTCATCACCGAGCCGGCCGGGATCGCGTCGATCACGTCGTAGACCCGCGCCAGCGTGTAGTCGTCCATGCGGCGTCTCCGGTCGGGTCGTCGTCGGCGTGGGCTCGGTAACCCGGGCTCAGTAGCTGGGCTTCTCCGGCTCGATCTGGCTCACCCATGCGAGTACGCCGCCGCCGACGTGCACGGCATCGGCGAAGCCGGCGCCCTTGAGCACTGCAAGTGCCTCGGCCGAGCGGACCCCGGACTTGCAGTGGAGGACGATCTGGCGGTCCCGCGGCAGGTCCGAGAGGATCGCGCCGGACACGAATTCGCCCTTCGGGATGAGCTTCGCGCCGGGGATCGACACGATCTCGAACTCGCCGGGCTCACGGACGTCGATGAGCTCGAAGTCGCGGGTGCCGGCGTCGCGCTCGTCCAGCCAGCCCTTCAGGGTCCGGGCGTCGATCGTCGAGTCGGTCACGGCGTCGAGGGCATCGTCGGAGAGCACACCGCAGAAGGCGTCGTAGTCGATCAGTTCGACGATCTTCGGTGCGTCCGGGCTCTTTCGGATGTTGAGCGTGTCGTAGCGCATCTCGAGTGCGTCGTAGATCATCAGACGCCCGAGCAGCGGTTCGCCGATGCCGGTGATGAGCTTGATCGCCTCGGTCACCATGATCGATCCGATCGAGGCACACAGGACGCCGAGCACGCCGCCCTCGGCGCACGACGGAACCATGCCGGGCGGCGGGGCCTCCGGGTAGAGGTCGCGGTAGTTGAGACCGCGACCGTCAGGCGCGTCCTCCCAGAAGACCGACACCTGGCCCTCGAAGCGGTAGATCGAGCCCCAGACGTAGGGCTTGCCGAGGAGCACGGCCGCGTCGTTGACGAGGTAGCGGGTGGCGAAGTTGTCGGTGCCGTCGACGACCAGGTCGTAGCCCGCGAAGATGTCCAGCGCGTTGTCGTTGTCGAGGCGCGCGTTGTGGACTATCACCTTAATGTACGGGTTGATCTCGGACACCTTCTCCTGCGCGGAGAGGGCTTTGGGGCGGCCGATGTCGCTCTGACCGTGGATGATCTGGCGCTGGAGGTTCGACTCGTCGACGATGTCGAAGTCGATGATCCCGAGAGTGCCCACACCGGCCGCGGCCAGGTACATCAGCGCTGGGCTGCCGAGACCGCCGGCGCCGACGACGAGGACCTTGGCGTTCTTCAACCGCTTCTGACCCGACATGCCGACGTCGGGGATGATCAGGTGGCGGCTGTAGCGGCGGACCTCGTCCACCGTCAGTGTTCCGGAGTCGTCGACCAGGGGCGGCAGTGCCATGGGAGTCTCGCTCTCGTTTCGGGTTCGCACGCGTACCGGTCCATCCAACACGGGGCCGCCGCAGAATCGTCCTCCTGTGTCCGCATGCCGGATGCCTGTCCCGTCATGCGGACGATCGGCCGGCTACTGCATCGACCGGATGTACCTGCGACGATGAGCCATGCCCGCTGCTGACGCATCCGCCGACCCGGTTGCCCGCATCGACGGCCGCCTGGTGAAGCTGAGCAACCTCGACAAGGTCCTTTACCCGGGAAACGGCTTCACCAAGGCCGAGGTCCTCGACTACTACGCGCGCATCTCCCCAGTCCTGCTCCCCCACCTCGCGAACCGGCCGCTGACGCGCAAACGGTGGGTTCATGGAACCGCCGGGCCGTCGTTCTTCGAGAAGAACACGCCGAAGGGCGCTCCCAGCTGGGTTCGGACGGTGACTCTGCCGGTGCCAGGGAGTACCAAGAACCGGGACGAGATCGACTTCGTGATCGCCGACGAGACTGCAACCCTGGCCTGGTTGGCGAATCTCGCCGCGCTGGAGTTGCACGTCCCGCAGTGGCAGGTCGACTCGGACGGGAACGCCCAGCCGCCCGACCTGCTGGTGCTCGACCTCGACCCCGGTGAGCCGGCGACGGTGGTCGAATGCTGCCGGGTCGCCCTCGCCGCGCGCGACATCGTCGAGGACGACATCGGGCCGTTGTTCGCCAAGGTCTCGGGATCGAAGGGCATGCAGCTCTACGCGCGCTGGCCCGGCGACGCGGCGGAACCGGATGACAGCGCCGCCTACGCGCACGCACTTGCCGAGCGGCTGGAGAAGCAACTTTCCGACCTTGTCGTCTCCCGGATGACCAAGACGCTACGCCCCGGCAAGGTGTTGGTGGACTGGAGTCAGAACAACCCGGCCAAGACCACCATCGCGCCGTATTCGCTTCGCGGGCGCGAGCTGCCGACGGTGTCGGCTCCGATCAGCTGGGACGAGGTCGCCTCGTGCGCGGACCCCGCCGACCTGGTGTTCCTGCCGTCCGACGTGTTGTCCCGGGTGGCGCAGGACGGCGACCTGTTCGGTGCTCTGCTCGGATCGAACCGCTGATGGGCGAGCCGAGCCGCGCCACCCGGATGCCGCGCGATGCCCGCCGGAGCCAGTTGCTGGACGCTGCCCGTTCCGTGTTCGTGTCGAACGGCTATCACGCGGCCGCGATGGACGACATCGCCGAGAGTGCCGGAGTGAGCAAGCCGGTGGTGTACCAGCACTTCGGGAGCAAGCTCGACCTCTACCTCGCGCTGCTCGACGAGTCCACCGAGGCGCTGGTCGTGACGGTCCGGAACGCGATCGCGAGCACGGATGAGAACCACTCGCGGGTGGAGGCGGCGGTCGCGGCCTATTTCGCGTTCGTCAACGAGGGCAGCGAAGACTTCCGTCTGGTCTTCGAGTCCGACCTCGGCAACACCGTCGAGGTCCGGCAGCGGCTCGACCGGTCCGAGCGCGCGTGCGCTGCCGCGATCGCCGCCGCCATCGGGGAGGAGACAGGATTGTCGGTGCCCGAGGCGATGCTCCTGGGGACCGCGCTGGCCGGAACGGCACGGGTGAGCGCACAGGCGTGGCTCAGTGCTGGTCGCCCGTTCCCGCGCGATCATGCGTGCGAACTCGTCATCGCACTCGTCTGGCGTGGTCTGGCCGCGTTCCCCGTTATCGCACCGCCGGCACCGGCCGCCGCGTCGTCGGCTGCGAGCGGCGACCACGTACGTTAGGCGAACCGCAACCAAGGAGCAGATCTGCCATGGAAATCAAGATCGGGATCGTCGATACCGCCCGCGAACTCTCCATCGATTCCACCGAGACCGTCGACGCCATCCTCAAGGCCGTCACCGACGCGATCGAGACCGGCGGCCTGCTGGTCCTGACCGATTCACACGAACGCAAGGTCCTCGTCCCGGGCGCGAAGCTCGCCTACGTCGACCTCGGCGACCCACGCGAACGCCGCGTCGGCTTCGGCGCCGCCTGAGCCGCGAATTCAATACCGCAGGGCAGTCACGACTGCAGGCCGAGCGAGTTCATCCGCAGCACATGCTCCTCGGTCAGCCGGGTGAACAACTGGCCCACCGATGCCAGGTCGAGTTCCTGCTGGTCGCCCGCCCCGACCAGCAGGTCTGAGAGGACGTCACGCTCGGCCGCGACCCGCTGAGCCTGTGAGAGCGCCTCGCCGACGAGCCGGCGCCCCCAGAGTGCCAGCCGGCCGGCGACCTTCGGATCAGCGGCGATCGCCTCGCGGACCCGCGTCACGGCGAACTCGGTGTACCCGGTCTCCGACAACGCCTCCAGCATCACCTCGCGGGTGCGATCGTCGACGTAGGCGGCAGCCTCGCGGTAGAAGTCCGCGGCGATGCCGTCCCCGACGTAGGCCTTGACGACGCCCTCGATCCAGTCTCGTGGGGCGGTGTGCGCATGGAACGAATCGACGGCGGCCCGGAACGGTTCCATCACCGTCACCACGTCGGCCCCGAGTTCGGCGATCCGATCGCGCAGGCGGGAGAAGTGGCCGAACTCGACGACCGACAAGCCGGCGAGCTCCGCCTTGTCGGCGAGCGTCGGAGCAAGCTTCGCATCGTCGGCCATCCGCTCGAAGGCGGTCAGCTCGCCGTAGGCCAGCGCACCGAGCAGATCGACGACGCCACTCCCGGGCATCTGTGCCATGCACGCGACCTTAGCGACCGGATGTGTCGACGTGCGCCCGCGTGCACCCCTCGAATCGTCGAACGGAGTTGTTGATGACCGGTTGCGGCTAGACTCGGAGGCTGAATGTCGTCTTTGCCGCACCCGATCCGATCGCCGACTGTGATCCGCTCCCGGGTGCCCTTCGGCCAGACGGCGCACGGAGAGGCATCATCCTGACGAATTTCAGTGACCTGGGCGTCGACCAGAGCATCGTCGACGCACTGGCCGGTAAAGGCATCACGTCCCCGTTCCCCATTCAAGACATGGCGATCCCGCTGGCTCTGACCGGCACCGACCTGATCGCTCAGGCCCGCACCGGCACCGGCAAGACGCTCGCATTCGGCGTCCCGCTGCTGCAGCGCATCGTCACGCGCGCGGACAGCGACTACGACGAACTCGACGCGCCAGGCAAGCCGCAGGCCCTCGTCATCGCGCCGACCCGCGAGCTCGCCTCGCAGGTGTCAGAAGACATCTCGGTGGCCGGCAAGATCAGGCAGGCCCGCGTGCTCACCGTTTACGGCGGCACCGGCTACGACCCGCAGCTCGACGCGCTGGCCAACGGGGTCGACGTCGTCGTCGGCACTCCCGGCCGGCTGCTCGACCTGATGGACCGCGGCGCGCTCGACCTCCGCCACGTGAAGATCCTCGTTCTCGACGAGGCCGACCGGATGCTCGACCTCGGGTTCCTCGACGACGTCGAGCGCCTGATCGCCCGTACCCACGAGCTGCGTCAGACGATGCTGTTCTCAGCGACCATGCCCGGCGACATCGTCGGCCTTGCTCGGCGGCACCTGCGGCACCCGGTGAACATCCGTGCGGAGTCCGGCGAGGACTCGCAGATGGTCCCGGCCACCGCCCAGTTCGTCTACCAGACCCACGACCTGGACAAGCCCGAGGTCATCGCCCGGATCCTGCAGGCCGAATCCGCGAACCTCGTCATCGTCTTCTGTCAGACGAAGCGGCAGTGTCAGCGGCTCACCGACGACCTGCGCGAGCGCGGATTCGCCGCAGCTGCTATTCACGGCGACCTGACCCAGGTGGCGCGGGAGAAGAACCTCGAGCGCTTCCGCAACGGCAACATCGACGTCCTCGTGGCGACCGACGTGGCTGCCCGCGGCATCGACGTCGAGGGTGTCACCCACGTCATCAACTACTCGTGCACCGACGACGAGAAGACGTACCTGCACCGCATCGGCCGTACCGGTCGAGCGGGCGCCTCGGGCGTGGCGATCACATTCGTCGACTGGCCCGACCTGCCGCGCTGGCGCTCGATCAACAAGATCCTGGAGCTCCCGTTCCCCGATCCGCAGGAGACCTACTCGACGTCCGAGCACCTCTACCACGACCTCGGCATCCCGATCGGAACCACCGGTCGCAAGGCCGGCGCCGCATCGTTGGCGCCCGAAGGCGGCCAGCAGCTGGAGCCGCGTCGGGACGACCGTCCCGGCGGCGGGCGCGGCGGCAGCAGCGGCGGACGCGGTGGCGGCGGCCGAGGCAACGACCGCTCATCCGGTGGCCGCTCGGGTGGCGGCCGCACCGAGGCCGGACGCAGCGACAACGGACGATCGGCCAAGACGGCTACCGCACATACGGCGCCAGCGCGGACGACCGACACCGATCAGCCGGCCGCGAGTTCGTCGGCAGCACCCCGTGCCGACCGTGAGCCCCGGCAGCGCAACCGCCGGCGGCGCAACAACAGCAGCGGCGACCAGGCGTCACAGGCGACCGACGCCTCCTAGTTCGTCGGGTCGCGGTCCCGCCGGGCTCTAACGAGGCCCGGCAAGCTGGCGGTTTGGCGTGGGCGACCAGCTCCACGCTGGTCACCGGAGACACGCGCCCGGCCCGACCTCGACGACCGCGAGGCGGTATCGATCATGTGCACGAATCCAGGCCCCGTCACCGACAACGGCGGCCGTCCCGCATCGAATGGTCGCTCCGGTACCGACACCCCGGCGGGTCGCGTCACGAACCGCCCACTCGGTCACGCGCCATCTCTCGAGCGACCTGCTCAACGACCACGCTAGCGACCTTCCCAGCGACCTTCAGCCCGCGACGATGAACGAGCGAACCGCGTCCGCCACCAACTGCACCGCGATCGCCGAGAGCAGCAACCCGGCGATCCGCGTCACGAGCGTCACCCCGCCCTCGCGGAGCACCCGCATCAGCACGTCCGAGAAGCGCATCACGACGAACAGCACCCCGTGGATCGCCACGATCCCGAGAGCGACGGTGATCAGCTGTGCTGCCGTGTGCACCCGCTGGGCGAACACCATGGTCGCGACGATCGCGCCCGGGCCGGCCATCAGTGGCGTCCCGAGCGGGACCAGGGCGACGTTGGTGGCGGCGCTGGCGGACGGCTCGTCTGCCTTGCCCGTCAGCAGTTCGAGCGCCACCAGCAACAGCAGCAACCCGCCCGCGCACTGCAGGGCAGGCAACGAGATTCCGAGATAGTCGATGATGGTCTGCCCGAACAGGGCGAACGACACGATCACCCCGAACGACACGGCCACCGCCTGACCGGCCATCCGATGCCGGCGCCCGGCCGTCTCCGACGCCGTCAGCCCCAGGAAGATCGGCACCGTCCCGAGCGGGTCCATGATCACCATGAGGGTGATGAAGACCTCGCCGAAGAGGCGCGGATCGAAGACATCACCCACCGTTCAGCCTGCCGACGGGAGCCGCGACAGCAGGTCGTCGAACGCTGCCGGATCGGTGAGCCGGCTGCCCAGATGATGGCCGACCTTCCCGGAGCCGTGCCAGTCGCTGCCGCCTGTGGCCACCAGCCCGAGGTCGGACGCGAGTGCGACGAGTGCGCGCTCGGTCGCCTCGTCGTGGTCGTCGTGATGCGCTTCGAGACCGGCGAGACCGGCGTCGGCGAGCGAGGCGAGAACGTCGGGGGTCATCGTGTCGCGACTTTCCCGCCCCCACGGGTGCGCGATCACCGCAACGCCACCCGCCGCACGGATGAGCCGGATGCCGTCGATGACGTCGGGCGCGTACCGGGAGATGTGTGCCGGCCGACCTTCGGCGAGCCACACGTCGAAGGCCTCCCCGCGGTCGGCGACGTAGCCCGCGGCGATCAGGGCGTCGGCGACGTGCGGGCGTCCCAGGGAGTCCGCGCCGCCCGCAGCCGCCATCACCTGCTCGGTGCTGAGGTCGACACCGTGCCGGGCCAGCGCCGCGAGCATGGCCGGCAGCCGATCGGTGCGGCCGGTGCGGATGTCGGCCAGTTCCTCGGCGACTCCGGGCCGGGTCGGGTCGATCCGATAGCCCAGCACATGCACGCTGGCAGCGCCGCGGGTGCAGGAGAGTTCGAGACCCGGAATCACCCGGATGCCGACGTCGAGTGCTGCCGTGGCTGCCTCGACCCAGCCGGAGACGGTGTCGTGGTCGGTGATGGCAACGACATCGAGCCCGGCGGACGCGGCCCGCCGTACGAGCTCACGCGGGGGTTCGGTCCCGTCGCTGACGTTCGAATGAGCGTGCAGGTCGATACGCACCAGCCGGCTCAGCCCGTCGATCCGGCGCTCCAGGCGCCCGGCCCGAGCGGTACGCGTGCGCCGATGCCCCGCCAGGGTGCTGCCCAGCTGTCGACGCGGACACCCGCAGGATCCTCGGCGGCGGGGGCGGCCGTGGGCTGCGCGACGACGCTGAGAACAGCGACCAGCGCGGCCAGTTCCTCGGCGCTCGGATCGCCGACGACGACCTCCAACGCCGGTGCGCCCGGTGCGCCCGGCACGGCCTCGGCGTCGGACGCGGCGCGTCCGTTCTCGGAGGAGGTCACGCGCAGCACGCTACGGGTGCTCGGTCGTGGCCGTCCATAAGGCGCGCCCTCACGCGTTCCAGGTTTCGATCGTCGGGGTCTCGCGTTCCCAGCCCAGGTTGCTCAACGTCGACACGGCCAACTCGAGATGGGCACCGAACGCCGGCGGCTGGCGCAACCAGCGGGCGGCCAGCACCCGTAGGGAATGCCCGTGTCCTACGAGCAGGGCATCTTCGACGTCGGCGGCCGCCACCCTGGCCAGCACCCGATCGGCACGGGCACCGACCTCGGCGGCGGTCTCGCCGTTCGGGCAGGGGGCGGTGAAGACCGTCCAGCCGGGTTCGGTCTCGCGGATCTGGTCGGTCGTCATCCCCTCGTAGTCGCCGTAGTTCCACTCGACCAGATCCTCGTCGGCGATCGCGTCGGTGATGCCCGCGAGGTCTGCGGTGCGTCGGGCCCGGAGCCGGGGACTGACCAGGACGAGTCCGAACCGACGTCCGCGCAGCCGCTCGCCCAACGCGGTCGCGGCGGTCACGCCGTCAGCGGTTAGATCGAGGTCGGTGAACGACGTGTGCTGACCGGACTCACTCCACGACGTCGCACCGTGGCGAGCCAGATAGATGCGGGACACGCAACCAGGCTTAGAGATTGCCGGACTGCAGTGAGTACTGCGCGAGGATCGTGCGCGCTTCCTCTGCATGCTGGTGCTGGCACAGGACGTCGTAGGACGAGGCCACCACCTGTGTCGCGGAGGTGAAGTCGCGGCGTCCGCCGGTGCTGCGGTAGAGCAGCCAGCCGTTGAAGATCCCGAAGATCGCACCGATCGGGATCGTCACGATCAGACCGGCGCCGGAGCTGCCGCCGAAGATCGCGAACAGGAAGCCGATGAACAGGCCCCACATGGCTCCGGTCAGACCACCGGCGCGCATCGCCTTGCCGGCATCCCAGCGTCCGGTGACGCGCTCGACCTGGGCCAGATCCTTGCCGACGATCGTCAGGTGCTGGACGGGGAATCCCTTGTCCGACAGGTGATCGACGGCGGCCTGCGCCTTCTCGTATCGATCGTAGGAACCGACCGGGAGGCCGGTCGGGGGTTCGGGAAACACCATCGGCACACGCATCGACATGGAAAGCTCCTCGGGAGTTGGTGCAGGCACGGCCACCGGGCGGGGATTCGGGCGGTTGGACGGTGACTCGCGTACGGGCCCCAGGCTAGCGTCCCGAGGCTGGATCCCGCCTGAGCAGAGCCTGAGCGTCGCTGGTGGGAAGTGTGCACGCTGATAACCTCATCGGCGGCCCGGAAGCCGAAGCGAGCAGGGAGGTTCGACGATGGCCGGCACTCCACCCGCACGAATTTTCGTCGCACGTTTCGCCGGAACCGGCGTGTTCGATCCCAACGGCGACCACGTGGGACGCGTCCGCGACGCGGTGGTGACACTGCGCAGCGACGACCAGCCGCCGCGGCTGCTCGGCATCATCGTCGAGGTCCCCGGCCGCCGCCGGATCTTCGTACCGATGACCCGGGTCACGCGTATCGACACGGGCGCGGTGATCACCACCGGACTGGTCAATCTCCGGCGGTTCGAGAAACGTTCCGGCGAGACGCTGGTCCTCGGCGAGCTGATCGACCGGTCCGTCACGCTTCGCGACAGCGGTGAGTCCGTCCTGGTTTTCGACATGGCGTTCGAGCAGCAACGCTCGCGTGACTGGCGGGTCGTGAAGGTCGCGATCATCAAGGCAGGCAAGCGATTCCGCCGCGGCGCGACCGCCGTGCTCGACTGGGATCAGGTCGCCGGCCTGTCGATCGAACAGGCCGAGCAGGGCACCACCCACCTGTTGGCCTCACTCGAGGAGATGCGGCCGGCCGACCTCGCGAACCTGCTTCTGGACCTCAGCCCGAAACGCCGGGGCGAGGTCGTGAACGCCCTCGAGGACGAGCGCCTGGCCGACGTCCTCGAGGAGCTCTCCGAGGACGCGCAGGTCGAGATCATCGGGCAGATCGAGTCCGAGCGCGCGGCCGACGTCCTGGAGGAGATGTCCCCGGACGACGCCGCCGACCTGATCGCGGAGCTGCCGCCGGAGCGCGCGGAGCAGTTGCTCGCGTTGATGGACCCGGAGGAGGCCGGCCCGGTCCGTCGGCTGATGACCTACGCCGAGCGCACCGCCGGCGGGCTGATGACCAGCGAGCCGGTGATCCTGCCGCCGGACGCGACGGTCGCCGACGCACTGGCGACGATCCGCAACCCCGAGCTGTCCCCGGCGATGGCCGCGTCGGTGTTCGTGTGCCGGCCGCCGCTCGAAACCCCCACCGGCCGGCTGGTCGGCGTTGCGCACCTGCAACGGCTGCTGCGGGAGATGCCGTCCGAACTCGTGTCCGGGGTGGTCGACTCCGCTCTCGACCCGATCTCGCCGGACACCACCCTGCACGAGGTCGCCAGCTACCTGGCCGCCTACAACCTGTTGTCCGCGCCGGTGGTCGACGATGCCGGCCGCCTGCTCGGCGCGGTCACCGTCGACGACGTCCTCGACCACCTGCTGCCGGAGAACTGGCGTGATGCGCGCGACCGGAGACCCACGGCGGCACCGGGCAGCGTGACGAGTCGAGAGGCGGCCGGCGATGGCGCCTGAGGAGACCCAGCGGACCTCGACTGCGAACCGTGCCCGGCGGGCACCGTACCGGGGCCTCGACGTCCCGGCCAACCGACGGCGGACCCTGTCCGACCTGCGTCCGGACCCTGAGTTCTTCGGTCAGTTCTCCGAACGCTTCGCGCGGTTCATGGGGACGGCCCGCTTCCTTGCCGGGATGACCGTCATCATCGTGGCCTGGGTTGTGTGGAACACGATCCTGCCGCCGGCCTGGCGGTTCGACCACTACCCGTTCATCTTCCTGACCCTGATGCTGTCGTTGCAGGCCAGCTACGCGGCGCCGCTGATCCTGCTCGCGCAGAACCGGCAGGAGGGCCGCGACCGGGTGCAGTACGACTCCGATCGCGACATGCAGTTCCGTACCCGCGCCGACATGGAGTTCCTGGCACGGGAGATGGCCTCGCTCCGTTCGTCGCTGGGCGAGACGGCAACCCGGGACTTCCTGCGTTCGGAGCTGCGATCGATCCTCGTCGAGCGCGACGAGCGCGCGGACGCGGTGGGCGCATCGAGATCCGGCTCCGGCGAGGACTCCTGAGGTTGGGTCGTAGCGACAACCCGACCGGGCCGCGGTACTAGATCCCCTGCCAGGCAGGCTTGTGCTGGTAGCTCTGCCGGTAGTAGGCCGCCAGTTCGAGCTGACGCGCCGCGGCGTCGTCGACCAGCACGGTCACGTGCCGGTGCATCTGCAGGATCGACGCCGGGCAGAACGCGCGGACCGGACCCTCGACCAGATCGCGCACCGCGCCTGCCTTGCCCTCGCCCATCGCGACGAGAACGACGTGCCGGGCGTCGGAGATCGTGCCGAGGCCCTGGGTGATCACGTGATGCGGCACCTGATCCACGTCCCCGTCGAAGAACCGTGCGTTGTCGGCCCGGGTCTGCTCGGTCAGTGACTTGATCCGGGTACGCGACGTCAACGAGGAGCCCGGCTCGTTGAAGCCGATGTGGCCGTCGGTGCCGATCCCGAGGATCTGCAGGTCGATGCCACCGACCGCGCGGATGGCGGCCTCGTACTCGGCGCAGGCGGCGCGGACGTCGGCGGTCGAGCCGTCCGGACCGTGTACATGCGAAGGGTCGATGTCGACACGCTCGGTGAACTCACGGCGGACGACTTCGCGATAGGACTCGGGATGGCCGGGCCGGAGGCCGACGTACTCGTCGAGGGCGAAGCCGTGGCAGTCCGCGAAACTCAGGCCCGCGGCTGCGTGGCGTCGGGCGAGCTCGTCGTACACCGGCAGCGGGGACGATCCGGTCGCCAGGCCCAGAACGGCGGACGGCTTGCGGCGCACGAGCGCTTCGATGGCGTCCGCGGCAACCGCTCCGACCGTCTCGGCATCCGCGAGGATGACCACCTCCACCAGCTGCTCCCTTCGTTCGCGCGATCGGCGTGACGGGGTGAACCTACCGATACGGCCGCGTCCCGCGATGCACGTGCACCCACGTAGCCTTGCGGCATGCCTGTCAGCGCACCGTCCAGCCTGCCCGATCTCGTGCGTCAGCAGCTCGCCACCGTCCTCGACCCCGAGATCCGCCGGCCCATCACCGAGATCGACATGGTCGAGGGTGTGATCGTCGATCCCGATGCGGTGGCCCGCATCACGATCCTGCTCACGGTGTCCGGCTGCCCGATGCGGGACAAGCTCATCGAGGACGTCACCGCGGCGGCACTGCGTGTCGATGGTGTGCGCGACGTCGCCGTCACCTTCGGCGTGATGACCGACGAGCAGCGCAAGGCGCTGCAGTCCAAGCTCCGTGGCGGTGCGCCGGCCAAGGAGAACAAGTTCACCAAGGCCGACTCGCTGACCCGCGTCTTCGCGGTCGCGTCTGGCAAGGGCGGTGTCGGGAAGTCCTCCGTCACGACGAACCTGGCTGTCGGCCTGGCCAAGCAGGGCCTCAAGGTCGGTGTGCTCGACGCGGACATCTACGGTCACTCGATCCCGGTGATGTTCGGCGTCGCCGACGAGCGCCCGACCCGGGTCGAGGAGATGATCATGCCGATCACCGCCTACGGTGTCCGGCTGATCTCGATCGGGATGCTCAAACCCAAGAGGGAACAGGTCGTCGCCTGGCGGGGTCCGATGCTCGACAAGGCGCTCGCGCAGATGCTGTCCGACGTCTACTGGGGCGACCTCGACATCCTCCTGCTCGACCTGCCGCCGGGCACCGGCGACGTGGCCATCTCGGTCGGCCAGCAACTCGGCAGCGGTACCGAGGTCCTCGTCGTCACCACGCCGCAGGACAGCGCCGCCGAAGTGGCCGAACGCGCCGGGACGATGGCGTCGATGCTCGAGCAGAAGGTCATCGGCATCGTCGAGAACATGTCCTACATGGTCTGCCCGCACTGCGGTCCCGAGCACAAGCTCGAGGTCTTCGGCAGCGGCGGCGGTGAGCGCGTCGCGACGACCCTGACGACGCGGCTGGGATACGACATCCCGGTGCTGGCCCATATCCCACTGGATCCGCGCCTGGGTGCGGGTGCTGACGCCGGCTTGCCGCTGGTGCTCTCCGATCCGGACTCACCGGCCGCGCTCGAACTCGCGCGGGTAGCGGGTCGGCTAGCCGGTCGTTCGCGGGGACTGCTCGGCCGGCGACTGGGGCTCACCCCCGTCAGCTGACCCGGACGGTCACACCCTGTCCGCTCAGGTGCTTTCTAGGTCGACCGGTGGGCGCATCCAGAACTCGAGCGCGTCGGGCTCGCGCTCCTCGAGCGCAACCGAGACGTCGGCCTTAGTGAGCCCGATGTCGTCCTTGAGGGTGTCCAGTCCCGAGCCCTCGAGCAGGTTCTTGCGGATGAACGTCCGTGGGTTGAGGTCTTCGAAGTTGAGGTTGCCGAACTCCGGCCCCAGTTCGCTCGTCAGTTCTGAGCGCGCGTTGTTCGCCATGTTGCGGATCTGCTTGAGCATCTTCGCGGCCTGCGCGGCAGCCTGAGGGAGACGCTCGGGCCCGAAGATGAACAGGGCCGCAACCGCCAGAAGAGCGAACTCAGGAAGACCGATGTCGAACATTGCGCTCAGGGTACCCCGGGCAGTTCAGCCCTGTTTGCCGGCCAACGTCACAGTCAGGTCACTGGTGTTACCCGATCGAGACACCGTCAGTTTGACCTTCTGACCGGGTTCGTGTTTCCGCGTCAAGACGATCAGATCGATGCCGCTCGTCACCGTCTCGCCGTCGAACTTGGTGACGATGTCGCCTTCCTTCACGCCGGCGGCCGCGGCCGGGGAACCGGCATCCACACTCGACATCTTGGCCCCGTCACCGGTGTAGTCCATCGCCACGCCCGCGCCGATGATGGGGTAGACCGCGTGACCGGTGCTGATGATCTGGTCGGTGACGCGCTTGACCGTGTTGATCGGGATCGAGAAGCCCAAACCGATGCTGCCGGACTGACCACCCTGTGCCGACCCGAGGGTGGCGATCGCGGAGTTGACGCCGACGACACGGCCGGTGAGGTCGACGAGCGGGCCGCCGGAGTTGCCCGGGTTGATGGCCGCGTCGGTCTGCAGGGCGGAGATGTAGGAGTTCTCGCCGTTGCCGCCGGTGGTGACCGGACGGTCCTTGGAGCTGATGATCCCGGTCGTGACCGTGCCCGAGAGGCCGAGCGGCGAGCCGATGGCGATGACGGGGTCACCGATGCGCAGGGCGTCGGAGTTACCGGTGACGACCGGCTTCAGGTTGGGGTGATCGTCGACCTTGATCACGGCGAGGTCATAGGAGGGACTGGTGCCGATGACCCGGGCCTTGGACTTGGTGCCGTCGAAGAAGTAGACGGTGATGTCACCCGCGGTCGCGTCGGCCACCACGTGATTGTTGGTCGCGATCAGCCCATCCGGGGTCAGCACGAAACCTGACCCGGTACCGCTGCCCGACGTCGTGACGACCCGGATCTGCACGACCGACGGGAGCACGGCGGCTGCCACCGTCACGACGTCCTGCGGAGTCGAGAACCCACCGACCGGGGTGATCGGGGAGGCGGTGGGCCGCGTACCGACGGCGAGGGTGGCGGCGGTACCTCCGACGGCACCGAGGGCGCCGGCGAGAAGGGCGATCGCGATCGCTGCGACGATCAGCCGACCCCGGCGGGAACCGGCCCCTCGCGATCCCGGCGGGCGATAGGCGGGCTGCGGGTACGCGGGTTGCTGATAACCGGCCTGGTAGCCGGGCTGCCCGTATTGCTGGTAACCCGGCTGCTGGTAACCCGGCTGCTGGTAACCCGCCTGCTGGTAACCCGGCTGTTGATACCCCGCCTGCTGGTAACCCTGCTGCCCGTACGCCGGCTGCCCGTACGCAGGCGCGCCGTAGGCGTGCTGCTGCTCGTACGTCGGCACCGTGAACGGCTGGGTCGGCTGGTCGGCCTGAGCACCGGCGGCCGGGGTGTCGGATTCACTCATGAGGCAGGGCCCTTCGACGGCGCGAGCACCGGGTAACGGTCGGATCAGGTCGAGCTGGACCGTCATCGTCTCAGGAAAGTGGGTTCAGCCAACCTGCTGCCCGGTGCATGCCCCGGCCGACCCGGCTCCAACCAGTATCCCGCGGGCACGCGTGCGGAAGCGCGGCCGCCACCCGGTCGAGGTCACCGGCCCCGTCGCCGACGACGGTGTAGGTGACGTCGGCGCAGCTCCATACCAGGTAGGTCGGCTGGCCGGTCTTGCGCTTGAGGTTCGCGCCGTCGACGCGGTGGGTGGCGAAGCCCTCGAGTTTCCTCGTGTCGATGCGTCCGTCCTGCCGGAACACCGACACGGTGGCGCTGCCGTCGATGTAGGTCGACCTCGTCGCGCCGCGCTCGGCGGCGGCCGAGGAAACGAGCGTGAACCCGGCGAGGGTGACCGGTGCGACCGACGACGCCGGCAGCATCAGTCCCACCGTCGCAGACATCCCGGTGGGTGAGCCGGAAATTGTCCCGGACGTCATGGCACCGTCCGCACTCGCAGCCACGGCCGCCACGTTGTGCTCGGTCCCGAACGCGGCGAGCGGCGGCGTGGCGATCCGCGCCTTCGCATCTCCGCCGATGACGAAGGCAACGGCGAACAGCAGCGATGCTCCGAGCAGGGAGAAGCCGATGCCCTTGGCGGCGCGCCGGACGCGCCGGCGGCGTTGGCCGGGGAGTTCTTCCGGGCGTGCCGGGCGACCCGGACCGGCGGCTCGCGGCGGGCGTGCGGTGGACCGTTCGGTGGTAACGGCCCGCGTCGGAGCCATCGCGAGCAGGGACGACACGAGCCCCGTCGGTGCAGTGGTGCCGGCGGCGGAACCCGTGGCCAGCACGGCTTTCGCCGCCCGCTCCTGGTGATAGAACGCCCGGCAGTCGTCGCAGGCCATCACGTGCGCCAGAACGACGTCGCGCTCGTCGACGGAACACTCACCGTCGACAAGCGCAGAGATGCGGGTGCGGTCGTGGGTCATGGCGTGGCGGGGACGCTTTCCAGTGCTCGTGGACTGCGGTGCGACAGCGCGGTGCGCAGGTGCGCGCGGCCGCGGTGGATACGGCTGCGCACGGTACCCAGCTTGACGCCGAGCGTCGCCGAGATCTCCTCGTAGGACAACCCCTCGACGTCGCAGAGGACGACGGCGGCTCGGAACTCCGGCGCGAGGCCGTCGAGTGCGGCCTGGACGTCGGCGTCGAGGTGGTGGTCGTCATAGACCTGTGCAGGGGACGGTTCGTGGCCGGCGATCCGCTCGTGCGCCTCGTCGGTCAGCGCGTCGAACCGAATGCGCTGCTTGCGGCGGGCCTGGTCGAGGAAGAGGTTGGTGGTGATGCGGTGCATCCAGCCCTCGAACGTGCCGGGGGTGAAGCTGGACAGCGACCGGAAGACCCGGACGAACACTTCCTGGGTCAGGTCCTCGGCGTCGTGCTGATTGCCGGTGAGCCGGTAGGCGAGCCGGTAGACCCGGGCCGAGTGCACACGGACGATCTCGTCCCAGCTCGGCGCGACCCAGACGGCGGGCTCGACGGCGCCGTCGGCACCGGAAGGCACGGGCTGCACGGAGCCGGTGTCGGTGTGCTGTCTCATCGGGGGTCCTTCGGTCGGCTTCGCCCTCCGGGCCGGCAGGCCGTATGTCGACGACCTGCCACGGGCTCAACGCTTGAGACGCAGACCGCGTTCCGAAGGTTGCCTCGGCGACGTGTGCTCTCCCGCACACGGTCCCACGGGCGCGCCACACGCTCACCGTGTGCCGGTGGCGACCACTAGGCTGGCCGCGCCTGCCGATCGACACCGACCGGCAAACGATCTCCGGAGGCTGATGAACATCGCCGCGATGAAGCCCGCAACCTGGGCCTACAGCGAGAACTTCGTCGGCGAGGACGAGGTCCTGACCGACGCCCGCGCCCGCGCCGCCGACTTCCCGGCGTCACCCATCGGGTCTGGCGGCGGCGCCGCCTTGCGCTTCCTCGCAGCCGTTCTGGACGCGCGCAACGTCGTCGAGATCGGTACCGGCTGTGGAATCTCGGGAATCTGGCTGCTGCGCGGCATGCGCAGTGACGGCGTGCTGACCAGTGTCGACATCGAGGCAGAGCACCAGCGGTTCGCCCGCCAGGCGTTCACCGCGGGCGGTTTCGCCCCGCAGCGCGCGCGGCTCATCACCGGCGCGGCGCTCGACGTCGTGTCCCGGTTGACCGACGGGCACTACGACCTCGTGTACTGCGACGGCGACAAGAAGGAGTACGCCGAGTATCTCGCCGCAGCGGCCCGGCTCCTGCGCGTCGGTGGGGTGGTTGTCTTCGACGACGCGCTCTGGCACGACAAGGTCGCCGATCCGTCCGCGCGCGACGCCGAGACCACGATCATCCGTGACGTCGGCCGCACGATCGTCGAGTCCGACGATTGGCTCGCCTTGATGCTGCCGGTCGGCGACGGGCTGCTCTGCGCGGTGAAGCGGGGCTGACCCGGCAGCTCAGTCGGTCGCCGCGTCGTAGGCGAGCCGGAGCCACTCCTCGAGCTCGCCGTCGACGTCCTCGGGCCCGACGAGCCGGATCCAGTGGACGATGCGATCGTCGGACAGGCGTGCGGAGCGGGTGACGCGCGGACTCGCGAGCGTCGTGGGTAGCACGAGTTCGAGCGAGGCCCACCGGCTTTTCGGCCGCACCTCCGCCAGCTTGCGCTGCGTCTTCAGGAACACACCGACCCGCACCGCGTCCACGTGCAGCGGCCCCAGCGTTCGCAGGTAGGCGACGACCGCCAGGCAGGCCGCGCATTGCCCGTCCGGAGAGCCGATGAAGGTATCGGCGATGTCATTGCCCGGGCTGCAGGTGTGCGACTGGTTGGTGCGGTCGAACTCGCGGTCACACCGGGGGCAGGTCCATCGCGCCATCAGCTCCCCCGATCTCGGCGTGTGGTCAGCGCTGAACCTTCGTGCCCTTGCCGATGGCGGTGACCCCACCGGCGGAGACCGTGTGCCCCTTCTGCCGTTCGACCAGCAGGTCCTCGCCGATCACCGCGCCGGGCGGGACGACGACACCCTTGTCCAGCACGGCATTGCGCACGACCGCGCCCTTGCCGATCACGGTGCCTTCCATGATCACCGAGTTCGTCACCATGGCGCCGGCGCCGACCCGCACGTTCGGGGCGAGCACGCTGTGGTCGACGAGGCCGCCGGAGACGATCGCACCGGCGGAGACGATCGACTCGTGCGCACGGCCGCCCTCGACGAACTTCGCGCCGGGCACTTGCGGCGGCAAGCTGAAGATCGGCCACTTCGCGTTGTAGAGGTTGAAGATCGGGTCGATCGACACGAGGTCCATGTGGGCTTCGTGGTAGGCGTCGAGCGAGCCGACGTCGCGCCAGTAGTCGCGGTCGCGCTCGCTGCTGCCGGGCACGTTGTTGTCGGCGAAGTCGTAGACGAACGCCTTCGACTGGTCGGTGAGCATCGGGATGATGCTGCCGCCCATGTCGTGGACGCTCTCGGACTGCCCGGCGTCGGCGGCGATGGCCTCGAGCAGCGCGGACGTGGTGAAGACGTAGTTACCCATCGACACGAACGACTCGTCGGGGCGGCCCGGGACCGCAGGTGGATCGGCCGGCTTCTCCAGGAACGCAGCGATCCGGGCGCTGTCGGCGGATCGCTGGATCACGCCGAAGTCGACGGCTTCGTGCCGAGGCACGCCGATCCCGGCGACCGTGACCGCCGCGCCGGAGTCGATGTGCGCGTCCACCATCGCGGCGGCGTCCATCCGGTAGACGTGGTCGGCGCCGAAGACGACGACGTAGTCGGGCTTCTCGTCGTAGATCAGGTTGAAGGACTGGAAGATCGCGTCCGCGCTGCCCTGGTACCAGCGCGGGCCCAGGCGCTGCTGCGCCGGCACCGGCGTGACGTAGTTGCCGAGGAAAGTCGACATCCGCCAGGTGAGGGAGATGTGGCGGTCGAGCGAATGCGATTTGTACTGCGTCAGAACCGCGATCTGCCTGATACCGGCGTTGACCAGGTTCGACAGAACGAAGTCGACGAGTCGGTAGTGACCGCCGAACGGCACCGCGGGCTTGGCCCGATCGGCGGTCAATGGCATCAGCCGCTTGCCTTCGCCACCGGCCAGGACGATACCCAGGACCTTGGGCTGATGCCGCATGCCTGTGAGCTCCACCATACTGGCAAACCCTAGTGCTCAGCAGCGTCGGGCCGCGAGGGCTTGACGGTGCCGAATGACGCCGCCGGCCTCGGTTCTCGCCATTCCGCCGACGGTCGGGAGCGGATGCGGCAAGATGACCGACCATGCCCGACGACATCCGCCTCGTCCTGCCTCGGACCGACGTGCGGCACAGCTACAACGAGGCCTCCGCGGAACTTCAGGAGGTGTTCGGCCGCGACACCGCGTGGCCCGGCAACCGTGTGCTGCCCGGAGTCGAGTTCACCGACGGCGAACTGCGGTCCACCGAAGGCTTCGCCAGATTCGTCAGCGCCCTGCATCGAGCGGCCGATCCCAGCATCCCGGTCGGTCCCGACTGGGTGCATTCGACCATGCTTTGGCTAGTCGATTTCGCTCCGGACGAACCCCGCTTCCTCGGTCGGTTGTCGTTGCGGCACGAGCTGAACGGGTTCCTGCGCACCGAGGGCGGCCACATCGGTTACGTCGTCCGTCCGAGCGCACAACGCCGCGGCCTCGGCACCCGGATGCTCGCGATGGTACTGCCGTTCGCGGCTGCCCGCGGCATCGGCCGCGCCCTCGTGACGTGCGACGTCGACAACACCGGGTCGGCCAAGGTGATTCTCGCCAACGGAGGTGTCGAGGACACGCCGTACCGGACCAAGCGCCGATTCTGGGTGCCGACGAGACCGACGCTCGCCGCGGCGCAACCCGATCTCCCCGGCGTCCTGGCAGCGCAATTGGCGGTCGTGCGGGAGTGGATCGCCGGGCTGTCGCCGGCCGACATGGACACCGCCAGCGTGCTGGACGGCTGGACGGTGGCCGATCTGGTGGCGCACGTCGCGAGGTCGGGGAACGCGATGATCCACCTCCGTCCCGCCGACGTGGCACCGATGTCGCTCGGGCAGTACGTGTCCGCCTACGCGGCCGCGGCGGCGGAGATCGGGGACGGGACGCGCGCGCTCGCGGTGGCGACGGCGGACGATCGGCTCGGCGCGGTCGACGCCGCCTGGGCGACCGCGATGGGCGCGCTCGTCGCGCTTGCCGCCGCTCGCGCCGATGACCAGGTCGTCGTCGGTCCGCGGGGGCCGATCCTGCTGTCGGAGTTCGTCGTCACCCGGCTCGTCGAACTCGTCGTGCACGCCGACGATCTCGGTCGGTCCGTCGGGCTCCCAGGACCGCAGGATCCGCGAGCCGTCGACGTCGTCGCCGCGGCGCTCACCCAGATCTGGACGGACCGCTTTCCGCGTCGTCCGATTCCCGACCTCGACGACGACCTCGACTGGATCAGGCAGGCGTGCGGACGGATCCGACCGTCGGTCCCGGTCGCCGGGCTGCCGTTGTTGTGACGCACGCTGGCCGAACCGGGGACGCGGTCATAACCTTCCGGTCATGCGAATCGCGCTACTGACAAGGGAGTACCCGCCGGCGGTCTACGGCGGAGCCGGCGTCCACGTCACCAACCTGGCGCTGGCGTTGCGGGATCCGCGCTTCGCGGGCGTCGTCGACCTCGACGTGCATGCGCTCGGCGCGCCTCGTCCCGGTGCGGCCACCTACGCCGAATCCGACCCCCGTCTGAGCGCGGCGGATCCCGACGTGAACCCGACACTTCCCTTGCTGGCGGCCAACCTCGAGATCGCAGCCGCTATCAAAGGGTCGGACCTGGCGCACAGCCATACCTGGTACACGAACTTCGGCGGCCGGATCGCATCGCTCGTGCACGGGATTCCCCACGTCATCACGGCGCACTCGCTCGAACCGCGGCGGCCGTGGAAGGCCGAGCAACTGGGCGGCGGGTACCGGGTGTCGAGCTGGGTCGAACGCGAGGCCTACGAGAACGCCGACGCCGTCATCGCCGTGTCGGCCGGGATGCGTGCCGACGTCCTCGACTGCTATCCGGGCCTGGACCCGGCGAAGGTGCGGGTCGTCTACAACGGCATCGACACCCGCCGCTACCAGCCCGATCCCGGCACGGACGTCCTGGACCGTCTCGGGGTCGACCGGACCCGTCCGTACGTGACGTTCGTCGGCCGGATCACCCGGCAGAAGGGTGTCGGACACCTGCTCGCCGCCGCGGCGCAGTTCGATCCGGCGCTACAGATCGTGCTGCTGGCGGGAGCTCCGGACACTCCGGAGATCGCGGCGTCGACTGCTGCTGCGGTCGAGGACCTGGCGCGGACCCGGTCGGGGGTGATCTGGGTGCAGGAGATGCTGCCGGCCGAGCAGGTCATGCAGGTGCTCGCCCACGCGATCGTCTTCTGCTGCCCGTCGATCTACGAGCCGCAGGGGATCGTGAACCTCGAGGCGATGGCGTGTGAAACGGCGGTGGTGGCGAGCGACGTCGGCGGGATCCCGGAGGTCGTGCGCCACGGCGAGACCGGGCTCCTGGTGCACTACGACGTCGACGAGCCGGCGCAGTTCGAGGCCGAGTTCGCCGCAGCGGTGAACTCGGTGGCCGGGGACCCCGTCCGGGCGTCGGCGATGGGGGTGGCCGGCCGGAAGGTGGCGGTGGAGGACTTCGGCTGGCCGGCGATCGCCGACGCGACGGTCGAGGTGTATCGCTCGGTCCTGCGCTAGCCGGCGATTGTCTCGCCACCGACAGCCCCGGCGGCGCACAGACGCCCCGCGCACGGGGCTGGCCGTGCCCGGGAGCGGCTGTCTGTCGACGCGGCGACAGCGATTGACCCCGCAGCGGGGCGTTTCACCCCCTGCACGGGGTGAAACGCCGGTGAGCAAGGTGAAACCTCGGGCCGGCGGTCGTGTCCCGCCACCGACATCCCCGGCGGCGCACAGACCGCCCAGCACACGGGGCTACCGGTGCCCGGGAGCGGCTGTCTGTCGACGCGGCGACAGCGATTGACCCCGCAGCGGGGCGTTTCACCCCCTACCCGGGGTGACACGCCGGTGGGCAGGGTCAAACCTCGGGCCGGCGGTCGTCTCGCCACCGACAGCCCCGACGGCGCACAGACCGCCCAGCACACGGGGCTGTCCGTGCCCGGGAGCGGCTGTCTGTGGGTGAACGGCGGGGCTCCCTCGACAACTCCCGACACTCCGGTCACGGGCGCCACTCTTGTTTCTTAACCTTTCGGCGACGTTATGTGACAGATTGTGTGTGTGCGCGCCCGAACTGTAGTCATGACGATGGTGTCCGTGGTCTCGGCCGTAGCGGTCGGCGCTGGTGGAGTCGCGCTCGCCCAGAGCCAGGGGATGCTCCCCGGGCGGACCCAGACGGTTGCGGCTCCCCCGGCGACCAGCACTCCGCAGCCGATCTCGCCCGCGACGACGACCGCTGCCACGCCGACACCGCCCACGCCGACACCGCCCACGTCGGCGGAACGACCGTCACCGAGTCGGCTGAAGCCCACACCGAAACCCACGGCCAAGCCCACCCCGCAGCCCACCCCGAGCCCGACGCCGACTCCCAGTCCCAGTCCCAGTCCGACGGTGGTGACCGCGCCGGTCGTGCTCTTCCGACCCGGCAGTACGTCGAACCACGTACGTGAGCTGGAGGCCCGGCTCGTGGCCCTCCAGTGGCTCGACAAAAAGTGGGTCGACGACTTCTACGGCACCAACACCACCGCCGCGGTCAAGGGATTCCAGGCCAAGCGGGCCATGCCCGTTCTCGGCTACGTCGACCAGGCCACCTGGACGTCTCTCGTCGGCCACACGAAAACGCCGACGCACGCCGAGCTGTACCCGCCGAAGGAAGCCGACGGCAGCACCGCGCCGGTCACTCTCGACAGCCGATGCTTGACCGGCCGCGTCCTGTGCATCAGCAAGAGCGCGAACGCACTGAGCTGGGTGGTCGACGGCAAGGTGGTCGCGCGGATGGACGTCCGCTTCGGGTGCGTTTCGCGGACCCCGACCCGGGAGGGCACCTTCTCCGTGTACGCGAAGGTGGTCGACGAGTGGTCCCGCCTCTACAACTCACCGATGCCGTTCGCCATGTACTTCGACGGCGGCCAGGCCGTCCACTACTCCGCCGACTTCGCCGCCCGCGGCTACGCCGGTTGCTCACACGGCTGCGTCAACGTCCGCGACCGCGCCGCCGTGATGGCGCTGTTCGGGCAGGTCCACGTCGGCGACAAGGTGGTCGTCTACCGCACGTGAGTCCGACGCCGGATCGTTCGGTGGGCATGCGATAGGGCGGGCACGTGCGTGTCGCACATACCCGCCCTGTCAGCTGGCCGGTGCCCGATGGGCACCGTCAGGAGACGACAGCTTTCAACGCATCGCCTAGCTCGTTGGCCTCGGCTGCCGTGAGCTCGACGACGAGACGTCCGCCTCCCTCGAGCGGAACGCGCATCACGATGCCGCGCCCCTCCTTGGTCACTTCGAGCGGACCATCGCCTGTCCGCGGCTTCATCGCCGCCATCCCGTACCCCCTTCTGGGTTCACTCACGTCGGGTCGTGCGGGCCATTATCTCCGATTCGGGCAGCTTGCGTCGCCCCGCCCACCGTCGGCGCGCTCAGGCCGGGACGTGGCAGCCGTCGAGATGGTCGTCGACCATGCCGGTCGCCTGCATCAGCGCATAAGCCGTCGTCGGCCCGACGATTCGGAACCCCAGCCGGCGCAGCGACTTGGCCATTGCGGTGGACTCCGGGGTGACCGCCGGGACATCGGCCGAGGTCAGTGGCCGCGGCCGGGGGCCGGGGGCGAACGACCACAGGACCTCCGACAGCGGCCGGCCGAGTTCCAGCACCACCCGCGCGTTGCCGATCGTCGCCTCGATCTTGCTGCGGTTCCGCACGATCCCCGCGTCGGTCAGCAGTCGATCGACGTCGGCGGGGGTGAAGGTGGCCACGACGGTGGGGTCGAACTGCGCGAACGCGGCACGAAACGCCGGCCGCTTACGAAGAATCGTCAACCAGGACAGGCCGGACTGGAACGCCTCGAGGCTTATGCGCTCGAACAATCCGTGGTCGTCGCGGACCGGTCGTCCCCACTCGGTGTCGTGATAGGCGACGTAGAGCGGGTCGGACAGCCCCCAAGGGCAGCGCGCGAGACCGTCCGCGCCGACGACGAGGCTTCGGATCGCCGGTTCGGTCAAGGCCGTGCGTCGAGCTCGACCGAGGCCGCGTCGACCGACGCCGGCTCGACGATCTGATCGACCGACGCCGGCTCGACGAGCTGATCGACCGACGCCGGCTTGACCGATGCCGGCTCGACCGGCTGGGCGGCTTCGGCGACATCGCCGGTCGGCGGTGGGAGCACGTCGAGGCGTGGACGTGCCGACAGCTCCGCGCGCAGCCGCTCGATGAAGTCGTCGACCTCGTCCATCGCGTAGCCACGCAGGGTCTGGGTGAACCGGATACCGGCCAGATCGGCGTCGGTCAGCGGCGCCGAAGTCAGCTGGGCGGCCGGACGGTCCGGGGCGACCTCCGGCATGGCTCCACCGCTGATGCGGCCGACGACGATGGCGATCACCACCCCGAGGACGGCGACGACGACCGCGACCCAGAGCCATGTCATGCCGGCGATCGTATCGGCGGGCCGGCCGTCGGGCCGTCGTCGACGCCCGTGCGGCCGGCATGTCCACCCGTCGGGTTGGATGACCGCGTGACCTCACACGTGCTGCAGCTCGGCTCCCGGACCTTCGGCGCGGGCCAGTTTGCGGTGATGGCGATCCTGAACCGCACTCCGGACTCGTTCTACGACGGCGGGGCGACCTACGCCCTCGACGCCGCGCTCACCCGGCTCGACGACGTCGTCGGCCAGGGCGCCGACATCGTCGACGTCGGCGGGGTGAAAGCAGGCTACGGCCCACCGGTGTCACCGGCCGAGGAGCTCGAACGCACCGAGGAGTTCGTCTCGTTGGCCCGCGCCCGGCACCCCGACCTGGTCATCAGTGTCGACACCTGGCGTGCCGAGGTGGCCGCGGTGCTCTGCCGGGCCGGTGCCGACCTGATCAACGACACCTGGGCCGGGCACGATCCCGAGGTGGCGGCGGTGGCCGCGGAGTTCAGCGCCGGCCTGGTGTGTTCGCACACCGGCGGGTTGGCGCCACGGACCGATCCGCATCGCGTCCACTACGACGACGTGATGGCCGACGTGATCGCCGGCGTGAGCGCACTCGCCCGGCGTGCCGAGGAAGCCGGCGTCGCGGCGGCACGGATCCTCGTCGACCCGACGCACGACTTCGGCAAGAACACCCGGCACTCCCTCGAGCTCACCCGTCGCCTGGACGAGTTGGTCGGGTGCGGCTGGCCGGTGCTGGTGGCCCTCAGCAACAAGGACTTCGTCGGCGAGACCCTCGACCTGCCGATCTCGGACCGACTTCCGGGCACGCTCGCCGCCACCGCCGTGAGCGCCTGGCACGGCGCACGCGTGTTCCGGGCACACGACGTCGGCGCCACCCGGCAGGTGCTCGACATGGTGGCGTCGATCCGTGGTGACCGGCAACCCGCCGTCAGCCGCCGCGGGCTGGCCTGACCCCGGGACCGACTGAACTCGGGCTACTCGGGTCGTCTCGGTGATATCGAGTCGCCCGACGGTGACGCGACGGTCTTGATCACCGCCATCACCTCATCCGCGGTGTCGACGACGGTGAACGCCTCGAGGTCCTCGGCAGACGCCTTGCCCTCGGCGACGACCCGATCGCGCAGCCAGTCGACCAGCCCGCGCCAGTAGTCGCGGCCGACGAGCACCACCGGGAACCGGGTGATCTTCCCGGTCTGCACGAGCGTCAGCGCCTCGAACAGCTCGTCCAGCGTGCCGACCCCGCCCGGGAGCACCACGAAGCCTTGGGAATACTTGACGAACATCGTCTTGCGGGCGAAGAAGTACCGGAAGTTCACCGCGAGGTCGATGTAGGCGTTCAGGCCTGCCTCGACCGGCAGTTCGATGCCGAGCCCGACCGACACGCCGCCGGCCTCCCAGGCGCCTCGGTTGGCCGCTTCCATCGCGCCTGGTCCGCCACCGGTGATGACTGCCCAGCCGGCGTTCACGAGCCGGCCGGCGATCTCACGGGCGAGCTGGTACTGCGGGTCGTCCTCGTGCGTCCGGGCGGAGCCGAACACGCTGACCGCCGGCCCGAGTTCCGCGAGTGCACCGAAGCCCTCGACGAACTCGGCTTGGATGCGCTGCACCCGCCACGGATCGGTGTGCACCCAGCCGGAATCCGAACCGCCGGCGGGGCCGTGACTGTCGAGCAGCCGCTGGTCGGTGGTCGAGCTGCGGACCTGTCCCCGACGGACGGTCACGGGCCCTTCCTGCCTGGCCGGCGGACCGGGACGGCTGGGATCGGTCACGCCAGCCACCGCCGGAGGGACGCCAGGCAGTCGTGCAGGGCTTCGATCCGGACGAATTCGCCGGCCGAATGCGCCAGAGACGGGTCGCCGGGGCCGTAGTTCACCGCGGGGATCCCGAGGACGGAGAACCTGGCGACGTCGGTCCAGCCGAACTTCGCCCGCGGCGGGCCGCCGATGGCCGCGGCGAACGCGGCGGCGGCCGGACGGTCGAGACCGGGCCGGGCCGCCGGTGCCGAGTCGAGCAGTTCGACGTCGAACCCGTCGAAGACCTCGCGCACGTGCGCGAGCGCCGCCGCCTCGGAGCGGTCCGGGGCGAACCGGTAGTTCACCCCGACCCGGCACTCGTCCGGGATGACGTTGCCGGCGACGCCACCGCTGATCAACGTCGCGTTGAGCCCCTCGTGGAACGCCAGGCCCTCGACGACCGGCTCCCGCGGGACGTAGACGGTGAGCCGGCGCAGCACCTCGGTGGCGTCATGGATCGCATTGTGACCCGACCACGAGCGCGCGCTGTGCGCCCGCGTGCCGCGGGTGATCACGTCGACGTGAAGCGATCCCTGGCAGCCACCTTCGACGATGCCGTCGGTCGGTTCGCAGAGCACCGCGAAGTCGGCGCTCATCAGCCCGGGCGAGCTGGCGGCGAGCTTCGTCAGCCCGTTCGCCTCCGCCTCGATCTCCTCGCACTCGTAGAACAGATAGGTCACGTCCCGGTTCGGCTCGGCGAGGTCGGCCGCCAGCTTGAGGCCGATCGCCACGCCGCCCTTCATGTCGCAGGACCCGATACCGGCGAGTGCGCCGTGGGCGATCCGGGCACCTGCGTTCCCGGCTACCGGGACCGTGTCGAGGTGGCCGGCGATCACCACGCGCTCGGACCGGCCGAGGTGGGTGCGAGCAGCGATGGTGTTGCCGATCCGGGTGACGTCCAGGTGCGGGACGGCCCGCAGCGCATCCTCGACCAGCCCGGCGATCAGCGCCTCCTCACGGCTGACGGATGGGATGTCGACCAGCGCCGCGGTGAGGGCGACGACGTCGGACCGGAGGTCGAGGCGCGCCCCGTTGACTGAGGATCCGCTGGCAGCAGCGGGAGATGGCGCGGTCATGTCTGGCACCCTAGGGCGGTGACCGAATCGACGCACGCCTGGGGCCACGGCCTCGCCACGAGCACTCTCGCCGGTTCCGTCCTCGACTGCTGGTTCCCGGCACCTGCCCTCGGCGAGGCGCCCACCGGCGTCGAACCCGCCCTTGAACTCATCGCCGGGGAATTGACCGACGACCTGCGCGGCGTCGAGACCCGGGTCGTGCTGGCCGAGACCGATCTGTCACAGCCACCCGCGGACACCATCGACGCATACCTGCGGTTGCATCTGCTCAGCCATCGGCTGGCGAAGCCGCGGAGCATCAACCTCGACGGGATCTTCGGGGTCCTCCCGAACGTCGTCTGGACGTCGCACGGCCCCTGCGCGGTGGACGGTTTCGAGCAGATCCGCGCCCGGCTGCGCGCCTCCGGCCGCGTGGTCGCGGTCTACGGGGTCGACAAGTTCCCGCGGATGACCGACTACGTGGTTCCGTCCGGTGTCCGGATCGCTGACGCCGACCGGGTCCGTCTCGGCGCCTACCTCGCCCCCGGCACCACGGTCATGCAGCCCGGCTTCGTGAACTTCAACGCCGGCACCCTGGGATCGGCGATGGTGGAGGGCCGCATCACCGCCGGCACCGTCGTCGGCGCCGACTCCGACGTAGGTGCGGGATCGTCGCTGATGGGCACGTTGTCCGGCGGCGGCACGCAGCAGGTGACGATCGGCGAACGCTGCCTGATCGGCGCCAACGCCGGAATCGGCATCAGTCTGGGCGACGACTGCATCGTCGAGGCCGGTTGCTACGTCACGGCCGGCACGAAGGTCACCCGGCCCGACGGACAGGTCGTGAAAGCGCTCGACCTGTCCGGCGAGTCCGGCATGCTGTTCCGTCGCAACTCTGTCACCGGGGCGGTCCAGGTGCTGCCTCGAACCGGTCCCGGGATAGCGCTCAACCCGGCACTGCACGCGACCGCGTGAGCGGACGTCGTCGCTCGGGCGGTTTTGTCCTGCTGGTGGTCGTGGTGTGTCTCGCCGTCGGTGTCGGCGTCGTGGTGGCGCTCGCCCGGTCGGGCCGGGCCTATATCACCGGCGACGGCTGTACGGCCGTCGTGAATGGAGCGTCGGCTCAACTCGATCCCGACCAGGCGCGTTACGCGAGCATCATCGTGGCCGGTTCGATCAAGCAGAAGCTGCCGCCGCGGGCCGCGACGATCGCCCTCGCCACCGCGTTCCAGGAGAGCGGCATCGCCAACCTGGACTCGGGCCACGCCGACTCGCTGGGGCTGTTCCAGCAACGGCCGAGCCAGGGCTGGGGCACCGCGAAGCAGATCATGGACCCGTACTACTCGACTGCTCGCTTCTATACGGCGCTGGCGAAGGTACCGGGCTACCAGAACCTCTCGATCACCGACGCTGCGCAGAAGGTGCAGCGCTCGGCCTACGGCGACGCCTACGCTCAGCACGCGACCCGATCGCGCATCCTCGCGTCGGCGATGACCGGCCAGACCGCCGCCGCATTCACCTGTACGGCCGCGCACGCAAAGCCCAGCTGGACGCCAGGTCAGGTGATGACGGACATCTCATCGTCGTTCGGCGCCCGGGTGCGGGTCGCCGCCGCACCGTCGGGTGTGGTCGTGACGGTTCCGACGTCGCAGGGGACGTCCACCGACCGCGAGCGGATCCGGTGGGCGGTGGCGCAGTGGGCCGTCGCCAACGCGGCGCAGGCGCCGATCGCGTCGGTGCGGACGAACTCTCGGCTCTGGACACGGGTCAATGGAGCAGACGGCTGGCAGGTCGAGAAGAACCAGCCGGCCGCCGGATCGGTGACGATCGAGCTGACCGTCGCCTGAGTCAGCGCGCCCGAGACGTCGCAGGTCGGTCGACGCCGCGGGTCATCGGCCTCAGCGGTTGCTCATCGGGACGTAGTCGCGCTCGGTCTCGCCCGTGTAAATCTGACGCGGCCGGCCGATCTTCGTGGCTGGGTCGAGCATCATTTCGCGCCACTGGGCGATCCAGCCGGGCAGCCGGCCGATCGCGAACAGGACGGTGAACATGCGCGTCGGGAAACCCATCGCCCGGTAGATCAGGCCGGTGTAGAAGTCGACGTTGGGGTAGAGCTTGCGTGAGACGAAGTAGTCGTCGGTGAGGGCGATGTCCTCGAGCTTCAAGGCGATGTCGAGCAGTTCGTCGTGGGTGTCGCCGACGATCTCGTCCGCATGCGTCTTGATGATCGCGGCGCGCGGGTCATAGCTTTTGTAGACGCGGTGCCCGAAGCCCATCAGCCGGACGCCCTGCTCCTTGTTCTTCACCTTGTTCATGAAGCTTGTGACGTCGCCGCCGTCGGCCTTGATCTCCTCGAGCATGTCCAGCACTGCGGCGTTCGCACCGCCGTGGAGGGGGCCGAAGAGTGCCATGATGCCGGCCGAGATGGACGCGAACAGGTTCGCCTGGCTCGAGCCGACCATCCGGACCGTCGACGTCGAACAGTTCTGCTCGTGGTCGGCGTGCAGGATGAACAGGAGGTCGAGCGCCTTCGAGATCTTCGGGTCGACCTCGTAGGGCTCGGCCGGGAAGCCGAACGTCATCCGCAGGAAGTTGTCGACGTAGCTCTGCGAGTTGTCCGGGTAGAGCAACGGCTGGCCGACGGACTTCTTGTAGGCGTAGGCCGCGATGGTCGGGAGCTTCGCCATCAGCCGGATCGTCGACAGATCGACCTGGGTCTGGTCGAAGGGATCGAGGCTGTCCTGATAGAAGGTCGACAGCGCCGACACCGCGCTGGACAGGACCGGCATCGGATGCGCGTCGCGTGGGAAGCCTCCGAAGAACTCCTTGAAACCCTCGTCGAGGATGGTGTGACGCTGGATGCGGTTGGTGAACGCGGCGAGCTCGCTCTCTGTCGGCAGCGCCCCGTAGATCAGTAGGTAGGAGACCTCCATGAAGCTGCTGCCCTTGGCGAGCTGCTCGATCGGATATCCGCGGTACCGCAGGATGCCTGCGTCGCCGTCGATGTAGGTGATAGCGGAGGTGCAAGAACCAGTGTTGGTGTAACCGGGATCCAGCGTCACCATGCCGGTCTTGCCCAGCAGCGACGTGATACCGAAGCCGCTCGAGCCCTCGGTGGCACTCGTGACGGGCAGCTCCAGCTGCGTGTCCCCGACGGAGAGTTTGACGTCGCTCATAGGTGGTCCTCCGACCTCATTGGTGCACTGGTGTCATGGATGCGTGCACTGTCGTCGAGCCGCCGAGCGGCAGCAGCGACGCGTTCGTCAGTGGCGGTCAGGGCGATCCGGACGTGCCGGTCGCCGGCTGAGCCGTAGAAGTCACCTGGTGCGGCCAGGATGCCGAGGCCGGCGAGCGCGGCGACGGTGTCGCGGCACGGCTCGTAGCGGGTGACCCACAGGTAGAGCGCGCCCTGCGAGTCGTCGATGCGGAAGCCGGCGTTGATCAGCGCCGGCGCGAGGACGTCGCGGCGCGCGCGGTAACGGGCGACCTGCTCGGTGGCGTGCTCATCGTCGGACACCGCAACGGCCAGGGCGGCCTGCACCGGTTGCGGCACGATCATCCCCGCGTGCTTGCGGACCGCCAGCAGAGCGTCCACGACGGCCGCGTCGCCCGCGACGAAGCCTGCACGGTAGCCCGCGAGGTTGGACCGCTTGGACAGCGAGTGGACGGCCAGCACGCCGTCGGTCGAGCCGCCGTTGACGCGCGGATCGAGAACCGAGACCGCCTCGACGTCGGGGTCCCAGCAAAACGGCAGGTAGCACTCGTCACTCGCGACGAGCACGTCGTTGGCGCGGGCCCAGTCGAGGATCCTCGCCAACTCGGCGACGCTCGCGATGCGACCGTTCGGGTTGGCCGGTGAGTTGACCCACACCAGCGCCGGCGAGCTGCCCTCCGGCCAGGTCGTCACCGCGAACGGCTCGTCGGAGGTGACCAGCGCGGCACCGGCCAGGTGCACTCCGACAGCGTACGTCGGATAGGCCAGTTCGGGGATGACGACGGCGTCGCCGCTCCCTAGCCCGAGCAACGTCGGCAACCACGCGACGAGCTCTTTGGAGCCGATTGTGGGTAGCACCTGGTCCGGCGAGATCGGGACCGAACGCGCGGTGCGGACGAGGTAGTCGGCGATGGCTGTACGGAGCGCGACCGGGCCGCTTGTGGTCGGGTAGCCGGGGGCGTTGGAACTTGCGGTCAGCGCTTCGGCGATCAGGCTCGGGGTGGGGTCGACCGGGGTGCCGACAGAGAGATCGACGATGCCGTCGGGATGTGCGGATGCGATCGCCTTCGCTCCCGCGATGGTGTCCCACGGGAAGTCGGGCAGTCCCGTCACGCCGAACGTCCGTCGCGTCGAGCCGCCGCGGCGCACGGTGTCGGGCGCGCCGTTCATCAAGCTGCGAGTCAACAGGTCACTCGGCGTGTTCCTGTGGCGGGAGCGCGGAGACGAGCTCGTGGTCCTTGTCGACCGGTCCGAGCTTCGCGGCGCCGCCGGGCGAACCGAGGTCGGTGAAGAAGTCGACGTTCGCGGTGTAGTAGTCCTTCCACTGCTCCGGGACGTCGTCTTCGTAGAAGATCGCCTCGACGGGGCAGACCGGCTCGCAGGCCCCGCAGTCCACGCATTCGTCCGGGTGGATGTAGAGCATGCGGTTGCCTTCGTAGATGCAGTCGACCGGACACTCGTCGACGCACGCGCGGTCCTTGAGGTCCACGCAGGGCTCAGCGATCACGTAGGTCATGGGCACTCCTTCGGGCTCGCGGTCAACTCGCACATCCGGGATCGGCATTGTCGACCAGATCGGGCGAGAACAGATGACGAAGACGGACCGATCATCGTCAACCTAGTATCCCGGAGTCGGGTATTGCACATGCGTGAGGGGTCGGCCGATGGCGTTTGTGGGCAGGGTCACGCCGGCGCACGTCGGGACCCGCATCGTGGTGCGATTCCGGCGTCCCGACGACGGTGGACCCACCCTGACCGACGTTGTCGGGGTGCTCGAGACCTTCGACTCGACAGCGCTGGCCGTGCGGGATAGACGGGGCGCTTTGGTCACGGTCGCGCTGACCGACGTGTTCCTGGCCAAGCCGGTCCCCGACGCACCGCCACGCCGCCGGCCGCGACCGTCCTGACCCCTCGCCGACCGTCGACCACGGGCTTCACCTCTGCAGCGGTCGTTTCACCCAGTGCGTGGGGTGAAACGCCCCCCGGTCGGGTGAAACGCACAGGGATAGCTCGTCGTGAAGCTCGACACCTCCTCGATCACACCGATCTTCGCCAGCGCGGCCCGACCGTTTGCGGTCGGCGTCGTGACGACGTCGACGCTCGCAACCCGGGCGACGCCGGATTTCGGCAGGGCGGCCATCAGCGCGGACGCGAGGTTCACGGTCGGAGCGCGGACACCGTCGACGACGTAGCCGGCGGCCAGCACGACGACGACAGTGTTCGCACCACGCTGGCCAGCAGTCGACGCCGCCGCCGGTCGCCGGCACAACGCGGTCAGGATGTTGCGCCGGAGTCGCGCCTGCCGCCGCCCAAGAGCGGGTGGAACCCGCTGCTGAAGTGCACGAGGGGCCCGGCCGAGGCGGGCGCGGTGCCGGCCACGACCTCGGTCAGCTCGGCGAGGACCAGCGTGTGGTCACCCCCGGGCAGCCGGGAATGGATGTGGGCACCGACGCCTATGAGCGCGTCCGGCAGGATCAGGCAGCCGTTGCCGAGCCGCGTCATCGCCAGGCCGTCGAACTGCGTGGCGAGGTCGCGCGCGCTCCGCGCGAAATGCCGGGCGAGGTCGACCTGCGAGTCGGCCAGGAACGAGACGGCCAGGTCTCCGGCGGCCTCGAGGGCTGCGTGGAAGCGGGACTTCCGGTCGACGCTGACGAGCAGGAGCGGCGGCGTCAGCGACACCGCGGCAACCGCGGTCGCGGTCATGGCGAAGTCGATGCCGTCGGCCCGACAGGTGACCAGGCAGACCCCACTGCCGAGGTGGCTCATGGCGTGCCGGTAAGCCTCGGCGGTGACGGATCCCATGGCGCCGCAGGCTATCGGGCCACGGGCGTCGACCACCCGCCGGGCAGAATCTCCGCGTGACTCCCGTCGCGGCTGCCCGCTCCCACGTCCAACGTCTGATCTTCGACCTCGTCGCCGGCCCCAAGGGCCCGGCGACCCGCGATCGCATCCACGGAACGCCCGGCCCCCGCTGGTTCGACCCCGGGTCACCCATCCGACGGGTGCACGGGGACGCCTCGATGTACGTCGGCGGCATCCGGGCGCTGCTGCTCCAGTCGCTGCACCCGCTCGCGATGGCTGCCGTCGACGACCACTCCGGCTACAAAGGCGACCCGTGGGGCCGACTCGCCCGCACCAGTGCCTTCCTCGCCACGACGACCTTCGGCACCGACGCCGACGCGCAGCAGGCCATCGACATCGTCCGCTCGGTGCACCGTCACATCACCGGCAGCACGCCGGACGGTCGGCGCTACCGGGCCGACGACCCGCACCTGCTCCGATGGGTTCACGTCGCCGAGATCGACAGCTTCCTCGCCGCCCACCAGCGCTACGGTGCGGTTCCGCTGACTGCTGCCGAGGCGGACACCTATGTGGCTCACGCGTCCCGGGTGGCCATCGGCCTCGGCGCGGTCGACGTCCCGACGACCACGGCCGAGCTGGCGGCCGCGCTCGAGGGGTACCGACCTGAACTCGAGTCCACCGAAGCGGCACGGGAGGCGGCGCGGTTCATCCTCATCCGCCCACCCGTCCCTGCGTTGATCCGGGCGCCCTACGCGATTCTCGCGGCGGCGGCCATCGGGTTGCTCCCGGGCTGGTCGCGTGCACCGCTCCGGGTTCCGCACCTCCCGCTCGCCGAGGCGACCGTCGTCCGGCTGGCCGGATCGACCGCGGTCCGCTCGCTGCGATGGGTGATGGCCGCAACGCCGGTCCCGAACGCGGACGACGAGGACGGCGCGGACGCCGGGACGGTCGTCAGCGTCGAAGCGGCCGAGCCATCTCGCGGATGACGACTGCCCCGACGACGACCACGCCGAGACCCATGAAACCGAGGCCGGTCCAGTCCGAGCCGATCAGTTGATCACCACCGGGACTCACCAGGACGAACGTCCCGACGGTCAGGAACCAGCCGGCCCCGATCGCCACCGACCCGCCGAACCCGGAGACGGCCGCGCCCGCTCGCGCGACCGCAAGTGTGGTGACCAGGGTGAGCGCCAGGCCCCACGGCAGCGCCGTCGATCCCACGGTCACGCTCGCCCGTGCAACCAGCGTGCCCGCGACGGCGGTCAGGACACCGGTCAGGACGAGACCGATCCGGACTGCGACCCGGCCGACCGCGGAGCGGCGACCTGGTCGCGCCGGCTCAGGCGGGGACGGCTCAGTCGAGGCCGGCAAAGAGGTCGTCCTCGAGACCGTCCGGTGTGCCGGAACGACCTTTGGCGAGTCGGTAGGACTCGATCGGCAGCACGAGTGCGCCCAGGTTGTTCGACAATGCATAGAGATCGCCGTGGACGGTGATCTGGGTGACATGGGCGGCCATCGCGGCCTTCTTCTGGTCCAGGAACGTGGTGCCGTCGACCCGCGCCGCGATCGCATCGTCGGGGCAGGTGCGGTGCGCTATGTAGCTCTCGAAGTCGGGGAGCTCCACACCGTCTGGGAGTTCGCCCGCAGCGTCGGCCGCAACCAGCCGCCGGGTCTGCTCGTCGACGTCGGATGCGCTGAACGCGTTCCAGTAGACCTTCGGGACGTCCCAGGGGCCGCCGAGCTCAGGGCGATAGCTCGTCACCGCGGCCAGCACCGCGGCATAGGTGGCGACCCGGTGCGCCTGGATGTGGTCGGGATGGCCGTATCCGCCGTGCGGGTCGTAGGTGACAAGGACCTGCGGGCGGAGTTCGCGCAAAATGCCGACGAGATGGTCAGCCGCCTCGTCCAGGTCGGCCGACCAGAACGCGCCGGGTGCGGTGTTCGGGCTGGTCCCCATCATCCCGGAGTCGCGGTAGCGGCCCTCGCCGCCGAGCCAACGGTGGTCGGTCACACCGATCGCGGACATCGCCGCCGACAGCTCGCCGATCCGGTGCCCCCCGAGGTCGTCCTCACGGTCGCTCGCGAGGTGCGCGAGATCGGCGGGGATGACTTCACCCTCGTCGCCGCGGGTGCAGGTGACGAGCGTGACGTGCACGCCGTCGGCGACGTATCGAGCCATCGTGGCGCCGTTGTTGATCGACTCGTCGTCGGGATGGGCGTGAACGAAGACGATGGAACGCGATGGCATGGGAAGCAACCCTAGCCAGCGTTGCGTCGAGCGCCGGCCCGCGTCAGTTCACGGCGGTCATCAAGCTCCGCAGTTCGCCCAGGACGTCGCGCTCGATGTCGGTAAGCGAGCGCTCCTCGCCCTCGGCTATCCACTGCCGGAAGGCGACCCCGAACGCCGTGACGCCGGTCTCGGCGGCCAGCGTCGCCTGCGGTTCAGGGATGCCGCGCGCACGCAGGACGGTTGCGATGCCCTCGGACAGCGACGCCATCTTCAGCAGCTCGCGCTCCTGAAGCTCGGGGTGGGCCCCGATGATCCGCTGCCGCAGCCGCGAATACGGTCGGCGGTCACCCGGGAAGAACGACGCGATCGCCCGCAGACCGGAGGCGACGGTGTCGACGGCGGACGCGCCCGTCGGCGCCGCGGCCACTCCGTCGAGGATTCCCTGTTGGAACAGGGCCTGGCCGTCGAAGAGCACCTCGCGCTTGTCGGCGAAGTAGCGAAAGAACGATCGCTCGGTCAGGCCGGCGGCCTGGGCGATGTCGGCCGCGGTGGTCTGCTCGAATCCGCGCGCAGCGTAGAGCTCGAGCGCTGCCGCCTGCAGTCGCTCCCGTGCGCCGGGTTCCCATCGGGCCATGGGAAAAGTGTAGTGATGACAGCGACTGCCATGCCATGTATTGTGACAACAGTCGCTGACATCAGTGACTGACATCACTGGGTCGGACCAAGTGCGACCCCGAAGGAGATCACGACCATGCGCGTTTTCATCACCGGAGCATCCGGCTGGATCGGCTCCGCCACCGTCGACGAGCTGCTCTCGCACGGCTATGACGTCACCGGTCTCGCTCGTTCCGACGCGTCGGCAGCGGCCCTCGAGACGAAGGGCGCGACCGTGCAGCGCGGCGACCTCGACGACCTGGACAGCCTGCGCGCCGGTTCGGCCGGCGCCGTCATCCACCTCGCGAACAAGCACGACTGGGTCAACCCCGCCGAGTCGAACCGCGCGGAACGCGCCGCGGTCGAGACTATCGGCGACGCGCTGGCCGGATCGCATCGCCCCTTCCTGTTGGCCTCCGGCGTCGCCGGTCTCTCGCCGGGGCGCCCCTCCACCGAGTCCGACCCGGTCCCCTGGAGCGGGCCGGACGCGCCTCGCGGCGGCACGGAGAATCTCGCATTCGACTACGTCGAGAAGGGAGTGAAGTCGATCAGCCTCCGGTTCGCCCCGACCGTGCACGGCGATGGCGATCACGGCTTCATCGCCTTGATCACCGCGGCCGCCCGCTCGAAGGGCGTCTCCGCCTACGTCGGCGACGGGTCCACCGGATGGTCGGCGGTGCACCGTTCGGACGCCGCGCGGATGATCCGCCTGGGCCTGGAGAAGGCGCCGGCCGGTACCCGTCTGCACGCCGTCGGCGAGGGATCCGTGTCGTCTGAGGACATCGCCGCTGCCATCGGCCACGGACTCGGCCTCCCGGTCACCTCCATCGCACCCGGAGACGCCGTCGGGCATTTCGGCTTCGTCGGCACCTTCTTCGGAATGGACCTGGCGTCCTCCAGCGCCATCACGCAGGAACTCCTCGGTTGGACGCCCACCGGTCCCACCCTTCTAGACGATCTGGCCGGCGGTTCGTACTTCCGCTGACCGGCTGCCGGTGGGGCGACGCCGGCGCGAGGTCGGGCGCGTACGCGCGGGGGTGTCAGGATGGCGCCGTGACCGACCTCTCCTTCCCACGCCTGTCCGCACGCACGATGAACTTCCAGCTCGGCCTCCCGCGAGGCTTCACGGTGAGCCCCGACGGCGGCCGGATCGTCTTCCTGCGTACCGATTCCTCCACGTCACGCGCACATTCGCTGTGGGTGTACGACATCACGTCGGGAGCCGAGCGGTGCGTCTCTGACGCGTCGGCGCTGCTCACCGGCTCGTCCGAGGAGCTGACCGCCGGGGAGCGGGCACGGCGCGAACGGATGCGGGTCGGCACCGCCGGCGTCGTCTCCTACAGCACCGACGACGCCGTGTCGCTCGCGGTGTTCGCCCTGTCGTCCAGGCTGTTCGTGGTCGACCTGGTGGGGAGCGACCCGGTCCGGGAACTGCCGGTCGGCGCCTCGGTCATCGATCCCCGCATCGACCCCACCGGCCGGCGCGTGGCCTATGCCGACGGCCGCGGGGTGCATCTGTGCGACATTGCTACCGGGACGGACGACCTCCTGGCCGGGCCGAGCGCCGACGACCCCGACGAGGTCGTCTGGGGGCTGGCCGAGTTCGCCGCGGCAGAGGAGCTGGACCGGTCCCGCGGGTTCTGGTGGGCACCGGACGGTGAATCGCTGCTGGTCGAGCGGTACGACGAGACGCCGGTACCGATCGTGTACGTCGCGGATCCGGCGAACCCGACCTCGACACCGCAGCAGTTGCGGTATCCCCAGGCGGGCAAGGCGAATGCACTTGTGTCACTGTGGCTCGTCGCCCTCGACGGTACCCGGGTCGAGCTGGACTGGGCGTCGGATCGCGCACTCGCCGACGTCACCTCCGAGTACCTGGCCGAGGTGACGTGGTCTCCCGGAGCACTGCTGCTCACGTTGCTGACCCGCGACCAGAAGCGGCTCGAGATCCGCACCGTCGACGTCGAGTCGGGAGCGTCGACCCTCCTTCGCGCTCTCACCGACGACACCTGGATCGAGCTCCTCCCGGGTACGCCGCGGCTACTGCCGGACGGACGGTTGCTGCACGGACTCGACCTCGGCCAGACCACACATCTGGCGATCGACGGCGAGCCGTTCACTCCCCCGGGGCTTCAGGTGCAGTCGCTGGAGTCCGCCGACGCGACCGGGGTGGTGGCCTCGGTGGTGCCGATGATCGGCTCGACCGCCCTTGCCCGGTTGGGATTCGACGGCAGCGTCGAGCTTCGCAGCGAGCCCGGCGGAATCGCGATAGGGGCGTCCGGGGGCCAGACGACCGTCGTGTCCCAACGGGTACTGGACGAGCCGGTGGTATCGACCGTCGTCCGCAGCGGCGGCATGCCGGTCGGGACGATCAGCTCGAACGCCGAGGTGCCGCCGATCACGCCGAAGGTGATCTCGTTCGTCTGCGGCTCGCGGGACTACCCGACGTCGGTGCTGTTCCCGTCCGACCACCATCCCGGCTCCAAGAAGCTGCCTGTCCTGATGGACCCCTACGGCGGCCCGCACGCGCGCCGGGTGACCAACTCCGCGCACGCCTACCTGTCGTCGCAGTGGTTCGCCGACCAGGGATTCGTCGTCGTGGTCGCCGACGGACGTGGGATGGCCGGACGCGGGCCGGCGTGGGATCGCCTTGCCCACAACGACTTCGTCGGCACCATCGATGATCAGGTCGAGGTGCTGACTGCCGTTGCCGCCCGCTACCCCGATGACGTCGATATCACGAAGGTGGGCATCCGCGGCTGGTCGTTCGGCGGTTACATCGCCGCCCTCGGCGTGCTCGCGAGGCCGGACGTCTTCGGTGCCGCGATCGCCGGCGCGCCGGTCACCGAGTGGCGGCTCTACGACACCGCGTACACCGAGCGGTACCTGGGCCACCCGGACGATGCAGGGGCGGAGTACGACCGGAACGGCCTTCTGTCGTTGGCATCCGGGCTCACCCGGCCGCTGATGCTGATCCACGGACTGGCCGACGACAACGTCGTGATGGCACACACCCTGCAACTGTCGAGCGCGTTGCTCGCAGCCGGCAAGCCGCACGAGGTGCTGCCGTTGTCGGGCATGACGCACATGGCGAACAACGAGGTGGTGGCGGAGAATCTCCTGCTGTTGCAGGTCGACTTCCTGCGCCGCTCGCTCGACCTCTGATCGGGCCCCCCGTCCGTACTGTCGCGAAGCCGCAGGTAATGCCGTCGCCGGCATTACCTACGTGGCTTCCGGTAGTACCGACGTCGGGCAGCCAGGTTCCTCGTGTCAGGCCTCGGCGCCGACGAACGGTGACGAGTACTCGTCGGCGGGCAACCCGGCCAGGACCGCGGCAGCTTCCTCGACGGTCATGCCGGCGCGATCCTTCTCGGCCTGGATGACCTTGTTCAGCAGCTTGGTCTCGCCTGCCGTCGCGAGCCCCGTGACCTCGGGGTGGCCGTTGAGCAGCCAGGTGATCGCGGCGGTGATCATCCGCTGCTCGTCGAACGGCTCGTACCAGGTGTCGTAGGGACGCGCGTCGGTGGGCCACGGGCGCTTTGCGATCATCTTGATAGTCATCAACGCCGCGTCGGCTTCCTTGACGGCGGCCACCAGTGCCTCGAACGACTCCTGGTATCCGGGCTCTTGGAACAGCCGGTGGTTCAGCGGGGTGAGGATGCTGTCGAACGGGAACCGGCGGAGACCCTCCAAGTGCACGGTCGGCGCCTTGTGCGTGTGACCGGTCAGTCCGATCGCACTGACGAGGCCCTCCTCCTTGGCGCGGATGGCCGCCTGCAGCGAACCCTTCGGGCCGGTGACGAGATCGAGGTTCTCCATGTCACAGACGCCGTGCATCTGGATGAGGTCGAGGTGGTCGGTCTGCAGCCGCTCGAGGGAGGCGTTGATCTGCGCCCAGGCAGCCTCCTCGTCACGCTCGCCCGTCTTGGTGGCCAGGAAGATCTTGTCGCGCAGGTCGCCCATCATCGGGCCGAGGCGGAGCTCGGCATCGCCGTAGGACGCGGCGACGTCGAAATGGTTGATGCCGGCGGCGAGCGCTTCCTGCACGGAGGCGTCGGCGGTGTCCTGGTCGACTCCACCCAGGGAGGCGGCGCCGTAGATCAGGACGGAGGACTGGTGCTCGAGACGACCGAGTCGGCGGTATTCCATGGCGATGCTGCTCCTTCGACGAGGCAGGCGGGCGGATCAACCCGGCGTAACGCTAGTCCCCGGTCTCGGGGTCGAGCGCGGACCCCACCACCTCGATGCCGTCGGGGAAGCGATCGGAGCGCAGATGGTCGTCAAGCGTCTCCCGCAGGGCCCGGACCGCACCCATCGTCGCGTGCCCTTTGCGCTGTGCGAGGCCGACGGTGCGGGTCATCTGCTCGGCGTCGAGGCGGTAGCTCACAAGCCGGGCACCTTGCGCGACGCTGGTGGGCAGCAGGCACGCGCCGACGCCGGCCTCGGCCAGTGCGACCATCGCGTCGAGCTCGCCGCCCTCCACCACCAGCCAGGGGTGCAGGCCGGCCACCCGGCAGGCGGCCTCCAGCGCGGTCCGCAGGTCGTAGCCGCGCCGGAACGTGAGTAGTGGGACACCTTCGAGCGCCGACATCGGCACCGGACCCGCTGACGGCGGTCCGAAGAGTTCGGTCGCGGTGGCCAGCACGAGCTCCTCCCGCAGCAACGGCTGGGTGACCAGAGCCTGCTCACGGGCGGGTAGCGGAAGGATCACCAGCGCCAGGTCGAGGTCGCCGTCGTCGAGGGCGCGGACGAGGTCGCGCGAACCACCCTCGCGCAGCTGCAGGGTGACTCCCGGATACCGGCGCCGGAAGTCGGCGAGGACGGTCGGCAGCAAACCGGTGCACAGGCTCGGCGTAGCGCCGAGACGGACCCGGCCGCCCCGAAGCCGGACCAAGGCGGACACCTCCTGCCGTGCCGCCTCGATGTCGGCGAGCACCCGCTTCGCGATCGGCAGCAACGCCTCGCCGGCCGGCGTGAGGGCGACGTTGCCACGGGCCCGATGGAACAGCGGCGCTCCCAGTTCGGCTTCCAGAGCACGGATCGACGCCGACAGTGAGGGCTGCGCGACGTCGAGTGTCTCGGCCGCACGGGTGAAGTGCCGGTGCTCCGCGACCGCGACCACGTACGCCAGTTGCTGGGGCTGCATGAGGGAACCCTAACTCGTCATAGCTTCCGGCTATTGTGAAGATCGTTTCGATGACTTGGACCGATCGAGGCGGCGCACTCTAGGCTGTCCGACCGTGAGCACCGAAACCGCGCCACGGCGCGCCCAGATCGAGGGACGAACCCTGCGCCGCGACCGTTGGTGGTTGGCGCCGCTGCTGACGTTCCTCGGCTTGACCACCTTCCTGGTCTACGGCCTGGTCCGGACCGCCTCCCAGAGCTACTACTGGGTCGACAGCTACCACTACCTGTCCCCGTTCGCGTCCCCCTGTGTGAGCGCGAGCTGTGCTCCGGGATCGAGTCACCTCGGGGTCTGGTTCGGCCACTTCCCGGCGATGATCCCGCTGGCGATCGTCACGCTGCCGTTCCTGCTCGGCTTCCGGCTGACCTGCTACTACTACCGCAAGGCCTACTACCGCGCGTTCTGGCTGTCGCCGCCGGCGTGCGCGGTGTCCGAGCCGCACTCCAAGTACACCGGCGAGACGCGGTTCCCGCTGCTCTTCCAGAACCTGCACCGCTACTTCTTCTTCGCGGCCATCCTCATCTCGGTCATCAACACCTACGACGCCATCAGGTCGTTCCATTCGCCGACCGGGTTCGGCTTCGGGCTCGGCAACGTGATCCTGGTGGCGAACGTCGTGCTGCTGTGGGCATACACCCTGAGTTGCCACTCCTGTCGGCACATCACCGCCGGCAAGATCAACCACTTCTCCAAGCATCCGATCCGGTACTGGCTCTGGCAGCGCGTGAGCGTGCTCAACGGGCGCCACATGCAGTTGGCGTGGACGACGCTGGCCACCCTCGTGATCACGGATGCCTACATCGCGCTGGTCTCCGCCGGCACCATCACCGACCTGAGGTTCATCGGATGACCGACGTCGAACGCCACTCCTACGACGTCGTTGTCATCGGCGCCGGCGGTGCGGGCCTCCGGGCCGCGATCGAGGCACGTGAGCACGGACTGCGTACCGCCATCGTCTGCAAATCGCTGTTCGGCAAGGCCCACACGGTAATGGCCGAGGGCGGTATCGCGGCCTCGATGGGCAACGTCAACTCCAAGGACAACTGGCAGGTGCATTTTCGGGACACCTTGCGTGGGGGCAAGTTCCTGAACAACCCGCGGATGGCGGAGTTGCACGCCAAGGAGTCACCTGACCGCGTGTGGGAGCTCGAGACCTACGGTGCCCTGTTCGACCGCACACCGGAAGGAAAGATCAGCCAGCGCAACTTCGGCGGGCACGAGTACCCCCGGCTGGCCCACGTCGGCGACCGCACCGGACTCGAGCTGATCCGCACCATGCAGCAGAAGATCGTGTCGCTCCAGCAGGACGATCTTCGCGAGCACGGTGACCTCGATGCATGCCTCAAGGTCTTCGCCGAGTGCACCATCACCGACCTCCCCCGAACCGACGGTGCGATCGCCGGCGCCTTCGGTTACTGGCGCGAGTCGGGCAACTTCGTCCTGTTCGAGGCGCCGACGGTCATTCTCGCCACCGGCGGGATAGGGAAGACCTTCAAGGTCACCAGCAACTCCTGGGAGTCCACCGGCGACGGTCTCGCACTCGCGCTGAACACCGGTGCGACGTTGGTGAACATGGAGTTCATCCAGTTCCATCCCACCGGCATGATCTGGCCCCCGTCGGTGAAGGGTCTCCTGGTCACCGAATCGGTACGTGGCGACGGTGGCGTCCTGCGCAACTCCGAGGGCAAGCGGTTCATGTTCGACTACGTCCCGGCGGTGTTCCGCGGCCAGTACGCGGAGACCGAGGAGGAGGGCGACCGCTGGTACAAAGACCCGGACAACAACAAGCGCCCGCCTGAGCTGCTGCCGCGCGACGAGGTCGCCCGCGCCATCAACAGCGAGGTCAAGGCCGGACGCGGGACCCCGCACGGCGGTGTGTTCCTCGATGTGTCGACTCGGCTCTCGCCGGAGGAGATCCGACGCCGGCTCCCGTCGATGTACCACCAGTTCAAGGAGCTCGCCGACGTCGACATCACGGCCGAGCCGATGGAGGTCGGTCCCACCTGCCATTACGTGATGGGTGGCGTCGAGGTCGACGCCGACACAGAAGCGACGCGGGTTCCCGGCCTGTTCGCCTGCGGTGAGGTGGCCGGCGGGATGCACGGGTCGAACCGTCTCGGCGGCAACTCGCTGTCCGACCTTCTCGTCTTCGGCCGTCGAGCCGGCGCAGGCGCCGCGGTGTTCATCGAGAGTCTCGGCGAGAACCGACCGCGGGTTGCCCAGGCCGACATCGACGCAGCCGAAAGCGCTGCCATCGGGCCCTTCGCCAATCAGGGTGAGAACCCATACGCGCTCCATCAGGAGCTCCAGCAGACGATGAACGACCTCGTCGGCATCATCCGCACCGAAAGCGAGATCCGCGACGCGATCACCGCCCTCGATGCGCTGGCCGTGCGTGCGGCCGAGGTGCGAGTCGAGGGTCATCGCGCCTTCAACCCGGGCTGGCATCTGGCCCTCGACCTGCGCAACATGCTCGTCGTCGCGCAGTGCGTGGCGCTCGCAGCACTGGAGCGCACCGAGAGTCGTGGCGGACACACCCGCGAGGACTTCGCGGGGATGAACTCGACGTGGCGGGCGATCAACCTGATCTGCTCGCTCGACGGCCCGGACGGCTCGGTGCTGGTCGAGCACAAGCCGGTACCGACGGTTCGCCGCGATCTGCTCGAGCTCTTCGAGCGCAGCGAGTTGTCGAAGTACTTCACCGAAGCCGAGATCGCCATCCTCGACGAAATAGCCGACGTACCCGACGACGTACCCGCGGACAGACCCGCGGAAGGGGAGCTCAAATGACCTACGACGCGAAGTTCAAGGTATGGCGCGGGGACGCCGACGGCGGTGACTTCGCGGACTTCGACGTCGAGGTCAACGACGGTGAGGTGGTGCTCGACATCATCCACCGGTTGCAGGCGACCCAGGCTCCCGATCTCGCTGTGCGGTGGAACTGCAAGGCAGGCAAGTGCGGCTCGTGCAGCGCGGAGATCAACGGCAAGCCACGGCTGCTCTGCATGACCCGGATGAACACGTTCACTCAGGACGAGACCGTGCAGGTGACGCCGATGCGCACCTTCCCGGTCATCCGCGACCTCGTCACCGACGTCTCGTTCAACTACGAGAAGGCACGTCAGCTGCCGGCGTTCGCTCCCCCTGCCGACGTCGCGCCAGGTGACTACCGGATGCAACAGGTCGACGTGGAACGGTCGCAGGAGTTCCGCAAGTGCATCGAGTGCTTCCTCTGCCAGGACGTGTGCCACGTCGTTCGCGACCACGACGAGAACAAGCAGGTGTTCTCCGGTCCTCGATTCCTGATCCGGGCGGCGGAGCTCGCGATGCATCCGCTCGACACCCGCAAGGACCGCGCGGAGCTCGCCCGCACCGACCAGGGCATCGGCATGTGCAACATAACCAAGTGCTGCAGCGAGGTCTGCCCCGAACACATCAAGATCACCGACAACGCGATCATCCCGATGAAGGAACGTGTCGTCGACCGCACCTACGATCCGCTGGTGTGGCTGGGTAACAAGATCTTCCGCAGGTCCAGCACCTGACCCGATCGAGCCTGATCGGTGGCGCTGTCAGTGCGACAACCCGACGACGAGGTTGATCGTCGAGGCGAGGATCACCGACCCGAACAGGTAGGACAGCAGGCTGTGTCGCAGCACCGTCGCACGCATGAGCCGTCCGCTCAGATCGGTGTCAGACACCTGATACGTCATCCCGAGGGTGAACGACAGGTACGCGAAGTCTGCGTACGCAGGCGGCTCGTCCTGATTGAAGTCGATGCCGCCGATCGGGTCTGCGTAGTACAGGCGTGCGTAGCGCAGCGTGTAGAGCGTCTGGACGAGTAGCCACGACAACCCGACACTCAGGACGGCCAGCGCGGCGAGGACCGCCTTGGTCGTGCCGCTCGCAGCGGCCGCCTGGACGAGCACGACGACGACGGCGGCGAGGCTGGCGACGTTCGCCAGCAGAGTCAGGCTGTCGATGAGTGCGCGGGACGGGTCGTCCGTTGTCGAATGCCGCTTCGTCTGCTCGGGGTCGAGGCGACCGAGCACCAGCCACACCCAGGCGGAGAAGGTCGCTGCCGCGGCTGCCCAGCCGATGAGCGGCGCGTACTCCCAGCGCCATCCCAGACCCGTGACGACGGCGGCGACGACGCCCACGGCCACCATCACGACGAATCGCTCACGTGCGCGTCGCACGGCCAGTCGGGCGATCATCGGAGTGGGACCGAGCGGTTGTGTGGATGGTCCGGCGCTCATGACGGCCAGTGAACCACGCAGGTGGTTCAGCGCGCTGCGACTAGCGCGGCACCGGGACGGGGACTGCTACGCGTTGCGGCTGCTCGCGGGTCGTGATCCACACCTGGGGCGGCATCGGTTGCCCGGCGGCTCCCCGCATGACGATCCGGTGGCCTTCGCCGATCTCCAGGTCGAGTTCGCCCTCCGGTATGTAGCTGACCAGGCCACCGGCGAGCGGGCTCACGTCCATGGCGACACCGTGCACGGGTCCGGGCCCCTGGTTCCGCAGGACGAAGGTCGACCCGCTCCCGGATTCGAGTACCCAACGCAGCTTCTCAGCGCCATCCGGGTCGATGACCCCGAAGAGATCGCGCCCGGTCACGGTCTTGTTCTCGGCGATCTGCTTCGACGCGTCGGCTATCACCGCGTGCGCCCTGAGCAACTCGGCCCGCGCCTCCCGCTCCGCGGCGATCTCGGATGCCCGTACGGCTGCGTCGGCTTCCCTCTCGGCCACCCGCGCAGCCCGGTCCTCGTCGCGTTCGTGCTGCCGGGCGGCCTCGTCCGCGGCTGCGGCCTTGCGCGCGAGCGCGAAGAACCAGATCACCGCACCGACGGCCAGCAGCGCGATGACGGCAGTCACCACCGCGGCCACCACGGCGACGACGTCGGAGGTATCGGCGGCGGCAACTGTTAGCACGCGGTCAGCCTGCCAGTCGGCCACGCGATCGGCTACCCGAGCCTGCCGCGCACCGCCACACGGGCCAGTCAGCCGGGTAACTCGACCGAGCGGCTCAGCCGAGCAGCTCGTCCACGTAACACCAACGCCAGGCCTCGCCGAGTTCGAAGCTCCGCATCACCGGATCGTCGGACTCGTGGAAGTGCGCCGTCGCGTGTTTGTGCACGCTCGAGTCGCAGCAGCCGACATGGCCACAGGTCAGGCAGAGGCGCAGGTGCACCCACTCGGTCCCGTCGCGCAGGCACTCCTCGCAGCCCTTCGGCGTCGTCGGCCTGGTGTGCTCGGGGGCGTCCCGGAGGTGCTCGCAGCCACCGGCGCCGGCGGTCCCCACTCCCGCTGCCTCGAGGTCCTCGTCCCGGGTCGACGTGTCCACCGGCTCGGCGCGATCGAGCATCGCCTCCTCCACGTCCAGAGCCAGCAGAACCCGGTTCAGCACGACGGCGTCGACGACACCGGAGTCCCGCACCTTGAGGACCTCCTCGCGTTCGGCGGTCAACATCTGGGTCCGCACCCGGGCATACACCTGGCTGGGTGTGTCATTCGACCCGCCGAGGCGCTCCCAGACAGCGTCGGCGCGCTCGAGGCTGCGGGTACGCAGGCGCTCCAGCACCTGGGGCGCCAGCGCGTCCTCCGGCTCGCCATCGGTGATCTCGTCGAGCCGGGTCATTCCGGCCGCCACCGCCGACTGGTAGACGCTGGCCTCGGCCAACGCGTCCGACGCCACGTCCGGACCGCCGAGGCCGAGCCGGCGGACCAGCCACGGCAGCGTCGATCCCTGCAACAGCAGCGTTCCGGCGACGACCACGAGTGCGATGAGCACCAGCACCTCGCGGTACTTGACGTCGGCACCGAGGCTGAAGGCGGCGGCCAGCGTCACCACACCGCGCATCCCGGCCCACGCGAGCACCAGCGGGACCCGCCAGTTGGGGGCGGGATCGCGTTCCGCCACACGTGGCACCAACCGGCTGATGTAGGTGGCCGGGAACATCCAGACCAGCCGCAGCAGGATCACCGCGGCGAGGATCGCCGCACAAGCCCACACGATCGTCGACACCGGGAGGTCACTGTCACCCACCGCGGACACGATCGCCCTCGCCTGCAGGCCGATCATCGCGAACACGCTGTTCTCCAGGACGAACGCGATGGTGCGCCAGTTGTTCTGCTCGATGATCCGACCCGACGCCGACTGGATCAGGAACGCCTTGTGCCCCAGCACGAGACCCGCGATCACCACCGCCAGCACACCGGACGCACCTATCTCCTCGGCGACCAGGTAGGCCACGAAGGGGGTGACCAGCGAGATCGACGTGTCGACGAGGTCGTCGGTGATCCGCTTGCGGAGCTTGCCCGTGACGTATGCCGTCGCCACGCCGACGAAGGCGCCGCCGGCGCTCGCCCAGACGAAGTCGAGGGCCACATGCCAGGTGCTCAGGGTGACCGCGATCGCCCCGATGGCCGTCCTCAACGCCACCAGCGCGGTCGCGTCGTTGACGAGGCTCTCGCCCTCGAGGATGGTGACCAGCCGTCGTGGCATCCCGACTCGGCGCGCGACCGCGCTGGCGGCCACCGCGTCGGGTGGCGCGACGATGGCCCCGAGGGCGAAGGCGAGCGGCGCCGGGATCGGCAGCACCCACATCGCGACCAGCCCGACGCCGACGACGGTGAACGCGACCAACCCGACCGACAAGAGCAGGATCGGCCGGAGATTCCGGCGGAAGTCGACGAGCGATGTACGCAGCGCGGAGGAGTACAGCAACGGCGGCAGCAGGCCGATGAGCACGATCTCGGAGGAGATCTGGAAGTGCCCCAACACCGGCACGTAGGACATGCCGAAGCCGGCGACGACGAGAAGCAGCGGCGGCGAGATCCGCAGCCGGGCGGCGACCGCGGCGACGGCGGTGACACTCGCTACGAGGGCGACGACGACGAACGCGGTAGGCACGACGCCAGTGTCCCAGGCTTCGGTTGCCTATCCGGCCGGAGCGAGTTCGGCCAGCAGCGCGAAGCTCACGAGCCAGTGCGTCGACATGAACCCCCCGGTCGTCACCTCCTCCTCGGCGAAAGCGATCTGTCGCTCGGCCGCCTCGCCGAGCGCGGTCCTCGTCTCATCCGACACGACGACGGCAGCGAGCTCGCGAAGCTGCCAGCCGCGCGACAACGCGAGTCCGAACAGGTGGACGAGCTGGCCGTCGGTACGGTCGCGCACCGTCGGGGTCGCGAGCAGCTGGGCGTGCCGGTCGGTACCGAGACCGGGCAGGAAATCCGCGAGCCAGCCGGTGAACTCAGAGGGCGGCAACACCCGCCGCATCAACTCGGCCTCCGACAGCGTAGGCGAGAGAAAGTCGGAGCCGGACGGCTCGAAGGTCGTCTGCATGTCCCGATCGTCAGCGAACCACGCCGACGCACGGGCCCCGATCGCCGCGACGACGTCGCCGCGCCCGAGGGTCCCGAACGCCTCGGTCAGGAGCGCGAGGGCGAAAGCGGTGTTGGAATGCACACCGTGCCGCACCGGGTAGGCCTGCCGGGGCAGCCAGGACAGGACATGGCCGGCGACGACCTCGGCGAGTGGTCGGGTGGCCGCTGCCCAGGTCCGTGCCGCCGGATCGGGGCAGCCGTTGCAGGCGGCGGCGAGCATCGCCGCCCAGGCCCAGCCGTACGGGCGTTCGTAGCCGGGGTACGCCGCGAGGTATGCCGATTCGATGGTCAGGTTGGCGTCGGTGAGCCGGTGTGACAGCTCGGCCCGGACGTCGTCGGCGATGCCCGCCTGCTCGAGTTCGGCCGGCGCCAACGTCAACAGCCGCACCAGCGACCACTGCATGTGCGCGCTCGAATGCCAGTCCAAGCAGCCGGCGAACGCGGGATGCAGCCGCTCCGGCGTGACGTCGACGTCGTCAGCCGACATCGACTGGTGCGCAGCGCCGTACGGGAAGGGGGTCCTGAGAACCCGCAGGGCCAACCGCGCCCAGTCCACGGCCTTGTCCTGGATCGTCACCAGGACACCCTGTCCGGCCGAACGGACGCGACCGCACCCGAACCGTCCGTCCCGTTCGTCGTCATCGTGCCCCGCTTCTGTCGTTTCCGGCGTAGAGGTCGTGATTCTCGCAGGCCGCTAGAACGCGAGCACGTACATGATGACGATGTTGCACGCCAGCAGGGGAATCGCGGTGGGGATCTGCCGCTTGATCGGCCCGTACTGATCGCGCATCTCCAGCAGGGCGGCCGGGACGATGTTGAAGTTCGCGGCCATCGGCGTGCACAGCGTGCCGCAGAAGCCGGAGAGCATGCCGACGGCGAAGACCAGCGCCGGATTCCCGTGGAACTGCTGGACGAGCAGCGGCCAGCCGACCGCGGCCGTGAGCACCGGGAACGCGGCGAACGCGTTGCCCATGATGATCGTGAAGATCGCCATCCCGATGCAGTACAGCATGACGGCCGCGATCAGCGATCCGGACGGGACGATCGCCTTGGCGAGCCGGCCCACTGCCGTGCCGACGCCGGAGGTGGTGAACAGCAGCCCGAGGGTGGCGAGCATCTGCGGCAGGACTGCTGCCCAGCCGATGTGCTCGAGCAGCCGCCGACCTTCGGTGATCGGCACGCTCGGTGCCGACGGACGGAGCAGCACGAAAGCGGTGAGCAGCGCCAGAAGCGACGCGACACCGAGTCCGATGATGGTGGCGAATCCCGTTTCCAGCAACGGCTTGCCGCCGATGTCGACCTTGGTGAGCGCCGCGCCGAAGATCACCGCGACGACGGGAATCACCAACGCAGGCACGAACAGGCGGTTACCGAAGCGTCCGCTGAACGTGACCCGCTCGGCTGTGGAGGTGGTGCGCTGACGCCCCCGGCCGGGGAACCCGACGCCGGCGAGGACGGCCATGGCGATCACCGCGATGCCCAGAAGCCAGGCCGGTGCGGTCTGTCGCGTCACCCAGGTGCCGTAGATGAACGAAGCACCGAGAAGTCCCCAGAACGCCGCACTGCCGACGCGCTTGGCGTTGGACCGGTCGGCCAGCGTCTGACCGGCGATACCGACGAACAGGATTCCGACCAGCCAGTAGAGCCACTCGACCTTGATCATCGCGTGGCCGCCGTCGAGTCGGCCGGCTCGACGGTGTCGGCCGCGGCACGCACGAGCCGATCGATGCTCCGATCGATCATGAGCATCCTGATGCCGTGCAGCAGCAGCGCGCAGATCGCCGTCGGAATGGCCCACAGGGCAACGTCGATGGCCTCCAGCTTCAGGTGGAAGTTGGTGTCGACGTAGGCGGTGATCAGCAGGATCGATCCGACCGCGACGAAGATGTCCTCGCCGAAGAACAGGCCGACGGTGTCCGAGCTCGCGGTGTATCCCTTCAACCGCTCACGTACGTTCTCCGGCAAATCGCCGTGCTTGCGGACGGCGGCCGCCTCTGCCATCGGGTAGACCAGCGGGCGAACCGTCTGCGCGGGACCGGCGATCGCGGTCAGACCGAGGGCGGCGGTGCCCTGTCGGACGAGCAGGTAGAGCGCCAACAGGCGTCCGGCGGTCAGGCCTGCCATTTTCGAGATCAGCCGGCGAGCCTGCTCCTGGAGCCCATAACGCTCCAGGAGCCCGATCACCGGGAGGGTGACGATGAAGACGGTGACCGAACGGCTGCCGGCGAACCCGGTGCCGAACGCGTCGAGGATCTGGACTGGTGACAGGTGGCCGATCAAGCCTGCGACGATGCCCGCCACGGTCACGACCAGCATCGCGTTGATCCGCAACGCGAACCCGACCACGACCACGGCCACCGCGGTCAGAACCCACATACGCACTACCTTCTCTCCGGTCGGGACGGGCGGCGGCCCGCGGCGCGAGCCCCATTCGATCCGACAACCGCGATGTCAACCGCGATGGGTGCGGCGGTGGACACGTCCGCACCCACCCGACAGGCTAGGACCAGTCTGTGACGCACAGGTACCAGCCGTACGCGGAGCCGGAGAGGGTGCAATGAGTTCGATCGACCTCAATGCGGACACGGGTGAGTCCTACGGTCGCTGGGAACTCGGCGACGACGGCGCGATGTTCGGTTTCATCAGCAGCGCGAACGTCGCCTGCGGGTTCCATGCCGGTGACCCCCTCACCCTGCAGCGGGTGTGTGCACTTGCGGTCGATGCCGGGGTGGTGCTCGGCGCCCAGGTCGGTTATCCCGATCTGGTCGGCTTCGGGCGCCGCTTCATCGACATGGACGCCGACGAGCTGACCGCTGCGGTGATCTACCAGATCGGCGCGCTCGACGGGTTGGCCCGGGCCGGCGGCGGTCGTGTCCGCTACGTCAAGCCGCACGGCGCGCTCTACAACACGATCGTGCACTCGGAGAAGCAGGCACGCGCTGTCGTGGCCGCGGTTCGCGCGTACGACGCGACGCTGCCACTGCTCGGGCTCCCCGGCTCCACGGCCCTGCACATCGCCGCCGAGGAGGGCATCCAGCCGGTTCGCGAGGCGTTCGCCGACCGGGCCTACACACCCGACGGCGAACTGGTGAGCAGGCGCGAGCCCGGGGCCGTCCTGCACGATCCCGAGGTCGTTGCCGCGAGGGTCGTGCGGCTGGCAGTCGACGGTTGGGTGCGTGCCGTCGACGGGACGGACATCGCCTGCGAGGTCGATTCGATCTGCCTGCACGGGGACACGTCGGGCGCGGTGGAGCTCGCGGCCGCCGCGAATGCCGCGCTTGCGGAGGCGAACGTCGACATCGTGCCGTTCGTCGTGGCCGCCCGGACCGGCTGACCGGCTCGCCACGTGCGGGTCCTCCGCTGCGGCGAGCGAGCGTTGCTCGTCGAGTTCGACCGCGACGAGGACGTCTTGGCGACGGCAGCCGCGATCCGCGCCGCGGCCCAGGGTGCGGCGGTGTCCGGGGACGCTTTGTCCGGGCCCTTGGCCGAGGTGGAGGAGCTCGTGCCGGCCCAGCGGACCCTCCTCGTCCGGTGCCATCGGTCGGTCGTGCTGAGCGACGTGGCCGCAGCGATCGGCGACCTGTCGGTCACCGGAATTGCTGTCACTGACGGTGACGACGTCGAGATCGAGGTCGTCTACGACGGCGACGACCTGGCGGACGTCGCGGCGCTGACCGGACGGTCACCCGAGGGCGTCGTCGCGATCCATACCAGTACCGTGTGGACGGTCGCGTTCTGCGGGTTCGCACCGGGCTTCGGCTACCTTCGCGCGCCGGGCGATCCGCTCGAGGTGGCCAGACGGGCGTCGCCACGGACCGGCGTTCCCGCCGGCTCGGTTGCCTTGGCCGGACGGTACAGCGGCGTCTATCCGACGCCGAGCCCCGGCGGCTGGCAGCTGATCGGGCGGACCGATGCGACGCTGTGGGACCTGGCGCGCACGCCGCCCGCGCTGCTCGTGCCGGGAACCCGCGTCCACTTCCGGGACGTCGGATGAGTGCTGTGCTCACGATCGTACGGCCGGGACCGCTGAGCCTCGTGGAGGACCTCGGCCGACCAGGGTTCGCCGACCTCGGGGTGGGTCGCTCCGGCGCCGCCGACCGGGGCGCGCTGGCACTCGCTAACCGGCTGGTGGGTAACGCGGACTCCGCGGCGGGCATCGAAGTGACGCTCGGCGGGCTCGTCCTGACGACCTCGGAACCGGTGCTGCTCTCGATCACCGGTGCACCGGCCCACCCCGCCGAACCGACCGGTGTGGCCATGAACCAGTCGTTCACGCTGATGCCGGGCGAACGCCTGCGACTCACCACCCCGCGAACGGGACTGCGCACCTACCTGGCCGTCCGCGGCGGACTTGACGTTCCGCAGGTGCTGGGCAGCCGCTCCACCGACGTCCTCGCCCGCCTCGGTCCGGAGCGGTTGCACGACGGCGCCCGGCTGGAGGTGGGACCGCGGCCCGCCGGCGACGTCCCGCCGGTCGACGTCGCTCCCGTGGCTGCTCTCAGCGAGGGGATCGTCGTTCTCGACTGCTGGCCCGGCCCGCGCGACGACTGGTTCGAGCCGGCCGCGATGGCGTCGATGGAGCATGACGTCCGAACAGTCAGCACCGACCTCGACAGGGTCGGGATCCGGCTGCAGGGCGACCCGCTCGAACGTGTGGTCCGGACCGAACTCCCGAGTGAAGGCATGGTCCGTGGTGGCGTCCAGGTGCCGGCGAACGGGCAGCCGATCATCTTCGCGGCCGACCATCCAAGCACCGGCGGCTATCCGGTGATCGCTGTCCTGACCGAGGCGGCGAGCGACCTCGCCGCCCAACTCCGTCCCGGTCAGAAGGTCTGCTTCCGGGTGTTTCTGAGCCAGGGTCCATCTCACATATGAGTTAGGGTTCCGCGCATGGCTGACTTCTTCCTGGAACGGATCGGCACGATGATCCGGGATGCGCGCGGCACCAGAGGCATGACCCAGAAGGACCTCGCCGACGCGATCGGAACCTCTCAGAGCGCCGTGGCCCGGATCGAGCAGGCCAAACAGAATCTCTCCATGGAGATGGTGTCGCGGGTCGGCGACGCCCTCGGGATCGAGCTGGTCCAGGTCGGATCGGCCGCACCGCTTCACCTGCGCATCCGTGGCGGGGCCAAGCTCGAAGGGTCGATCGAGGTCCGCAGCAGTAAGAATGCCGGCGTTGCCCTGCTGTGCGCATCGCTGATCAACAAGGGCCGCACGACACTGCGCGGACTCGCTCGCATCGAAGAGGTCAACCGCATCATCGAGGTGTTGAACAGCCTCGGCGTGAAGACCCGCTGGCTCAACAACGGGACCGATCTCCAGATCGTCCCGCCCAAGTCTCTCGACCTGAGTTCGATCGACGACGGCGCCGCTCGACGCACACGCTCGGTGATCATGTTCCTGGGCCCACTCCTGCACGATCACGCCGACTTCGCGCTCCCCTACGTCGGTGGGTGCCAGCTCGGAAAGCGGACGGTCGAGCCGCACCTATCGGCACTCCGCGCATTCGGTGTCGACGTCGTCGCGCACGACGGCCACTATCAGGTGAACGTCGACAGGTCGGTCTCGCCGAGCAAGCCGATCGTCCTGATCGAGCGCGGCGACACCCTGACGGAGAACGTCCTGCTCGCCGCCGCCCGCAATCCGGGGACCACCATCATCCGCAACGCCAGTCCGAACTACATGGTGCAGGACCTCTGCTTCTACCTGCAGCAGTGCGGCGTCGGCATCGACGGCGTCGGCACCACCACGCTTACCGTGCACGGCGTCGACGCCATCGACGTCGACGTCGACTACTCGCCGTCGGAAGACCCCATCGAGGCGATGAGCCTCCTCTGCGCCGCAATCGTGACGTCATCGGCGCTCACCATCACCCGGGTACCGATCGAGTTCCTCGAGATCGAGCTGGCCATCCTCGAGGAGATGGGCCTGCGCTACGTCCGCTCGCCGGAGTACCCGGCCGCGAACGGGCTGACCCGGTTGGTCGACCTCGAGATGATCCCGTCCGAGCTGAACGCGCCGCGGGACAAGGTGCACCCGATGCCGTTCCCGGGTCTCAACATCGACAACCTTCCGTTCTTCGCGCTGATCGGCGCGTGTGCCACCGGCCAGACACTGATCCACGACTGGGTCTATGAGAACCGGGCGATCTACCTGACCGAGCTGACGAAACTCGGCGCCTCGGTCACGTTGATGGATCCGCACCGGGTGATGGTCGCCGGTCCGACCCGATGGTCGGCGAGCGAGGTCATCTGCCCGCCCGCGCTCCGTCCCGCGGTCGTGGTGCTGCTGGCGATGCTGGCCGCGCCGGGAACGTCGGTGCTGCGCAACGTGTATGTGATCAACCGCGGCTACGAGGACCTGGCCGCACGGTTGTCCGCACTCGGGGCGTCGATCGAGCCGTTCCGCGACGTCTGAGGTCCCGGCCCCCGGGCGCCGTCTCCGCCTGACCGGTCCTACCTGATCTGTCCCGGGCCGAGGTAGGCGAGACCGTAGTTGAACGCGATCACGATCACGACGGCCACGGCGACCGCGATGACCGAGGACACCGGAACCCGCCGGCCGTACCCGGACCCGATGCCGAACGCCAGACGCCGACGTAGTCGGGTGAACACCTTCGCCCGGCGGCGTCGCCTTGACGCTCCGGCCCCGCTCGTCCGGCGCGTCCCGCCGGCGTCCGCCGGCTCGGCTCGACCGGAGCCGGTGCCCCGACGAGGTGATTCCTGGGGCGTTGTGCTGGCGGACATCGGGTCGCTCCACTCGCTCGGTCGGCTACGGACTGTCTCTGGCTCGATTGTCGACTACTCTGCGCAGTTGCACAACTACTCTTGGTCGTTTTCGTTGTAAAGAGGCGCGTCTTCCGGTACGGACGAGCTCTGGGTTGAACGGGCTAAGGTCGCCCGATGCGCCGTTGGGCCGGATGGGTACTGCGTCACCGAGCGCTCGTGGTCGTCGTCTGGGTCGTGCTGGCGGTCGCCGGCGGCGTCACTGCACCGAAGACGGTCGACTCCCTCACCTACGACTTCGGCTTGCCGGGCCAACCCGCATATGAAGCGAATCAGCAGATCCTCGGCGACTACGGCAGCGGCGGTCGGGTCGATCCGCTGATCCTCACCGTTCGTCTCCCGGCCGGGACGTCGACCGCCAACGCGGGTACGGGCGAGGATTTCGAAGCCGCCGTCGAGCAGATCGCCCAGGCCGCACCCGGAGCACGGCTCGCTACCCCGCAGAGCACTGGCGCCAAGGCGTTGGTGTCGGCCGACAAACGCACCCTGGTGGCCGTCCTCTATCCGAGGATCGTGCCCGGTGCGGACCCCTACGTAGCCGCGCTACCGGCGGTCGAGGCGGCGGCTGCGAAGGCGACCGTCGGTGGTGCACCGGTGGTGGTGACCGGCGTCCCCGTCCTGCAGTCGACGTCGTCGGGCGGCGACCGCGGAGTTCTCGTCGAGATCATTTTCGGAGCGACCGGTGCTCTGATCATCCTTGCGCTGGTGTTCGGCTCGCTGCTCGCGATCGTCCCGCTGCTCATCGCGGCGGTGGCGATCCTGACGACCTTCCTGTGCCTGCTCGGACTGACCCAGGTGACGGACGTGATCTTCGTCGTGCAGTTCCTCGTCGGCCTGATCGGACTGGGGGTGGCGATCGACTATTCGCTGCTGATCGTGATGCGCTGGCGCGAGGAGCGGGCCAACGGCGCCGACAACGACACCGCGGTGCGCACCGCCGTCGAGACCGCGGGGCACTCGGTCGTGTTCAGCGGCGTCACCGTCGCGGTGTCGCTGGCCGCGTTGATCGTCGTACCGCTGCCGTTCCTGCGGAGCATCGGTCTCGGCGGACTGCTGATTCCGCTGCTCAGCGTCGCCACCGCCACGACGCTGCTACCCGTCATCCTGCACACCATCGGCCCGAAGCTGTCGTGGCCGCGTCGCCAGGTCACCGATCCGACCAGCAGGCGCTGGGGAATGGTCGCCGCCTGGGTGGTCCGGCGTCGGGTGCTGGTCGCGGTGGCCGCCGTCGTCGTCCTGCTCGCGATGGCCGCACCGCTGCTGGGCATCCGGCTCGGATCACCCGAACTCAGCGCGTACGGCTCGAGCACGCCGGCCGCCCGCGCGGTCAGCGATCTCGTGAGCAGCGGCATCGCGCCGGGCGTCCTGCGTCCGACCGAGGTCGTCGTGCTGACCGAGGATGCGAAGAACGCCCTGGCGCGGTTGGCGACGATTCCGGGCGTCGCACAGGCGGTCACGCCGGACGCGGACGGCTGGAGCAAGGGCGGCACCACCCTGATCCAGGTGTGGACGACCGCCGATCCGGCCACGTCGGCCGGCTCATCGACACTCACCGCGGTCCGCACGGCGATGGCCGCGACTAGCAGTGGGCAGGTCGCGGGGAGCCCAGCCGAGGACGCCGACTTCGTCACCGCGGTCTACTCCAAGGCTCCGGTGGTGATCATCGCGATCGTCATCGTCACGTTCGTCCTTCTGGCACGGGCGTTGCGATCACTGTGGTTGCCGGTGAAGGCCCTGCTGCTCAATGTCGTATCGATCAGTGCGGCTTACGGTCTCACCGTCCTGATCTGGCAGCACGGCATCGGGACGCAGACACTGTTCTCGACGACGGCCAGCGGCACGATCACCACGTGGGTGCCGATTGCGGTGTTCGCGTTCCTGTTCGGGTTGTCGATGGACTACGAGGTCTTCATCCTGTCGAGGATGCGGGAGTTCTACGACGGGCACGGATCCACCGATCGGGCGGTCGTCGCCGGTATCGCGAGCACGGGCCGACTGGTGACGTCGGCGACGCTGATCCTGTTCCTGTCGTTCGTCGCCCTGTCGACGGTTCCGTCGGTGGACGTGAAGACCCTCGCGACCGCGCTGGCGCTCGGCATCGCGATCGACGCGCTGATCGTCCGGACCCTTCTCACCCCGGCGCTCGTGTCGCTGCTGGGACGCATCAACTGGACGATGCCGGACCGGCTGGCACGCGTCCTGTTGCTGCGAGCCGATCCCGGCAACGGGGCGTCGACCTCCCGGCCCGGCCGGCATCGCGCCCGCTGACAGTCAGCCGGTCAGCGGATCGGAACTCAGGTGCGGTCCGCGGCGATCGCGTCGAACGTCACCGCCGGATCGACGTCGGCGTCGCGCGGCAGACCGGCCAGCCGCGCGAAGGTGTCGGCCGCGGCGCTCGAGAAGCCGGACGGGACACCGACGCTGTCCAGGTAGTCCGCCGCCTCGCGCATCTCGTCCACGAATCGCCAGGCCTTGCGCCCGATCGTGGCCGCACCGCGGTCCACCGAGGCGTGCAGGTCGGGCTGGGTCCGGTCCCATTCGGCGAGCAGCGCGTCCTCGACACCGGACGCCCGAGCAGCTGCGCGTGCGGTGAACAGCAGGGCCGAATGTGCCTTGCTGGTCAGGGCGTAGCTCGCCTTGAGCGCCGAGGCCGAACCCACCGGACCGGGCAACACGTGGACGGTGAGCTTGGTCGGGTCGAACAACGCCGCCGCGTCCGCGGCGGCCGGCCCGGCGACATAGGCGCTCGCTGAATCTGTGCTCGGACCGCCGATCACCGCTCCGTCGACGACGCGCGCATCGACGAGAACCCCGGCCACCGCGGCCATGGTCGTCGGGCTGACGGCGTTCGCATCGAGATAGAGCCCGCGAAAGCCGGTCGAGGCGACCTGGGTGGCGACGTCCAGCGCGCTCCCCGGCGGACAGATGGACACGATCGCCGCCGCCACGGCCGCGAGCTCCGCCAGACTGTCGAACCCGGTCAATCGGGCCGCCCGCGCCCGCGTTGCCGCGGACCGGCCGGCGCTGACCCAGGCGCCTTCGGAGTCGCTCGAGATCGTCGACGCGATGAACCCGCCCATCGCGCCCGGATGCAGGACTCCGACGATGCCCACCTCAGGCCACCTCGTCCCGGGCCTCGACGAACGCCGCGACCGCACGCTCCAGATCGGCCCGGGTGTGAGCGGCCGACATCTGCGTGCGGATGCGCGCCTTGCCCTGGGGAACCACCGGATAGGAGAACGCGCGCACGTAGATTCCCTTCTGCAGAAGACGATCAGCCATCACACCGGCTTGGGTGGCGTCACCGATCATCACCGGAACGATCGGATGGTCGGACGCCGGGACGGTGAACCCGGCGTCGGTGATGGCCCGCCGGAACCAGGCCGTGTTCTCGCGCAGCGTCGAGAGCAGGTCTGCAGAGGTCGAGAGCAGGTCGAGGACGGCGATCGATGCGGCGGTGATCGACGGAGCGAGGGAGTTGGAGAAGAGGTAGGGGCGGGAGCGTTGCCGCAGCATCTCGACGATCTCGCGATGCGCCGCGGTGTAGCCGCCGCTCGCACCCCCGAGCGCCTTGCCGAGGGTTCCGGTGACGATGTCGACCTTGTCCTGAACGCCGAACAGCTCGGGCGTGCCGGCGCCGGTCGGGCCGACGAAGCCGACGGCATGCGAGTCGTCGACCATCACCAGAGCGTCGTACTTCTCTGCCAGAGCGACGATCTGGTCGAGCGGAGCGACGTAGCCGTCCATCGAGAAGACGCCGTCGGTGGCGATCAGCCGCCGCCGGGCACCGGCCGATTCGACCAGCCTGGCTTCGAGATCGGCCATGTCCCGGTTGCGGTAGCGGAAGCGGGCCGCCTTGCACAGGCGCACACCGTCGATGATGCTCGCGTGGTTCAGCTCGTCAGAGATCACCGCGTCCTCGGCGCTCAGGAGCGTCTCGAACAAGCCCCCGTTCGCGTCGAAGCAGGAGCCGTAGAGGATGGCGTCGTCGGTGTGCAGGAAGCCCGCGATCCGGGCTTCGAGCTCCTTGTGGATCTCGAGGGTGCCGCAGATGAAGCGCACGCTGGCCATTCCGAATCCCCAGCGGTCCAACGCTTTCTGGGCGACGGCGATCAACCTGGCATCGTCGGCGAGACCCAGGTAGTTGTTGGCGCAGAGATTGAGAACCGGCGTGTCGGTGCCGTCGACTCCGATCATCGAGGACTGCGGTGTGCTGATGACGGCCTCGTGCTTGTAGAGCCCGTCACGCCGGATGCCGTCGAGCTGGCCGGTCAGATCGTCGCGCAAGGTGCCGTACATGCATGCTCCTGCTCGGACTCGTTGTTCGCATGTCCCGTGAAACGCGATCCCGTCGCGCTCACCTGCGTCGAGGCTAGTGGATGTCACGTCCGACGAGTCCGCGGGTGACGATGTTGTCGACGTGGGTCTTCACTGTTGCCTCGCTGACGAAAAGCTCACCGGCGATCTCCCGGTTCGACCGGCCCGCGGCGATCAGGCTGAGCACCTCGGCCTCGCGGGGTGACAAGTCGTCGGGCAACGCGGCCGGAGCCGAGCCCGCGACGCGCGCGACGAACACGTCGTGCCGCAACCCATGCGAACGGCGTCAACCCATAACAGCGGAGACGTTATTACGGGTTAGTTCCCTGAACCATCTCAGAGTCGCACCGGTGAGGGGTTGCCGACGTGGCTGCAGCAGCCGACGGGTCATCGTGGCCGTTAACGGTCACCTGGTCATCCCGTGGCGAATGTCGGGGCGTGGACCGCGCGAAGAACGGATGCTCCGCGAGGTCACTGCATCCGTTCCCCCCTACATCGCGGCGCTCGAGTACCGCCCCGACAGCGCAACGGCCGTGCACGTCGATGCCGCGGCCGCGGCGATTTCGGCTCTTGACGCAGGTGCGGGCACTCGGCTGGCGGCGATCGGTGCTTCCTCCTACGCAGCGAATCGGTGTCGTCCTCGCGGATCGAGCGCGTGAACGCGACACGCGACGATTTTGCGCGGGCCCTGGCCGGTTCACGATCCAGCCGGGCCGCGCGCGCTACCGTCGCGGCGGCGCGTGCCCTCACCGCGATGATCGACGCGGCTGGAGCCAGCGAGCGCATCGACATCGCAGATGTCCGGCACGCCCACACCGAACTCATGCGCGACGATCCGGGCGAGCAGGAGTACGCCGGTCGTCTGCGGGACAGACCGAACTGGATCGGCGGGAGCAACGACAGCGCACGCAACGCCATCTACGTGCCACCACCGCCGGAGCTGGTGCCCGACCTGATGGACGATCTCCTTCAGTTCGCGAATCGCGACGGCGAGGGCGATGCCTTCGTCAGCTACCCGGCGACCTCGTCGGTCGTGGCGGCGCAAGCCGCGGTCCAGTCCGCGGCCGAGCTCGCCGAGCTCCGGACCGGTGGCGCGAACTCGCTGCTCCGAGAGGCGGGTCAACAGCGGCGAGGGTGCTGGATCTGCTGCTCGCTACCTCGTGGTGGACGTCCGGGACGTCCAGAACCTGACCGGCTCCTCGTACGCAAGCAGCAATGACGCGCTTGCCCGCTTGACCGACATCGGTGTGTTGGCCCTTCTGACCCGGCGGCAACCTGACCGGTTGTGGATGGCGCCCGATGTGCTCGACGAGCTGGACCGCATGAGCGAACGAATCGGCACACGACTCCCACCGTCGTCGTGACCGGCAGTCGGGTCCTAGCCGACGTTCTCCCAGTTCATGATCACCTTGCCGGCGTGCCCGCTCCGGGCGGCGGTGAAAGCGTCGAGGTGATCGGCGGCAGCGAAGCGGTGTGTGATCACCGGGGAAATGTCCAAGCCGGCTTGGAGAAGCACCGACATCGCGTACCAGGTCTCGTACATCTCCCGGCCGTAGATGCCCTTGATCGTCAGCATGTTGAGAACGACGGTGGAGAAGTCGATGCTGATCTCGCGTGCCGGCAACCCGAGCATCGCGATCCGTCCGCCGTGGGTCATGTTGGCGATCATCTCGGTGAGTGCGGTCGGCTGGCCCGACATCTCCAGACCGATGTCGAAGCCCTCACGCATCCCCAGGCTGCGTTGGGCGTTCGCGATCGTCGACCGCGAGACGTCGACGGCCAGGTCGACACCCATCCGTTCCGCGAGGGCGAGCCGCTCCGGGCTGATGTCGGTGATGACGACGAACCGGGCGCCCGCATGACGGGCGACCGCGGCGGCCATCAGCCCGATCGGGCCGGCACCCGTGACGAGCACATCTTCACCCAGGCTGGAGAAAGCCAGGGCGGTGTGCACGGCGTTGCCGAACGGGTCGAAGATGGCGGCGACGTCGGGATCGACGGCTTCCCGGTGTACCCAGGCGTTGCTCGACGGGAGCGTCACGTACTCCGCGAACGCACCCGGAACGGCGACCCCGATCCCACGGGTGTTCACGCAGAGATGTCGACGGCCGGCCCGGCAGTTGCGGCAGCGTCCGCAGACCAGATGCCCTTCCCCGCTGACGATGTCGCCGACGACGACGTCAGTGACAGTCTCACCGACCTCGACGACGTGCCCGGTGAACTCGTGTCCGATGATCATCGGCGTGGGAACGTTGTGCTGAGCCCAGGTGTCCCAGTTGTCGATGTGGAGGTCGGTGCCGCAGATACCGGTCCGGGTCACCCGGATCAGCACGTCCCCGGGGCCCGGGAACGGCTCGGGCACATCGATCAGCGACAGACCCGGCGCGGCCTCGGTCTTGACGAGGGCCTTCACGAACCGGCGCGACCCTCCAGCGCACGAATCCGCGCCGACGCGTACTCGTCAGCGTCGATGACGCCCCGGCTCCGCAGGCTGTCGAGCTCCAGCAGTCTCGCCTCGATCGAGCCTGGCGGTGCCGTCGCGTCCACCACCGGCGGGGAAGCGGGCGCAGCTGAGATGGCGCGAGCAGGCTGGCCGCGCCCGGTCTCACGGTTGCGGTTCGCAGCGACCCGGCCCCGGATCACCACGAGCAGGATCGCAACGACGACGACGAGGAGGATCAACAGCTCAGTGGGTCCGATGCTGCCCATCGTCGCTCCTCCCGCGTTCGTGGACCGGACTGTCCGGTCACGTTGCCATCATGCACGAGAGCGCGTCCGGGCAGACGGCTCTCACGTGGCGGGGCGCCCGTCGATCGTCCGTTGCCGCGCCGCGACGTACTCGTCGTAGCTGATGACGCCACGGGCGCGGAGGCGGTCGAGCTCCTGCAGCCGCTCCTCGACCGGCAAGGACTCGGCCGGCACCTGCGATCTGGCCTGCGCGGCGAATCCGCCGACGGTACTGCGGACCGCCTGTGCCTGACCTTGGACGGTGTCGACACCCGCGAGGCGTGCGACCTCGCGGTTACGGGACGTGGTGGTGACGAAGACGACGATGATCACCACCAGGACCAGGGCCACGACCGCGATGGACCCGATGACGAGCAGTGGGAACAAGTCGAGTCCGAACACCGGCAACCCTCTTCCCGGTCGATGGACCGGCTGGCCGCGGCACCATCATGCCCGACGCCCGCCCCGCGTCGGTCCGACAGCCCGGTGAGCCGACAACGCCGTTCAGCCGGAGCCCGCCTTGTCGAGAGCCGCATCGAGGTTGACCGCTGAGCTGATCAGCGCGAGGTGGGTGAACGCCTGCGGGAAGTTGCCCAAGGCCTCCCCCGACGGCCCGATCTCCTCCGCATACAGCCCGACGTGGTTGGCGTAGGTCAGCATCTTCTCGAACACCAGCCTGGCTTCACGCAGACGGCCGGCCTTGGTGAGCGCGTCGACGTACCAGAACGAGCAGAGGTTGAACGTGCCCTCCTCGCCGGTCAGGCCGTCGTGCCCGGTCGCCTCGTAGCGGTGCACGAGGCTGTCAGAGACGAGTTCCTCGCCCATCCGGTCGAGCGTCGAGAGGAACCGTGGATCGGTCGGGCCGGCGAAACCGACGATCGGCATGATCAGCATCGACGCGTCCAGCTTGTCGCTACCCGGATACATGACGTAGGCGCCCAGCTTGGGATCCCAGCATTCCTTCTGGACGAACTGGTACGCCGAGGCAGCCAGCCGCCGCCATTTCTCCACCGGGGCGGGCAATCCGCGGTCTCGCGCGAGCCGTTGCGCGCGGTCGAACGCAACCCAGGTCATCAGCGCCGAATAGGTGAAACGCTGTCGCGGCCCACGGACCTCCCAAACCCCCTCGTCCGGCTCCTCCCAATGCGTCGACAGCCACTTGAGCCGCTTCGACAGCGCCGTCCACATGTCGTAGGAGATCGGGTTCGTCCGGTTGTAGAGATACACGCTGTCCATCAGTTCGCCGTAGACGTCGAGCTGGCGCTGCCCGACGGCGCCGTTCCCGATCCGCACCGGCCGCGACCCCCGATACCCCGTCAGGTGGTCGAGTTCGACCTCGGCGATGTTCTCACTACCGTCGATGGAGTACATGATCATGACGTCGCGCTCGAGCGTCGCCTTCTCACAACGCTGCTGGACCCACTCCATGAAGGAGCCGGCCTCCTCGACGAAGCCGAGCCGCATCAGCGCGTAAACGGTGAAGGCCGCGTCGCGCAGCCAGGAGTATCGGTAGTCCCAGTTACGGATTCCGCCGATTTGTTCGGGCAACGACGTCGTCGGCGCGGCGACCAGCGCACCGGTCGGGTGGTAGACGAGGAGCTTCAGTGCGAGCGCGGATCGCTGCACGTGCTCGCGCCAGCGGCCCCGATAACGGGACTGGCTGACCCACCGCTGCCAGAATTCGCTGGTCTCGTTGAACAGCTCGTCCACCTCGTTGCGTTGCAGAGGACGGATCTCGCCGTTCCATTCGAGCTCGATGTCGACCGTCTCGCCCTGATCGAGGCTGAAGGTCGCCCGGACGTCGTCGCCGTCCCGGTGCAGGGGAACGTTGCTGCGCAGGACGCAGCGTCCCACCCACGATGTGAAAACCGCGCCGACACCGTCGACGATCTCGACCTCGTGCGGCACCCGCGCGTAGTCGAAGGCCGGCTTGCAGACGAGGTCGAACGTGGCACGGCCCCGGACCGCCGTCGCACGGCGAACCAGGAGGTCACGCGCCGTCGACACCAGGCGTGTGGTGGGAACCATGAAATCGACGACCTCACCGACTGCGTCGGCTGCGAGGAAGCGGGTGAGCAGGATGTTCGTGTCGGCCAGATACAGCTGCTTGGGCCGGGCGGACGTGCGGCCCGAGAAGCTGAAGTAGCCGCCCTTCTCCGAGTCCAGCAGCGCCGCGAACAGCGACGGCGCGTCGAAGCGGGCAGGGCAGTACCAGTCGATGGTCCCGTCAGTGCCCACCAGGGCGACCGTGCGCAGGTCACCGACGATCGCGTGTTCCTCGATGGGGAGGTAGTGGCCCTGGGCTCGCGGCCGACCGTCGATCATGTGAGCATCCTCTTGCCCGTCGGTTACACGTCTGTTTCCTATAGACCGCGGGCCAGGGACTCCAGGCCCGACCAGTCCGGGACGTACCGTTCGTCGACCTCGGTGTGCCATCGGTCGAAGTGTTCGACCAGCCGCTTGATCCGCGTCATCCCGGCGTCGATGACGCGTTCCTGAAGTACGGCCCAGATGTCTGACGCGAGGTCGTCTCGGTCGGTTCCGAAGCGGTGCGAGGTCGTCCCCTCGTCGCGGTCGCGCAAGTGCATCGCCTCGACCAGGCAGAACTGAGCCAGCTCGAGACTGAGGTGTGATCCGATCAGATGATCACCCCGGCCGAACTTCACGAGAGCCTGGGCGGCGATGAACCGGACCTCGTTGACGGTCGCGTCGGGCGGCTCGTCGGTGACGAGAACGCCGGTCGTCGTTGCGTATGCCGGCCCGTCGGAATATGCGCATCGACCGCCGGCCAGGTCGAACTCGCCGGACCCGGCCACCACGAGGTCGAGTCGCCGTCCGTCAGCGAGCACGATCCGGCAGGTCGAGCGGGTGCTGCTGAACTGGCGGTCGAGCGACCACACGCTCGACCCTCCCGGGAGCAACGACGACAGCTGCACCGACCCGGTCAACACCAGGCCGACGTCGAGGTCGCTCCAGCGGTCCAGCAGTTCAGGGTGCCGGGCCGAGCCCAGGATCCAGAGCTGCGCGACGTTCATCTCCGAAGCCGTCGACGCGACGAGCGCGGTCAGCAGTTCGAGCTGCCAACCGCCGTCGCCGACTGGGATCCCGGTCAGGGGGTGTCCTTGCGTGCGCTGATCTCCTGATGGATCTGAAGGGTGAGTGCGTGGATGGCCCGCGTCAGATCGGTGTTGGTGTGCAGTTCGACTTCCTGCTCGGTGAACTCGTGGTCTGCCTTCGCCTGCTGGAACTCCGATTGCCGGTTCTGCCCGATCATCACGAACGTGGACAGGAAGATCGCCTCCAGCGAGACGATCAGGGTGAGGGTCTGCCATGGACTCTTCTCGAAAAAGATCATCCAGGCGGCGAAGACGACGACGTGTAAGTAGACGAACTTCATCGATCCGGCGAAGGACGTGATCGCGTCGGCGACGCGCAACTGCACGTCTTTCGCGCGGGCTGCCTCGTGCGACAGGACCAGCGGGCTGTGCGTGTGCGGTGTCGTGGCATCGGCTTTGGCGGCCGGGGTGGTGACGGACATGGGATCTCCTCGCTCGGGGAAGGTACGCACCCACGATCCTCCGAATGCCGCTCCGACGGCCGCATGTCGAGGCGGGCGCGGCCGCCGGAGCGTCGGAACTTTGGGTAACCTAACTTCGAAGCCGTCCACAGCGAGGAGCTGCCCGAGCCAGGCCGCTCGTTCGTCGGGCGTCAGGCTGCCGTCGATGAACTCGATCTGAGCGTTGATGCAGTCCTGGCGACGGAGGTCAGGGGCCGAACCGCAACCGGCGGACGCGTGGGTGTCGGCGCAGCAACCAGGTGTGGACCTTCGGACCGGCCAGCTGTGTGCAGTCGACCCGCGACTGCTGACCGGCGCCGATACCTAAGGTGGCGCCCGCACGCAGATAGCACACCGCGTCGGACTGCGTGTGGCGCAGAACCACCAAGCCCAGCAAGAGATCCTCGACCGCGGACGGCGGCACGGGGACCTCCTGTCACGCTCTGGCTGTCAAACGTACGTTCCAGCGTCCGAGGTAGGCCGATACGGTCATGGAATGGATGAGCCTGCCTACCTGCGCGCGACCCGGGCGTCCTACGACGCGGTGGCCGTCGACTACGAGAAGCTTCTGCGGGATGAACTCGCCGCCAAGCCGATGGATCGCGCGGCGCTCGGTGTGTTCGCCGAACTCGTTCTCGCCTCGGGTGCTGGACCGGTGGCTGATATCGGTTGCGGGCCAGGACGCATCACCGCGTATCTGCACACGCTCGGGTGTGACGCCTTCGGGATGGATCTGTCCCCCGGGATGGTTGCCGTCGCCCGGGAGAGGTATCCGGAGCTACGTTTCGAGGTTGGATCGATGACGGCGCTCGACGTCGTCGACAGCTCACTGAGTGGGCTGGTCGCCTGGTATTCGGTTGTCCACATACCGTCCGACCTGCTGCCGAACGTGTTCGCCGACTTCTGCCGCGTGCTCGTGCCGGGTGGCCAGCTGCTCATCACATTTCAGGTTGGCGACGAGCGGGTGCATCTGGACCAGGCGTACGGCCATGCGGTGTCGATCGATGCCTATCGGTTGACGCCCGACCGGATCGCCGATCTACTCGCTGACGCCGGATTGACCGTACACACACGGATCCTTCGCGAGCAGGACGGACGTGAAAGGACTCCGCAGGCCTACCTCATGGCGGTCCGACCTTCAGCGTCGTGACAGGAACCGCTTGTGACGTTGAGGTTGACGGTACTGATCGTTGATGGTGGGCGGGATGACTTCGGGTATTTTGTCCGCGCTCATGCGCATGTGCCAGCGTTCGTGTTCGGTGGCACGGTCGGCATGCGGGTCGGGTTCGACCAGGCGATGGTGAGTCGGGCAGACCAGGGCCCCGTTGTCGTAACTGGTAGGTCCGCCGTCCTGCCACGGCTTGATGTGGTGGGCGTCGCAGTCGCGTGGTTCCCGGTGGCAGGCGGGGAACACACAGCCCCCGTCGCGGAGCACGATCGCCTGGCGGAGGTCACCGGTGAACAGGCGGGTGCTGCGCCCGAGGTCGAGAAGTTGGGATCTGCTGCCCATGACAGCGGGCAGGATGTCGGCGTCGCACGCGAGGAACCGTGCTTCGGCTGCGCTGATTCGTGTGTTGGAGCCGAGGAGGGTGGCACCCGCGACGCCGCGGATGAGGTCGTCGTAGTTGACGACGACGGTGACGCGTGGCCGGTCGCCGCCGGACCGGGGGCCGTCACCGCCGGCGAGGTAGACGTGGACGAGGGTCATCAACGCCTGCGCCCGGCGCGCCTCGATCGACATACACGAATCGGTGACGCCCTCCCGGGCGCCCGAGGCCGACGAGGTGGCAGCCCATTCGGAACCGGTCCACGGGGCGTCGGCCGAACCGTCGTCACGCTGCGATTCGTCCGGTACGGCGTCACCTTCGACCGGGTCAGCGGTCGATGTGGCTGCAGGGCTTGGCTTCTGCTCTTGGCGATCGCCTCGATCAGAGTACGTAGTTGGTCGCCCTGCCCGGCGGGAAGTTTGCCGGAGAACCGGAGCGCCCCGTCGCCGTCGTCGCGCCAGCGTAGGTACTGCGTCCTGGCGGCTTCGCGTTCCTGCTTCTCCAGAACGTCGGCTTCGTGGGCGTCGGCGACCTCGGGTGCCACCACCGCCAGCAGGTGGCCCGCAAGCTTGCGCAAGCTGACCGGGGCGTGGTCGGCGGCGAAGTCGACCATCGCCCCCTCGGCCCTCGCCACCTCGTCCGCGGCGAGGTCGTCCGGCAGATCTGTCAGCACCGAGACGATCGCTAGCGCCTGCTCTCTCGACACCGCACCTGTGCCGATGCCGGCCGCGACACCGGTGAACCGGCTCCGCAGCCCTCGCGCCAACGCGACATCGGCCCGAGCACCGGCCAGGCTCTGCTGACAATGACCGTGCAGCCAGGCGACGGTGTTCACCCCGGCCTGCTCGGTGGTCGTCTGCGCAGCGTACAGCGCGCCCACGACCTGCAGATCCACCGCCGCCAGCATCGCCGTCAGCTGATTGACGCCTGCCTTCACGGCAAGGCAATCGGCACCAGTCAGTGCCCAGACACCGGGCACGCCGAGACCCGCGGCACTCGACAGACCGGCGATCGCCTCCACCACGGCACGGGCGATCGGGTGATCGATCCCCGTGCCCGGTGGAACTCGTGTCTCGGTCACGAGAAGAACGCTAGACCCGACCACCGACAATCCGATGAGCTCGGATTCTCCACAACATAAGAGGATTCTGCACTCTGTTGTGTACCCGTGCGCGTACGCTCAGCGACCTTCGCCGGGCCCGTTAGGTGGTCGAGCGACGATCGGCGCAGGCTGGGATGGCATCGGACCCAGCGCCGCCCCACTACGACTTCGGTGATTCGGCCAACCATCTTGTCGGCATCCATCGGCGGCCGGGCAGTGATCGCGTGCCCTTACTCGGCTGCGAGTGCGGCGACTGGGGCTGCTGGCCACTGATGCACCCGGACCGCGACTATTCGGAGTTCGGGCCGTTTCGGTTTCCCGAGCCCGACTTCCGCATCGCCGTGCTCGACCTGCGCGCGAGGCTGTGCCGGTCGGTGATTGAGAAGGTGGGCTTGCCCGTGCAGAGGACCGGTCGCTACTACTTGGCCTGACTGAGATGGACCATGGCGTCGTAGAGCTGCTCGTCCGTCATCGGCGGCTCGGGGATCGAATGTGCCCGCTCAGCCCGATAGGCGTCGAGCATGAGGAAGAGGTAACGCCTCCAGGCGTTGGGCGCCGTGGCGCTGGTGGCGTCCATGATCCGGCCGTTGGACCAGATGAGGTTCACGATGTCGGCCTGCGTGATATCGGGGCGAGCTACGCCGGCTTCTTGAGCTCGGGTGAGAACGTCCTCGATCTGTCGGCACATCTGGTCGTGTATGTGCTCAGTGTCGGCGTTGTCGGGGAAGCGACGGGACAGGAAGTCATTGAAACCTCGGTCTCCTGCCTGTGTGCTGAACAGGTTCTCCAGGTAGTAAGCGAATGCCTCCCACGGATCGTCCATGGCCAGGGCCTTTTCCGCCCCACCGAGAAACACCTGGAGCCGAGGCTTGAACGCGGCCATGAGCAGGTCCATGCGCGTAGGGAAGTGGCGATACAGGGTGCCGATGGATACGCCGGCGTCGCGTGCGATCTTCTCCAGGGAGGCATCCACACCGTGCGCGGCGAACTCACGCTGCGCCGCAGTGATGAGCTTGTCGTGCCGCCACTGGGCGTCGCGGCGCCTGGGCCGCCGCACCTGATCGACGTCGTTGCGGCTCACGCGCCCACTTTACCAACGATGCTGAGGGGAGCCTCCGCTCGCGTGTAGCCAACGAGCGGTGGGCATCCATCGTCTCGTGGCCCCCCGGAATAACTGAGGCACCCCTCCGGTTGCCTCGATACCAACGACCGGAGGGGTGCCTCACCTTGACGGCCACCCAGACACCACGGAGGAACAATCATCATGACCACCATCAGCATCATCGGCTCGGGCAACATGGCCACCGCCATCGGCACACGGGCGGCGAAACACGGCCACACCGTCGAGCTCATGAGCCGAAACACCGTCAAGGCCCAAGCTCTCGCCGACCAGATCGGCCACGGAACCACCGTCGGTACGTTCGGCGCACGGCCGGCGGGCGACATCGTCGTCGTGGCCGTCCTCTACGCCGGCGCGGTTGACGTGATCGCGCACTACGGCGATGCGCTGGCCGGCAAGACCCTCGTCGACATCACCAACCCGTTCAACGCCGACGTCAATGGACTCGTGACCACCGCGGGCAACTCGGTGGCCGAGCAGATCGCCGCCGTGACGCCCGAGGGCGCAACCGTCGTGAAGGCATTCAACTCGATCTTCAGCGGCGTCCTCGCTGATAACAAACCCCTGGACGTGTTCTTCGCCGGCGACAGCGCCGAGGCGAAGGCACATTTCGCAGCGTTCCTGGCGAGCCTGGATATGCGGCCTCTCGACGCGGGAGGGCTCGAGATGGCACACGCACTTGAATGGGCCGGCATGCTCCTGGTGGGCCTGGCACGCAGCGGCGCCGGCTTCGACCTCGCCCTGGGCGCCGAAGTTCACTGAAGGTTCGATTCAGCGGGGAGACCGCGGCGGTCGGGGACATCGTCGTAGTCGCGGTGCCGGTCAAGGCATTCCCGACTTGCCCGCCACATCTCCGAACTCGACGGCACCTCGCTCACCTCGAGCGAGTACGGGCCGTACTCGGACGAGAACGGCGGGCCGGTCGGCGGGACGCCATCCGCGGGGCGCTGGCCACCACCATCGATGGATCGAGGTCAACACCGAGCCAGCGCGCTTGTACTCTCGACCGATGGTCCGACGAGAGGGGGCGTGCCGTGAGCGCTCGGTTCGAAGAACTGGGCTGGAGTCCCACCCCGATCGGGGAGATCTGCCTTCGCCGGCGGCTCGACACCGTCACCGGCGTCGACATCTTCGAGGTCAAGCTGGGCGACGAGTACCTCATGTCGAGCATGTTCACGGTCGCCGAGATCGAGCTGGCCCGCATGGCCTTGGCCCGCCTCGATGGGTCCGCGCTCGACGTCGCCGTCGGCGGATTGGGCCTCGGCTACACGGCCCGGGCAGTGCTCGAGGACGAGCGGGTGGGCGCGTTGATCGTCGTCGAGACGCTCGAGCCGGTGATCGACTGGCATCGACGTGGCCAGGTTCCGGTCGGACCCGTATTGATGGCGGATCCTCGTTGTCGCCTCGTCCATGGTGACTTCTTCGCGATGACCGGTGCCGCCGGTTTCGATCCCGACTCCCCGAACAGGATCTTCGATGCAGTGATTCTCGACATCGACCATTCGCCGCGTCACCTGCTCACCGAGGACAACGCACAGTTCTACGGCGAGGACGGCACACGCCGGTTGGCGACACACTTACGACCGGGCGGGGTCTTTGCCCTGTGGTCGAATGATCCACCCGAGGACGAGTATCTCGGCATCCTGTCGACCACGTTCGTCGACATTGCCGCGCATGTGGTGCATTTCCCGAACCCGCTGCAGGACCGCGAGGCGACGAACACGGTCTACCTGGCAACGAATCCTGAGTGACTGCGCTGTTGGACCGTAACAACCACATCAACCGTCCGTGTGGTCTACAACCACATGGTTGTGCATCTGCCTGGTTGTGCGTAAGGTCTCGGTCATGCCAGTCCTGGAAGACGACCTGACCCTCGTGTTCGCGGCCCTCGCCGACCCGACGCGACGTGCCATCCTCGAACGCCTCGCCCGTGGTGACGCGACGGTGAACCAGCTCGCGGAGCCATTCGCCCTTACGCAGCAGGCGATCTCGAAGCACGTCAAAGTACTCGAGCATGCGCGGCTGATCTCCCGCACGCGCGATGCGCAGGCTAGGCCGTGCGCGCTGAAGACGGACAACCTCGCGGCCGCGACCGGCTGGATCGAGCGCCATCGCCAGATCTGGACGGACCGGCACGACCGCCTGGAGACTCATCTCGCCGCTCTTCAAGTAGGACGACACCGGGTAGACGAGACGGCCCCTAGATGACCGAAACCGAACTCGTCTTCCGCCGCGTGCATCGGGCGTCGCGCGCGCTCGTGTTCGAGTGCATGACCACACCCGACCACCTGACGCACTTCTGGGGCCCGACCGGTACGACGACACCGATCGGCAACATCACCGTCGACCTGCGGCCCGGAGGGGCCTTCGAGACGACCATGGTCAACGACGCCGACGGCAGCACACACACGATGCGGGCTGTGTACGTGGAGATCGAACCGCCCGAACGGCTCGTGTGGACCGAGGCCGACGTCGAGGGTGGCATGCGGACGACGATCACCTTCGCCGACCTCGGCGACGGGACCACCGAAGTAGTCACCCGCCAGACCAACGTCCCGTCCCGGTACCTGAACTCATCGGCACAGGCAGGATTCACGAGCAGCCTGGACCGCTTCGACATCTACCTGGCCGGCGTCAACGCCGGCCACCATCATCAAGCAGGCTAGGAGAACACCATGCCAACCATTTCCTCCGACGACGGCACCAGCATCGCCTACGAACAGACCGGGAGCGGGCCGGCCCTGGTGCTCGTCGACGGCGCCATGTGTTATCGCGCCGCAGGACCGATGCGACCCGTCGCGGCAGCACTGCAGGACCACTTCACGGTTTTCACCTATGACCGTCGCGGTCGTGGCGAGAGCACCGACACCCTGCCGTTCGCGGTAGGTCGTGAAGTAGAGGACCTCCGTGCGGTCATCGGCGTGGCCGGGGGCGAGGCCGCGGTCTACGCCATGTCCTCTGGCGGCGCACTCGCCCTCGCCGCCGCGGGAACACCCGGATCGGGGATCACCGCGCTCGTCCTCTACGAGACCCCGTTCCTGGCTGCGGTGGGCGAGGACGTCGCGATCAAGGAGTACACCGAAGCGCTGAACGAGCTCCTCGAGGCCGGTCGGCGGGGGGACGCGGTGGAACTGTTCATGACCTACGTCGGCGTGCCTGCACAGGCGATCGCGGGTATGCGGGCGCAACCGTCCTGGGCGGTGTTCGAAGCGATCGCGCCGACGCTCGCCTACGACGATGCCGCACTCGCCGGCGGCGTCGTCCCACGCGATCTCACCTCGGGGCTGACGATTCCGACGTTGGTGCTCACAGGAAGCGCCAGCCCGGGTCCGCTACAGCGAGCCGCAGAACTCACCGCGGACGTGATACCGACCGCCGAACTGCGGGTTCTCGACGGCCAGACGCACGACGTCGCGCCGGACGCCCTCGCACCCGTCCTCATCGACTTCCTCGCCGCCGGCCGGAGCTAACGAGCTAGAGCCATCTCTTATGCTTGAAGACGGCGAACAGGATCGCGGCGAAAACGACGATGAGCAGCGTGGACACGACGAAGTCCGGCTTGCTCCCGACGCCGGGGAACGACACGTTCTGACCGAAGAAGCCGGTGACCGCCGTCGGCACCGCGAAGATCGCCACCCAGGCGGTGATGCGGCGCATGTCGTCGTTCTGTTGTACGGCCGTGGAAGCCGACTTCTCCGCCGCGAGCGTCAGGTGCGTCGACGTTCGCGTCTGATAGAACTCGATGACGCCCCGAAGGAACTCGCGCTGCGCATCGGCCATGCTCCGTACGACGTCGAACTGGTCGGCGATGTCAGCGAACAGCGGTGGCGCGGCGTCCGGGAGGAAGCGGACCAGGCGTGCCATTCGTCCGTAGGACACGCTGCTGTGCATCGCCATCGTCCGCACCGCGAGAAGCTCGTACCAGGCTTCGAAGAGCTCCTCGAGAAATGCCTCGGGGTCCTCCCGGTCCTCGCCGAGCATCACGCGCTGCTCCAGGCTGCCCGACTCCTTGGCGAGGCTCGCGACAAGGGCAAGTTCCCGCCGGATCATGGCCGAGACGATCCACTGCGAGAGCTCGAACGGCGAACTGATCTGCAGGTGCTTCTCCTCGATACGGCGAAGCACGGCGCCGGTGTCGAGATGGGCGACCGCCGGCTCGACGGCCGGGTTGAGCGGCCCGTGGACGGTGACGAGGTAATTCCGTCCGATGAACTGGTCGAGTTCCACGTAGTGCACGTGGCCGCGCTCGCCGATCTCGGGTGCGTGGAGAACGGTGAACACATGGTCGGGATACATGTGCACCTTGGACACGTGATTGCGCTCTACGCAGTCGTGGACCGCGATCCGGTGGAACCCGAGGACCCCTTGGAGCACTTCGACCGCGCGGTCGTCGCAGACCGGGATGTCAACCCACACAACGGCGTCGTCACGCTCGAGCAGCCGCGGAAGGTCCTCGACCCGGTGGCGTTCGACACCGGCCCCACAGATCGCCAGGACATCCATGAGCCGTCCGACCTCCAAAGTCGCGAGGAACGGGCATCGCCCCGGGGACGGGGCTCGATGTCCGACACCATTGTCACCTCAGCGGCCCAACGAGTGGTGGCGGCGGCTGGGCGACTCGATGAATGACGACGACGACAACGCGTCCATCATCGATCCGGACGACGTCGGCCCGGCGATCGCCTCCCTGCGTGTGCCCGAGGGCAAGACGTCCAAGAACCGCATGCACGTCGACATCCGGCCGGCCGGCAAGCCGCCGTGGGACACGGCCGAGCGGGAGCGGCTGATCCGCGCGAAGGCGGCCGAACTCGTCGGTGCCGGTGCCGTCTCGGTTCGCGAGGAGTTCTACGACGGCGAATTCGGTCACATCGTGATGTTCGATCCCGAGGGCAACGAGTTCTGCATCGCTTGACGACCGCGCGTGGCGTCGGCGAAAACGCGTCGCCCGCAGCCGCAGCGGCGGGACCTTTCAGTAGGACGCCGTTGCGATGGCCGAAGGGTGCGCCATCCCCGCATGGAACGCCGCCGCAGTCCACACGCGTGCCTCTTGACCGTGATGAATCGCGACACCCACCGCCATGCACCCACGGTCCACGAATTCGCGCAGCGCTGACTCCTCGCCCAGGGCCACCAGGGCCAGGAGCTCGACGTCGCGCATCTGCTGCACGACAACAGTGTCGCGCCGATAGACCGGAACGGATCACGCTGCCACGAGAAATCTGCTCGGATGCGCCGGACGTCGTCGCGTACGCGGCAGTCGGAACCGATCAGGAATCGAGAAGCGTCGCGGCACCCGCGGCCAATATTCTTCCCGTGACGGCCCGCGAGAACGCCGAGCCACCCAGTGTGGAGAGGAACTTCCTGATGCCCACGAAGAATTCCGGCGGATTCAGCGCCGAGGAACGCGCCGCCATGAAGGAGCGCGCCGCCGAGCTGCGTGCCGAGGGGAGGAAGGGCTCCAAGGCGGCCGACGGCCTTCAGGCCGTCCTTGATGCGATCGCGGGGATGGCGCCGGAGGACCGCGCGCTTGCGGAGCGGGTGCACGTCACGGTGACGGCGGCCGCTCCCGGGTTGTCGCCCAAGACCTGGTACGGGATGCCCGCCTACGCGAATGCGGACGGCAAGGTCGTCGTCTTCTTCCAGGACTCGGGCAAGTTCAAGTACCGGTACTCGACTCTCGGATTCCAGGACGTCGCGAACCTCGACGATGGGGACATCTGGCCGGCGGGCTACGCGCTGATGGCATGGACCCCAGTGGTGGAAGAGAAGGTCGTCGCGCTGGTCAAGAAGGCTGTCTCCTGATCCCCGACCGTGCTGATCTCCCGCGCCGACCACGACGCGCTGGAGGAAACCGCTCCCGTGCTGCGATCCCCCGCCGACGCCCGTCGCCTGCTCGAAAGCGTCGCCCAGGCTCAGCGCGGCGAGCATGAAGACCATTTGCTCGAACGTTGAACCGATGCGAGTCGTCTTCAGTCCACACGGGCGGGATGGATGCGTCCGCGGGCCGACTGCGATTCAGTGCCAGGCGCGGAGCGCCACCGCCGTTTCCGCGTACGGCTGCTGGCCTGACGCGACCGCGATGACCAGGTCGTAAGCCTCGTCATCCGGGGCGTCGAGAACTAGTCCGTTCAGCCCGTAGAAGACGACCACCGCGAGCCAGCCGAGCCGCTTGTTTCCGTCGATGAGCGCGTGATTGCCCACGATCGACTCGAGGAGGACCGCGGCCTTGTCGTCGATGCTCGAATAGGCCTCCTGGCCGTACAGCGACGTCGTCGGACGGTGGGCTGCGGAATCGAGCAGGCCGACATCGCGAACCGGACCGACACCGAGATCGCGGGTCAGCCGGAGCAGATCCTCGATCGTCAGATACTCGGTCATCTACCCAATCGGTCGAGCAGGTCGGCGTACCGCTCCCGCCCGGCGGCCGAGAGCGTACGAATGGTGTCGTCGTGCACCCGACGAGCGGCGGCCTCGGTGATCGCACGGACCGTCGCTTCTTGCTTGCTGACACCGTCGGCCTCCGCCAACAGCGTCAGCGCGCGCTCCTGCTCGTCGTTCAACCTCAGTGTCATGGCCATGCGAGTGACGGTATCATTTTGATACCATCAACGCGCGGTTCGCTTGGCCGAGGAAGGCGACAGGAAACTGGCCGCTTGGGCCGGAGCGGTACCGCAGAACTCGACCGCGCTCCTGAGCCGACCAGCCCAGTTGCGCCGGTTACTCCCCGAGCGCGTCGCCTTCGCTGTCGGCGTTCGGCTCGACGCCCGTGCGGTCGCGGCGCTTCCTCGGCCTCAACCGTTCGACGGCACTCCTGCCCGCCGTACCCACCGCATCCGCCGCACCGGCGATCGCTCCACCGACGTCCTTGACCTTGGTGAGCACTTGCGGCTCATCCAGGATCCCGTCCCCATCCCTGTCGTTGTGCCGGAATGGGCGCGCGACCGTGCCGGCCGCGTTTGCTACGCCGGAGCCCACGGCGGTCGCGCTCGTCGTGACACCGTCTCCGACGGTGCTCGCAGCGTCGACGATCCAATGTCCCGTCCCCTTCACCGCTCCCTCCAGAGCAGCGCGAGCCCGGTTCGGCTCTTCCCCGTGCTCATCGGCGTGGAACCTCGCCTCCGAGGGAAGGGCCAGATGCGCCGGGAAATCCTGCGGTGCCACGGGGAAAGCGGTCCGTGCGGCGGCGATGACGTCGCGTCCGAACACGAAGCGCGTGACACCGCCCGCCAGGACTTCGACGCCGTACCCGACCGCCGTCTGTTGCTTCCCACTCAAGTTCTCGCGCATGGTGTCCAGCTGACCCGTCTGGATGCTCTTGACCAAACTCCTGGCCGCCCCCTTGGGCAGCGCATCCGCGAGCGTGCTCGCCCAGTCGGTACTGCCAGAAGCGATCCGGTGCCCGGCGACACCATCCGGTGAAGCGTTGGCGAGGTCTGCCGCCATCGTCGCGATCTGATGCTGACTGACACGACCGTTCGACAGACCGTAGACAAGGGCGCGAGCCTGATCCTCATCGAGGTCCATTCCGTGGATGTCAGCGACCGCGAGGCCGAACATCGTGGTCATCTCGAACTGCACCTGTTGATCGCCGGCCGGCAGGAACGCCGCGGCCCGTCGAACTCCGGTCTTCGCTGCGCCCCTGGCAGCATTTTTCGCAGCGATCTTCGCGGCTTGGCGGCCGGCCGTCTTCGCGACTTGCTGGCTCGCACTCTTGGCGCCGGCTGCTGCCGGCCCGGCTATCGGGATCAGTGCTATCCCGACATCGGCCGCGATCGCGACGCCCGCGATGACAGCACCAGCGGTGCTGATCGAGGTGCCGTAGCGGCGCTCCAGCATCGTGATCAACTCGGCCGGCGTCGCGTACGGATTCCGACGGCGGAGCCGCATGACGTACTTGCGGGCGAGCGAGTGACGCCTGCTGACCGCCTTCGCGATCTCATGCGAAGCATCCTCGTCGACGAGGTCCGCCGCCAGTGCGGTGTTCTCGATATCGGTCATCGATCGCTCCTCTGTGGTTGTCGATCTCGGCGAAGCAGCCCCGACAGTGCCTCTCGTCAGCTCAGACGTTGAGCCGAACTCGACTTGACTTCCGCCAACGCACCTGGCGTCGTGGTCCGCGCTTTCGTTGATCACACGTTGAACCTGAACTCGACCACGTCGCCATCGGCCATGACGTAGTCCTTGCCCTCGATGCGCACCTTGCCCTTGGCTTTCGCCGCCTGCATCGAGCCGGCCTCGATCAGGTCGTCGAACCCCACGACCTCGGCCTTGATGAAGCCTTTCTGGAAGTCGGTGTGGATCACGCCGGCGGCCTCGGGAGCCGTTGCCCCCTTGGGGATCGTCCACGCCCGCGCTTCCTTCGGACCGGCGGTCAGGTACGTCTGCAGACCCAGGGTGTCGAAGCCGACGCGGGCGAGAATGTCCAAGCCCGGCTGCTCGATCCCCATCTCGGCCAGCAGCTCGCGCGCGTCGGCCGGCTCCATCTCGACCAGCTCGGACTCGATCTTCGCGTCCAGGAAGATCGCCTCGGCCGGGGCGACCAGCTCGCGCATCGAGGCTTTCAGATCTTCGTCCGACAGCTCGTCGGTGTCGCAGTTGAACACGTAGATGAACGGCTTGGTCGTCAGCAGGAAGACCTCGCGCAGCGGCTCCGGATCGACACCAGCCGCATAGAGCGTCCGTCCGTCCTCCAGAACCTCGACCGCCGCCTTGAGCGCGGCGACCGTGACCGCCTTCTCCTTGTGCAACCGGACGTCCTTCTCCAACCGGGGCAGGACCTTCTCGATGCTCTGAAGGTCGGCGATGATGAACTCGGTGGTGATCGTGTCGATGTCGCCGCGCGGGTTGACCTCACCATCGACGTGGCTCACGTCGGGATCGCGGAAGGTGCGGGTCACCTGGCAGATCGCGTCGGCCTCACGGATGTTCGCGAGGAACGCGTTGCCCATCCCTTCGCCTTTGCTGGCTCCGCGGACGATGCCGGCGATGTCGACGAAACTCACCGTCGCCGGGACGATGCGCGCCGCCGAGTACAGGTCCGACAACACCTTCAATCGCGCGTCGGGGACACCGACCACGCCGACGTTGGGTTCGATAGTCGCGAACGGGTAGTTCGCAGCGAGGACGTCGTTGCGGGTGAGCGCGTTGAACAGGGTCGACTTGCCTGCGTTGGGGAGTCCGACGATTCCGATGGTGAGTGCCACGAGGGTCAAGGGTAAGTGGTCGGCCGCCCACCCCCTACCGAGCACGACCGTCGGCGGCCGAACCTTGTACGGCCGCGTGGGCACAAGTCGCTTTCAGGGATGCCGCTGAGCGTGGCAACCCGCTCCGGACCGACTTCGGCCCACGCGGCGGTACAACGATTCCGGCGTCAGCGTCCGAGCACCTCGTACGACTGCTCGGTCAGCGCCTTCGAACGCTGCCACCAGGCGGAGTTGTCGCGGTACCAGTCGACGGTCGCACTCAGGCCCGCTCGGATGTCGCGGTACCGCGGCTCCCAGCCGGTCTCGGCCCGCAGCTTGCTGGAGTCGATCGCATACCGCATGTCGTGACCCGGACGGTCCGACACCAGGTCGAACCAGTCCGCCGGCTTCCCCATCAACTCGAGCAGCAGCGCCACGATCTGCCGATTGTCCTGCTCGCCGTCGGCCCCGATCAGGTAGGTCTCGCCCGGGCGGCCTTTCTCCAGGATGGTCACGACCGCGTCGTTGTGGTCGTCGACGTGGATCCAGTCGCGCACGTTCGCACCTTGCCCGTAGAGCTTCGGCTTGACGTCGCTCAGGATGTTCGTGATCTGACGCGGGATGAACTTCTCCACGTGCTGGTACGGCCCGTAGTTGTTGGAGCAGTTCGAGATCGTGGCCTCGACGCCGAAGGACCGGATCCACGCGCGCACGAGCAGGTCGGCGGACGCTTTGGTGGACGAGTAGGGGCTGGATGGATTGACCGGTGTCGCCTCGGTGAACCTGGCCGGGTCCTCGAGTTCGAGGTCGCCGTAGACCTCGTCGGTGCTGATGTGGTGCAGCCGGACCTTGTTGCGTCGAACGGCTTCGAGGATGCGGAACGTCCCGACGACGTTGGTCTCGACAAAGGGATACGGGTTCGACAGCGAGTTGTCGTTGTGGGACTCGGCGGCGAAGTGCACGACGACGTCGGTGTCGGCCACGAGGCTGTCGACGAGGTCCGCGTCGGCGATCGAGCCCTCGACGAAAGCGACGTCCGGAACTCCCTCGAGATTGGCCCGGTCACCCGCGTAGGTGAGCGCGTCGAGAACGGTGAACTGCCAGTCCGGCCGCTGCTGGCGGGTGCGGCGGACGAAGTTGGAGCCGATGAAACCGGCTCCGCCGGTGACGAGGACCTTCATGAGACTGCTCCTTGGACGGGGTGGCGGATGACGGGTAGTCGTGGTGGCGTGCGGGAGGCGAGGTCAGAACCGAGCGACGACGCGAAGTCCGGGTGGCTCGGCGGCGGCCGAGGTCCAACCATGGAATTCGACCTCGAGGGCGAAGCGGTGGGCGAGATAGCGGTGGTCCGACAGCGCGATGGGCTGGTCGTCGGCGGCCAGCGCCAGCCTCCGGACGAGCAGCAGCGGAGATCCCTTTGTCACATCGAGAACGGCGGCGTCGGCGGTGCTCGCCACGCCCGCGGTGATCGTCTGGCGCACGGTCTCGACGATGAGGCCGCCTCGCTGGAGCGTCTGCCAGATGCCGTCACGCTCGGCGTCGTCACGGCTGATGCTGCCGGCGAATCCGGCCGCCACCCATTCGGTGGCGACGTCGAGTGGGGTGTCGTCGACCAACCGGACCGAGCGACTGAACAGCGCCTCTGCGTCGGTCTCGATGCCGAGGAGGCTCGCCGTCGGTTCGGGTGTCCGCCGGTAGCCGAACTCGACGACCCGTCTGATGGTCACGCCGCCGGCCTCGGCAACGGCAGAGGCGGCATGCCGGAACGTGCCGAGTGCGAGTTGCTGGTGGAACGAGGCGCCGACGACGAACCAACCGGATCCGCGGCGCGAGGAGATCAGACCCTCGTCCCGCAGATGTTCCAGAGCTCGACGCACGGTCACCCGACTCACTCTGTAGCGGGCGCCGAGGCCCGCTTCGCTCTCGAGTTCGCCGTTCTTGCCGACGTCTCCAAGAGCGATCCGTTCACGAAGATCCTGGGTGAGGACAGACCAGCGCGCAGTAGCCATCGAGCCGATCACCTTCTCACGGATTTGTCTTGACTCAGGTGAGGGAAGCGGTGCACCTGTCACTAAGTTGTATCAGACAAGTGCCGCAGGAACCAGCCTGTCGGTAGGTCCTGCCATGGTCGTCCCATGAGTCCCACCACGCTCGTGCTGCTGTTCCTGGCCCTCGCGCTCGGACTGGCCGCCGGCATCCTGCTCGGCTCCGGTGTCCTGCGACGGGACCGGGCCACCGTCGCCGACCACACGGCAGCCACGGTCGCCGCGACCGATCGCGTCGTCGCACCCGTGGGCGAGAGCCTGGTGCGGTTCGAGACACGACTCCGCGAACTCGAGCACCGGACGGTGGCCGCGCAGGCTGCGCTGACCGGTCAGCTCGAGACCGTGCGCCGATCGGGTGAGGACCTGCGCCGGGAGGCAGCCGGACTGACGAACGCACTGCGCAAGCCGCAGGCGCGTGGACGATGGGGCGAGCTGCACCTGCAACGGACCGTCGAGCTCGCCGGGATGACCGCACGGGTCGACTTCGACACCCAGACGACCGTCGCCGACGCCGACGGACGGCACCGGCCCGACATGGTCGTCCACTTGCCCGGCGGCAAGCACGTGGTCGTCGACAGCAAGGTTCCGCTGGCGGCCTTCCTCGAAGCGGGTGACACCGAGGACCAGGACGAGCAGGCTGCACTGATGGCGTCGCACGCGCGTCATGTCCGCCAGCATGTCGACGGCCTGGCGTCCAAGCGCTACTGGGCGAGGGTGCCGGCCACGCCGGAGTTCGTAGTGATGTTCCTCCCCGGGGAATCCTTCCTGTCCACCGCGCTCGATGCCGACCCCGCACTCCTCGAGTACGCGTTCAGCCAGAAGATCGTGCCCGCCACCCCGACGACGCTCATCGCGTTGCTCCGGACGGTCGCGATCAGCTGGCACGAGGCGGCACTGGCCGACAACGCCCGTGAAGTGTTCGACCTGGCCCGGGAGATGTACTCGCGTCTCGGCGTCTTCGCCGGACACCTGAGCAAGGTGGGCAGATCGCTCGACGCGTCAGTGTCGGCCTACAACGCAGCGGTCGGCTCGATGGAGGACCGATTCCTGGTCAGCGCCCGCAAGCTGGTGACACTCGACCTCGCCGATGCTGCCGTGCCGGCGCCCGCACCGCTGATCGCGACCACCCGCAGGCTGTCCGCACACGAACTCCTCGAGGTCGCCGACCTACCGGGGCCACACCGACACGAGGTCGCGCTCGGACCTGATCGTGAGACGGGATGAAGTAGCCGGTCAGCGCACCCGGCGGTTGTGAACGGTGACCGTGGACTCGTCGATGATCTCGATGCGCCGGGCGTCACCCTCAGCCGCCGCCAGCGCGTGCTTCCAGACCATCGGATGCACGCGGAGGACCGTCAGCGACCCGTCGACGAAGACGTCGACGGGCTGCGGCTGCGGTTCGGCGAACACAATGCTCATTGTAGGTGATGACGTCCTATTTGTCAGGTCGAAGGTAACTCGGCGTGATGGATTATGTCCTTTAGTAACATGGACAGTTGCACTTTCTCGGGGACTCACCGTCTCCGCGCGGCGTCGTCAATGAGTCTGGCCGGCACCTTTGAGGTCGCGACGCAGTTCCGGCGGAAGCGCGAAGATGAGGCTCTCGTCCGCCGTGCGGACCTCCTCGGCAACCGGGTACCCCTTCTCGACGAGCAGCTCGAGCACACCCTGCACGAGTTCGTCGGGCACCGACGCACCACTCGTCACGCCGACCACTCTCACGTCGTCCAGCCAGGCGAGGTCGATCTCGCCCGCGTTGTCGACCCGGTGAGCCGCACCTGCGCCGGCGTCCAGAGCGACCTCGACGAGGCGGACCGAGTTCGATGAGTTGGACGATCCGACCACGATCACGAGATCCGCTTCTGCGGCGATCTCCTTCACCGACACCTGACGGTTCTGGGTGGCATAGCAGATGTCATCGGACGGCGGGTCGAGCAGGAGCGGGAATCGGGTCCGGATGGCGTCGACCGTCTCCATCGTCTCGTCCACCGACAGCGTCGTCTGGGACAGCCAGGCGACCTTCGACGGGTCTCGGACCTCGACGCCGGCGACATCCTCGGGCCGCTCGACCAGGGTGATGTTCGCCGGAGCCTCCCCCGCCGTCCCCTCGACCTCTTCGTGGCCGGCGTGGCCGATCAGGAGAATCTGATAGTCGTCGTTGGCGAACCGCCGCGCCTCGTGGTGGACCTTGGTGACGAGCGGACAGGTGGCGTCGATGGTCTTGAGCTGCATCGAGCGGGCCTGCTCGTGAACGGCCGGCGATACGCCGTGAGCGGAGAATACGGTGACCGAGCCCGGTGGGACCTCGTCGAGTTCGTCCACGAAGATCGCGCCTCGATCCTCGAGCCGGGCGACCACATGCTTGTTGTGGACGATCTGCTTGCGGACGTAGACAGGTGCGCCGTGAACGTCGAGGGCACGCTCGACGGTGATCACCGCCCGGTCGACACCTGCGCAGTACCCGCGTGGGGCTGCGAGCAGAACTCTCCGGCCGGCTGCGTCACTCATCTGTCCATGGTAGGCAGGTCGTGGCCAGCGCCTCGGCGTCGTCCACATGCAACCGGCGGCTGTCGGACGCGGCGGCTAGGGTCTGGCGCCATGCCGGTTCCCAACTCCGCCGACGACCCGATGCCCGTGCGCCGGGTGTCGAACGAAGTCGCGCGCTGGATCGACAAGCTCGGCACGGTCTGGATAGAGGGGCAGGTCGCACAACTCAAGTCGCGCGCCGGCTCGCCGATGGTGTGGATCACTCTGCGCGACACCTCCGCCGACATGTCGCTCCAGTTGACCGTCAACCGCCGGGTGTTCGACATCGTGGACCCGCCGGTGGCCGAAGGTGCGAAGGTCGTCGTCCAGGCCAAGGCCGAGTACTACGCGACCCGCGGAACGTTGTCGTTCTCCGTCCGCCAGATCCGCCCCGTCGGCGAGGGCGAACTGCTCGCACGGATCGAGCGGACCAAACGGCTGCTCGCCGCCGAAGGGCTGTTCGCTGCCGAGCGAAAGCGGCCGCTACCTTTCCTCCCCGCGCAGGTGGGGCTCGTCTGCGGCCGCGACTCCGCCGCCGAGCACGACGTCGTCCGCAACGCATCCCTTCGCTGGCCGGCGGTGCGGTTCACCATCCGCAACGTGCCCGTCCAGGGCCCACAATCGGTCACTGCGGTGCTCGCCGCGCTGCATGAACTCGACGCCGATCCGGCGATCGACGTGATCGTCCTGGCCCGCGGCGGTGGCTCGATCGAAGACCTCCTCCCGTTCTCCGACGAAGGACTCATCCGGGCGGTCTTCGCCTGCACCACGCCGGTGATCTCCGCCATCGGGCACGAGACCGACATCCCGATCCTCGACCTCGTCGCCGACGTGCGCGCGTCCACCCCCACCGACGCGGCGCGGCTGCTCGTTCCCGACATGGCCGAAGAGATCGCGGGCGTCGTCGACTCGCGGCACCGGCTCCGCACCGCCGTCTACCGGATGATCGAGCGGCAGCGCACCGAGCTCACGGTCCTGCGATCCCGGCCGGCCCTGAAGGAACCGCACTCGTTGCTCAGAGCCCGAACCGACGAGGTCGACGACCTGACCGCCCGGGCACGCCGCTGTCTGACGAACCGGATCGACCGCGCACAGGACGACGTCCGTCACCAGCGTGCCCGGGTCCGGTCGCTCTCGCCCCTCGCGACCCTCGAACGGGGCTATGCCCTGGTCGCGACCCCCGACGCAACCCTCCTCACCGACCACGCGCAGGTCAGCGTCGGGACGACGGTCGACATCCGCATCGCCCGCGGCCGGCTGACCGCCGACGTCACGGCGACCACGCCGGACCCGACGAGCCCGCCGGACTCGTCGAGTGCGACCACTCAGAGCACCCCGAGCACCACCCTCCCCATCCCGAACGCACCGAGAGCAGACCGATGACCGAGCCAGTGACCCGAGCCACGACCGATCCCGCCATCGGCTACGAGCAGGCGCGAGCCGAACTCGTCGACACCGTCCGCGCCCTCGAGCAGGGCGGCAGCACGCTGGAGGAGTCGATCGGACTGTGGGAGCGCGGTGAGGAACTCGCCCGCATCTGCCAGTCGTGGCTCGACGGCGCGAAGGCCCGGCTGGACAAGGCGATCGCGGCGCAGAACGAACACGACTGATCGAGGGAATCGATCGGGCGTCAGCGCCGCAGCCGCGGCTGGCCGACGAGGGTGTCCTCGTCGCCGCTGTGCAGCATCGTCCGCATCTGATCGATCCCACGCACCCCGACGACACCGAGCATCGCTGCCGCGGCAGTCGTCGTCCATGCATGGATCTGCCGGTTGCGCCGGATCATCGCGTGCCCGACGCCCTTCATCTCGACCCGCGCGACGGCGACGCCGGCCGCGCGACAGGACCGCGCGAACTGGAGCGACCTCGCCGGGGACGTCGACCTGTCGATCGTCCCGTGTACGACGAAGAGCGACCGTCCAGCGAGCGGGGCGGCGGAGTCGCCGGGCTCGATCCAGGGTGCCAGCGCGATCACTCCGACCACGTTGGGATGATCGGCCACGGTGACCGCGGTCCGGCCTCCCATCGAGTGTCCGACGAGCACGATCGGCGTATCGGGGTCGGCGGCGACGATCCGGTCCAGCACCTGTCTGGCGTCGAGCACCGGGTCGGGCGTCGCGCCGTCCAGCCCGTTCCAGCCCATCACGCGATGCCGGACCAGGCTGACGACCACCCGACGCGGCGCAAGCGTGCGGACGAGGTGCGAATACACCCACAACACCCGCAGATAACCGGGGTCGATCACCCACTCGGGCAGCTCGCTGCGCACCATTCCGCCGTGGAACACGACGATGCGGGGCCGGTCGGAGCGGTGCCCGGGCGACCGGCGGGCCGGTGTCGTGATCACCGTCGGGTGCGATGGGGCGGGAAGCAACCGGCGCAGCTCACGGATTCCCACGCGGTCACTGTGCACCACCCGTGCGCATCGGGTGCCCACCGCGCGCCGAACTGTCGGCGCCGCACGCCATCATAGGAACTCGTCGATCAGAAGAGAGTCCCCGATGAGCCGCATGTGCATCGTCCCGCCGTACGTCCTGTCCGCTCTGCTCGCCAACCTTGCGCCCGACACCACCGACGACGATCGGGAGATCGCCGGCTGGGTTCAGCGCACTCTGTCCGGTCGGCACGACAAGCGCGAGCTCGCGTCGGCTATCGCCAAGCCGGGCGCCGGCTCGACTGCACCGCCGTCGATCCCCGAGACCGTCAACCGCACGATCTCGACCGCCAACAACACCGACACGCTGCCCGGGACGCGGGTTCGCGGCGAGGGTGATCCCGAGTCGTCCGACGCCGCCGTCGACGAGGCCTACACCGGCCTCGGCGCGACCTGGCAGCTCTACCACGATGCCTTCTCGCGGAACTCGATCGACGGCAGGGGTATGCCGCTGCTCGCGACCGTCCACTACGAGCAGAGTTACGACAACGCGTTCTTCGACGGAACGCAGATGGTGTTCGGCGACGGCGACGGCCGCTACTTCAACCGCTTCACCAAGCCGCTCGACGTCGTCGGGCACGAGCTAAGCCACGGTGTCGTCGCCGCGACCGCCAACCTCACCTACCAAGGTCAGTCGGGTGCCCTCAACGAGTCGATGGCCGATTGTTTCGGCTCGATGGTCAAGCAGTACGACCTCGGCCAGACCGCCGACGAGGCGGACTGGGTCATCGGCGCCGGTCTGTTCACCAGCGCCGTCAACGGCGTCGGCCTGCGCAGCATGAAGGCACCCGGCACCGCCTTCGACGATCCGGCGCTCGGCAAGGACCCGCAGCCCGACTCGATGGCCGGCTATGTCGACACCACCGACGACGAGGGTGGTGTACACCTCAACTCCGGGATTCCCAACCGCGCGTTCTATCTCGCCTCGGTCGGCATCGGCGGCAACGCCTGGGACGGGGCCGGCAAGGTCTGGTACGCAGCGCTCACCGGCGGAAAGGTGCTGGCGTCGGCGCAGTTCGCCGACTTCGCCACAGTCACCGCCGGAACCGCGGCCGACATCTTCGGCGCCGGTTCGAGTCAGCACACGGCTGTCGTCGATGCCTGGACAACTGTCGGACTGCCGCCGACGCCGGCGGTGTGACAAGGTCCCGCCGTGACCCTGGAAGCCGTGCGCGCGTGGATCGTGGGTGCATCGAGCGGAATCGGCGCAGCACTTGCACGTGAGCTCGCCGACCGTGGCGCGCACGTCGCGATCTCAGGTCGCCGGCGGTCCCTCCTCGACGAGGTCGCCGGCGACCGCATGGTCGTCGAGCCGTGTGACGTCACCTCCCTCGACGGTGTCCACGCCAGCGCGGAGACCGTGACCCGGGCGTTGGGTGGTCTCGACCTGGTCGTGGTCGCGGCGGGTATCTCGCTCCCGATCGACGCCAGGAAGTTCGATGCGTCCACGGTGGCCGCCGTCATGACGGTGAACGTGCTGGGCACCGCGAACGTCATCGAGGCGACGCTGCCGCAGCTACTCGCCCAGGGATCCGGGACGTTCAGTGCCATCGCCTCGGTCGCCGGCTACCGGGGCATCCCGGGGCTGGAGGCCTACGGGGCGTCGAAGGCCGCCCAGATCAGCATGCTCGAGTCGCTCCGCACCTCCATCCGCGGGAGCGGGGTGGACGTCGTGACCGTCTGCCCGGGATGGGTCGAGACCGAGATGTCGGCGTCGGTCGCGAACCGCGCGTTGGTGATGAGTGCCGCCGAGGCGGCCTCGACGATCGCCGACGGGCTCGAGAGTGGCCGTGTCGAGATCGTCTTCCCGTTGCCGGTCGCGATCGCCGGGAAGCTCGCCAGGCTCGTCCCGCAGCGGATGTGGTCCGCCGCCTGGTACAAGAACCGTCGCCGGTACGTGGGCCCGTCCGGCTGATCGCCCACACCGGCCGTGCTAGCGAACGACCGTCCGCGCCTTCGTCACCAACCTCGGCTAGCGGCGCCGCGTACGCACCGCCGTCGCGAGCCCGGAGAGGACATCGGCCGTCACATCCCAGCCCATGCACGCGTCGGTCACGCTCTGCCCGTAGGTCAGCTCGGCGCGCGCCGTCACGTCGAGCTTCTGCGACCCGGCCACGAGGAAGCTCTCGAGCATCACGCCGGCCACCGGCGACCCGCCGGCTGCCACCTGCGCAGCGAGGTCGAGCGCCACCCCGGGCTGGCGAAGGTGGCTCTTGCCGCTGTTGCCGTGGCTGGCGTCGACGATCAGCCGCGGGTTGAGGCCGCCGGCACGCATCTGTGCGCTGGCCATCGCGACGTGCCGGCTCGAGTAGTTCGGACCGGCGGCGCCACCGCGCAGGATCAGATGGGTGTCGGGATTGCCGTCGGTACCCACCAGCGCCGCGCGGCCCTGCTCGTCGATTCCGAGGAACGCCTGGGCGGCACCGGCGCAGGCACAGCCGTCCATCGCCGCCTGCAGGCCACCGTCGGTCGAGTTCTTGAAGCCGACCGGCATCGACAGACCGGAGACGAGCTGGCGGTGGATCTGGCTCTCCGACGTCCGCGCACCGATCGCACCCCAGCTGATCAGGTCGGCCACGTACTGCGGACTGATCGGCTCGAGGAATTCGGTCCCGGCGGGGAGCCCGAGGTCGGTGAGGTCGAGCAGGAACCGCCGCGCGGTGCGAAGGCCGGCGGCGATGTCATGGCTGCCGTCGAGGTGCGGATCGTTGATCAGGCCCTTCCATCCGACTGTGGTCCGCGGCTTCTCGAAGTAGGTACGCATCACGACGAGAAGGTCGCGTCGATGCTCGGCGGCTGCCTGCGCGAGCCGGGCCGCGTAGTCGAGACCCGCCGCCGGGTCGGAGATCGAGCACGGTCCGACGACGACGAGGAGCCGGTCGTCGAGACCGTCGATGACCGCCCGAACCTCACTACGGCCGCGTTCGACGACGGCTACCTGACGGGTGCCGAGCGGAAGTTCGTCGATGACCTCGCGTGGCGTGGGAAGCGCTTCGAAGCGGTTGACCCGCAGATTAGACGTGGTCGAGCGCGGCGCGATGGTGATGTCCATGGACCCTGGTATTCCCGTCTGATGAGGCGGACCCAGACCAGAGCCCGCCGATGACATGGCGAAGGGCAGCGAATACTCGCTGCCCTGGTTGGCTCTGGAAGGTGGTCAATACACGTCAGTCAGACGCAGGCCCCTCCAGAGCCAACGAAAAATACGCATACCAACGCTTGATCACGACGACAGCGTACGACACCGAACCGGCAACGGCGACCGGCCGGGGATGTCGCCCGGGCCCACGGCTTCCTCCCGCTTCCTTATCAGCATGCTGATCGCGCCGGGGCCTACCTCGACGACGCTACGGTGACCGTCGCCCTCGCCCCGACGGCACCGGTTGCTGCCGGCGACACCTCGTCGGTAGCCGTCGCCACCGAACGCCTGGCCAGGCTCCGCAGGACACCACCACCTTGGGCACGAATCGGGCGAGCTGGCCGGCGGACCGGTGGTGGATCCCGGCCAGGGCGTCCGGTTCACGTTCCCGATCGCCGCACCCGACGCGGGCGCAGAAGGCCGGATCGGTGCCGGTTTCGCTTGGGAGAGGGTGCGGGAGACCGTGCACTGGTTCGGTCAGCCGTGCGCGACGGTCACCGTGACGTCGACGCGGCGACCGCCACAACCAGCGCACCAGTCGGAAGCGCACCGGTCTGAGGCTTACCGGCTCAGCTCGGCTTCTCGACGGCGGTGTCTGTGCGAGGCTTGCGTTTCACCTCGACCCCGCCGAAGATCGCGAGGCCCTTGACGTGCATGACCGGCGCATTGGGTGGGTAGCTGGCGGGCCCACCGTTGCCGTGGTCGAAGCCGCCGAAGATCGGAACTCCGGACACGTGGACGACGACGTCGTCGGGCACGGTGATCTCGATCCCACCGAACAGGCAGTTGGCGTAGACGGTGGTCTCCGCGGCGGTGAAGGTGGCCTCACGGAAGTCGAGCTCGACACCGCCGAAGACCGCGAGTGCGGTGTACTGCTCGGCGACCGTCCAGGGCCCCTTCCGGCTGGCGCCGCCGAAAATCGCCACCGATCCCGATGACGAGTGCGACGATCCCGGCCCGAGCGGCTGAATACGTGTGCTGGCAGCGGGTGCCGGGGTGAATGCGGCCTTCGGCAGGATCGCGGCGGCGCCGGGCAGGTCGACGGTGACCGGCACGAGGTCGGCATAGGTCTTGGCCGCGTAGACGGCCTCGATGCGCTGGTCCAACTCGTCCATGGTCAACCGGCCGTCGCCGGCAGCGTCGCGCAGCATCTCCGACACCTGATGCCGTTCGGCGTCGGAGATCCGCAGCTGGGACCCGTCGCCCGAGACGGCCGGCACGGCCGGGCGGTTGACGTCCGGCGGGAAGGACGGCTCAGGTGGTTGCACGGTCATGACTCCACCCTAAGGGCAGTGCGGAGCCGCGGACCGTGACATTCGGCCCACGTCCTGACGCGCCTCACACAGTGGTCGACGTCCCGCTCAACGGCTCGGTCAACGAGTCGAGCGCGCGCGGGCGCTGCACCGGCGCCCCGAACCCGCGCACCCCCGACCGGACGGCCGAGGCCATCAGGCGAGGATCGAACAGCAGGAGCGGCGACCCCATCAGGTGATAGACGCGACCGAGCACCGCCTGGGCGCGTGAATCCCCGTGTGCGGCGAGCTGACCGAGCGTGCGTGACCAGCGTCCGAGGACGGCCTGGGCAGGCGTCTGCCGACCGACGCTGGTGGGGTACCGAAGGTCCTCGCTGGTGGCGATCGACCACGGCAACGCCACGACCCGGGCGAAGTCCTTGAGCAGTCGTGCGGCGGACCCGGGCCGCAGCCCGTCGGCGAGCGCGCGACGCAGGAGCAGCGCCTCCATCGCCGACACGGTGATGCCCTGTCCGTAGACCGGGTTGAACGCGCAGAACGCATCACCGAGCACGAGCAGGTTCTCCGGCCAGCCTGCCAGCTGCTCGTACCGGTGCCGACGGTTCGCGGTCTGCCGGTGCACGTCGACGTCACCTACGGGTTCACCGTTGCGGACCAGGTCGGCGAGCGCGGGGTCACGCAGCGACTCCAGGAACGAGGTGAAGCCGGCCGCGTCACGCGGCGGGCGCTGCTCCCCACAGCCGAACCCGGCCACCAGCCAATGGCCGTCCTCGACCGGGAGGGCGATGCCGCCGCGCAGCGTCGCCGGTGTCTGGGCGACGACCACACCGACGAAGTCGTGTTCGCGGCGAGCGGCGTCAGCACCCTCGAGCCGGTACCGCCTGGTCGCATAGCCGACGCCCGCGTCGATCTCGGTGAGGGAGGGAGCATCGACTCCCAGCTCGGCGAGCCATGTCGGCAGCCGCGATCCGCGTCCGGACGCATCCACCACGAGATCGACGTCGACGATCGGCTCACCCCCGGCGATCTCTACCTGCCACCGTGCACCCGCCCGGCGCAAGCCCGACACCCGGACGCCGCCGCGGATCTCGATGCCGGGGAGTCCGACGACACGACGCCGCACGACCTGGTCGAGCAGCGGCCGGGTCATCGACACCACCTCGAACGACGGCTGCCCGGTCGCCATCCAGCCCTGCTCCCCCAACCAGGCGAGGTCGCCGGTGTCGAGCGCCACCGCCCCCCGGGCCAGCAGGTCGGCGCGGATCCCCGGCAGTAACTCCTCGAGCGAGATGAGACCGCGGTAGAGGAAGACGTGCGGCTGCCGTCTCTGTGGTACGCCACGGTGCGGGCCGACGTCGTCGGTCGGCTCGTCCCGCTCGAGCACGAGGACCTCGCACCCGGCGTGTGCCGCCGCCGCCGCCGCGAACATGCCGGCGACGCTCGCGCCGACGACCACCACGCGCTGGACACCGCTGTTCACGACACGACGATACGACCGGAGCGGAGCCGCCGTCTCTCGCTGGATGTGACCGACAGCGAGGTAAGGCCGCTAGGCCGTCTCTCGCTGGGGTGTGTCCGACCGTCGCCGTCGCCGGACGGATAACGTCTGCCTCATGACCGACAACGCCACCGCCAACGGCCAGCAGTACCGGATCGAGCACGACACGATGGGCGAGGTAAGGGTTCCGGCGAACGCGCTCTGGCGCGCGCAGACCCAACGCGCCGTAGAGAACTTCGTCATCTCCGGTAACACCATCGAATCTCGCCATATCAAGGCGCTCGCGCTGATCAAGTCCGCTGCAGCGGAAGTGAACGCGGAGCTCGGCCTGCTCGACGCCGACGTCGCATCTGCGATCACTGCCGCCGCCGGCGAGGTGGCGGCCGGCGCGTATGACTCCGAGTTCCCGATCGACGTCTTCCAGACCGGGTCGGGCACGTCGTCGAACATGAACGCCAACGAGGTGATAGCCACCCTCGCGACCCGAAGCCTCGGCCGCGACGTCCACCCCAACGACCACGTCAACGCCAGTCAGTCGAGCAACGACGTGTTCCCCACCTCGATCCACATCGCCGTCACCGACGCGCTGGTGAACGACCTCCAACCGGCGCTCACCAAGCTCCGATCGGCACTCTCGGACAAGGCAGTCGAGTTCGCCACGGTGGTGAAATCCGGCCGCACGCACCTGATGGACGCGACCCCCGTCACGCTCGGGCAGGAGTTCGCGGGCTACGCCGCTCAACTCGGGTACGCCGGTGACCGGGTCGCGGTCACGCTGCCCCGTGTCGCCGAACTGGCGCTTGGCGGCACCGCCGTCGGAACCGGCATCAACACCCCGCCCGGGTTCGCCGCGGCCGTCGTCGCCAAGCTCGTCCTGGCCACCGGGCTGCCCCTGACCGAGGCCGCGAACCACTTCGAGGCCCAGGGCAGCCAGGACTCGCTGGTGGAGCTGTCCGGCCAGTTGAAGACGATCGCGGTGAGCGTGTTCAAGATCTGCTCGGACCTGCGCTGGATGGGCTCCGGCCCGCGCGCCGGACTCGGCGAGATCGCCATCCCCGACCTGCAACCGGGCAGTTCGATCATGCCCGGCAAGGTGAACCCGGTCATCTGCGAGGCCGCCGCGATGGTGTGCGCGCAGGTCATCGGTAACGACGCGACGATCGCCTTCGCCGGCGCGGTCGGCAACTTCGAGCTCAACGTGATGCTGCCGGTCATCGCGGCCAACATCCTCAGCTCGATCCGGCTGCTGGCGAACGCCTCGGTGGCGCTGACCGACAAGTGCGTGGTCGGCATCACCGCAAACGTCGAACGCTGCCTCGAGCTGGCCGAGTCGAGCCCGTCCATCGTGACCCCGCTGAACCGCTACATCGGCTACGAGAACGCGGCGAAGGTGGCGAAGACGGCCATCAGGAACAACGCGACGATCCGTCAGACCGTCATCGATCTGGGATTCGTCGACGGCGTCAAACTCACGACCGAGCAGCTCGACGCGGCCCTCGACGTGCTGTCGATGACCACCGTGTCTGCCTGAGTCGGGCGCCGTGACCGCGACGACACCTGAGTTCCGCGCCGACCGGTTCTGGCTGCCCGGCCAGCAGATCCGGTGGACGTACCGCCGGCCGGACTGGCAGCCGACCCAGGCGCAGACCGTTCATCCGATGACGGTCGTACGCGACGACGACGCCGCCCTGGTCGCCTGGCTGGCGGGTGACACCCCGGTTCTGCTGCCACGGCTCGCCGACGGCACGTCGCTTCGGACGGGACCGGCCCGGACCATGTTCACCGCACCCCGGATGCAGGGCCGCGGCATCTGGCACGGCAACGGCACCCTTCGGATCGCCCCGACCGGCAAGCCGTGGTCGGTGTGGCTGTTCCGTGACGAGGACGGCGCGTTCGCGACCTACTACGTCAATCTCGAGCAACCGCACCGCCGCGAGGGCCGCACCACGATCTCGAGCGACCACGTCCTCGACATCGTCGTGCAGCCCGACCACAGCTACTACCGCAAGGACGAGGACGAACTGGCCGAGGCTGTACGGCAGGGCCGCTACACACCCGAGCAGGCGGCGTCGATCCAGCACGACGCGGATCAGGTCGAAGCTGTCATCGAGGCCTGGGGTTCCCCGTTCTGCGACGGCTGGGAGACGTGGCAGCCCGACCCGGCGTGGCCGGTCCCGCCGCTACCCGATGACATCGCCTTCGAGGTCGACCTGATCGACTGACGCGTCGACCCCATCGACGCGGCCCGGCCACGATGCGGGACGAAAGCCAGGTCACACGCGGTGCATTGCTGCCCGACGCTGCTCGAGGTCTAGAGTTGCCCTGGTTAGGTGAGCCACACCAAACTGAGGTCACCCTCACCCGGGCGCCTGCGGACTGGATCGATCGAGGCGGTAATGCTCGCGAACTACCTGATCGGCGTTCGAGAAGGACTCGAGGCGTCGCTCGTCGTCAGCATCCTCATCGCGTACCTGGTGAAGTCGGATCGGCGCACGCTTCTCCGGAAGGTATGGGCCGGTGTCGCCTTCGCCATTCTCGTCTCGCTCGGGTTCGGTGCTCTGCTGACCTACGGCCCGCGCGGTCTCACGTTCGAAGCCCAGGAGACGATCGGCGGCTCGCTGTCGATCGTGGCGGTCGCGTTCGTGACGTGGATGGTCTTCTGGATGGCCCGCACGGCACGCACCATGTCCAGCGATCTGCGGAGTCAGGTCGATGCCGCCGTCGACCGCAGCAACTGGAGCCTCGTCCTGGTCGCGGCCCTCGCCGTCGGCCGTGAGGGTCTCGAGACCGCACTGTTCTTGTGGGCAGCCACGCAGGCGACGCAGAACTCCCGACACCCGACCTCCACACCGCTCGTCGGCGCCGCGCTCGGCGTCCTGACCGCCGCGACGCTTGCGTATCTGCTGTATCGCGGTGCGTTGCGCATCAACCTGGCCAGGTTCTTCGCCGTCACGGGCGGGATCCTCATCATCGTCGCCGCCGGTGTCCTGTCCTACGGCGTGCACGACCTGCAGGAGGCCGGAATCCTGCCGGGCTTGAACAAGCTGGCATTCGACGTCTCCTCCACCATCCCGCCGACGTCGTGGTACGGCACGTTGCTCAAGGGCACCGTGAACTTTTCCCCGGCCACCACCGTCCTCGAGGCGACCGTGTGGATCTTCTATGTCGCTCCCACTCTCCTGTTCTTCGTCCGCACCGTGCGGACGAAGAAGCAGCACGCCTCCACCTCGCCGACCCCCGTCCACGCCAGCTCCGGAGGCCCCGTATGACCCGTCCCGACGGCACCCGCCGCCATCTGACCGCGTTCGCGGCGGCCACCCTCGTCGCCGCCGCGGCGATGACCGGCTGTACGACGAACACCCCGACCAGCTCCGACGTCGGCACTGCGGCCGACTCGGGCAACTCGACCGCCGCGGCCGGCACCATGGTCGTTCAGGCGACCGACACCAGTTGCGGGGTCTCCGCGGCAACCGCACCGTCGGGCAACCTCGTCTTCGACGTCACCAACGGCGGCTCGAAGGTGACCGAGTTCTACCTGCTCGCCTCGGACGGTCTGCGCATCGTCGGTGAGGTCGAGAACATCGGCCCCGGCATCTCCCGCAACCTGGTGGTCCAGGCTCCGCCGGGTTCCTATTTCACCGCCTGCAAGCCCGGCATGGTCGGTAGCGGCATCCGCTCCGATTTCACCGTGACCGACTCCGGCGCGGATCTCACCGCGAGCGACGACGACGCGCAGCTGGTGAAGACGGCCAACAGCCTCTACGCCGCCTACATACGGGATCAGACTGAGCAGCTGGTCGCGGTCACCAACCAGTTCGTGGCGCTGTACAAGGCGGGCGGCAAGGACGACGAGGCGCGCGCTCTCTACCCGGTCGCGCGTGCTCACTACGAGCGCATCGAACCGGTCGCGGAATCCTTCGGCGACCTCGACCCGAAGATCGACTTCCGTCAGGCCGACGTGGAGAAAGGCGATCGCTGGACAGGCTGGCACGTGATCGAGAAAGACCTGTGGCCGCCGGCCGGCAAGGGCTACAAGGAGTTCACCCCGGCCCAGCGCAAGGAATACGCCGACCTGCTGGTCACCGACACCGCCGAGCTCTACAAGCGCACCAAGACGATGAGCTTCACCGCGACCGAGATCGCGAACGGTTCACAAGGCCTGATGGACGAGGTCGCCACCGGCAAGGTGACCGGTGAGGAGGAGATCTGGTCACACACCGACCTGTCGGACTTCCAGGCCAACATGGAAGGTGCCCGGATCGGCTACGAGGGCCTGCGTCCCCTGTTGAAGAAGAAGAATCCGACGTTGGACGGCCAGATCGACGCCCGCTTCACCGCGTTGCAGACGCTCCTCGACAAGTACCGGGTCGGCGACACCGGTTTCAAGCTCTACACCGAGCTGACGAAGTCGCAGATCAAGCAGCTCTCGGACGCGGTGAACGCACTCGCCGAGCCGCTGTCGAAGCTGTCGGGAGCGGTGACACTCTGACCACCGGGACTTCCGCGGAGCAACCCGCCGAGGAAACATCCGCAGCCGGTGGCGCGAGCCGTCACGGGCTGTCCCGACGGAGCCTGTTCGGCCTGGCCGGCACCGGTGCGATCGCGGCTGGGGCCGGGTACGCCGCCGGTCACTTCACCGCACCGGGCGGTGTGGACACCGCGGCGACCCCTGCCGTAGCTGCGCCCTATCCCTTCTACGGCACGCATCAGGCCGGCATCGTCACCCCGGCTCAGGATCGGCTGCACTTCGCCGCCTTCGATGTCTCCTCGGCATCGCGCGACGACCTGATCACGCTGCTCAAGGCATGGACGGACGCCGCCGCCCGGATGACCCAGGGTCGACCGGCCGGCGAGTTCGGTCCGGCCGCGGGTCCCTACGACTCGCCGCCGGACGATACCGGTGAGGCTTTCGACCTGCCCGCTTCAGGATTGACCGTCACGTTCGGGTTCGGCGAGTCGCTGTTCACCGACGCGGCGGGCAAGTCGAGGTTCGGCCTCGGCGATCGTCGACCAGCGGCGCTCGTCGCCTTACCGCACTTCCGCGGTGACGCGCTCCAGCCGCAACGATCCGACGGCGACCTGTGCGTGCAGGCATGCGCCGACGACCCGCAGGTGGCCGTGCACGCCATCCGCAATCTGTCGCGGATCGCCTTCGGCACGGCGCCGCTGCGCTGGTCCCAGCTCGGCTTCGGCCGCACCTCGTCGACGTCGACCTCGCAGGCGACGCCGCGCAACCTGTTCGGGTTCAAGGACGGCACCGCGAACCTGAAGGCCGAACAGGCCGCCCTGGTCGACGATCACGTGTGGGTTCAAGATTCCGACGACCCTGCAGCCGCGTGGCTGCATGGCGGTTCGTACCTGGTGGCGCGCCGGATAAACATGACCATCGAGCTCTGGGACCGGCAGGCGCTGCGTGAACAGGAGCGGGTGATCGGCCGGACGAAGGGAGACGGGGCGCCGCTCTCGGGCGGCACCGAGTTCAGTCTGCCGAACTTCGACCTGAAAGGCGCCGGCGACCAGCCGTTGATCGACGTCGACTCACACGTCCGGATCGCGCATCCCACCCAGAACAAGGGCACGCAGATCCTTCGCCGTGGCTACAACTTCGCCGACGGGAACAACGATCTCGGTCGGCTCGACGCCGGACTGTTCTTCATCACCTTCGTACGGAACCCGGTGACTCAGTACGTGCCGCTGCAGTCGCGCCTCTCCCGCCTGGACGCGATGCAGGAGTACGTGCAGCACACCGGCTCGGGCCTGTTCGCGGTGCCGCCCGGCGTCGCACCGGGCGAGTTCGTCGGCCAGCGACTGTTCGACTGACTACCGTTGACTGCGACCGGATCAGGCCCCCGGCTTCTCCGCGATCAACGCCCAGGCCAGCTCGTGCCCGTCGGCCCCACGTGCCACCTGCACATCGACCGGAACCTCGCGCCGGTTCGTCGAATCCGGCGCCGGCATCGGGCTGCCGTGGGCCAGCACGTGCTCCCCCGGAGTCAGCTCGCGGATGCCGATGGCATAGACGCTGTCAGGGTGTTGGCTCGCGAATTGCGTGTACAGCAACGGATCGTGCTGTCCGTCGTCGCCGACCAGCAGCCACCGGATGTGCGGGAAGTCCGCGGCCAGCCGCCGCAGTTCGACACGCTTGTGCTCGGGACCGCTTCGGAAGAACCCGGTGTTGGTGGGGCCCCAGTCGGTCAGCAGCAACGGACCCTCGGGATAGCCGTGGGTGGCGAGGAACCTCGACAGCAGGCCGTGGGTGTTCCAGGCTCCCGTGGACAGGTAGAACGTCGGGGCGCCGGGGTGTTCGGCCAGCCAGGCTTGATAGAACTCGGCCATGCCGGGCACCGGCCGTCGCACGTGCTCATGGACGGCGAACGTGTTCCAAGCCGCGACGAAGGGACGTGGCAGGGCCGTTATGACGGCCGTGTCGTCGATGTCGCTGACGAGTCCGAAGCCGGCAGCCGGGTCGATGATGTGAACCCGGCCAGGGGCCGAGGGTCCGTCGTCGACCCGAAAGCCGAGTTCGTGCCACCCAGGCGCGAGGGTGGCGTCGAGCCGGAAGTCGAGATAACCCTGCCGATCGGCGGCCACGGTGAACTCGTCCGGACAGCCCGGAACGGTGACGCGGACGATCGCGCCGTGCAGCGGGGCGGTGAAGAACGCACGCCAGCCGCGCCTTGCCGCGGCCGTTCGCGGACCGCGGGGACGGCTGAGCACCGCACGTCCGACGACCCGGACCCAACCGTCGGCGCCATAGCTCGTGAACGGGACGACAGTTGCGATCCAGCCGCGACGGGACAGCACGGAGGTGACGGCGTGCGTGACCCGATCTTCGGCGCGCGCGGCCAACGGCGGCTGGTAGGGGCGGCTCAAGGGAAGGTGACGACCTGGCCGGCGTAGGAGAGCCCGCCACCGAATCCGAACAGCAGGACGGGACCGCCAGCCGGTATCGCGCGCTGCGCGAGCAGCTTGGAGAACGCCAACGGGATGCTTGCCGCCGAGGTGTTGCCCGAGTCGACGACGTCCTTGGCGATGACCGCGTTGACCGCGCCGAGCTTGGCGGCGAGCGGCTCGATGATGCGCAGGTTGGCCTGATGGGTGATGACGCCGGCGAGGTCCTCCGGCTTCACGCCGGCGAGATCGCAGGTCTGTCGGGCGATTTTCGGGAGGACGGTGGTCGCCCAGCGGAACACCGACAGGCCGGCCTGCTCGAATGTGCCGTTGCGTCCCTCGATGCGCACCGCATCGGCCATCTCGGGGACCGAACCCCACAGGACCGGTCCGATGTCGGGCCGGTCGGACGCGCGTACGACGACTGCGCCGGCACCGTCGCCGATGAGCACACAGGTGCTGCGATCGGTCCAGTCGACCCAGTCGGACAGCCGCTCGCAGCCGATGACGACAGCGGTGGTGGCCGAACCGGTGCGAATGGCCTGATCAGCGAGGGCGAGTGCGTGCGAGAACCCCGAGCAGGCGACGTTGATGTCCAGTGCGGCCGGAGAGATCATCCCGGTGCGGGCCGCGACGCGAGCGGCCATGTTGGGCGACCGGTCGATCGCCGTGCAGGTCGCCACCAGCACCATGTCGACCTCGGACGCGGCGACGCCGGCGCTCCCCAGCGCTGCGGACGCGGCCTTGGCTGCCATCACGTCGACCGGGTCGTCGTCGTCGGCGATGTGACGGCTGGCGATGCCGACACGGGTGCGGATCCACTCGTCGTTCGTGTCGACGATCTTGGACAGGTCGTCGTTGGTGAGCACCTTGGGCGGCTGGTAGTGGCCTGCCCCGATGATTCTCGAACCCGTGCTGCTCACATCACTCCACTCGTCGTCGACAACGTCGTCATCGTCGTGCCGTGCAGGCTAGTACCAGCTACCGCGCTGCCAGAACGACCAGGCACCGCACGGCGTGCTGTAGCGGGTCTTGATGTAGTCGAGGCCCCAGCTGATCTGGGTGGCCGGGTTCGTCCGCCAGTCGGAACCGTATTTCGCCATCTTGCTGCCGGGCAGTGACTGGGGAATCCCGTAGGCGCCCGAGCCGGCGTTCTGGGCGTTCGGGTTCCAGCCGCTCTCGTGGTTCCACATCGTCACCAGGCAGGCGAACTGATCGTCACCCCAGCCGTAGGTGGCCATCAGCGCAGGGGCGATCGCCTTGGGCGATTCGCTCGGCGGAGCCTGGCGGTCAGCCGATCGGGAGGAGCGCGCTGCCGCGGCGGCCCGGTTCGTTGCGTCCTGCGCCGCCTGTGCCGCCTGTGCCGCCTGCGCCTTCTTCGCCGCAGCCGCTCCGGCCGCGGCGTCGGCGGCTCGCCTGCGCGCCGCCAGCGTGTCGGGGGACAGCGCGACCGTGCCGGCCCCGTTCATCGAGGTGAGGCTGGGCGCTGGACTGGCGGTGCCGGCTCGCGTCGGGACGGGGGCGGTGACGCTCGGGGCGGTAGTCGGGGTCGCGGTGGCGGTCGACGACGCCGACGGCGACATGGTCACGACGACGACGTCGGTGGTGACCCCGCTCGCGACCGTATCGGCCGACGACGGCTCGCTCAGTACGTAGCCACCACCGGCGATCGCCACGAAGGCCGCGGTCACGGCGGCGATGCCGGCTGCGCGCGAGAGCCCGCTCCGCGTGCGAACCGGGGTTGTCGCGTGGTGCCGGACCTGGCCGAGGTCGACGGAACGGGAGCTGCTCGATGCGCTCGAAGCGGCCCGTGAGCCGGTTCGCGCATGCTTCGGCACCGCGTGGCGCGGCGCTGAACGTGACATGCAGGAGCCTCCAGGAAGGGTCGGGGAATTGGCGACGGTAACAGCCAGGTCACGGTCCCGACTCGGCGTTCCAGGAGATGGACCCGCGTCGGCCGTCTCCGAACGCGGTGCTGCCGGGCCGTCGCCCATGTGGGTGACGGCCCGGCAGCGGCTCGAATCAGCGGACAGCGGGCGGCGTTCAGAGGGTGATGTCCTCCAGGAGTTCAGTCACCAACGCCGCGATCGGCGACCGTTCGGACCTGGTCAACGTCACGTGCGCGAACAGCGGGTTGCCCTTGAGCCGCTCGACCACCGCGACCACCCCGTCGTGCCGTCCGACCCGGAGGTTGTCCCGCTGGGCAACGTCGTGGGTCAGGATCACCCGGGAGTTGCTGCCGATGCGTGAGAGCACCGTCAGCAGGACGTTGCGCTCGAGCGACTGCGCCTCGTCGACGATGACGAACGCATCGTGCAACGACCGGCCGCGGATATGGGTCAGCGGAAGCACCTCGAGCATCCCGCGGCCCAGGACCTCGTCGATCACGTCCGGGCTGACCAGCGCGCCCAGGGTGTCGAAGACGGCCTGCGCCCAGGGACTCATCTTCTCGGACTCCGAGCCGGGCAGATAGCCGAGATCCTGACCGCCGACGGCGTAGAGCGGGCGGAACACCACCACCTTCTTGTGATGCCGCCGTTCCATCACCGACTCGAGCCCGGCGCACAGCGCCATCGCCGACTTACCGGTCCCGGCCCGGCCGCCCATCGACACGATGCCGATCGTCGGGTCGAGCAGGATGTCGAGCGCGACGCGCTGTTCGGCCGAGCGTCCACGCAGCCCGAAGGCCTCCCGGTCGCCTCGGACCAGCCGTACGTTCCCGGCCGCCGTGACCCGGCCGAGGGCACTCCCCCGCGAGCTCATCAACACGAGGCCGGTGTGACACGGCAGATCGGCCGCCTCGGGGATCAGCACCTCACGCTCCCCGAACAGCGAGTCCAGCGTGCCCGGATCGACCTCCATCTCCGCCATCCCGGTCCAGCCGGAGTCGACGGCGAGTTCGGCTTTGTACTCCTCCGCGGTCAGCCCGACGGCGGCGGCCTTTATCCGCATCGGAAGGTCCTTGCTGACAACGGTGACGTCACATCCTTCGGCCGAGAGGTTCCGTGCCACCGCGAGGATGCGCGTGTCGTTGTCGCCGAGCCGGAACCCGGTCGGCAGGATCGAGGGATCGGTGTGGTTCAGCTCGACGCGGAGGGTTCCGGTGGTGTCGCCGATCGGCAGTGCGCAGTCGAGGCGGCCGTGGGCGATACGCATGTCGTCGAGCATCCGGAGCGCTGCTCTGGCGAAGTAGCCGAGCTCGGGATCGTTGCGTTTGGCTTCGAGTTCGGAGATCACCACCACCGGGATGACGACGTCGTGTTCGTCGAAGCGCAGGACCGCCCGGGGGTCGGACAGCAGGACCGACGTGTCGATCACGAACGTGCGGGTGTCGGCCCGCCGGCGGGTTCGTGCAGGCGCTGTTGCGGGCGCCGACGCGGTGCCGGCTGTCGGGGTGGAGTCTTTCGAGGTCGCCGTCGAGCCGAAACCTGACTGCGCGGGTGCCGTCGCACGTGCCACGGTGGATCCTCTCGTGACCGGCACGCACCCGCGCCGGCCCGACGTTGTGTCAGCTGGCGGACCGGGGCCGGACCCGAGGGCAGGGTGCATGCCCTCTCGTGTCACGCGGTGTCCCTGTGCTCGTGGCGGCTGTGTGGACAGCAGCGACGGGCACGACACCTGACGAGTGATGCACGGATGGGCCTCCCCGCATCGACCGGCTTCCCCGCCGGTCGATGCATCGGACGCTACGCCGGGCGATTGCGTCATACCGGGCAACACGCGGCCATTGCGGTTAACGGGTGGTTAACGTTGCACGCCATGTGCAGGCCGCCGACGGTCTCGACAAGGCGGCCTGACGCCTACTTGCCGTAGCGGCGTTCCCGCTGGCTGAACGACCGCAGCGCGCGCAGGAAGTCGACCTTCCGGAAGTCGGGCCAGAGCGCCTCACAGAAGTAGAACTCCGAGTACACCGATTGCCACATCAGGAAGCCCGACAGCCGCTGCTCACCGGACGTGCGGATGACGAGGTCGGGGTCGGGCTGCCCCTTCGTATACAGGTGCTGGGACAGATGCTCGACATCGAGGATGTCGGCCAGTTCCTCGAGGGTGGTTCCACGCTCGGCGTGCTCGAGAAGCAGCGACCGCACCGCGTCGGCCACCTCGCGTCGACCGCCGTATCCCACGGCGATGTTGACGGTCAGGGCATCCCGGTCGGAGGTCTGGTCGGCGACGCTTTTCAGGACCAGAGCGGTCTCGGACGGCAGCAGGTCGAGCGCACCGACCGGGATGACGCGCCATCGGCCGGCGTCCTGGAGCTCGGTGGCGAGCGCTTCGATCGTGCGCAGCAACGGTTCGAGGTCGTCGGCGCCGCGGGCCAGGTTCTCGGTGGAGAGGAGGTAGAGGGTCGAACAGCCGATCCCGACTTCCTCACACCAGCCGAGGAACTCGACCATCTTGTCGGCGCCTGCGCGATAGCCGTCCTCGTTGTTGGATCCTGCGGCGCGCGCCCAACGCCGGTTGCCGTCGGTCATCACGGCGACGTGGCGGGGCAGGGTGGCCCTGCGCAGCTGGCGGAGCAGCCGCTGCTCGTACGGGCCGTAGACGAGCTCGCGAATCACCCTGGACAAGCTACTCCGCCGAGTGCTCGGTGCACGGCAAACTGCCTGCCGGGCCTGGCGCGGAACCGTAACCTACGGTTGCGTAACCACCAAGATCGAGGACGATGACCGAGCACGACGACCGACGGGAAGCCCAGTCGTGAGCCACGCCGACACGAAGCCGGAGACCATCGGTCCACCCGCACCGTCGGGCGTCCCGGGCCTGTCCGTGAAGCCGAAATTGCGTGGGTGGCTGCATGCGGTCACGTTCCCGATGTCCGCCGTCGCCGGCCTGGTGCTCGTGACCTTCGCCCCGACGGTGAGCGGTCGTGTCGCGGCGGCGATCTTCTCGCTGACCGCGATGTTGCTGTTCGGTGTCAGCGCGCTGTACCACCGCGGCACGTGGCGCGCGCGGGGCATGGCGATTCTGCGCCGCCTCGACCACTCGAACATCTTCCTGCTGATCGCGGGTACATACACGCCGTTCGCACTTCTGCTCCTCGATCGCGGGCAGGCGACCATCCTGCTCAGCACCGTGTGGGGCGGCGCTGCCCTCGGCGTTGCATTCCGCGTCTTCTGGGTCGGCGCGCCGCGCTGGCTGTATACGCCGATCTATCTCGCACTCGGGTGGACGGCAGTCTTCTGGCTAGGGGACTTCCATCGAGCCGGCGGCACCGCGGTGGTCGTCCTTCTGCTGGCGGGTGGGCTGATGTACTCCCTCGGCGGTCTCGTCTACGGGCTGAAGAAGCCGAACCCGTCGCCCAAGTGGTTCGGCTTCCACGAGATCTTCCATGCGTTCACGATCGCCGGGTTCATCTGTCACTACGTCGGCATCTCGCTGCTCACCTACGGCTGAGGTCGGCGATCCGCTGATATTCCTCTACTCGTCGGATGCCTTCGTGGTTCACACCGCTCAGATCGGTGGCCATCAATGCCGCGAGTAGAGCTATATCAGCGGTCGAGCAGCGCAGTGAGTTCTTCGACGGTCATCACCGGCCGGTCGCAGACGAATCCGCGGCACACGTACGCGGCCGGCGCGCCCTCGACGAGCCCGCGATACTCGAGCAGCGGGACCTCCGGGTCGCCGGATCCGGGTCCGACGGCCACCGCCGTGCCGGCACGACCAACGGCCGTGGCAACCAGGGCGAGCGTCCGCGGATCGTCCGACGCTCCGACGACCGCCACCTCGACCGGACCGTCGAGTGCGCTCAGAGCTGCTGCCAATCCCCAGCCGACGGCGCGCGGGGCTCGCTCAGCCAGGTCGATCGCCGGTTGCAGCGCGCGTTGCGCGAGGTCCACCCAGTCCGCTGACCCAGTCAGGGCGGCCCACCGGAGCAGTGCGTCCGCAGCCACGGACCTGGCGGCGGGCGTCGCGTTGTCCGTCAGCTCGCTCTGCTCCACGACGAGGACGTCGGCCTCGAGGTCGGTGTCGCGAAGGTCGCCCGCCGGCGTACAGAACCGTGTCCGGATTGCCGCGAGCCACCGCGACGCAGCCTGGGCCGCGAACGACGCACCGGTCACCGCGAACAGGTCGAGCATCCCGACGGCTGCGTAGGCGTAGTCCTCGAGGACACCGCGCGCGACTCCGGGCACCCCGTCCCGGGACGGCCGTACCAGCACTCCGGGCGCAATCTCGTGCACGGCGACCAGCGTCCGCGCCGCGACCGTCGCAGCCGCTATCCAGGTCGGCTCACCGAGAACGGCACCGCCGGTCGCCAATGCCGAGATCGCCAGCCCGTTCCAACCGGCCACCGCCAGCTCGTCGCGGCCCGGCTGGGGACGTGCCGCACGCGCCCAGAGAAGCGCCCGACGGATCCGCTCGAACCGTGCGCGGTTGTCCGGGTCGTCGTCGATCGCGCGCAGCAATTGCAACGTCGACGAGCCGTGTTCGAAGGTGCCGGTCGCCGACACGCCGAACAGCTCGGCGGCCCACGCCCCGTCCTCCGGCCCGAGCACCTCCGTCAGCTGGGCGGGCGTCCACACGTACGTCGCTCCTTCGACTCCGTCGGTGTCCGCGTCGAGTGCGGCGGTGAACATCCCAGCCGGGGTCAGGAGATCCTCGAGCAGGAAGTGGGCGGTACCGCGTGCCACCCGAGCGAACTCGTTTCGGTGCGGCGTGCCCGCAACGACCGCGGCCAGCGCGTAGCTACGGAGCAGGAGTGCGTTGTCGTAGAGCATCTTCTCGAAATGCGGCACCACCCAGGCGGCGTCCACGGAGTACCGCGCGAAGCCGCCGCCGAGCTGGTCGGCCATTCCGCTACGGGCCATCGCGACGAGGGTCCGCTCGGCGAGTTCTCGCGCAGCCGGGAAACGGTCTCGAGCTCGCGCCAGGAGTTCCAGCACAGTCGACGGCGGGAACTTCGGCGCCGTCCCGAGTCCGCCGTGGCGCCGGTCCTCGTCACGTTCCAGCCCGGTGATCGCAGCGTCGACAGCCGCACGAACGGTTTCCGGATCATCGACGACATGCGCGCTGCCGGCGAGGTTTCCGGCGACCCGGCGCAGCTCGGCCGTCATCTTCGCGGCCACGTCGTCGACCTCGACGCGGCGCTCGGCCCATGTGCTCGTCACGGCCGCGAGCAGTTCGACGAAGCCGGGGAGACCGCCTCGTGAGGTCGGTGGGTAGTAGGTGCCGCAGTGGAACGGCTCGCCCGAGGAGGTGAGAAAACACGTCATCGGCCAGCCACCGGACCCGGTCATCGCCAGGGTCGCCTGCATGTAGATCGCGTCGACATCGGGCCGTTCCTGGCGATCCACCTTCACACACACAAAGTTCTCGTTCATCACTGCGGCGACGGACGGATCCTCGAACGACTCGTGCGCCATCACGTGGCACCAGTGGCACGCTGCGTAGCCGACGCTGAGCAGGATAGGACGATCAGTACGGACGGCTTCCTCCGACGCCTCCGGGCCCCACTCCCACCAGTGCACCGGATTGTCCTTGTGCTGAAGGAGATACGAACTTCGCGAACTTCCGAGCCGATTCACCCGTCCACTCTGCCACCCGGGCCGCGTAGCCGAGATGGATGGGTACCCATGACGCCCGGCGACTCCTCGACCAGATCGTCAGAGCAACCCAGTCACCTAGTCATCTACTAGGAATACCGGGCACATCGCCCAGGGTCGAGCACACCCGCACCGACGCGCGCTGAGCCGGCTGGTCCTCGCCCTCGCGGCACGGTCACGTGCCGACCGTCGAACGGGACCCTGCACGACGTCCGCAACACCTCGGACGCGCCGGCCATCAGCATCCACGCCTACTCCCCCAGACTGACGTCCATGACGTTCTACAACCTGACCTCCGACGGCCCACGGGCCACCCGAACCGTCGAGACCGGCGAGCCCGAACTGTGAGCGCGGACGGCTCACGGGTCGATGCGCGGCTGGCCGCCGCGCGTGCACGGCTCGACCGGATCGACCCCGCGACCGCAGCCGAGCGACAGAAAGCCGGCCACGTCCTCGTCGACATCCGCCCGCGCGACCAGCGTCATCGCGAGGGGGAGATCCCCGGCAGCATCGTCGTCGAACGCAACGTCCTCGAGTGGCGGCTCGACCCGACGTCGGACGCCCGCATCGCCGACCTCGCCCCTGCCACTCCGGTGATCGTGTTCTGCCAGCAGGGCTACACGTCCAGCCTCGCCGCTTCGGATCTGGTCGACATCGGTCGGGCCAGCGTCACCGACATCGACGGCGGGTTCGAGGCCTGGCGCGACGCCGGCCTGCCCGTCATCGACGGCGGCCGGCCGGCCGATTTCAGCTGACCCCGGTCAGCACGCCGGCAGGAAGGACGCGACCGGGGGCCGCGTCGCCGTCAGGACAGAGCGGGTGGCGTCTTGTCCGACGTCTCGGTGGATGTCGAGACCGGCTCGGCCGCGCGTGGCGACTTCCCAGCGGGTCGCGCACCGACGATCGCGTTCGGACCGACCTGGAGTCGACGGGCTTCCCGCGCGCGGTAGCGCGCGGCCATCCTGGGATCGGCCGTTCCCGCGGCGATATCGGCGCGCATCAACTCGTCGGCCGTCGGGAGGTTCGCGTCGACCTTCTTGATCTGGCGGTTCATGTTCTTCCAGAGCAGGAAGGTGACCACGCAGATCGCGAGGAAGACCACCGACCCGGCCACGCCCATGCCGGGCCACGTGTCGGCCGGCGTCCCGGCGGCCAGCACCGTCGTCGCGTTCGTCATCGACTACTCACCCCTGCCGCTCGGTCGTGCCCATCACCTGCGCGCCGGCGGTCACGCCGACGCGGCCTGCACCCCGACGCGGATTCCGGCGAACAGGTCGTCCTCCGGTGTCGGTGCATCCACAAAGCTACGTGCCAGCTCGAAATCCTCGGTGGGCCACGCCTGCTGCTGAAGGTCGATCGGCACCTGGAACCAGCCGCCGGTCGGATCGATCTGGGTTGCGTGCGCGATCAACGCCGCGTCCCGGTCGGCGAAGTAGTCGCCACACGGCACCCTGGTGGTGATGCGAGCCTCGTCGGCGGGGTTGCGCTTCCACTTCGCCAAACGCTCCGCATACGGGGACTCGAGCCCCCGGGCGAGCATCGCATCGTTGAGCGCCGACGTCTTCGCATAGCTGTGGGACCGGTGGTAGTAGAGCTTCAGCGGCTGCCACGGTTCACCCGCGTCTGGGTACCGATCGGGGTCGCCGGCAGCTTCGAACGCCGCCGCCGACACCTCGTGGCACCGAATGTGGTCGGGATGCGGATAGCCGCCGCTCTCGTCATAAGTGGTCATCACGTGCGGCCGGAACCGGCGGACGATCCGCACCAACCGCTCGGTCGACTCCTCGAGCGGGACCAGCGCGAAGCAGCCCGCGGGCAGCGGCGGCTTGGGGTCGCCCTCCGGCAGCCCGGAGTCGACGTAGCCGAGCCACTCCTGGCTGACACCGAGGATCTCGCGTGCCCGGTCCATTTCCGATACCCGGATCGCCGCGATGTTGTCGCGCACCTCTGGCCGGTCCATGGCCGGGTTCAGGATGCTCCCACGCTCGCCACCGGTACAGGTCACCACGAGGACGTCGACACCCTCATGGGAGTAACGGATGCTGCTGGCCGCACCTTTGCTCGACTCGTCGTCGGGATGAGCGTGCACGTGCATGAGGCGCAGCGGCTCGTCCGGACCGACGATCGAGGCGGATTCGATCGAAGTCACCCGCTCATCGTCGCGCATCACGGATACGGGTGCACGACGGCCCACGATCCGGGCGGCAGCCGGGTGCGACCGGCGTGCAGGTCGGACAACTGGGATGATCACCTCGTGACCACCGCACCGGCCGACCCGGAGACCCCGGCGACACCGATGGGGGCTCGCCCGCCGCGTCGCGGTCGACCGCCCGCCGGTCTGGTCGCGGTAGGTGTCGTCATCACCGCGGTCGTCGTCTACGCCCTGTGGGCCGGGGTCCAGGCGCTCCGGCAGCATCCCCTAGTCGGCACGGTGACGACCTATTCGATCGTCTCCGCCACCGAGGTCGACTACGGGTTCGTGGTGACGGGCAAGCCCAACACGACGGTGCGGTGCGCGGTTCTCGCGAGGTCCCGCGACTTCGTCGTCGTCGGTCAGGACGAGCGCGAACTGCGCATCGGCGCGAACGGCGAAGCCCGCGACACAGGCAAGGTCACCACCCTGCGACTGGCGACGAACGCCGAGGCCGGAGCCTGCGAAAAGCTCTGATCCCGCGTTGCGAATAGGCCTCGGGAGCGTTGTTCTGGTCGCACGCGGTGATGATGGTTGGTAAGCTGATTGTTTCCGCTCGGCTGGGGGTGCGCCCCCGGCCGGATTCGTTTCCTCTCGACGGCACGCGTCCGGGAGGACCCGGCCGGCGCCACCAGGCACCGGCCGTCCGCACGAATCGACCGGTTCCGACCGTTGCACCACCACGCTGGACGACATCACGTCGGCCGGCCCGTCCCCCGAATCTGGAGAGCCACCGTGACGCAGCCTGTCGACCAGAGCCAGGAGGTCTGGCTGACCCGCGACGCCTTCGGGAAGCTCCAGGCTGAACTCGAGGACCTCAAGGGCCGCGTCCGCAGCGAGCTGTCCCGTCGTATCGGCGAAGCGCGCGACGAGGGCGACCTGAAGGAGAACGGCGGCTACCAGGCCGCGAAGGAAGAGCAGGGCAAGGTCGAGGCGCGCATCCGTCAGCTCGAGGGCATGCTCGAACGCGCCCGCGTCGGTGAAGCCACCAACGACGGTCGCGTCGAGCCCGGCGTCAAGGTCACGATCACGTTCGCGGGCGACCCGGAGCCGATGACGTTCCTGCTCGGCTCGCGGGAGATGGTCGGCGCCGGCGTCGACATCGACGTCTACTCCCCGCAGTCCCCGCTCGGCCGTGCGGTGCTGGGCAAGTACAAGGGCGACACCGGCACGTACTCGGCGCCCAACGGCAAGGTCTTGACGGTCGAGATCCTCGAGGCCGTTCCCTTCAGCGGCTGATCCGTTGCGGCTGATCGGTTGCGGTTCAGCCCGCTGCCTACTCAGCCCAGCGCCCGCGTCAGCCCAGCAGCAGTCGCTCGGCCTCGTCGACCGCCAGATCGCCCGCCGCGAGACGCCTCAGGATGTCGTCACGGTCGACGGCAGGGGCGGTCGTCGGTTGGTCCGCATCCCGGGACACCTCGCCGAGCCCGAGTCGCCCGAGCACGTCGGCGAACCGCTGCCGGGCAGTCGGATAGCTCACGCCCAGGTGACGCTCGACCTCGCGCATGTTGCCGCGGCTGACGAGGAAGACCTCGAGCAGGGCGCGGTCTGCCGGCCCGAGTGCACAGAACGCGCAGCCCGAGAACACCCCTGACAACTCCGAGCCGCAGGACCCGCAACTGAGCCGGGTGGTCTGGAGCCGGTCCCCGCACACCGGACAGTCCGACGGCGCCTGGTGCAGATGCAGGTGCGCGGGCGAGGTCACAGCGCTTCCCGCACGTTGACGGCGCCCATCATGCCCTCGATGCGCAGACCGGCAACGCCGTTGCCGACGATCCGCTCGACCGGTCCGCCGGACTCGCCGTCCCAGGTGAGGCGGCCGAGCTGGACGTCGTTGGTCACCGTCGCATTGGTCCCGACGAGCAGGTTGACCTGCAGTGACCCCGACTCGACCCGGAGCTTCGAGTCACCAATCGAGATGGCGCCCTCGACCGTCGCCGACCCACCCTGGACCAGAAGGTCGAGAGGTCCGGTCACGTCCCGCAGCTTGGCCGATCCGGCCGTGATGCGGACGTGGGACACCCGCGGAGCACGTTCGATCGACACGCTGCCGGCGGTCACTTCGATCTCGACCTCGAGCCGCGGGTTGACCTTGATCACGAGTTCGCGGGTCAGATCGACGAAGCGTTCCTGGAGGTCACGCAGGTTCGGCGTGCGCAGGGTGAAGTTGTCGAGGGTCGCCTGGAATTCGCCCTCGCTCGCGATGGTGAGAACCTCGCCGTCGTGTCGCATCACGTGCGGACCTTCGACGGCCACGGTCGAGAGGAAGGGTTCACCGACGATGCGCACGCGCCGGCCGACGGCGCGGACCCGCAGCCGCGTCGGACCCGATCCGCCCGGTCGGACTACCGGTTCGTTCGCCCGGGGCGAGGCGAGTGGTGCCTCGGCGGCGGGCAGGTCGGTCGCCGTCGTCGATGCAGGTGTGGCGACCGGTGTGGTCGCCGCGCTCTCGTCGAGGGACGTCGTGCTGATCGTGGTGGCTTCGGCGGACGCGGCCGGAGCCGAGCGTGCGGCGAGGAGGGAACTTGCTTCCTGCGGGGTGATCCGACCCGCTGCGACATCGTCGAGGATGTCGCGGACGTCGGCTTCTGAACTCTGAGTCATAACTCAATCAGACCTCGCGATTTCCAGATCCGCAAGTTTCCTTACGAAAAAGGTAGACGAAGTTGACACAAATCAGGGATGACCCTGACTACGCTGCCGATGCGGCCGCGCGCCGTCGACCGCGGGCTTGTGCAGTCTCACGGGTGTCAGGCCCGATTGTCGCTACTCGGCGTCAGAGGGTGACGAGGTAGCCGGCGGACCGGAGCGAGTCGATGATCTGGTCGCGATGCGTAGGTCCGCGGGTCTCGAGATCGATGCCCACCTCGACGTCGTCGACGCCCAGGTCGTCCGACGTCCGCTTGTGGACGACCTCGAGGACATTCGCGCCGGTGCCCGCGACGCAGGCGACGAGCGCTGCGAGCGAGCCCGGGCGGTCGGGGAACCTGACCGTCACCGACAGATACCTGGCGGACGCGATCAGCCCGTGCCGGATGACCCGGGACAACAGCAACGGATCGACGTTGCCGCCCGAGAGGACGATCACGACCGGTGGCTCGAAGTCGCGCGGATCGGCGAGCACCGCCGCCACACCGGCGACTCCCGCAGGTTCGACGACGAGCTTCGCACGCTCGAGCGTCATGACCAGCGCGCGCGACAGTTCCTCCTCGGAGACGGTGCGGATCGCATCGAAGCCGTCGGGACCGGCGAGCAGGTCGAACGGCACGTCGCCCGGACGACCGACGGCGATCCCGTCGGCCATCGTCGCCTTCGACGTGAGCGCGACCGGTCGCCCGGCGGCCAGCGAGGCGGGATACGCCGCGGCACCCTCGGCCTGCACGCCCACCAGCCGGATCCGCCCGTCGATGAGATGGCCGTCGCGCAGTGCGACCGCGAGGCCGGCCGCGAGGCCGCCTCCACCCACCGGGACGACGACGGTGGCGACGTCCGGGCACTGCTCGAGGATCTCGAGGCCGACGGTGCCCTGGCCGGCGACGATGTCGGGGTGATCGAAGGGGTGGATCAGCGTGGCGCCGGTGCGCCCGGCGAAGTCGGCCGCGAACAGGAGACACTCGTCGATCGACTCGCCGCCGAGGACGACGTCGGCGCCGTAACCCCTGGTCGCGTTCTCCTTGGGCAGTGGCGATCCGGCCGGCATGAAGACGGTGGCCGCGATCTCGAGCAACGACGCCGCCACCGCCACGCCCTGGGCGTGATTACCCGCGCTCGCCGTCACCACGCCCAGCGAGCGCTCGGCGTCGGTGAGCCTCGCCATGCGGGTATAGGCGCCACGGACCTTGAACGACCCGGCGCGCTGGAGGTTCTCGCACTTGAACCACACCGGCCCGCCGACCAGCGCGCCGAGCCACCGGGACTCCTCCATCGGACTCGGGGCGAGGACGTGACCCAGCACCACCCGGGCGGCCCGGACGTCGTCGATCGTCACCGGCACCATGCCCGCAGCCTGCCACGGGACGCGCGAAGCCCGACGGTGTGATCTCAGCGACAAACCACCGATTCACCGACAAAACAATTTGCATCGCGCAAGCAAGCACTTATGCTTGCGTGCAGCAAACAAATCATCGCCGCCACCGGCGACGGCCGCACATTGAAAAGGACCATGACCACCGACATCACCCCCGACCGGGCCACCGGCCCGTCCGACGCAGCGTCGACCAACTCCGGCGACGAGCTCCTCGTGAACTTCCTCCGCCTGGCCCGCGCCTTGAAGGGCGTGCATCAGCAGGAGCTGGAACCGCCGCAGTCGTTCATCCTGCACGTCCTGTGCGAGCACGCCCGGGCCCGACTGTCGGACCTCGCCGGCATGATCCGCCTCGACGCTTCCACCGCCAGCCGCCACATCCGCGGACTCGAGCAGCTCGGCTACGTCGAACGGGCAACCGACCCCGCCGATGGTCGCGCCACCCTTCTCTCCGTCACCGACCTCGGTCGGAAAGCACTCGAGCGGCAGTTCGACGCCAGCCGTAAGCGCATCGACCACATCATGCGCGACTGGTCCGCCGACGACGTCGCGAAGCTCCAGCACTACCTCTCACGCCTCACCCGCGACATCGAGCTCGACCAAACCGAAAGCAGCCATCGATGAGTGAAAAGACGCTCGACCCCGTCGACCGGACGACACCGCCCAGTCACCATGCACCAGGCCGTCATGCGGCCGGCCGCGTCCCCGCGCGAGCCCCGGCCACGCCCGGCGCGGCACCGGCGGCCCCGGCCGGCGGTGACAACCCCTACATGTCGCACCGCGAGATCCTGGTCGTTCTCTTCGGGATCATGGCCGGGATGCTGCTGGCCGCCCTCGACCAGTCCATCGTCGGGACGGCGCTGCCGCGCATCGTCTCCGACCTCGGCGGTCTCGACAAGCTGTCCTGGGTCGTCACCGCCTACCTCCTGACGTCCACCGCGAGCACTCCGCTGTGGGGCAAGATCTCCGACCTCTACGGCCGTCGGCCGATCTTCCAGTCGGCGATCATCATCTTCCTGGCCGGCTCGCTACTCGCCGGGTTCTCCCACAACATGGAAGAGCTGATCGGCTTCCGCGCCATCCAGGGCCTCGGCGCCGGCGGCCTGATGGCACTGGCGTTCGCAATCATCGGCGACGTCATCCCGCCGCGGGAACGTGGTCGCTACCAGGGCTACTTCGGTGCCGTCTTCGGCGTCTCGTCAGTAGCCGGGCCGCTGCTCGGCGGCTGGCTGACCGACGGTCCCGGCTGGCACTGGATCTTCTGGCTCAACATCCCGATCGGCCTCGTCGCCCTCGTCATCACCTCCTACGCACTCAAGATGCCCCGCATCCACCAGAAGGCGACCGTCGACTGGATCGGTGCCGGTCTCATCGTCGGTGCTGTCAGCGCGCTGCTGCTCTACCTGTCGTGGCGTGGCAAGACCTACGGCTGGACCGAGGGCTGGGCGCTGGTCCTGCTCATCGGTGGCCTCGCGCTCGCGGTGATCTTCGTGCTCGTCGAGAACCGCGTGTCCGAGCCGATCATCCCGATGCGGCTGTTCAAGAACCGCACGTTCTCCGTCGGCAACGTCTTCGGCTTCATCATGGGCTTCGGCATGTTCGGCGGAATCATCTACCTGCCGGTCTATCTGCAGGTGGTGAAGGGCTGGACACCCACGCAGTCCGGGCTCGCGATGCTGCCGATGGTCGTCGGCATCTTCTCGACGTCGATCAGCTCCGGGCGGCTGATGAGCAAGAACGGCCGCTACCGCATCTACCCGATCCTGGGCGGGGCGATCATGACGACCGCGATGGCGCTGATGTCGACTCTCGGCATCGACACACCGTTCTGGACCATCGCGATCTTCGAGTTCCTGCTCGGTGCTGGACTCGGTTTCTCGATGCAGACAATCGCCGTCGCCGTGCAGAACGCGATCCAACGCCGCGACATGGGTGTCGCGACCAGCGCGGTGACGTTCTTCCGCTCGATGGGCGGTGCGTTCGGTACGGCAATCTTCGGCGCCGTCCTCACCACCAGGCTGACGCATCACCTGACCGACACACTGCCGGCGAATGTGGTCGCGCAGATACCGGCCGGTGCCACGTCGGACATCTCCAAGATCGCGGCGCTGCCCGACGCGATCAAGGGTCCGGTACTGGACGCGTTCATGCACGCGATCCAGGATGTGTTCCGCACCGGCGTGCCGTTCATGGCGATGGCGTTCGTGGTCGCCTTCTTCCTGAAGGAGATCTCGCTCAAGGGCGCGCATCCTGAGCCGGCCGCGACCGTCGAGCAGGAAGAGGCACCGGTCGCCGTCATGCCGCACTGACCGGGTACTGACCGCAACAGCCGAAGAGCGCGGCACGTCCGATGCGGACGTGCCGCGCTCTTCTGCCTATCTTGAGCCCGTGGCGAAACCTTTGGCGCGTGCCGACGACGACCTCTTCGCACCGGCGGACGCGATCTGGACCCCGGTCGAACCGGCACTGGCGAAGGTCCGTCGGGTCGTCCTCGGCATCAGCGTGCTCGTCGTCGCCGTCCTGGCCTGCATCGTCCTCTGGCTCACGGCGCCGGCGTGGACGCTCGCGCTGCCGATTGCCCCGGGCGTCGTGGGTGGAGCACTGGGCTGGCTGACGATCGGCCGCAACCAGCGCTCCTGGCGCTACGCCGAGCGTGAGTCGGACCTGCTGGTGAGTCACGGCGTGATGTTCCGTTCGCTCGTCGTCGTGCCTTACGGACGCATGCAGTACGTCGACATCCAATCCGGCCCGCTCCAGCGAGCGTTCGGCATCGCTACGGTCGAACTCCACACGGCCACCCCGCAGACCGACGCCCGGATTCCTGGCCTGAAGCCCGAGGATGCGGCGCGGTTGCGGGAGAAGCTCGCCTCGCTCGGCAACGCCCAGGCGTCCGGCCTGTGAGCGAACCCACCGACTACACGGCCCCCACCGGGTCGACGGCCGACCCTGAAACGAATGCCGACGGTGAGCGGCTGCATCCGCTCACGCCGTTCCTACGTGGGGGTGCATTCGCGATCGTGATCCTGGCCGGCATCCTGCGCGACCAGATCAGTCACCCGAACTACGGCTTCATCGCCGCCGTCGCAGGGGCGGTGGTCCTCGTCGGCGGTGGTTACGGCCTCGTCACCTGGCTGTTCACCCGATACCGGCTGACCGAGGATTCACTGCGCATCAACACCGGTCCGATCGTGCGGCGCAACCGCGTACTGCGCTACGACCGGATGCAGGCGGTCGACGTGAACCAGCCGTTGCTCGCACGGATCTTCGGGCTGGCCGAGTTGCGGATGGACGTCGCCGGAGGCGAGAAGAGCGACGGCCGGCTGGGTTACCTGACCCTCGCCGACGCGCGGGCGCTGCGGGCCCGACTCCTGGCCCGGGCGGCGGGCCTGCACGCCGACACTCCCACCGCTCCTGAGCAGATCGTCCTGACCGTGCCTACCGGACGCGTCTTCGGCGCCACCCTGCTGTCGTCCCCGGTGGTCGGATCTTTCCTTGCGACGGTGGCGGTCGTCGTCGTGACGATCGTGCTCGGGCAACCCCTCGGACTGCTGGTGATGGTGCCGTGGGCGCTGGGTGTGCTCACTCCGATCGCCCGCAACATGGCCCGGCTCGGCGGATTCACGGTGTCCTCGAGCCCGGACGGCCTCCGCACCCGGCACGGCCTGGCCAGCGTGGAGCACCAGACGCTGCCGCCTGGCCGGATCCAGGGTCTCGCGATCAGCCAATCGCTGCTGTGGCGTCTGTTCGGATGGTTCCGCGTCGAGGTCGATGTCGCCGGGATGGGTTCCCAGAGCCAGGGTGGCGTGTCCTCGGCAGTCGTGCTTCCCGTCGGGGACCGCGCCGACGTCGCGACAGTCGTCAGCCGGTTGTTCGGGTCGATCGACCCAATCGCGATCAGCCGGCACCGAGCGCCCCGCAAGGCCCGGTGGCTCCGCCCGCTCGGAGCCGCGTTCCTCTCCTGGGGCAGCGATGACGCGGTCTTCGTCACCACCGAAGGCTGGATCGACCGCCGCGTCAACGTGGTCCCGCATGCGAAGACACAGTCGGTCCGGGCCACTCAGGGGCCGCTCCAGCGGCTGCTGGGACTCGCGAGCGTGGCCGTCGACACCCCGCTCGGACCGGTCAACGCGGTCGCGTTGCATCGCGAGACCGCCGAGGCGGTCAGCCTCCTGCGCGACCAGGTCGAACGGGCCCACCGACTGCGGATCCGGTCGGCCGGCGACCAGTGGATGCGGCCACTCGACGAGCCGTCGGACGCGCCGATGCCCAGTTAGCCACCTGCTCGGCACGCAACCGCAGGCAGTGTCGTTGCGATGTGTCGGTGGGCTCCGGTATGGGTAGGGCCTCAACCGGGAACAGTCGGCCGGCCCAATACGGTTGCACGAGGCACCGCGCATGCGAGCTGGACGGAGATCGCCATGATCCGCTTCGAAGCTGTGACCAAGCGCTACGACGACGGCACAGTCGCCGTCGACGCCCTCGATCTCGAGGCGCCCACCGGCCGGATCACGACGATGGTCGGGCCGTCAGGCTGTGGCAAGACCACCTCGCTGCGGATGGTGAACCGGATGATCGCGCCGACCGGCGGCCGCATCATGCTCGACGACCGCGATACCGCCTCGGTCCCGGCCGCGCAGTTGCGTCGCGGCATCGGTTACGTGATCCAGAACGCCGGGCTCTTCCCGCATCGCACCATCGCCGAGAACATCGCCACCGTGCCGAATCTGCTCGGCTGGTCGAAGGCCAAGTCGAAGGCGCGGGCCATGGAGCTGCTCGAGCGGGTCGGCCTTCCGGCGGCGATGGCCGGCCGCTATCCCGCCCAACTCTCGGGTGGACAACAGCAGCGGGTGGGTGTCGCCCGCGCACTCGCGGCCGACCCGCCGGTGATGTTGATGGACGAGCCGTTCAGCGCCGTCGACCCGGTGGTGCGGCTCCAGCTGCAGGACGAGTTCATGCGGCTGCAGAGCGAGCTGGGGAAGACGATCCTGTTCGTCACCCACGACATCGATGAGGCGATCAAGCTCGGCGATCGGGTGGTCGTGCTGCGCGTCGGCGGCAAGCTCGCGCAGGTCGGCCCGCCGCACGAGGTCCTCACGAATCCCACCGACGACTTCGTCGCCGATTTCGTCGGTCGCGACCGCGGCTACCGCGCCCTCGGCTTCGCTCAACCGGCGAACCAGCTACCCACCGAGTCCGAGCCGACGATCGAGATCGGGGCGCCCATCGATTCCGCGAGTCCCCGTGCCGACGGCTGGCAACTGGTCGTCGACGCGGACGGCGCCCCGGCCGGCTGGCTCGACATCACCGCCGAGGACCCCGCAGGTGTTGTCGACCAGACGCGGCTGCGACGGTCGGGCACCGTCGCCGCCACGACCGACTCGCTGCGTGCCCTGCTCGACGCCGCGCTCTCGTCGCCGTCAGGTCGTGGCGTCGTGGTCGACGAGCACCGCCGCGTCATCGGAACCGTGACCGGCGAGGTCGTCCTCGACGCGATCAACGCCGCACGCCGGCCGGCCGCCGCCGCAGGTGCGGGTCCGGGTGCGGTTGCTGCTCCGGCCGAAGGCGCTCCGCGGTGATCGGCCTCATCCGCGGGACCCATGACTACCTCGGCCTCTACGGCAGCCAGGTCCTGCGTCAGACCGGCTGGCACGCGATCCTGTCGCTCGTCCCGGTCGTCATCGGACTGGTCATCTCGATCCCGCTCGGATGGCTCGCCAACCGCGTCTCGTGGACCTACCCGCCGCTGGTCACCCTCGCCGGCATCCTCTACACGATCCCATCGCTGGCCCTGTTCGTCCTGATGCCGCCCATCCTCGGAACGCGCATCCTCGACCCGATCAACGTCGTGGTCGCGCTCACCGTCTACACCGTCGCCCTGCTGGTGCGGGTAGTCGCGGACGGGCTCGCCTCAGTGCCCGACGACGTGCGGCAGTCGGCGTTGGCCATGGGCTACAACGGCTTCCAGCGGTTCTTCCGCATCGACCTCCCGGTAGCCGTACCCGTGATCGCCGCGGGTCTGCGGGTCGCGGTCGTGTCGAACGTCAGCCTGGTCTCGGTCGCCGCCGTCATCGGTATCCCACAGCTCGGCCAGCTGTTCACCATCGGCTTTCAGAACAGCAACTACGCGCCGATCGTCCTGGGCATCGTGGGCTGTCTCGTACTCGCGCTGATCTTCGACGCGCTGATCCTGCTCGCGTTGCGGCTGCTCACGCCGTGGCGGATCGCCCGGGACCGCTCGTGATCGCCAACATCGGCACCTGGCTCACCGACCCGACCCACTGGCAGGGAACCGACGGGATCGCCAACCGGCTCGTCGAGCATCTGGCCTGGTCGGCGCTGTCGGTCGTCATCGCGTTCCTGATCGCGTTCCCGCTCGGGCTGCTCATCGGCCACACCGGCCGCGGCAGCTTCCTCGTCGCGGGCACCGCCAACGCCTTGCGCGCGCTGCCGACCCTCGGCCTCCTGATCCTGCTGGTGCTGATCTTCACGAACCGCACCCCCGGCCTGGCCGGTTACCGCGTGCCGGCCCTGATCGTGCTCGTGCTGCTGGCGATCCCGCCGATCCTGTCCAACACCTACGCCGGCATCGCCAACGTCGACCCAGCCGTTCGCGACGCCGCCGTCGGGATGGGAATGACGGGATCGGCGGTCGCCTGGAAGGTCGAGGTGCCGATCGCCATCCCGCTGATCGTCGCCGGGCTGCGGAGCGCGATCCTGCAGGTGGTGGCGACCGCCACCGTGATCGCCTACGTCTCCCTCGGCGGACTCGGGCGGTTCGTCCTCGACGGGCTGGGCCAGCAGGACTACCCGCAGATGGCCTCCGGCGCGATCCTGGTCGCTGCACTGGCGATCGTGCTCGACCTGCTCATGCTGCTCGCTCAACGGGTGGTGACCACCCCGACCGCCCGGCCCAGCACCTGACCGCTCCAGTGCCAGATCGCGCGTCTGTATCGGTTGCGCAAAGGTCTGGCACATCGATCAAACCGGCTACTACAACACGCCCGCACCGTGAAAGGGTCCGACCATGAGATCTCCGCACAAGACCTGGATGGCCGTCACCACCGTGACGCTCGCCCTCCTCCTCACCATTGCCGCCTGCAGCAGCAAGAGCAACGACCCGCTCGCCGCCGGCACGAGCAGCGCTGCTCCCTCGGCCGCGGCCGGGGCGATCGTCGTGGGCTCGGCCGCCTTCCCCGAGTCCACGCTGATCGCGAACATCTACATGGCCGCCCTGCAGGCCAAGGGCGTCAAGGTCAGCTCGAAGTTCGCCATCGGCAACCGCGAGGCCTACCTGCCCGGCCTTGCCGACGGCTCGATCGACCTGATCCCCGAGTACACCGGAAACCTGCTCCAGTACTACGACAAGGCGTACACCGCCCAGACCTCTGACGAGGTCTACTCCGCGCTCAAGGCGAAGGTGCCCGGCGCGCTCGAGGTGCTCGACCAGTCGAAGGCGCAGGACACCGACTCGGTCGCGGTCACCAAGGAGACCGCAGCGAAGTACAACCTCAAGACGATCGCCGATCTCGCCCCGGTCGCGGGCCAGCTCACCTTGGGCGGCTCGTCGGAGTGGAAGACGCGCACCAAGTCGGGTGTCCCGGCGTTGAAGTCGGTCTACAGCGTGACGTTCAAGAACTACATCACCCTCGACGCCGGCGACAAGCTGTCGAAGAACGCGCTGAAGACCGGCCGAGTGCAGGCCACCGACATCTTCAGCACCGACGTCGACATCGCCAAGAACGGCTGGGTCGTGCTCGCGGATCCGAAGGGCATGTTCTCGGCGCAGAACGTCGTCCCGCTGATCAACAAGGCCAAAGCGACCGACACCGTCTCGACGACCCTCAACGCCGTCTCCGCGAAGATGACGACCGCCGGGCTCCTCGCCCTCAACGCAGAGGTCGCCGGTGGCAAGGACCCCGCCGTCGTGGCCAAGGAGTGGCTCAGCACGCAGGGCCTCATCTGAGACTGACCAGCCTCAGGGCTGACGACCGGCTGGCGGCCCCGTCCAGATCTGAGATCCGTCTCAGGTCTGGGCGGGGCCGGTCTCGTCCTCGGTCGGTTCGCCGGCGTCGATCTTCTCGTTCTCTGGCTCAGCCACCGATCCGGCCGTCGCCGGCGGCTCGGCGAGGTCGGATGGTGCGTCGGCCGGGTCGGCGACCGCAGGGTCGCTCGGCGACAGGTCGAGGTCGCTGGCGCGACCGCTCGCGAGGTGATTGACGACCGCATTCACGAAAGCCGCCGTCGGCACTGCGAACAACGCACCGACGATCCCGGCGAAGATCGCCCCGGTGGCGATGGAGAACAGGATCGCCAGCGGGTGCAGCCGGACCAGCCGGCCCATCAGGAACGGCTGCAGCACGTGCGACTCGATCTGCTGCACGCCGAGGACGCCGCCGAGCATGATGAGCGCAACCACCGGGCCGTGCGCGACGAGTGCGAGCAGGATGGCGACGACGCCGGACAGCAGCGCGCCGACGACCGGGATGAACGATCCGAGAAACACGATGACGCCGATCGCGGGCGCCAGGGGTACCCGCAGGATCAGCGCGACGATCGTGATGCCGACGGCGTCGGTGAAGGCCACCAGGATCGTCGCCCGGACGTAGGCCGTCAGCGACACCCAGCCCTTGCGGGCAGAGGAATCGACGGAAGCGCGTGCGGTCCGCGGGAACAACCGGACCACCCAGGCCCAGATCTCGCGGCCCTGGAAGAGGAAGAAGAACGTCGAGAACAGCGCGAGCGCGATGCCGGCGCCTACGTGGCCGACGGTGGTACCGACGGCCAGCAGGCCGCTGGCGATCCCGTTGGTCCCGGAGGTCACCGTCGACAATGCCTTGTCGTAGGCACTGGTGAGCTGGGCGTCGCTGACCTTGAACGGCCCGGTGAGCAGCCATTGGTGGATCTGGTTGAAGCCGGCGCTGACCTGGTCGACCATGGTGTTCGCGTTCGACGTCACCTGCTGGACGACGAGGGTGATGGCCGCGGCGATCACGATGACGCCGCCGATCAGCACGATCCCGGTGGCGAGCCCGCGCGGGAACCACCGTCCCAGCCACTCGACGAGGTGGATCATCAGGGCTGTGAGCAGCAGCGCCACCAGGACGGGGACGACGAGCTCGCTCAGCTTCGTGAGTGCATAGCCGATCACCACGACCGCACCGGCGATCGCGATGAAACGCCACGACCAGGCCGCCGCCATCCGCATCGCGACCGGCATGGCGACCATCGGGTCCTCGGGCAGGTGGTCCCGGGTCGGGTCGAGCATCCGGTTCGCCGACTCGTCGTGCTCGGCCTCCTCGGCGGGCCGCGACGGGCGCGGAAGCCGATCGGCGAGACCTCGCAGCCGCAGCCGATTGACCAGCTCGTCGCGTCTGCTCGGGTGATCGGGATGATGCTCGCTCATGGGCCCCTCGATGCGTCGAACCTCGATACCGCGCTCCGATGGCGGGCCGTCGGAGAGAAGTATGCGGGCTGGATCATGCCAGCGCGCGGTCAAGGTCGGCGATCAGATCGCCGACGGTTTCGATACCCACCGAGAGCCGGACCAAATCCGCCGGCACCTCGAGGGCGGACCCGACGACCGAGGCGTGGGTCATCCGCGCCGGATGCTCGATCAGGGATTCGACGCCACCGAGCGACTCCGCCAGGGTGAACAGCCGTGTGCGGGCGATCATGTCGAGCGCGGCCTGCTCTCCGTCGACATGGCGGAACGAGATCATCCCGCCGAAGCGGCGCATCTGTTTGGCGGCGACCTCGTGGCCGGGGTGGCCCGGCAGCCCCGGGTACAGGACCTGGCCGACCTTGGGGTGTGCGACGAGGAAGTCGACGACCGCCTCGGCGTTGTCGCAGTGCCGATCCATCCGGACGGCGAGCGTCTTCAGCCCGCGCAGGACGAGATAGGAGTCGAACGGCCCGGCGATCGCGCCGACGGCGTTGCTCTGGAAGGCGATCGTCTCCGCGAGCGTGTCGTCGCGGACGACCAGGGCACCCCCGATCACGTCGGAGTGCCCGCCGGCGTATTTCGTCGTGGAATGGACGACGATGTCGGCGCCGAGGTCGAGCGGCTGCTGCAGGTACGGGGTGGCGAACGTGTTGTCGACAACGAGCGTCGCGCCGGCATCGTGCGCGATGGTGGCCAGGGCGGCGATGTCGGCGACGCCCAACAACGGGTTGGTGGGCGTCTCGACCCAGATCAGCGACGTCTGGCCCGGCCGGACTGCCGCTGCTACGGCGTCGAGGTCAGTCAGGCGCACCGGCTGGTAGGCAAGCTGCCACCGCCTCATCACCTTGTCGAAGAGCCGGAAGGTGCCGCCGTAGGCGTCGTCGGGGATGATCACGTGCTGCCCGGGTCCGGTGAGCGCCTGCAGCAGCGTGGCCTCCGCGGCCATCCCGCTGGCGAAGGCGAACCCGCGGGTGCCGCCCTCGAGCGCGGCGATGCATGCTTCGAGAGCCGTCCGGGTCGGGTTCCCGGTACGCGAGTACTCGTAGCCGGCGCGCAAGCCGCCGACACCGTCCTGGGCGTAGGTGCTGGTCGCGTAGATCGGGACGTTGACCGAGCCGGTGCTCGCGTCCGGCTCCTGGCCGGCGTGGATGGCGAGCGACTCGAAGCCGAGGGACGATTCGTCAGTACTCACGAGCCGAGGGTAGCCGGGGCCACGCGCCCGGACAGGTTCTGTCCGGCGTGCGTGGATCGTCCGCAGGGTGGGCGCGTCGCCACCCGACACGCCGAGCCGGCCGCGTGGCCGCGACCACTCGGCGGTCGTGGCCGGCCCGGCCGGTCGGTCTTTCCGGTCGGGAACATCGGCACCCGTTTGTACGGTTGAGGATGTCGGTCCATAGGAGGCGATCACATTGTTCGATCTGTTCCGCAGCTCCAAGTCCACGATGGTGACCCCGGAGAAGGCGCTGCCCGGCCGCGCGTCCCGGTCGTTCACCCTCAACGGCATCCACACCGTCCTGGGCACGCCCATCGACGCCCCGCTCCAGACCGATCAGGCCGTCGCGGTCTTCGGTCTCGGCTGCTTCTGGGGTGAGGAGCAGACGTTCTGGCAGGTGCCCGGCGTCTACTCGACGTCGGTCGGTTACGCCGGTGGGTTCACCCCGAACCCCAGCTACGACGAAGTCTGCTCAGCCCGCACGGGTCACGCCGAGGTCGTCCGGGTCGTGTTCGACACCACCAAGGTGTCCTACGCGGACCTACTGAAGGTCTTCTGGGAGAACCACAACCCGACCCAGGGGATGCGTCAGGGCAACGACGTCGGCAGCCAGTACCGCTCGGTAATACTGACCACAACGCCCGAGCAGCAGGCACAGGCCGAGGCCTCCAAGGTCGTCTACCAGAAGGCGATGTCCGAGCGCGGGTACGGCGAGATCACGACCGCGATCGAGCCGCTCGGAGAGTATTACTTCGCCGAGGACTACCACCAGCAGTACCTCGACAAGAACCCCGGCGGGTACTGCCCGCTGCACGCCACCGGCGTGAAGTACGCCTGACGCTGGCCGGCGCGAATCCGAGCCGACTGATTGACCGACCGCCGTCGAGCCCACCCGGCTCGACGGCGGTTCTCATTGTCGGAGCGTGCCGACGTCGGGGTCTCGGCGGGTGACGCAGTAGTGCCGGCCGGTCGGGTCCTCGAGAGTCACCCAGTACGGCATCTGCCGGACGACCCGGGCGCCGAGAGCGACGTGGCGGTCCGCCTCGGCGTCGGCGTCGTCGCAGGAGAGGTCGAGATGGGCGGTCACCGGTTGACCCGGCTCGGCCTCATCGAGCCGCTGGAGCAACAGCCGTATGGGTTGCTCGGGAGGTCGGGCCAGGACGCTGTACGCCCGCTGAGAGCTGCTGTAGAGCTCCCGGCCGGTCAGCGCCGCCCAGAACCGTTGCTCGGACTCGAATGCCGCCGGCGGCACGTCGATGCAGAGCTGGTCGACGAGGCTCCGCTGTCCGCCCGGCCACCGCAGCGGCGTCGGCCGGCGCGCCTCGCCACCGTGCCGGACCAGGCAGAACACGAACCCACCGGGTGACGCGAGCACGACGACCCCGTCGCCGCCATCGGCCCGCACCTGCGCACCGAGGGCCAGTGCCAGCCGGCTGACCGCGGACACATCGTCGACGTGCAGATCGAGATGGCAGCGACCCGGCCCGACGACCAGATCCTGGACCCCAGGTACGCGTCCCCGTCCGTCGGCAGCAGCATCGCCGACTGCCCGCGAACCCCGCGTGGCTCCGACGAGGACGAGCCGGTGACCGCACACCAGAAGTCCGCAGTGGCCGCATGGTCCCGAGGGGCCGCGTCGAGGAACGCCGTGGACCAGCGCACGTGCGACGGGATGTTCACGATCTCCGGCGTTGTCGCCAGCATCGTCGGCATCGACTCCGTCGCCGCCTTGAAGTGCACTGAACTGGCGTGCTCAGCGCCGGCCGAGCCTTCCTCCAACGCTTCCACGAGGAGGAACTGGTTCGGGTCGTCGACGCTGCGCGACCAGTCGAACCACAGGTGGCCCGGCTCCGGACGAGCCGCGGTGGTGAAGGACTCGACCGCGGGCAGCCAGTTGTCGGCGCATTCGGGCCGGACGGTGAACGTGCCCACGATGACGATCATGGGCGACATCCTCGCCCGGACCGGTGCCGCGGAGAAGGGCCCGACGATCCGACCGGGAAACAGCCGTCCGTGCGACCTCGGGCTTCTACTCTCGCTGCGTGACCACCACCCCGTCGCCCTGGGCCGTCGCCGGACTCCGCCTGCGCACCGGTGACCTCACCCTGCGACCCGTGGTCGAGGCCGATCTCGACACCCTCGGCGCGCTGCTGCCTGCGGACGTCGAGCTCGACCCGTCCATCCCGAAGCCGTTCGGACTCGAGCCGGGGCCGGCCCGCGCCGTGGCGATCCGCCAGCAGTACTGGCGGCGCCTGGCCGGCTGGACGCCGACCGGCTGGACCTTGGAGTTCGCGGTCCTCCGCGGCACCGACCTCCTCGGCACCCAAGCTCTCGAGGCGCGCGACTTCGCCGTCCTACGGACCGTCGAGACGGCGTCCTGGCTGGCTCCAGGCGCCCGCGGTCGAGGTGTCGGCAAGGCGATGCGGACAGCGGTGCTCGCGCTGGCGTTCGACGGCCTCGGTGCGGAGGTGGCGCATACGTCGGCCTGGGCCGACAACGCCGCGTCCCTCGGTGTCTCGCGCGCCCTCGGGTACGGACCGAACGGCACTGTCCGGGCCGTCCGCATCGGCGGCCCCCACAGCCCCGACCCGGGTACTGGCGTCAGCGACGACATGCCGGGGATGCGGCTGGACGCGCACGGCTGGCGGACACGTCCCCGGCCCGCGGTCGAGGTCGCCGGCCTGGACGAGTGCCGGGCGTGGTTCGGCGCGACCATAAGGTCGCAGGCATGAGCGACTTCTCCGACCAGTCAGTGCGTGCGCTGCGCCGAATCGTTGCGCAGCGCCAGTCCACGTTCCGACTCCCCGGTGCGTTCGGCGGCGTCATCCAGGACGGCGCGCTGGCGTGGTCGCACGGCGCCGGCACGACCGACGTCACCGACCCGGCCGCCGTACCCGACGACGACACCAGGTTCCAGATCGCTTCCATCAGCAAGACCTTCACCGCCGTCGCGATCCTGGCGCTGCGCGACGAAGGAAAGCTCGACCTCGACGACCCGATCTGGCGGCACATCCCCGAGAGCACGCACGGCGGCGTCACCATCCGCCGCCTCCTCTCGCATTCGAGCGGGATGCAGCGCGAGCCGGTCGGTGACGTCTGGGAAACCCTCGTCTACCCCGATCGCGCCCAGCTCGTCGAGGGTTGGAACGCGGCGGAGCATATCCTCAAGACCCACCATCGATGGCACTACTCGAACCTGGCGTTCGGGATGCTCGGCGAGATCGTCGCACGGCTGGACGGCCGCGAGTGGATCGAGAGCATCCGCGCGCGGATCCTGCTCCCGTTGGGGATGACGCGCACCGGCCTCGCGGTGGACGACGTCACCACGCCCGGCTACCACGTCCCGCCCTACAGCGACGTACCAGTCCGCGAGCCGCTGCTCGACCTCGGCGCGCTCGCCCCGGTCGGCGGCCTGGCCAGCACCGCGAGCGATCTCGCCGTGTGGGCAGGGTTCTGGGGCGAGCCCGTCGAGGAGGTGCTCGCGCCGGACACGGTGGAGGAGATGTGCCAGCCCCAGATCGTCTCCGACCTCGTCGGTTGGCGTAGCTCGTGGGGCCTCGGGGTCGGCCTGATCCGCTCCCAGGACAGGGTGTTCGTCGGCCACACCGGCGGAATGCCCGGTCACATCACCGGCCTGTTCGTGCACCGCGAGTCCGGCACCGGCGGGGTTGCGCTGATGAACAGCGGAGCAGCGCCGGACCCGTCGGCGTTCGCGATCGAGCTCGCCACCTAGGTGCTGGACAACGAACCCGCCGAGCCCGAGCCGTGGATCCCGGGCACCGAGGTCCCGGCCGAGTTCGCCGGCGTCCTGGGCCGGTGGTTCTCCGAGGGTGCCGCGTTCACGTTCAGCGTGCCTAAGGGGCGCCTCGAAGCGCGCGTCGACGGAACTCCGGACACCGTTCCGCCATCCGTTTTCGTCAAGCTGGACACCGATGTCTATCGCACCGAGTCGGGTCGCGAGACCGGCGAGCGGTTACGCATCACGCGTGCCAACGACGGAACGCCGATCAAATTGAACTGGGCCACGTACCTGTTCGGACGCGAGCCACAGGCCTTCGGGGCGTGGCTTTGATGCCGGCGACGGGATCGACCTTGAGCAGCGCCCACGTCCTGACGCTTCCCGACGGCCGCGAGTTGGCCATCACCTGCAAGGACGCCGACGGCAACGACGTCGGCATGTTCGAGACCGTGCAAGCCGGCGTCGGGACCCTCACACTGGCGGCCCGGATTGCCTTGTCCGCAACGGTGTCCGCCGTTTTCCCGATCGACGGTGAGACGACCTGGTGGACCCCGACGAGCGGTCGCGCCCTCGGACCGGACTGGGGCGGCGGGAGCGATGTCCGGTCCATGCTGTCCGCACCGGCCGGCGCAGCAGTCGGCCCGCTCGACGACGCGGCGGTCGTCGTCATGGCGGCGTCGGCGAACGTGCGTCGATGCCGACTTGTCGGCGGTGTACGGGAGGAGGACGGCACCTTCCGGCTACGACTGAGCTTCGCCGACATCGCCGTCGAGGACGGGGCCGATGCCGTGACCCGCTTCGACGTCCGCGGCGCCACCCTCGCCGCCGCGATGGCCGACGTGACCTCCTGGTGGATCGACCAACTCGACGGATCGCCCGCCCAACGGGCGATTCCGCCGGTTCCCGACGCCGGCAGAGAGGCACTGTTCTCGGCCTGGTACGCCATGCACCAGAACGTGTCGGCCGAGTCGGTCGAGCTACAGGCACGGCTGGCGGCCGAGGTCGGGCTGGGCGCCGTCATCGTCGACGACGGTTGGCAGACGACCGACCGGAACCGGGGTTTCGCCTTCTGCGGCGACTGGAACGTCAATACCGACGCGTTCCCGGACATGGCCGCCCACGTCGCCAGGGTCCAGGCGATGGGGATGAAGTACCTGCTCTGGTTCGGTGCTCCACTGATCGGGCGGAACAGCACAGCCTGGACCGAATTCGAGGACAAGCTGCTGGGGTACGCCGAAGGGCTCCGAGCGGGCGTATTCGACCCGCGCTTTCCCGAGGTCCGCGCGCTGATCGTCGAGCGGATCTCGCGTGCTGTCAGGGAGTGGGGCGTGGACGGGCTCAAGATCGACTTCATCGACTCCTGGGCCGGCTTCGAGGCCACCTCGCGTGCGGGCACCGACTGCGACACCGTCGACGAGGGCGCCGAACGCTTCCTCGACGAGCTCCTGACCGCCACCCGCGGGGTCCGGCCGGACGTGCTGGTGGAGTTTCGGCAGGGCTACATCGGGCCCAGGCTCTGGCGATACGGAACGCTTCTCCGCGCCGGCGACTGCCCGGCCGACGCAGCACAGAATCGTGCGGCCACCTTGGATGTCCGCATTCTCGCCGGGGATCGGGCGGTGCACGCCGACATGCTCATGTGGCACCCGGACGCGAGTGCCGAGGCAGCCGCCGCCCAGCTCACGGCCGTTTTGTTCGCCGTCCCCCAGATCTCGGTCCGCCTCGACCGGATGTCCGACCTGCACCGCCGGGTGCTGACCTTCTGGTTGGGCGTCGCCGCCCGCTGGCGTGGTGTCCTCCAGCACGGGGTGCTCGCGACGTCGGGAGCGGCGGCGCGGTTCACCCAGGCCTGGGCGCTCGATGCGTCGACGCGGTTCGTCGTCGCCTACGCGGACGGGTTGGTTCGGGTACCCGCCGACGACACCGCCGAACTCGTGCTCGTGAACGCCCGAGCGGTCGAGGGCCTCATCGTCACCGGGCTGGTCGATGGTCCCGCGAACCTCGTCGTGCACGACTGCACCGGTGCGCTCGTGTCCGACTCGGCGATCGAGATCGGTGTGGGTCCGTGGTGGGTGGCCGTGCCGCCTCAGGGGCTGGCCGTTCTGACCCGCTGAGCAGCGGCCGGCGCACATGTGACGACTCCCACGACAACGGGGTGACATCCGTCGTGGTCGGCTTGTGCATGCCGGTGGCACCATCGAGTCATGGCCATCGACCCCAACCTCCGCGCATCCGACTCGGATCGCGAAGCGGTAGCGCAACAACTGCGTGATCACTACGCGGCCGGGCGTATCACCCTCGACGAATTCGACGAGCGGACGACCACCACCTACGCCGCGAAGACGTTCGGTGATCTCGATGACCTCCTCGTCGATCTACCCGCCACTGAGGTGGTTCCGGTTGCCGCGACTCGGGTGCCCGCACCGGCCAACGCCGCAGGGTCGGACCGGGTCGACCGGTTCCGGGCGTCGGTCGCACCGTTCAGTTCGTGGATCGTCGTCGCGCTGGTGATGAACCTGATCTGGCTGGGGGGAACTGATCCACATGGACACCACGGCCCGTACTGGCCGATCTGGGTGATCGGCCCGTGGGGCGTGATGATGGTGATGCGCTGGCTCAACGGCGGTAGCCGTCAATCGTCCGAGATCGAGCGTCGCCGTGCCGAGCACGAAGCGCGACAGCGGGCAATTCGCGACAATCGCCGCGCGAGTTGACTTCTGTCCCACCGGCAGCACAGATCGATATAAACCGGTAACCACCCCGTCGTTCGTAGGTATCCAGATCTTGGGAGAATATGACGGTGCGCAAAGAGAAGACACTGCTGTGCAGCGACTCCGACCGGACGGCGACCATCGAGCAACTGGGTGATCACGTCGCTAATGGTCGACTGACGATGGCCGAGTACGACGATCGCGCGGCAATGGCGCTCTGCGCCCGGACCACCCGCGATCTGTCGGCCTCGTTGGACTTCCTGCCGACGAAAACGCGCCCTCCACTCACGCTGTTCCAGCGCTTCACCGACGCCCGTTCGAACCTCGCGTTCTTCAGTGGCTGGATGTCGATGAGCCTGATGACCACGGTCATCTGGGGCCTGATGTCAATACATCACGGGCACGTCATCTGGTTCTGGCCGTCGTTCATCATCATTCCGTGGGCGGTGCTCCTGCTCGTCCGGACGCTGACGGGAACGCTCAAGCCGCCACCGCGCTGGTACTACGGCAGCAAGCCCTACGACTGGACCTGACTGACGGCGGGCGCCTCAGCGCCCGATCTCGCCCAGCAGATCCTGACGGGTCAGGACACCCGTCGGCCGACCGTCGTCGAGCACCATCAGGGCGTCGTAGCTCTCGAGAATCGTGATCGCCGCCGACACCGGCTCACCCGCGCCGAGTGACGGCAGGGCCTCGTCCATGTGCTGCTCGACCGGGTCGGCCAGCTTGGCCCGACCGGTGAACAGCGCGTCGAGCAGGCTTTTCTCGCTCACGCTTCCCGCCACCTCGGCCGCCATCACCGGTGGTTCGGCCCGAACGACCGGCATCTGGGACACCCCGTACTCACGCAGGATCGCGACCGCATCGGCGATCGTCTCGTTCGGATGGGTGTGCACGAGGGCCGGGAGATCACCGGACTTCTTGCGCAGCACATCACCGATCGTCGGCTCTGCCTCGCGAGCCCGGGACAGGAAACCGAACCGTGCCAGCCAGTCGTCATCGAAGATCTTGGTGAGGTAGCCGCGCCCACCATCGGGCAGCAGAACCACGATCACGGCGTCGGGGTCGTCGATCTCGGCGGCGAGGCGGAGGGCCGCGGCCGCGGCCATCCCGGACGAGCCACCGACCAGCATGCCTTCCTCGCGTGCGAGCCGTCGGGTGAGCGCGAACGAATCCGCGTCGCTTACCTCGATGATGCGGTCACAGATCGTCCGATCGTAGGTCTCGGGCCAGAAGTCCTCGCCCACCCCCTCGACCAGATAGGGGCGGCCGGTGCCACCGGAGTAGACCGAGCCGGCCGGATCGGCGCCGATGATCTTCACGGTGCCGTTCGACGCCTCCTTCAGGTAACGGCCGGTCCCGCTGATCGTGCCACCGGTGCCGATCCCTGCCACGAAGTGGGTGATCCGGCCCTCGGTCTGACGCCAGATCTCGGGGCCGGTCGACTCGTAGTGGCTCGCCGGGTTGTTCGGGTTCGCGTACTGATTGGGCTTCCATGCACCGTCGATCTCGCGGACGAGCCGGTCCGACACCGAGTAGTAGGAGTCCGGGTGACCGGGATCGACCGCCGTCGGGCAGACGACGACCTCGGCACCGTAGGCGCGGAGGACGTTCCGCTTGTCCTCGCTGACCTTGTCCGGGCAGACGAAGACGCAGCTGTAGCCCTTGCGCTGGGCCACCAGCGCCAGCCCGACGCCGGTGTTGCCCGAGGTCGGTTCGACGATGGTGCCACCGGGCTTGAGCGAGCCGTCCCGTTCGGCGGCCTCGATCATCCGGGTGGCGATGCGGTCCTTCACCGAGCCGCCGGGATTCATGTACTCGACCTTCGCCAGGACGAGTGGCCCGTCGTCGGCACTGACGGTGCCGAGCCGGACGAGCGGGGTGTTGCCGACCAGCTCGAGAAGCGATTCCACGTAGTCCACGCCACGATTCTCCTACGACCGGCCCGAACCGGTGTACGGCGAGGGTGCGCGGGCCCGACCGGGCCGGCCGCCGGCATGTGTTCGACGATGCGCCGCCGCAAGCGGTCACCGAGACGGCTTCTGTACACAGGTGCCCATCGCGCAGCTTCGTGGCTGGCAAAACCGGTGACGCCGTGCCGGCGTCGGTGTTAGCGTCGCCAGCAGCCGTGGCATCGACCCGATGTCGACGACGAGCGACGAGAGGTACCACCGTGCGCCAGGCATTCGGACCACCCCAGCATCAGCGTCCGAAAATCTGCGCGGGAGCGTCCCCCACCTATGTCCTCAGCACCTCACAGCTCAGCTTCAGGTACCTCGCCGGCTGACACCGCCGCCCATTGCGCCGACCGCACCACCAGGCGCCGGCTGAACCTCGGGATCGTCGCCCACGTGGACGCCGGGAAGACAAGCCTCACCGAGCGCCTCTTGTTCGAGACCGGCGTGATCGACCGCATCGGCGGGGTCGACGCCGGTGACACCCAGACCGACACCGACGAGATCGAGCGCGAGCGTGGCATCACCATCCGGTCCGCGGTGGTGTCATTTGCTCTCGGCGACGTCGACGTCAACCTCGTCGACACCCCCGGGCACGCGGACTTCATCGCGGAAGTCGAACGCGCCCTGCGAATCCTCGACGGCGCTGTCCTCGTCGTCTCCGCGGTCGAGGGCGTCCAGGCACAGACCCGGCTCCTGATGCGGACGCTGCGGGCGATGCGGATCCCGACGCTGTTGTTCGTCAACAAGATCGACCGGACCGGCGCGCGGATCGACGGACTCGTCGACGACATCCGGAGCGCTCTCACCGAGCAGGTCGTCATGATGTCGACGGTCGACGACCTCGGGACGATCAGAGCCCGGGCGCGCACCCGGCCGCTTGGTGACGCTGCCTTTGTCGAGGAGCTCACCGAAGCGGTCGCGGCCGATGACGAGACCGTCCTGACGCGCTGGCTCGACTCGCCCGCCGACGTCGACGACGACGAGCGGCGGGACGTTCTCGCCGCGAACGTCCGGGCAGTGTCCGCGCATCCGATCTACGCAGGCTCGGCGATCACCGGCGCCGGCGTTCCCGAACTGATGGACGGCATCCACACCTACCTCGCACCCGCGGACGAGGTCGACCGGCGAGCCGACCGGCCCGCCCACGACAGCGCCCTCCGAGCCGCTGTGTTCAAGATCGTCCGCAACTCCGCCGGCGAGAAACTCGCGTATGTCCGGCTGCACTCGGGATCGATCGCCAACCGCCAGCACGTCCCGTTGTTCCGACGGGCGGGCGGCCGGGTCGACCGGCTCGACGAGCTGATCACCTCGGTGCGGGTGCTCGCGCGCGGGTCCGAGACCGACGTACGAACTGCCGGGCCCGGTGAGATCGCCCTCGTCGGCGGGCTCCGATCCGCGCGGATCGGCGACCAGCTGGGGACGCCGGACGGACTCGTCGACCTGGACCACCTGTCCACTCCCGGCCTCGAAACGGTGGTGACACCGCTCGACGCCGATCGCGCGAAGGTGCACGACGCACTGGCCGCGATGGCCGAGCAGGACCCGTTGATCGACCTCCGGGTGGGCATCGAGGGCGAACTGGCGCTCAGCCTCTACGGCGAGGTCCAGAAGGAGGTCCTCCGCGAGCAACTGCTCCGCGACTACGGCGTCCGCGCAGAGTTCTCCCGGACCCGCACGATCTTCATCGAGCGCATCGATGGGACCGGGGCGGCGGCCGAGGACATCTGGACGTCGGGTTTCCCGGCCGGCGTCGGCTTGCGGGTGGGGCCGGCACCGGTCGGTAGCGGGCTGGTCTACCGGCTCGAAGTGGAGCTCGGCGCGCTGCTGCTGTCGTTTCATACGGCCATCGAGGAGACGGTCCGGACCTCTCTGCTGCAGGGCTTGGCCGGCTGGCGCATCCCGGACGCGGAGGTGGTCGTGACGGCAACGGCGTACAACTCGGTGGCGACGACCGCCGGTCACTTCCGTCAGCTCACCGCACTGGTGCTGTTCGCTGCGCTCGCGAAGGCCGGGACGACGGTGTGCAAGCCGATGTCGCGGTTCGATCTGACCGGCCCGTCGGCTGCCATCAGCGTGCTGATGCGGGCGCTTACCGATGCCGAGGCGAGCATCGGAGCGACGGAGGTCGGAACGTCGGCTCTGCGACTGGTTGGAGAGCTCCCGACCGAGCGGGTGCACGGACTCGCCCAGTTGCTCCCCGGATTGACCAGCGGTGAGGGCTTGCTCAGCACGTCACCGGTCGGCTACCGACGGCTCCGGCACGGCCGGCCGATGCGTGCACGGACTGACGGCAATCCGCTCGATCGGGTCGAGTACCTGCGGCATCTGCATCAGCGCACCTGACCGCTGGCTCCACAGCCCGGAGCCGCAGGTCTAGAACAGGTCGGCGTGACCCATCGCCACCAGGTTGTCATAGGACGTCTGAAGGGCGTCCCATACGGTGCGCCCGTATAGGTCGTCCTGCTCTACCAGCAGGTACTCCGCGCCCGCGGCCACGCTGTGCTCGATGATGGAAGGGAAATCGAGGTTGCCCTCCCCCACTTCCGCGAACTGCACGATGCGGCCGAAGTGCTCCTGCCAGCCGGCGGTGTCGCCCTTCTCGAGGAGCGCGAACGCCTCGTCGGGTAGCTGGCCGATCCGGTAGTCCTTGAGGTGGATCATGGCCGCGCGCCCCGCGTACTTGTCGATGGCGCGGGCGGGGTCCATCCCGCCGCGAGCCACCCAGTGGACGTCGATCTCGAGGCCTACCGCGGGCGAGTTGTCGGCGATGATGTCGAGGAGGAACCTGCCGTCGTACTTCGTGAACTCGATGTGGCGGTTGTGGTAATAAAGACGAATCCCTTGCTCTGCAAGGCGTTCCGCGTACTCGTTCGCCCGTTTGGTGAAGTCGTCGAGGGTGTCCATCGAACGCAGGGACAGCATCGGCAGCATGCCGATCCGAAGCATCGTCGCGCCGAGCATCTTGGCGTCGGCGACGATCTTGTCGAATTCGACGTCGAGGGAGGCGTTCGAAGCGCCGACCGGGGCATCGAGCGTGACCGACAGCGAGGCGATGTCCATGCCCAGTTCATCCCGCGAACGGCGGAGGTCGGCAAGATTCGCCGGCGTGAGCGGGATCTGTGAGACTTCGACCGCGTGGTAACCGATCGCACTGATCCGGCGGAGGGTCTCGAACCCGCCGATCTCACTGAAGCTGTTCTTCAGCATCATCGCTTGCACACCGATCGTGGGCACGGCTCGCGTCTCCTCGGGTTGCCGGCTTCGGGACGGCAGCCAGCGTAGACGCCCGGACGACGCCGTTGGCAAACGGTTGCCGTGCTCCCGCGAGTACCCGCCGGACGCTGCCGTGTGACCGACGCGACAGAATTCGCGTGCCAGAACGTTGGCAAGAAGTTAAGTTTCTGCGCACCTGTTAATTTGCGAAAATACTGCCAGCCACGAGTCTGCACTGAGTGACTACTCAGTGTAATCACTGAATCAGAGTGCTACCCACCCGAACTACGCCGAAACGTACCCTCCGATTAAGCCATTCGGGCGGGTGAAGTCACGAAGAGTCAAGACTCGCGGCACCTTAGCTCAGCGCTTATCGGACCGTCGAATGTCGAACACGTATCGATTAGGCGTCAAATCCGGATTGCTGTACCCAAAACTGTCGACATTGGATTAGTGATGGCTGTCGCTAACCGATCCGGTGGCCGAATGTGGCAGTCGAGCTCCGCACCGCGACGACGTCGTCCGCGTCCGATCTGCCGTCTTAATCGCCTTTTGCCAGCCTCTGGCGCGCACGATATAGCGCAATTGTCGGATCTCGCCGACGCCCGGATCGCTTGCCGGACACGTATTCGAGATTCGCTGGACCGCGCGCGCAATTGCTGCTACTGCGTTAGTCAAAGTGTCGTGTTTGTCTGGGCCGCCTTTGTTCAGCTGATTTAAAAGTAACCTGGGTCACGCCTCTGACGGTGTTGGCAGGCCGTAAGACAGGCACTACAGTCAGACCGCCTTCCCACCCCATCACGACCGAAAGAGGCCAATGTCACCGACACCTTTACGGGGCACGAATGTGAGTGAGCTGTTCAACGGCGCGCTTTCGGCAATCCACGGGCGTTCTGGAAAAGAGACGCCCGACCTTCCGCAGGCCACAATTACCACCTCCCGCCGGACTCTTCTGAAGGCCGGCGCAACATCCGTGGGAGCACTGGCGCTACCTGGACTGATGTCGTCCGCCGTCACCACGTCGTTGCCGCGCGAGGGGCTGGTTCTCGGCACCTATCGACCAGGCCCGACCACGGCGGGCGTCGTGCCGGGCGCGGTTCTGACGGTCACCTCGAACCACGTGCCCCGGAGCAACACGACGTACACGAACCTCGACGTCCGCAACGGTGTCGTGCCGGGTCCCAACGTCGGATACGTGACGTACAAGAACTGTGTGTTCCGAGGACCGGTCGCGCGGCCCCGGAGCTTCAGCTCCATGTACAACATGTTCCTGCCCCACAAGCGGCACTTCACCTTCATCGACTGCACGTTCAAGCCGCAGACCCCCGACTATCGCTGGGTGGGTCTGCAGGGTTACGGGTTCACGCTGCTGCGCTGTGACATCAGCAATGTCGTCGACCAGGTCGAGGTGTTCAACAACAACGGCGGTCCGGGCGGCTGGAACGACGACAGCCTTCGCAACGGACCCAGCGACGTCGTCATCCAGCAGTCGTATTTCCATGATTCCGCCTACTTCAGGCCGGGAGTCGATCCGTCCTCCAACGGATCCCACTCGGACGGCATCCAGTGGATGGGCTGCACCGGCCTAGTTGTGAAGGGCAACTACTTCACCGGCCAGCTGGCACCGCAGTTCCGGCCTAACTACGTAGGCGGCACGACCACGAACAGCTCGATGATGATGAAGCCTGACACCGGCAGCATCGGCGGAGGAGTTATCTCGCAGAACTGGTTCGGCGGCGGTGCGGTGACCCTGAACGCGGCGGACTCACCGGCTCACAACCGTTACATCACCAACCTCGGCTCGATCACGAACAACCGCTTCTACCGTGATCAGCAGTACGCGCCGAACTGCTTTGTCACCAACGTTCACGTCAGCGGTTCACACACCACGATCCCGGTGACGTGGAGCGGAAACGTATACGACGTCAACAGCGCGGGCGTTCCCTACCTGAAGAAGTTCTTCTAATCAGCTTCTTCTACTCGGCAGAGTCTCGCGCGAACCATGTGCCCCCGGTGGGAATCGAACCCACACGTGACGCTCATTTTAAGTGAGCCGCCTCTACCGATTGGGCTACGGGGGCGTGTGGAGCTGAACCTGATCGACTGACCGGAGCGCGCCGCGCTGGCACGCTCCGGTCAGTCGTCTGAGTACCCGGGTACGCGTGCGGTCAGTCGACGATTTTGCCCGGGTTCAGGTTCCGACCGGGATCGACCGACGCCACCAAACCGGTGATCATGTCGACGCCCGGTGCTGAGATGTCCTGCTCGAGCCAGCGCGAATGTTCGGTGCCCACACCGTGGTGGTGAGACAGGGTGCCGCCCTCGTCGACGAACGTCTGCTGGATAGCCGTCTTGACCACCTCGTACTGCTCGATCGCATCGCCACTCGGACGGAACGCGAACGTGAAGTACAAGCACGCACCCGAGTGGTAGGAGTGCGACAGGTGGCACATGACCCACCCCTTCACGCCGAGATCGGCGAACGCCTTCTCCGCATTGGCGATCGTCGCCTGGTACAGCGGTAGCAGCCTCGACCACGGCGCCGCGGTCTCGGACACATCGGCCACCGCGCCCCGGTCCAGGAGGAAGTCGCGGATATACGGGGTGTCGAACTTCTTCTGGTCGTAGAGCACACCCGGACCCTTGCCGACCACGATTCCGCCGTGCTTGCTCACGATCGAACGCACCAGCGTCTTCTGCCGCGTGACGTGGGTGCCCCCGCCCTCGTACCCGACGAAGGACAGGCACATCGAGTTGAGATCCCAACCCTTACGGCCGAGATAGAACTCCAGCCCCTTGGTCGCGAGACCCGACACCCCGTGGCTCTCCTTGCGGGTCGAGAACGAGAACATCGTCTCTTTACCGTCAGACACCCGCGTCACCGACGGAGATGCGTCACTCTCGGAGATCTCCTGCATCGCGGCCAGACCGGATTCCCACGTGGGGTAGAGATAACCGATGATCTCCCGATCGGCGGGAACCCTGTGCACCTGCACGGTGGCCTCGGTTATGACACCGAGCCGACCCTCACTCCCGAGGATCATCTCGCGCACACTCGGACCGGTCGACGTGCTCGGAACCGGACGGGTCGCCAGCGTCCCGGACGGCATCACGACACGGAGCCCACGGGTGATGTCGGCGATGTCGCCGTACTTGTCCGACTGCATGCCAGAGGACCGCGTCGCGATCCAACCACCGAGGGAGCTGTGTGTGAAACTGTCCGGGAAGTGCCCCATCGTCCACCCACGTGCCCCGAGCTGCTCCTCGATCGCAGGGCCGAGCGCGCCGGCCTGGATCCGGGCCAACCCGGAACCCTCGTCGATGTCGATGAGCTTGTCGAGACGGCCCATGTCGAGGGAGACGACCGGCCGGGTCTCGGCTTCGGGCGGCTGGAGACTCCCGGAGATGTTGCTGCCGCCACCGAACGGGATCAGCACCGCATCGGCGTCGACGACTGCGCGCACGATCGCGGCCACCTCGTCCTCGTCGCCCGGGTAGACGATCACATCGGGCACCCGGGGCAGGTCGTTGGCCCTTAGCCGGATGAGATCGCGGACGCTCTTGCCGTAGGTGTGCACGACCCGGTCGAGACGGTCGGTGCGCACGTTGACAGCGCCGACCGCCGTCGTCAGCGTCGCGAGCAGATCCGCTGGGGCCAGCGAGTCGGGGACGTCGAGTTGGTCGAGGGTCACCGGAGCCGTCGCCGGTTCGTTCACGTCGACACCGATCGCCATCGACAGGAACGGCGGGAAGCCCGGCTTGTTCTTGTGGTTGAAGGCGACGCCGTCGACGCCCCATCCCCACCACTTCATGTGCGCGACCTGGTCTGCTGTGCTCATGGATTCACTCCCGTGCCGTTCATCTGGTGGTGGTGTCGGGCTGGTGTGGCCGGTCAGGAGGCTCGTGCGCGACGTCCGCTTGCCGACGCCGGCCCCGCGGCTCCTCGCAGCTCGGCGACGATCGTGGCGATGCGGACCGTGAACTGGCCGGCGGTCTCATCCGGATTCGGGTACATCGGAGCGCCGAAGCTGACCTGCACCCGCGGACGGCCCCGAACCGGCCAGTTGTGTCCGCGCGGCATCGCGGCGTAGGCGCCGCGCAGGCCGACCGGCAGGCACGGCACACCCTGCTTGATGCACAGGGCCGCGGCACCTGGGGTGAATTCGTGCATCTCACCGTCGCGGGAGCGGGTGCCCTCTGGGAACACCATCACAGGTTGGCCCTTCTCGAGCAGGCTCACGGCCAGGCCGCGCCGACCACTGCCGTTGCGGGCGACCGGGAACGCGTTGAACACGGTGCCGGTCAGGATCGCGCGCCAGCGGGCGTCGAAGAAGTAGTCGGCGGCCGCGCCGACACCGACCGTGGTGCCCAGACGTCCGGGCAGTGCGCCGAGCAGGAGCGGGGTGTCGAGGTGGCTCGAGTGGTTGGCGACCAGGACGAAAGGGCCGTCGAGAGTGGCCAGGTTGGACAGCCCGGTGACCTCGACGGAGGTGAGTGACCAGACCAGCGGCTTCAGAACCATCCGCTGGGAGAACCACCGCAGGGCTCGCGACGACGGGCCCGCGGGTGCGGTGTCGTACTGCCTGATGTCTTTCGGCCGGCGCTCGCGCATTGCCCGACTCTATTGCAGCCGGGCCTCGGTAGCGTGGATGTCATGGCGAGAGCACTGATCACCGGCGGAAGTTCTGGCATCGGCGCGGCTTTTGCGAAGGAACTCGCCGCGCGCGGCGACGATCTGACGCTGGTCGCCCGCGACGCGACCCGGCTCGAGGAGTTCGCCGTAGACCTCAGGTCGGCGTACGGCGTCGACGTCGAGGTGTTCCCGGCCGACCTCGCCGTGCGGGTCGACGTCTCGCGGGTGGCGGCAAGGCTGGTCGACGACGTGATGCCGATCGACATGCTGGTGAACAACGCCGGCTTCGGCATCGGCGTTCGGCTGACCGCCGAGGACCTCGGTGCGCACGAGCACGCCATCGACGTGATGGTGCGAGCGGTGCTGATCCTCGGGGGGACCGCCGGACGCACGATGCGGACCCGTGGGCACGGCGCGATCATCAACATCTCGAGCGTCGCCGGCATGCTCGCGATGGGTGGCTACTCCGCCATCAAGGCGTGGGTGACCGCGTACTCGGAAAGCCTCGCGGCCGAACTCGGGGGCACCGGCGTGACCGTGACGGCGTTGCTGCCCGGCTGGGTGCGAACCGAGTTCCACGACCGTGCGGCGATCAACACGACCAAGCTGCCCGGGGTGGCGTGGGTCGACGTGGACGCGCTTGTGCGCGACTGCCTCGACGATGTCGCCAAAGGCCGGGTGCTCTCGGTGCCGACGGTTCGCTACCGTGCCGTCACCGGTCTGCTGCGACATGCGCCCCGCAGTCTCGTCCGCAAGGTGTCGTCGGCGATTTCGAGCAGTCGACACGGGGACTGACACGAATGCCGGGCCCTACCAGCGGACAGTGGGGGTCACGACAAGCCGGCGTGGTCCTTCGCGGTCCGGAGGACGCCAAGAAGCATCGGCATCGTGAGCCTGCCGGTGAAGGTGTTCTGCTGACTCGGGTGGAAGCAGCCCAGGAGCAGGACGCCGTCGCCCCCGGTCGACTCGCGCGCCGCCAGCGGCACCTCGACCCCGTGCCCGAACGGCGGACGTGGCACGGGAACCGGGTAACCGGCCCGACGCAGAGCTGCCAGCGCCGCGTCGAACGCGAACGACCCGAGCGCGAGCAGCACCCGGACCGAGGGCAGCATCGCCAGTTCGACGTCGAGCCACGGTGCGCAGTTGTCCCGCTCCACCGGTGTCGGCTTGTTGGCCGGCGGCGCGCAGCGGACCGCTGCGACCATCCGTGCGCCGAGGAGTTGTTGTCCGTCACCGGCGTGCACGCTGGTCGGGCTGCTGGCCAGCCCGACCTCGTGCAAGGCGGCGAAGAGCCAGTCGCCCGATCGATCGCCGGTGAACACTCGTCCGGTCCGGTTCCCGCCGTGCGCTGCCGGGGCCAGGCCGAGGATCAGCACCGCCGGGTCGTCGGCACCCCAGCCGGGGATCGGCCGTCCCCAGTAGGTCTCGGCGGCGAACGAGCGGCGCTTGGCGACGGCGACGTCCTCACGCCACTCGACCAGCCGGGGGCAGGCGCGGCAGACGGACTGCCTTGCGGTCAGCTCGCCGAGTGACCCCGCGCTCGCCGCCAGCCGGACGACGTCGGCCGCATCCACGGCAACCGGCGTGCTCACCGTGGCCGGATCGCCGGGCCAGCCGCTGCCCGCCACGACAGGCGACGCGAACGTCATCGACTGCCCCGCAGCACGGTCGGCGTCAACCGGCCAACGCGACGGCGATGCCGTCGAGGATGTCGGTCTCGGAGACGATCAGCGAGTCGAGCTGCGGGACCGCGGCGAGAACCCGTTCGAGAACGAGGCCGCCGGCACCGATCACGTCCACCCGTCCTGGCGCGATCGCCGGCACCGCCGCCCGTTCGGAGCGTGGCATATCGAGGAGGCGGCGGGTCGTCGCCTGGATCGCATCGAACCCGAACGCCGTCTGATGGATCGCGGACCGGTCATACCGACTGAGGCCGAGAACGGTGGCAGCGATCGTGGTGACCGAACCGGCGACTCCCACGATGCAGCCGGCCGCCGCCAGGTCGACTGTGCGCGCGGCCGTGGCGATCGCGGCGTCGATGTCCGCGGTCGCCGCGTCGATCTGGGCCGGCGAGGGCGGATCGTCGGTCAGTCGTCGCTCGGTGAGGCGGACCGAGCCGACGTCGACCGAGACGGCTGCGGCCACCACGCCGGCCGCAGCACTGCCGCCGTCGCCCTCGTTACCCTCGTTGCCCCCGAGCACGAACTCCGTCGATCCCCCGCCGATGTCGACCACGAGGTACGGCGGACGGGCTGCCGCGACGCGCGCCAGCCCGAGGGTTGCGCCGACGAAGGACAGCCGCGCTTCCTCGTCCCCGCTCACGACCTCCGCATCCACCCCGATCCGTTCGCGAACCCCGTCCAGGAAGTCCTGTCGATTTGCGGCGTCGCGAGTCGCCGAGGTAGCAACGAAACGGACCCGCTCGACTCCGTGGCCGGCGATGATCCGCGCGTACTCCGCACAGACGTCGAGCGTGCGCGCGAGGGCGTCGGCTGCGAGCCGGCCGGTGCGGTCGACGTCCCGGCCGAGCCGCACGATCGTCGTCTTGCGCTCGATCGTGACGAGTGCGCCGGGCGCGTCGACGTCGGCTATCAGCAGCCGGAGCGAATTGGTGCCGCAATCGATCGCCGCGACCCTCATACGGCGTCGTCCGGCCGGGCGCATGGGCCTTGGGTCCACCACGGATCGACAACATCGAGCGCTTCGTCCCCCAGTGGGTTCACACCCGGACCGGCGGCCAGGCTGTGCGCGACCAGGACGTGCAGGCACTTCACCCGATCGGGCATGCCGCCGGCGGAGATACCGTCGATCTGCGGGACGTCGCCGAGTTCTCGACGACGCGTCAGGTAGGCGACATGTGCCGCACGGTAACGCTCGTGGAGTGCGCGATCGGCTCCGAGCCGACGGGTCTGCTCGACCATCAGCCCGCCCGCCTCGAGCCTGCTCACCATCGAGGTCGCACGGGGGCAGGTCAGGTAGTACAACGTCGGGAACGGCGTACCGTCCGGCAGTGCCGGCAGGGTCTCGACCACGTCGGGCTGGCCGCATGCGCAGCGGTGGACGACGGCGTGGACACCTCGGGGCGTGCGTCCGAGCTGACGCGCGACGACGTCGAGGTCGGCCGGGTCCAGAGCCACCGGGTCGCTCGAGCGTGCCGGGTCGCTCATGGGTGCCCGGCCGCTCAAGGGTGCCGGGACGGCGTGGGCGTCGCGCCGAGCGTCTTCTCCGGAGTCGGCGTCGGTTTCGGCGTCGGGGTGACGGGGATGCCGGCGGGTCCGGTCTCGCCGGTGCCGGGAGTGACGGTGTCTGCAGCGCCGACGCTTCCCCAGAGTTGCTGCCACCAGGGCGTCGTCGAGGTGACCTTGGCCGTTCGCGCAGGAGTCGCGGTGGTGGCAACGGCCTTGTCGTCGAGGACCACGTACCCGACCTCGCCGGGCATGACGTATCCGAACCGGTCCCGGGCCTGGGCCTTGACGAATGCAGGATCGTTCCAGCGCGCGATCTCGTCCTGGAGCTGACCGACCCGCTGCGTCTGGTCGGCCTGTTCGGTCCGCAGCGCCGACAGCTGCTGCTGCTGGTCGACCCAGGCACGCAGGCTCGAGGCATAGGAGACGATCAGCGCGGCCAGGACGATGACCAGCACGGCGGCCCGGCCGGTCCAGCGACGCTGACCGCTCCGGGTCGCGGCGCTCGTCGGCACCGAGGGCGGTGTCGCGCGGGTGGCGGCAGCTCCGGTCGGGCGCGTCGAAGCCGCGGGACGTGACGGCGGGCGGCCCGACTCCCGGGCGCGCCCGTCCACACTCCGGCCGGTCGGCCGGCGTGAGGACGGGCCCTGCTTCGACGCTCCCGCCATCAGCTGCCGGCGGTCCAGCGCGGGAAGGCGCCCGCGCCTGCGTAACGGGCCGAGCTGTCGAGCTCGTCCTCGATGCGCATCAGCTGGTTGTACTTGGCGACGCGGTCGGTCCGGGCAGGCGCGCCGGTCTTGATCTGACCCACGTTGGTCGCGACCGCGAGGTCGGCGATCGTGGTGTCCTCGGTCTCGCCGGAGCGGTGCGACATCATGCAGCGGAAGCCGGCCCGGTGCGCGAGCTCGACGGCGTCGAGCGTCTCGGTCAGCGAGCCGATCTGGTTGACCTTCACCAGCATCGCGTTTGCGGCCTTGTCGGCGATGCCACGTACCAGCCGGGTCGGGTTGGTGACGAACAGGTCGTCGCCGACGATCTGGACCTTGCCGCCGATCTCGGCGGTGATGGTCGCCCAGCCGGCCCAGTCGTCCTCGGCCAGCGGGTCCTCCAGCGACACGAGCGGGTAGTTCGCGACCAGCTCGCCGTAGTACGCGGTCATCTCCGCGGCCGATTTCGAACCGCCCTCGAACGCGTAGCTGCCCTTCTCGAAGAACTCGGACGCAGCCGCATCGAGCGCGTAGGCGATGTCGATGCCCGGCCGGTAGCCGGCCTTCTCGACGGCGATGGTGATGAGGTCGAGCGCCTCGCGGTTGCTGCTGAGGTTCGGCGCGAAACCGCCCTCGTCCCCGAGACCGGTCGAGAGGCTGCGATCGTGCAGCACGGCCTTCAACGTGTGGTAGACCTCGGCGCCCCAACGGATCGCCTCGGCGAAGGTCGGCGCCCCGATCGGCGCGATCATGAACTCCTGGATGTCGACGTTCGAGTCGGCGTGCGACCCGCCGTTGAGGATGTTCATCATCGGCACCGGAAGCAGATGGCCGTTAGGGCCGCCCAGGTACTTGTAGAGCGGGAGACCGGCCGACTCGGCAGCGGCCTTGGCCACGGCGAGGGACACGCCGAGGATCGCGTTCGCGCCTAGTTTGCCCTTGTTGTCGGTGCCGTCGATGTCGATCATCGTCTGGTCGACGCCACGCTGGTCCTCGGCATCGAAGCCGAGGAGCTCGGGCGCGAGGGTCTCGTTGACGGCCGCGACCGCCTTGAGTACGCCCTTTCCGAGGTAGCGCTTCTTGTCACCGTCGCGCAGCTCCACCGCTTCGAACGCGCCGGTCGAGGCCCCGGACGGGACTGCCGCACGGGCCTGCGACCCGTCGTCGAGGACGACCTCGACCTCGACGGTCGGGTTGCCGCGGGAGTCGAGAATCTCGCGCCCGTAGATATCGGCGATGCTCGCCACGTGTCGCTCCACTTCGTTGCTGATGACGCGTTGCTGATGACCAGACGGAGCGCGCTTGTGCGCATGCACCGCTCGGGACCGCCAGCCTAGCGAAGCCGACGGTCGCAGGCGCCGTGGCTCGCCCGGTCCCGCCGACGGGTCACGACGGCCCCGCGGCTGCCATACCATCGATGTCGTCGACGGTCGGAGGAGGCTCGGCCAGACCGGAGAGGCCTGAGCGCGCCGCACAACCCAGATCACCCGCCGCACCGGACCGGCTTCCCGTCGTTGACCGGTATCCGCGGACTGGCGGCCGGCGTCGTCTTCCTCAACCACATCGGTTACCTGATCGGTGCGACCTCGGTCGCCGGTGTGTGGCGTGCGCTGCGGCCGGTGAGCATCACCGGGGTCATCTGCTTCTTCACCCTGAGCGGCTTCCTGCTCTCCCAGCCGGGATCCCTGCGCGGCGGGGTCCGCTCGTTCTGGCGGCGTCGAGCCGCCCGTATCCTCCCGGTCTACTGGTTCGTCCTGATCCTGTCCGCGACGTATCTGCTGATCCGTAACGGCGACGATGCCCGCCTACGTCCGCTCAACGCCGTCCTCAACGTCGTGCTCCTGCAGAGCTGGAGCCCGCGCGGCCAGGAAGCGAGCATCAACCTGCCGTCATGGTCGCTCAGCGTGGAACTGCTGTTCTACTTGGCGATCCCGCTGCTGCTCCCGACACTGGCGCGCTGGTTCGGCCGGTGGCCACGGGCGAGCCTGGCGGCTGTGGCCGCCCTCGGCGTCGTCGGGTCGCTGAGCCTGGAGTTCGGCTGGGTGAACAACACCTCCCGCTGGCCTACTTCCCGATCTTCCTGCTGGGCGTGCACGCCGCGGTGACCGCGAAGGCGCATCTGCCGTTGCCGTGGGCCGTCGCCGCTGCGGCGGTCGGCGTGGTCTCCTACCCGATCCTGCACAACTATCTGCTGCCGGCGCTGGGCTTCATGTTCCTGATCGCCTCGCTGGCCGACCGCGACCGGCTCGGGCATCCATCCTGGCTGGCCGGCCGCACATGGAAGCGGTTCGGCGAGTGGTCCTACGCGTTCTTCCTCGTCCACGTGCTCGTCATCGACGCGGTCGGAGTCGCCCTGTCCTCGTCTCCGCGCAGCACCATCGAAGGGCTCGCGACGTGTGTGCTCGCGTTTGCCGGCTCGTGGGTGCTCGCGGCGCTGATCTACCGGTTGGTCGAGGAGCCGATGCGTCTGCGGCTGTCCCGCTCCCCGGCACCGCCACCGCCGACTCCGAGCGTCGCGGCGACCACGACCGACTCACTCACCGAGACGGGCTAACGGGCGGGTATCTCCCCGGCCGGGATCTCATCGGCCGGTATCTCGCCGGCGGGCACGTCGTCGGGCATCGCTCCGGGACCGGGATCCCCGGCGCCGATCGGTGCGGCCGCGGGCTTTCGGGGCCGGGATCCTTTGAGTTTCAACGCAAGCCGCTCGACACCGAACCACGAAGCGGCGGCCATCGGGATGGTCACCGCGATCGAGGCGAGCGCGAAGACCGGCACGGCTGCCTTGTACAGGCCCGCAGTGGCGAGGAGTTGCTGCAACGGAAACGCGTAGATGTACGTCCCGTAGGAGATGTCGTTCGTCAGTCGCAACCGCGGGTGCTTCAGGAGCGCCCCGGCCGCGATGGCCAGGTAGGCGACCGGGAGGGCGGCCACGATCCGGTAGTCGGGTAACACCGAACTGACCACGACGACCAGACCGGCGACGGCGACGAGCCCCCACGAGACCGGGAGCTTGTCCCGGAAGGTGTAGACCATCGAGCCGGCCAGGAACATCAGGGCGAATCGGGAGCCGTTGTCGATGTAGTAGTTGTGTACCGGCCCATAGGCCGTCGCCAACAGCCCCACCGCGGCGAACGCGAACGCGATGACGACGGTCACGCGCCAGCGCAACACGCGCGCGAGCCCGAGCGCGAGGACACCGAGGTAGCAGAGGAACTCCCACCACAGTGTCCAGACCGACCCGTTCCACACGTGTGGATAGGGAACGCCGAGCGGTGTGCCGGCGATCGCGTAGTTGTGCACGCGCAGGAGCGCGTTGCCGGCGACGTAGGCCACCGCGCCCGCGCCGAAGTTCGCCGGGAAGCCCTTCCCGCTGATCAGAACGGCCACGGGTGCGATGACGAAGGCGGTGACGACGGCGGAGACGTAGAACGCCGGCATGATCCGCAGGAGCCGGGCGCGGAGGTACGCCCACCACTGTGGCCGGCGGACCCAGCTCGACAGGATGAGGTACCCCGAGATCGCGAAGAAGGCGTCGACGAAGAAGCTGCCCAGGAGCTGGTTCACGGGCCTGAACCCGATGTCGGTCCCGGTCAGGGGGAACGAGTGGAAGACGATCACGCCGACCGAGAGGAACAGGCGAACAGCGTTGAGCGCGTTCATCCGCGGATCGAAGACGTCGACGAGCTTCTTCATGCCGTCCAATCGGATCGAGTTGACTCAGCGTAACCGGCTTGGGATCGACCCGCGAGCCATGCGGCTAGAGCTCGCCGGCCCGGATCTGCCGGGGTGAGAGGCCCGTGGCCGCTCGGCAGGTCTTGTTGAACGCCTGAAGGTCGGCTATTCCCACGGACGCCGCGACCGCGCCGATCGACATCGTCGACTGGCGGAGCAGATGCGTCGCGCGAGCCACCCGGCGCGCCCGGATGTGCGCGACGACCGTCGAATCGGTGTGCGCCCGGAACAGTCGGGTCAGATGGTTGTGCGAGATCCCGGCCGCCCTGGCCACGTCGGGGACCGTGATCGCCTCGGCCAGGTAGTTCTCGATGAAGCTCATCGCTGCCGCGACGTAGCGCTCGGCCACGTCGTCGGTGTGGTGTGAACGGCCGAGTTCGGCGAGCCGCAGAAGCACCGTCCACATGTCCGCGCGGCTGCGGGCGGGAAGGCCTGCGGAGTGCCCGATCGCCGACGTCATCAGGTCCCGGATACCGGGCAGAGCCGGTCCGAGCTCCTGCAGGAGCGGTACCTGCACCCGGCCGAGGGCGTCGTCGCCGTCGGACCAGTAGCCGCCGTGCGCACCGAGGTGGGCGTAGAGGTGCTCGGAGGGGCCGAGATAGCGGTACTCCATCTCCGCGGCCGGTGGGACGAGGGTCAGGGTTCCGGGTCCGACTGTATGGACGACGCCGTCAACCACGAGGCGTGCCGCGTAGCTGTAGAGGTGCAGCGACCAGAGATCGCGCAGGTTGTAGCGGTCGTGAAGCCGGGTGATCCCGTGCAGGCCGACGCCGAGACCGGCCACCACCGGAGGGTCGGCGACGTCGATCCCGACGAAGCCGGATCCGGTCGCGTCCGTCGGCGCGTGGTTGAACATGGTGAATATCTACCAGTGAACGTTGAGAGTTGACCAGCACTGCTCCCATCCGACGTGCCTACGCTGAGAACAGCGATCCGCTCTATCGTCGAGATTGCGCCCACCGCGATCCGTGGGCACTGTCGCCCGGCACCGGCGGACGACCCCGACCCCCCGCACTGCGCGGCACGTTCGATCCGTCCTGCCGAAGCGCCCCGAACACCTTCCCCGGTTGGAGAAACCATGACCACTCTGGTCGACCGCAAGAATCTGCTCACCTCCGTGGAGATGGCGCACTTCGTGTCCCACGGAGCTTTCATCCTCGAGGGTGTCGTGCCCGACGACCTGAACACCCGCGCCATCGACGTCCTCGACGCCGGTATCCCCGCGCACCCGTACGGCACCCCGCTGGACGAGGTCTTCCCGCTCGGCACGTTCGTGCGTGAACTGATCGACCTGCCGGCCGTTGCCGGCGCGATCCAGAGCCTCGTCGGCCCGAGCCCGAACATCGACCACCACGCCGTGCACGTTCGGCATCCGCACGAGGGTGAAGCCCAGAAGATGCACGGCGACGCGATCATCGACACGCGCACCGACGCCTTCGACATGCAGCTCATGTACTACCCGAAGGCGGTCACCCTCGAGCAGGGCGGCACTCTTTCGGTCCCCGGCAGCCACCTGCGCCGCACGAACGAGAGCGACACCGGCCGTTACCAGAACCTCCGCGGTCAGACCCGGCTCACCTGTCCCGCCGGGACGGTCGTCTTCCTCCACCACGGCATCTGGCACGGCGGACGTCGCAACGACTCCGACGTGAAGCGCTACATGTTCAAGATCCGGTTCAACCCGACCGTGCGTCAGCTCCGGCTGTGGAACACCGACGACATCGACGACGCAGCGGTCACCAAGGAACTGATGACACGGTTCCCCTGGTACGAGAACGCGACCGGTCGTCTCGAGCTCGTCAACCGTGCCCGGTTGTGGCGCCACCTGACCGGCAACGACATCGCCGACCTCGACTATTACCTGACCCGCATGGAGATCCGTCCGCGCGCGATCGCCGTCGGTGCGACCGACGCGCGTCTCGGCGGCGTCGGCGTGCACGGTGCAGGCAACTTCCGCTGACACCCGCCCGTCCCGCACCGCCCTGTAGCACCCTCGATTTCTAGGAGATCCCGCAGTGACCAGCACCGTTTCCACGGCCGCCCCGACCAGCTCGGGCACCCTGCGCCAGCAGGTCCTCGTGCTGTACATGGCCAGCTCCGCCCTCGACGACCGGGTCGTCGGGTGGTCCAACTACGACGGCACCGGCGCGACCCACCCGACCATGGGCGACAGCGACGAGCCGCCTTACAAGACCGGGCTGGACGCACTCCTCGACGGCTGGCGGATGATCCAGGCCGCACAGCTGCTCCCACCGGCCACCGGCCAGGAGTACGACGTGTCGTTCCTCAAGCACGAGTTCTTCTTCGAGAAGCTCGTCGACATCAGTGCCTGACCGTCGATGACCGACGACGACGCCGCGTCGGTCCGTGCCTACCGGGCACGGGTCGACGCGGGGATCGCGCAAGGCCCGTTCGCTGCCGACTGGGAGTCGATCCGCTCCGGCTACGAGGTGCCGCACTGGTACCGCGACGGCAAGTTCGGCATCTTCATCCACTGGGGTGTCTATGCCGTGCCGGCGTTCGGCTCGGAGTGGTATGCGCGGAACATGTACCAACAGGGATCCCCGGAATTCGCCCACCACGTGGAGACCTACGGCCCGCACACCGAATTCGGCTACAAGGATTTCATCCCGCAGTTCAGCGCATCGTCCTTCGACGCAACCGAGTGGGCGACGCTGTTCCGTCGTGCCGGTGCGCAGTTCGTCGTCCCGGTGGCCGAGCACCACGACGGTTTCCCCATGTACGACTGCGGATTCTCCCGCTGGAACGCCGCTTCGATGGGACCGCACCGGGACGTGATCGGCGAACTCGCAGCCGCCGTCCGGGCTCAGTCGATGGTGTTCGGCCTGTCGAGCCACCGCGCCGAGCATTGGTTCTTCCAGCACGGCGGCACTGAATTCCCCTCTGATGTGAGCGATCCGGCAAACGCCGATCTCTACGGGCCGGCGATGCCGTCGAGCATGCCGCCCAACGACGAGTTCCTCGAGGACTGGCTGGTTCGCACCGCAGAGCTCGTCGACAAGTACGAACCGGCCCTGATCTGGTTCGACTGGTGGATCGAGAACGAGGTCTTCGAGCCTTATCTGCGTCAGTTGGCGGCGTACTACTACAACCGTGCGGCTCAGTGGAAGCGTCAGGTGGCGATCAACTACAAGTGGGACGCGTTCCCGCCGGGCACCGCGGTGTTCGACGTCGAACGCGGTCAGCTGGCCGGTATTCGCGAGGAGTTCTGGCAGACCGACACCGCGGTGCAGAAGAACTCGTGGTGCTACACCGAGAATCAGGATTACAAGCGCCTCGAGGACCTCGTCGGAGACCTCGTCGACATCGTCAGCAAGAACGGTGCGCTGCTGCTCAACATCGGCCCGAAGGCCGACGGGACGATCCCGCAACCCGAGCAGGATCTGTTGCTGGGCATCGGCGCATGGCTGGCGGTCAACGGCGAGGCGATCTACGGCACCCGGCCGGCGCCGGTGTTCGGTGAGGGTCCGACCGAGGTGGTCGAGGGTTCGTTCAACGACACCGAGCGGCAGCCGTTCACCTCCGCCGACATCAGGTTCACCGTCCGGGACCATCCCCGCACCGGCGAGGTCCTTTACGCGATGCCGCTGGCGTGGCCGGCCGGCCCGTCGGTGACGATCGGGTCGTTCGGTGCCGACGGTCCGCTTCAGCGGGAGGTCGGGTCGGTCCGGCTTCTCGGGCACGATGCGGAGCTGGAGTTCACCCTCGGCCACGCGGGCCTGACCGTCGTCCTGCCCGAGGGAGTACGGCCGAACGTGCTCTCCCCGACGCTACGGATAGCAGCCAAGCCACCTGAAGGCTTCTAGCCACCCACCGTCCCGCGCCGAGAGATGCCGAATGCACCCCAAGACGGTGTTTTCAGGTGCATTCGGCATCACTCGACGGGACGTGGGCCTACTGTCCCCAGCCCCGCCGAACGTGGATCGCTCCACAGGAGTCGGCCGGACGGCTCCAGCGGCAGTGCGCAGCACCGACAGTTGACGATGCCCTGGCCCACGATCCCCACTCAACTCACCACTCGACCGTTCAGCACGTCGGAAGCGCGCCTCGCCGGGGTGACCGACCGGATGCTCTCGGACCATCGATTCGACCGCGTCGTGCACGGCGTACACGACGTCGCCGAGTCGTCATCGTTGGCCGAGCGCGAGCGCGTGCGCAGGCTGGTGCGGGCTGTCCAGGTCGCGCGTCCGGACACGGTGGCATCCTGCCTCGCGGCGGCGATGCTGTACGACCTCCCGGTGCCGGCTCATCCCATCGACGTTCATGTCACTGCCGTGAGGCTGCTACGCCGACCGGAGGTCGTCGCGCATCGACGGCTGCTGGACGAGGTCCGTGTGGTCGAGGGCATCCGGCTGACAGCGCCCGTTGTCACCTTCTTCGATCTCGCCGCGGAGCTACGGCCACCGTGGCTGCTCGCGATCGGGGACGCCTTCGCACAGCTCGGCCACTTCACCACTCCCGAGCTCATCGCCGCGGCGGCGGGAGCGCCACCTCGCCGAGGTGTCCGCAACGCACGCAGGATCGCGCCACTCGTCCGCGTGGGATCCGAGTCGCCAATGGAGTCCCTGCTTCGATTCGCCATCATCGAAGCCAACCTGCCCGAGCCTGTGCCCAACGGACCCGCGCACGACCGCCTCGGCAACTGGCTGGCCCGTGTGGACCTGAGTTACCCGGCCCTCCGCATCGCCGTCGAGTATCAGGGCGACCATCATCGGTCCGACGTCCACCAGTGGCGCGCGGACATCAGCCGCACCCGAGCGTTGCAAGCCGCCGGCTGGTTGGTCATCTTCGTGACCGCGGACGATCTCGGGACACCGGGACCGTTGCTTCGATCGATCAGACGCGCACTCTACGAGCGAGGGTGGCGTCCGGGCCCCGTCGACTGATGCTGAATGCACCCAGAATCGGCCTGGAGATGTACATATGGCATCTCTCGGCGGGCGGGAGACCCTTGAATTGCGCGCTCTCGGCTGGGCTGCTGGGCTGGGCTCAGCGGGTTTCGGTGTCTTCGATGGCGTGGACCAGTAGCTGGTTCGCGTCGCGCATCGCCTGCTCCGGGTCGACGCCGGCGGCGCGCGCCCGCATCACCAGCTGCAACAGCTGCCCGCCGATACCCCATGCCTCGAGCGCCACTTGACCTACGTCGACGCGCACGCTCTGCGCGCGGCCGACAAGCTTGTCCGCCAGCGCGAGTCCCGGCATTCCCAGCGGCAGCCCGTCCAGCACCGAACTGCGGGACGACTTCTCCACCGCCTTGAGCTCCTCCCAGCGCGCGCGGACCTCCTCCGACGTCCGCGCCGAACCGCCGGGCGTATCACTGGCGAAAACGTGCGGGTGTCGGGCGACGAGCTTGTCCCGGAGCCGCGCGGCCACGTCGTCGATGTCGAACCGACCGGCGCCGGCATCGGCTTCAGCGGCGATCCGCGCGTGAAACAGCACCTGGAAGAGGACGTCGCCCAGCTCCTCGAGCAGCTCGTCCGGGTCACCGGACTCGATCGCATCGAGGGTCTCGTAAGTCTCCTCGAGCAGATAACGCGCCAGGCTCCGGTGCGTCTGCTCGGAATCCCACGGGCAGCTGCGCCGCAGGACGTCCATCACCGCGACCAGCTCGACCAGACCCCGGCCCGGAGCCGTCGACTCGCCAGCGGTCACGACGTTGTCACTGGTCGAGGACGGATCCTCAATCTGCATGCGCACGTACAATTTGTACCACTATGTGTTGCGTAGAGCTACTGAGTGACTGCGTTGGGTGACGAAGTCGGTACGGCGACCAGAGCGCCGGCGCCTGCCTTGAGCTGCTGACCGTCCCACTTCCCGTAGACCGGGTTGACCCAGACACCTTCACTCGCGGCGAGCTTCGCGATGTAGGTCGCCGCTGCCTGCTGGGAGGCGCCGCTGCCGGAATCGGCGGCGGTCGTGATCTTCGCGAGCCTGTCCCCGACCGCGGTTCGCGACAGCGTCCAGCGCACCATGTCGTCGAGCCTGGCTTCCGGGATCACCGCCGACTTGCGGACGTTGGCGTACTGGGCGTCGTTCTGGAGTTGCAGCTTGAGCGCGCTGGCTCGCGAGTCGGGCACCCGGACACCGAGCTGGTCGGCGGCCTGGATGGTGAGCTGGTTGACGATGAACTCGGTGATGAGTGTGGCCTGCACGGTGGCGAGGTCGGCGCCGGTCAGACTGCCCTGCCCCGTCTCGGTCAGGTACGCGTTCGTCATGTCGGAGAGGTAGCTCATGGAGTAGCGGGTCTTGCCGACGACCACCGCATCGCTCGCGGTCCGCGAGCCACACGCTGTCGCGGCAAGCGCCAACGCCAGCACCGTCGCGACGAGGGCGATCACCGATCCTGCTCGACGCTGCACGTCCGGCTTCCTCCTGTTGATCATGCCGACACCGCCGACAGTGCCGACGCCGCCACCGACGACACCGGCGCAACGAGCACGTCCTCGACGAGCTTGGTTGCCCAGGCGAGCAATTCGCGGTCACGAACCGGTTCCGCACCGATGCTGGCCGGCGCGGGCCTGGGCACCAGGATCGTACGCAGGTTGGCTTTGAATACGGTCTTCGGGTGCAGCCGCCGCAGCCGCATCTCCTGACTGTCGCGCAACGACACCGGCGCGAACCGGACGAGGTTGCCCTGAAGGGTGACGTCGGTGAGCCCGGCGGTGCGTGCCAGCAACCGGAATCGGGCTACCTCGAGCAGCGTGAGGACGGGCTCGGGCATCGGTCCGTAGCGGTCGGTCAGCTCGTCGGCCATCGCCGAGAGCTCGTCGGGGCTCTTGATCGCCGCCAGGCGCTGGTAAGCCTCGAGCCGCAACCGCTGCGACTCGACGTAGTCGTGCGGCAGGTGTGCGTCCAGCGGCAGCTCGACCTTCACGTCGGGCACCTCGTCGGGGACGTCACCGCGGTACTCCGCGACCGCTTCGCCGACGAGCCGGACGTAGAGGTCGAAGCCGACGTCGGCGATGTGACCGGACTGTTCACCACCGAGCAGGTTGCCGGCACCTCGGATCTCGAGATCCTTCATCGCCACCGCCATCCCCGAGCCGAGGTCGGTGTTCTGCGCGATCGTGGCGAGGCGCTCGTGCGCCGTCTCGGTCAGCGGCTGGTCGTTGGGATAGAGGAAGTACGCGTACGCGCGCTCACGCCCGCGACCGACCCGGCCGCGGAGCTGATGCAGCTGCGAGAGCCCGAACCGGTCCGCCCGCTCGACGATCAGTGTGTTCGCGTTGGACACGTCGATACCCGCCTCGACGATCGTGGTGCAGACCAGGACATCGGTGCGCTTCTCCCAGAAGTCGACGATGACCTGCTCGAGCTGGTGCTCGCCCATCTGCCCGTGCCCCACCGAGATCCGCGCCTCGGGAACCAGCTCCATCAGCATCGCCGCGGTGCGGTCGATGCTCTGGACCCGGTTGTGGACGTAGAAGACCTGGCCCTCGCGGAGCAGTTCGCGCCGGATCGCGGCCGCGACCTGCTTGTGGTCCTGGGATCCGACGAACGTGAGGACGGGGTGACGCTCCTCCGGCGGCGTCATGATCGTCGACATCTCCCGGATACCGGTGATCGACATCTCCAGGGTCCGCGGGATCGGCGTCGCCGACATGGTGAGCACATCGACCGACGCCCGCATGTGCTTGAGCTTCTCCTTGTGCTCGACGCCGAACCGCTGCTCCTCGTCGACGATCACCAGGCCCAGATCCTTGAACGACACCTCGGCACCGAACAGCCGGTGAGTGCCGATGACGACGTCGACGGACCCGTCGGTGATGCCCGCCATGGTGTCCTTCGACTCGGCGTCGCTGGAGAACCGTGACAGCCCGCGCACCTTCACCGGGAACGGCGCCATCCGCTCGCTGAACGTCTGCAGGTGTTGCTGGACGAGAAGGGTGGTCGGGACGACGATCGCGACTTGCTTGCCGTCCTGCACCGCCTTGAACGCGGCCCGGACGGCGATCTCGGTCTTGCCGTAGCCGACGTCACCGCAGATGATGCGGTCCATCGGCACCGACTTCGCCATGTCGGCCTTGACGTCGTTGATCGCGGACAGCTGGTCAGGCGTCTCGACGTAGGGGAACGCGTCCTCGAGCTCGCGCTGCCACACCGTGTCGGGGCCGAACGTGTAGCCCTTCGTCGCCTGCCGGGCCGCGTAGAGCTTGATCAGTTCCGCGGCGATCTGGCGGACCGCCTTGCGTGCCCGGCCCTTGCGCTTGTTCCAGTCCGCGCCGCCCATCCGGTCGAGCGTGGGTGCCTCGCCGCCGACGTAGCGTGACACCTGGTCGAGCTGGTCGGTCGGGACGTAGAGCCGGTCGGCGGGCTGGCCCTTCTTGCTCGCCGCGTACTCGACGACGAGGTACTCGCGGGTCGCCTTCACGGTGCCGCTGCCGACCACCCGCTGCGTCATCTCGACGAACCGGCCGACGCCGTGCTGCTCATGGACGATGTAGTCGCCCGGACGGAGGTCGAGCGGCTCGATCGCGTTCTTGCGGCGCGTCGGCATCCGGGAGCTGTCGCGGCTGCCGGCCGCGCGCTGACCGAGGAGGTCGTCCTCGGTGAGGACGGCCGCGCGCAGGCCGTCGGCGAGGAAGCCGGACGTGAGCTGCGCCTGCACGACGGTCACCACGCCGGCTTCGGGACGCTCGGTCAGCTCGGTGACCAACCGGACGGGGACGTCGTCGTTGCGCAACACCTCGGAGATGCGCTCGGCCGACCCGTGCCCGGGCGCGACGATGACGACGCTCCAGAGGTCGTGCAGCCACGCCTTGACGTCGGTGGTGGCACGGGCGGTGTCACCTCGATAGGCGGCTACCGCGCGAGCACCGACGGTGCGCGAGCCGACCGCACCGACGAGATGGTCGACGTCGATCGAGACGATCTCGCCCATCTCGTCCCGGAGTTGTCTCTGCGGCACGTTCGCGAGGTCGGCGTCGCCGGTGAAGGGGCTGACGCTCCACCACGCGATGTCGTGGGCGAGCGCCGCCGCGCGCACGTCGGCAAGATCGTGGAACGACGCCGCCCCCAGGTCGATCGGGGCGACTCCCCCACCGGCCGCACTGGCCCAGCTGGCACCGAGGAACTCCGCGGACGTGGCGACGAGGTCGTGCGCGCGGGAGCGGACCCGCTCGGGGTCGCAGACCAACACGTGGGAGCCGGCCGGCAGGAGGTCGACCAGGAGCTCCATGTGGTCGACCAGCGCAGGTGCGAGCGACTCCATCCCCTCGACCGCGAGGCCGTCAGCGAGCCGCGTGCAGATCTCGGCCAGTTCAGGATGTTCGATCGCGAGGTCGGCGGCCTTAGCGCGCACCTCGGGAGTCAGCAGAAGCTCACGACACGGCGACGCATGCACGCGGTCCACCTCACCGAGGCTGCGCTGATCGGCGATCGCGAACTGGCGGATCTGCTCGACCTCGTCGCCGAAGAACTCGATGCGCAGGGGATGCTGTTCCGTGGGCGGGAAGACGTCGACGAGGCCCCCGCGGACGGCGAACTCGCCGCGGCGCTCGACGAGGTCGACCCGTGTGTAGGCAGCGGCCGCGAGCCGGTCGACGACGGTGTCGAGGCCGATCTCGTCGCCCCGGTTCAGCGACACCGGCTCGAGGTCCGCCAGGCCGACGACCTGAGGCTGGAGAAGGCTGCGGATCGTGGCGACGACGACAGCGGGACGTGGGTCCCGCACGCTCGGATGGACGAGTCGCCGCAGCACCGACAGACGCCGGCCGACAGTGTCTGACCGCGGTGAGAGCCGCTCGTGCGGGAGCGTTTCCCAGGCCGGGAAGACCTCCACCGAGCTCGGGTCGAGCAGGCAGCGCAGGTTGTCGGCCAGATCGTCGGCTTCGCGCCCGGTCGCGGTCACCGCGAGGACGGGCACGGCGGCACCGCCGCGGTCGGTGCCCGCGGCGAGGACGGCGGCGAGCAGTGGCTGGATCGAGCGCGGTGCGGACAGGTCGAGCGCGCGAACCGTGCCTGCACGGGCGGTTTCGACGGTCTCGGCGACGACCTCGTCGCGGGTGAGCAGGTCGATCAGGCCGGCAATACGCATGGGGTGGGGTACTCCGAAGGGCAGACGAGCGCGCGAAGACCCCGAAATCCGGAAGGACTCGGGGATTCCCGCAGTCTAGACGGCCCGGCCGACAGTCGGCTCGGGCGTCACTGCCCCCGCTTGCTGGAGTTGCGATCGGTGCTGGCGTCCCGCTCGGCATCGGACGGGACAGCAGAGCTGGCGGCGTCGTTCGCCGGGCCGGTCGTCGCGGCGTTGTGGGCACCGGCTGTGCGGGATCTGGCCCCGTCGGCGGCCTTGCCGGCCGCGCCCCGCCGACCCTGGGGTGCCTCCACACGCGGCGCGTACGCGTAGTGGGTGTTCGACGACCTCGGCGGGACGCCCTTGATGACGACGCCGAGCACCTTTGCACCGACCTGTTCGATCGACCCGATCGCAGCTTCGAACTGAGCGCGGCGAACCTTGGTGGCGTTCGCCAGGACGACCGCCCCGGTCACCCCGGCAGCAAGGATAGCCCCGTCGGTCACCGGTAGCAGCGGTGCTGAGTCGAACAGGATGATGTCGTAGCGGCCCTTGATCTCCTCGAGCAGGCGCGCCATCGCCTTCGACGCGAGCAGCTCGCTCGGGTTGGGCGGGACCACTCCCGAGGCGAGCACGTCCAGGCGCGTCTTCCCGTCGGTCGACCACGACTGGACGACGTCGCCGAAGTTCGCGTGTCCGGTCAGCACGGTGGTCAGGCCAGCGGATCCTTCGATGCCGAGGTACTCAGCGATAGAGGGCTGGCGCAGGTCGGCGTCGACGAGCAGGACGCGGTTGCCGACGTCGGCGCAGGCGATGGCCAGGTTCGCCACGGTCGTCGACTTGCCCTCGTTCGCGAGCGACGAGGTGATGACGACCGCGAGCGGACGTTCGTCGACGGCGAGGAAGTCGAGGTTGGTCCGCAGCCGCCGGAACGACTCGGCAGCCGCGCTCAGAGGCAGGTCACGAACCACCAACCGGTTGCGTTGAAGCGCCTTGTCCGCCGCGATCTCACCCAGTAGCGGTGCCGCAGTGATCGCGGCGACGTCCGAGGCACGCCGGATTCGCGTGTCCAGCAGCTCCATCACGACCGCGAGTGCGGCTCCGATGAAAAGGCCACCGAAGAGCCCGGCGACGAGGTTGCGCTTCTTCTTCGGTGCCGACGGCGAGAGGGGCACCGGTGCCGGTCCGACGGTGGCGACGTCGACAGTCGACCGGTTCTTGAGGTCCTTCGGGGAGAGCTTGCGTACGGCGACACCGAGTTCGTCGGCGACGGCGTTGGCGATGTCGGCGGACCGGCGCGCGGACGTGTCGGAGGCGGTAATGCTGACGATCACCGTGTTCGCGGTAGCCGAGGCGTTGATGACGCCGGCCAGCTGCTTCGGCGAGACCTGGAGGCCGAGGTCGTAGATCGTGGGCTGCAGCACCACCGGCGTCGTGGCCAGCTCGGCGAACGAGAGCACCTGGTTCTGGGTGTAGTTCGAGCCCTGGTACAGGTCGTTCGCCGTCGTGCCGTACGGCAGCGAGAAGTACACGCTCGCGGTCGCCTGATAGGTCGGCGTCGCGCTGAACGACAGCGCAGCCGCGGCAGCCAGCGCCACCAGGGCGATGACACCGATCAGCAACCAGCGCTTGCGCAGGATCGATACGTAGTCGCGTAGCCGCATCGGACCGCCTCTATCTCTCGTTGTGCTCGGCGCGCCACCCGATGCGGCACGCAAGGATCATAAGGTGCATTACGCCATCATCCGGACGGCAACCACCTGGGTGTCCGAGGATCGAATCCGGGCGTCCTCGGACAAGGCGTCATCACCTCGGAGGCGCTCGGCCTGGGTGTACAGCGCGAGGCCGACCATGAACCAGACGAACGGCCCGTACTGGGTGATCAGCGCGACGGTCGCGAAGGCGGGGATCTGAGCCACGATCGAGATTGTCGGCGCTGTCGCACGTCCCGAGACGACGACCACGATCGCGCCGAGGAGAAGGATCACGACCAGCGCCACGGCAACCCAGCCGTAGGTCAGTCCGAGCAGGATCAGCGCGTTGTCGACGGACTTGAAGTCCCCGACGTAGAGCTCACCGGTCGCGGTGCGGTGGACGACCGGCGACACCCCGAGCACCGTTATGTTGGGGATCAACGACGTCAGCCGGCCACGGAAATCTGCACTGCCGGTCGCTTCGCTCCCGGCCAGCGTGAAGACCGCACCGATGTACGGGATCACGATGGCGGCCAGCGCCGCGGTTGTCACGACCACGAAAGCACGCATCCGCGACGTCAAGCCGTCGCGCAGGAACAGCACCGAGCACAGGATGCCGAGGATGGCACCGATCATGCCGGTGCGGCTGAAGCTGACGATCGCGGCGCCGACCATCAGCCCGACCAGGATCGTCTTCGTCCGCGGGCGCAGGCTGCTCGCGAGGGTGAGCGGAATCGCCATCGCCACACTGGAGCCTAGGGCGATCGAATGGCCGAACGCTCCTTCGGCCCGGATGATGCCGCCGCGCGCCTGAAGGGTGCCCCAGACGTGGTACAGCAAGTTCGGACGGGCGAGGTGGATGAAGGCGTTGAAGCCGCTCAGGAATTCGGCGATGGCCAGCAGGCTCACGACTCCGAAGAGCGCGGCGACGCACCGGTAGAGCCAGTCGAGCGGCACTTTGATGAGGATCAGTCGCCCCACGCTCAGCGGAAGGAGCCACTGGAACGCGACGTCGGTGACCGTCTGCTTCGTCGCGCCGCCGACCAGGACCGGCAGCAGGCCGGCCACGATGAGGGCGGCGACCGCGTAGTCACCCGGCCCGATCCGGTGCGGCAGCGCGGGCAGGATCGCCGCCAACACCACCAGGCCGACGATGGTGATCGGGGAGAAGTAGATGATGAAGTTCGCCCCGAACCAGATCGGGACGAAGCAGATGGTCGCGAGGAACAGCACGGCGATCAGTTTCGGCGCGGACCGCAGCACCAGCCACGTGCACGCAGCACCCCCGGCCAGGAAGATCAGCATCGGGTATTTGTCGGCACTGGCGGCGTCGATGGCGAACGTCCAGTACTGCGAGTGCATCGATTCCCCGTCCCGACGAGTCCGTCCAGCGTGTACGCCGGTCCGACCGCAGGTCCGGCGACATGGTCGCAGTGGCGCCGTTCCTGACGCATCCATTACCACTTCGGACGATCTTAAGCGTTGAAATTGGGTATTACCTGAGTGAACTGCTCGATTCGTCGTCAATCCGACGGAATCGCGGGGCCTCGGCGACCCTGCAATGCGCGGCGTAACACCTCGAATACCGAGAGGATGTCGGCGCGAACCCGAGGCACCAGGACGAACAACAGGCCGTAGACCACGAGACCGCCGAGCGACGTCGCCGCCAGGCTGAGGATTGGTGGCAGTCCCGACGTCAGCATCGCCGTCCCCCATGCGCCGCACGCGATCAGGGCGCTCACGGCAATGATCCGGAACGCCTGGATCAGCAGCCCGCGGACCGGAATCCCGGAGCGCCGGGCGAGCCACCAGAACGAGAGCGGCCAGGCGATCGCCGGCGCGATGGCGTAGCCGGTCGCGACCCCGCGGACGGCCCAGAGGCTGCCGGTGAGGATGCAGATCGCCTTGATGATCGACGTGATGATCGTGTACTGGAAAAGGTCACGGGTCAGCCCGCGAGACAGGTAGACCCAGTAGCCGACATACGCCAGGGTCTGGAAGATCCCGGCGATCGCCAGCAGCCGCATGATCGGGACGACGCTGGTCCACTGACCGCCGAGGAACACCGCCGAGATCGGCGCGGCACCCCCGACAACGAGGCCGAGCCCGGCGATCAGGCTGTAGCCGAGAGCCAGCTGGCCGCGCGAGAGGTAGGCGGTGTAACGGCGGGCGTCGTCGTTGAGCTTGGACAGGACCGGCAGGGCGACGGTGGTCGTCGGCGCACGGAGCTGGCCCAGCGGTGTCATCAACAGCTGGAAAGCCCGGTTGTAGAGCCCGAGCTGAGACGGCCCGAACCGGGTTCCGATGATGAGTGAGTCGATGTTGTTGCTGATGTAGCCGATCAGTTGGGAGCCGGCGAGGTTCCAGCCGAAGCGCAGCATCCCGTCCATCGGGACACCGCGGCGCGGGCGGCGGGGCAGCCACTTGGCGCCGACGACCACGATGATCAGCATGACCGCGACCATGGTGATCTGCTGGGCCACCAGCGCCCAGTAGCCGGCGCCCATCAGTGCCGCGCCGATCGCGACGATCAGCGCGACCAGCGGCGCGGACACGTCGGCGGTCGCCAGCCGGGTGAACTTGAGCCGGCGGTTCAGGTCGGCGCGGTACTGGGTGGCGGCGCCGTTGAGCAGAAAGCAGACGGCGAGGACTCGGCTCATGGCGACGAGCTGCGGTTGGCCGTAGAGGTCCGCGATCAGCGGGGCCGCCAGGAACGTCAGGACGGCGAGTAGCGCGCCCATCCCGGTGTTGATCCAGAACAGCTTGTTGCGCTGGGCCAACGACAACGTCTTGGCCTGGATCGCCGCGGACGACAGGCCGAAGTCGCGGAAGATGTCGGCTACGCCGATGATCGCGGTGATCATCGCCAGTAGTCCGTAGTCGTGCGGGCTCAGGAGTCGCGCGAGGACGGCGACCGAGGCGACCTGCAGCACGATCTTGAGGCACTGTCCGCCGACCGTGACGATGATGCCGCGGGCCGCACGTGTACCCAGTGCGGCGCTGTCGAGCACGGGCGGTGCGGATTCGGTCGTCATCGTCGAGCTCGCCGACGGCTCGCACGGACGCGCCGGAACGAGCCGCGGAGCGTGCGGATGGTCGTGCGGGGGCGCTGCATGGACAGCCGGAGCAGTCCGAAACCGCGGTAACGGGGAACAGGCTGACCCGCGGCACGGGCGCCGAGCAGGCGGCCGGCGAGCTGCTCGCGCCGGTTGCGCTGGAACGGCTGGATCGCCGCGACCTCCTCGATGCCGATCGGCTCGGTGACGATGACGCCCGCTTCCTGAGCCCTCGCGATCACGTCGCGCCCGCGCGCCGTCCGAGCGATGAGTGCGCTGTACCCCGGCCCTTCGGTGAAGTCCGGGTACCCGTGCTCGTCGGTGCTCCAGAAGTCGGCGGCCGTCACATCGCTGCTCTCCCCGACGCCGTCCGGGCAGATCTTGCAGCGCCACTGCATCGTCGGCCCGAGGAACTGACCCCAGGACCGGTCGTAGGACGCCTCGACACGGTGCCCGTCGGCGATGGCCGTGAACGAACCCGGCCAGCCGCGGCCCCGGTACCAGAGCTCGGCGAGGTGGCGATCCGGCTCGACGCCGAGGTCGGTCAGCAGTGCGGTGGTGGCCGCCTGACTGGGCGTACCCGCACAGAAGAAGGAGAACAGCAGCGGCTCGGCGCCACCGGCAGGCTCGCTCGCGTGCAGGGCACGAAGAGCGGCCACCTCGCACGGCTTCGCGACCATGGCAACCCCGGCCGCCGATCGGCCGGCCGCTCCGCCGACATCCGCGACCGCACCGGCCAGCGCCACCGGCGCGTAGCGGGAACCGGCCGCCTCGAGCGCTTCCTCGCGGGTGCTGATGGACACGCTCACGGTCTGACGCGGGTCGGTCTTCGACGCCCCGGCGGTGATCACCGACGGAACCTCGCCGCTCTCGACCAGCCAAGCCGACAAGGCTGTCAGCACTCCGCCGCTGCTTCCGCGCAGGCGCACCTCGGGATCGGCCGCCCAGGCGCGCCAGACGCCGAGGTAGGAACCCATCGTCGGATGCCGTTTCGTACCCTCCGGCGTTGCCGCGCGCACCACGACGCCCGGGCACATCGCCTCGAACCGGCGCTGAGCGTCCGCCGACGCCGACGACTCGCCGACCCGGACCGGGCGGACGAAGCCGGCCTCGTCGAGCCGCATCGTCAGGCCCGTGTCGAGCAGCGTGCACGCACCGCAGCCGGAGCAGTTGTCCGTGTCGACCACCCGCGCCACCGCGCGGTCGAGCGCAGCCCGATCGGGCCGAGTGACACTCACTGGAGCGGGTGGTGGAAATCGAGGGTGTAGTCGAGCTCGGTCGAGCGCTGCCGCAGGAACTTCGCCGGCACGCCGCCGACCACCGCGAACGGGGCGACGTCCTTGGTGACGACAGCGCCGGCGGCCACCACGGCGCCCTCGCCGACGGTGACACCGGGCAGGATGGTCGCCCTGGTGGCGATGTACGCGCGGTCACCGATGACGACCGGGCCGCCCTGGGTGCCGAAGCCGTGATCGTCTGGGTCGTGCTCGAGCGTGAAGATCTGGACGTGACCGCCGACATTGACGTTGTCGCCGATGGTGATGCCGCGGCGCCCGTCGAGGAACGCGTCGTTGCCGATGATCGAATGCGTGCCGATGCTGATGCCCCCGGGGGCATAGAACACGGCGCGCCAGTGGAACGACGTCCGCGGGCCGATCGACATGCCCAACACGTGCCGGTACCACCACAGCCGCAGCGCGTGCACCGGGATCCGTCCGACGACGAACGCAGCGAACAGGCCCCAGCCATCGAGGTATCGACGGACGGACCGCTTCAGCCGGCGTAACGGCGTGGTCATCGCAGCGATCCCCGCAGGATGTGCTCGGCCGGTGCGAGCAGGTCCTGAGCGGTCTTGGCGACGAGCTGCGCCGACTCCGCGAGCGCGTCGTCGCCGACGATCTCGAGCGCGTGCGCGGCGGGATCGGCATCGCTGCGGAGGTCGACGTTGTGTGCCCAGCCGAGGTCGTCGAGCAACGGCGCGAACTTGCGCGAGTAGGCGAGCGGCACGGCCGGCGTACCGACCGACAGCGCGTTCAGACATGCGTGCATGCGGGAACCGATCACGAGTTCGGCGGCGGCGACGATCTCCCGGACATCGGTCAACGAGGTCGGGACGACGATCTCGGCGTCGACGCCGCCCTCGGCGACGAACGACCGGATCGCCGGGACGTCGTTGTCGGCATCGTCGGAATCGATGACGTGGGCGAGCAGGCCGACGGTCCGGCCGGCGGCGACGAGCCCGTTGTACAGCCGTCGGACGGTCTGGCGGTAGGCCGCCGAGTCGACGTGGGCGTCGCCGCGCCACAACAGGCCGGAGACGTTGAGCAGAACGTCGAACCGCTTGGGCACAATCGGCACGTCGAGCGCGAAGACGACGTCGGTAGCGAGGACGTCGACCGGGCGGCCGATGCGGGCGGCGTGCTCCGCGCTGACGCTGTCACGAGCCATCACCGCGGTCGAGCGCGACAGCGTGTACCGCCCGACCAGCGCGCCCCGCCTGGACTCGAACGGGCCGATCGTCTGCGGACCCATCACGACGGGGACGTGCGCACGCCGGGCGAACTCCGCGAGCAGCGACATGGTGGTCAGCCGACGCATCCCGTAGATGTCGGCGAAGCTGTCACCCGCCCGGGTGTCGACGACGAGGTCGAAACCCTCGAGCCAGCTCCGCAGTCCGCGGCGGTTGGTCGCCCACTCCCGCAGCAACGCGCGCTGGTCTCCGACGCGCATCGGCGCGTCACCTGGACCGTAGCTCTGGAACGCTGTGGTCGCGGCGGGCCACACCCGGCGGACGAGCGCCGCGGATCCCTCGGCCAGGGCACGGACACCGAGGTTCGACGACTTGTCGTCGGCCCACAGGATCAGAACCCTCATCGTTGCCTTTCACACGTGCGTCGCGGGAGCCGGGGCGGAAGCCGGAGTGGAGGTGTGGGCGCCGGATCCCCCGATGGTGACGGCTTGCAAGAACGGCCGACTATACCGTGACAGGCCGTGACAATCAGATGCCGAGGAGATGTCCGGCCAGTCGTCGGAACGCAGTGAACGGGGCCCGGGCGAACGATCGCCCGGGCCCCGTTCACCCGTACTAGTTGGTGCTCTTGGCCGCGAAGTTGTCGACCGAGACCGTCAGCGGTACGTCAGTCGTCGTACCGGACGCGTAGGTCCAGATCCCGACTCCGGACGCCGACTGCAGAGCAGCGGTGGTGTCGGAACCCGTGAGCCCCCACGCCAACGGTTCGGTCGCGCCCTTCCACACCTTGAACTTCAACGCGGTCGTGCCCGAGCCGACGGTCTGCATCCGCAGGTGCAGGACGTCGTTGGCCACGTAGGTGACCGTCGAGGTGCCCGTCAGGACCGTGGTCTCGGTGCCAGCGACGACCTTCGTGACGTAGAGCGTCAACGCGCCGTTCGAGGAGATCTTGACCTTGCCCCGGTAGGCGTTGGTGGCGGTGCCGCGGCCGACGATCGCGATGTAGCCGCCGCCACCGTTGGGCACCTTGTCGATCGATGCATCGAGCGTCACGTCGGAGTCGGCGGAGGACACCGAGTTGAGATACGCCGCCGGACCGGAGCCTGCCGTGGCGATCTTGATCTTGCCAACGCCCCCGCCGACCGAGTAGTTCGACGCAGTGCCGGCAACCGTCCAGGGGCCACCGGTGTCGGCGGTGCCGAATCCGGTTGCTGTGGTGCGGCTGAACAGGTCGGCGGCGAAGTTTCCGGTCGCCGGTGCCGTGACCGTCACCGTCTTGCTGACCGAGTTGGTCAGACCACCGTTGTCGGTCACCGTCAGCTTGACCGTGTACGAACCGGCCGCCGCGTAGGTGTGACCCGGCTTCTGGGTCGTGGCCGTCCCACTGTCACCGAAGTCCCAGGCGTAAGTCGCGATCGTCCCGTCGGAGTCACTCGACGTCGACCCGTCGAACGCCACCGCCAGGTTCGTCGGCGTGAAGGTGAACGCCGCCGTCGGTGCAACATTCGCCGGCGGCGCCGCCGTGACGGTTGCCGACTTGGTGTCGGTGTTGCCCGAGCTGTCGGTGATCGTCAGCTTGACGACATAGTCGCCGGCGGTTGCGTAGGTGTGGCTGATGGTCGCCGACGTGTCGGTGGCCCCGTCGCCGAAGTCCCAGGCGTAGCCGGTGATGGTGGCGCCGATGTCGGCGGACGTCGACGCGTCGAAGCTCACCGCGAGATTGGTCACCTTCGACGTGAAGGCCGCGGTCGGTGTGCTGGCCGGAGCGACCGGGTTGCTGGTCGTGCCGGTCTTACCGCCGTTGTCGGTCACGGTCAGCGTGACCGTGTAGGTACCGGCGTTGGCGTAGGTGTGGCTCGGCGTCTTGCCGGTCCCGGCTGCGGTTCCGTCACCGAAGTTCCAGCTGTAGCTGCTGATGGAACCGTCGGTGTCGGCGGAGGCGCTCGCGTCGAAGGAGACGGTGAGCTTGTTCACCGAGGAGGTGAAGCTGGCGGTCGGAGCCGCGTTGGTGCCGGCGCCGAGTGCGTAGAGCTGGCTGATCTGACCTGCGGTCAGCGCCTTGCTGAACACCGCCGCGTCGTCCAGTGTGCCGGCGAACCAGGGCTGCGGACCCCAGGTCACGTCGCCGCCGATCCGCCAGAAGCCGGTGTAGTCCTGCGCCTGCGTCTGCGGGTTGGTCGCAACCAGGGCGCCGTCGACGTAGAGCTTCATGCCGTCACTGGACTGCGTGGCGGCCATGAAGTGCCAGCTGCCGTCGTTGTAGCTCGAGGACGACGTCGCGGTGTTGAGCGCCCCCGTGTAGGTGCCGAACGTCAGCTGTCCGTTGTTCTCCATATAGATGTGCCGGTCGTAGCCGCTGGACAGGCCAGACGAGGCGTTCCCGAAGCCCATCAGCTTGCCACCGCTGGTCGTGGTCGTCTTGAACCACGTCGTCTCGGAGTAGATCGTCGGGTTGTTGGTGGCGTTGCTGTCGACCACGACGCCGTCGGAGCCGTTGAAGGTCGCCGCGGTGTTGGTGGTGTTGGCGATGCCGCCGGTGGCACCTAGGGTCACCCCACCTTGGATGTTGCCGTTGTTGCCGAAGATTCCGGCGTCCTTGGCCGTGCTGCCGGAGGTGTCGTCCAGGCGCCAGTAGAGATCAGGCTCGAGGTTGAAGATCGCGGCGCCGTAGGCGTCTGCCGGTGCCTGCGGGAGCGGGTTGGCCCGGCCGCTGGCCTGGTAGTGCGCGGCAACCTGCTGGGCGGTCAGTGCGGTCGGGTAGATCGCGACGTCGTCAATGGTGCCGGCGAAGTAGTTGCTGCTCGGCTGGCCCGGCCAACCGCCGATGTTGTCGCCACCGACGCGCCAGTAGCCGTTGTAGGGCTGACCGGTCGTGGTGTCGGAGCGCGCACCGACGACCTTGCCGTCGATCGACAGACGCATGCCGGCCGAACTCATGCTGGCAGTGATGAGGTGCCAGGCACCGTCGTTGTAGGTGTTGGCCGAGCTCACCGTCTGCGTGTTGCCGGTGTAGACGCCGAAGTAGATGTGACCCGCGTTGTCCATGTAGACGTGGCGGTCGTAACTACCCGAGTCACCGGTGTTGGAGCCCCCGAAGCCGATGATCTTGCCGCCACCCGTGGTGGTGGTCTTGATCCATTCCTCGGTGGTGAACGTGTTCGGACCGGGAATGGCCGTCCTGGACACGGCGAGCCCGTTGGCGGTGCCGTCGAAGGTCGACGCAGTGTCGCTCTCGTTCGTCATCGCGCCGGCCGCGCCGTGGGCCACGCCGGTGCCCTCGCTCAGGTCGTTGAAGCCGATCGAGTCGTAGGCCGAGGTGGCGCCGGTGCTCTCGTCGAGGCGGTAGTACTCGTCGGGGTGGTCGGCCTTCACCGCGTTGCTGTACGGACTCGAACCGGCCGCGGCGCTCGAGATGGTGACACTGGTGTCGGTGCTGCTACCGGAGTTGTTGAACGGGTCGAACGCGACGACCCGGTACTTGTACGTCGCTCCCGGTGTCAGCCCGGTGTCATAGCAGCCGAGAGTCTTGACGTCCCAGAAGACGTTGGCGCTCGCGATCGTGCAGATCGGCGTGTTGGTCAGCGAAGTGAAGTTTCGGTAGACCTTGTAGGTCAGTGACTGGTTGTCGCGGTCCATCGTGGTCTGGAAGGCGATACGAGCCGTTCCGGCGCTCTGCGAGATGACCGTCGGGGTGAGGCCGGCCTGCTTGATGGGTGCAACCTTGTTCGGAACACCCGCGACGGTGGACTTGCCGAATCGCACCAGGCCCTGTTGGGCCGAGCTGTTGACCGTCGGGAACTCGCCGGCGTAGACGACGTACTTCCCGTCGGCGCTACCGGACACGCTCCAGGTCGCCTGACCCTGACCGCTGGCCGTACCCGAGGCGTAGGTCGGGAAGAAATAAAGGAGCTGCGGGTGCGGGTTGCCGGCCCAGTTGTGGTAACCGTACGGGTCGTTGGTGATGGGGCTGTTCGCGACCACGGTCTTGCTGAAAGCGATGGAGTGGTAGAAGGTCCAGGTCGGCGAGGTCTGTGGGAAGCCGCCGATGTTGCCGCAGTAGTGCGGGTGACCGGCCACGTAGACCGAGTCCGGCGTCGGGAAGACCGAGTACGTGTCGCCGTGGCAGTCCTCGATCCAGGTGACCGCGCCAGTGTTGTTGTCCGCGCGGAACGATCCCTCGAGGTTGCCGTTGGCACCGAAGACGTACCCGCTGCCGTAGACACCGTCCGCGTCCGACGCGAGCGACTCGATCGCAGCCTGGGTTCCGAAGTCCTGTACCTGCTGGTTGACCGCCCACGGCAGCGCTGCGCCACTGACCGGGTCGACCGCCGCCAGGCCGAGCTGCTGGCTAGCGCCGCCGATGTTCTGGAAGCGGCCGCCGACAATGAGCTTCGTCTTGTCGAAATTGAGCGTCAGGGCGTTGATCGCGGCATCTGCGTTCGGGTTGAACGGGAGCAGGTTGCCGGTGGTGGCGTCCGCCGCGGCAACGTAGCCGCGCGGAGTGGTCACACCGGTGTGCGGGTCGGTCACCGAGGTAAAGTCACCGGCGAAGTAGACAGTCGAGTTGGTGGCGACGATGGCACGCACCGTCGTCTGCGCGAGCGGACGGAAGTTCGGGTCCAGCGCACCGGTGGTCAGGTTGTAGGCGGCGATCCGCGACCGTGTCTGACCGTTGGCCTGGGTGAACACACCACCGACGTAGAGCCGGGTGCCGTCAGGCGACGCCGCGACGACTCGCGCCTCGCCGTTCAGGTTCGGCACAAAGCTGGTCACAAGGTTGCCCGTGGTGATGTCATAGGCGAGCAGGTTGTTGCGGACGGTGGTGTTCACCCCGGCCGCGGAACCCGCCGGTCGGGCGAGGCCGAACTTGCCCGCAACGTACACGGTGTTGCCGACGACCACCTGCGACCAGGCCACGCCATCGATCTGAGTGGTCGGAAGCGGGTCTGCACTGACCGTCGCTGGATTGTTCGGCGCGTCGATCGGCGCCGTGTCCGCGAGAGCGGGAGCTGCGTAACCGCCGATGAGTGCGGCTCCGATGAGCGCACTGGCAGTCACGGCTCCGAGCAGTCGGCGCACGATCGAAGTACTTACAGTCATGAGAACCCCGGGTCCTAGAAAGGTGGTGGGGCAAAACTAGCCTACGAACACCCTCTGTGACAATCAAGGGGACAAAACTCACGAAATCGGCTCGCGATCGCTACTAAGAGTCACGAACTGTCTACCTTGCGCGCTTTGGCAAGCGGTGGACTTATTTGACGGCGCCCTTGAAGACGACAATCGGTGACAAGGCGGCGTAGCTCACGGAGATGCTGACGTTGGACCGCTGGTCCTTGGGGACGTCGAAGATGTAGGTCCCACGAGTAGTCGCGCCGACCGCGACCGCCCCGGCGAACGGCTTGTTCGACGGGTCGCCCAGGATCGGGATTGACGGACTCGCAGCGGCGCCGTAACTGACGTTTACCGTTACCTGGTTGACGGAAATCGCGGCCCGCGTGCCGTTCTTGAGCGAGATCGTCACCTTGATCGCGGGCCCGCTGATCTCGCCGGGCCCCTTCGCGACGCTCTGCACGGGCACTACCGAGACGATGTTTGCCGTCACCCCGTCGCCGAACGGAGCCGGAGTTTTGATCGGGACCGGTTTGTGTGTCTGGAGAACTTTGGGAGTTGCGGGCGTTGTCTCGGAGGGTGTCGGAGTTGCCGACGACGTCGGTGTAGGCGACGCGGGACCGGGTGTCGAAGTGGCCGACGGCGACACCGATGGGACGGGTGTGGTGGATGGTGCGGCTGAGCTCGCACTGGGGCTCGAGCTCGCGGAGGGCGTTCCGGATGCGAGCACCGAGGGAGTGTTCGACGTACCTCCGCTGGCGAGCTTCACGATGAGAACGACCGCGACGACCACGATGACGGCGACGACCGCGGCGACGACACGACGACGGGATGCTCCAGCGGGTCCGGCGGTCGGCGACGTGGACGGATCGGCGGTCATGGGTGCTCCTCGAGTGACGACCGGCAGTTACCGGCGCCACAGAGAGTAGCCGGTTGGCCCACACAAAACGGGCATCGCGACGGCTCTCAGCCGTATCGCGTCACCTGTGTCCGGACGACTCCGAGCGCATCAGTCGCAGACCGTCAGCCGTCCCCCGCAGCACCGCCCCGACCGGGCCACGCGGCCGCAGCAGCTGGCGGCGTCCGCCTCGCATCAGGATCTCCCAGCCGGCAGCTGCCGCGCTCCGTGCCCATCGCCGTCGGTCGCGGGAGTCGAGGTGCCGTGCTGCGTAAAGCAGCCGGTTGCGGGTGTTGTAGTAGTAGTAGGTGGCCGAGCGGCCGCGGCCGTGCCCGACCTCCTGGGTGCCGCCCTGACTGTGCACGGCGCGGGCACCCGGCTCCACGCTCAGCGTGCCGCCGGCGTCGATGACGCGGCGGGACAGGTCGACGTCCTCCCAGTAGAGGAAGTAGCCGTCGGCGAACCCGTCGAGTCGCTCCCAGAGTGTCCTGCTGACCATCAGACACGCTCCGCTGAGCCAGAACATCACCCGGGCGCCGGGTTGGCGGCGCGACCTTCCCCGCATCTGACCCGAATCGAGGTGCAGGTCGACACCGGCCGACCAGATCTCCCCGTCCGGACGGATGACCACCGGCGCCACGAGCGTCATCGGCTGGTCGACGACCCGCGCGAGCAGGACCTCTACGCTGGCCACGTCGATGGTGGCGTCCGGGTTGAGCAGCAGGAAGGTGTCGGCGCCGAGCTCGACGGCACGCTCGACACCCGCATTCATGCCGGCGCCGAAGCCGAGGTTGACCGCGGGCTCGACCAGCGTCCAGCCGTTCGTCGCCGCCTGCGCTGTGACCGCGCGCCGTTCGGCCGTGGTCGTCGGGTTGTCCACGACGACCACGATCGGCGCGAGCTCACTCTCGCCTACCGGCCGGAGATTCTCCTCGAGCAACTCGTGCGAGCCGTAGTTCACGACGATCACAGCCAGCCTGAGCCGGTGATCTGACACCTGGGGATCTCCTGTTGGACGCACCGAGCGGACGGACGGAACAGAGCCGACGATACGTACCGAAAGGCGCAGCAACGACGTTAGCGTGCCGGCGGCCACATCTCGGTCGTCCTACTAGGCTGCTGACCCGATGCAGAGTCCATCCCACGGAGGCCGTCGAGTGGAACGCACCGATCCGGACGCGCGCCCGCACGTCGTGATAGCGGTCCTCACCTATCGGCGCCCCGCCGACCTCGCCGCGGTGCTGCCGATGCTGGCGGATCAGGCTGCCGACGCCGGCGAACTCGCCGACGTCCGGGTCCTCGTCGTCGACAACGACCCGGGCGGCAGCGCACGGGTCACGGTCCAGGCATTCCTCGACCGAACACCGGTCGCCGGAGCTACGCAGGTCGAGTACCGCAACGAGACCACGCCGGGGATCGCGGCCGCCCGCAACTGCGCCCTCACCGGGGCCGTTTCCGACGACGTCCTTGTCTTCATCGACGACGACGAGCGGCCCACCGGACGCTGGTTGTTCGAACTGCTCGGTACCTACCGCACCCATGGCAGCGCCGCGGTCGCCGGGCCCGTCGTGTCGGAGTACGAGGTCGACCCGGACGCCTGGATCGCCGCCGGTGACTGCTTCCGCCGGCGTCGGCTGCTCACCGGGACGCCGCTCGAGGTCGCTGCGACGAACAACCTCCTCCTCGACATGCATGTTGTGCGGCGGCTGGGTCTCGAGTTCGACGTCGACCTCGGGCTCACCGGCGGCAGCGACACGTTGTTCACCCGCAGGATCCGCGCCGCCGGATGCGCACTGACCTGGTGTGACGAGGCGATCGTCATCGATGTCGTCCCGGCGTCCAGGCTGACGAGGAGCTGGGTGTTGCGGCGGGCGCTGCGCAGCGGGAACTCGTGGAGCCTGACGTCGTTGATGCTTGCCGACGGCACCGCGGCGCGCCTCCGGCAGCGTGCGGAGCTGACCGCACGGGGGTCGGCGCGGCTGGCCGGCGGCTCGGCGCAGTTCGTCGCCGGGGTTGCGACCCGGTCGCTTCGGCGGCGGGCACGCGGGCAGCGCACGCTCGCACGCGGCGCCGGAATGGCCGCGGGCGCGTGGGGCTACGTCTACCGGGAGTACCGCCGCGCGCCCTGAACCGGCTCCGCAGGCTTCTTCCCGGTGATCTGACGGTAGGCCCGGACGTGCTCCTGGCCCGATTCGGCCCAGTCCCGGCCGGTGAACGCCGGGGTGGACCCCCGCGGGCTTCGCGCCGAGGCCAGGGCGGCGACAATCGCGGCCGGTGACAGCTCGCCGTCGTACAGGCTCACCCAGCTCGCGCCAACCTCGTCGCGGAGCCGGCGGTTCAGCGCGTTTCCCGGCAGCAGGACCGGCCGGTTCAGCGAGAGCGCGGTGAGCGCGCCGCCGGAGTTCCGGGCGTCGGTGTAGGGCAGCACGACGAGCTCGGCCCGGCCGACGTGGTCGACGAGGTCCGCGTCGGAGACGTAGGCGAACGTGAACGTGATGCGGTCGTCCGCGCCGGCGAGCACGCGGAGCTCGGCCGCCAGTCCGTCGGTCTCCGGCCGGCCGGCGATGTCGAGACGGAGGCCGGCGCCGTCGGGGATCTCACGGAAACACGAGATGAGTCGGCCGACTCCCTTGTAGGCACGGATCAGCCCGACGAACCCGATCCGGCCGGGCTCGCTGGCGGGCACCGGATGTTCGGCGAACCAGTCCGCGTAGTGCCCGTGCGGGATCGTCACGGAGCGCTGACCCACGGGCAGCGGCGTCGAGCCGTTGAGCAGGACGCGAAGCGTGGTGCGCCGGTCGAGCAGGTCGAGCAGCACCCGCTGCCGACGGGACAGCCCGGGCGAGCGCTCGAGATTGTGCACGGTTCGCACAACGGGCGTCCGGGTGAGCGTGAGCCGCACCATCAACAGCGCGAAGAGACCCTGGCGGCCGAGCGCCTTCACCGGGCTCTGACCGGACACGAGGATTTCCGGCCAGTGCACGTGGAACACGTCGTAGCGATGCAGGAGCGCGCGCCGCCAGCTGAACGTGCGGACCGTGACGCCCGGTTGAGCCCGCAGGCTACGGGCCAGCATGACGATGTAGGGATTGGTGGTGGGCCGGGGATCCGGGAAGGACTGCAGGACGACAAGCGGCGCTACGGTCGCCCCATGCCGATGTAGATCCATCCAGCGGCCCTCCACGCACCGGGGTCGAGGCAGTTCCGGCCGTCGATGATCACGCGGGCGCGAACGACCTCGCCGAGCTGTTCGGGATCCAGCGCCTGGAACTCGTCCCACTCGGTGAGCAGCAGCACCACGTCGGCACCGGTGGCCGCGCCGGTGGCGCTGGTCGCGTACGTCAGGGTCGGGAACAGCCGGCGGGAGTTGTCCATCGCCTTGGGGTCGTAGGCGCTGACGTGCGCGCCCTTCAGGTACACCTGACCGGCGATGTTGAGGGCCGGCGAGTCGCGGACGTCGTCGGAGTTGGGCTTGAACGCCGTCCCGAGGACAGCGACCTTCGAGCCGGCGAACGACCCGCCGACCGCCTCCAACGCCTTCTCGACGACTTTCTCGCGCCGGTGCAGGTTGATCTCGTCGACTTCCCGGAGGAAGGTCAGGTCGACGCCGAGCTCTCCGGCACGGGCACGGAACGCGCGGATGTCCTTGGGTAGGCACCCACCACCGAAACCGATGCCCGCGTTGAGGAATCGGCGCCCGATGCGTGCGTCGTGGCCGATCGCGTCGGCCAGCACGGTGACGTCGGCACCAGCGGCCTCGCAGACTTCGGCCATCGCGTTGGCGAACGAGATCTTCGTGGCCAGGAAGGCGTTCGCGGCCACCTTCACGAGCTCGGCGGTCGCGAGATCTGTGACCAGGAAGGGCATTCCCTCGGCGAGGATGTCACCGAAGACCTCCCGCAGCTTGGCCTCGGCGGTTCCGGGCCGCGTACGGTCGACGCCGAGCACGACCCGATCCGGGTGCAACGTGTCGGCGACGGCGAACCCCTCACGGAGGAATTCGGGGTTCCAGGCGACCTCGACGGCGTCGCCGGCGGGTGACAGCGAGCGGGCCAGCGCGCCGAGGCGTGCGGCCGTGCCGACCGGGACGGTGGACTTGCCGAAGATGACGGCCGGACCGCTCAGCAGCGGCGACAGCCGCGTGACGACCTCGTCGACGTACCTCATGTCGGCGGCGTACTCACCGGGCTTCTGTGGCGTGCCGACCCCGAGGAAGTGGACGGGCCCCCAGGCCGCAGCCTCCTCGTATGAGGAGTTGAAGTGCAGGCGACCGCTGGCGAGGTGGCTGCGCAGCAGAACGTCGAGACCGGGCTCGTAGAACGGCATCTCGCCGCCGGCGAGCTTGGCCAGCTTGTCCTCGTCGACGTCGATGACGAGGACGTCGTGCCCGACCTCGGCCATAGCGGTGGCGTGGGTGACGCCGAGGTAGCCGGCGCCGAAGACGGTGACGTTCTGCGGGACCGCTGAACTCGTCACTTGGCGACCCGCTCCTCTAGATGACGCCGGAGCATCGTGCTCGACGTGTGCATCGTGTACGGGAAGTAGACGACCTCCACACCGAGCTTGGCAAAATCGGCCTCGAGCTTGTCGCCCTTGGGAGTGCCGCGCCAGTCGTCGCCTTTGAAGATGACGTCGAACTGCACGGATTTCCACGTCTCGGTCTTTTCGCGTACGACTTCGGCGACGGCCTCGTCGACGTAGCTGATCGCGCCGACGATGGCGAGCCGTTCGTCGAGCGGGACAACCGGCGCCTTGCCCTTGGTGAGCAGGCACATCTCGTCGGAGACGACGCCGGCGATGAGGTAGTCGCACTGGCTCTTCGCGTGCTTGAGGATATTGAGATGACCGATGTGGAAAAGGTCGTACGCGCCTGGGGCGTACCCGACGACACGGCTCATAGCGGAACTCCTAGGTCGAACGAAAAGCCGGCGAGCGAGCTGACGATCGTGCAGCGACCGCCGCGTACGCCGTCACCGTCCCGGGAACACCGTTGGCCGGGGGTGTACAGAGAGTATCGGTAACTCCGCCCATTAGTGACATCTTGCGGTCGAGATCACACAATGCCCGGTTTGTGACGGACCCTCGACTACGTTATGTGACCACAGCGTTAACAGCGGATGGCGGGCGATCAGCCGAAACGGTTGATCTCGCGGTACCACTTGGGAAGGGCCAGCAGCGCGAACGCCAAGTTAGCGAGCGCCAGCAGCCCGTAGACGACCATGAACCCCTTGTGCCAGAACATCAGGACGAACACCACACAGAGCAGGCCGTAATCGGTGGGGACGACCGCGAGCGAGTACAGCGCCGACGAGGATCCCTCGCCCTGCAGCCGCATCTGGGTGGAGCCACGATGCGCGCGCCGCAGCTGGTCGGTCAGGATCATTCCGAAGAACAGCACGGTGGCCACCGCACCGAAGATCAGCGGAATCGCCAGGTAGAGCGTCTTGGTGTCATAGAACCGCCACCAGCAGACGAAGACGGCGAGGTGCAGGGTCGCGATCTTGACCGAGTCCACGATGTGGTCGAGGTACTCCCCCGCCGCACTGCCGCCACCACGGAGCCGGGCGAGCTGACCGTCGGCGGCGTCGAGTGCGTAGCCGAGGACGAGCAGGGCGACGATGCCGAGGGACGAGCCGAGGCCCGGACGGATGGCCGCCATCAACACGATGCCGGTGAACGTGCAGACGGCACTGGCGCCGGTGACCTGGTTCGGAGTCCGGTGCGCAACGAATGCGAGCGCCGCCAGATAGCGGCCGAGCGGACGGTTGACGTAGCGGCCGTAGGCGGGCGCGCCCTTGGAGGTCTTCTGGGAGGACCTCAGCCGGACGAGGGCTTCGCGCACGGTGGTGATTTCGGTGGTGCCGGCCGTCATGACAGTTCCGCTTCGGCGGCCATCGCCCGGGCCGGCTCGATGGCAGCGTCGGCACGCCGGCGGCGGCCGCCGAACAGACCGCGTTGGGAGAAGCCGTCGCTCAGGCGCCTGAGCAGTGCCGCATAGCCATCGGTCACGTCGTCCCATCGGAAGTTGGCATCGGCATGCTTGCGCAGACGTCTGCCTTCGTCGATCACGTCGGCGGGATCCGCCTCGGCCGCATGCAGGAGCATGCTGACGTCGGCGGACGTGCCGAAGAACCGGCCCTCGCCGCCGAGCACCTCACGGTTGAAATCGACGTCGTAGGCGATCACTGCTGTGCCGGCCCCGAGCGCGCGCAGCAGCGACGGATTCGTCCCGCCCACGGAGTGGCCGTGGAGGTAGGTGAATGCGTTCCCGTACAGCTGGTCGAGCTGTTCCTGGTCCCAGACACCACCGAGGATGCGGATGCGGGAGTCGCCGTGGGCGAGTTCGTTGATCCGCGCTGTGTAGGCATCGGAATACGGCGCCGACCCGACGACCACCAACGGCAGTCGCGACGTCGACTCGTGATAGCCGGCGACGATCTCGACGACGTGGTTCTCCGGCTCGAATCGAGCCACCACCAGGTGGAAGTCGTGCGGTCGGAGGTCGAGTTCGGCGAGACGGTCCGATCTGGGATCGTTCTGCACCGGGGCACCGTAGGTGAGCAACTCGGTGGTGGCGCCGAACTCGGCCCCGTAGTAGTCGGCGATGCCCTGGGCGTCGGCGATCAGCGCATCGGCCCAGCGGACCGCCAATGCCTCGACGGTGCGGTAGTAGTGGCGCCCCGCGCCGCCCCACTTCGCCCGCTTCCACTCGAGCCCGTCGACGTGCACGGCCACCGGAACCCGGCGGAGCCGCAGCGCGGGGACGAACGGCGCGTTGGCGGCGTTGAAGACGATCGCGGCGTCGAAGCGACGGGATGTGAAGAGCAGCTGGAGAACCGAGAGAGCGGTGTGACACAGCGTCTCGAGCGTCTTCGACCGGATGGCCGGCAGGTGCACGAGACGCATACCCAGGTAGTGCGAGGGCCGCGGTTCACCCCGCGCGGTGCGGCAGTACACGGTGACCTCGTGGCCGATCTCGACGAGTCGCCTGCCGATCTCCTCGACCGCGGTCTCGAAGCCGCCGTAGCGGGCCGGCACCCCTCGCGTCCCGATCATCGCGATCCGAAGCCGGTCGGGCTGAGCGGGATCAGTACGCACCTCTACCCCCGACGACAGCACGGAAGGTGCGCCAGAGGATCTGGGCGTCCATCGCGAAGGACCAGTTGTCGACGTACCGAAGGTCGAGGTGGATCGACTCCTCCCAGGACAGATCGGCTCGGCCGCTGACCTGCCACAGCCCGGTCAGACCCGGCCGCACCAGCAGCCGACGGGTGACGGCATCGTGATACGACTCGACCTCAGACGGGAGCGGCGGTCGTGGTCCGACCAGGGACATGTCTCCGCGGACCACGTTGACCAGCTGCGGGAGTTCGTCGAGGGACAGCCGTCGAAGGTGCCGGCCGACCCGGGTGGTGCGCGGGTCGCGACGCATCTTGAACATCGGTCCGTCGCGGTCGGTGCTGGCGAGCAGCGCGAGCCGGCG